>ERZ809296.36-NODE-36-length-236334-cov-91.742707_pt1 | contig 236334 bp, 214 predicted proteins | sample MGYA00520511_ERZ809296 | MGnify/ENA primary metagenome ERZ809296 (study PRJEB31576, sample SAMEA3212662) | Homo sapiens | biome: human-gut; feature: human gut; material: fecal | place: Sweden | collected 2012 ... | reverse complement strand
TGGCACTTCGTATTGCTTTGTTGCGGGTACGCTTGTAACTACTGAGGACGGACAAGAACCGATTGAAGAAATCGAAGTCGGCGATAAGGTTCTTTCGGAGGACGAAACAACTGGTGAAGTAGCTGTTAAAACGGTTACTGAAACTTATGTCAATGAGACAGACGAGCTTATTCATATTGGTGTAAATGGCGAAACTATTTCTGCAACGCCGACACACCCATTCTATGTTGATAAACTTGGTTGGACTTTGGCACGTTTATATACAAAAAAAGCAAAGCCCATAATGAACAGGCTTTGCTTTTTGTATATATAAGATGTTATTTCACCAAATAATGCAAGATAGTAGTATCTGTGCGGAAGTGGTGGAGTATGAACAAGCTCACATACATCGCCGCAACACGATCGTAGACAATTGGCTTGCCGATTGATAATGCTGCTTCTCTGTTATATCCTCGAAGTCGATAAGGTTTGTCGAGATTCTCTTTGAGTTTTCTACCGCAGCGTTTAAACTCATCCTTGATTTTCTGAATGTATTCTGCACGCTTTGCAGGATCATTTTCCATTTCCCGCAAAACGGCATAGTATGTATTCTGAGCGCACATTGCCCTGCAATAGTGGAGCCCATCTGGAACGTGAGTTTCTGCCTTTGTCAACAAAAAATCACTACCTTTCTCCTCTGCTTCTCTAATGTATTCTTTTAGCTTCGAAACTGCGACTATACCTTTCAATACAGTACGATTATGCTTGCCACCCTTTCCAATACTAAAAATGTGGACAGTTTCGCAGTCAATGAATTTTATATCATCGACTTTTAAGTGGCCGAGCTCGCGGCGTCTTAAACCTGTGGTTAATGCAACATCACGGGTTGTTTCACCCGTTTCAGTATTGTATTTTGTCGGATCATTCTTTAAATGAACCCCATGGCGAGGAGGGTGTCTAAATTCAATTGTCCTTCTTCCGAAAACTTTACAAAGTGCAGAAAGATCAGTGGGATTTATTTTATGGCTGAGTAAAGAGAAATAGACAGTAAAGGTGATAAATATGTTTGAATCAACACGAAAGAAAAAGAAAGATAAGAAACATTTGATAGGTTCTGCTGTTGTAGCTGATCATGCTGCTGTGGAAATGACAGAGAAAGCAAATGTGGAGTATCATAAACCCAAATATTCATCTCAAAATAGGAAAAAGTTTTATGATAATCATTCGGCGTTAAATAACGCAAAAGACAAAGCTTTTAAAAATGGTGAAAATGCAATTGATCCTTATTCGGGTAAGAATTTGGTGAAAACACAAAAAGAGGCTGTTGCAAACTATGGTGATGATTGGCAAGCTCATGTTGCTGAATCTGATCATATATATCCGCTAAATAAGGGTGTAAAAGATTTTCAAGATGACGCATTCTTAAAGACCGATGACATAAAAGAGATCATGAATAGTGAAGATAATATTCAGATTATTTCAAGGAAGAATAATCAGACAGGCGGTAAAGGCGGTCAAACTCAAAAAGAATGGAGTACGGATCAAGAGGAAATGGAGCGCCTTGGCAAAGATAGCGGACGTTCATCTTCGGAAGTATCAGAACAGATAGTTGAAGAGGGCGAAAGAGCCAAGGAGATAATAGATAAGCGGAAAAAAGCCAGAGTAAGAGAAAATGTTATTAAAACTGCAAATTCATCAGGTTTATATGCGGCGGGACTTTCTGCGGCATATACCGGTACAACATCAACAATAAGTAATATATCGGCTGTTGTAAGTGGTGAAAAAGATCTAGATGATGCTTTGCTTGAAATCACTGAGGATACAGTAAAGGCGACAACAAAAGGGTATGCTTACGGCGCAGGCACAACTACATTAAATCATTTCATGTCAAGTTCGACCTCAAAATTTATTGCATTTTTGGGTAAAAATAATGTGCCTGGCAAAATTATTTCTGCAGTGTCAGTTACAGGAGAAACAGTTTGTAAATGGGCAGACGGAACAATATCTGACGAAGAGTGTATTAGGGAAGTTGGGAAAAACGGTTCAACCTTTGTTGGCTCAAAAATCGGCTCAGTGGTTGGAAACTGGCTGATCCCTATTCCTGTTTTTGACGAAATTGTTGGCTGTATGTTAGGAGGTACATTATTCAATTATGTGTATAATTGGGTAACGAGTCTGACAGACAAATATGCAGAAGTAAAACGTGAAGAAAGGGAACGCATTGAAGAATTAAAACTTAAGGCTGCATTAGAATTGCAACGACAAAAGGAATTTCAGGAGATATTTAAAAGCACATCTATTAATGCTATTGAAAATTCATTAATATTTATATTGAAAAGTGAAACATTCAAAGAACTTATAATCGAGATCAAGTCTTATTTTGTACATCATGCAGAAATTGAGTTAGAAATTGCTATGAGCATCGACGTCATGCTGAGATTGAGATATTATAGAGAAAGACTTGATGAGTATGCAAGTCGGTATTGTGAGGATCTTAGAGAGTTTTTTGATGAATCGTTTGAAGCAATGGATATTTTCTTGAAAAATAAGGAGTATGATAATGCGATCGCTGCGTCAAATAGCGTGACAATTGCATTTGGAGGAAAACCAGCAATAGAAAGCACAGAAGATCTTATACAGAAAATCACGAAAAAAGAAAAAATCAAAATTTAATGTTGAGATGTGAGATATGGATACTAATAAAAACAAATATGACGAAAAAAGTAATATTTTTCTGATAGGTGGTTTAATATTTACGGCTGCTAATGTAGTGGTAGGTGGTATTGGAAATATAGTATCTGGAGTATTCAAGAAAAAAGGAAAAGCTATCATAGATGAGGCTCAAAAACGATATGATCTGATACAAAGTGATTATCAATTAGCGTTAGATACTATAAAAGAAAAAGCATTGCATATTGTTGAGCTTAGAAAATCTATATATAAAAAAGAAGAAAAACGATTTTTCAAAGCGTTAAAAAGGTTGTCTCCTAATTTTGAGTGTACAATTTCTGGCGAAACAAATTGGATAACTGAGATAGAAACTTGTTTGAATAATATCGACGTAAATTTATCAAACATTGACATCTATATCAATAATTATACAATAATAGAGCAAAATAGAGATAACAGTGATCTTAACTATTTACTTCAGGACCTTTTTTCAGAACATAAGTTAGCACAGCTTTATGATGATGGAAAAGAAATACTTAATATAATGAAAAATAAAGAAAAAGACGAATACAAAGAAAGAATTGATGAAATAAAACTAAATAACGTAGAAAATCTGTTAGAAGCCTGCACTTGTTCGGTTTTAGCTTCTTTAAATAGTATTAAAAATGTTTTTTCATCAAAATCTTTTGTAGATAATGCACGGCTTTTCTCTCAAAAATGCGATGAAGAAATTGAAAAGCTGAAATTAGCTAAAACTATGCTTGACAATACATTGAAGATGATCAGCCTGCAAATAAAAGCGCTTTATGAGTGTGATAAGGTAATGCGAAATTATGTTCAGCAAACTATTGATCTAATAAAAGAAAAAGACAGCTTGATACATTTCAGAAGAATATCTTTAAATAAATTTACACATGATGAAATAGGTGAGATCGCTTTTACGATATCAATAGTGCATAATGTAAATGTTATACTTAACCAGCCACTTTTTCAGGAAAATGGTTTAGAATACAATGGGGATATGAGTGACTTTAATGATGCGTATCAAAGTGTTATAAATGCAAGGAAATTGATAAAAAATGATGAGTGGGATTGACATTTGGCTAGAGATAATTTCGAAAATATTATAATAAAAAAGCAAAGCCCATAATGAACAGGCTTTGCTTTTTGCATATATAAGATGTTATTTCACCAAATAATGCAAGATAGTAGTATCTGTGCGGAAGTGGTGGAGTATGAACAAGCTCACATACATCGCCGCAACACGATCGTAGACAATTGGCTTGCCGATTGATAATGCTGCTTCTCTGTTATATCCTCGAAGTCGATAAGGTTTGTCGAGATTCTCTTTGAGTTTTCTACCGCAGCGTTTAAACTCATCCTTGATTTTCTGAATGTATTCTGCACGCTTTGCAGGATCATTTTCCATTTCCCGCAAAACGGCATAGTATGTATTCTGAGCGCACATTGCCCTGCAATAGTGGAGCCCATCTGGAACGTGAGTTTCTGCCTTTGTCAACAAAAAATCACTACCTTTCTCCTCTGCTTCTCTAATGTATTCTTTTAGCTTCGAAACTGCGACTATACCTTTCAATACAGTACGATTATGCTTGCCACCCTTTCCAATACTAAAAATGTGGACAGTTTCGCAGTCAATGAATTTTATATCATCGACTTTTAAGTGGCCGAGCTCGCGGCGTCTTAAACCTGTTGTTGATCCAACATCACGTGTTTTTTCACCACGTTTGGTGTTGTATTTAGTTGGATCATCTTTAAGACAAACACCGTGGCGAATAGGGTGATCGTAGTCACCCATGTACTTTTCAAAAGTTTTGCAAACTGCAGCCAAATAATCATGGATAGTGTTGCTGCTCCGGTTTCTTGCCTTTAAATCATCAACGAACTCTTGGATATGTTTTTCAGCTTCTTTTAAAGTCAGGTATGAGGTGCGATACTTTTTCTCGAGAAAATGACAGAATTGAACATTTCCTTCAATATAGCCTATTTTGGTCCTTTTAGCAAAGAGCTTCCACTTGAAGCAGTTGATACGGTTGCAGATTTTATTAATCTCTTCTTTTGATTTCCCCTCCAATGCAAGTCTTTCCCTAACATTTTTTCGTTTTGAAAATGTCCAAATCTTGTACTGGTGTTTGCTTTCCTTGAAAGCAGCCATTCCATTGAGTTTCTTGATTATAAGTGTCCTCAGCGTGTACGTACCTACTTCTACCTTTATATTTTTACCCTCGACGCAAACTGTGATCTTATTAAATTTATTCATAATAAAAACTCCTTTATTCTTTAGTAAAATAAAAAGCACTTGTTAAGTGGCTCTGAATGCCAAAACTAGGATGTTCCCAGTTCAAATGAAGCAAGATATCAATAACTGACATCTTCTTTAAGTGCCTTTCAGCCTTGACTCAATGGAGGCTGTGTCCCATTCAACGTTTGCAGTGTGTTGATTCACCTGACTTCTTTGCAGCGGAAGTCGCGCTTGCGTTTTCCATATGGGAACGCATCCCATTCGACCTTTGTAGTGAGCCGATCCACTTGGCTTCGTTGCAGCGGAAGCCCTCGCCCGCATATGCCAGAAGAAATATGCGTTTCTCAAAGCATTATTAAAACATTGCCGAATAGTCCAGCTTCTTGCTAGACCAACGCTCATACTCACTCAAGCGACCCACGTTACTTTTGGCAATATTTTATTCTACAATTTTTTTTTAGTTTTATAAAAAACAGTATTCTTATGTATTTATTAACCCCAAAGAAACTCAGCAAGATAGATCTGCTGATAATCGATGAGCTCAGTTACATTTCTTTCAACAAGTATCAATCGAAATTGATTTAGCTTTTTGAGAATGAAATAATACTCGAATTCCTCATAGACATAGTCACCTGCAGATCATTCGTTCTAAATATGAACCGCAGCTCGTCTTACCTTATTGATTCGACCTTGAATCACGATTAGTGGCTCAGTTTTTTATTAACAAAGGCATCTATTATACAAATATATTTACAAGCAAATTGACCACTCTTTTTTGTGGGAACAAAAAAAGCACACATTTTTTACCAACAAATGTGTGCTCCATTTTTTTATAATAAAAAAAGAGTCCCCACTTATTCAGGAACTCTGTACTTACATCTCTTCTATTTTTTAATAATACCATATTTTAAATTAATTTTCAATTGGCAGAATCAACAAAATATTGTCTGATAAATTGTGCATTACAACATAAATTAATGTGTGCTTTTAACAAGTACACATTAATTGGTATAGAGAGAACATCTTTGATCTAAGATCAACACTCATTTTATATATAATATAATAAGGAAGAATGCAAATTTTCACTATTAATAGCATTATTGATAGTGAGATACTATCAATAATTTTATTATTTGGTGATAGTAGCTTTTTATCTTACTACTATATAGCATTTTGTTTATATAAATGAAAACGTGATGTTTCCTAATGCGTTATCTTCAAGCTTTGCAGCAATATTACCAATGAAATGTTTGCGCATTTGTATAAAAAGCTGATTTTATCTTTAAAACAACTTGAGCTATTGCTTTTTTAGGGCGAATGTGATATGGAAAAGAAACAACTATTATTTGAGTTAAAACGATATATCTTCTTCCTTTGTAATATAAGTGAAGTGGTGCTTTCTTCTTATATATTATAATGAGTAGCTTATTCTTCTTATTTTATCTTTAAAACTACTTGAGCTATTGCTTTTTTAAGGCGAATGTGATATGGAAAATAAACAACTATTATTTGCATTAAAACGATATATCTTCTTTCTTTGTAATATAAGAAGTGGTGCTTTCTTCTTATATTATAATGAGTAGCTTATTCTTCTTTTTTATTTATTTGCTTATTTACGTAGCTTTGTTTTAATATATGAAAAATAGTGTTATCATAATGCTTTGCCTGCAATGCCACTAAGAATAAGCTTATAAGTTTGTATAATCCGCTGATTTTATCTTTAAAACAACTTGAGCTATTGCTTTTTTAGAGCGAATGTGATATGGAAAATAAACAACTATTATTTGCATTAAAACGATATATCTTCTTTCTTTGTAATATAAGAAGTGGTGCTTTCTTCTTATATTATAATGAGTAGCTTATTCTTCTTTTTTATTTATTTGCTTATTTACGTAGCTTTGTTTTAATATATGAAAAATAGTGTTATCATAATGCTTTGCCTGCAATGCCACTAAGAATAAGCTTATAAGTTTGTATAATCCGCTGATTTTATCTTTAAAACAACTTGAGCTATTGCTTTTTTAGAGCGAATGTGATATGGAAAATAAACAACTATTATTTGCATTAAAACGATATATCTTATTTCTTTGTAATATAAGAAGTGGTGCTTTCTTCTTATATATTATAATGAGTAGCTTATTCTTCTTATTTTATCTTATAACAATAATAAGTAAACATACTGAGTATATATGATCAAATAAAACTGAACCACTTATCCTTATTTCTTATTTATTTGCTTACTTATTACAGTTTTATGTTTATATAAATAAAAACTTGTTATTTTATAATGCGTTATCTTCAAGCTTTGCAGCAATATTACCAATGAAATGTTTGCGCATTTGTGCAATACGCTGATTTTATCTTTAAAACTACTTGAGCTATTACTTTTTTAGGGCGAATGTGATATGGAAAAGAAACAACTGTTATTTGCATTAAAACGATATATCTTCTTTGATGTTTGACAAGCAAAATCCAAAAAACTGACAAGCAAAACGCAAAAAAGTGATGAAATGTTTCAACAAAACGAAACACTCATCACTTTTTTTGAATTATCGAGAATTTTTGAAACGTATTTTTTACAGCTCTAAAATGTCATTTAAATCGCATTTTAAAAATCTGCAAATCAGCTCAAGATGTGAAAATTTGAAACCGACAGCGATGTTATTGCAAAGCTGTGAGATTGTGGACGGTCTGATGCCTGTCGCCTGCGCAAGTTCAGCCTGAGTAATGCCCCTGGAATTAAGCAAAGCCCTTAATTTTACTCTCATGATTACCTCCGGTATGTTTTTTACAACATAAATAACGAAATCCGTTATTTATTCTCTAAAAAAAATACTAGAAATTTGTGATTATTACCTCTTTGAAATCACCTGATGAAAGACTGTTATTGCGGGTGACCGCCTGAATATTGTAGTCTTTATACAGGTCTCTCACATACTTGTCATCGTTGTACGACAGTACAAATCTGCCCTTGATCTGGTGAAGAACTCTGCAGAGCCGCTCATGGTCATCCTCGGTAAATTTAACAGTGTAATGCCGCTCTGTCTTGTGGTATGGAGGGTCGCAGTAGAATAAAGCTTTCTCACGGTCGTATACCTTGATAAGATCCTCAAAATCTTTGTTTTCGATCACTACTCCATCCAGTCTTGCCTCGATATCTGCGAAATTATCTGTGTTAAGCCGCTTTTTGTTGCAGCCGAACGTTCTCAGACTTGCTCCGAAGCCTGTCTTGACAAGCACATAGAACATAGCAGCCCGCTGAATGTCTGTAAATCCGGTTACAGATATGCGCTCACGGCAGTCAAGGAACATTTCCCGGCTGTTTAAATAGTATTTTATCTCCTTTTTAAGCTCATCAGAATGATATTTTAAGCATCTGAAAAAGTTGACCAAATCACTGTTGGCGTCATTATAGATCTCTAGATCAGCGTGTTTGCCTTTTGCAAAAAGTATAGACCCGCCTCCGCCGAATACATCGATAAATCTGTTGTAGCTTTCAGTAGGCGGGAAAGACTTGATGATCTTACTTTTAAGCTGGCTCTTTCCACCAATCCATGGTATTGGACTTTTCATAAATATGACCTCCTTTTAATATAGTATACAGCTCCGAGCGGATTGCCCGGAGCTGTTACTTTTAAATCTTTTTAAGCCAATCAGCAACAACATAATAATGCTTGCGACCAAGCTTGATTTTTCTCCAGTAGTGACCGTGATGAAATTCATAAAAATCATCAGCGACTTTTACCGGAGTATTATCTTCGAGAACGCCAACGATCGTTCCGGCGGTGAAGTTGCAATCGCTCCTGTAATTAAGCCTAGTGACTGTCACCATTTGGCTGTATGATGTTTCTTTTGTATCCATAAGCTACTCCTTTACTTTATCGTTGCAGACAGCTTTTTAATAAATTTAGTCCCCGCAATACCGTTCTGAGTATAGCCCCACTTTTTCAACAGAGCATTGACCGCCTTTAGGGTACCGTCTCCGAACGTGCCGTTGTTGTCAAGTTTGTACCCTGCCAGCATAAGGAGCTGTTTCAGTGCAAGAACTCCATCGGATTTATCACCTTTCTTAAAGCCCGAACTGTCAAGTACCTTAGACGTGCTTGTGTTAGTAGCCTTAAACCCGTTAAGCCCCTTAGCCTTTATCACAGATGGGTAATCCACATAGCAGTAATCCATGTCTACCGGCACGGAAACACCGCTGACCTTGCCCGTTGAACTGTACTGCCACATACCGTATGTGCCGCCGTAGTTGCACTTGCTGTTGTATTCTGCAATCCACAGTGCATAGCGTCTTGCGACATCATTTGTTATGTAAGTCTGGAGCGGACTGCGGCTGATATACAGACCTGCGAAGTAGCCTGCTTCCTCCAGCGCAGTGCAAAAAGTTTTTACCATGTCGGAGCATACCGTTTTACCGCGTGCAAAAGCTTTCTGCCACTCCAGATCAAAGTAAATCGGGTATTCAAAAGTTTTGCCCTTGATGTAATCGAGACAAAGAACTGCGTCCTGTTTCGCACCGGATACCGTTGTCTGCCATGTATAGTAATATGCACCGACGTCAAGCCCAGCTGCCTTTGCATTTTTGTAATGCGTTTCAAAAAGCGGGTCTTTTACTACACAGTTCTTCGTGTGATCCCAGTTATTGCATCTGATAATAACAAAACTGTAGCCCGCCGCTTTGACCTTTGCGAAATCTACGTTTGTCTGATACATAGAAACATCAATGCCTTTAATTGTCGCTGCCATGATAATTATCCTCCTTGTTATTTTTATAGTTTTTCTGATACTGCGTGCCGAAATAGAACGATATCACCACAGTAAACACCGTGATGAACTGCTCTGCTGAAATCGTGCGGCGCAGTGCCAGCACGCAAAACACCGCTGTCAACAATATCGTCACGATAGACTTGACGTCTATAAGCTTTGCAAATTTCTGTTTCATATCTTGCTCACTCCTTTATCTCAAAAGCAAATCTGCTTAACAGATATTTCTTGCCGTTAAGCAGCACTGTCTGCGTGGGCACTGCATAATCAGGATAGTAGTCGCTGTCATTCTGCCCCGATGTGTGTGAAAGAATGTGATAAAGGTTTGTAAAGCCTTTGTTCAAAGTCGACGATGTCACAGGTGTGAAAGAGGTCAGCCACTTGCGCCGACACACAGGTCTGACAGGCACAGACTTTATCGTCATTCCGTCAGTAAATACAGAACATAACCGTATGTTGTTGTCTGCACAGCTTGTTGCCAAGCCGTACCCCTTTTCCTGCGTTTCATAGTCTGTTACCTCGCCGATAACGATGTTAATGCCTGGGCGGTCATTCTGATTGCCGTCAATGCCTATGGCTGCCAAGCCGTCCTGTTTGTATATGACCCAACGCCTTTTTGGAGAGATGTTGCTATAAGTTCCAACACATGGACAAGTCAAATCTTCCGTTCGCAGGTCAATCCAGCCGTTTGTTCCCGTGTCGCTGAATTGACCACGCAGAAACACCTCATCAGTGACCCACAGATTGAATACAACATCATTCGTGCTGAGTGTTGCACCATCGCCCTCATAGACTATCTTTTTAAAGTCCCACACCTCGATAAGCTTTGTTATCAGCCCTCTCAGTCCGTCTGTGCCCTCATATATTTTCATCTTCGACCGCCTCCGCTATGCCTGTTATACCTATATTTCCGTACGCTTCTCCCACTGACACTCCCACAAGGCTCTGTCCGCTCGCCATATCGGGTATAGTGTCGATAATATCCATATTGCCGTTGAAGTCCTCGATGCTGAACCTGTCCGACCTGTCGGGCTTTTTAAGTCCGAGATTTTCCGTGAAACTAGCCAACTATACTTCCCCCTTCCGCATTTTTGCCGACTATGAGATAGTACACCTTGAAAACGTATGTGCCGCCCTGGTCTGAGGTGTGTTCAAGGTATGCCTCCCAGTCGATGTCCCTGCTGTTGCTTGCGACTTTGTATTGAAAACTCTGCGACTTGAAGTGCTTTTTGCCCCAGTCGCACACCATAAACACCGCAGGGTTAGTGACCCCCGAGGGTATCATTCCTGTGCGTGTATTGTATGACCACTGGGAACCGTTGTCGGCGTTGACCTTCATATTCACCGTGAAAGACCCCCACCGCATATACAGTGAGTAGAGCCTGTTCACAAGGCTTACTATCTGTGCCGCTGTCTTTGCACGAAACACCGCTGTACCGCCGTCTAAAAGCTCGTCCGTCTGTTCGCCCGAGTACCGCAGCTCATACTCCTCCTCGCCCACTATTTCTTCAAGAGCTGCCACCCTCGCCGTGAGCTGCTGGATAAGCTCCTCGGTGGTGGGCGTTGTCTGACCTGTGTCCGCTGTATCGGCAGTATTCTCCGCCTGCGTATCATACACAGTTGTTATCTCATTTTCGTCCATTATCTCGCCTCCTAAAGCTGTTCTTCCACCGACAGACCCACCGCAGAAATATCGGCTGAAAGTCCGCCGTCAAAATTGAATCCTATGTTAGTTATTGGTATATCGTAGCTTTCGCCGCTGTCGCTGACGTATGTCACAACGTCCCCGACGTCAAATCGGGGGTCGCCAAGGCGGTGAAAAAGCTCCGTTGTATACCACGAAAAGCCGCCTATCCTATGCCACAATGACCGCAGCAGCGACATTGTCATATATGGATTTTCAAACTCCAACACACGCCCTGCCGAGCCTGTGGTGTTGCCCAGCCGCAGAGTTTCGCTGTCGCTGACCTTGCAGATGATACCGACTATCACATTTTGTCGTTCGCTGAGTGTGGGCAGGTCGATAGTGTTGTTGTCCAGTATCTTCACGCTCGAGCCGTACCATTTGCGGACGTATCTGCCGTATCGGTCAACAAAACCGAACTCGCCTTGTGCCGAAGCTATGTAACTGAGCATCTGCCGCATTGTGGTGTCTTTGGGTATAGAGCTTATTTTGAAGTCGAAGTTTGCAGTTTTCAGCCTTATGTGACCCTTGCCGTAAAGCCTTGCACCGCCCTTTACACGGAGCTTTGCAGGGATGGTGTAGTCGTTGCCGTTTTGCAGTCCAAGCTGCTTGCATATGTCGTCCTCGACAGCCTTTGACCACGCAGGTAGCTTGACCTTTGGCACATAGGTCTTGTCGGAGAAGTAAAGCCTATCCGCAAAAGTGACCTCAGTATTTCCGCCCGACTTTTTCGATTTCACGCAGGTGAACCGCCCCAGAGGTATTCTCTCTCCGTCAAGCACCTCTCCAAGCTTGCTTATCTGCTCCACTGTCAGCTTTGAAAGTTCTGCGTAGGTGTAGGCTTCTAGGGTGGAGTAGGTGGTCACGCCTGTGAGGTCTGCAAGGTACAGGGACAGGTCATACTCTTTGCCGAGGAAACGTGTTTCAGCATCGTTTATCTGTAATGCCCAAGACTGTGAGCACACTGCACCAAGCTCTATGTCGTCACTGAGGCTCGTTGACTGCACGTCACTGGTAGCGGACATTATGTTGTCCCCCATTATTACGCTCTCGTCGTTTTCAAGCCACATACGCCATGTGCGGCAGTAGCTTTCGATGCGTGAGGAGACGGTTGTACTTGTTGTATACATATATCCGCCTCCTACTGCATGATAAGGTCAACAGCAACGCCTTTGCAAAACTGCCGCTTTTCGTCCCAGCCGAATATTTCATAGCTTGGATCTCCTGCATAGACCCTTATTTTGATTTCATTAAAAGTCTCGTCCAAAAGTGTGGCGTTAAAAAATGGGCTATCAACATTTGAGATATACTTATTTATCTGTGCAGTCTGCTCGCCTGTGAGATGATACCATTTAATAGTGACCGTTTTCTTTATAGCCCTGATGTCTCCGACCATAAGACAATTAGCGGTGCGCCCTGCATTGCCCGACCAGATTTTATTGTTACAAAAAGTAATTTCAGCAGGAGTGGCTACCGTTTCTTCTTCAAATTTCAATCCATTTGATTTCATAGTATCCCTCCTATACTTTTATCGGCGATTTGCCGTTGCGCTTGATAAAATCATTTATATCGTCAATAACGATCTGTGACAGCACTCTGCCCTTTACTTCGATTGGTATCGTTACGCTTATTTTCTGATTGCCTACAGCTCCGCCGTAAACAGCAAGCGCCTCAAACAAAGCCTGCTTGATCGTATCCAGCGGAGCTTCGATGTTTGTGCCGCGTTTCTGGTCGCCGAGAACCGCAAGAAACTCGGAGTTCGGCGGAATTACCGCGCCGGTGGCGAGCATTGGAATCTGAGGAACTGGTATAGGGTCATAGTCCCAAAACTCATCAAATGGTGTAAAGCCTGCTATTTCAATATCACGAATATCATTAAGTATGCCATTAAGAAAATCCAGTGGAGTAGAAATAACTTTATTTATTCCGCCAATTATGCCGTTTACAACCGTTGTGAATACTCCTGTTATACCCTCTTTGATACCGTCAAAAATTTTGCCACCAGTCGAAAATACGTCCTTAACTGCTTGCCAAGCCTTTGAAAATATATCTTTAAACCAATCAGCTACCTTAATAAACGGTGATTTTATTGCAGTCCACAAATCCCTGAAAAATTGTGCTGTAGCCGAAAACGCCGATTTTATATTTGTCCACGCAGTTGTAAATATATCTCCAAACCAACTTCCTACTGCAGAAAAAATGTCTTTGATTCCTGTCCACAGATTTGAGAACCAACCTATAACGGCATTCCAGACAGACAAAATACCGTCCCAAGCTGCTTGGAAAATTCCCGTAAACCATTCTGCCACGACGGCAAATACATCTTTTATGCCTTGCCATATTCCGGCGAAAAAGTCTTTAATTGATGTCCAGACCTCTGTTACCCAGTCTACAAATTGCTGTATGGTCATTTTAAAGCTGTCCCACAAATCAATAAAAAACTGTTTTACTGTTTCCCAATTTTTGTACAGCAATACGCCGATAGCGATAAGCGCACCGATTCCTAGACATACAAGTGTGATTGGACTCGTCAAAAAATTAACTGCTACACCAAGTGCAGTAATTAACGGTGTCAATACACTTGTTCCTGCCGCCAATGCGGCAAATGCACTTACTACGCCTTGAATTATTCCGGATATTGCAAATGCCGATCCCAAAGTCCCAACTACAACAGCAAAATTTTCGACAGCAGTCTGATGATTCTTTATCCAGTCACTAACCCCATTTAAGGCTGATGTAATACCTTTCAACGCGCCTACTATAATACCTCCGGTCCATGTTGCAATAGGCTTCAAAAATTTATCCCACAGCCATTTACCCATAGGTTTTAACGCTGAAATTGCTGAATCAAGAACTTTTATAGCTGCCGCCAGCAAATTAAGAAATGTTGGTATCAAAGTACTTATAGTCCATGATGCCATAGGGAGCAAAATATTATCCCAGAACCATTCGATACCGTCAAATATGTCGGCAGTTAAAGGCTTTAATGCGGATGTTACATTTTCAAATGATGTAATGAGCGGTGAGAAGTCAATGTTCTGCGCCCATTCAACAGTGTCTGCCGTTATGTTTTCAATTGTGTCGAGTATATCATTAAAAATATCAAGAATGTCCTGAATAATTTTTGTACCACTGCTATCAGACCAAGCGGAGGAAAAATTGCGTGACACATATCCGATTGTATTATTAATGTTTGTCCATATACCGAGTAAATGTTCAGAAATTTGTTCGCCCGTTCCGTTACTCCAAACATCGGTGAATGATCCGCCTATGCTTTTGATAACACTCCATACACCCTCGAAAGCAAATCTCATACTATCTGTTACCTTGACTCCATTTTTATCCCAAGCTTGTTTAAATGGCGTAAAAATAGTATTAAAAGATGATTTTACCCAATAAAAAAAATCTTTAAGCTTTTTATCGGCATCAGATGTATCAACATCTACAGTAGTGGAGATCGTATTGCCGCTTAGAGTACCGGCCACTGGCGATGCATTTGTATCAGATGAGGAACTGTTGTCCGCCAGCTTATTTATCTGATCAAAGCTTGCAAGTGCATTTTCTTGAGCCTCGACAGTAGCTTCAGCCGATGTTGCCATATCGGAATAATTTTCCGCCGCCTGCGAAGAACTTTCAGCAACTCCATCTGTTGTATTCATCAGTTTAATTCCAAACACCTCAGAAAGTGCTTTAACTGCTGAATTAGCAACAGCTGTCAAACTTTGCAATTCCGCTGTTATGTTTTTTACAACTGTTACAGCACCAGAAAGAACAGGCTGTCCTATTACAGCAAGCAACTGTTTCCAAGACTCTTTCAGATTACCGATGACATTTTCCCAGCCGTCTGCTTCTCGCGCGGCTTGTCCCTCCGCTCCAGAAAGAGCATTTGCATCCTTGACCATTTGCAATAGTGTAAGTTGCTTCTGAGCTTCGGATAATTCCATAAATGATTTTCCATAGAGTTTATTAGCCGCTGTGTTTCGCGTAGTTTCTGTACAACTCAAACCCAAAGCAGCATCGTTTTCAAAGTTGCCTTTCAAGAACGATTTTAGGCTTTCTGCAGTATCTTCAAGGCTTCGATCGTAATATGCCGCACTGTCTGCTGTTACCTGCAACGCTTCTTCCATCATTTTTAGAGCACTAACTGAATCCATACCCGTAGTTTTAGCAAAAGCATAAATAGATGTGCCTACATTTTGAAGTCTTGTCTGAAGAATGCTACTGTTATCAGCTACACTTTTCATAGCATTATCTGCAGCAGATTTTAAAGTTCCAAAAGTCTGTTGCATTTGAGAATTTGCAGCATTTATATCTGCAGCAGCTTCAAGAGCTTCTTTTCCACTGAACACAGTACCAAGTGCTGCACCCATTTTTAAAACTATATTTCGGAGATTATTAAGCTGGTTACCTAAACTGTTTATACCTTTGGAAAATCCTTTTGTATCTATTTTTGTATCGAAATTAAGTCTGCCGTCAATTGCCAATTATATCAGCCTCCTTTCTTGACAAAATCCTCCATACGCTGTATAATGAAAAAAATACATAATGGGAGGAAATGTTATGTTTTGCTTTAAATGCGGCGCAGAAATATCCGATGAATCAGATTTCTGCATGAAATGTGGAACTGAAATTCTGCATCACAATAAAACCGAAATTGAAGAAGTCAACTCGATTTCAACTATACCTATGAATGCCACAATAAAATCGGCTTTTGTGTCAACTATAATAGTTTCGGAAACGGAGATCTCATACAAAAGTGGGCTCAAAAGCGAAACTATAAAAGTATCCGACATATCAGATATTAGATATACAGCCGGAACTCCTTCCGAGAACGGTCGCTTGTTTATAACAGCAAACGGAAAATCATATAACGTAATGTTTTTCTTTAACAATAATAAAAAAATTGCTGAGTTATGTGGTTACTTCTCCGCACTTAGCAATAATACTTTTATACCGATGGAAGTAACCACATCAACTTCATCACAAACAGGCGAAACACAACATGAAGAAAAAACGTTATCAAAACGTCAGCGTATAAAGGAAAACAAGAAAAACGGTATTGCTTGCTGTCCTAAATGTGGAAGTACTTCGCTTACGACAAACAAAAAAGGCTTTGGAGTCGTAAAAGCAGTCATAGGAACTGCTGTTGCCGGTCCAATAGGTCTTGTTTCCGGAAACAAAGGAGCAAAAAAAGTTCGTATAACTTGCCTTAACTGCGGTAATCAGTGGTGGGCGTAATAAAAAAGTCAGTCCAAACGGGCTGACTTTTTTTATAACAGATTATTTATAAAATCAAGTTCATCCTGTTCCTCTGCTGTAAGCTTCACCTTAATATCAATAAGTTCTTTGTTGTTCCGGTAAAAGTCCTGTTCTCCTTTACTAAGTTTTTTATTGTGTGCAAGCTTATAGCGTATATTTATAACATTACTGTATAAACCCTCACCAATCTCATTAAAAAGGCCTAAAACCGTCCACCAATGCATATAATCAATTTCACGAATTTCCTTTCCTGCTACCTTATTGAGAGCTGGAAAAATAATCCCTTCATCCTGATCCCAGTTTATCAACGGTTTAGGTTGACGTTTAGATTTTGGCATATCTCCGCCGTCAAGAAACCATTTGGCTTGTTCTGCCGCTTCGTAAAGATCCGAGTTAGGTATCTGATCGTGATGCTTGTACAACAGTTGTATACATCCATATGTTTTGGCTTTGTCATTAAGCGTATCGTCATTGCACATAGAAAAAATCAGCAAAGCTACGCGATAATCACTATATATTGAATATATTTTACCGTTGACTGTCAAAGCTTTAGGCAATGCACCTATCATTTTGTTTCACCAACAATGGTATTGCGCTGTGCCGCATAGGAATTAAGTTTCTCCTGTGATTTCTTTCTTTCCTCCACAGAACATTCATTTATGTACGCGAAGATGCACTGCATAAAATTCATAAATATTGGTTGACCTCCGGCAGGCGAAAGACATGAATCAGTTCCGAATACTATTAATGAAATATCATAACCAAAGATCTCATTTATAAGATCCTTCACCGCCATATCAAGTTTGTCCACACTATCAGCGGCAAGTTTCAGCTTTTCAAAGTCCGGATTATTCTCATCAAGATTCTGCAGATCATTGATAGAGTTCATATCGATATCTCCGTATCTACTGCGTATATTCTCATATTTCTCATCAAAGCCTGAAATTCGGTTAATAAACTGAGTATCTGTTGGATTAATACGGATTATTTTATCCGGATTCCCATTTAATTCGATATTTTTGTATCCGTCGTCAAAACTAAGCTTAATTGTTTCTGACATAAAAAACACTCCTTAGAAAAGAGGGGCTTAGTCGCCCCTCAAATTATCCTTCAGCCAGCGGCGTAAATGTCACCACTTTATTTGCGATTGTTACAGTACCCTTAATACGATTGCCGCAGGGTTGGATATTAAACGGTATGTTGACACCGCCCTGCGGTCCGCCATATGACTGCGGCTTAACGATGCAATCTTCCATCCATGCATCGTAAGGACCTTCGGTCTTATCGATAAGCACCTCAAGATATTTGCTCTTGCAGTCGTCGCCAACAAGACGATCCAACGCAATAGATTTGATCTTTTCGTAAATCGCATCTTCTGTATTTGCGTAGTAGGTTTCAACAGACAAACTAGGTTCGTAACCGTTGTCATTTACATCTGTTTCATCAAGGATATTCTTAACAGTCGCGGTATCCGGTCCCAAATCCATAGACATATCCTCAATGTTTTTGCCGATCAGGAACCATGACGGAGTTTCTCCGCCAAAAGTGGAATCCAACAAATGCATAAGATGACTTCTTTTAAGCTTTTTTATTCCTGTAGCTGCCATTTATATTTCCTCCTCAAATGTAAAATGTATCTGTATCTGATACAATCCTCTGTCTCCGTCCTCATCCAGAGCAAGCAGTATGCCATTATCAGCGGATATACTGATAGGTTCAAAATTTCCTGCAAGTTCTGGATAATTCCGGCTACTGTTCTGTTTTTCAATCCAGAAGATAAAATCCTCCGTAAAAGCTGATGCATTGAGCCTTGACAGATCATCAGCTGTGTACTCTCTGCTCTGGAGCAAAGCATTGTACTGCCATATCTGATTTCCGCACACGTCCTCACTGAGTTTTACAAGACCTGATGTCTGTATACTGTAATTAACAGGTTCAGACTCAGTCTGGTCTATGTGCAGATCAATATCTCCAAGATTGGGATACTGTAACACATATTCTTTCATAGCCTCCAAAAGGCTTTTATTTTGCTCCGGCAATTCGTTTCACTCCTTTGATTATTCCGGACAGATGATCGGGTTTCATACGCTCAAACCATAGTCTGCCTCGCTTGCCCCCAAGGTTAAGCCCCTGCTTGCCCATACCTTTGTTATCGTAATAATTTTTGCGGGCGTATGGTGTGTTGTAATGCACCATGCCTGATCCAACTACCGTTGATGTAATACCGGACTGTTTAAGCTTACCGGTAAGCATTGGCACATAACTATCACAGCAACGTAATACTTCGCTGTCGATATACTTCTGTACTCGGCCGCCTTTTTGCAGACCACGCCTCGCAAACAGTTCATTTTCGGGAGCGACCGTGAGAGTTACTTTAATACTGTTATTACTCATTTAGCCGTCACCTCCGTGTGCCGCATTATGGGACTGCCGTAATCCTTGCGCTCTACAGTACTGATTTTGAGCGGGCTTACAGCCTTAAGCAACTCTGCCACAGAGGCTGTCACGTCAAAATCAATATCGCCCTTTGCAATATAGTCGGACTTATCGACTACAGCCAACAACGGCAGATGTATCAACGCCCGGTCAACATCGGTCTTGCCCGTCTTTGCAATGTTTTCGGCTTCGGTGTCCTGCCACCAGCACGGATAATGCTGTGTAATAAATGCACCGTCGGGCTGTTTGTGCCAGACGGTGCATTTTGTATTATATCTCATTTATATCCACCCCACAGACCTGAGATTAAGGTATCTGGAGGCGGTCTTGATCAACTCATCGGCGACAGCAGTCTGAGTGGTCGAATAACTTATCGAATAATCTCCGACCTTTTCGGAGGCTATCTGTTTATCCGGCTGTGCGGAGTACATGATCTCTGCACAAGCACAGCAGGCTTTGGCAAGGCTGATCTCGTCGGTCTCGGCAAAGCTCAGACTGTCGAGATATTCCGATGCACGCTCCGCAAAATAAGGATAATCCGTTTCGGAAATCTTATTGCCATGAAAATCAGCAGTGTAAAACGTGTAATCAGCATAAGCCATAGCCTACACCTCCGTTTCGCTTGTCGTATCCTCTACCGCAACTGCATCGACGATTTCCTGAATGATTGCGTCCTTCTTGCTTGCCGACCCGAGGTCAATGCCAAGTTCGGCGGCATAAGCTTTTAGTTCAGGGACTGTCATGCTCTTATAATCAATGACATTTTCATTTTCGCAATAGTCGGCAGGCGGTTCTATTGTTATTGGCTTCTCGTTAAAAGTCAATCCTACTGTCTTTGCCATAACGACACCTCCTATGCCTTGTGGTGCAGATAAATACCTGCCGCCTTGTTTTCGTACACATCAGCCAGACCATAAGCACGGAAGAAGAACAGCCAGCTGTCATCCGTCTGATTTTCCTCCGGCGTAACGACCTTGTTTACCGTGTGCTTAGGATACTGGATAACCGCCGACTTCTGGATTATCATAAAGTTTATATCCTTTGCGGTTGTCGCCTTAGCAAAACCGCCTGCCGTTTCATCGACGCCCTCTGATTTTGTCGTGCCGTCCTTAAGATCGATCGCAGTGTAAAATCTGCTCTGAGGCACTTTTACGATCTTAGCAAAGCCGTCAAGTACAGCCTTTGACTTTGTGGTGTCCACATTGATAGCAAGGTTATACAGAGTAGGAGTGATGTACAGAATACGGTTTTCCGGCGATACTTCGTCTTCGTCCATTTTGTTCTGTGCAGTGATCAGAGCGGTAAGGACATCATTACCCGATGAAAGTGTTGCTCCTGCAGAAACCTTAGATATGCCTGTTGTACCTGCATAGGTCGCGAACCTGAATGCGTCCTGTTCGGGAGCAACCTTGACGCGGATAAACTCTGAGGACAGTCTGCCGAAAGCAAGTCCTGCAGTCTCCTCATTGTCCATATTGTCAACGCTGAATTTACGACCTCTGTCGTAATTAAAGGTAACAGTCTCGTTTGTAAGAGTAACGTCGCCCTTTACATAGCCACTGTTTCTGGAGTAGTCCGCCAGACCGTCCATAGAGATCTTAGGGATTATGATCTCATTTGCGTTTGCGCCCGCTTTAACAAGAGTAGGATCGCTGTCGAGATCGGCGGTCAAAGATGCCTGCTTGTAAACCTCGTCAAGCAGTGCGATGTAGGTTTTAAATTTTGTAATTGCGTTTGCCATAATATTTTACCTCCGTAAAATTACTTAGTCGCAGGCAGACCCATTACGGCTCTTGCCTGTGCGTCTGATGTTGTTTCTGTTGCCGAACCGTGGTCAAGACCGGTGTCTATCCTTGCGGTAGGCTCATCACCATCCGCAAAGAGAAATGCTTTGTCGGCCTTAAGCTTGTCAAGCTGTTCGGTAAGACCTGTGATCTTGCCGTCATCGTCAAGCTTGAGGAGCGACGAGTCAAGCTGAGACTTGACAATGTCCACATCTCTTGCTTTTGCTCCGGCAAGGGACAGTTCCAGAGCCTTGTCAAGCTTAAGTGCGGCAATATCTGCATTGTACTTGCTTTCCCAGTCGGACGCCGCTTTCTTAAGTCCTTCAATGTCCTCGCCGTCAAATGCTTTGACCTTATCAGTAAGCTCTGAGATCGTGCCTTTTGCCGTTTCCAGTTCTGCGTTAAGGTCTGTGTACTTCTGCTGTTCTGCGGTCAGCTCCGCTGTGTGCTGTTCAAGCACCTTGTTTGCCTGCTCCTCGGTAATACCGAGAGCTGTTAAATCTTTCAGTTCCATAGGGATTTTTCCTCCTTAATTTTGAGTATAAAATTTATCTCCTCGCAAGCGGCTCGGATTTTTGCTCCGCAAAAACGAGGATAAATAAAACGCCCTTGAAAGAGCGTTTTACTATCGTTAAAATGCAGTTTTAATCATCTGATAAATCTACAAGGCATTTAATAACCAAACAAATACCTTTTATTATTGTGAAGACCCATGCGGCTACATAACAGCCAACGGGGATTTGCCCTGTATCGAGGGCGTAAAGCAATATGAGGGTTGAAAGCATAAATTATCAGCTCCTTTTTGCAAAATTAAAAGCCCCCAGTAGCTGGGAGCTTATTCATTATGAATTTGAAAATAAACCTTATCATAAATATCCAATGCTTTATATCCGAAATCTGTCATATTATTCTGATTTTCGTCCATGCCATAAACAACTGATATGTTGCTAATTATGCATTGAAACATAGAAACATCTTTATTATTTATTTCTATCTGACTTGTTTCGGGGAAGAGCTTGTATGGGTATTCCAAATCTTCAAAATCGCCATATTTGACAAGCATTTCATATTCATCTTTTTTGAAATTGAATATCATAATAATACACCTCACTTTGGATTACATTGAATAAGCACGCCCGTTTCAGGATTTATGGATACTGCACATTTATCTGTAACAAATAGCTGAGATATTTTAGGTTTACCATCTTCATCATATAAAATGTTACCGTTTTTATCCCTGCTAATTTTGGGTTTCATTGCTTTACCATTGGTCAAAGCATCCTGAATATCTTGAAGTTCAACGCCAAGACGTTTCTTACCCGTATCAGGATCTTTGATTACACCAATAACACGTTCAATGAAATGATCCGATTGCCCAGTTATTTCAATACCGTTAGTTGTAGTTAAACCAACAAGACTGTTGTTAATCTCATTGTGCAACTTCTTATAATGATCGTAACCTACAAGCGGAGAAAATTTTCCCTTTTTTACAGAAGTAATATATGCATTCATCAATTTGTACTCAGGAGAGTTATTATACTTCATATTTTCAAAAATGTCAAGGCTTTTCGGCGGATTTTCTATGCCGTAGCTTTTCATTTGCTTAACAAAGTAACGATTATTCCCATATACCGCTTTCTGCGAAACACTCTTGTTAAATCCAACAACCCGAACTCTGTCCTTTTCGGGATAAAGATCGTTCGTATCGCAAAACTCAGACAGCCGTTTTTCCTTAGTTTTCAGTATAGCCGAGTGGCGTTCAAACTGATTTTGCAGTCTCCGTTTAAGCACCTCGTCTTCCGTCTCAGAGATAGCACCGTCATATGCAGCTAAACGTCTTTTTGTAGCTCGTATAGACCGCTCCATAGCACGCTGTTTCTGCGATAATTCATACTGTCTGTTGTTTTCGGTCACGTCAACAGGGAGATTAGCACGTTCGGAAATTCCCTCGAAAAACGGATAAAAATCATGTCGGCAGTTCCAGCCTTTCAAGCCGTCACCCGTTCCGTAGCCTGTGGCGGTGCTGAGTTTAGGGTATTTTTTAGATTTGCCCGAAATGCTGTAAACCTTGCCTTGCCATAAAGCGTGTGAGGGACGCGCGCCCATGTGTGCGGTGACCTCAACCAGATCGCAGTCCATTTCTGCGGCAAGATCAAGCTGCATCTGACCTGCAGTCTGACTTATGCCCGTCATTACCGCACGCCGCACTGCAACGTCTGCCCAGTCGGTCTTACCCGATGGATAAGTTACAGTCGCAATACCTTGTTTAGCAAGCTCGACAACTGCGTCGTAAATAGCATCCTGATATGTAAAAGCACCGCTTTGTACCTTTAACCATGCCTTGTCCATAAGATGAGTAACAGTTGCCTGCGAGGACTCTACCATGGACTTACACAGATTTTTTGTCATACCATTTGCATTTTTAACGCCTGCCTTAAGCGTGTTGGATAATGCCACCGACCTCAGAGCGGCGGAGCAGTCCTTGCCGTAAGTTCTGTATATCTTGGCGTCGTTGTTGATTGCCTCCTTACAGGCATCGGTGTACAGCTTTGATATCTGCCGCTTTGATTTGCCTGTAAATTCTGCAAGCATAGCAGTGATCTCTTTTGTAGACATCTTCAGCTGGCTTGCTTTGTACAACTGCCATTCCGCCGAGGGAGTAAGATAGTCCGCTTTAACAAGCTTTTTGGCAATAGACTTGATTATATCAGTCTGTACCTCGCTTACAAGATCAATCAAGTCATCTGGCAGTTTTTGTAACGTCTGAGGGGTAAGCATTACTCCTCACCGTCCTCAAAGCCCATAAGCTCATCGTCGGTAGGTTCACCGTCTGCAAGACGTGCCTTTGCCTCCTCTTCCGATTCGCCGTACCATTTAACACGGTATTCCCACTTCTGCATTAAACCTGCTGTTACATCATCTTTGTCACGTTGTCGCTCGGCATTTTCGTCTACCAGTGGACTTTGGTCAAAGACTATGGATATATGTGCGTCCTCCTTGACCTGTGCGTCGATAAAGCTGTGGCCTATCCAGAGGAGCGTTTTAACAAGACCATGCAAAAAGCTCTCAACTTTTATAAAATGCTTGTGTGCGTTTTGGATCAAGTCCTGCTTGTCGCCTGTGTACTGGGTAGCAGTTACTATAGAGCCTGCATTAAACTGATAATGCTTAGTACCAAATCCCACCTTAAAGCTGAGATAATCAAGCTGTGCCTGTATACCCGCCGTATTGTCTGCAACTCTCAGATCGGGATTATGCTCCTGCACCATACTCTTACCCGTGCCATCGTCCATAATCTCGCCGATATAATAAAACAGTTGTTGATTTACCTCATCGGGAGCAACCTTTTTATCTCCAGACATATCTTCAAGCATATTTTTGTTTAAAAACACTTTTTTCTGTCCCAACCAAAAATCAGAGTTAAGATTATTATATGCAAGATCAACTCCCTTCAAGTTGTCAATCGCTCCGGCAAAAACCGCACAGCCCATCCCATTATTGCCGTTAATGGGATTAACGATAGCAGGTTTGCATATGGTAAACCAAGGCTTATCTGATCCTGTATGCATTATTCTTGCAACACCGTCCGGCAGAGGTTCTTCGCTCAACAGCGATTTATCTTTTATTCCAAAGATGTGATTTTCTATGACATATTCGCCTTTTTCCAGACGGTGTATCTCAAGATACAGCTTGTTGCTGCCTTTTGTACAGATATCGGAGCAAAACGCTGCTTCGGTGATAATGCCGTTGTCCGATGATAGGACTATTATCCTATCCGCCTCAAGGTAATTTAGATCTATCCATGCGTCCGGTGACGGCAGAAGTCTGCCGTCTGAGCTTACCACAGCATTTTTAAGACGTATCACAACGGCACAAGTGCCGGAATACATCATTTTTTCCATAAGGTCGTTAGCCTGATCCCAGAAGTTGTTGCTGCCGAACACTCCGCCGTTGTCGGTATCGCCAACGATGAACTTTTCCGAGTATTCATCATCTACTTTTACAAACGTTTTGTCGTTTATTAATATGCTTGCCCAGTCCTCGCACACCTTTTTGGCCATTTTCATGGTATACATATCACGACTCTTGCGTTTTTCTCCGTTTTCAAAAGTTATCCTATGAAATGGTTCATGAAAACCCTTCCACCAGTCTTTCCATACGGATATATTATTATAATAGTCGGTCGAAATGTTATAGCCGAAGTTATTATTCAGCCAGTTTATTATCTCACTGTTCAAATGTTTTCACCTCCTGCCAGCGTTAGCGGCTTGATAAATTTGCTAAAGCTGTACTCCAGAGCGTCGGCGGTATCTATATCGCAAGTACCGTCGTCAAGACGCTCATCTCTGTCCGGAATTTTAGGATCCCATATCTGCTCCGACAAGCTTCCGATAACATTTTTGCAAATGTCAAGCACCCAAAATCTGCCCTGAACCATCAAAGACGTAAGCATAGATATTCTGTCGTTTCGTGGAGCTTTGTAGCAGTCCACGATCTTGACCATCAGTCTTGCTCTGGCACAGGCTACTCTCAGACCGTTTATTACCGCTTGGTTTTCGTTGTCCGCCCATGCAAATTTAATTAAAAGCGGATTAAAACGCATATATAACGTCTTTACAAACTTTATAAAAGCAGTGTAAATAGTATCGGGACCGACCTCGCCCTTGCCGCCGTCTATTTTGTGATCTGCAATAACGACAAGCTTTTTAAAGCCCTCAATAAAAGCCGTAGCCACGAATGTGGTCTTTGACTTGTTGCCGCCGAAGTCGATACCTATCTGTATTGATGTGATCTTGCTTTTGTCAAGCTGTGATTCGGGTATTATATACTTTTCGGGGTCGTTGGCAAAGCTCTGGAAGATAAGACCCTCTGCCGCTATCCTTAACCCCAGTATATCTCGCTTGTACCAGATAGATGTCGGATCGTACTGAGATTTTACCTCAGCCTTACGCTGATCTGAGATATTTATGTTATCGTCAATAGTAAAATGTGCGTAGTTGTATCCACCGAGGAATTTGCAATCGGCGGCGTCCTGCTGGTACTTGTCAATGTACTCGGTGTATATCCAGCTTTTTGGATTGTCCGGGTTAAGATCCCACCATATCTTACGCTTATCTGCGGCGATAGATCTGTTAAAAGCCTCCTGCACAAATGATTTGTGATGCAGATTGATCTCAGTACCTATCCACATACCATAAGAGTTGCCTCGTATGGACTTATAACTGCTGGCAAGCATAGCGCCGGAAAAGATGACGATCCTTGTTTTAAATCCTGTATCCTTGCCCTTTATGATAAGAGCCTCATTGCCCTTGTACTTACCCCAGCGGCATTGACCTCGAAAGAAATGCTCAATACCAAAGCCGTTACAGTCGCCAAGAATGATTTTCGCATTGCCGAGTGTTGACGCCGATGCAAGATGTATCTTGTCTTTAGTAGTCTTAAGCTCGTGACAAAAAGCAAGAACGTTGTCCACTGTCTTTCCGGCTCTTACCGCTCCCTCGGCAACGTTTATCATGCAGTCCTGTGACTTTCGGATATATGCCTTATGCTTATCGCCAAAATTGTAGGGTATGGTCTTTTTGCGTTTCTCAGGCTTAGTTGTCCTTGCCATAGATATCCTCCTCAATTTCCGACGTGTCCTCCAGCTCAGGATCAGCCTTGGGATTCGGTGACCAGTTTTCTTTGTCTTTATTCTGCAAATAGCTCAGAGCGGCGGACGGATTGGGAGCGACTTTTTTTACCCTGCGCCTGATCGTTTTGCGCCCTCTGGCGTCAACTCTAACTTCTTCCTCTGCATATTCGCCGCCCAGAGCCGCCGCAAGCAAAGCTCTCTCCACTTCGGAGTTTACAAGTTCAGGATTGTCGTCCAAAAAATCCTGAAGTTCCTTGTGCCGCTTTTTATAATCTGTGGCAAGCTTTTTCCGTTCTGCCTTGTCGGAGGTATTAATAAAAGCCTCCGACAGCTCGCCGAGGCTTTGTATATCCGTCTGTATTTTTACATCATTAATGTTGCTTACAGCTGCCGACAGCGTGTCGATAGCCTGTTTTCTCTTTACATTCACATTAACACCTCCGTTCGCTCAAACTCAAACTACACGCCCGTTTTAAGGGCTTTCTCTTTCAAGTGTGAAATTATCCTAAGAATTATTTCAAAACGTGCTATAACGCCGTTAAACGCCGCTAAAATGAAATCAAATAGCAATGCTTCGCCATTCGGATATTTTTGTTTCAAAATTCCGTTGATGTCCGGCGCTATGTAATCTGAGCTTAAGCGCAGGGGACGAATCAACCTTACGCTTATGATCAGATCTTTTCCAGTTCTGCAGCAACGTCAAAGTAATGACGCCTGCCGTTTATCTCACAGTACAGCGTACAGCGTTTACGCCGCCTGCTGTATTTAACAATGCAGTGTTCTCTGCCTTTGAGCAGTCCCTCTGTGATAGTCACCTTTCCGCTGTTTATGTAACCACGGCTGACGGTAAGATTTTCGACATCAAGTATCCACCGAAGTCTGACTTCCTCGCTCATCGGCAGCGGAGTGGGCGGTCTGCCCAAAAATCTCAATACGCCGACAGTATTTTTCACGGTGTAGTAAAGCTCGTCTGTGATGCCTTCACTGTTAACAAAAACATATGTGGGAAATATCATCCGGCGTACCATGCGCCACACGCCGCCTTTACGTTCCAACAGGTCGTGAGCAGGCGCATAGGCGTTAATATTTTTATCTCTGAGAGTGGCAACAACGTCATGCTCTCTGCCGCTCTGAACATAAATAACGTAGATCATATATCGCTCCTTTTCTCCTCAAGGAACTTAGCCACATCCTTGTAAAGATCGGGACGTTCCCTTGCCATTGCCTCGAACACCATTGACTTGACCTGTTCAAAGCCCGCGTTAAGGATATCCTCGTTTTTCAGATCCATATTCTTTTTATACGCCGCAGCCTTTACAAGGCTGGTAGCCTGTTTGAGCAAGGCTTCCGGGTCTATGTTCTTCCATTTTTCTTCGGGAGTGTTCTGTATAGATTCCAACACGTTATGCGACAGCAGCCTGATTATTCCCTCGCTGGTATCGAGAGCCGGATACTTGTTTATCTCCTCCATTATGACCCTGAAATTCTCCTGAGCCATTCTGAGGGTCTCAACAGATTCATTCAGATTTGCGGCGTATCTGCAAACCGAGGATATTGATATGGGCTGATCGGTCTGATCCTTTATATAGTCTGCGATCTCCGCATATGTAAAATCGGCTTTCATCATATCTTCGACCGTTGCTTTAAGTTCCGGCGACAGCTTGTCTATTTTAGAGTGCTTTCTGCGCTTTCTTGCCATTATCCGCACCCCCTACAGCTTTATGCAGGGGTCGTTGATACCTCCGGCAAGCAGGCTGATCCCCTTTGCCGTAAGCTTTGCCTCGAGATCGTCAAAATCGCTGTCTGCCAGCGTAGACGGCTCTTTGGACAACACCGTCCTCAGATGTATGTATCCGGCTTCATAAAGATAGTTCACGCTGTCGGTAATTTCGCCCTTTGTTATATCGGGAAGAGCATACTCAACGCTCTTAAGCTTATGATACTGATATCTGAGCATATTTATAGTGCGCATAACAGAGCCGTTATTTTCTTTAAAATTGCCTGCTCTGATAAGCTGCATCTGCTTTTCCATATCCATGCTATTTTTCTCCCTTCATTTCCATCAAGATATCCATGATCTTGTCCAGCTTCTGTTCAGTCTTAAGCTGTTCTCTGTAAAAATCCTCTTTGGTAAGATAGTTCTGCTTGACGTCGGTAATATCGGTCTTGCACTTGTCAAACTCGTCTTTAGAGACGTAATTTTCTCTGACCTTATCCAGACCGCTTTTGCATTTATCGATGTCGTCCATAGTCCGCTTTAAAAAGTAGGTTATAATACCTATACCGCCTGTAAGAACGAGCTGAAATACTATCGTAAATATCTGCTGACTTGTCATAAAAACACCCCCAATATATTTAGTACCGTTATCCGTTATAATAACTGTACCATATATATTGGGGGTGTTACAGATGAAGCGTTTCAGCGAGTTTCTGCAATTATATTTCATCAAAGGTAATCTGACCCTCGATAGGAGCGTTTTGCTTTTCCTGCCTTATCTCAGCCGTTATGCTGCGGATCGTGCGCTCAGACAGATTATATTTATTGACAAGAAACTTGAAGTTATATCCGTTAAAATCCCTGCGTATCTTTTCGTCACGTGCCGATCGGATAACAGAATCAGCTTTTGCAATGTAAATTGACAAACCACCGTAACGCTGCACAAGCTTTTCGTATGCCTGTGAGCCGATGCAGTCGTAAATATCCCGCTGCTCTGGAGTAAGGTCTTCTTCGTATATATCAAGTTCCGGCATATTTCTCACCTTGCCTTTTCGCCCGCCGCTCTGCCGAATTAACATAACGCTTGAGCTGTTCGATAAGCTTAGAACACTGTTCCTGATCTATCCACCGAAACGGCTGCTTTTTTGATGCCGTAACGCCCAGTACTTTGCCTATCACGCCAATTAGCCTGTCTCCAACGTCAGCTGACTCTGGATTAGTGTCAAGTTCCTTGAGCCTGTAGCAGTATCTCCAGCACAGCCGCTGCTGTTCAGGCGTAGCCATACCGTTGCAGCCGATCTCTTCAGCTTCTTTCTTTTTGTTTCTAGATTTGGTATTATGCAGCAGATGATTTGGATCGGCAAGCTTCATGCGATTGATAAGTTCCGCCTGAACAGCCTTGAATTCGCTATCGTCAAGCTGTTTTACCGAATCTTTACCGGTAATGCTAAAGATCAATTCGTGCAGCATATCATCTTTATCTTTGCCGACAATACCAAGACCTGCTCCCAGACCGTAAATTCTTTTAATCTGCTCCTTTGTTGCCATATCCAAATCCTCCTGTCCTTATTTTTTAGCCGTGAATTTCGTTTTCGGCGTTCTTTCAACTACAACCGCGCTGTCAATCATATCCACAGCACGCTCCACAATCTCATCGGTAAGCTGTTCGTTATTAATCATAAGCAGACGTTTAAGATTCTGCCAAGCGACGGCTTCGGATACCAGATAAGCGTTCTCCTGCGCCGCCTTTTCACCCAGACCGCCAAGCTGCATAAGATTTTTTACGTCGGTCTCATATTTCGCACCCTTAAGCTTTTTCTCCAGAACTTTGCGGCTCTTATCGTCAAGCCCAAGCCCATCCAGTATCTTAGCAACGCTGCCGTCCTTTATGTACTCCTTGTTGTAAACGGCGGAAAGCAAGCGTTTTGCAGATTCTGACAAGGTGTAGGTTACGTCCTCTTTTACAACGTCGCCGTACGCTTTACCAAAGATCTCCTTAAGCATTGTTGGGTACACAAGCTTAACGTTGTCGGCGTTGGTGACTGTGATTGCATTGCCAGCATTGTCGCTGTAGACAGCAGATTTAAACTTTGTATCCTGCAGGTCGGCTTCCGAAGCCTTAAGGATATCAGCCTCGATGCCGTCTGCCTCTGATTTAAGCTCCGAAATTTCCGCCTTGATCTCAGCATAACGTTTTACCTTTTCAGACAGATCCATAAGCCGTCTTTACCTCCTCTATGATTTCTTCGGCGCAGTTTCTGCAGGTATCACGTCCCTTGATAGAGCGCACATTATCAACACTGCCACAATAGCAACAGGTAGGTCTGTGCTTGCGAATCATGATACCGTCCGCTGTCTTCTCGATGTCAACAGCCATGCCTCCCGCAAAGCCCGCTGCAAGTCTGATGTCCTTCGGGATCGTCAATCCAGCTTTGCTTGTAAGCTTTTTATGTTTTGTTTCCATAGCGTTTTTACCTCCTTGTTTTTCTGCACTCTGCATTTATCAGGGCTTGTGACCTGCGCCGATCGGCGGCTGCATTACAGGAGGGGCACAGCCCCTCTGATACTTATTATTTCTTGTCTACAATTGAGCATTCATTGCATTCTCCGTTACTGTTGCAAATATTATCACAATAGCCGCATTTATCGCAGTACGGACAGTCATCACAACACATTTTCATAAAAAAGGCACATTCTGCGCTGCCTTTCATAAAACATTCAAAATTATTATGCATATTTAGTCGCCTTTACTTTCCTCGGCTCCTCGATGCGTACCATGTCTATCCAGCGTATCTTATCAGTATATCTATGTACAAGGCAAAGCTGCTTGTCCGTCGCCTTCGAAACCATCCAGTCCGCAGGATCAAGCTTGTAATACGCTATTATTCGTTTCTGAGCTTTGGTGGGATTTTTTCCGTGCTTCATTCTTTTTGTCCTCCGTTTCACTTTTTATACCGCCATATCCATATATTTAGCGATTGCAGACAATCCCTTGGCGGTCACATTGCCGTTATCGAGGGCGTTGGAGTATAGATTGACCGCTCCTCTGATAGCCTGTGGACTTTGAGCGATACACAGTAAAAATTCAACAGCAGCAGTGTCCTCTCTGATATCCGGAAAGAGCATTTCGATGTCGCTCTTCTTTATCTGCTTAACGCTGTAAAACCGGGTATTCTTCGTCCTGTTGCGTATCTGTGCAAACTCCGCTTTCTGCTTTCCGCCAAGTCTGCTTACCGTGGTTTCGTTGCCGACAAAGCATATTCCAAGGGTCTGTCCCTTTTCGTCAAAGCAGTCGCAAAGGCTTCGGAGAGTATCAATGGCATTTCTGGTGAGATGCTGGGCTTCGTCCACGATTATCACCATGCCGTCCGAAAGCTTTGACGAGATTTCCAGCCAGAGTCTGCTCACAGAGCCGGAGGATACGTTCAGCTTAGAACCGATAAGCTCCAGCACGGATTTTGATGACTTGATGCACGGATTTACCGTTATGTATATACAGTTTGTGCCGTGCTCACGGTAATACTGCCTGCAAGCCTGTGTTTTGCCTATACCTGCGTCACCGCAGGCTATGGCAAGACCGCCCTGAAGCTGACAGTTGCGTATGATCTTGTACACGTTAGACGATATTGACGTTTCCTTATAGTCTGTGCCGACATAGATTTCAGCTGCAGCCTGCTTGGTTACAAAGTATTCAATTACTTTTTTCATCTGCTTATCTACATCGCCGTTGTAGGTACCTGACTTAATTGCAGAGTATGAGCTATCGGATATACCAATCTTTTTGCAGACTGCAGCCGCAGATAGATTTTCCGAGTACTGCAGCTGTTTTATCTGTTCCAATGCCCACTCCTGTTTAGCTGTTAGCTTTTTCATTTATTAATCACTCCTCCATTTATTCTTCCGCCTCTCGGCGTTTTCGTTCATTTTATCTATATTGACCACAATATCGTCTCCGGAAGCCTTTGATATACTTTCCGGTTCATTATCAGCTCTTATCATAATCACATTGGACGGCATAACGATCTTAAAGCTCTGCTTACCATGTGCTGCCTTGAGAGCGGCAGCCTCCATAAGGTCGATCTTATGCTCTGAGTTTAAGCCATCTGTGATATTCTGGGCCTCGGCTTTAATAAACCGTTGTACTCTGCGCTGTAAAGCCATTGCATCGGAAATCTCTTCCTTGCTTTCGGTGATGTAATCTATAAGCAGCTTGTCCGCACATTCCCAAGTCCAAAGGTAACGGTCCGATTTATCGTAAACCCTTACGCTTCTAAGATCGGCGGGATCGTATCTTACATAGACCTCCTCGCCCAGGTGACGGTAAGTGTTTTCATAGTCCATAAACCAGACCTTTTCGCCGGATATTTCAACAAATACGCCGTTGCGCTTGATCTTTTGTACCCTTGTTGATCTCATAAGCATAAGATTAAGTTCGGCTTCCGGAGCTTTGCGTATTCCTACAGACTTTATATCCATATTCCATACGTCGATACGACTCATTCCTTTGTACTTTGTCTCAGCTCCGCCATATTCCTGCATATTAAAATCACCGTCAATATACATATCAATATATTCTCTAATCTCAAAGTCGCAGGGAATCTTGCCTTCTTTAATTCTACGCTTAAGGCTCTCAGGTCGCTGCATAATAGTGCCGCCGCAGTAACCTTCAAACATTCTTGCAAACTGCATTGTGACCGTGCTAAATGTACGCTCAATAGGCTTTGCTTTAGCGTTACGGACGATTGCGTTATGCATCGTGATTCCAAGCCTTTGGAGTATTGTCGGTGGTTCGATCTCAGGGTTATCGGTTTTCCTGCTTCGATGACCTTTTCCGCCAACGTCATGGGTCAAAAACTCTCGACCGTTATCAAAATATACGGCTTTCGGAATGCCAAATCGCATAATTCCATGCCTTAATGCGATGATTGTTGACTGGGAGTTCGGACTGTCGCATATATTCCAGCCGACCAGCACTCCGCTTTTGGCATCCAAAAAGGCTGTAAGGTACAGCCTGTGGATCGTGCCGTTATCTTCATCGTAGGACTGTATATCGAACGTGTGGTTATCTGCGATCCAGACGTCGTTAGCGTGGAGACCGTCGTACATACGGCTGATATATGGCAGGCATTTATCTTTCATAGCCTTATCGCCGTCGCGCATATATGTAAGCACGGCTTGTGGTATTTCCGACTTTATATGCCGCCTGAAAGTATTGTCTGACGGGAAGTTTGATACCATTGACGGATACCACTCTTTTGCACATTCAAGCGTTAGGTCGTAACAACGCGAAACGGTAGGTTTGTTTTCGGAAAGATAGAAATAGCAAAACTGCTCCCACAGCTCCGGTGGGATACTGCTCTTACCCTTATTGGCTCCGCCTCGATTTTCACAAAGCCCCTGCAGATTATTATTTCTGTAGGCTGCATACTTGCGGTATAGTATATCCACCGACACTTTGATATCATTATGCTCGAGCTGACACTTGCCGACGTAAAGCTTATCCACTTCGGTTTTCTTTCCGGGGTATTGATCCCGGTAACGCTGCCAGTCTCTGAGGATATCTACCCAGAGTGCGATTTCATCACGCTCATCTTCGGAAAACTCTTCGATTGACGTTTTCACAGGCTTTGACGTTTTCACAGGCTTTTGGGGCTGTTTTAATGCATTTTTAACAGGCTGTGCAACAAGTTCTAAGCCCGCTTCCGCTCTTTTCTGAGCATAGTATTTTGCCTGCAGGCCTTCGGGGAGTGATGATATTGGGATCATATATTTAGGACGGTTCCTGTCGTTGATTTCGATATTGCATGACAATTTTCCGTCCTTGCACAGTTTCTTTATATATCGTTCACTGCAGCCTTTAAGATCAGCAGTTTTGGCAACCGTCAAATATTCCACATCATCACCTCCCGAAGTTACTTGACAAAACTAATGTTTTCTGATATACTAAGTATCAGAGCCAGAACGGTTGTTTACGAGGTCGGACAGAAAATCTTCTGTTTCGGTCAATACTGCAAGAATGGTCGCAACATTCCTGCGGAGCTGTTCAGGCTCTATTTTTATGTCCTCAAGGCAGCTTGCCTGAGCCAGAAGCCGGGCTTGTCCCACCGCATGAGACAGTACTTGTGTTTTAAATTCCTTGTATTTCATTGGTTACACTTCCTTTCTCGGTCTGCCATCATCAGTACCGGGAGACCGTCCCCGGCAGACCGAACCGCCTGTTGCGGCTCGGTTTCGGCTAGAAAAATCGGAATGTATAAGTCTACTCCTTCCGAAAGAGTACCCTGCGCACTTATACTGCGTTGCACAACCTTGTCGACTAGGTTGATTGAGTTGGCTTTCACATCAGGACTTGCACCTGATAGGCTTACGCTTGCGAACCTAGCACTATGCGTGAACATTTAGCCGCCCCGATTATTACCGAAACGGCAAGGTAGATAGGATAAAAAGTTATCCTAAGTGGGTCTGATACGCTCAGACGGGCGGTATCTTTATGTTGTCTTTAGACTGTGTTATAAAAATACAAAAGACGTTCCAGCTGGTGCAAACATTAAGCTCATGCGCTCTCAGCTTGCATTTACGAGTTCGCACCTTAAGGAAAGTCGGAACTCTTATAACAAAACCTGTACCTCGGCTAATTCAACCCGACGACACGTAGCCAGAACACGTGGTTTTTAAGTCATACGCTACCGATATTTTATGTCCTCGGTCTACAGACTGTATGACAGGCTTGGTTCAAGATCTAAGTCGTTACCTCTGAGCTTGCAAGCTGCAGGTGATTCACTATATCCCCTATGGCGGGCAAGCACGGCACCTGCATATTTTGGTCTGCCATCATCAGTACCGGGAGACCGTCCCTGGCAGACAGCCGAGTTACTGTCGGCTGTTTCGGCTGTTTCGTGATCTGCCGCACAGATCGTCAAGACTGCATCGCAGCACATTGGCTATCCTGATCGTAGTCTTAAGAGAGGGCGTCAAAACGCCCTGCTCTATCTTGCACACGGTCACATTGCTGATCCCCGCATACTTAGCAAGCTCTCTCTGATTAAGATCACGCTGCTCTCTAATCTGCTTTATGCTTTTCCCAATATCTGCGCTCATAAAGGCGTTCCCTCCTTTTAGCAAAGTATATATCTCTGATAAGAGAGATGATAAGGTGCATACAGAACAATCCGGATAGTGTAAGCAACGGTATGATCCAGAACTCGGAATGTCCGCTAAGACTTGTTATGGCACACCATAGCATGATAATGGCAAACATGGTAAGCACCTTTCCCTCGTCCGTAAGTTTTTTCATAATAAACCCTCCTTACTTATACATCATAACGGTGATAACGTCTTTAGCGGCAGCAAGCGGACTGTCTCCTGTGATGCCTATATCATACACATGACCGTTCTTCATGGTTACAAGCACCCACTCTTCTCCGTTGTCTTCGCAGTAAGTTATATCATCAACATCATCATTGGCGGCATGGAGCAGGAAATAGAGCTCTTTTTCTACGAATAAAGCTTTATTCATTATATATCCTCTTATTGGCGGAGTTTGTTCCGCCCTTGTTTGCTGCTCGCCGTATTTTTCAGCTATGCAATCAAGATCATCATCTATTGCTGCCTTAGCATCCTCGATTGTATTATAAGCCTTTGGCGAGAAAGCCCCGTAAGGTGATATGCAAACATAGCCTATCCTATCGTTACCTGATATCGTATAGCCTCTGTACTCATACATATTCACATCGGTTTCCTTAATCTTATACTTATTCATTAAAATTCCTCCTTTTTCGATTGACGTTTAACGCTTTTTGTGTTAAACTTAATTTATCATGGGGTAACTATGCCCTAGAGGTTACCCTATAGTAAATTATAACTAGATTTTTTCTAATTGTCAAGTGAAATTCTAACTCGAAATTAGAAAAACGCTAATTTCGTGATAAGTAACAAAGGAGATGATTGAATTTTGGATATTTTGGATAGAATAACTATGCTTTTAGGCAATCGAGAGCAAAAAGAATTGACTAATTACCTGAAATTAAATAATGTTGCTTTTTCAGAATGGAAGTCTGGGAAAAGCAAATCATATAGAAAATATCTAATTGAAATTGCTGAATTTTTTGATGTTTCAATAGATTACCTTGTTTACGGCAAAGAAAAAAGCTCACCAGCGGAACAGTTGACCGATGATGAGCAAGAGTTACTTACATATTATAAGGAATTAGATTTAATGAAAAAGGGTCAAGTCCTCGAACGTGCCAAGGTCCTTTTTGAGCAGTCAAAAATACCATTAAAAGAGCTTGAAAACAGTGTTTTCATAGAGTACTATTCGTTGCCTGTCAGTGCCGGAACTGGCGTTGATCTGGATGGCTGCGAAAAAGGTATGTTGGAGGTTAAGAAAACGCAGCTCACTTTTGAGGCTAATTTTGCTCTAAGAGTGTCTGGCAACAGCATGGAGCCTGTATTCCACGACGGAGACGTAGTTCTGATAGCCTCGCAGCCATCTGTTGAGATCGGCGAGATAGGCATTTTTATACTTAACGGGGAAGGATTTATAAAGAAGTTCGGCGGAGATCGCTTGATTTCCCTTAACCCGGATTATGATGATATTCCGCTGCATGATTATGATAGTATCTATTGCCGGGGAAAGGTTATTGGAACTGTATGATATAAAAATATGAAACTAAGCAACTTGTGCTTGATCTTCCGACTGTAGTGATTGTTCGAGCCGCACAGTGGGACATTGATAAGTTAATGGGAACTAGTTCCCATTAATCGAATTTTTAGTTCCTATATTCCCGTATAAAATATGGAAATTTTTCAATGAGATTTTTCAATTGAACATTCAAACTATTTTATAAACGTTATAGCTTTAAAATGCGTAAATACGCTGTTTTGTGACAATTTTAAAATTTGAAAACAGTTCTAAAACGTTCTAAAAAGGTAAAATTTAAAGGTCTTAAAATGCTTTTAAAATTGCATTTTAAGACCTTATTTTTTTGACATTCAATTTTCTTATCCGCAAAGCACGTCAACTTTTTGCATATTCAAACCGCCGCATTTGCGCCACTTTCGTGGGTTTTCTATGCTAATTCCGAGTTATTCCGCATTTTTGCGTTTTTCGGATTTTGCGTGGCGAGCAACATTCTTCCTTTGTAATACAAGAAGCGGTGCTTTCTTCTATATTATAATGAGTAGCTTATTCTTCTTATTTTATCTTATAACAATAATAAGTAAACATACTGAGTATATATGCTAAAATAAAACTGAACCACTTATCCTTATTTCTTATTTATTGCTTTTTTAGAACGAATGTGATATGGAAAAGAAACAACTATTATTTGCATTAAAACAATATATCTTCTTCCTTTGTAATATAAGAAGTAGTGCTTTCTTCTTATTTTATCTTATAACAAGAATAACTAAACATACTGAGTATATATGCTAAAATAGAACTGAATCACTTATCTAATGCATTATCTTTAAGCTTTACAGCAATATTGCCAATGAAACATTAACACATTTGTGAGATCCGCTGATTTTATCTTTGAAACAACTTGAGCTATTGCTTTTTTAGGGCAAACGTGATAAAGAAAATAAACAACTATTATTTGCGATAAAACGATATATCTTCTTCCTTTGTAATATAAGAAGTGGTGCTTTCTTCTTATATTATAATGAGTAGCTTATTCTTCTTATTTTATCTTGTAACAAGAATAAGTAAACATACTGAGTATATATGCTAAAATAAAACTGAGCCACTTATCCTTATTTCTTATTTTTTGCTTACTTATTATAGCTTTATGTTTATATAAATGAAAATTTGTTATTTTATAATGCATTATCTTTAAGAATTACAGCAATATCGCCAATGAAACATTAACATATTTGTGCGATCCGCTGATTTTATCTTTGAAACTACTTGAGCTATTGCTTTTTTAAGGCGAATGTGATATGGAAAATAAACAACTATTATTTGCATTAAAACGATATATCTTCTTTCTTTGTAATATAAGAAGTAGTGCTTTCTTCTTATATATTATAATGAGTAGCTTACTCTTCTTATTTTATTTTGTAACAAGAATAAGTAAACATACTGAGTATATATGATCAAATAAAGCTGAACCACTTAACCTTATTTCTTATTTATTTGCTTACTTATTATAGCTTTATGTTTATATAAATGAAAACTTGTTGTTTTCTAATGCATTATCTTTAAAACTTCTTGGGCTATTGCTTTTTTAGGGCAAACGTGATAAAGAAAATAAACAACTATTATTTGCGTTAAAACGATATATCTTCTTCCTTTGTAATATAAGCGGTGCTTTCTTCTTATATTATAATGAGTAGCTTATTCTTCTTATTTTATCTTATAACAAGAATAAGTAAACATACTGAGTATATATGTCAAAATAAAACTGAACCACTTATCCTTATTACTTATTTATTTGCTTACTTATTACAGTTTTATGTTTATATAAATGAAAACTTGTTATTTTATAATGCGTTATCTTCAAGCTTTGCAGCAATATTGCCAATGAAATGTTTGCACATTTGTATAAAAAGCTGATTTTATCTTTAAAACTATTTGAGCTATTGCTTTTTTAGAGCGAATGTGATATGGAAAAGAAACAACTATTATTTTCATTCATTCTTTCTTTGTAATATAAGATGTTGTAATATAAGATGTGTTGTTTCTTCTTATTTTGTTTTATAACAAGAATAAGTAAACATACTGAGTATATATGATCAAATAAAACTGAACCACTTATCCTTATTTCTTATTTATTGCTTACTTATTATAGCTTTATGTTTATATAAATGAAAATTTGTTGTTTTCAAATGCATTATCTTTAAAACTTCTTGAGCTATTGCTTTTTTGGGGCGAACGTGATACAGGAAGTAAACAACTATTATTTGCATTTAAAACGATATATCTTCTTTATTTTGAATATATAATATGTCATTTATTTTTTTATCTTATAAGTTGAACAAATATATCAAGTAATACAATTTTATTTATAATTATAAACAGTGTTATGGTGATCTGTCGTGGTGCTGCTTGTATCTTTTTCTGGGAAATATATATGCTTTCTTTTTTTGCTATGTCAAAAAGTTTTTTGCAAGAATTCTTGGCTATCTTCAAATATCACTTTTTTTGCGTCTTTTTAATTAATTCTCTTTTTTTATATTCCAGAAATCTGTATGCTTTATAGGATGTGTATTATACAAAAGTGCAACTGTCCGAATTTGTTCGCTTTTAAATTTGACAGATCATTTTGATGTGTGATACAATATATTTGGCAAATAAATGTCAAAATGTAATGAAGTAAACATTATATAAAGAAAGGGGTTTTTGAATGAACAATTATTGTTTAACAATGTGGGCAGAAGAACCGATAAGATGCAGTGAATGTGGAAAAGATATTGGATGGGAAAGAGTAAGTATTGAACAAACACCTGTAAAGATCGTTCCTGAGTTACTGCGGAGAGATATTGGTATAAAAGAGGGCGAAACCACCGAGATAACTTTAAGTAACCAAGAGATAGACGATATCCGAATATATTTTGAGGAACAACGCTCTTGGCATACTTTTGATATATATAGAATGTATGATTATAAAATGACACACCCTGGCAGCAGGATAAGAGCAAGGGTAACGTCTGTAAAAATGGAACTTGTCGAAAGACCAGACTTTGATAGGATACACAAGAGCATTTTAGTCATATGTTCAATATTAGGTATCTTATTTGTTGCATTAAAAGCAGAACGAATTTATTTTATTTTAGCTTATGGTGTTTTGACCGGCAGTATAGCATTTAAAATGTGTCTTAAATGTATAAGCACAATAAAAGAATCAAAGAATGTTCTTCTTTTTGGCGGTGAACGGCTTACGCTGTATGTGGATAAAAACTTAAAATGTGACCACTGTGGCTGTGAAATAAATCATCAATATGATCATAAGCACTCTATTGCTTGGACAAGTGATCCTGAAATGAAGCTTATAAAACAAAAGGTAAATAAGATATCAAAAACAAAGTGTACATACGGTATGCTGGACAGAAGAAATGAGCCTAAGCTTTTATCTTGTGAGGATATAGAAGATATAATAAAGCTCCAGCAGAATTTTTCTAAAAAAGAAAGAACCAAAAACGCTGAAGCTTTGAAAAACATAAATGATATGATAAAGAACAATGAGTGTTCGGCTTATCTTGTTTTTGATGAGGATATTAGTGAGTATGAAAAAAGATGATCAAATAATATAAGATGCAACTATTTACATAAAATATAATGTAGCACCGATGTTAAACTAACTTTCTTGAAAAGTGTTGGAATTAATATCTTCATTGTCACAAAAAATGTTCCGCTAGATCAGATGCTATGAATATAACAGAAATTCACGAAAGGTGAGAATGAAATTCACCACCCCACAAATTTCAACTATTTCGCAAAATATCAAACTATAGCAAAAATAAGAACAAATTCGTAAAGTATATCTAATAGTATTGTATTTTATACCATCTTGTAGTATAATGTATATATGACAAAAGCCGTAAACCAACTAAAAACAGGACGAATATATGAAGAAAATACTTATTACTATTTGTGTGGCAGTGGGCGTATATTTTGCATTTAGCAATACAATTGATGAATTTCTGTATCCAGAGAAAAGACCGGGATTGAATACATACGATACATACACCACAACAACACAGCAGACCACTACCGCAGTTACTCAGCAAACACCCATAGTCACTGATGAGGACGGTTATGAGCCTCGTGACGACCGAAAGCCTGACTATGTTCAGCCTGCAGACCCCACATGGTCGAAAAGGACTTTTAACTGGACGAGCTATGACAAACGATATACCTTTGAAATATCAATGAATATTCAGGACGATATGTATGAATATTATCATAGTCTTTTGAGATACTCATATGTGAAAGATTATCATAACTATGTAAGTGACGACAATAATCATAAGCTCGTAAAACAGCTTGCAGATGAAATAAAAAGCCTTTGCGACCAATGCGGTTATGGCGAATCTGAGACTATAAGAGAAACTGCAAATTTCGTGCAGAGCATAGAGTATGTTGACGACATGACCTCAACGGGATATACTGATTTTCCTAAATATCCTCTGGAAACGCTTTATGACCAGTGCGGTGATTGTGAGGACTCGTCCATACTTTTGGGAGCTTTGCTCAAAGAGCTTGGCTATGGCTGCATTTTTATCGAGCTTCCTGAACACGTTGCAATAGGAGTAAAGGCGACAGACGATGCCCCCGGCACGTACTATGATTACAATGGAAGCCATTATCTTTACATAGAAACTACCAATTCCGGCTGGGATATCGGAACGCTTCCTGATGATTTCAACGAGGAAAAAGCTAAGATATACGATGTGTGGTAAAATTTCAAAAGTCCACAGATGCGATCAATGTGATCGGGTCTGTGGGCTTTTTTTTATTATATTGTACATCAGAGATTTATCTAATTACAAAATGAATACCTTGTATCTGCTATTTTCTATCCTTAAAGAAATCCGCCCATTGGGGATTTTCTTTATCAAAAATCTGTTTCTGCTCTTTTGTTAATTTATAAGGATAATCATGGAACATATTAAATTCAGTGGTTTTGTCAAAGCTAAATATCCACACTCCGATAACTGTAGGGTCATCTTTCCACCAAATAGTATCGGTTTCTTTGTTTTTGTACCATATGTTTGGCACTGCACTCGACCTCTTTTCATAAATCACATTCTCTTGCAATTTCAGTACATTCAATCTCAAACTGAATTATCAAGTCTTAGAATATCAACGCTGAAATATGTGGCTTCAAAAATTCAAATGTCATATTAATTTTTGCAAACTATTTTTTCTATCCTGCAACAATGTCTCTTATTATCATCATAACTTATCCTCTCTTCTTGTCGATTTTTTGTTGCTTTTATTATATCATTTTTCTGTAGCAAAAACAAGGTGCAAAAAAAGTTTATTGTATGAGAAATACACTATCATATATCTCGCAAAAAAAATATAAGAAAAAAGAATATATCATAATTGTGCCGAATTGGTTCGGCAAACTGTACTAAGTGGGTGCTATAATATATACAGAAACTTGAAAAGGGAATAAAATCAAAAAAACACATCACAGACCATTTTGGAACAGTAAACAGAACCTTAAAGGTGCTATAATAAGCACATAAGGTCAAGACAGAGTTGATACGGAGGTAAGGCTATGAAAAAGAACACAAAGATTTTTAACACAGAGGTCATTGAGAGATTGGCATTGTCAGATAACATTCCGCCATTTGACGAGCAAAGAAAGGGTACACAGGTCATCATGACCGAGGAGGGCAAAAAGACGGTGATATATGATGATTATTCTATGTACTGTGACGCTGACGCAAGAAAGTGGAGAGTAGAGGCATACAACAGGACGGACGGCAGAAAGTATGATAGATTGTGTATGTGCGGAGGCGTTTATCCTACAAGAAAAAGGGCTATAGCTGAGATAGACAGATTTGCATACAGAGGTAAAAATCTGGTGTTCTTTGTCCTTCCAATAGATTTTACATATGACAAAAAGGCTATGATATGGCAGGGCGAGGAGCAGTACTCATGCGATGATAAGCTAGTCCTTGCAACTAAAAAAGAGCTTGTGGAAGAAAGCAAAAAGCGCATGAAGTTCATGACGGACAGAATGGGGAGTGGAAGAATAAACAGAAAGAAGCTCACAAAAGCGGAAGCAGAGGCTCTGGCGGCGTTTGATGAGTTTCAGAAGTATCATGAGGATAAGTGTTATCCATATGCTATCATAGGTGGCAATGCAGTGCTTTATGTTAGTCCGTACAAAAACGATTGGAAAGCCGAGCGTGAGTGCCTGGATATGAAAGGCGACGGCATAGACGGCTGTGTTTCAGCCTTTGTTTATAACAGTATCACCCCTGAAACAAGCGAGAAAGGAGATATTTTTTTCAAGATAATTTCAAATACTATAATTCGTGTGGCATAGCTGATTGACAGGGATATATTCCCTGTGATACAATATAATTATAGAGATAATTGTTATAGGAGGGCGAACTATGGCAGAAAAGGAAAATATAAAAGATAAGCTTGAAAACCTGAAAAAATGCTCGACCTAGTTATGCGTAAGGTCAAAACAAGATCTGAGAAAATGGAAGACCTGATAAACGAATACAAGCAAACTAATGATACAAAAGGAGAAAAGCATGAAAATATACTGCATGAGTGATATCCACGGCTGTTATTCAGCACTTTGCGACGCTTTGGAGCTTGTCATTGACCACCTTGACGAGCCTGACACAAAGCTTATCTTTCTGGGAGATTATATCCACGGCGGCGAGGACAATATAGCTGTGCTTAAAAAGATAATGGGCTTGCAGAATATATATGGTCATAGGAAGGTGGTGGCGCTTCTTGGCAATCACGAGGAAATGGTGATGAGCGGTTTTTCTTCTGTCAATGAAATGCTAGGCAGCGGCGAATATGATGACTCTGATGACTCGTATAGATATTGGTTTGAACGTCTGCCGAGATACCATGTTGAGGGCAACACTATCTTTGTCCACGCAGGCATTGACGAGGATTCGGGCAATGCTTGGGAATACTGCACCGAGGATTATATTTTTACAGAGCAGTATCCTCACAGGCTTGGCAAGATACACGGACTTGACAAAAAGGTGGTGGCAGGGCATGTCCATACCAACACGATTTCAGGCGACCGCCGATTTAACGATATCTACTATGACGGAGCGAGTCACTACTACATTGACGGAGATGTGCTCAGCACAGGAGATATAAATGTTCTTATGGTAGACACTGACACTGATAAGTATTATAAGGTAACAGAGAATTACAATATTCCTATTGAGCCTTATGACAGTGAAGCTTGGTAGACTATTGTATGCCGTCTTAAAACCCAATATAACACTAACGTCCCCAAGTTTTCCTCGGGGACGTTTTTTACTTTGTCAACTGCCATGAAAAGAGTTAATTAAAAATTCAGAACTTTTGTTCGATTTTCTATTGTAAAACAGAAATTTTCGTGGTATACTATTATACATAAAGGAAAAAAGGCGGTGATGCTATGGAAAAGACCTATGTTGCAATAGACCTGAAATCTTTTTATGCTTCGGTGGAGTGCGTGGAAAGACAGCTTGACCCGCTGAATACAAACCTTGTGGTGGCTGATGAGAGCCGAACTGAGAAAACTATATGTCTTGCAGTGTCACCGTCACTGAAAAGCTTTGGTATTTCAGGCAGGGCAAGGCTTTTTGAGGTCATTCAGCGTGTGGAGCAGGTCAATAAGGAGCGTTTGCAGAAAGCTCCTAAAAGACAGTTTGCAAAGAAAAGCTATATATATTCCGAACTGTCTGACCCTGCCTGCGAGCTTGATTATATCGTGGCAACTCCGCAAATGGCGAAATATTTGGCTGTGAGCGCAAAAATATATGGGATTTATCTGAAATATGTGTCACCAGAGGATATTTTCGCCTATTCTATCGACGAGGTCTTTATTGACGCAACGGGCTATCTCGGGCTTTATAACGTTGACGGACGTGGCTTTGCACAAATGCTCATTTTGGACGTGCTGAAAACTACAGGTATAACCGCCACAGCAGGCGTTGGAACGAATATGTATCTGTGCAAGGTGGCAATGGATATTGTGGCAAAGCATATCCCTGCGGATAAAAACGGCGTCCGTATCGCTGAGCTGAACGAACAGCTTTACAAAGAAACGCTGTGGGGGCATACCCCTATCACGGACTTTTGGCGTGTGGGCGCAGGCACAGCAAGCCGCCTTGAAAAGCTTGGTATTTACACCATGGGGGATATCTCACGCTGGTCGCTGGACCATTATCTTATAGGGAAGCTTTACAAGGTTTTCGGCAAAAATACTGAGCTTCTTATCGACCACGCATGGGGTATCGAGCCTACCGCCATACCTGACGTGAAGTCATACCGCCCCTCAAACAACAGCATTTCCTCTGGGCAGGTCTTGCAAGAGCCGTGTAATTATGAGCGCACAAGGCTTATCCTGTGGGAAATGGCTGATATGCTGTCCCTTGATCTTGTGGATAAGGGCGTTGTGACAAATCAGATCGTTCTCACTGTGGGGTATGATAAAGAAAGCTTGGCGGACGGTCACTATACAGGCGAGGTGGTTTGCGACCACTATGGCAGGAAGATACCAAAGCACGCTCATGGCACTCAAAATCTAGGCAGGCACACTTCCTCGACCAGAAAAATAATAGACGCAACCATGGCGCTTTTTGACAGAATTATCGACAAGACTTTGCTTGCAAGACGGCTTAATCTGACCGCCTGTAATGTCATAAGAGAAGAGGATATCCCCGAAGTTGAGAGCTATGAGCAGATAAGCTTGTTTGATATGGCGGAAGCGGCAAATGCTGATAACAACGCAGAAGAAAAAGAAAGGGCATTGCAGGAAGCAATGATCTTGATAAAGCACAAATATGGGAAAAATGCCATTTTAAAAGGCACAAACTATACCGAGGGAGCTACGGCAAGAGAGCGCAACCGCAGTATAGGCGGTCACAAGGCATGAAAGGTGGGGCTTACAATGTATGATAATTATTATGATATAAAGCAGTTTTCACGTCCGCACTATGACGATCATCCGCAAATGTCTATATCGGACAGGGCGGCGCAGTTCAGCCCTTTTGCAGCTTTGACAGGCTATGACGCTGCTGTTGATGAAACCGCAAGATACACCGAAATCAGGGAGGAGCTGACAGAGGACGAGGTAAACAAGCTCAATGACGATCTCAACCGTCTGCTTGATATGTTTGACGAACGTCCTGAGATAAGGGTGACATATTTTGTTCCCGATAAGAGAAAAAGTGGTGGCAGCTATCAGACCAAGACAGGCATAGTGAGAATTTATGACGGCTACACCAATGAGCTTGTTTTTATGGACAAGACTAGGATAGCTGTGGAGGATATGTGTTTGGTGGAGTTTGTGGAGGAGAGAGGGGAAATACAGTAGAATAAACCTTATTTGCTGATTTTTCCAGACGTTGTTACGCCATATATGCTATGACCCAAAATTCAGAAGTTCCGCCACGCAAAAAAGCCCATCAAATAGCGTATCTACGTTGTTTGATAGGCTTTTGTTTTTTCTTGACTTCAGATATTTGCCGTAATGTTTTTGCGTTCTTTTTGTGGGTATGCGGAATAAGAAACGGATAGCCGTCTGATGAGGACGGTTATCCGTGTTTGGGTATATTCAGTTACTAAGCTAAATGAGAATTTACAGTGCAGAACTGTTTATCCCGTCAAAAGCAAATTCTTTCGATTCATCATCATAAATAAATATCAATTCTAATCCCAAATAATCGTCTGGATATCCAAGATCAGTTCCAAGCAGTGCTGTTTCAATCGAAAGAATATCATCTTCAAATGATACTGACCTAATATACCACTCACCTGTAAGCACCGATCGTTTCGGGAACATTCCCTCTTCATCATTACACAGATCATCATTGTTGATATAATCCCGTATTTCATCTTCAGAAATCTGCAATAAAGTTCTTTGGCTATTTTCAAATAAGGTCTTTGAAACCGAGGATGTGAAAAAATACTGCGGTTCTAATTGATTTTCATAGTTAGAAAACAGGTTATCCGGATTTGGTTTGGATAAACGTATCATTTTTAAATTCATAAGCCACAACTCCTCTAAATTCCGATTTAGCAGAGAAAGCTATATCACTTTCTCATTTATCTTTATTATACCAAACCGCCCCGAAAAAGTCAATCTGTAAACCTTTTGCAAACAAATAGCGTTGCAATATACCGCCAGTTGTGCTATAATCAGGATATAGAGCAGAGCGGAGGTGAATCGCAATGGATAACAAAAACGAAGAATTAGTAAACTGTGTATTATACAAGAAAATCAAACGGGTGGAGAGCGCAGAAATCTCTATCAGCAAGACCATGATAAAATCGGCTCAACAGGATAATGACGGCAATTGAAGATCATATTAAATGAATAGGAGGGTTTTACTTGACCGTTGATACAAAAGAGGTAGTTACTACTATAGCCTATATGATAGGCGTCCGAATGTCAGCTCTGACCGTGAGTTACGGTGAATGTTCCGAACTTATCGAGAAGCTCCAAGCCGACAAAGACGCTACTACCATACGATATTTATGTAAGCTGCGAACCGTACTGATGCAGAAATTCAAAAAGACCGATGATCTGATGCGGTTTCAGCTCAAAAATTTGCATAACATAGAATGGTACGATACGGATAATATCAAACAGCTTGAAAAATGGGGATTTACCATTATCCAAGCGAATTGCCGTTCAGAGAAGTATATGCAGGAGTTTACAAGACTCATCAATGAAAATATCGACAAGTGCTCTCATTTGTTTTACGATTGGCTGAATTGGGAGTATATCCGAGATCTGTTCTTTGTTCCGAAATACAACAAGAACGGTGTCATGAAGCAGGAGTTCACCAAGTACATGGCGAACATCGAGCATTATCCATTTCAAATGTATATTCACTGGCAACCTGCCGAAGTCGGGAGCATCATCTATTCCGACCGTAAGTTTTTGAAGATCATCTACGGTCAGCATAATGACAGCTTCACCGATTATACGAAATATCGGGACGCAGATGATGAAACACGAAACAATATCTATAATTTTATCGACAGCACCGAGAAAACAGCTATAGCTGTCGATTGTGAGAACTCTGATCCATACAAGCTTTATAGTGTTCTGAAAGGCTTGAATCAGGAGGAGCTTGCTAAGATCGAGAAGATCACGCTATATGACGATCCGAACACTACCGCAGGCTGGGATTGGCTCTCTAAATTCACGCAGATACCCGTTGAACATATAGAGATCGACCGAGTGACAGACAGAAAGTCACTGGTCGATGTGCGAATGACCGCAAGCGTAGTCACGGACTTCTACCGTGACGGGATAACATCTTTTATTATTGTGTCAAGTGATTCGGACTTTTGGGGACTTATCGAGAGCCTGCCGAAAGCAAAGTTTCTCGTTATGTACGAATACGAGAAGTGTGGAACGGCGATCAAAAACGCCCTCGCACAGCACGGCATCTATTATTGTGCCATTGATGATTTCTGCACCGCAGGCACGGAGGAGTTGAAACGTGCCGTACTCTTTGCAGAGCTTGAAAAGCATTTGCCCTCACTCATTGGAGAGAACCCTCTGGAGCTTACTCACAAGATATATGAAGCCACAAAAGTGACCGCTACCATGAAAGAAATGGAGAACTTTTGCAATAGATATGTCAAGACATTGCGTCTGAAGGTGAACTCCAAAGGGAAATTCGTGATAGAGATCCAAACAATCTAAGAGAAACTCGCATGGCTTTCTATCAATATCATTAAGCTAATAAAATCAAGAAATAAAATTGCGTGAAAATATCTAAGCCCCACGGTGTATTTAAGGTCATCAGAAGAAAAAAGATCTTCAGATAAATTTGTAGCAATTACTTCATAGCTGTCATCTGATATTTTAAAGCGAACGATCTGTATAGGCAACTCATAAATAACAGTAGGCTCTGATTATTTGCTTTTTGAAGGAAGAAAAACAAAGGTACAGTTAAAACTTTTTTGCATAAAAAAAGACTTCATACCGCTGTGAAACAGTATGAAGTCTGAAAAAAATCTTAGATCACCAGCAGTAGCATACAGAGTAGATCGTTACTGTGCCGTTTGCTGCACCTGCATGGATCTGATCCAGCTTTCCGCCGAAATCGGAAGTGCCGAATGCTGACTTGCAGTTGTTGTAAGAATACTTTGCGTAGTAGTGTCCGTTTGCTGTGCCTGTTTCGCTTGGTGAAACCTTTGCCCACTCTGCTCCGCCTGACCAGCTCTGAAGAACAAATTCTACCTGATTCTGTGTTCCTGAGTATTCAACGTAGAAGTAGCCGTTTGACTGAATGTCATATGCGTTGAAGCTTCCGCCATTCTTTGAAGTCATTGCTGAAACAGCCTGACCCCATGCTGAAGCAGTTGAAGAACCCCAGAAGATCGATTTGTAATTGCTGCCTGAGCTGCTTGAAGAAGATGAAGATGAGGAAGAACCTGATGTTGATTCAAGATACCAAAGCTGGCACTTTCCGCCCCAGTAGCTCCACTGGTTAATGTTTGCTCCGTCAGCTGTGTTCTGTTCGTAAACGTCAAGGCATGAGTAGCAGTCTGAGATCTTTGTCTTGATAGCATAAGCGTCGCCGATCTTTACAAGCTGGAATTTCTGACAGTCACCGCCGTGATACTGCCACTGGTTGATGTTAGCACCATTGTCCCTGCTCCAGTTGTATACGTCAAGACAGCTTTTGTAATTTGATGCACCTGTGTAAATAGTGTAATAGCCGTTTCCGTCGCTTACAAGCTTGAATTTCTGATTGTTTCCGCCTGTACCTCTGTACTGCTGAACGTTTGTGCCGTTGTCAGCCTTTGCCTTGTATACGTCAAGATACTTGCCGCTGAGTGCGCTCTTGATGTAATATGTTCCGTCAAGTCCGAGAACTCCGCCGTTGGAATCTGTTGAAGTTCCTGAAGAAGAACCGCCGGAAGAGCTTCCTGAACCGCTGTAAACTGAGCAGGTCTTAGAAGTTGCCTTAATTCCGTTTGAGCCGTTGATAAGTGTATTTCCCCATGAAGAAAGGCTTGAGCCGTCCCATGAGTTTGCAATGTCGAGGTAGCTCATGTCAGAGTTGTTGCCCTTCCATGACCAGCCAAGATAGCCTACGCCCTTGCTTGTGCAGTAGCTCATGATAGTAGCCTCATCAACGTCGCCGTTTGTGTGCTGACCGCCGAACTCGCCGATAACAACAGGCACACCGATGTTGAGTGCGTTATCAATGTTGTTTCTTACAGTTGATGCGTTTCCGCCTGCATATTCATACATATGAATGGAGAATACGGTGTTCTTCTGTGAGTCTGCGTTGAAAACAGACTTACCGTAATCCTTGATGCTGTCAGGATACTGTCCCCAACCTGCACAGTCTACCATAAGCATATTTGTAATGCCTGCGTTTCTTACAGATCGGATAGCAGACTTGTAGCCGTCAGCCCATGCGCTTCCGTTCCATGTGCCGTACCACTCGTTTGCGATGTTTACGATAACATATTTCTCAGTACCGCTGAGAACGTTCTTCATTTCCTTCCAGTAGTCAACGCACTTGTTAAGATCATAAGTGCTGTCGCTGCCTGTTGCGTCATGTACTTCGAGAATGCATATCAGCTTGTTTGATTTGCACCAGCTGATGATGTTCTTTACTTCCTGTGCGCTTGTTTTTGTGTACTTTGAGCCGTTTGCAAGTACGACTCTTACGGTATTTGCGCCGTTGTTTGCAGCGCCCTTGATAGAAGTTTCAGTCTTCTCTGTGTACCATGCATGAGCAATGTTCACGCCACGCATAACGAACTTGTTTCCGCTAGCGTCATAGATACTAGTACCGCTTACATAAAATCCTGATGCCGCCTCTGCGGTCGGTGTTGTCATAAAACCGAAGCAGGTTATTACGGCAAACATTACAGCAACAAAAGTCTGTAATGCCTTTGCAGAAAAAGTTTTGTTCTGTACCATAAAAAGCTCCTCTTATACAATTATTTTTTAAATACCGGTATTCTAAGGCAGCACTGCATTATCCTCGTGCGTTGCTGCCTTAACTCTGTCAACGTAAAACATTATATTATTAAAAGTAAAATAAGTCAACTTAAATATTTAAGTAAAACGTTTACACAAATAATTTTCGTATTTTAGCACAATTTTTCGTAGATTAATTGAACAATATGACTAAATTTTATCGCATATACAGTATAATATGTTGTATGTGTACAAAACTCTGCTTTTAAATTTCAGAAAATTAAGAAACTTTTTGAAACAAAAATCTGTATATACGCTGCGTTGAACATATATACCGATATAAAATTTCCTTTATATTGATTCTATCAAGCCGTCAGAATATATCTTTTTTGTTCTCGTACAAATTCAGAGATCATAATCAGACCTCCTTATTCTAGTGTGGTATCACCGTATTTTACATCCTCAACTTCACGATCTAACTGAATGTCATGAGGCTTTCTATTTGTTGTATTTTATCTTGACATTGTCACACCTTTGTGATAAAATTAGTAATATGTAGGAAAATTATAGTGGAAAGGAAAAAAATAATATGAAGTTATTTAAGCGGACGCTTACGACGGCAGTGGCAGTGTGTCTTGCACTGCAAAGTGCAGTGGTATGCTTTGGAGCTGAGGCAGAGGAGCAAATTCCTGCTGGCGGAGAGGAAGTCGGTCTTTATACGTCGGAAAACGATGAAGCCATTCAGTTGACTGAGGATATGTATAGCAGTTGGTATGAAGGCGATCAGACGTATGACGGCACGGAAAAGACGCTTTATGGCTATTCTCTTAAGGACAGCAACAACTATTACCAGCTCACTGAGGACGAGGACTATGTTGTTACTTATGAGAACAACATAAACGTAGGTACAGCGACGGCTACTTTCACTGGTATAGGTAATTACACAGGAAGCTTTACAAAGAATTTCAATATCGTGCCAACTGATATTTACCGTGCGAATATTAACTACGAGTATGAGCAGAGCTATTGTGCCGGTAAACCTGTTCAGCCAAAACCTATTGTTACATACAATGATATTGTGCTTGCTGAGGGCGTTGACTATGAGATTGAATATGAGGACGACTGTGGCGAGCTTGGCTGGCATTATGCTTATATTAAAGGTATCGGCAACTTTAATGGAACCGATTCCTTTGAGTATAGCGTTGTAGAGGCTGAAATATCCAGCGAGAATATTTCTGTGGATACTAGCTGCACCTACACGGGCTACGCTCAGACTCCTGCACCTGTTGTTACAGTTAGTGGTGAGGTGCTAAGACGTGACGTTGATTATAATGTATCATACACAAACAATGTGAATGCCGGAACAGGCTATATGACCATAGAAGGCATGAACGGCTATACGGGATATGTGACAGTGCCTTTCACTATCAGCCCGAAAGCTGTTTCTGAGGTCGAGATACTAAAAATAGCTGATGTGGATTATACTGGCAAAGTTGTCAGACCGAGCCTTTTTGTCAAGGCGGATGGAAATATGATCAAGAGTTCTGACTATACTGTAACATATTACAATAACACAAATGTAGGCACAGCGACCGCTGTTGTTACTCTTGGTGAAAACTACGAAAGCAGGTACCCTGTTTCGACAACATTCAAGATCGTTCTAGGAAAGCCAAAGGGATTTAAGGCTACCGCTGACTCTACCACTTCTGTAAAGCTTAGCTGGAATAAGATCGGCAATTGCAAATACAGGGTTTATCGCTATGATCCAAAGAAAAAGACCTACAAGCGTCTGACGGTCACGAGTTCCACAAGCTATACTGACAAGAAGCTTTCAGAGGCAACGAGTTATACTTATGCCGTAAAGCTTGAATACAACTCTAAGACCGGCCCTTATATAACAGTAAAAGGCAACACAAAGTTATCTGCTCCGAAAATGACTGTAAAGGCTTATAATAAGAAAGTCACAATAAGCTGGAAGAAGAACACAAAGGCTGATGGATATCAGATATACTGGTGCAAGGGTGATGAGTGGACTATTCCACATAACGATTACTATAGTATGCCAAAGGATTGCTATAACGATTATGTTCAGCTCAAGAAGATAACAAAGAACAGCACAACCTCTTATACAAAATCAAACCTTTCAGGTTCAAAGAATTATCACTTCAAAATGAGGGCTTATAAGACCATAAACGGAAAGGTGGTTTACAGTAGCTGGACGGGTATCCAATGCAAGATAAACACTGTTTCAAGACTTAATGCGGCAACAAAGAAGAGCCACAGCACTTATAAGATCTACAACGTTCAGGGCAAGAAAACAAAGACCTCAACGCACACTCTTACAGCAGAGGAGAAGAAGATACTTAAAAACTTTGCCTCAAAGCATTTCAAGAAAGATTGGTCGGCGGCAAAGAAGATCGAATATACTGCAGATTGGATAAGAAAGAATTTGAAATATGGCAGGATACCGACAGGCTCGCATAGCAAGAATATCTTTGTTTACAAAGAAGGTCAATGTTCTGATTACAATGGCGCACTGGTGGAAATGATGGTTTATCTCGGCTATGACGCAAACCTTGTTATGGGCAACCGCCAGGGCGGAGGACAGCACTTCTGGGGCGAGATAAAGATAGACGGAGTGACTTATCTGCTGGAAGTCGGAGAAAAGGTCTATGACAGTCCACAATGGAATTACAAGTGGCAGTTTATGTGCCTTAAATATTCTGAGGCTGACGGCGGTTACAAGAAAAACGGAAAGCTATACTAAAACAAAATGCTCTGCGGAGAGTTTGATTCCGCAGAGCATTTTGTTTGTTTTATAATGGCAAAAAAATCTTATGATACTTCTTGCCAAATCCCTTCCAATATATTATAATGTATTTAGAAGATCATATTTGAAAGGAACATATGGAAAATGAAAAACATTGTTACAGCCCTGATGCAGTTTGTGATACTTGTGGTCGCACTTGTCATTGTGACCTTTGCTATACCTAAGATCGCAGGAAACGATGACAGATATGATAAGTACATAGCTGAAAACTCAAAGCAGACCGTCACTGTGGGAAGTGCCTTTGGCGTTGTCAAAGACGGTGAAAAGGCTTCATATACTGATATTGATAACAGCCTGAAAAATATCTTTAGTAAAGTGACTCTGCTGCAAAAGCCTGTGAATAAAATCCTGAACAGGCAGATAAGCTTCAAGCAGGCAAAATATTTTGAATACTATTGGCTCACTGCACTTATCTCAGGCGTGCTTTGCTGGATATTTGCGGCAGGCTTTCCGTTTAGGATAGGGCGAAAGGGTTTCAATGTGTTTGGTTCTGTGTATAATAACTTTTCAAAAGTTGTCCTCCTTGAAGATGAGATGACCCGTGAGGAATATGAGGTCGATCTAGGTATGACCATATGGGGACCTTTGTGGATAATCCTTATCGCTCTGCGTGCGACCTTTGCTATTACATGGGGCTTTATCCTGCCTTTTGTGATAGCCGCCAATCTTGCCATAGGCATTATAAGAATAGTTGGAAACGTTATTATCGTCAGCATCCGTGGTGCTGCTGCCACTGCAAAAAGGCACAGCCTTTCGCAAAAGCTTGACAAAACGACCTTTTCTATTTATCCCGAGGGCGGATATTTCAGAGTAGAACAGGATCAGGACAATGGTCAGGGCGTATATGTGAAAAATTATTGGAACGCTGTTGCGGCAAAGGCATTGTTTGAAAGCGAAGCCGGAAATAAGTCTTTCAGCAAGGAGGATTCTGAGGAGAATATTCTTCGTGGAGATATAAAAGAGAAGAAGTTTTATGAAACATATCGTTTGCTCAGCCGTATAAAGGGTCTTTTCAATAATGATATCAAGGGCAAAAAAGCAATTATCACCGCTTCATTAAAGAATAAAGAGGGTGGCTATGAATACAGATTTATTGCTGAACCGGAATTATATCATGTTTATATGGTGGGTGATGAAAAGGCAGAAAACCTTAGCCATAAGGATCTGAAAATAGATTTTAATGCCGCAATGCTTCTTGACTTGCTTGACTTTGACCGAAAGGGTCAAAGATATGATCATAATGATTTTCTTAATTTGTATTACGCTGATAGTGATGAATTTACGGCCAAACTTATGAATTATAATCATAAGCTGATAGCAAAGTTTGGCAGAAATAGATATGACGAGTATTTTGAACAGCACAAACAGCAGATAATCGAACACCGCCGATATAAAAAGCTTTCGGCTGTGGGAGAGGACGATGAGTGAGAAAATTAAATATTCGATATAATAATAAGCCTCCCACGGAATTGTTTCTGTGGGAGGCTTTGCTTTCCGTACACCAAATCACCTACCGCTTGTGCAACTTTTTTGCCGTTTGTGCAAATATTATTGACTTTTTGTTAAGAATGATAGATAATTATTATAAATATTAATGCTATAAATTAGAGATGCTTGTTAAACAATGAAAATGAGAATAATAGAAAACTCAGCGAAAGTGTTTCTGCAGACGATGAACTATGATACTAAAAAAGTTTAGAAAGCAATGGTGGACACTATGGCGGCTGTCATAATGTCAGATGATGAGAGGTGAAATATGGATAAAAAGGTAAAAGCTTTTTTTGCAGCTATGGGAATTGCCACGGCGTTGTTAGTGCCTGTTTCTGCATCTGCGGATAATTCTGACGCAGAAGTGCAGGTGAGCATCGACATTACTTGGGACTCATTGGAGTTTACCTATACAGATCGGCAGTGGGATCCTGAGACCCATTCATATATAGGCGGCGGTTGGTCTGACAGCGGCGGAAATTTTACTTTGACAAACACAGGGAATGTGGGTGTTATGGCGGATTTTTCATACAAACAAGCAGAGGGCATGGACGAGATAAAAGGCTATTTTTCAAGCAGTGAGCTAATAGTGCCTATCTCAGAAAGTAAGAATTGTAAGTTGAGCCTGTCAGGTAAACCAACAGAGCATTTTGAAAGCAAGACTATCGGCACTGTTTCAGTGAATGTCTATCCTCACGGCTGGGCAAACGTGAACGGCACAAAGTATTATTTTCGACTTGGTTATAGGGAAACTGGCTGGGTAAAGGATGAGGACACTGGTGATTGGTACTATTTTGATAAAGACGGCAATATGGTGAAAGGTTGGTTTAAGGACGGCGGAGAAGAATGGTATTATGCCGACGAAGACGGCAAGGTGCTCACAGGCAGCAACAATGGTGGTGGAAACGATTGGTATTATTCTTATGCTGACGGCAAATTGTATAAAGATTGGGTCAAAGTGGATGACGATTGGTACTATTTTGACGTAGACGGCTCAATAGCAAAGGACACCACTATCGACGGACGATATATTGGACTTGACGGCAGGTGGGACGGAATAGGCGACGCACCAAATACATAAATAATGATGATTTGTAAAGGACTAATTACTTATGAAAAAGACGATCTCGATCATAATGGCATTAGCACTTGCGGCAACACTCAGTACGGTGGTGTTTGCAGCGGAGGCTGATGACGGAAACCTCAAAAAGAATATCAGTGTAAAGGCAAAGTATGTGGAGGATATCAAAGCCTCAAAAACTATCCAGGCTGACGTTATATGGGGTAAAATGGAGTTTACATACAGCGTGAACGGAACAAAGACTTGGAATGCAAAAACTCATGAATATGATATCGACACAAAGGGCGAATGGTCTGCAAAGGGCAATGATATAAGCGTTACAAACCATTCCAATGCGGCAATCGACGTTGATTTTACATACCAGCCTCTTGATGAATACAGCGTTGTAAAAGGCACATTCACAAATGACGAATTTACCATACCCACAGCCGAGGGCAAGGCTGTTAATGATGAAAGTCTTACAGTAAGCACGGCTCTTACCCTAAGCGGCGAGCTTTCATCAGATGTTACCGCTCTTACAAAAGTAGGAAACGTAGCGGTAAATATTGCAGAAGCTTCGGAAAATGCAGATACAGATGTAAAAACAGTTTCATCATATAACGACCTTGTTAGCACAGTGGCAGCAGGCGGAAAGATAAAGCTTGATGACGATATCACACTGAAAAGCCGCATAAACTGCAAAAAGAACACTGTTATCGAACTCGACCTTAACGGTCACACTATCACAGGACAGATAATGAACAATGGCGCAGATTGTACTATCAAAAACGGCACTCTTAACGGCGACGAAGGTCCGATAATGGTGCAGGGCGGCACAACAAATCTTATAGGCTGTAAGATATCCACAAAATATACTCCTGTTTATGTTTCGAGGGGTACTGCAAATATAACTGACTGCACTCTTACAAATGAAGATGCGAATAAAAGCGTAGTTATCAATAATACAGGTACAGTAAATATCAGCGGTACTACAAATATTTCAAGTACGATCTACAAAAATCCAAACAGCAAATATCTGCCTCACGTTCTTGCAGGCACATATAATTTTGACCCGACCGACTTTGTTGACAGCGAGAAGTTTACTATAACTCAGAGCGGTGAAAACTGGATAGTTGCGGAAAAATCGCAGAGAAGATAATAAGTTTTGACGATTCAGGGGTCTCATGATGAATAAGCAAAAAAGATGACGGCAAATTGATAGTATCTGTGCTGGCGGTTTGCTTTGCGGTGACGCTGCTTGTTATGATATATGCACTTTGCAGACCGCAGACAAAGCCCAAAGCAGAGTTTGTTCCACCCCCTTTTGAAAGCGAAGCACAGCAGGGCGTGCCTGATGTTCCGGAGGAGCTTGGCTACAGTTCTCCTGACAGGGACGATATGAGCTATGATTTCGCAGTGTGCGGAAAAAGGCTGGGATAGTATGAAGCCTGAAGAAAAATACGAACATATTTTCAAATGCATTTCCGAGATATGCTTTGATTATTTTCTGTCAACAAAGACGCAGGAACTTCTCAAGGTAAATATCAATAATACATTTTCACAGCTTATTGACGAAGTTGTCGAAGAAAGAAATCAGGAAATTCACGAGAGATTCAAGGAAAAGTCTGAAAAATATATTTCAGAGTAATAGCTTTTTGACAAAACGAGCGTATACCGATTTGGTATACGCTCGTTTTGATTATACCGTGATCATTATTACGATACTATAAGTGTCGTTTGTTGAACTATAAATAGTTTGATATGTGACAAATAACGTGCTAGACGTAACGGCGAAAGCGTGTTATACTATAAATATAGAGAAGATGAGTATGAAAGGAGTGGGCAACGTGGAAAGCGGTCGTGTTCAGGATAGCTTTTTTGGAATGTCTTTTAATCACCAGATGTCCTGGATAGATGAAACTGTCTCACATATAGTCACACATAATTTACAACCAAAGATAAGGGCAGAAGGTAGAGAAGCCTATGGTCAAAAGGGCTACACACACGCTTTGAAAAGAATATTTGAAGTAATAAAGAGCGACCCAAAGAATATAACGAACCTAGATGAGATTGTAAAGGGGGAAAGAAAATTGAAGGACTATCTATATGACGGGAAGTTTTCAGATGATGAAATGCTAAGCTGTTGGGGTAAATACACACAAAACTATATGAATGAGTTGTAGGATATGTGATTATAAGAGGAGAGGTTATTTTTATGTCAAAGAAGAAGTTGAATATTCCACTATCGGAGTTTATAAACTTAAATGAGAAAAAACCAGAGGATATGACAGGCTGTGTCGTGCTATATAAGAATGGCGGGTTAGACGTAGCAACTTGGTATTCGCATGCCTACAACCCAGATGATGAGCCAGGGTATTTCAAACAGGGGTGTTTCTATATTGGTAAAGAAAATATAGTGGCGTGGCTTTCGATAAATGATTATGTTATTGACATGAATGATTCAGAATCATAATGGGGGAGATATGATGTACTTTTATCAAGTGCTCCAAAGCTGCGATGAATTTAAGGTTGTCAGCGAATTTTTAGCGATTATCAAATGTCAAGACAAGTGTTCAGTTAATAAAAATATAAGAGATGCTTTAAAGACTTTATCTCAGAAGACTCCAAAGAAGTCTGATAATGAAGTTTTATTCATTGAACAACTGAAAGACCGACAGGACGAAGGTGAAAATCTTTACAACGTTTATTTACTCGACAGATCAGATAAAAAAACCTACAGTATCGAGGCAGTTCCTTGGGATGAGGTCTTAGGTTATGCAGTCGATAAAGCAAGCCTTTCAACGTATGGCAATGTCAAATTTGCGGCGCTGGTGTTGTATGAGATAACGTACTTTGGTTTTTCGGAGGAGCAGATACAGAATACTATCAAAGCTTTTAATGATGAGGAGACACTCTATCCAAAAGCTGGCAAATACCATTAGAACCATATGATTATGAATAGTGATATGAAAGGTGGATATGAAATTGGCAAACGTAAAAAATCAAGAATATACAAAAGAAATGTTTAAAGACATAGCGATCTTTACGCTTGCCGAACCTGGTGCTATGGGGATGGGCAACCTTATGGAATTTATTACAGCGGAAGGAAAGGAGTTCTCGCTTTTCTTTTCTGAGGAAATGCCATACTCAAAAGTCAAGGAGTATTTTCCAGCGTTAGATGATTGCTATTGGAATGGTCCTGAATCAGATGAATCCTGCAGAACTGAGTTCGTGTTCTATCTCAGTAAGGACGAAAGGAACTTCAAGCACACAAAGCCTCCGGGAAATTATACGCACCTGTATGAAGGTTTTGGAAATCACATATGTATACGTAAAGATTATTATCCTGTGGTCGAGCCGATCATAAGAGATCTTATAGAAAAGAATGAGCTTGTAAGTTGGTACACGAGGACTGGAGAAATAATATACGCAATAAAAACCCTTACGGCAGAAAAGAAAGAAGGAAAAGTGCAATGCGATTAGAAGATTTTTTGGAATGTTTTGACCCCAGCAGTGTAGTAGAGATAGCGTGTAAAGGCGAACCTGTTAGGAAATGCACAGTGTCGGCTGCACTATCTGACGACAGATACCCGGCGGTGGACTATGTGGTCTTGCCCGGCAGTGTTACATTTAAGGATGATGTCGTACATATACCAGTGATTTGGAAATTGACCTGGGGGACGTTCAGAAGGTGTATAAATACTTATTTTGCTGAACACGAAGAAAATGGAGCAGTATAATGACCCAAAGTAGGTGGATATTTTGTCAGAATCGTTGAATATTTTAGCACCAAAAAAAATGTGTACGTCAGACCTGCATATCGGACACAAGAACATAATAGGTTTTGATCACAGACCGTTCAGTTCACTTGATGAAATGACGGAAAAGATAATTGCTAATTGGAACAAGACTTTTCCTGCGCACTGCAAATAATCTTGTCCTCGTTGAAGTGAAATCTAAAAATGGAAAAATGAAATCAATGAAAACACTTATATCCTCCGATAAATATGATGATATAAGTTTTGTTATAAATTTAAAGCATGGAAATATTGGGCATGACAGTGATGTCTATACCTTCCCATATTCTTGTTCTTTTCTCGTTAAGTCTTTTCTTAAGCAAAGATTTTAATTTATCACAAGCAAAGTTGAAATAGCTTAAACTCCACAACAGTTGACAAACTGCAAAAATATGATATAATTTTCAGGTAATAATTTAAGGGCAATGACGCTCCGTGTAATTTGATGCTCTCGGCTGATTTTTTTCATACAAATGAGAAGGTTAGGCAGCTTTCTTTTTCACGTTGCAATGAATGGCATGGTGGCAAGGGACAAGATGTTCGCTACACTTGACGAGCCGACAGGCAATCTTGACAGCATTAACGAAGCGGTGATACTCAAAGTGCTTCGTGACGAGGGCGCAGGCAGAACAGTGGAAGTGGTTTGGGTGTGCCATGTGGTATATTTTGTTTTTGGCGTTAAGATTATCCGCGAGGAAGAATAATATATGGCGGTACTCTCAGTGGGAGTGCCGCTTTTTGATATATTTTTAATAATTATTAACAAAATGTCATAAAATTACTCTATAAATAGTTGTATTATTAAATCATATAATTATGACGGTAGAAAATGCCGTTAAAAATAACGGAGGAAAGAATATGTCTTACAACGAATTTTTACCAAGCTACTCTATTGGCGACGATTGCTACAAAGAAATACCCTATGTTACCCGACGTTATGGAAAAACCGCTGTTGTTATCGGTGGAAAGACCGCTATGGAAAAGGCTAAGCCTGAACTGCTTGCGGCTCTCAAAGGCTCTGACCTTGAGATAACCGACTTCATATGGTATGGCGGCGACTCAAATTATGAGAACATTGAAATGCTTAAAGCTATGCCGGAAGTGCAAAATGCAGATATGGTCTTTGGCGTTGGCGGCGGACGTGCCGTTGATACTGTAAAGACCCTTTGCGACAGAATAGACAAGCCGTTTTTCACTTTCCCGACCCTTGCTTCTAACTGCGCTTCCTGCACGGCAATATCTGTTATCTACAATGCTGACGGCACTTTCAAGGAATATGCTTACCTCAAAGCCCCTGCACTTCATACTTTCATCAACACAAAAATAATCGCAGAATCACCGGAAAAGCTTTTCTGGGCTGGTATCGGTGACGCTCTCAGCAAAGAGTACGAGGTGGTCTTTGCCTGCCGTGATAAGGATATGACCCATACGCCTTTGCTTGGTAGAGTTCTTGCAGAGGCATGCACAGAACCGCTTGTATCCTACGGAAAAAAAGCACTTGAGGATTGCAGAAATAACGTTTCTTCAAAGAATATCGAGCAGATAGCTCTTGATATCATCATTACAACAGGTCTTGTTTCAAATTTTACTGTTCATCAGAACAACCCCGACCCAAAGGACGATTACTATTATAATTCATCTCTTGCCCACTGCGTTTACTATGGCGCTTCGCTGTTTCCAAAGTGCGAGCATGACCACCTCCACGGAGAGATAGTTTCATTCGGCGTGCTTTGCCTGCTTACATATGACGAGCAGTTTGAAGAACGTCAGCGCATTTTTGAGTTCAACCACAGTATAGATCTGCCATGCACTTTGGACGAGATAGCCCTGACAGAAGAAGATGTCCCAGCTATTGTACATAAGGCGGCAAGCGTTGTTGAGTGGACTTATGTTCCTGGCGAGCCTTCGGAAGAAAAGTTTATTAAGGCGATACTTGATACCGATAAGGCAGGAAAGGAATTTCTAGCAAAGGCATAATAACAAAGAACAACAGCATATATAAATGGTGACTGAACCGTATGGCTTTGTTATAAATAATAAAAATAGGAGAGTGCTTTTTGAATAAGTACAACACAATGGAGATTGCAGCGTAAACGGGAGGTTTACGGCGATCTTTAAAACCTCCCGCTGAGAAGCAGTTGACATTTACAACATTCAGGAGGTAAAACAATGAATAAAAATATTGTGATTCGTTTAGAGAAAAAAGAAGAATACTATGAAGTCGAAAACCTTGTAAGGGAGAGTTTTTGGAACGTTTACCGTCCCGGTTGTCTTGAACATTATGTGCTTAGTCAGCTTAGAAATGACGCTGATTTTGTGCCGAAGCTTGACTTTGTGATGCTGCTTGACGGGCAAATCTTTTAAACGATAAAAAGCAAGGCTCTCTGCCATATAAACGGCAGAGAGCCTTTGTTTTATTCTTTCATCAAAGCCAACTGCCTATCCACCCTCTCCTTGATTTTCATGCGAAAATCATATGGCGAAAGCACCTCCACCACAGGTCCGAAAGACAACAAACGTATTATTATCTCATTTTCATTCTGCTCATCATATTTAATAGATACCATACATTCACCGCTGTCCTCATCAAAGACCGACTCTTTTTCAAGCTCTGCAAATTCAAGCATAAAACGATTTACCGCATTTCGCTCGTTAAGTATCTTTATTTTTGCCTGCTTTTTCTTGTTTGTGACAGCTAAAAAGCTATCAGGCGTTATATCTGTCAGCTTAGTGAGTGTTACCTGCGACAGGTTTATAATTCCGCTGTCAACCATTCTGCGCTTTTGGTATCGGTTCACATAAACCCTGAACTTGTTGTTTTTGGCAGAGTATTCGATTTTTGTGGGCAGAAAATAGTGTGTGATGCGGTTGTCTTTTCTTGTCTGAAAGCTTATTTTTATTAGCTTTTTGCCATGGATAGCCGAGAGTATATCCCGAAAATGCTGTATGTACTGTGGGTCATGAAAATCATCACCGTCAGAATATTGGTCAAAGCAATTCAAAAAGTTTCTCTGATATAGCTTTTTCGCACCAAGCAGTTCCGCTAACTGCAACTTTTGCTCAGTGTCAAGAAACAGACCGCTTCTCGGGTCGCTTAGTACCGCACAAAGCCACGCTTTTTCAAGTGCCGTCAGCGGGATATGAGGCTCTTTTTTCAGGATAGATCTGTATACGCTGTCCTCTTTTTTCAGCAGACCATATCCGTCCTCGCCTGTGAGCTTAGGTTCGAGGAAAAGAACGCTTTCAGAAAAGCCGTTCTGCCTGATGATATCTGTTATCTCAGCCTTTGTGACAGTGCGCTTTTTCAGTATTTTCTCCGTTATGCTGTAATAGGTGCTGTAAATTTCCGAAAAAAGTTTCATTCGTAAGCACCTCCGTATATTTCATAAAGCCTTGCAATATCTGAATCAAATTTATCCTGCAATTCCTCATTTGTTGTGTCAAATGCCACTATCCTGCCGATGAACGTTTTTATCCATGGGAAGGCTTCGTTAGCGTCAAAAAGGTCAATGTCAAAGGAGTAAAGCCCATTTGATATCTTTGCGACAGTACCGCTTCTTTTTTCACGTTCCAAACGCTTCACAACATACATTTCTTTTGCTTCGTCTACCATTATTTCCATGTGGATATGCTCTTTTTGTCCGTATCTTCGTGATTTTCCGAAGCTCGTTCCCCATAAAAATCTGCGGTTGTCCTCATAATATCTGTAATATGTATCATAGTCAGCTACCACATCAAGGGGAGTCACTTTCACTATGGAATCCACCCTTACAGACATCAAACGTTTCTGCTTTGTGAAATACATGATAAGATAATTTCTTCCTGTCTGCACCGAGCAATGTATCTTCAGCACAACGGCTGTTATCTCGTGCTTTTTGTCGTTCTTTCGGCTTACGCAGGATAGCAGAACAGCCTTTTTCTGCTCCATTGCCCCCATGATATCAATGAGTATCTCATCATCAAGAGTATGCACCATGTAAGCGTGCTTACGCACAAAAATATTATTTTTCGCACCCAGCTTATCCATGATAAAGCTGCCCACCACGCCAAAAGGGTTTTCCTCAGAGAAGAATTTTATCATATCCCCCAAGCCCTTATACCTGCTTACAATATCATCTGCATAACAACCGGTTTTGGTGTATAGGATATTTCTTCCGCTTTTGACCTCCGACACCAAGCCCTCTTTTACATATTCTTTTAGCTTGATACGGATTATCTGTACGTCTATTATCATGCCGTAGTTTGCAGAAATATAGTCTGCTATCTCCGATACCGACATGGCGTTATCTTCAAGAGCGTCCATTAAAATAAAGTGCAGACGAATATCATTGTCTGTAAAGGTCTTTGAACGATAGCACTGATACAGTGGGTTTTGAAAAATGTTCCCCGAATCCACCTGCACAGATACTTTCTTTTTGTGACCCTCCAAAGAGGTGTGAACGTGGTCTGAAAGCCAGCTTTCTATCCTGCGTCTTTCGTTGTCATAGGTGCGCTTGCTTTTTGCGTCAAAGCTTTCTCTTGTGTGAAATCCAAAGATATAGAAATCACGCACATATTCTCTTATCTTTTCAAAATTCTTTATAAGTTCAGAATATACCGCCATTCAGAACACCTCCTTTGATAACATTATACCAAATCTATACTCCCATTGCAATACATAACAAAACCTCGCACCTTTTTTTATATGATTATTTTGTATCTATCTGCTATAATACATACAACAGCAAAAGCAGGAGGTGCACAAAATGTTTGAATATTACGATAAAGATAAAATGCTAGTACCGATCAAGATATGGACAGAGTCTATAGACGATATCGAGGAAAGCTGTCTTGAGCAGGCGATAAACCTTGCAAATCTTCCATTTGCCCATGACCATATCGCATTGATGCCTGATACTCATACAGGAAAGGGAATGCCTATAGGCGGTGTGATAGCCTGCAAAAATACGGTAATCCCAAATGCAGTTGGCGTTGACATCGGCTGTGGAATGGCATTCGTGCAGACAGATATCCCTGTGAACATTCTTCGTGACACTGTAACAGGAAGCGGCGAGCTTATAAAGGTGATAGTAGGAAATATACTCCGTACTATCCCAGTGGGCTTTAGTCATTATGGCAAGCCGCAGACTTCTGCCGTGCTTGATAAGGCGCAAAGCGAGATAGAAAGATACAATGCTGACAGCGAATTGCTGAAATTTATCGAGCAGGGATATTATTCTGTAGGCTCGCTTGGCGGAGGAAACCATTTTATCGAGATACAGGAAGACGAAAACGGCATGGCTTGTATAATGCTCCATTCGGGAAGCCGAATGTTCGGCAACATGATAGGGCAGTATTTCAACAAGATAGCCCATGAGATGAATGACAAGTATTTTTCAACTGTTCCCTCAGAGTATAATTTGCCGTTTCTTCCTGTGGATACAGACGAGGGTCAGAGATATCTCAACTGGATGAAGCTTGCAATGGACTTTGCTTTTGAAAACAGAGAGGTAATGCTTGAAAAGGTAAAGCATATTTTCACAGAGCAGGTTGAGAAGTATACGGGTATCACACCGAACTATAGTGACGAGATAAACTGTCACCATAACTATGCCGCACTGGAAAATCACTACGGTGAGAACGTGTGGGTACACCGCAAAGGCGCTATCCATGCGGCAGAGGGCGAAGTCGCTATAATCCCAGGATCTATGGGCTCAAACAGCTATATAGTCAGGGGCATGGGCAAGGCTGAAAGCTTTTTGACTTCTTCTCATGGTGCAGGCAGAAACTATTCACGCACAGGCGCAAAGGAGAAATTCTCCGTTGAGTCTGTTATGGTAGACCTGAGGCAAAGAAACGTGGTGCTTGGAAAGACTAGTAAGAAAGACGTGGCTGAGGAGTGCCGCTTTGCTTACAAGGATATAGATGTTGTTATGAAAAATCAAAGTGACCTGACGACCCCTATAAAGAAGCTTTTCACAGTGGGTGTTGTCAAAGGATAGGAGGTAATTTATATGAAACTTGCAACTGCATTGGCTGAACGTTCTGATATCCAGAACAGAATAAACACGATCTCAGTCAGACTTGACAATAACGCAAAGGTGCAGGAGGGCGATGTTCCTGCGGAAGACCCAAAGGCTCTTATGGAGGAGCTTGACAGGCTGATAGTCCGTCTTGAAGACCTGGTGGCGAGGATAAATCTGACCAACAGCGGAACAGTATACGAGGGCAAGACTATCACAGAGCTTCTTGCACACAGAGATTGTCTGAAAAAGAAGGTAAGGGTATTGCGGGATTTTCTGAATACCGCAAGCGACCGTGTCACAAGAATGACAAGAACAGAGATAAAAATAGTCAGCACTGTGCCTGTGACAGAGATACAGAAAACGGTTGACGGTCTTGCAAAAGAACTGAGAACTGTGGACGAGAAGATACAGGAGCTGAACTGGACAACAGAGCTGGTGTAATAAAATGGGTGGGATATCTACAGGGTGGATGTATCTCTATCAGCAGAGAATGTGCTGATTATGGACAGAAACTTCGGGCAGGTTTCAGAGGTTCAAGTCCTCATTTGACAACGCATTGCCAGCAACGTAACATGCGTATCGTAACAAATTTTTATTACCACCTTGCATCAACTGTAGATAGGGTAGGGATATGAAAATCGGCATGACCTTGATTTGGTCGTGCCGATTTTTTTATGCAATGTAATCAGAATTTTTCGTGAAATGTGCAAATGCTCAAATTATTCACTCATAAAATGTGTGAAATCAAAAATTATTCACTCATAAAATGTGCAGAGAGTGCCGCAATCGCCTGTTTTACGCCCTTTTACTCCTCATGTGCAAGAAGCCTTTTATAGCTGTGGTCAATGCCTATTGCACCAAGGGGTGCGGTGATAAGGATCGCAAGCACAGTCACAGAAAGCACTATCTTTCCGCAGGGCAGACCAAGGGACATCGGCACTGAGCCGATAGCCGCCTGAACTGTTGCCTTTGGCATATAAGCCGTTACACAGAAAAGCTTTTCTTTAAGGGTCAGCTTCGTGCCGAGAAGACATATCCATACTCCCACGGCTCTGAAAATAAGCGCCCCGAAAATAAGAAGCACAGCCGCCACACCTGCCGTAAGGGTGTAGCGTATGTCCACTGCCGCACCAACAAGGACAAAAAGCACAGCCTCAGCGGCTATCCAAAGCTTGCCGAACTTTTCTGAAAGCCTTGCAGACACGCTTTTGTCAGCCTTTATTTTTATCACGCAAGCCATTGCCACAACTGCAAGAAGTCCCGATACAGCCACATAAGGCTTCAAAAATGTTTCCACTGACATGAGCAGGAACGCCAAGCCCAAGATAGCGATGACCTTTGTGCTGTTTCTTATTTTGTTACCTTTGCGGTAGGATATCTCAAAAATATAGAAAAGCACAAACCCTGACAGCGAGCCGAGAAGCACTCCGAGAATTACTGACACAGGGATATTGAGAAAATCCGTCGCCTTTGCAGAGCCGCCCTGCGCCATTGTTACGAATGTGGAGAACAGCACGATAACGAAAATATCATCGCATGAAGCTCCCGCAAGTATCATTTGCGGTATGCTTTTTTCAGTGCCGTATTTTTCTTCCATAAGCTTCACCATTCTCGGCACTACCACCGCAGGGGATACCGCACCGAGCACCGCACCCATAACAGCAGCTTCCGTGTGGTTTATCCCAAGAAGCAGCGGAGCAAGGATAAAATATCCCAGTATCTCAAAGCTTGCAGGCAGGAATGACATCATGACCGCAGGTCTGCCTACCTTTTTCAGATCAGACAAATTGAGTGACAGCCCCGCTTTGATAAGGATAATGATAAGGGCTATCTGCCGAAGCTCTGAGGATATGCCAAGTATCTTAGGATCCAGCAGATTGAGAACGTAAGTGCCTGTGAGAATGCCCGTTGCAAGCATACCGATTATTCTCGGCAGACCGATAGCCTGAAAAATGGCGGCGGCTGACAGCCCCACAAGAAAGATCACAGCCAGTGAAAATAACATAATTATACCTCCCAAAAATCAAAAAAGCTGACAACTCCTGCGTAAAAAACAGAAGTCATCAGCTTAGTAAGCGGTTTAGGTTTCCCAGGGGAGAACATCATTCCCCAATATGAGATTTTACTATTGTATTCTACCACATCACTGTGGTATTGTCAAGACCCTAGCAGGTCTGTGGTTGGGCTTTTTTCATTTTTGTGGTCTGGCGCTGAGCCATAACAAGCTTGTAGTATACGCCTTTTTTCTGCATAAGTTCAGCGTGAGTGCCGAACTCTGCAAGTCTGCCCTTGTCAAGGACGATAAGCCTGTCGGCGTTGCTGAGGGTGGAAAGTCTGTGAGCAATGGCAATTGTCGTCCTACCCTTTGTGAGCTTGCCCAAAGCGTCTTGTATCTGCTTTTCCGTCTGAGTGTCAAGAGAAGCCGTCGCCTCGTCAAGTATTATTATCTTAGGGTCATGGAGTATCGCTCTTGCAATGGCAATTCTCTGACGTTCGCCACCCGAAAGCTGATAGCCCTTGTTGCCCACTCGGGTGTTGTAGCCGTCAGGGAGCTTTGTGATAAAGTCATGTGCATTCGCAATTTTCGCTGCCCTTATTACTTCCTCAAAGGTAGCGTCAGGCTTTGCATATGCTATATTTTCAAGTACGTTTCCGTCAAAAAGGAAAGTTTCCTGCAACACAACGCCCACCTGTGAACGCAGGCTGTGCTGTGCGATATCCTTTATGTTCACACCATCAATGCGTATCTCTCCCTGTGTGCAGTCATAAAGTCTGAGAATAAGATTTATCATTGTGGATTTTCCCACACCTGAGTGTCCCACAATGCCTATCATTTCGCCCTTGTTTATCTTGCAGGTTATGTCTTTCAGCACAGGATTGTATACCTTGTAGCCAAAATAAACGCCGTCAAATTCGATATCGCCTTGAATGTCAAGGTCAATAGGGTCATCACAATCACTAACGTCAGTGTCCTCGTCAAGTATCTCAAAGACCTTGCCTGCGGAAACTGAGGTGTCCGCAAGATTTCTCGGTATCTGTATAAGCCAGCGTATAGGCTCGTAAAGCATTGCAACATAGGTGGTGAACTGTATAAGCTGACCTAATGTCATGGTGTGGTCGAGAATCATGTTTCCACCGAAATACAGTACGAAGAAGTTACCAATGGTGAGGATAAATTCTGAGGCAGGAATGGTGAGATACCACATCATTTCCGCACGAACGCAGCTTTTCGCCCAGCGTTCGGAACATTCTGTGTAACGCTGTATCTCCCTTACCTCGTTGCCGTAAGACTTTACAACTCTTATGCCGTTTAAAATATCATGCAAAGTTTCTCCGTGAGAAACGCCGTTTTTCCATACCTTTGTGTAGCGTATCGCCATGGCGTCAAAAAGCTTTTGCACTATTATGAAAACTATCGGCACAGGCAAAACTGTCATAAGCGCAAGCCGCCAGTCCATGATAAAAAGCAGTATGCCTATTATCACAAGGGAAAGTATTTTTACTATGGCGTCCTTGCCGTTTGCAGTGATGAAGTCCTCAAGCTTTGCGGCGTCGCTTGAAACACGGTTGATAAGCTCGCCTGCTGTTCGCTTTGATATGGAGTTCATGGAAAGCTGCTGTGACTTTTCAAATATCTCCTGCCTAAGGTCACGTCCCAGATTGAGTGCGACCTTGAAGCTGTTTTTCATGTTGAAAAACTCGAACACTCCTGCCAGAAGCAGCAGGGTGACGATAGTGATGATAACTCCTGCAAGTCCTGCCCAATGGGTGTTTTTCGGGGTAACATACTTGTCGATTATAACTCTGTCAAGATATGGCGCAAGCACCCATATAAGTTCGGAAAGTATCGTGCATATAACTGCGATCGCAAAATATTGCTTGTATGGCGCAATGCGTTTTATGAGCTTGACCATTGTCTTGCCCTTGCCTGTGCAGTAGATACATTCCTTTGCGCCCTCCAGTGGCAGACCGCATTTGGGGCATACAGGCTCTTCCGTGTCAGTTATCTCCATAAGCTCGCCTGTACGCAAACAGTGGTCAAGAAGCTTCATAAGCTCGGCGTATCTCAGAAACTTATCCTGCGAAAAACCGCAGAAGCAGATAGTTTCACCGCTTTTCAGCGTTCCCTGAGCCATTGAAGTGCCTATCTGCTGTTTGCACTCAAACTCGGAGAAATCGTTTATGCTGTATTCAAGTGTTATCTCACTGCCGTTGTAGACATATATCTTTTCTTTTGTCACGCAGAAATGTCCGTCCATTTTGTCGCCCTTACAGGTGAAGTTTGCAGGCAGAGAATATATGATATCTGCCTTGGCGTTTTCAGGAAGAGAGGTTTTTAGATCCATATTTTCACACTCCTTTCAGTGTGGTCTAACACCTTTTAGGTGTACATTTCAAGCACCTGACGGCTCTTTCTGTCAAGCTTGTGAATGTCAGGACAGAAATATTTGTTGCCGTCTGCGTCGTTGACGTAGAGATAATCATAGCCTATCATTCTGAAATTCTGATACCAGTCACGGATACAGATAGTTTTTTGTCCCGAAGTTGTGTCAGCCTTTACAAAGATCGCACCACGCATATTGTCCTTTATGCTGTAGACCTTTGTTATCTCAGGCATATAGTATTTGTATTCAAGATAGCTGTCAAGAAGCTTGTATTGCTCACCGTCAAGCTCCGCCATATCTTTTATAACGCCTATCTCACGAAATTCTTTTTCAGAGTTTTCGTATGAAAGGCTTATGTAGGTGGTCTTTGAGTAAAATGGTATGAGCCTTGTGGGGTTTACCTTGTGATAAGTCCTGCCCTCATAATCGAGGGTAAGAAAACCGCTTTCTTCCTTTGCAAGGCGTATCTTTTTGCAGTCAAGCAAGGTCAGCTTATCGACCTCATAAACCTCCTGCTCAGCGGTAATATTTTCAGCCATTATGTTCATCTCCTTACTATTCGTTTATGAACTGCAATGCCTCTGATTGCAGCTTGTAAAGCTCGAAATATTTGCCTTTTTCTTTTATGAGCTTGTCATGTGTTCCCATTTCTTTAAGCTCACCATTTTCGATAACGCAAAGCATATCAGCGTCACGGAGAGTTGAAAGGCGGTGTGCGATAGAGATTATCGTCCTGCCCTGTTTCAGATTGTCGATAGCGGCTTGTATCTTTCGCTCTGTCCTTGTGTCCATGGAAGCGGTCGCCTCGTCAAGGATAAGTATGTTAGGCTTCTGAATGATAGCCCTTGCGATAGATATTCTCTGCTTTTCACCGCCTGACAAGGATATTCCGCCCTCGCCGACCTTAGTGTTATAGCCCTCAGGGAGCTTTGTTATAAACTCATGTGCGTTTGCGGACTTTGCCGCTTCGATAACTTCTTCCATGGTTGCGTCAGGGTTTGCATAGCGGATATTGTCAGCTATCGACCCTATGAAAAGGAAAGTTTCCTGAGAAACTATACCGATATTTCTGCGCAGATCGTCAAAAGCTATCTTCCTGATAGGCACACCGTCAATGGTTATCTCACCACCTGTTACGTCATAAAGCCTTGCCATAAGGTTTATGATAGTGGATTTTCCTGCGCCTGTTTTACCAACGATTCCAAACATATGCCCAGCCTGCACCTTGAAAGAAACGTTTTTTATGATAGGGTGTCCTGCTTCATATTCAAAGGATACATTTTTAAGCTCGATATCCCCCTTCATGTTTTCCATATGAACAGGGTGTTCGTCCTCTTTTACAGTAGGCAGAGCGTCCATTATCTCAAACATTCTTGATGCGGCGTCCATACATTTTGCCCAGCGGTCGCCTATCCATGTGAAAAAGTTGATAGGATCCATCGCCATTTCGGTATAGGAAATAAGTGCTGAAAGTGCGCCGAATAGTATGTGACCTTTTATAACAAGCACTGCGCCAAGGCAGAAAACAAGCTTGTTCACTATCCTATAGAACGTCCATATAACAGGGATAGTGTTTGCTATTCGTGAGTTTATCCTTGAGTTTATCAAAAATGCGTCAGTGTTTTTTACCCTATAGCGTTCTATCTCTCTGTCCTCACGGGCGAAAGCCTTTACCACACGCTGACCGTTCATAACGTCAGACAGCACCGAGTTTGCAGAACGCATTGCAACGTCATATTTGCGATAAAGCTTGCGCTGGCTTTTGTAAAATTGGTGCTGAACTATCTCTATCACCGAGATAGTGAGGATTATACCAAGTGACAGAAGTGGCGAAATTGTGAGCATTATCACCGCAATGCCCACTATCTTTACCACGTTTGTAAGTCCATACGGCACTATATCCGTGAAAAACCAGTAGATGTTCTGACTATCTCTGTCGACCCTCGACATAAGCGAGCCTGTCTGTTTGCTTGTGAAAAAGTCAAGGGAAAGCCGCTGCATTGAGGAGAATATCTTCACCCTAAGCCGGTGCGTAACAACAGGCACGACCTTTGAGGTTATAATGCCTGAAATGATACGCATTATCATTCCTGCAATGTTTATGCCCACGATGAGCATTACTATCATGAGTATCTTGCCATAGTATTTTCCGTTTTCCGCAAGCACATCATCATAGAGCATCTGAGAGCCGAATATCGGCGAAAGTACTGCGAAAACGTTGCTTAAAACTATGGTGAGCAGTATGAGAAATACCGCACCCTTAAATTCACCGAACATAGAAAGCAGGCGTTTGAACACCGAGCGTCTGTCTACACATCTCGGACAGACAGGGCGGTTAGGGTCAGGATAAGGCTCACCGCAGGTAGGACAGTGGGTCTTTACTCCTTCCAACAGGCGGTCGTCGATAGGCTCGTTCTTGGCTGTGCAGTTCACACGCTGGCTGAATTTCTCGAATTTGTCAGCAAAGCCAAGTGAGAACCTCGCTATAGGGAATTCCTTGCCTGACTTGTCCTTTATCATAAGTCTTGCGGAATTTGCATAGCGGTCAACATACATTTCTTCAATGCTGTCTATGGGGTATTCATCATAGCCTGATACTGTGAAGCTTACGAGATTTTTTCTCTTCTGCCCACGCTTCATTTTTCCGTATTCTTCATAGCCACGGAGTATGCAAAGGGTGTCTTTTGTGAAAGTTATGTATACGTCCACATATCCGCCCTCACCGTCAAGGTCAGCTTTTACGCAGTAAAGCAGCTCGTCAGTCATAACTCCACGCTTTAGCAGTTCGTTTTCTGCAAGCTGTGGCAAAACGTCAAAAAACTTCATGTATTCCCTCCTTTTCGGGATAAATTTCATATTCTTCCGATATAATTCTGTAAATTCGCATAATGTAACTGCCTATAACAGGTCAAAAAAAGACCTCTGATACCTGATATCAGAGGTCGCAATAGTTCTGCAGTATAATATCCAGAAAGCTGATAAAAATCTCATTAGCTTTTGGTAATAAGGGCAGGCAAAATGACATCTGAAAGGCTTATTGAACTTACATTGTTTGTAAGGCTTATATTCTCGTTAGTCTTTAGAAGATCAAAAAGAATATTTCTCATTTCACCCACCACCTTTTAGTTTATTTTTATAGCGTTTATAATTACACGAATTTTCGTGAAACATCACGCAAGGTTTATTATATAGCCAAACTTTCTATTTGTCAATAGGATTTTCCAAATTTTTTTTGCTTTTTGAGAAAGTTGCCCAGAATATCAGCACAAGAAGTATCACCGCAAAGCACATCCAGCCTATAAGGACCGGCAGACTTCTGTTTGAGAATGTGTCATAGTAGCCTTTAAGATAGATGAAGCATATAAGTGCAGGCACAACGTAGGACATGTAGCTGCGAAGTCCGTCAGGGATATGCTTGCCCTTGCCAGTGTTGGCTTCCTTGATGAAGTTCTCCCATCCCCAGCCGTTTTTGCGAACGCAGAAAAGCACTCCCACAAGAGAGCCAAGTGGCAGAAGATTCGATGATACCAAGAAGTCTTCAAGGTCCATTATAGTCGAACCTGCACCCATTGGCTGGATATTTTTCAGCAGGTTAAATCCAAACACAGCAGGCATTGTAAGCACAAGTATCATCACAAGGTTTACAATAAGTGATTTTTTTCTGCTCCAATCCCACAGTTCCACCGACATTGTGATAATGTTCTCAAACACTGCGATAACGGTGGAAAGCGCCGCAAATGACATGAAGATGAAGAAGAATATTCCCCACAAGCGGCTTGAAGCCATATGGTGGAAAACGTTAGGCAGAGTGATGAAAAGCAGTGACGGACCTGAGTCAGGCTCGATGCCGTATGCAAAGCAGGCAGGGATTATGATAAGTCCCGCAACGACAGCCACGGCAGTGTCAAGAACGATAACGTTCACAGACTCGCCTACAAGAGTGCGGTCCTTCTTCAAATAGCTTCCGAATATCTCCATTGTGCCTATGCCTATGCTTAGTGTGAAAAACGCCTGAGTCATTGCGGCGAAAAGCACTGATGTGAAACCTTTTTCCTTAAAGACGTCAAAGTCCGGCACAAGAAAGAATTTAAGTCCCTCAGAAGCGCCTTTCAGCCTGATAGAGTTCACCGCCAGCACCACCATGAGCGCCATAAGCAGTATCATCATAAATTTCGTTACCTTTTCAATGCCGTTTTGCAATCCCAGTGCGCAAACACCGATACAAAGTATGATAACGATAGCCGAAAATATGAGCATGAGCCACGGGGAAGCCTGCATATCCTTAAAAGCCTCAGCCGTTGCCGCTGTGCTTGAAGCGTCCAACGAGCCAGTGGCATATTTAAAAGCGTAGTATAACATCCAGCCTGTGACCATGGTGTAAAACATCATGAGCAGATAGTTTCCTGCAATGCTCGTGTATTTTGTGCAGTGATATCGGCTACCGGGCTTTTCAAGTCGGTTGAAAGCCTGGGAAAGGCTTCGGTTGCTTCCTCTGCCTATGGCAAATTCGCATATGAGTATTGGAAGACCCAACAGCACAAGGCAGATAAGGTATAGGAACAGAAAAGCTCCGCCGCCGTTTTGTCCGCAAATGTATGGAAATTTCCACACGTTGCCAAGACCGATGGCACACCCTGCGGACACAAGTATAAATCCCAATCGGGATTGAAAGGTTGCTCTGTTTTTATTTTCGTTCATAATAATTCTCCTGTAAAAATAGTCATACAATCTCTATTATATAGTATATCTTATCTTTTGTCAAATTTTCACAAAGTATCATATTACTATGCTAAAACGTGTTAAAAACAAGCCTTTCAAAAACGCAAAATCTGGACGTCGAGGGCGCCGTCCCCTACATATACTGCAAAATGTTTTGTGAAATTTTGCCGAAAACAAAAACCCTCCCAAAAGGGGAAGGCTTTGTTTTAAGGAAATGTATTATTAAAGGATAATTATTATGCAAATTTATATAAATTCTATTTTTCTGTAGGAGTCGATAGCACCCTGATGCTTAACGCTTTCACCGCAGAATTTATTTGAAAATGCTATACAGCGTTCTAGCTGTGCATTGTCAAGGTCACAAAGGCTTTCGGCGGTCACATTGAGAGTTTTTAGTGCATATAGGAACGAGCCTATAAAACCGTCTCCTGCGCCTGTTGTGTCAACGGCTTTCACCTTTTCGCTCTCTGCAAATGCCTGTGCGTTCTTTGTGAAAGCATATGCTCCCTCTGAGCCGCAGGTGTATATCACAAGCTTCACATTGCCTGTGAAAAGCTTTGGCAGAGCGGCTTTGATGTCGTTTTCACCTGTGATAAATCCAAGCTCTTCGTCTGATATTTTTACAATGTCAGCCATTGGTATAAACTCATTTACGGTATCATGCAGAGCTTTCTTGTCGTTCCAGAGAGGAAAACGCAGATTAGGGTCAAAACTTATCATTGCGCCTTTTTGACGTGCATAGGCGATAGCCTTTTTGTGTGCGTCTTTCATTGGAAAATCTCCAAGGGAAACACTGCAAAAATGCAGTGCGTATGCGTCCTCAAACCATTCCTCTTTTACCTGCTCCGCTGAAAAAAGCATATCTGCGGAGGGCTTTCTGTAGAATGAGAACGTCCTGTTGCCGTCATTTTCAAGGCTCACAAAAGCCAAAGCTGTGTTCGCCTTGTCGGTGAAGCTCACAAGGGAAGTGTCGATTCCAGCCCTTGCAAGGTCGCCTGCTATCTTTCTTCCGAATGGGTCATCACCAAGCTGAGTGATAAATTTCGAGCTTCCACCAAGGATAGTGAACGCTCCGCAGACGTTTGCAGGCGCTCCGCCGCTTTTAGGGCTGAAAGCTGTTACTTCTTCAAAGGCACAGCCTGTCTGTGCAGGAATAAAATCTATCAGTGCTTCGCCAATGGCAATAAGTGTGTTTCCCATTGCAGTTCCCCCTCTCAGATGTCCCAGACCTGTGCCTCAAAGCCGTTTACTTTAAGCTTTACGCTGTCATTATCGGGATATATTCTTGTTGACATCACAGTTTCGCCGTCATTGATATATACCTCAATGCTTGACATATCTGCGATAACTCTTATGTTTCTCACGCTGTCTATCTCTGCGTTTCTTACCGTTCTGCCACAGCCGTATTTTTCATCGGTAAATCTCATTGAAAAAAGCTGCTTTTCTTTATCAAAGCTAAGTTCAAGCTTACCGTCAAATGATATGCTGAAGCTGTCCGCAGGCTCGCCGTCAAGCTCAAATGGCAGAGGATATTCTGCAGTTTGACCGCTGCTCTGACGGCGTGCGTTGCTTTTAAGCTCGTCAAATTCAGCTATAGGCTGCTGTCTGAGCTTGCCGTTGGGTGCAACAGTTACAACTCTCGGTATGGTAAGGCAGTGCTGCCAGCCAAGTTCAGTTGTGGCATTGCCGTAGACCTTGTTATCCATGCCAAGCCAGCCTATGAGTATCCTCCTGCCCTGTGGGTCAAGGAACGTCTGCGGTGCATAGAAATCAAAGCCCATGTCCCATTCGGTAAAGTCACCGAGAACGCTGTCCTCAAGCTTGCCCTGAACAGTGAAGTAGCCTGATTCGTTAAGGTTCTGCCACTTTGTTTCATAGTGAGGCATACCCTGCGGGCAGGTGCTTAAAAAGCCCTTGCCGTCTATCTCGAAATAGTCAGGGCATTCCCACATATAGCCGTAGCCCTCTTTGTATACCTTGCCGGCGTATTTCCAGTTTATAAGATCGTCAGATTGGTATACAAGCACACAGCCCTCGTCGTCAAGAGTTCTTGCACCGAGCACCATTTTCCATATGTCGCCCTCTTTCCACACCTTTGGATCTCTCACATGGCATGAGCAGAAATCAGGGTAGTCGCTGTTTCTGAGAAGTACCTGCTTTTCACTCATTTTGCTTCCGTCTGTGGTGGTGACGTGGATAACGTTCGCACCTCTGCCGGCTTTGACATAATCATAATCGCCTATCATCTTCACATTACCTGTGTAGAAAATATGCAGAACACCGTCATTTTCAATGGCGCTTCCTGAGTAAACACCGTGGCTGTCCTCAGGAATGTCAGGCATCATAACTGCTCTGTCATAAGTCATGTGCATAAGGTCGCTGCCGTGATAATGTCCCCAGCCTCTTGGCGTGTGACCGTCAGCGGCAATTGGGCTGTACTGAAAATAAACATGATATTCGCCCTTGTAAAAGCTCAGACCGTTCGGGTCATTGAGCCAGCCGTCTGGCGGTTCGATATGAAATCTCTGACGCCATTTTGCGTTCTTTATTCTTTCTCTGTTTTCCAGTTTTTCTTTGTTATCCATTTATATCCTCTCCTTTTAATGCGTTGACTATAATTATTGACGGTTTGTCTGTACTTTATGCGTTTACCTTTATTAGCTTATCTCCTATAGTCACTTCTGTGCCTTCTTCTGCAAGCTCCTCAACGGAGGCAAATTCGTCTGAATTGCCCACAAGAACAGGTGTGATAGTCTGATAGCCCTTACTCTTTATAAAGTCCATATCGAAAGTGATAAGCGTCTGTCCCTTTGTTACTCTGTCGCCCTCAGAAACGTAAGCCTTGAAGCCCTCGCCTTTAAGTTCAACTGTGTTTATTCCAACGTGGATAAGAAGTTCCTTGCCGTTGTCAAGTGTCAAACCAACTGCATGGAAAGTGTCAAAAAGCGTTTCGACCTTGCCGTCGTCAGGTGCAACGACCTTGCCCTCAGTAGGTTCTATTGCCGCACCAAGACCAAGTATGCCTTGTGCAAAGGTCTGGTCAGGAACGTTTTCAAGCTTTACAGCCTTGCCGCTAAGCGGAGCTGTGATAATGCCGTCATCTGCTACGTCTGCATTTTCAGCCTTTGTTTCGATAGCCTGTGCAGGCTGTTCAGCCTTTTCTGTCTTGTTTTCGGAAGGCTTGTTCTCATTTCTTATCTGCTCGTTGTTCGTGCCGAAAAGCCAAGTAAGAGTGAATGCAACGCCCATTGCTACAGCCATTGATATTATATACTTCACTGGGTGGTTGAGTGTAAGAAGTATTGCAAATATTCCTGTTACACCTGTTGCAGTTGCGCCAAGGTGGAGGATAGAAGCGACCATTGCTCCGCAAGCACCGCCGATTGAGCCGAATATGAAAGGCTTTACAAATCTAAGGTTTACACCGAATATTGCAGGCTCTGTGATGCCAAGCATACAAGACAGAGCAGAAGGATAAGCCATTGATCTGATCTTGTTGTTCTTGCTTCTTACTGCCACTGCAAGGCAGGCAGCTCCCTGAGCCATGTTTGCGGCAGATGCCAGAGGCAGCCAATAGGTCGCACCATATTTAGCAAGCTGACCAATGTCGATAACAGTGTACATATGGTGTATACCGCCAACAACTGTTGTTGAATAGAAACCGCCCATTATGAACGAACCAATGCCGAATGGGATAGTGATAAGCTTCTGAACGCCTGTGATAATGCCATTTTCAAGGGCAACGAATACAGGACCGATAAAGGTGTAAACGAGGAAAGCTGTTACTGTAAGGCTCACAAGAGGTGTAACGAAAAGGTCGACAATGTCAGGCACTTTCTTGTGAAGCTTTTTCTCCATAGTCGCAAGAATGAATGAAGCGATTATGATAGGAATTACATGACCCTGATAGCCTACCATGTGAACGTTGAACAGACCAAATATGGAGAACGTCTGCTCATATCCGTTTGTGGAAACTGTCCAAGCGTTTTGCAGGTCAGGGTGGATAAGGAACATTCCTATTACCGCACCAAGATAAGGGTTGCCACCGAACACCTTAGTTGCAGAATAGCCAATAAGTATCGGCAGGAATGTGAACGCTGCATTTGAAAGCAGTTTGAATATTGTAAAAACATATCCATTGGTGTCAAGGGAGATAAAGCCGTTTGAAGCCATGAAATTCAAAGCTTCCATTATTCCCATGATAAGACCGCCTGCAACGATAGCAGGGATTATAGGTACGAATACGTCGCCGAGAGTTTTGATAAGTCTTTTGAACCAGTTCTGCTTCTGAGCCACCTGAGCCTTGACTTCGTCCTTTGAAGAGGCTTCCACGCCTGCCTCTGCGATAAATTCGTCATAGACCTTGTTTACCGTTCCGGTGCCTATGATGATCTGAAGCTGTCCTGAAGCTTCAAAAACGCCCTTTACAACATCAATGTTCTCCAGGGTATCCTTTTGTATCTTTGAGTTGTCTGCGATTATAAGTCTTAATCTTGTGGCACAGTGTGCGGCACTGACCAGATTTTCCTTTCCGCCTATAGCAGAAAGTATCTCACGAGCTGAACTTCTGTGATCCATAATATCCCGTCCTTTGCTTGCTTTTTTATTATTTTGTCCGAACTATGTTATTTTATCAGTTTCATCATTTATGTGATACCGATTTCATTAACTATATTATAACCCATGACAGTGCATTTGTCTATTGACAAATAATATAAACTTACAAGGCGGTGTTACAAGGTTTCACACAGTTTCACATTTTTTCTCTGTGGACTCACGCTCTTCCAGCTCAAAATCGAGCGTCAGTGTCCTTGGTATAGAGCTTTCTCGTTTAAGTGAATTGAGCAGCATTTGTGCCGCTTCTATGCCTGCGGTGCGATAATGAAAATGCACAGAGGTCAGGGGAGTGGACGTGACATTACAAAGCTGAGAGTCGCCAATACCTGCTATCATTATATCCTCTGGTACTTTCAATCCCTGCTCACGGCAGGCAAGGAGCGCGCCTGCGGCAAGACTGTCGGTGGCACAGAAAATGTGGTCGTACCTTCTGCCGCTTCTCAGTAATGTCAAAGCCCTTTTGTAGCCTGAGTCCATTTTAAATTCAGCCGTCTGCATATCAGACTTTTCAATGTTGATGCCGTTGTCAGAAAGGGCGTGGAGAAACCCGTCTTTTCTTGCCTGACCTGCCGCCTTGTCCTGCTCGGTAACACCGATAAAAGCGGGCTTTTTGCAACCTTTGTCAAGCATAAGCTTCTCTGCGGTATAGGCGGCTTTGTAATCGTCATGACAAACGCAGTTTGCACCCTTGTATTCCTGTCCCACAATTACCACCGGCACACGCATTTTTTTCAGCACAGCGTCATGGAGCGGAGTGAAAACAGAAGCCAAAAAGATAACTCCGTCAACACGATTGCTTCGGAAAAGCTCCAGATATTCCACTTCTTTCTTTGGGTCGTTGGCAGAGTTCACAAGCAAAAGCTGATAGCCCTGCTCACTGAGTACCTGACTTATTCCCTCCACCTCTCTTGCACAGCTCTCGCTTGAAAGCTTCGGTATAATAACTCCCACAAGCTTTGTCACTCTTGTTCTCACGTTCTGCGCCTGAACGCTCGGGGCATAGCCTGTGGCTTCTATGGCGGCTTCAATAAGCCTGCGCTTTTCTTCGCTCACATAGCCGTCGTTGAAATATCTGCTCACAGCAGATTTTGATACTCCTGCGGCTTTTGCAAATTCGGTAATGTTCATTGCTCGTCACTCCTTTTATTATATTATACCACTGCACTATGAATTTTCAATATGGTTTCATATGAATATTTCATATATAATGTGAAACTGTTTCAACTAAAAAAAACTGCTGCACCCAATCGGTACAGCGGTTATGAAAATCTATTTCACTATGGCATGAAGCCTCCATTTTCCACCCTTGTATCTTATAAGGCTCACCATAGCGGTCACAAACCACGTTGCAGCGGTGGTGTACCATATGCCCCAATAGCCTATGAAAGCTATCCTTGTGAGGATAAGTGAAAGACCTATCCTGCATATTACCTCCGCCATGCCGTTTACAAGGGCATAGTTTGTGTCGCCTGCGCCGTTCAAAAATCCTCTTGTGGTGTGGATAATACCCAGCGACCAGTAGAAAAGTGAGGTTATGATAAGCGCTTTTGCCGATATGCTTATAACAGTCTTGCCCTTGACAAACCAAGATGTTATCGCTCCACCGAACAGTGTGAACAGCACAAGCACCACTGCCGAGAATATCACCGATATCTTTATTGCACAAGCAAGACCTTTCTGCGCACGTTTTTCTTTTCCTGCACCGATATTCTGTCCTGTGAATGTTGAAACTGCCGCATTAAGTGAAGAAAATGGCTGTTGAACGAACTGCTCAATACGCATTGAAACTGTGTATGCCGCCATGACCGTTTCGCCAAAGCCGTTTGTCACACGCTGGAGAGCCACCATTGATACCGAGATAAGTCCGTTTTGTATGGCGATAGGCACGCCTGTTTTCACACAGCGGCTCATCATGTCCTTGTCGGCGTGCAGATCGTCGGCGGTGAGCTTTATCTCTCCGCTCACTGCAAAGCAGTACACAATACAAGAAATTGCAGAAAGTGCCTGCGTAAGCACTGTAGCCCATGCCGCACCTGCTATGCCGAATTTGAATACCACCACAAAAAGCAGGTCAAGGAGGGCGTTTAGCAAGCTTGCTGCACCTAAGAATATCAGCGGTGTTTTTGAGTCGCCCAAAGCCCTCATTATGGCGTTTATCCAGTTGTATGCCGCCACCGCTATCGTTCCGCCGCAGGCTATCTGCATATAAACCGCAGAATCTCCGATAAGCTTGTCAGGAACTTTCAAAAGCTCCAGTATAGGTCTTGCGGCAGGCACGGATAAAAGGCTTATTACAACGCCGAATATAGCCGTAACAAGCGCTGAGTTGAACACTGCCGACCGCAGGGCTTTTTGCTTGCCTGCACCGAAATACTGTGCGACAATTATTCCTGCACCCACCGAAAGACCAATGCAAAGGGTGTAAAACAGATAAGTGATAGAGCCTGTAGCGCCAACAGCGGCAAGGGCGTCATCGCCCAGATAACGCCCCACCACCATAGTGTCCACTATATTGTATGTCTGCTGTAAAAGATTTCCTGCAAGCAAGGGCAGTGAAAACATTATTATGTGTCGCATTTCACTGCCTTGTGTCATGTCTGTTGTTCTGCTTATTTTAGTCATTATTTTCCTTACGCTTCTTTCTCGCTATGCCGTATATCACTGCACCAACTGCCGCAGCAGCGCAAACGCCTGCGCCTACGGCTATAGGAAGCTTGCTTTTGCCTGACTTAGTGCTTTCAGACTTCGCAGGCTTTTTCTTCTCGAATGGTATCTTTCCGCCTGTTACCTGCATAGCGTCAATTGTATATTTGCCTGATTTTATGGTTACCTTTGCGGTGTGAGCGCCCTCAGACAAGCCTTCAAAATGGCATGATATCTCACGCTGACCTGTCCTTGAAACTGTCACGAGCTGTTCATCACCTCCGTCTATTGATACCCCGAGTATAGCGTTTTCTTTTGTTTCACCTGAAAGCGCAAAGCCTGTTCCCTCAAAGTTTACTGTGAAAGAGTCGCCCTCTGCGCCATTTGATATGGTTCGTTTGTAGTTTTTGAAGCTGCTCATAAGGTTGTGTTCCCAGTTGCCCACAAAAGTGAAGCAAGAGTCTGTTTCGTCAAAGCGAGTTACATATGTGTCACTGCCCTCCACAGGTTCAGCAGAGAAGTTGTCAAAGCTGTTTTTGTTGTATGAGCTGAAAAGTGACGCTCTGCCTGCGCCGATAAGAGATTCCCCCTCGTTCACAGTGTATTCAGCCACCATGTTTCCGTCAATATATCCACGGATAACGTTGTTTACAGTCTCGACTTTAAGCTTGTGAGAAGCTGTTCCGTCAAAGCCGTCTATGCTTCCACTGCTAAGAGTGCCGTCATTTGCTTTAAGCTCCCAGCTTCCGTTCTCATAAAGCTTTATCCAATAGCCACTGTATGAATTGCAGCCAAGCGTGTATCTCAGACCAACGCCCACATAGTTTGATTCTGCGTCCTGCGAAGTCGCAAAAGCAGCGTCAACGTTCACAGAGTAGTTATACCACCTGTCGTCACCGAATGTAGTCACAGGTTCGGGTGTGTAGCCCCACTCGTTGGCTTTCATGTCAGCCGTTATCTGCTGAACTAGCATATTGCCCTTGTCGGTCTTTTCCACCTCGAAAGCGCCGCCCTGATCTGTTGTGTATCTTGGCGCATTGCCCCTTGATGAAAGATAATTCTCAGGATAGCCTGCATACTCAAAATCGTCCGAATATGGAAGCTTCAAAACAGTGCGTTCGCTCTCGTCAGCGTTTTTGTATTCTGTGCGCTCAGGTGTAATAGTAGAAATTGTCACAATAGAATTTGGCTTCACTGTCACAGAGTATGTATAAGCTCCGCCGTTCTCTGTAGGGGTTATATCCTCAGTTTTCTTGAAATAATTCTCGTCATAGCTGCCGTCAATGCTGTCAGGACCTCTTGTTTCCCATACGCTCACGTTGCTTGACGCCTTGTCAAGTCCTGATACCTTGAGGTCATACTGTATAGGCTCGCTTGTAGTGTTTGTGATAACAGTGCTGTAATCGCCTGTTTCTGTGTCTGTGGCGGTCATATAGCTGTAAACAGCGTCGACGATAGCGTGGCCGTCACCGCCTTTTTTGCCGTCGCTGTAGCAGCCGCTGTCAACGAACGCCCAGCCTTTTTCAATGAACTGTGAAAAATGCAGAGACATATAAAATCCGCTGTCAAGCATATAATAACCGCTCCAAGGGTCGCAGGCTGAGATAAGCTGTTTCTGACAGTAGCAAGCGCCGTCATAGTATGCCGATACAACAGGCTGATACTCATAAAGTGTCATTTTGCCGTTGGGATACATTCCGATTATTCTGTTTGCAATATCAAGGGTGCCGTTTATGCCTGCCAGACCTGAGCCGTCATATCTGTATGTACCCTGCGCATATGCCATTGGCGAGCTTGCTTCGCTGAACCAAAGCTCTTTGTTTTCTTCATATGCAAGCTTCTGTGCGTTCTCGGTGGACTCGCTTGTGTAATGGCTTCCCACCACGTCAACAACGTTCATAAGTTCGCTGTCCTCATACATTCTGTCAGCAAAGCCCCATGTGCAGACCTCTTCTCCACCGACTATCTTTATCTTTGAGTAGTCATAAGGGGTGTTTTTTTCACTTTTGAGATGTGAGGAAAGATATTTCACCCATTCAGGGTCAGCTCCACGCTCATTCTGCACAGCACTTACATAGTCAAATTCAAGTCCATATGTTTCATAAGCGGAGTCAAGGGTGTTTTTATACCATTTGTATCTTGCAGCATAAACGTCTGAAGCGTCAGATACCCACTTTGGTTCACTCCACCAAAGCATATCCAAGGTGAGGTCAGGATTTATCTTCTTTGCGTCAGCGGCAAGCTGGTATGCCGCGCCTCTTGTTACGTCAGCCTTTTCGTCCTCTGTTCTCATTACAGACGGTTCTGTGCCTGATGATGAGTTTATATCCGCACCCATTTCCAACTTAAGGTGAGTAATGCCGATTCCCTCTTTGCCAAACATATACTCCATTATCTGCTCATATACATCTGGGTGTTCAGCCTTGTAATCCAACAGAAGCCTTGATGAGTTGTTTGCGCTCACCATGCCTGCCCCTCTGTAGCGCATATTTTCTTTGAGCTGAGCCGTAGTTCCGTCAATAACTATCTCTCTTGTATTATTTGTATTGCTATTGTTCACCGTTGTTCCCTCCGCACTGCAATTGTAAGCGCCTGCGCTAGATATCATCATGACCAATGCTGACACCATTGACGCGCTCCTTTTTAGTATCGTCATAAGTTATCCTCCTTGCATAAAGCATGGCTTCTTGCTTTCTTATGACAATTATAAGCTTAAAGGAGTGTATGGTCAATCTGAAATATTTTGCATATTATTAAGATACGAACATTTTGCTTTGAAATATGCTAAGAAAATTCTAATAAAGCTTAAAATATTATTACAAACCTGTTCCTCTTGAACGACGGTATTCTCTTGGCGAAACGCCCTCCAGCTTTTTAAAAACGATGCTGAAATAGTTTCTGTCCTCATAGCCCACCTGCTTGCCTATGTCGCCTATGTCAGAGTCGGTGTTAAGAAGCAGAGATTTTGCCTGAGAGATACGTCGTTTTGCAATATATTCAAGGGGACGCATTGAAGTTTCTGCTTTAAAAACACGGCAGAAATGTTGTACTGACACTCCCGAAAGTCCTGCAAGTGTTTCTGCGGTGATATCCTCCATGTATCGGCTGTCAATATACAAAAGCGCCTGCCTTGTAATGCTTCCCACGTTGTTTCGGCTGTCAGGGAAAAGCATTGCAGTCCTCATGGCGAGGATATATTCATACACAAGTGCGGAAGTTTTTTCGCCACAATTCACAGGGTCGGCAGCGGCAACTAAAATTCGCTCAAAAAGCTGAGCAGGTTTTTGGGTGTTTATCTCAGGGGAGAATCTAAAGCTGTCAAAGCCAAGGTTTGCAAGCATTTGCCCCGCAAATTCACCACGAAAAACTATCCAGTTTGTTATCCAATTTTCATTTGCAGGATAATATTCATGCGGAACGCTAGGGGGAAGATAAAATGACGAGCCTTTAGTCTGCACAAATTCTTCTCCTCCGACAATTAGTCTGCCCTCGCCCCCTGAGGTAAAAAGAAGCTGATGTGAAACAAGCCCTTTGTCCCTTGTGACATGATATTCAGGGTCGGAAATGCCTATTCCGGTGAGATAAAAGGGCAGGGAAGTCTGCCTGCCGATAACAGGATATATGACCTTTGTCACTGCCACACCTCCTTTTCAAAGTGTAGTTTCTTGGTAAATTATATATCCACAAGTGTGATTTGTCAATAGTTCGGTGCTTGACTACGGGTAAACATTGTGCTAAACTTTTATACACAGCGTTTTTCGACACAGCGAACACCCGAAAGGCAGATGAACATTTTGGAAAAAAATCACGATAGAAAAGCATTCAAAGCCCTGATACAGACTGAAGGGTCAGCATTTTTGCTGACCCTTTTGCTTTGCCCTGCTATTTAATTCTCCGAAACATCAATAACAACGTATTCAGACTTGCAGCCTGTTTTGAATTTTATCGCCCAGTCTGAAATGCCTGATGTCACGATAAAGTTGGTGTCCTCACGCTTTTCATAGCCGTATGTGCGGTCATTGCCGCCGATGAGAGTGCCAAGGAAGTTTATTGGTATGAGCTGACCGCCGTGTGTGTGACCTGACAAAACAAGGTCTACCTTTGACGCCGCCTGAGCGTCATAATCACAAGGCTGGTGATCCATTACAACTGTGAACTTCGAGCTGTCAAGATCCTTTGTGAGCTCTTCCATAGATGCTCTGTGACCGCCCTTTTCCATTTCCTCAGACCTGTCCTGTCTGCCTATTATGTAGAAACGATCGTCGATAAGCACGGTGTCGTCCTGTAATACGTTGACATTGTTCTTTTCAAGCTCCGCAATAAGATCGTCACCGCTATAGCCACGATACGAAGGGTCATAGTATCCCTTGTCATGGTTGCCAAATGAGAAATAAACGCCGTAGTTTGTTTTCAGCTTGCCAAGAGCTTCACAGCACTGTATCATGTCCTCTTTTGATGTGTCATCATCAACAAAGTCGCCTGTTATAAGCACCACATCGGGGTCAAGCTTTTGTATCTCTTCCATGTACTTTGCGAAGCCGTCCCCATGGAACGTTGTGCCAACGTGAGAGTCTGCAAATTGAACTATCCTTATATCCCCTGACTTCTTATCAGTTTTCAGTGTGTAGTCAGTTTCCCACACATTGCTGCAAAGATACCAGCCCACCGCAAGATACACCACCGTCAGCGACACGGCGATAAAGCCTGCAAGGCATTTGCTTGCCTGTTTCTTTGATATCTTCTTTCCAATGAACACAAACAAGTCGCACAAAAGCCAGAATAAAACAAGATGCAGCAAACAGATTATCGCATTTATCCAGTCCCATATAAGCCATATTATGCCGCCTGTGAGCACTATAAGACCTGCACTTATGGCGTATTTAAGTACCTTTTTATCCTTTGAAAGCTTTTTTATAAAGCCAAAAGCTGATATTCTTCTTGTGAGATAAATTAAGCCAGCCACAGAGCAGACCGCCACAAGAATAGCTATCATTAACCATAAAAACATATTTTGCCTCCTGTAAAATTGCTGTAATATCATTATAAGTAGCAAAGCGGACTAATTTCAACAAGTTTTTTTTAACATTTCTTTACCTCTGTTAACATTTGTACCTATGTGCTGTTGAAAAAAGCGACAATAAGTTGTATAATTATCATATAGCAGAATGGAGGAAAGCAATATGTATGAAATGAAACGCACTGTAAATTGCAGCCAGATAGGTTCGCATGGCATAATAAGAAATAGTTGCCTTGTTGACCTTTTGCAGGATTGCTCTGTTATCCACCTTGACACTCACCCTGTTATGTCGCCTTTTTTTGAGAAAGAAAACTGCGTGATGTTTCTTGTGTCAAGACAGCTTGATATCGTCCGCAGACCTGAGCAGAACGAAAAGCTCACCGTCAAAACATGGACCTATGAGCTAAAAAGAATGTATGGCTACAGAAACACAGTTATATATGACGAAAACGGTGATATCTGCGTGAAGTCTATAGCTTCTGGCGCTTTCATGGATAAAACCTCTCAGCGACCTATAAAAGCTCCACAGGAGCTTGTTGATAGGGGGAAGCTCTATCCAAAGCTTGATATGGAGTATCTTCCAAGAAAGATAGCCCTACCTGATACTGAGCCACAGGTGTATGAGGATTTCCCGGTGCTGAAATGCTATATCGACATGAATGAACACGTCAATAATGCGAGATATCTTGACATAACAGACGAGTTTGTGGAAAACGAGTCTGCTGTGAAGCGTATCCGTGTGGAATATAAAAATCCCTTGAAGCGTGGTAAAGCCATAAAGGCTCATGTTTATACCGATGAGGGCAGAAAATTTGTGGAGCTTTGTGATGAAAATAATAAGCCATATTGCATTACCGAGTATGATTATAGGTCATAATGCACAAATTAGAGCTTGCAATAAGTTGATTTTGTTGTATAAAACGCAGAAAGCATATTAATCCTATTGACATAGTAGGAATAAAGTGATATAGTATAACCATAGCAAACATAAGCGGTACAGAAAACCGCATAAAATAATTTTCATATCGGAGGTAGATTAAAATGTCAAAGATCTATAAGGGCGTTTCGGAGCTTATCGGAAAAACTCCAATAATCGAAGCAGTTAATTTTGAAAAGGCAGTAGAGGCTGACGCAACTATCCTTGCAAAGCTTGAATATTTCAACCCGGCAGGAAGCGTTAAGGACAGAGTTGCACTTGCAATGATCGAGGAAGCTGAGAAGAAGGGCGTTCTCAAGAAAGGCGCAACTATTATAGAGCCTACATCAGGAAACACAGGTATCGGTCTTGCGGCTGTGGGCGTATCAAAGGGCTACAAGGTAATTCTTACAATGCCTGAAACAATGAGTATCGAAAGAAGAAATCTTCTTAAGGCATATGGCGCACAGATAGTTCTCACAGAAGGCGCAAAGGGCATGACAGGTGCTATCAAGAAGGCTGACGAACTTAAGGGCGAGATTGAGAACTCAGTTATCCTCGGTCAGTTCGTAAACCCAGCAAACCCAGCCGCTCACTTTGCAACAACAGGTCCTGAGATCTGGGAAGATACAGACGGAAAGGTAGATATCTTTATCGCAGGCGTTGGCACAGGCGGAACAGTAACAGGTGTTGGTCAGTATCTCAAATCAAAGAACCCTGACGTTAAGATAGTAGCAGTAGAGCCTGCAACTTCACCTGTTCTTTCACAGGGCAAATCAGGTCCACACAAAATTCAGGGTATCGGCGCAGGCTTCGTTCCTGATGTCCTCGATACAAAGGTTTATGACGAGATCCTCCCTATCGAGAATGAGGACGCTTTCAAGACAGGCAACAAGTTCGCTAAAACAGAGGGTATCCTCGTTGGTATCTCCTCAGGCGCAGCGCTTAAAGCAGCCGAGATACTTTCAAAGAGACCAGAGAACAAGGGCAAGACTATCGTTGCACTTCTCCCTGATACAGGTGAGAGATATCTTTCAACAGCACTTTTCGAGAACTAATTTCTCAAACATACAAAATCGGAAAAGGGCAGACAGTCAGGCAAGCTGACGTGTGACCCAATGAACAAGCTTTCTTCGATCAAATCCGATATAAAAAGCCGTAGGGCATACAGCGTAAAAACTGTATGCCCTACGGCTTTTATTAAAGAATCCCCTTATAAGCTTTAACCCATTATGTTATTATCAGAATAATCAGGCTCATACTCATAATCTATTCCGAGAGCATCTGAGAAAGCCTTTGAAAGCTTGTCGTAATCAATGCCGAGTGCATTGTCTGTGTCATAAGAATTATCCGAATCGTCATCATCTGCCGAATTTAAAGAAATTCCAAAGCAAACCTTGTCCCCTGCGTCAATAACAGGTGTGGAAGAGACGTTGTAATCGTCAATGTAAAAGTTTGATATTATGTTTGTGACCTGCTCCGCAACAGCAGTGCTGCCTGCCCCCTCCGGAACGTCCAGTGACATATATATAGTTTTTCCTTTATCTGACATTGCTTCCTTTATGCGCTCAGGTATATCATAAACGCTGTCAAGCTTCTTGGCATTCTTGCATATGTAGCAATCGTTAGTGGCAGTGCATTCAGGGAAGTCCTCTTTGTTCCAAGGATAGGAGCCGTCGTCCTTTGCAGTGTCAGGTACGTTGAAATATGCGTAGTCTGGAGCTTCGTTGCCACCATCAAATGTCACATCAAGGTGATACCATTTGCCATCTATCTTCACAACGTTCCAAGCGTGTTCGCCGTTTTCTGTTGAGTGTATTATCTTGCTGTCGATACCTAGGACATCAAAAAACAGCTTTATTGTTGTTGCGTTTCCAACACAGATAGTAGAGTGGTCATGAAAAAATCCGTAAGGATTGTATGACTCGTCATCTTCACTGTCATCAGATATCGCCACAAGAGAATCGTCATTAAAGTGCGTCTGAGAGAACACATAATCATAAACAGCCTTTTCCTTGTCATATTCGCTCATGCCGTCTTTGATTATCTCGCCCACAGCCTTTTTTAGCTCTTTGAGTATGTATTTGTCCTTGTCGTCAGTGAGCTTTGAATCATCACCCGACTTGTAAGCTTCAACCACTGCCGTATCATCATAGATAGGGTGTATCTCACCGTTTACGTTGCCGTCACCGTCTGCGGGATCAAATATATCCTCCCCCAGAATGTTAGAAAGCGTGTTTTCCAGCTTTTCAAGCTTGTCGTTAAGCTCTTTTATCTTCTCGCTGTCGCTGCTTTCTGATTGTGATGATGTGCTTTTAGCAATTTTAGTATCAGAACTGCTTTTATCTTTTGCACAGCCTGTCATACCCGCTGTAAGGCAGGTCAGACAAAGTGCGAGGGTAAGTATTTTTTTCGCTGTTGTCATTTTCTTTCCTCCGTCTTTTAATTTATCATGTCTGTTATCTCGTCAGATATCTCGTCAGCATTGTCAGAGATAACAAGCACCCAGTAATCTCCAGCCTGAAATATCTTTGCCGCCTGTATTTTCTTTGTTTCTTCAGGCTTGTAGTTTTCATATTGATTAAGTCTGTAGTTCAGCCTGTCTGCAAGCTGGCTTTTTGCACTGCTTCCGTCAGCAATTTTGAGCATTGATATCTCGTCAGCATAATTGCCGTCAGAGGAGTAAAGTATTCCTCCGTCGCTGAGCTTGTCAGCTTCTATACCATAAAGCTTTTCGGTATTCTTTGTGAAGCTGTCCTCACCGTAAAAAGTCGAAGCGTCCATGTGGTCGCCCTCTATTGCCGAAAGGATATCCTTTGCAGTTTTACTGCTGTCTGCCGTAGATGTAACAGCACTTTCGGAAGCCTCAGACGAAATGGCGTTGTCTGCTCCGCATGATGTCATTGAAAGCGTGGTAAGAACTGTAAGTGCAGATGTTATCACGCAAAGTACTCTAAGAAACATATCTTTCCCCTTTCTCTGTCAGCCTTTCCTGACGACTTAAATTATAGCACTTTTGCAAGCTGTTTTCAATGAATTTAAGAAATTCATAAGAAAAAAACCATAAAAATATCCGCCCTGTAAAAAGACGGATATTTTACTATGTTATTACCAAGGCTTAACAGTGCCGACTATCTCAGAGATGTTGTTTATACCGTTGTCTTCGCAGAATTTCTGCATACCCTCGGCTATCTTCACAGGTGCATAAGGGTCAGCAAATATTGCCGCACCTACCTGAACAGCTCCTGCGCCTGCCATCATCATTTCAATGGCGTCTTCCCATGTGGCGATACCGCCCATGCCCATAACAGGTATTTTAACAGCGTTTGCCACCTGCCATACCATTCTTACGGCAACAGGGAACACCGCAGGACCAGAAAGTCCGCCCACGTTGTTTTTCAGTATAGGACGGCGTGTCTTTATGTCGATACGCATACCGAGAAGCGTGTTTATAAGGGAAACAGCGTCTGCGCCGTTTGCCTCAACAGACTTTGCAATGTCCACAATGCTTGTAACGTTCGGTGAAAGCTTTACCATAAGAGGCTTTTCTGTAACGTCCTTAACAGCCTTTGTTACCGCACCTGCAACGTTGCAGTCAGTGCCGAAAGCCGCTCCGCCCTGTTTTACGTTCGGGCAGGATATGTTAAGCTCTATCATGTCAACAGCCGTGCCGTTGAGCTTTTCTGCAAGCTCTGCACATTCTTCGATAGTAGAACCTGCTATGTTGGCTATTATCCTTGTGTCCTTTGTTACAAGGTTTGGAAGCTCGTAGTTTATGAACTTGTCAACGCCGCCGTTTTGAAGTCCAACAGAATTGAGCATACCGCTTGGAGTTTCCGCAACTCTAGGACCTGGGTTGCCCTCACGGCGGTGAAGCGTAGTGCCTTTTACGGATATTCCGCCCAGCTTTGAAAGGGGATAGAACTGCTCGTACTCTCTGCCGTAGCCAAATGTTCCGCTTGCAGGGATAACAGGGTTTTTGAACTCAACTCCGCAGAAATTCACATTTATCCTATTCATCAAACACTACCTCCTCGCTGTCGAATACAGGACCGTCCTTGCAAACGTGAGAATTGAACTCCTGACCGTCCTTGACAGTGCGGCATACGCATACAAGACACGCACCCACGCCGCAAGCCATTCTCTGCTCAAGAGATACCTGACAGTAAATGCCGTTTTCCTCACATATCTTTGTGATATTTTTCAGCATTATCATTGGACCGCAGGCATAAACGATATCAGGCTTTTCGCTTTTAAGCACGTCAAGAAGTGCGTCAGTAACAAAGCCTTTTCTTCCTGCCGAGCCGTCGTCAGTGCAAAGCTGAACGTCACAGCCCATGGCTTTGAAGTCCTCCTGCAAAATAACAGCCGCAGCGTTTCTGAAACCGCTTATAACAGTGGCGTTCTCGCCGTATTCCTTTGCAATGCCCACCATTGGAGGTGTGCCTATGCCGCCGCCGATACAGACAGCTTTTTTGCCCTTTTCAAGCACCTTGAAGCCGTTACCCAGCGGTGCGATAATGTCAACAAGGTCGCCCTTGTTAAGCTCGCTTATCTTGTCAGTGCCGTGACCTCTTACCTCAAAAACAAGGCGGATAGTACCCTTGTCCTTGTTGATATCGCAAATAGAGATAGGTCTGCGGAGGAAAAAGCCCTCTGCCTGCACCTGTGCAAACTGTCCTGCCTTTGCCGCCTTTGCAATGTGCGGACAGTATATCTCAATGTCAAAAATTCCTTTTGCAAGGGTCTTTTTTGAAACTATTGGGTATTTACCCTGCTTGTACATTAAAAATCCTCCCTGTACTTAGTTCTTTACCTCATTCGGAGCGTTCACCGCATCAAAAACGAGAGTGACCGAGTTATCATTATCAGTATAAGTAAGCTTTAGCGTGTAAGCGTCAGCAAAATAGCTTATCTCCTGCCTTTTGGACATATTCTCCCACCCTGCAGGGGGTGCAAAATCCACTCCGCTGTCGTCAACAAAGATAAGATCAAGATCGTCGCTGTCCATTTCGATAGTGCCTTTTAAGCAGGGATTGCCTGCTTCTGCATCATACATGAGATAATTGCCGTTTGAACGGATAATAAGGCTGAGATAGCCAGAATAAAGCTCGCTGTTGTCAAGGGGCGTTTCACGGCATTTCCACTCGCCTACGATACATCTTGGAAAATCGCTTTGCTCCTGCTGACTTTCTGTCAAAGAGCTTGTATCCTCGTTCTTTGCGCAGGAGCATAATAGCAAAGCTCCCACCGTCGCTGTAAACAATATAACGCCCTTTGCTGTCATACTCAGTCACTCCTTTAGTGTTTATTCAAGTGTGATCTTTGGCAGATATGAGATTATATCCTCTTTCATTCTGATAACTTCACGTCTTGCAGCCTTTGCAAAATCATGCTCGTCACAGTTATCCTCTTTCTTGTATGCACACATTACGCCACGGGAGGAGTTTACGATAGCACCAAGTCCGTGATCGTCAAATGCCTTTGATACGCCCTCAGCACCGCCGCCCTGTGCACCGTAGCCCGGTACAAGGAAGAATGTGTGCGGCAGAGCCTTTCTCATCTCAGCAAGCTGCTCAGGATAAGTCGCACCCACAACTGCGCCAACACCGCTGTAGCCATACTTGCCCATAACGTCCTTGCCCCACAGCTCGCACATTGAGCCCATTGTGGCATAAACTGTCTTGTTGCCTATCATAAGATCCTGAAGCTCACCGCTTGACTTGTTTGATGTCTTTACAAGAACGAAAATGCCCTTGTCATATTTTCTGCACTGGTCAAGAAGCGGGTTTATACCGTCTGAGCCGAGATAGCCGTTTACAGTGAGAGCGTCTGCACCGAAAGCTTCCACAAGTTCACCGCCAACATCAGTAAGACCAAGATGTGCGGTTGCGTAAGCTTCCATAGTTGCACCGATATCGTTTCTCTTGCCGTCTGTCATGACGAACATACCTTTTTCCTTTGCATACTGTATAGTCTTGTAAAGGGTCTTTACACCCTCGTAGCCATACATTTCATAGTATGCAGCCTGTGGCTTGATAGCAGGGCAGATATCGTGTATCTCGTCGATTATAGTCTTGTTGAACTCCCATATAGCCTTTGCCGCACCCTTGAGCGTCTTGCCGTATTTCTTGAACTTCTTTTCCTTGATGTATTCGGGAACATAGTCAAGCTTTGGGTCAAGCCCCACTACTGACGGGTTCTGTGTCTTTACGATATTTTCAATAAGTCTGTCAAATGCCATTTTTATCTTCCTTTCGGATATTTTTATATTAAAGCTCAAAAACGAGCTTTCCTCTGCATATTGTGTACATTACCTTGCCTTTGAGCCTTGTGCCTTTGAACACACTGTTTTTGCTCTTGGAATTAAGCTCCGCAGGGATAACTTCCCATTCATAGTCAGGGTCAAAGATACAAAGATCGCATCTTTCGCCAACTGCTATCTTGATAGGCTCAAGCCCCATTATCTTCCTCGGATTTACCGACATTATCTCTGCTATCTTGTTAAGACCGCATTTGCCACTGTGATAAAGCTTTGTAAGCGTAGCTGCAAGGGAAGTTTCAAGTCCCACAACACCGTTTGGAGCTTTCTCAAAGTCAGCCTTTTCCTCTGCCGAGTGTGGAGCGTGGTCGGTGATGATGCAGTCGATAGTGCCGTCAAGAACAGCTTCCTCAACAGCCGCCCTGTCCTCCTCAGTTCTAAGTGGAGGCGACATTCTGAAATCTGCGTCACGGGCTAAAAGCTTTTCGTCTGTGAAGGTGAAATAGTGCGGCGCAGTTTCGCAGGTGACCTTAACGCCGTCCTTTTTCGCCGCTCTTATGATGTTCACAGAGCCTTTGGTGGAAACGTGGCATATGTGAACTCTCGCATTACAGCTCATTGCAAGGCATATCTCACGGGCTGTGATATAGTCCTCAGAGGCTCTGTCCATGCCCTTTACTCCAAGCTTTTCGGATATCTCGCCCTTGTTGATGATACCACCATTTATTATCTTCAAGTCCTCACAGTGAGAAGTCACGATAAGACCGTTCTCGTTAGTCTTTTCGATAGCCTGACGCATAAGCTCAGCGTTCTCAACAGGTCTGCCGTCATCAGAAATGGCGGTAACTCCTGCGGCTTTGAGTGCGTCATAGTCGCAAAGCTCCTGACCTTTCATGCCCTTTGTAACGCAGGCAATAGGGAAAACGTCGATACCTGTTTTCTTTGCCTTTTCAAAAACGTATTTCACGCCCTCAGGGGAGTCGATAGGCGGCTTTGTGTTCGGCATACAAGCGACGCCCGTGAAACCGCCAGCCTTTGCGGCGTTCGCACCTGTGATGATGTCCTCCTTGTAGGTAAGACCTGGGTCACGAAAGTGAACGTGCATATCGAAAAGCCCAGGCAATGCACAAAGCTTGCCCTTTGCGTCGATAACTCTCTGAGCATGCTCGTCAGTTTTTCCAAGGCTGACTATCTTTCCTCCGTCAATGCCTATGTCCGTTATACCGTCAAGCCCGGTCTGCGGGTCGCAGGCACGGATATTTTTGATCAGTAGCTCCATTTTTACTCCTTTTTTATCTTAATCAAGTCTTTACTGCACAAAAGCTGCGGCTAAACATATCGTTCAGCCGTAGCCCTTGAAAATTCGTTATTTGCCATCATAGAACGAGCCGTCAGAGTCTTTTCTCTCGCAAGAGTAAACTCCGTCGGAGTTCTGGAAAATGAACTTGCAGGTAGCGACCTTGTCGCTCTCATCCTCAGACGGTACAGAAAGGTTTTTGTAGGAAATAGTCGAGAAGAACTTCATTCTCAGACCGATATCAACAGTTGTATCTCTGTCAGACGGATTTACAAGAAGCTGTATCTTTCCGCTTCCCCCGTCCTCCTGAATTTTAAACCAGCCCTTTGCGATAACTGATTTGTTATCAGTGTGAGTGATAGTGAAATCGCCCTCGTCAGAGAACTCAAAAGTGATGTTTGCGTCCTTATCTGTCCATGTTCCAGAGATAAGCTCTCTTGAATCGCCTGATCTTGACGGCTGATTGAATACATATGTGCAGATGAAAACACCTACTACTACAAGAACTACAAAGAGTATTCCAAGCAAGCCTGAAATGAATTTTTTCATATTATTCCGCCTTTCTCCCTTATTATTTTGTATCGGATATTAGTCCTTTATCTGAAGTATAGCACCTCTGTTTGCAGAAGTTACAAGTGAAGCGTATCTTGCAAGATAGCCTGTTGTTACCTTTGGCTGTCTTGGTTTCCAGTTCTTTCTTCTTTCAGCAAGTTCCTCGTCAGATACTTTAAGTGTGATAGAGCAGTTGTCGATATCTATTGCTATCATATCTCCTTCTTCAACAAGTGCGATAGGACCGCCTACGGCTGCCTCAGGTGAAACGTGACCGATAGAAGCACCTCTTGAAGCACCGCTGAAACGTCCGTCAGTGATAAGTGCAACAGTTGAGCCAAGACCCATGCCTGCGATAGCAGATGTAGGATTGAGCATTTCTCTCATTCCAGGACCGCCCTTTGGTCCCTCGTAACGGATAACGACAACGTCGCCCTCAACTATCTTGCCGCCTCTGATAGCGGCGATAGCGTCCTCCTCGCAGTCGAATACTCTTGCAGGACCTTCATGAGCCAGCATTTCAGGCGCAACGGCTGAACGCTTAACAACGCAGGTGTCAGGTGCAAGGTTGCCTCTGAGAACAGCGATACCGCCTGTCTGAGAATATGGGTTGTCTATTGGTCTGATAAGCTCAGGGTTTTTGTTTACAACGCCGCTGATGTTCTCGCCTACTGTCTTGCCTGTGCAAGTCATGCAGTCTGTGTTGATAAGGTTTTTCTTGTTAAGCTCACTGAGAACTGCATAAACTCCGCCTGCTTCGTTGAGGTCTTCCATGTATGTGTGACCGGCAGGAGCAAGGTGACAGAGGTTTGGCGTTCTCTTTGATATCTCGTTTACAAAGTCAAGGTCAAGCTCTACTCCGCACTCGTGAGCGATAGCAGGGAGGTGAAGCATTGAGTTTGTTGAACAGCCAAGCGCCATATCAGCTGTGATAGCGTTGATGAAAGCGTCCTTTGTCATGATATCTCTTGGTCTGATGTTCTTCTTGTAAAGCTCCATTACCTGCATACCGGCGTGCTTTGCAAGCTTGAGTCTTTCAGAATATACAGCAGGGATAGTGCCGTTTCCTCTAAGACCCATGCCAAGAACTTCTGTAAGGCAGTTCATAGAGTTTGCAGTGTACATACCTGAACAGCTTCCGCAAGTCGGACAGGCTTTGTTCTCAAATTCCTCAACGTCATCAAGAGTGAACTTGCCTGCGTTGTAAGTACCAACAGCCTCGAACATACTTGAAAGGGAAGTCTTTTTGCCCTTAACGTGACCAGCCAGCATTGGACCGCCCGATACGAAAATAGTAGGAACGTTTACTCTTGCGGCTGCCATGAGCAGACCAGGAACGTTCTTGTCGCAGTTTGGTATCATAACAAGAGCGTCAAAGTGATGAGCCAAAGCCATGCACTCTGTTGAGTCTGCGATAAGGTCACGGGTAACGAGAGAATATTTCATTCCCATGTGACCCATAGCGATACCGTCGCAAACAGCGATAGCAGGGAATACAACAGGTGTTCCGCCTGCCATTGCAACGCCCATTTTAACAGCTTCAACTATCTTGTCAATGTTCATGTGACCAGGAACTATCTCATTATATGAAGATACGATACCAACGAGAGGTCTGTCCATTTCTTCCTTTGTCATGCCAAGAGCATTGAAAAGTGATCTCTGTGGAGCTTTGTCTACTCCGTCACAAAAATAATTACACGCCATTTTTTATTACCTCTTTTGAAAAATATATTACTGAGAGCGGTATTATTCTCCGTCCTCATTTTCTTTTGTTTCAGCCTCGTCTGAGCTTTCCTCTGTCTTTGCAGGGTGCAGACGCTTTCTTACACCGTATGCAGAGCAGTATTCGCAAACGATATCCAGCACTGAGAATATGATAAGCATAAAATTCATTGAGAAGATACCTGTCACAAGCACGAATGCCGCAGGAATAATGAAAAGCGGGATCCCAGTGCCGTAAATATCTTCAAAATGATTGCCTTTTTTATAATGCCTTATCCAAAGCACCCAATAAAGTGCGATAACGAGCAGTGCAACAACAGCCCATATTAGGAAAAGCAGCTTGCTTGAAAAGCCTACCTCGTAATCTCCGATAGCAAGGCACATATAGCCTATGCAGCCAAATCTGCCCACACACTTTGCGATAAAGACGATAATGTTCTCGTCCTCAAGCTCAGGCTTGTCGGCAGGTGTCTTGAAGCAGGCGAATATCACAGGTATCAGCAAAAGCAAAGTAGGTATAAATCCTATATTGAACTTCATTTTGTTTTGTCCTCCTTAGCGGAAAGGTCTGTCCTCCACTTCTAATACTTCTCTCTTCATTGTGCGGACAGTCTCATCAACAGCCGCCATAAGCTTTTTCTCAAGTGGAGTACCAACAACATTTTTAGGGTAGCTTACAGAGAAACAGGTCTTGGAGTTAGGGATATAGTCGTAAAGTCGGCAATAATAGAAATATTTCACCACACCTCTGTTTTCTATCTTTGCCTTAAAACGCACTCTTGGATCCATGTCATGGATAGGCAGGAACATCATTGCATCGTCAGGCACGCCGCCATTATCAAATTTCTCTGCCATGTTATAGATTATTTCTTCATCTGCATCATAAACTCCAAAAAGCGGAGTATTTGAGTCAGAGTAATCTGAATCATAATCGTCATCAATGGTCGGAAGATATGACGCCAGATAGTGTACATCTCCGCAAGTTTCAAGAAAATCTCCGCTCAGATTAAATGTTATCTTCACTCTTATCTCAGCGTCTTCACCGTCATATATCTCAAATTCTATTTCTCTTGACGGCTTTGCAGGAATGCTTGCTGTGTCAAGTACCTCCTGCGGTGCAGAGTATGTCGGTCTTGTGTAAGCGTAATTGCTTCTCCTGCTTGAACTTGTGTTTGAAGTGGCAGTGCTTGGTTTGCTTGAAGCCGTGGAGCTTGAAGTGCCATTTATAGCTTCATTCTTTTTATCCATAGCCTGATTGAACAGGTCTTTAAGTCCTGTCGGACCATTGCCGCTTTTTGCTGCAGCGTTGTCGATAGCGTCTACAGCACCTTTTAATATCTTGTCGAAAAGTCCCATTTTGAATTCCCCTTTACATCTTTATTATTTTTTGTGTGAAAGTCCAAGGAATGCCGCACCTATAATGCCTGCGTCATTTCCGAGCTTTGCAATAACTATCTCAGTGTTCTTTGCTGAATTCTTTGTGTAAATTTCCTTAGCCACAAGCTCTTTCAGTGGTAAAAGCAGAGGGTCGCCCTCGTTGCATACGCCGCCGCCGATACAGAGAATATCAGGCTGGAAGATGTTTATTGTGTTTGTGATTCCGCAGGCAAGATACTTTATGTATTTGTCAACAACTTCCTTGCCTGCCTTATCGCCGGCTCTCATGGCGTTGAACGCAGTTCTTGCAGATACCTTGCCGTCCTCTTCGTTCATTTTCCACATGATAGAGTCCTTGTCCTCGAACATAGCCTCTTTTGTCATTCTTACAAGACCTGTTGCAGAAGAGAATACCTCAAAGCAGCCGTGTCTGCCGCAAGTACACTGCGGACCATTAGGGTCGATAACAGTGTGACCTATCTCAGCACCTGCAAAGTTGAAGCCTGAATATATCTTTCCGTTAATGATTATTCCTCCGCCAACGCCTGTGCCCAGAGTGATGCAAACAGCGTCGTTCGCACCCTTTGCTGCACCTGCAACATACTCGCCGTATGCCGCAGCGTTAGCGTCGTTCTCAACATAGCAAGGCTTGTCGATAAACTTCTTCATAAGGTCAACAACGTGGAAGTTAAGGAAACCAAGGTTGTTTGAATACTCAATAACGCCAGTGTCAGAATTTGCAGTGCCAGGTGTGCCGATACCTACAGACTCTATCTGCTCTATCTCCAGCCCTGCGTTCTTTACAGCTTCCAAAGCGACCTTAGCCATATCCTCGCAGATCTCCTCCGCAGGTCTTGGCAGATTGGTCTTGCAGGTAGCCTTTGCGATTATCTCAAATTCTTCATTTACAACACCTGCTTTGATGTTAGTGCCGCCAAGATCAATACCAATGTAATACTTCATAATAATTTCTCCCTTTTATTTTCTGAGCTTACTGAGCGTTATCGCTCTCAGTGTCATCGTCATATTCGTGAAAGTTTATCTCTTCCTTTTCCTCTTTTGGCTTTTGGGCTTCAGCCTTTTTTGCTATGGCGTTATATACCAGAAGATACACAAGCTCCAGCACTACAAAGCTGATAAGACCTATCCAAAATGAGCTTGCCACAAATCCGATAATAAAAGCAATCACAAGTGCGCCAAGCTCACCTATCTCCTTTTTTAGGTCAAGTTTAAGCATTTATCTCACCTTAGTCTATCTTTGTAAGCACGAATGTGCATTTGCCCTCAACAGTATACTTGCCTGTGCCTGCTGAAATGAATACGCTTTCGCCCTTCTTTGCAGAAACAGTTTCGCCACCGCTGATAACAGGCTCACCCTCGAGGACGAGAATACTGTTGAAGCTGTTTTCGTCAGCGTCAAGCTCAGCCTTTGTTTCAACGTTCACTCTGTATGTTGTGAAGTATTCGCATTTTGAAAGAAGCTTTATGTCATAGCCGTCCTTCTTCTCAACAGGTGTCTCAGGATACTGCTCAGCAGGAGCAAGCTTTGTTACGTCAAGAGCCTTGTTAACGTGAAGCTCTCTAGGCTTGCCGTCCTTGCCAACTCTGCCATAGTCATAAATTCTGTATGTAGTGTTTGAGTTCTGCTGTATCTCAGCAATAAGGATACCCTTGCCGATAGCATGGAGCGTGCCTGACTTGATGAAGAAAACGTCGCCCTTCTTAACAGGTACAGCGTTTGTTACTTCAAGAAGCGTGTTGTCAGCGATCCTTCTAGCAAATTCTTCCTTTGTTATCTCGTGCTTGAAACCGTAGAGAAGAGTTGCACCCTCGTCACAGTCAACAACATACCACATTTCTGTCTTGCCGTATTCGCCTTCAACTCTCATTGCGTACTCGTTGTCAGGGTGTACCTGTACAGAAAGATTGTCCTTAGCGTCAATGAGCTTAATAAGGATAGGGAAGTTCTCGAATCTTTCGCAGTTCTTGCCAAGAACACCCTTGCCTGCCTTTTCGATATACTCGTTGAGTGTCAGACCCTTGTATTCACCGTCAGCCACAACGCTTGGACCGTCCTTATGACAAGAAAGCTCCCAGCTCTCTGCGACCTTATCATAATCGCACTTTTTGCCGTACTCATCTCTAAGTCTGGTGCCGCCCCAGATGTAGTCCTTAAATGCTGGATCAAGTTTAAATATTGACATTTTATATAGCCTCCAATTATTAAATATACCTTTTAATATAATACCATAACTCCGTCTATAAGTCAATATTTCTTGTATAAAAAAAGCAGGAGAACGAACTGCTCGTTCTCCTGCTGTGATGTTAAAAAATATCCTATGACCTATCAGAACAGGTCACTGTGAGTTCCTGTTCTGTATAAAAGCAGTATAAGCTCGTCGCTACGTCTTTCATAGATCAAAAGCCAATCAGGCTCAACATGACATTCAAGGAAACCCTTGTAATTGCCTGTCAGCGAATGTTCTCTGTATTTTGTGGGAAGTGGCTGTTCCTCAGCTAGCATTGTGATGACTTCGTTAAGGTGCGACATATTTAGGCCACGGCTTTTTGCTTTTTTGAAGTCTTTTTTGAATTTGTTGTGATAAGTTATCCTAAGCATTCAGACTCTCCCAAAGCTCGTCTACCGAATCAAACGGACCAACGAGATTTTTACCCTCTTTGGCTTCGTCAAGGACTTTCTTTGTTTCTTCGTTAGGCTCTTCTTTCTGAAGTCCTTGCAAGATAACAATAAGAGCATTGAGCTGTTCTTCTGTGAGATTGTCTATCATACTGTATGCAAGTTCTTTTGTACTCATAGCTCTGCCTCCTTAAATATCTGACTAATTGTTTCGTTCTTGCTTTTATTATACCACATCAAACCATGTTGTCAAGCAATATTGCGACGTATTTTGACGAAAAAAAGCAGGAGAACGAACTGCTCGTCCTCCTGCTGATAGCGTTATTTTTTATTTCTTCTCGTCCTCATCGTTCTTAGGCTCATCAAAAAGATTTTTCTTGTCAACGAACTTGCCGGTGCTTACGTCAAAGGCTTCGCTTGACTTCTTGTTCATGATTATCACAATTACCACAACTGCGATAGCAATTCCTGCAATGACCGCAATAACTATGATAATAGGGTTTGTTCCCTTTGAGTCTTTTTCTTCCTTTTCTGCATAAGTCTTTGTCTTGCAGTTCGTTACCGTTATGCCTGTTACTGTTATCTTTGCTCTGTCAGTTGCACCGATTATGATGTTGTATACCTGACTGAAATCGTCCGTGCCGTATGCAGTTGCAATAGATTCAAAATCATATGTAGCTGATGAATCGTCAAACTTCACAGGTGCTATCTTTGCCCATACCGCACCGTCCTGAGCGGCTGGTGTAGTGGTGTTGTCCCAGCTCTGGAAAATAAGCTCAGCATTGTATTTGTTTCCTGCCTTTTCGTTTATTTCCTCGCTCTTGAATGTGACGATTATCTCTGAATCCTTTGTAAGCCTTGTTGCGTTGAAAGTTGCCTGATCGACAGTGATAGACTGTTTCCAATTGCTACAAGTCTCTGCGGAAGAGCAGTCGATAGTAACGTCTTCTGTTTCTGCATTTTCGGCAAAAGCAGTCAGTGTGCATGAGAATATTGAAGCGCAGGCGATGATAGCAGACATTGCTACTGATAAAAATTTCTTCATTTTTCTTTTTCCTTTCAAATTCTTATATAATATAATTTTGCACAAAACTTAGCCCTGATATTTGTGCATACCCTCTGATAATAAAGCATTATAACATAATTAAAAATAAAAATCAATAACCATAATGCACAAATAATCACAGTATTTAAGGAACTATTTTACTTTTTTAAGCAAATGGTATGCAGAGAACTCTTCGACATTGCGCTTTTTGCAGTTTAATTCCCAAAATCCTGCTTTAGGACTTGTTTTACAGACAGTGTTATGATATAATGATAAGAAAAGTCTTGATATAGAGGTGCGCAAAATGAAAATAATGGCAATAGATTATGGCGACGCAAGAACAGGCTTCGCAATAAGCGACCGCTCGGAGTTTCTTGCTTCTCCTATCGGCACTGTTCCTGAGAGAAACGCCGAAAGGCTTGCAGATAAGGCGGCTCAGACGGCGGCTGAATACGGTGCAGGTGAGATAATAGTAGGTCTGCCTATAAACATGAACGGCACAGAGGGACCAAGAGCAGAGAAGTGCAGGGCGTTTGCCGAGCTTTTGAAAGAGCGTACCGACCTGCCGGTGAGAATGTGGGACGAGCGTTCCACTACTGTCACAGCACACAATATCCTTAACGAAACAAACGTCAGGGGAAAGGCAAGAAAAGCTGTTGTAGATACAGTTGCCGCAACGATAATTTTGGAGGGCTATCTTGAATACAGAAGAAAAAAAGCAAAGCAGGCTGACTAAAAAACAGAAAAGAAATATCATCATAGTGATAATAGTGCTTGTGGTAATGGTATTAGCCGACTTTGTGTGGTCTAATACCTATATCGAGGTGAAAAAGCTGTCAGCGCATTTTGATAACTTGCCTGAGGGCTTCGAGGGCTGTAAGATAGTTCAGATATCTGACTTCCACAACGAGTGGGGCAAAGGCTACATAGATAGGCTGACGGAAAAGGTCAAAGACTGTGAGCCTGACTATATCTTTGTCACAGGGGACAGTGTTGACCAGATATTTCCCGATGTTGACCGCTCGCTGGAGCTTATGAAAAAGCTTCCTGACATATGTCCTGTCTATCTTGTTATGGGCAACCATGAATATAATCTTTCTCAGGAGGAAAGGGAACAGTTTGTTGCAGGCTGTGAAAGCTATGGTGTAAACGTCCTCTATAACGAGCATACCACACTTACACGAAATGGTGATACTATAAGCCTGTTGGGCTTTGACAATATGGAAAATGACAGCGAGGCTTTTTCTCAGGTCACAGAGGATTTTGTCATACTGCTAAACCACTATCCTGAGGATTGCAACTATTTCAGTAAGACCGCAGTGCAGTATGGAACGCATATAGACATAGACTTCACAGGTCACGCACATGGCGGACTTATAAGGCTTCCCTTTGTGAATGGTCTTTATGCACCTGGTCAGGGTCTGTTCCCGAAATATACCGACGGCACTTACGACGTGAACGATACAACGCTTGTGGTGTCAAGAGGAGTAGGCAATAGTGGCTGGACACAGCGTTTTTCAGACCCTTTTGAACTTGTGCTTTTCACTCTTGAAAAATAACTCTTTCAGTCCCATTAGGATAAGGAAAATACCGAAAGCTTTTGAAAGCAGGCTTTGCTCTATCCTGTTTGCAAGCCATGCTGATATGATAACAGCGGCCGTTCCCCACAAAACTGCGGGAACGGCTTTTTTCCATTCCACAAGCTTGTTTTTTGTGTGAAGCACAAGGCTTATTATTGCGATAGGGATAAAAAACACAAGGTTTATCCCCTGCGCCGCTAGTTGCGAAAAGCCTGCAAAGACCGTCAGATAAACTATAAGCACCATTCCGCCCCCAAGACCCATGGAGGCAAAAACGCCGGTGAGAAAAGCCACCGCACATATTGTATACCAAGCCGTAATATCACCCTATCTCATAAATATCCTCACGCCTGCAATTATCATAAGTGCGCCGAAAATACGTTTTAGCAGACTGTTTGAAAGCTTTTTCATGAGCATTGCACCCACTGCCGCACCAACTATCCCAAGTGGTATGAATTTCACTGCCTGGGAAAAATCAAGACTTCCGCCCTTGAAATATACAAGTCCGCTTACAATAGACAATGGAAGCGTTATAGCAATGGACGTGGCATGAGCTTTTTTCGCCTCACTGCCGCCTTTTTCAAGCATAGGCACTGCTATCATTCCGCCGCCTGAACCGAAAAAACCGTTGCATATCCCCACGGCTATACCTGTGAGCGCATTGAAGCATTTTTTATTTATACGCAAAAAAATCACCCCATACTATTATCTGTACAGGGTGATGATTTATTCACTGAACTATCAGTCTATCTCTACCATTATTTTCTGATCCACACGGGAAGCACCGGCGCGCATTACAACTCTTATGGCCTTTGCAATCCTGCCCTGCTTGCCGATAACTCTGCCCATATCGTCCGGAGCAACGTGAAGATGATAAACCACGATACCCTCTGCGTTAGGCTCGTCAACAACGACTTCAACAGCGTCCTTGTTTTCAACAAGCTCAGAAACTATAGTTTCGAGTAATTCTTTCATAAAAATATCTCCATTCTCCCACGAAAATGCGGCAGGGAAGCGTTTTCCCCGCCGAAAACGGCAAGCGAAGTGGTGGGATAGGTGGCTCACCGTCTGAATTGTCTTGTCAGCTATTAGATAGTGCCGTTCTTCTTGAGAAGAGCCTTAACTGTATCAGTTGGCTGTGCACCGTTAGCGATCCAAGACTTTGCCTTTTCGTCGTCAACCTTGAGTACAGAAGGTTCCTTAGTTGGGTCATAGTAGCCCAGCTCTTCGATGAAACGTCCGTCTCTTGGATATCTTGAATCAGCAACTACGATTCTGTAGAAAGGAGCCTTCTTAGCACCCATTCTTCTGAGTCTGATCTTTACTGCCATTGTATTTTCACCTCCATAAAAAACTTCATATATCAAATCAATCACTTGATTGCTGATAGCTTATCAACTATTGTGGCATTCCGCCGCCAAGTCCTTTGAGAAGTGCCGCTCTGTTTCTTCTGGATTTCTTTCCGTGAAGATTTCCACCGATACCGAACTGCTTCATCATTTTCTGCATCTGTTCAAACTGCTTAAGAAGCTGATTTACGTCAGATACCTGCGTGCCGCTTCCGGTAGCGATACGTCTTTTTCTCTTAGGGTCAATGATCGCAGGCTTTTCTCTTTCAGCCCTTGTCATTGAATTTATCATAGCCTCAGTCTTTTTCAGTTGAACCTCGCCCTGCTCCACCTGCTCGTCTGTTACCTTGTTTGCACCTGGAAGCATTCTGATAATAGACTTCATAGAACCCATTTTCTGTATCTGCTTCATCTGCTCAAGCAAGTCGTTAAGGTCAAAGCCCTTTTCCTGCATTTTTTCTGCAAGCTTTTTGGCGTCCTTTTCGTCAACTGTCTGAGTAGCTTTCTCAATAAGTGTGAGCATATCGCCCATGCCAAGTATTCTTGAAGCCATTCTCTCAGGGTGGAAAGCCTCAAACTCGTCAAGCTTTTCGCCCATACCAACAAACTTGATAGGCTTACCTGTTACAGCGAGCACTGAAAGCGCCGCACCGCCTCTTGTGTCAGAGTCGAGCTTTGTAAGGATAACGCTGTCGATACCAAGAGCCTCGTCAAAGCTTGAAGCTACCTTTACAGCGTCCTGACCGATCATGGCGTCAACAACGAGCATTATCTCGTTCGGCTCAGCGATCTTCTTGATGTCTTTAAGCTCGTTCATAAGCTCCTCATCAATGTGAAGACGTCCTGCCGTATCTATGATAACAAGGTCATTGCCGTAATCCTTGGCGTGCTTGATACCCTCTTTTACTATCTTTCGTGGGTCTATCTGACCCATTTCAAATACTGCGACTTCGGCTCTCTCTCCCACAACCTTTAGCTGTTCAATAGCCGCAGGTCTGTAAACGTCGGCTGCTATAAGCAGAGGACGTTTGCCCTCTTTCTTGAACATCTTCGCAAGCTTTGCAGCGTGTGTTGTTTTACCTGAACCCTGAAGACCGCACATCATTATGATGCAAGGTGGCTTGTTAGGGAAGTTTATCTTCGAGTTAGCCTCGCCCATGAGCTTTATAAGCTCGTCATTAACTATCTTTATGACCTGCTGACCAGGAGTAAGGCTCTTTAGCACTTCCTCGCCAACGCTTCTCTCTGTTACCTTGGCAATAAAATCCTTTACTACCTTGTAGCTAACGTCAGCCTCAAGCAGAGCCATTTTAACTTCACGCATTGCCTCTTTTACATCGGCTTCGCTAAGTTTACCTCTTGATTTAAGACGCTTGAACACGCCGTTTAGTTTTTCTGAAAGTCCTTCAAACGCCATAAGCTGTCCTCCGTATAATTTTTTTATCTATATCTATTCTTCTTCGGTATATTCTGCGTTGTCAAATTCATCAAGCTTAGAATCGAGATTTTCAAGAAGCACTATCACCTTTTCGGCGATATCTCTCGCATAATTCTTTTTTTTGCACTCGTTAAAAACGTCCATAGCCTGAGCCTTGAACTCTTTAAGCTCTGCCAGATAAGCCTCCTGCTGTTTTAGCAGACCTAGCTTTTCTTCATAATCAGCCATTGCAGTTTCACATTTTTTTATAGCGTCATGAACGCCCTGTCTTGAGATATCTAGCTGAGCGGCGATCTCTCCCAACGACAGATCGTCATTGTAATAAAGATCCATGATCTCGTTTTGTTTATCAGTGAGCAGGCAGCCATACAAGTCGAGCAAAACGCTGTTTTGCAAATTTTTACTCATACCGCTTACCTCCTAATGGATTTCTGTAAAGTCATAAACCTTTACAATTATATATCAAGTTTACCGACTTGTCAAGGGGTTTTTATGAAAAAATAAAATTTAACAAAATTCTGTGGAAAAAGTCCTTTTTATATGGTATAATAGTATATTACTAGACATAGTGATTATAAATAGTATAGGAAATTGTATGCCAAGGGGGAAGAGTATATGATAAGCTATGTGTTGAAAAACGACAGATATGAAATGAAAGTCCCTGCCCTGACTTTTGGTGCGGCAGGTTTTGAGAGAAACGATTGTGACGATGTGTATTTTGAGTTTCTCGACAAATATGTAGAGCTTGGCGGCTGGTGTATCGATACCGCAAGAGTTTACTGCGACTGGCTGGAGAATGGTCACGATTCCAGCGAGGGAGTAATAGGCAGATGGCTCAAAGCCAGAAACAATCGTGATAAAATTTGTATTGCCACAAAGGGCGGTCACCCTGAAATGGGTCATATGGACGAAAGCCGTCTTAGCAGGGAAGAGCTTACAAAGGATCTTGAAGCAAGCCTGAGAGTGCTGGGCGTTGACTATGTGGATATTTATTTTCTTCATCGTGACGACCCGAAGATACCTGTGGAAGAGATAATGCCAGTTCTCAATGATTTTTATGAGAGCGGAAAGATACATTTTATAGGCGTTTCAAACTGGACAACTCAGAGGATAGAGGAAGCGAATAAGTTTGCAGAGGAAAACGGCATGGAGCCTATCAGGATCAGTCAGATAAACTACAGCCTTGCACATTCGAGCGTTGAAACTTTCGGTGACAATACTCTTGTTTGTATGGATACAAAGGAGTTCCGCTGGTACAAGAAGCATGATTTTCCTGTTATGGCGTTCTCCCCACAGGCAAAGGGCTTTTTTGCAAAGCTTGCAAAGGGCGACGCTGCAAACAATCTCCCTGAGGGACAGTATGCAGGCCCTGCTAATCTTGCAAGACTTGCAAAGGTAAAACAGCTCAGCGAGCAGACGGGGGACACTCCGGCAAAGATAACCCTCGGTTACCTGAACAGCCAGCCGTTTTTTGTATCGTCAGTTTTCGCAGTAACAAAGCTGTGGCAGCTTGACGAGGATATGGAAGCGCAGGATCTTACATACGATCCAAAGACAGTGGCTTTCCTTGAAAATATGATATAAAATAAAAGCACTCTGCATTGACCGCAGGGTGCTTTCTTGTTTTCTTGAATATTGTAGGGGACGGCGTCCTCGTCGTCCCACCACTTACAAAAAAACTTAACTATGTGATATCTGAATACACCACATAGTTAAGTATGTACGTTCATATTGATTATGCCATTGGTATTACGCCCTTCTGAAAATTCTAGTCGTAAACTCATGCTAAATTGTACTTTGGACTCACGCCTTTCAGTAAAATTCTGTCCGCATAATATAAGCTATTCCATTGGATCTATTTCCTTTCGGTAAAAATAATCTCTAAGTGCAAATTACCTTTCCATTGGATTTATTTCCTTTCAAAATATTAAGTTATGCCTCAGTGGATAAAACTTAACGTGCCATCGGACTTAACACCTTTCGTGAAAATTTATTGTCAATGAAACTTATTACATTTCCATTGGAATTATCGCCTTTCGCATAATTTCAAGATCTTATGCTCATCATATCAGATAAGCCTTGCTGAAGTAACTGGCGGATTCACCTCCAAATATCAGATGTTCAAAAGCCTTGAGTGCATTTTCATAACGCACCACTCCTTCAGTATTTTATATGATCTTTAGAAAAATCTTAGTCAGTAAATCAAATCAGTAAGAGCATTAAGCTCGTAAATTTCTTGGCGGACTCACTCCATTCTATTTCATGTTCAAGTTCCTTTTGTGCATTTTCATATGCACCACTCCTCGAAATTTATTTGATTTTTATAGCTCTGTGAGCTTTTTATGTTCAGAAGCTAAATTTTACATTGGAATCACTCTTTCAGTTTATTTCTTTACCTCTGAAAAGCTGAAATTGTGCATTGGAAACACTCCTGTCTAAATTTTATTTGCAAACCTCCTGTAACCGATCATGTCGATCACTCCTTATATAAAAGTTGCAAAATATTCAATTGTAAATTTGAGAGTATCCTTAAATTGCAGTAACTCTGTGCTGTGATTAATCCATGAGGCTCTGCAATTTCTTCCTGTGTAAATCATATATGTCTGGATTCCTGTCAGCTCATTCGTCTGAGTCTTGATCCTTTTTTACTTTAAGAAATTGCCGAGCCTATGGATACTCTCCTGGATCTCTGATGCGTCCATTGGACTCGCTCCTTTCATATCTTATTAGGTATCCGATGAGCCTGCCCGCCTGCTGAACTGTAGTGTACCTAGTGTCGGGTATATGCTGTGTCCACCGATCTGCCTGTGATATATAAGGAAAACCTCTTGCCTTACTTCGCTTTGCCGTGCCCTCTGAAATCGTTACTGTATCGTCAGACCGTTGACCGTTTCAGCGAACCCTGTTGTCTGCTTTTGTTTGGCTTTTTGTTTTTCCTTGACTATACTATACCACATCTTTTGTTACTTGTCAATAGTTTTTCTCAACTTTTTTGTGATTTTTATATTTAATATTACTTTTACAAAATGCGCTTGACTTTGATTTTGCAGTGTAGTATAATTAAAGTGTTGCGGTGGTCAGAAACAGTCTTTCTGTTCTGATTTTTTCGATATATCCCACTCAGGAAGTGCCGATATACCGCACAAGATCATGTTAGGAGGATAATTATGGATAACGAGTTTCTGCCGGACCTCTACGAGCTGGAGGACGAAAATGGTAATAAGCAGACTTTTGAGCTGTTGGACGCAATGGAATATGGTGACGAGAAGTATTATGCTCTCACTCCTTATTATGAGAACGGTGACGAAGCCCTTGAAGATTCAGGCGACGTTGTGATACTCAAGGCTGAGTATGACGAGAACAATGACGAGATACTTGCTTCTATCGAAGATGACGACGAGTATGAGAAGATCGGTCAGATGTTCATGGAGCGTATCGATGAAATGTTCGAGTTTGACGATGAGGACGAAGACGATGATTGTGGCTGTGACTGCGGTTGTCACGATCACGACCACCTGTCATAAGAAAAGATATCTCAGCATATAGGCTTGTCAATATGTAAAATGTACAATTTTATGTACTTTGATTTGCTGAAATTACCTATTGATATTATGGATATGTTGTGATATACTAAATAACAGAAAAAGTTTCCTGCCTTGTGCGAACAAGCACAGTTATTATAAATCCAACACTTCTAAAAAGGGATTCAGACTCTGGAAAGGGATTGCAGACCTCCCGAACGAAACCGCATTTGCCGTTTCGGAAACGGACGAAGGGAGCGTGAAGCTTTCAGGCTGTTTTACCCACCCTGCTTTTATAGCGGGTTTATCGGCTGTGCGACGGCAAGGCGGCTTTTACTTAAACACTGAGCGTACCGATTTTTCGGTACGCTTTTTTGTGTCATAAAAACCATGTCGGCATAAAATGAGATAACGGAGCGTCTGCAGTGATCGTATGGCAGTGGGTGACGCAGCCGAAGATCTGCGTCCGCAGGGCAGCCCGTTGTCATTTACTGCAGGACGTTTCGTTTATATAGAAAAAAGCCGCTGTGCCTGTGGGCATAACGGCTTTCTTCTTGTCAGATAAATAAATTACTTTCGCTAGTATGTTCAGCGGTGGCTGATAATGCCTTTTCCGCTGGATATTTGCTGTTTATGTATTCGGCGGCAACGAAAATAAATTCGCTGTTGGTGGGGTAGTGGTCAGGTCTTATGGCAAAATTACCGAATATCTCGGCTTTGTCTTTGTCATGAGCCTTTTCCCAACCGATCCTTATGGCGGTGCGCATGTTTCTTTCAACGCTTACTGTGGTTACTCCATGTGCCGCCGCTATCTCCGGATAAATGACCTTTGTAACACGTCTGTTGGCTTTGTCTGTCGTAAGAGCCATTTTTATTGCCTTTTTGATGTAGCCATAGCCGTTATAATTCGGAGTTATGCATAACCGCTTCATTACGGTGGATATAGCAGATTGTATGTCGCCATTGGTGTACCCCTCATCAGAGCTTCGTGTTATTGTGATGTTCAGATCTGCAGAATCGTCAGGACACTGAAGCGCTCTGAGTGCGTTTTTGATATCCGCACAGCTTAGAGGACTTTTTATTATCATGTCTGCGTATTTTGCAAGTCCATTGTTTCCATTGTTGGTTTTTCTATCGGAAAGCATGATTATTTTCAGCTTAGGACAAGCCCCTTTGAGATTTTTGCACAGCTCGTAGGGAAACTCAGTTATTTCTGAAATTATCAGAAAATCAGGTTTGCTTTTAAGCACCTCAAGCTGTATCTCCAGTGGATTGTAGTCTGACTGTGCAACATTGTACCCCTGTTTTTTCAGATAGTCTGCCACCTTCATGCCGGCCTGATTGAGGCTTCCGACAAGGATTTTGATCACGTCTTTTTTACACATTTTAAATCTTCCTCCGGTTTTTTTATTTTTTTAACTTTATACTACACTTGCAGTATAACATTTTTACGATATAATTTCAAGTTTTTTACTTAATTTTCTTGCTTTTTGTACTATGTTTTAAGAAACACGCAACAATTTATACATAGCAAATAAACAAATGTCGGTTATGACCAAATTTTAAATGAGATAATTGTGCAAATATTGTAATTTACACAGAGAAAATATGCTTTTGTGTCGTTTAAATCAATATATTATATGAATAAATTGACGATTTGCTATATTTTACATCAACTTTACATTGTTATGAAAGCTCATTTTATGTAGAAAAAAGTCGAAAACGCCAGCAAAGATTGCTATATGATTAATAAAATGTTAATATAAATGTGTGATTTTACATTTATTAATATTTGCGAAATGATATAGAAATATATAAATGAGCGGTATTTTTACATAGCTTTTACAAAAGATAATTTCTTGACAAAAGCTTTATTGCGTGGTAAAATATACGGGAGGATCGTTGCAAAAACATGGTCAGCAACTTTTTTGTGCCACCAGTTTGCAATGATGTCTTTGTAAAAAATTATAGATAATGTTGAGGGAGGCGACGTCGTTTTATGAAAAAAGACGTTATCAATTACATTTGGACAGATAAGAAAAGAACGATTTTTGGTCTGCCTATATCATTTACAAGATATTTTCTCACAGAAGATAAGTTTATAACACGCAAGGGTTTTCTCAGCATAGAGGAAGACGAGCTTGACCTTTATAGGGTCATCGACAAAAAGCTTGTCCTGCCGTTCGGACAAAGAATGTTCGGCTGTGGCACAATAGTAATGAATGTCAAAGACGTTGATACGCCTATTAAGGAAGTCAAGTCCATAAAAGCACCAAGAGATGTGCTTGCACAGCTTGATAAGTATATCAATATAAATCGTGATAGATACCGTGTAAGGGGCAGAGATATGGTCGGCGGTGACGGCGGTCATTGCCATGATCATGATGATTTTGATATCAATGACGATATCATATAAAGTTCTATAAGAATAAGGGGCTTTCGCAGATCTTTCTGTGAGAGCCTTTTTTGGAGAGGAAAGTGTGAATGTTTTCAAAAGAATATTTTCAGTCCCTTGAAAGCTCGTGGGACAGGCTCAAGACCTGCGAAAAGCCGATATTCATATACGGCATGGGCGATGGAGCGGAAAAGCTTCTTGATGAATTTGATAGACTTGGCATAAAATGCACAGGTGTTTTTGCAAGCGACGATTTTGTCCGTGGACAAAGCTTCAGAGGGTTTAAGGTGCAGACTTTCTCTCAGGTGCAAGCGCAGTTTGGGAATATCACAGTTGTGCTTGGCTTTGGCACGAGCCTGCCTGAGATAATGGAGCGTATCGACAATATTGAAAAAAGCTGCGAGGTCATAGTGCCGGAAATGTGCGTTGCAGGCGATGAAAATTTCAGCAAGGAAAAGCTTCTCTCAATGTATTCTCAGGCTGAAAAAGCTTACCGCCTTTTTGATGACGATATTTCAAAGCTTACCTTTGAAAAGCTGACAGCGTTCAAGATAACAGGCAAGCTTTCTTATCTTCGTGAGATATTTACGGATAAGGACAAGATAACCGAGATACTTCCCCTTGGAGAAAACGAGATATACTGCGACTTGGGAGCATACACAGGCGACACTGCCGAAGAGCTTATCTCACGCACAGGGGGAAAGTATGAGAGAATATATGCCCTCGAACCTGAGAGAAAAAACTTTCAGAAATGCCTGAAAAATCTAAAAGCCAATGACAATATAAGTCTTTACAATGCCGCCGCATGGAGCATTGATACCGAGCTTTATTTCGCTGGTGGCGCAGGCAGACAGGGCAGAGTAGATGCCGCAGGAAAAAAAGTTCGTGCAAGAAGTCTGGACAGCGTTCTTGCAGGCAAAAAATGCACCTATATAAAATATGACGTTGAGGGAGCAGACCTAGAAGCTATCAAAGGCAGTGAATATACCATTTCACGCTATGCTCCCAAAATATGCAGTGCGTTGTATCACAGACCATATGATTACATCACCCTGCCTCTGTATATAAACAGTCTTTGCAAGGGATACAAATTCTATATCCGTCAGGAAAGATATTACCCCGCATGGGAAACAAACCTTTTCTGCATTCATGATAAATAAGGAGAAAAATAATGAGTATAACAGTAAGCCTTAACGATAACTGGAAAATGAAAAAAGCAGGCTCGCAGGAGAGTTTTGACTGCAAAGTTCCATGCTCTGTATATAAGACCCTACTTGACTATAAAAAGATACCCGACCCATATTATCGTGAGAACGAGTATATCTCAACACAGATATGTGATGATGATTACGATTTTGAAACTACATTCATCGCAGACAAGTCCGCAGTGGAGTGCAAACATACTGTCCTGCACTTTGACGGCATTGATACCATAGCAAACGTCTGTCTCAACGGCATTCACCTCGGCAGAGTGAACAATATGCACAGAGTATGGGAGTTTCCTGTCCATGGTATTATCAAAGAGGGGGACAACACTCTCACAGTGAAAATAACCTCGCCAAACAGATACATAAAAGAAATGGACGAAAAACGTCACCTTTGGGGCGTTGACTCCACCATGACAGGCTATACACATATAAGAAAAGCCCATTGTATGTTCGGCTGGGATTGGGGTCCAATGCTCCCTGACATGGGCATATGGCGTTCGGTATCTCTTGTTATCCCACAGGACGGACGTATACTTGACGTCTACTACAGCCAGAAATATACCGAGAACAAAGTGACTTTGAAAGCCCTTTTGCATATAGAAAACCACGGCTGTAAAAAAGCTATGGTGGAAATATCCGACCCGCAGGGCAATATCGCCGCAAAAGCCGACATAAGCCTGGAGGAAAGTGCAGAATATTATGAAACAGAGCTAGTGATAAACGACCCTCAGCTTTGGTGGGTGAACGGCTATGGCGAACAGCCACTCTATAGCTGTGCCGTGACTTTGTATGATGAAAATGACGCTTGCACAGATAAAAATACACAGCGCATAGGTCTTAGAACTTTAACTGTCAGCCGTGAAAAAGATCAGTGGGGCGAAGAGTTCTGCTTTATAAACAACGGCGTGAAGATATTTGCCATGGGCGCAAACTATATCCCCGAAGACCAGATAGTCACACGCTGTAACGAAGTGAAAACAAGAAAGCTCCTTGCAGATTGCAAGGCCGCAAACTATAACTTTATAAGAGTGTGGGGAGGCGGTTATTATCCTGACGAGTATTTTTATGACTACTGCGACGAGAATGGTATCATAGTATGGCAGGACTTTATGTTCGCCTGCTCTGCATATCTGCTCACAGAGGAGTTTGAAGAAACTGTCCGAGGGGAAGTTCGTGACAACGTTATCCGCCTGAGAAACCACCCCTCTCTTGGTATGTGGTGCGGCAACAACGAGATAGAATCCGCATGGGAATATTGGGGTCTTCCCGAGGACGAGGAAGCAAAGCGTGACTATCTTATCATTTTTGAGGATATTATCCCACAGGTGCTTAAAGCCTATGACCCATGCGAAAACACCTTCTATTGGCCGTCATCACCTTCATCAGGGGGAGGCTTCAAGGACGCTTCCTCAAACCATGCAGGGGATATGCACTATTGGGACGTTTGGCACAACTTCAAGCCTATCGAAGCGTTCAGAGAATTTTATTACCGCTTCTGCTCAGAATACGGCTTTGAAAGCCTGCCTGATATAAAGACCTGCCGTGCCTTTGCTGATGAAACAAAGGGTGACTTTGACCTTTGCTCACCAGTTATGGCGGCACATCAGAAGTGTGTTCAGGGCAACGAGAAGATAATGTACTATCTCGCTCAAATGGTAAGATATCCATATGATTTCAAACAGCTCATCTATTCCTCACAGCTCGTTCAGGCGGATTGCATACGCTCGAATGTTGAGCATATGAGAAGAGCAAGGGGCAGATGTATGGGTTCTGCCTATTGGCAGGTGAATGATTCAAACCCTGTTATCTCATGGTCAAGTATCGACTATTTCGGCAGGTGGAAAGGTCTGCATTATTATGCAAAGCGTTTTTACGCTCCATGCCTTATCTCCTGCGACGATACCGATAGAAAAAAGCCTGTGCTTAACATATCCAACGAGCGAATGACAGCCTTTGAGGGCGTGGTAAAATGGACGCTGAGAAACAATAAAGCTGAAATTCTGCAAAGCGGCGAAAAATCCGTGAGCGTTCCGGCTCTTACCGCACAAAACGTCCTTGACATAGACCTTTCAGACGAGCTTAAAAACCGTACCGACCCTCGTGAAAAATATCTCGAATATTCCATTATGGAAAACGGCAAGGTGTTGAGCTTTGGCACAACGCTCTTTGTGCGCCCGAAAGAATTTACATTCTTAGAGCCTGCCATAACCTATGGCATATCAGAAAGCGAGGATAAATTCGCCCTGACATTCTGTGCCGAGAATTACGCCAAAAGCGTTTGCCTCAGCCTGAAGACCGCAGATTGCGTGTTCTCTGACAACTGGTTCGATATCCACGGAAAAGAGCCTGTTACCATAATGATAGACAAAGCCTCCCTCAGCAGAAAAATGACAGCGCAGGAACTTTCTGAGGAACTTGAGATAATGCACAATTAGGCTGTGATAAAGGTTATGCCTTGGGCATAGCCTTGTCATCAGCAGGGATATATTGAATGAGGATAGCAAAAACAGAGCATCGGGCTGTCATATTTCTGCAACGCAGAAATTATGCCATTCCCCTTCAGTGGTTTTGTGTAGGGGCGAACAGCGTCCGCTCGCAATGCTTGTGCTTTGCGAACGTACATATCAAACTATCCTGCGTATAAGTAGCCTGAAATAAAATTTTAGGAGGAACTGCTTTGAAAGTAAAACTAAGCAAATACTTGAAGCCCTATGCACTGTTTGCGGTGCTGACACCTCTATCCATGGTGGGAGAAGTGCTGGGCGACCTGCTTCAGCCAAAGCTTATGTCAAAAATAGTTGACGATGGCGTGCTGGGTCAGGATATGAACCTTATCATAAGAACGGGACTTCTCATGCTCCTTGTTCTTATAGGTGGCGGAGCTTGCGGAATTGCGGCTTCTGCATTCGGTGGGATAGCTTCCCAAAGCTTTTCAAGAGATCTGCGTGTGGACGTTTTTAAGCGTGTCATGGGTCTTTCATTTGAACAAACCGACAAGTTCACCACAGGCTCATTGGTAACACGTCTTACAGCGGATATAACCGCTATCCAGCAAATGGTAGACTTCATGCTGAGAATGTTGGTGCGTGACAGCCTGCTGTTCTTCGGCGGAATAATCATGATGCTCACTCTGAACGTTCGCTTTGGAATAATAATCCTATGTGCCTTGCCTGTCGAGATAATCATGATGATAGTAATTCTCAAAAAGGCAAACCCATACTATTCTATCGTTGCAAAACGTCTTGACAGCGTAAACTCTGTGGTTCAGGAGAACGTCACAGGCGCAAGAGTAGTAAAAGCCTATGTCAGAGAGGATACAGAAGAAAAGCGTTTTGACGATGCAAATATAAGCCTTATGGAATCAAACCTCCGTGTCCAGACCCTTATGGCTATCCTTCAGCCGCTTCTTATGATAATACTCAACCTGTCTGTTATCGCCGTTATTCTCATAAGCGGCTGGCAGGTGCAGGCACAAGCTATGAAGGTCGGCGAGGTCATGGCGGCTATCACATATCTTACTCAGGTCTTGCATGGCGTAATGATGATGTCTATGATGTTCCAGACCCTCGCAAAGGCTTCCGCGTCTGCAAACAGATTGAGAGAAGTCCTCGAAACTGACCCAGTTATAAAAAGCGGCAGCGTTTCCCTTTCAGATAAAACAGGCGGCACAGTGAGCTTTAAAAACGTTTCATTCTCCTATCCTGAAACCAAGGGCAGACCTGTTATCTCAGACCTTACCCTTGATATAAAGTCAGGCGAGAGCGTCGCCATACTAGGTGCAACTGGTTCGGGAAAATCCTCCCTTGTGAACCTTATTCCAAGATTTTACGATTGTACAGCAGGAGAAGTCCTCGTTGACGGCGTAAACGTCAAGGACTGCAAGCTTGACGAGCTTAGAAAGAAAGTTGGCATAGTCCTGCAAAAGAGCGAGCTTTTCTCAGGCACAGTTGAGGACAACATAAAGTGGGGCGACAAAAACGCTACCCATGAGGAGGTCATCTCCGCCGCACAGGCAGCTCAGGCTGACGAGTTCATTCAGAAGATACCTGCAGGCTATGAGGGTATTATAGCCGAAAAGGGTGCTTCACTGTCAGGCGGTCAGAAGCAAAGGCTTTCTATCTCAAGAGCGGTACTTAAAAACCCTGAGATCCTCATTCTTGATGATTCCACCTCCGCCCTCGACCTTGGCACAGAAGCAAAGCTCCGCGCGGAGATAGACCGCAAAATGAACGGCACTACCCTTATCATAATCGCACAGCGTATCCAGAGCGTAAAATCATGCGACAGGATAGCCGTCCTCGACCACGGCAAGCTTTGTGCCTGCGATACTCATGAAAATCTATTAAAGACCTGCGAAGTATATCAGGATATCTACGCTTCACAGGTAAAAACGTCAGGAGGTGAAGTGTAATGCCTCCAATGTCTCCAATGGGACCCGGCGGAAGAAAGCCGGGCGGACCGCACGGTGCAAGGCTCACAATGGAAAAGCCTAAGGACGCAAAGAACACCCTTAAAAAGCTTATCGGCTATATAGGCAGGAACAGATATCTGTTTTTCGCTCTTATCGGTGTAATGCTCATCATAACTCTGCTCAATCTTGCCGCACCGTCAATACAGCAGATAGCTATCGACTGCATCACTCTCACCAAAAAGAAAACAAGCGTTGACTTCGGTGCACTTGGCAAAACGCTTATAGGTCTTGGGGCAGTTTATCTCCTGTCCTCTGTTTTCACCTATATGCAGGGAATATTCTCCGCAAAGCTTTCACAGTACACAGTAAAGACCATGCGTAAAGACTTGTTCTCAAGCCTTGTAAGACTTCCTATAAAATATCTCGATACCCATAGCCATGGCGATATAATGAGCCGTATGACAAACGACGTCGAGAATATCTCCACAACTATCTCTCAGTCTATAGGCTCGCTCATCTCAGGCGTGCTGACCATAGTGGGAACAGTTGTCATAATGCTTCTGTATTCACCGCTTCTTACCCTTATCTCGCTGTCTACAGTGTTCCTTACCATATTCGTTTCAGGCGTACTCACAAAGTATATGAAGAAATACTTCATCAAACAGCAGGTGCTTCTTGGCGAGATAAACGGCGAAGTTGAGGAAATGGTAGTCGGATATAGAACGGTCGTTTCCTATGGCAAAGAGCAGGACGCTGTTGACAAGTTCGAGAAAATGAGCAACAATCTGAAAAAATGCGGCATAAAAGCTCAGATATTCGGTGGTGTAATGGGTCCTTGCATGAACTTAATATCCAATTTCGGCTTTATCCTTATCGCTGCATTTGGCGGCTGGTTCGCAATAAAAGGCTTTATAACAGTGGGAACTATTCAGGCTTTTATACTCTATTCAAAACAGTTCTCACGTCCTATCAATGAGATTGCAAACCAGTTTGCAAATATCCAGACCGCAATAGCAGGCGCAGAGCGTATCTTTGAGGTCATGGACGCCGATAAGGAAACTGACGAGGGCAAGGCTGACTTTGAGGTGGAAAACGTCAAAGGCGATATCGACTTCAAGCATATAGATTTCTCGTATGTTCCTGAAAAGCAGGTGCTAAAAGACCTCGATCTTGAAGTAAAAGCAGGTCAGAAAATAGCCATAGTCGGTGCAACAGGCTCTGGCAAGACCACCATAGTAAATCTTCTCACAAGATTTTATCCCGTTGACAGCGGTGAGATAACCATAGACGGTCAGAGCATTTACGATATCCCGAAAGACAAGCTCAGACGTTCCATAGCCATAGTTTTGCAGGATACAGTGCTTTTTAAGGACACCATAGAGGAGAATATCCGCTACGGCAGAGAAAATGCCACCCTTGATGAAATAAAGGCGGCGGCAAAGTTTGCGAACGCAGACGAGTTCATAGAAAGACTTTCCGAGGGTTACGACACAGTGCTTGCCGAGGGCGGCTCAAACCTTTCACAAGGTCAGCGTCAGCTTCTCTCCATAGCAAGAGCAGTGCTTGCCGACCCGAAGATACTTATTCTTGACGAAGCCACTTCCTCAGTTGATACCAGAACTGAGATGCACATTCAGTCCGCAATGGTGGCTCTTATGAAAAACAGAACGTCCCTTATCATCGCTCACCGACTTTCCACTATCCGTGACGCCGATAAGATAGTCGTTATCGACGGTGGACGTGTTGCAGAGCAGGGTAGCCATGAGGAGCTTATCGCCGCCAAGGGCTGTTACTACAGACTTTATCAGACGCAGTTCTCAGGCGTTAAGACCTGATACAATGGTGTTTGGAAAACGTATATAGTCAATATCGTACATTCAAACAAATATGTAGTGGAGCGACGCAATTCCTGCTTTGCAGAAATACTACGTCCCATTTCTCGATATTTCGTCAACCCACAAAACTTCGCGATAATTCAAACTTTTAAACTCTCAAAATCGGGTTGTCGAGGGCGCCAGCCCCTACATGAAAATTGGCGGTCTTATCAAACAAATCAAGGCACAGGAAAACCTCTCCTGTGCCTTTTTTTATGCGCAAAAAAAGGACGGCTCTCATAAGAAAGCCGTCCTTAATGTTATCTGAAATATTACTTTGTAACAAGTGCCAGAGTATCTCTTGCAATGAGAAGCTCTTCGTTTGTTGGGATAACGTAAACCTTTGTCTTAGAATCGTCTGTGGATATCTCCTTGAGGATTCCACGGCAGAGGTTTTTCTCAGCGTCAATGTGGATACCGAGGATATCGAGATTTGAGCAAGCAGCAGCTCTTACCTCAGGTGCGTTCTCACCGATACCGCCTGTGAAGATGACAGCGTCAAGGCCGTTCATTGCAGCAGCGTATGAGCCTATGAACTTCTTGATCTGATAAGCAAATATCTCGCTTACGATAAGAGCTCTCTCGTTGCCCTCGCTTGCAGCAGCCTGAATATCTCTGTTGTCAGAGCCGATACCAGAAAGACCAAGGAAGCCTGACTTCTTGTTCATGTATTCTGTCATCTGGTCAGGTGTAAAGCCCATTTTCTTCTCAACATAGTCAACAGCAGAAGGGTCAACAGAACCGCAGCGTGTGCCCATTACAAGACCGTCAAGAGGAGTGAATCCCATTGATGTGTCAACAGACTTGCCGCCGTTGATGGCTGTGATAGATGAGCCGTTGCCAAGGTGGCATGAAACTATCTTAAGCTCCTCGATAGGCTTGCCCATTACTCTTGCAAGCTCGCCTGAAACAAATCTGTGTGATGTTCCGTGGAAGCCGTATTTTCTTACATGAAGATCAGTGTAGCACTCGTATGGCAGACCGTAGAGATAAGCCTTTCTTGGCATTGTTGAGTGGAAAGCAGTGTCGAATACGACTACCTGTGGTGTGCCTGCTGGGATAACTGCCTTGCAGGCTCTCAGTGCAAGAGCGTGTGGGTGGTTATGTACAGGTGCAAGCTCAGCCAGTGCGTCGATCTGGTCGATAACTTCGTCTGTTACAAGGCAGGTCTCCTTGAATACCTCAGCACCCTGAACTATTCTGTGACCAACGGCTGATATCTCAGACATAGAGTCGATGACCTTTGTTTCGCCTGATGTGAGTACCTCAACGAGCTTTTCAAAAGCCTCAGTGTGAGTAGGGAAATTGCAATCCTCCTCGATGTGTCTGCCGTCGCCTGTCTTTGCGCTCACATGGCCGTCGATACCGATACGGTCGCAGTTGCCCTTTGCGATAACAGACTCGTCCTTCATATCCAGAAGCTGATATTTAAGTGATGATGAACCTGCGTTTACAACTAAGATTTTCATTGGAAAAAATCTCCTCCCGATTATAATATGTCAGATAACGGGCTTGACTTTAAGCCCATAATATCATATACTTATAGTATATCAATATTAATGATAAATTTCAAGAGCTTTTTTCATAAATATACATATTGCACAATTTTTTTACTAGGGCTTAACATATTAGTATCATAATTCGCAGTAAGCTTTTGAAAGACGGAATAAAATATGCATAGGGTAGAAAGAGGAGTAAAAAATGAAAATTGCGGGAATAGTTGCGGAATATAATCCGTTCCATAACGGACACAAATATCAGATACAAGCCACAAGACAGGCTGGCGCAGAGGGTATCGTCGCAGTAATGAGCGGCGATTGCGTGCAGCGTGGCTCAGCGGCTGTTTTCTCAAAATATGACAGAGCGCAGGCTGCTATAAGAAACGGTGCAGACCTTGTTATAGAACTGCCATGCCCGTTCTCATGTTCAAACAGTGAGGTCTTTGCAAGAAGTGCAGTAAGGCTTCTTGCAGGTCTTGGGGAGGACGTGGTAACGACCTTGTCTTTCGGCTGTGAAAGCGGTGATAGGAACGCCCTTGAACAGGCAGCTGAAATATCCGCAATGCTTGAAAATTCACAGCAGGTAAGAGAACTTTTATCTCAGGGAAAGTCCTACCCGCAGGCTATGTATGAAGCCTCCATAGGTCTTTATGGCAGAACCGCCGAAGAGATATTCTCCACACCCAATAACGTTCTTGCAGTGGAGTATATAAAGGCGGCAAAGCGTATAGCCCCATGGCTAGTGCCTTATGCCGTAAAGCGTGAAGCTGTTGCACATGATTCTCAGGCAGAGTCTGGTGATTTTGCTTCGGCTTCTCATATAAGAGAGCTTATAAAAGAGGGCGGTGAGTGGCAGAAATTTGTTCCATATGATTTTGAGGGCTGTAAGCCGTCCTTTACCCGGCAGGCAGGCAGAGAAATGCTTTTCAAGCTCTGCACAGCTTCAAGAGAAGATTTTCTAGCCCTACCTGACTGCGACGAACACCTTGCCAACAGATTTATGTCTGTCGTAAGCTCCTGCCCTGAAACTATGGATATCTTTGAACAGCGTATAAAGTCAAAGAATATCACCATGGCAAGAGTAAGAAGAATGGTCCTGCACCTTGTTCTCGGCATCAGAAAGGACGATATCAGACAAGTGCCATACGGCAGGATACTTGCCTTTAACCGCACAGGCACACGCATACTTGCGCAGGCTGAGAACAGAACTCTTGAGTATGATACCTCGCTGAAAAAGCTTGAGGATATCTCCGACTATGCAAAGCGTGTTGCTTTCCTTGAAAAGAACGCAGTAAGACTTAGAGAAACAGCGGCATACGGCAGATGTATTTCAAACGAGTATACAAGAAAGATAACCATAACCTGATATAAACAGGAGGGCGGAAAATGAGAAGAATGAAAGGTGCGGCAGGGCTTTTGACAGCTTTGCTCTTGGCTTTTCAGCTTTCGGCGCAGACTTTTGCACTTGCCAACGAGGATAACGGCATAAAAGTCGTTCCCGTAAACTTTACCCATAACGGCTATAGCTATGAGATAGAGGGCGTGGCCAAAAGCACAGACGGTGACTATCAGATGAAGTCCCCTGCAAGACTAGCTGCCCGAAAGCTCCCATCCACCTATGACCCAAGAAGCTCAGGAGAGATCACAACAGTAAAAGATCAGGCTTCAACAGGTGCTTGCTGGGCATTCTCAGCCCTTGCCTGCGCAGAACAGGATCTTATCAAAAAGGGGCTTGAAAACCCCTCCACAGAATTTTCAGTGCCTGCCTTGGTGCTGTCCTCAAATTCAGGCACAGCCACAGGTAAAGACGATTTTTCATCAGGGGGAAACTGGCTCTTTGCGGCCTCTGCCCTTGCAAATGGTCAGGGACTATGCTATGAGGATTACGAGCCGTTTTTAGAATCCGGCACAGGGAATATGATAGTTTCCGAAAATAAGAAAAGCGTCAGCGAATACAGGCTGAATTATGTCATGGAGCTTTCAAGCACCACGCAGGTGAAGCGTAAAATAATGGAGCTTGGAGCAGTTTCCGCAAGCTATTTTGCAGGAAATGGCTATATGAATCATAACAATACTGCCTACTATGATCCCGACGCCTCAAAAAACACTATCATAAATCATTCCGTCACAGTGGTGGGCTGGGACGATAACTACAGTAAGGATAATTTCAGATATAAGCCTGCCAATAACGGTGCATGGCTTGTGAAAGGCTCGTGGGGCGCAGATCAGGACAATGACGGCTTCTATTGGGTGTCCTATGACGAAGCAGAGTTCGGACAGTTTTGCTGCTATGACTTTGAAGAAAGCTGTGATAATACATATCACTACAGCAAAATGACAGGCTATGTTGTGAACGCCAGCAACGACGGCTCTGTTTACGGTGCAAATGTTTTCACCGCTAAAGCCGATGAAAAGCTTGATAAAGCAGGCTTTATGTATGTGGGCAAAACGGGCAGTGCGGATTACACCCTGAGCGTCTATACCAACGTTTCCGACAGCGACCCTATAGGCGTCCTTGAAACGCAGATAAGCGACTCAGTGTCCGCAAACGGCTTTTATACAGTTGACTTTCCCGAGGATATCCTCCTTGAAGAGGGCGAGAAATATTCCATTTCAGTAAAATTCAGCGGTGACAGCGGCAGGGGATATCTCCTTGCAGAAAGCGACCGAACATCAAAGGTGCAGTCAGGGCAAAGCTATGTTTCTCTTAACGGCAAATATTGGTCTGACGTTGGAGCAGATAAGACCGACTCCATAGGAAGTCTTTTTATCTATGCTTATACTGACGATACTGCAAAGCCCGATAAAAGTTCACTTGAAACCACCCTTGCGAAGTACGGCACCCTTGCAGGCTGTGAAAGGGAAGCAAACAACGCCCGAACGGTGCTTGCAGACGAGAACGCTTCTAAAAATGATATCTCAAACGCACAAAAGCTCCTTATCTCCGCCGCAGAAGAACAGGACGAAGCCCTTGTCATAACAACCGAAGCCCAGTGGGAAAGCTTTGCAAAGCGTGTCAGCGGTGGCGAAAGCTTCGAGGGCAAGCTAGTCACCCTTGAAGGCGACCTTGACTTTGATGGAAAAACTATCTCACCCGTAGGCAATTCTGAAAACCCATTCATGGGCTATTTTGACGGCAACGGACACCTTATAAGAAACGCAGTTATCTCCTCAGGGGAGTATTCAGGGCTTTTCGCATACATAAAAAATGGTGCAGAGATAAATAACATTTCTCTGAAAAACTGTATAGTGAAAGGCGATTACGCAGGTGGAATAGTGGGTTTTTATCAAGGAACAGCCATAAAAGCCTGCACCTTTGACGGCACAGTGTCAGGAGAAGTCTATTCAGGTGGCATCATAGGAAGACAATCCTGCGGTATCATAACAGAGTGTTCTTCAAACCTAAGGGAAAACAGCTCCGCCATTACAAATGCCTTTATAGGAGGCAGGGATATTGCCGTTTCCGTTGTGAACGCATACGGCTGTTACAGCAATGACAGCGACAGCTTGGTTTCAAGCCTCTCTGCAAAAAATGCACTTTCTCAAGGGGCATATGCAATGAATACCTACGGTGAAAAGTTCAAAGACAGCGCAAAGTGGACAATGGACGGCACTCTTGTGCGCCAGACCTCATATACCGAGCAGGCTTCCCATAAGATAACATTCTCCGCTGTGGCACAGACCATAGAAGTCTGCACCGACTATGCAGGCAAAGCCGTGTTCCCGAATGTGAACGTTCAGCAGGGCTGCACTCTCGGCTGGTATCGTAAAGGTGAACCTGTGAACAGCAACACAGTTTTCACAGAAAACACCACAGTTTCCGCAAAAGTCACCCCAAGTGACAAAGCAAAGATAGATTATATCCTTAACGGTGGCGAAAACAGCCCCCTCAACCCTGATGAGCTTGGCGAGGGCGAAACTGCACAGCTTTCCGCCCCCACAAAAGAGGGCGCACAGTTCACAGGCTGGTATGCCGACTCACAGCTTGAGGGCGAGCCTATAACGTCCGTGAGCTTTTCAGACGGCTCAAAGACGCTTTATGCAGGCTGGAAAGCTAATACCTGCACGGTTGATTTCACTGATATAAACGGCACAGTTTTGTCATCTCAGACCGTAGAATACGGCAAAAGTGCCGATCCGCCCAAAGCACCGACCGTAAAAGGCAAACGCTTTACAGGCTGGGATAAAGACTTTTCAAAAGTCACAGCCCATATGACAGTGCAGGCGGTCTATACCGACAGAAAGCTTATAAAAGACTGCGAGATATCAGGCTTTAAAACACATATGACATTCACAGGCTATGAGCTTGCTCAAAGCAGTATAACGCTTTCCTATGGCGATACCACTTTGACAAATAATAAAGACTATACCATTGACTATGTCGATAATATAGCCGCAGGCAAGGGCAAAATGATAATAACAGGCATTGGCGGATACAGCGGCGCTATAGCCAAAGCATTCGACATTCTTCCAAAGTCCGCCCAATTGACAAGCGTCTATTATGTTGATACGCTCTCCTACACAGGCAAGCCTATAAGACCTGACGTTATGGTAACAGACGGAGGAAAATTTCTTCTTCCTGAACATGATTATACTGTTTCCTATAGCTCAAATACAAAAATAGGCGTTGGAAAAATGATCATAAGCTTCATGGGCAACTATCAGGGTACGATAGCAAAAACTTTTACCATTTATCCTGCAAAACAGGAGATACAATCTCTGCAAACAAGATATAAAGGCTTTTTTATCGACTTTGCTCAGAAAGGTTCAGCCACGGGATATGAATTGCAGTACAGTATACGCTCTGACTTCGCAGGTGCAAAAACCTTGATCATATCCTCAAACAAAACGGATAAAAAGACCGTTTCAAACCTGACGTCAGGGAAGAAATATTATGTAAGAGTGCGTTCGTATACAATAGCCAGCGGCAAGCGTTATAACGGCGCATGGTCTGATACAAAGAGCGTGACCACCGCAAAATATGATATTTCCAAAGCTAAGGTAGCAGGCATAAAAAACAAGTCTTTCACAGGCAAGAACATCACCCAAAGCATAACAGTCACATATTCGGGCAAGACCCTTAAAAACGGCACAGACTATATAGTGAAATATTCCGCCAATAAGAATATAGGCACAGCTAAGGTAACAGTAACAGGAAAAGGCTCGTATGGCGGAGTGATAACGAAGTCTTTTGTCATCACCCCTGCAAAGCAGACCATACAAAAGCTCATGCCGGTGAAAAAAGGCTTTTATATAGACTATGCACAGAAAGGCTCTGCTACAGGCTATGTGATATCCTACGCTGAAAATATATCTTTCAGCGATGCAAAGACAGTTAAGGTGACCTCAAATAAGACCGACAAAAAGACCGTAACAGATCTTAAAAGCCAAAAGACATATTTCGTCCGTGTGAGAAGCTATACAGCCACAGGGACCAAGACCTATTTCGGACAGTGGTCTGATATAGCCAAAGTTTATACCAAATAATTATCCATGTTATCGGGAGGGATAGCAATGACCACAAAAACAAAGCTTGTAAAAAGAATATTCTCATCGCTCTTGACAGCCGCACTTGCAGTTCCAATGACGGCTCTCACTGCCCATGCAACAGGGGAGGCTTTCTTCTATCCGCCTAAAAACCCCGTCATGACCGATCAGCAGTTTGAAGTGTCCGTGACATTTTCTGCAGATTCAGAGATAGGAAGCGTTCAGGCAAATATCGCCTATGACGATTCCGTTATAGAATTTGTGTCAAGCGATAATGCCTCAGGCGGCGGAGGAGTTCTTACAGTAAACGGATTTCCTGATACCCCCTCTTCAGAAGTGGATTTCAGCTTTACGTTCAAAGGTCTGTCGGCAGGAAATGCAAATATAAGCCTGCAAAGCTGTCAGATATATTCCCCTGATTCAGAGCTTATCGGCTCGCCTACCGCCTATTGTGTCATAACAGTTGGAGGCGATAAGGTGGAAACCAAGACCGAAACAGAAACCACGACCACCACCGAAAAGACCACTACCACTACCACCACTGCCACTAAGACCGCACCTTCAAACGGCATACCCGATAAAGGCGTTCTTACAGCCCTGACAGTGGATAACGGTGAGCTTTCTCCTGCCTTTGCCTATAATGTCTATAACTATACAGTGAACGTTGACAATTCCGTTACCAATGTTGAGATAGAGGGAACAACAGCAAGCCCCTCTGATTATATATGGTATACAGGCACAAGCGAGTGTCAGGTAGGCGAAAATGTACGAACCATAACCGTCACAGACGTTGACGGCAATGCCGCCACCTATACTGTCACCATAATAAGAGCCGCAGGCGGAGATGAACAGCAGACCCAGACCGCCCAAAAGAAAGACAGCTCCGATACTTCATCTGCCGTGTCCAAAAACGCAAACGTTATGGACCAGTATAAAAAGATGCTCAATACCGCCCTTGCTATCGTCCTTATTGTCCTTGTTATTGCACTTGTAGTAATAATTATCTGGATAAGAGGAAAGATCAAAGGCGGCAAAAAGGATAAATAAGTTCTGTGTAAAGAGATGATAAACAGCCAAAAGAGGCGTATCAACGTGCTTTTGGCTGCTTGTGACAGCATTTTTCACTCTGCTTACACGAATACACATTTTTTTTACAAAAATCACACAAAAACAAGTATAATTTCGACACCTGCCAGAGTATAATGTGAATATGCTGATGGTGATTCAGTTTAGAGAGTGGCTCCAATAGGGGCTGCTTTTTTTTATGCTCCAAAAACTTTTTTCATGAATTCTTCTGTGGAGATGATCCCGCTGCGATTGTATCTGTAAAGACCAAAAAGGCAGCGCTCATCTTCTTTTTTTATTATATTGATTTTTTCCTCTACTCCAAGACTAGCCTCAAACCCCATGTTCTTTACGAGCCGACTTGCACTTTCGCAGGTTATGCCGAAAGGATAGGTGTAAACGTTTGGCTGAAAACCACAGTGTTCATCGCAAAGCGTTTGAAGCTTCGTGGTGTCGTTAAGAAATATCTTTCGGTAATCCTCGTAGCTTTCCCCCTCTAGCTGACCAACTCCACGCCTGCCATCAAGATTGTGCATATCGTAAGAGTGATTGCATATCTCCACATGACCGCTGTCACGAAGCACTGAAACGTCTTGCCAGTCAAGATAAGAGTAAGCAGGATCAGGCTCAGCCTCCTCGCAGGCAGCGTCAGTGTAAGCTCCCACAATAGATACAGTGGCTTTCATATCGTATTTTTCAAGAAGCGGCAGAAGATATTCTCTGTAGTTGTAAGTGCCGTCATCAAAGGACAGTATGATAGGCTTCTCAGGCAGCTCGCCCCCACGCTTCACATATCTTATAACGTCATTTACAAAAACAGTAGTGTAGCCGTTCTGCTTCAGATAAAGCAGATCCTTTTCAAGCTCGATAGGCGTTATAACATACTCACCGCTGCGATCTTCGTTTTTTACAATGCTGTGATACATTATGATCGGAAGCTTTATCCCATCTGTTTTTTCTTCTTTTGCAAAGGTTGGCATAACAGCCACCGCCGCCAGCATAGAAAGCACAGCTATAACACAAAGCATCACCCTTTTTCTTATCCTTAGACTTATGTACATATTTTATTTACCCCCTTTTTTACCTATTCTTATTCACCTCTATATCATTAATTGCATCATAAGTTCACAAAAAATATGCTTGTGGTACTTGAAATAATTGTGCAATTATGATATAATAAACACGTAATATCGCAGTGTTGTTTGCTGCGTTAAAAACAAGTTCATAAGGGGGAACTGTATATGAAAACGTTGCGTTCAAAGCTGCTTTTGGCAATGCTTTCAATCGCACTTATCATCACGGTGCTGCTCAGCTTGGTTTCCGTGTATTTTATAAACGTTTCTGCAAAGGATACGCTCAAAAGCACCGCTGAACCACTGGCTGTTCAGGCGGCTAAGAATTTTGACTCGACGATCAGCTCTTATACGAATAATATAGTTTCGACCGTAAAGTCTGATTCTTTTTTAGAGGCAAAAACTGACGCTGACAGACTGAAGGCGGTAAAAAGTGGCTTTGCAGACAACACAGGCTTCTATCTGAATTTTACGGTTTTTGACAGCAATGGCATAGTGCTTGCAACAGATAATGAAATGGTATCGTCATCAGTTGAAAAGGAACACATCGTAAGCGCTTGCGAAAGAAGCTCGGCCTATATAACCGATATATATACCTTTGGCGGTAAGAATTATTTTTCTATACTTGCTTCAACAAAGTCTGGCAACACAGAACAAAAAGTCGCTTGTATTACCATTCAGAGCGATATGCTTATCAATGCTCTTAATGAATATACCTTCGGAAAATCCGGCTATGTTTATCTTGTTGGTAAAGACGGAGAGATCCTTCTTCATAAGGATACCGATCAGATAGGTAAAAATGCCCTTGAGATCGGTAAGAAAGATGAAGAATATGTGGAAGTGACAAATGCCGTAGAGAAAATACTTGCAAATAATAGCGGTACAACAGAGTATAAATTTAAGGATAACAATTATATCGTGGGCTATTATGGTTCGTCATATTTTGACGGTACTGTCGTCATGGTTACAAATGTTGCCGACTTCACCACTGCAAGCTCCAGCGCACTTACTAATATCTTTGTAATGGGCGTTGTGCTTATGTGCCTGACGGTGCTGTTCTCTCTGCTTTTTGCAAAGAGGATAACAAAGCCTATCATTTCTACCACAAACAGACTTCGTTCTCTCGCACAGGGCAACCTTACCGACCCTGTTGACGTGTGGTATTCAAAGGACGAGCTTGGCGTCCTTTCAAACTCTCTGGAAGAAACTATCGTCTGCCTCAGACAGTATATCAACCTTATTACAGTGGCTCTTACCCAGATATCAGAGGGTAACCTTTGCCACAGAATGGAAGGCACTTTCAAGGGCGACTTCTATAAGATAAAGAGTACGTTTAACGAGATACTCGACGCTCTGTCAGATACCTTTGCTTCTATCAATATGTCAGCCGAGCAGGTGAACTCAGGAGCGGTTCAGGTGTCAAATATCGCACAGTCTGTATCACAGGGTTCTACACAGCAGGCTTCTGCGATCGAGGAGCTTTCCGCTACCCTCAGTGATGTTTCAAAGCAGATAACTCAGAACTCTGAGGACTCTAAGAACGCTTATAATATCGTACTTAAGAATACCGAAGCCGTTGACAACTGCAACAGCGATATGGGCAACATGGTAAATGCTATGAATGCTATCCATACTGCTTCCGATGAGATCTCAAAGATAATCAAGGTCATTGACGAGATCGCATTCCAAACAAATATCCTTGCCCTTAACGCCGCCGTAGAGGCCGCAAGAGAGGGTTCAAAGGGCTTTGGCGTGGTAGCAGACGAGGTAAGACGTCTGGCGTCAAGATCAGCCGAAGCCGCAAAGCAGACCGCTTCACTTATCGAAAACCAGTCTGCCGCTGTTTCAAAGGGCTCTAAGATAGCCGAAGAAACTGCTGATTCACTGAACAATATCGTAAGCAATTCAAATACTATAAAGGATCTCGTAAAGAATATCTCAGACGCTTCTGAGGCGCAGGCAGAAGCTATCGTTCAGGTAAATACGGGAGTAGACCAGATATCAGCCGTTGTATCAGCCAATACCTCAACTGCGGTCGGTTCAGCTTCCGCAAGTGAAGAGCTTTCAAGTCAGTCGCTTATACTAAAGAATATGATAGCACGTTTCAAACTTAGCGAGAACAGTGAAAAGGATAAGAAGGAGCATCAGACTTCAAGATTCACATATATTGACGATGAGCCGGAAAGCGAGGCCACCCCTGAGGAAACTCAGCAGGATATCACTCCTTCCGACGAAGCCGATATAGAAGATTTCAGCACAAGCGATAAGTATTGATATCGTTGATAATGATAGAATTTCATTGAAAGGACTTGGTAAAATGAAGAAAAGAATAGGCATACTCACAAGCGGAGGAGATTGTCCGGGACTTAACGCAACTATCAGAGGCGTTGCAAAGGCTTGCTATGAAAAGTTCGGCGAAGACGTTCAGATAGTAGGTATCGAGGACGGCTATTATGGGCTTATCAATAATATGTGCAAAGAAATGAAACAGTCTGACTTTTCTGGTATCCTTACCACAGGCGGAACTATTTTCGGCACGAAGAGAACGCCTTTCAAGAAAATGCAGGTCATCGAAGAAGATAACGTGGATAAAGTAAAGGCTATGAAAGAAACCTATAAAAAGCAGAAGCTCGATTGCCTGCTCACCTTGGGCGGCAACGGCACTCATAAGACCGCTAACCTCCTTTCAACCGAGGGACTTAACGTTATCGGCCTGCCAAAAACTATCGACAACGATATCTGGGGCACAAGCGTAACATTCGGCTTCCATACCGCTGTTGACACAGCCACAGACGTTATCGACAGACTTCATTCTACAGCCAATTCCCACGGAAGAATACTCGTTGCAGAAATAATGGGCAATAAGGCCGGCTGGCTCACCCTCTATTCAGGTATCGCAGGCGGTGCAGATATGATAGTCATTCCTGAAATACCATATGATATCGAAAAGCTTGCCGCTGCCTGCGAAAAGAGAGAATCAAAGGGATTTTCTATCCTCGCCGTAGCTGAGGGTGCTTTTGATAAAGAAGAGGCAAAGCTTAAAAAGAAGGAAAGAGCAAGACTCCGTGCAGAGCAGGGTCTTACAACTGCTACCCCTAGAATTGCAAAGCAGATAGAAGAGCTTACAGGCAGAGAAACAAGAGTTTGCGTTCCTGGTCATATGCTCAGAGGCGGCAGTCCGTCAGCCTATGACAGAGTGCTTGCCACAAAGTTCGGTGTCCATGCCGCAGAGCTTATCGCAGCCGATAAATACGGCTATGCAGTGGCAATGATAAATGAAGTTGTGTCAGAAAACCCACTTTCAGAAGTCGCAGGCAAAACAAAATTCGTCCCTGCCGACCACCAGCTCGTCAAGACCGCAAAGGCTCTGGGCGTTGCATTCGGCGACTAAAATATGTGTAAACAGGCGGTGCAGTGTATGCTGTGCCGCTTTTTTGTATATGCCGATATAGCCTGAAACTATAGCAAACACAATAGTTTTAGTATTTTACAAATTCCTATTAAACCGATATAATATTATCATAAGCTTATGAAATAAAACCAAGAAAGGAATTTGATATATGAAAACAACAATAGTTGGCTATCCTAGAATAGGCTCTCTCCGTGAGCTGAAATTCGCTGAAGAAAAGTATTTCAGAAAAGAAATAACCGCCGCAGAGCTTGAAAAAGCAGCAGAGAAGCTCCGCCTTGAAAACCTTGACGTTCAGCGTCAGAGCGGTCTTGACCTTATCCCCTCAAACGATTTTTCCTACTATGACGGAATGCTCGATACAGCCGTACTCCTCGGTGCAGTTCCTGCAAGATATACCGCCCTTGGACTTTCTCCACTCGATACATATTTTGCAATGGCAAGAGGATATCAGGGCAGCGAGGGCGACGTAAAGGCGCTTGCAATGAAAAAGTGGTTCAACACAAACTACCACTACATGGTTCCCGAGGTAGATGACGATACAGAAATAAAGCTTTCCGATACAAAGCCTTTCGACCTGTTCAGCGAAGCCCTTGCAAACGGCGTGAAAACAAAACCTGTTATCATAGGCGCATATACTTTCCTTAAGCTTGCAAGATTTACAGGCAAGAAGAACGCCGGCGATATCGCACAGAGCGTTGTGAACGTGTATGCAGACGTTATTGCAAAGCTTTCAGCCCTTGGCGCAGAGTGGATTCAGCTTGACGAGTCTTGCCTTGTAAAGGATATGACCGCCGAGGATATCACATTCTTCAAGGATATCTATACAAAGATATTGGATAAAAAGGGCAGTGCAAAAATACTCCTCCAGACATATTTCGGCGACGTTCGTGATTGCTATAACGATATCTGCGCCCTTGCCTTTGACGGCATAGGTCTTGACTTTATCGAGGGCATCAAAACCGCAGAACTTGTTGAAAAGAACGGCTTCCCGAAAGACAAGGTGCTTTTCGCAGGCGTTGTGAACGGTAAGAATATTTGGAAAAACCACTATGCAAAAACTTTGGCTATCATTGACGATATAAAGGATAAGTGCGGCGAGATAGTCCTGGGCACTTCCTGCTCACTGCTCCACGTTCCATATACTCTCAAGAACGAGAGCAAGCTTTCTGATGACTATAAAAAGTATTTTGCCTATGCAGAAGAAAAGCTCTCCGAGCTTGCAGAACTTAAAGCCATCACAGAGGGCGAGTGCAGTGATAAGCTGGAAGCAAATAAAGCACTGTTCTCACAGCCAAGAAGCGGCGCTGATAAGTCGGTGACAGAGCGTGTTGCAAAGCTCACTGATAAGGACTTTGTAAGACTTCCTGAGTTTGCAGAGCGTGAAAAGATACAGAAGAAAGAATTTGGCCTGCCGCTCCTGCCAACAACAACTATCGGTTCTTTTCCACAGACTATTGAGGTCAGAAAAAATCGTGCGGCATTCCGTAAAGGCGAGCTTTGCGAAGCTGACTATGATAAGTTCATAAGCCAGAAAATAATAGATTGCATAAGACTTCAGGAGAAGATAGGTCTTGACGTCCTCGTTCATGGCGAGTTTGAAAGAAATGACATGGTAGAGTATTTCGGCGAGTGCCTTGACGGCTATATCTTCACAGAAAAAGCATGGGTGCAGTCTTATGGCACAAGATGTGTAAAGCCGCCGGTCGTATGGGGCGATATCTCAAGAGCAAAGCCTATAACAGTGAAGTGGTCAAAATTTGCACAGAGCCTCACAGATAAGCCTGTTAAGGGAATGCTCACAGGCCCTGTAACTATCCTTAACTGGTCTTTCCCAAGAGAGGATATCTCCCTTAAAGAGTCAGCAATGCAGATAGCCCTTGCTATCCGTGATGAAGTCCTTGACCTTGAAGCCAACGGCATAAAGATAATTCAGGTAGACGAAGCCGCTCTCCGTGAAAAGCTCCCTCTGAGAAGATCTGATTGGCACAGCGAGTATCTCGATTGGGCTATCCCTGCATTCAGACTTGTACACAGCGGTGCAAAGGCTGATACACAGATACACACCCATATGTGCTACAGCGAGTTCGCCGACATCATCAAGGATATCGACGATATGGACGCTGACGTTATCACCTTTGAAGCTTCACGTTCCGACCTGACTATCCTTGACGTTCTTAAGGAGAACAATTTCAGAACAGAGGTAGGCCCTGGCGTTTACGATATCCATTCTCCAAGAGTTCCGTCAGAGAACGAAATAGAGAATGCTCTTCATAAAATGCTCGATAGGATACCTGCACAGAAATTGTGGGTAAACCCTGACTGCGGACTTAAAACAAGAGGCGAAGCAGAAACAGTTCCAAGCCTTGAAAACCTTGTTGCCGCCGCAAAGAACGTAAGAAAAACATTGTAATTTTCATAAGGCATAAACAAAGCCCACAGAACATCAAAGTCCTGTGGGCTTTTTGTATTTATCTTATCCTATAAGCCAGTCATACATTTCCTGATATTTGTTAGCAGAAGCCTGCCATGAGAAATCCTGTGCCATTGCAGATTTGATAAGTCCGTTCCATTCGTCACGTCTGTCATCAAATATGTACTTTGCAAACATAACAGTGTTGTACATCTCGTGTGCATTGTAGTTTGCAAAGCTGAAACCAGTGCCGGTCCTCTCAAACTGATTGAACGGCTGAACAGTATCTCTCAAACCGCCAGTTTCACGAACGATAGGCAGCGTGCCGTAACGCAGTGACATAAGCTGTGAAAGTCCGCATGGTTCGAAAAGGGACGGCATAAGGAATGCGTCAGCGGAAGCGTAAATGCGGTGGCTCATTTCCTCACTGTAGTAAATGTTAGCGGAAACCCCGTCAGGATACTTGCCTGCAAACCAGCGGAACATATCCTCATATTTCTGCTCGCCCGTGCCAAGCACAACGAACTGTATGCCCTGTTCGCACATTCTTTCCATCATGTATGCAATAAGGTCAAAACCCTTCTGATCTGTCAAACGGCTAACAATGCCTATCGTAAAGCGATTGTCGTCCTGCGCAAGACCAAGCTCAGCCTGAATTGCCCTCTTGTTGTGTATCTTCTTCTCAAGCACGTTGTCATAATTGTATCTTACAACAATGTTCTTGTCCGTGTCAGGGTTGTAATCAACATAGTCGATACCATTTACAATACCACGAAGATCGTTAGCCCTTGCCCTCATAAGTCCGTCAAGACCCTCACCGTAGAACTGCGTCTTTATCTCCTCTGCGTATGTGTTGCTGACAGTTGTGATAGCGTCAGCATAAACAAGACCGCCCTTGAGCATATTTCCGTCAACGCCCGTTCTCAGCTTGTCGATAGTGAAGTAGTAGTCAGACAGACCGGATATCCTCTTGAACTGCTCAACGCCGTCATTTCCCTGGAATTTCAGATTGTGTATAGTCATAACGGTCTTTATGCCGCGGAAGAAATCGCCACCTGCAAAGCTGTCATGAAGATATACAGGTATAAGACCCGTCTGCCAGTCGTGACAGTGTATAACGTCAGGACGGAAATCAAGAAGCGGCAGAGCAGAAAGCACAGCTCTGTCAAAGTACATGAACTTTTCTATATCCCAGTGATGCTCAGTGTAAGGCTTGTCACCGGTGAAATAATGTTCGTTGTCGATAAAATAGAGCGTAACGCCATCATAAACGCATTCAAGCACGCCCACATATTGGCTCTGACCTGCAAAGTCCATGTAGAAATGCGTTTTGTACTGCATCATGTCTTTCCACTGCTGTTTCATGCAGGAATATTTAGGAAGAATTACTCTGACATCATAATACCTCTTGTCAAAGCACTTAGGCAGAGAGCCAACAACGTCAGCCAGACCGCCTGTCTTGATAAACGGAACACACTCCGAAGAAGCAAACAAAACTTTTTTCATATTCAAGTTATCCTTTCCAACTTAATTTCTTGAATTTTCAGGGCAATAATTATCGCTATTGCCAATGTGAACATAACAATTATAACACTTTTTGTTGAAAACGTCAAGAGCAAAACCTCGTTTGCACCATAAAAGCGCAGTGATGAAAAATTAATAATTAAAAGTAGACATAAGCCGCTTTGTGTGGTATAATAAAGTGTCAAAGTATAATTATCAGATATAGGAGAGTTAAAATGATAACAGTATCAAACGTAAGCCTTTCATTCGGTGGTCAGCTTCTTTTCAAGGACGTTGACCTTAAATTTACAAACGGCAACTGCTATGGCATAATCGGTGCAAACGGTGCAGGAAAGTCAACATTTCTGAAGATCCTCTGCGGTGAGATAGAGCCTACCACAGGCGAGGTAGTGATCTCAAAAGAGGACAGACTTTCAGTGCTTCGTCAGGATCACTTTGCATTTGACGAGTATACAGTTCTCGAAACTGTAATAATGGGCAATAAGCGACTTTATGAGATAATGAAAGAAAAGGACGAGCTTTATGCCAAGGAGGACTTCACCGAGGAGGACGGCGACAGAGCAGGTCAGCTTGAAAGCGAGTTCGCAGAATTAAACGGCTGGGAAGCCGAGTCTGACGCTTCAAAGCTCATTCAGGGTCTTGGTCTTTCCGAGGATATCCTCTATTCACAGATGTCCACCCTCTCAGGTAACGAAAAAGTCAAGGTGCTTCTTGCACAGGCACTTTTCGGCAATCCTGATATTATCATGCTGGACGAGCCTACAAACCACCTTGATATCGACGCTATAAGCTGGCTTGAGGACTTCCTCGCAGACTATTTCGGAACAGTCCTCGTCGTATCCCATGACAGACACTTCCTTAATAATGTTTGTACCCATATCGTGGATATCGACTATACAAAGATAAAAATGTATGTTGGTAACTACGAGTTCTGGTATGAGTCCTCACAGCTTATGCAGAGAATGATAAAGAACCAGAACAAGAAAGCCGAGGAAAAGATCAAGGAACTCCAGGAGTTCATCAACCGCTTCTCAGCAAACAAATCAAAGTCCAAGCAGGCTACCGCAAGAAGAAAGCTTCTTGATAAGCTCACAGTCGAAGAAATGCCTGCCTCATCAAGAAAATATCCTTTCATAGGCTTTAATATGGATAGAGAGCTTGGAAAAGACGTCCTCAAAGTCAACGGCATATCCAAAACAGTTGACGGAGTAAAGCTCCTCAATAATGTTTCCTTTACCCTCAGTCGTACCGATAAGGTCGCTTTCATCGGCGAGTCCGAGCAGGCTATCACAATGCTTTTCAAGATACTTGCAGAGGAAGAAGAGCCTGACGAGGGTACGATAAAATGGGGCGTTTCCACATCACGCTCCTATTTCCCTATCGACAACTCAGCCTACTTTAACGACAATGACGAAAGCATCGTGGATTGGATAAGAAAATATTCCACTTCTGAGGTAACAGACACCTACCTCAGAGGTTTCCTTGGCAAAATGCTCTTCTCAGGGGACGAGATATATAAGCCTGTAAAAGTTCTCTCAGGCGGTGAAAAGGTAAGATGTATGTTCAGCCGTATGATGCTCTTCGGCTCAAACGTTATAATGCTCGACAGACCTACCAACCACCTCGATCTTGAGTCTATCACAGCCGTAAATAACGGACTTAGAGATTTCAAAGGCGTCGTAATTTTCGCATCTCATGACCATGAAATAGTTCAGACAGTTGCAAACAGAATAATTGAGATAACCCCCGACGGCTGTATCGACAGACAGGGAACTTATGAGGAGTTCCTTGATTGGCGACGTGAGCGTGGCATGAAGTCATTTATAGAGTAATTTTATTATGGAGAAGTATCCAAAATGGCAAAAATGAAAAACGTGACCGTAAGAGGTTACAATATTGATGACGTTCCTGAAATGGCAGAGATATGGAACGAAGTTGTAAAAGAGGGCAATGCCTTCCCACAGAAAGAGACCCTCGACTATGAGGGTGCGAAAAAGTTTTTTGCATCACAAACATTCTGCGGCGTTGCAGAGTATGAGGGCGAAACTGTAGGAATGTATATCCTCCACCCTAATAACGTTGGCAGATGCGGACATATCGCAAACGCAAGCTATGCCGTAAAAAGCACCTGCCGTGGAAAAGGAGCAGGAAAGGTCATAGTCGAGCATTGTCTTTTCATAGCAAAGCAGAAAGGCTTTAAGGTGCTCCAGTTCAATGCCGTTGTTGCGTCAAATGTCAAGGCAATAAAGCTTTACGAGGCATTGGGCTTTGTCCGCCTCGGCACTGTACCGAAGGGCTTTGAAAACAAAGAGGGCGTCTTTGAGGATATCATTCTGTTCTACCACACTCTTTGATTAGTTAGGAGTGAGGAATTAAGGTATCGCCTGCGGCGATGATATTTTTTGAATTTTTATAGATATTGAAAGGAGAAAGAAGTATGTTAAAAGTAGCAAATATATTTTCAAACGATATGGTTCTCCAGCGTGGTAAGAACATAACAGTCTGGGGACTTGGAGACGAGGAAAGAACTGTCACAGTTACTCTTAACGGCGTGTCAGTCCAGACGCAGGTCTGCGACGGCAGGTGGACAGCCGTTCTCCCTCCAATGAGTGCAGGCGGAGAGTATGAAATGACAGTTTCAGACGGCTGTACAGAAAAAAAATTCTGCCGTATCATGATAGGCGAAGTGTGGTTCTGCGGTGGCCAGTCAAATATGGAGCTTGAACTTCAAAACGCAAAGGGCGGCAAAGAAGTCCTCGAAAACCTCACCCCTGATTGCAACGTAAGATTTTATTACACTCAAAAGCGTGGCACTCTTGACGAAATGTTCTATGAGGACGAAAACAATACCGCATGGTCGCAGGCTTCAAAGGATAATTCAAGGGCATGGAGTGCAGTCGGCTTCTTCTTTGCAAGAAAGCTTGCCAAAGACCTTGGCGTAACAGTAGGACTTATCGGCTGTAACTGGGGCGGCACATCAGCCTCCGCATGGGTAGACAGACCGACCCTTGAAAACAACGCTGAAATAAGAAGCTACATAGACGAGTATGAAAAACGTATTGAGGGCAAAACTGTCGAGGAGCAGATAAAAGAATACAGAGATTATCAGAAATTTGAGCGTGTGTGGGATAAAAAATACGGCGAGCTTCTGCAAAAAGACCCAACAATGAGCTGGGAGAAAGCCAATGAGATCCTTGGCGATAAGAATTGGCCGGGCCCAATAAACTGCGTAAACCCATTCCGCCCAACAGGACTTTTTGAGACCATGGTGTCAAGAGTTTGTCCTTATACAATAAAAGGCTTCCTCTATTATCAGGGCGAGTCTGACGACCATAAGCCGGACAGCTATTACACCCTCCTCACCTCCCTCATAAAACTGTGGAGAGAGAAGTGGGGCGACGACGAGCTTCCGTTCATAATCGTCCAGCTCCCAATGTTCAAATATGCCGCCGACCCTGATTATAAGCATTGGTGTAAAATAAGAGAAGCACAGATGAGAGCATATAAGACAGTGAAAAATACAGGAATAGCTGTTATCTCAGATTGCGGCGAGTTCAACGAGATCCACCCAAAGAATAAAGTACCCGTTGGCGAAAGACTTTGTTTGCAGGCAGAAAAGCTTTTCTACGGCATGGACGTAAAAGCATTCGGACCTATCTATAAGTCACTGGAGTATAAAAATGGCGGTATAGAGCTTAGCTTTGACCATGCCGAAAACGGCTTTGTAGTAAAGGGCGAAGCACAGGGCTTTGAGATAGCAGGCAAGGACGAAGAGTTCGTAAAAGCCGATATCACTATAAACGGCAGTAAGATATTCATAAAATCAGACGCCGTTGAAAAACCTCTGTATGCAAGATATAACTGGTTCAACTATTGCGAGGTAACTATCTTCAACGAAACAGGCATACCACTCGCACCATTCAGAACAGAAAAATAATACAAGAACGTCCCCTGAATGGGGGCGTTTTTTGTTTTGCAGAAATCTGACACCCCGCTTTTTTTGCACTTCAACGTTTTTGATTTTTTTTACGAATTTTTTTGTAATTCGTAAAAATATGGGTAGGGGCAAGCATCATTTGCCTGACTGCCTTGACCGTCGCCCCATAAAACGCATTCCCAACGTTAATAAAATATTTATAATTAAAACTCTTGGCAAAATCTCCGCTGTGTGGTATAATAGAAGATATATAAATGAATTTGGAAAGGCTGGTCTTATTAATGAGAGCTGTTGTTACGGTTATAGGTAAGGACGCTGTAGGTATCCTTGCAAAGGTAAGCACAAAGTGTGCAGAATATAATGCGAATGTTATCGAGGTCACTCAGTCAGTTTTGCAGGACCTCTTTGCTATGATAATGCTTGTTGACATCACAAAGCTCAACTCCGATTTTGCTACCATGGCAGACGGACTTACAGAGCTTGGTCAGACAATGGGTGTAAAGATCCATACCATGCACGAGGATATTTTTAACTGTATGCACCATATCTAAAGAGGAGATTTCTGTAAAATGATTAATACATATGACGTGTTGGAAACGATACGAATGATACAGGACGATTGTCTTGATATTCGTACTATCACAATGGGCATTTCTCTGCTTGATTGTATCGACAGCGATATAAACGTTGCCTGCGAGAATGTCTATAAGAAGATAACCGCAAAAGCCGCAAGGCTTGTTGAGGTGGGCGAACAGATAGAAAAGGAACTTGGGATCCCTATCATAAATAAGAGAATTTCCGTTACCCCTATCGCTATCGTGTCTGCCGCCTGCAAGTGTTCACCTGTTCCATTTGCACACGCTATGGACAGAGCCGCAAAGGACGTTGGCGTAAACCTTATCGGTGGATATACAGCCCTCGTTCCAAAGGGCTTCTCCGCAGGCGATATCGAGCTTATCAAGTCTATCCCAGAGGCACTTGCTACTACTGAGAGAGTATGTTCCTCTGTAAATATCGGTTCAACAAAAACAGGTATCAATCTGGACGCCTGCAAAATGATGGGCGGCGTTGTAAGAGAGTGTGCAGAAAGAACAGTTGATTCTGCCTGCTTTGGCGCAGCAAAACTCGTTGTTTTCTGTAACGCAGTTGAGGATAACCCGTTCATGGCAGGTGCTTTCCACGGCGTTGGCGAGCCTGATTGCATGATAAACGTGGGCGTATCAGGTCCTGGCGTTGTAAGAGCCGCTTTGAGAAAATATCCTGACGCTGATATCACAAAGATATCTGACGTTATCAAGGAGATTTCATATAAGATAACAAGAGTAGGTCAGCTCGTTGGAACTATCGCTTCCAAGCGTCTTGGCGTTCCATTCGGTATCGTTGACCTTTCACTCGCACCAACTCCGGCCGTAGGCGACTCTGTTGCCCATATCCTCGAGGAAATAGGACTTGAAAAGTGCGGTACACATGGCACAACAGCAGCCCTCGCCCTGCTCAATGACGCAGTTAAAAAGGGCGGCGTAATGGCTTGCTCAAGAATAGGCGGACTTTCAGGTGCATTTATCCCTGTTTCTGAGGACGCAGGCATGATCGATGCCGCAAAGAGCGGTGCGCTCTGCATTGAAAAACTTGAAGCTATGACCGCTGTATGCTCAGTTGGTCTTGATATGATATGTATTCCGGGCGATACCCCAGCCGATACTATTTCCGCTATCATCGCAGACGAAGCTGCTATCGGTATGGTAAACAACAAGACCACCGCCGTAAGAGTTATCCCTGCTATTGGCAAGGGCGTCGGCGAAGAACTTGATTGGGGCGGACTTTTTGGCTGCGGACCTGTTATGCCGCTCAAAAAAGAGTCACCTTCCAAGTTCATCAATCGTGGCGGACAGATCCCTGCACCACTCCATTCTCTCAAAAACTAAATTTTCACGGCGGCAGAGCAATTCTGCCGCTGTTTTTGGTAAGGAGGAAAACAGATTGAAACGCTGTATGTTTGCAGACTTCACCTTTAAAATACCCTTTGAGGAGCGTATAAGACTTATAAAAGAGAACGGCTTTGACGGTGTAATGCTTGGCTTTTCTGACGGACTAAAATACACACAGTATGATATTGTACGAAATTTTGGACTGGAAATAGAAAACGTCCATTCACAGTTTGACCGCATGAACGCCCTTTGGACAATATGCCCAGAGAGCGAATATATCCTCCAACGAACACTTGAATGTGTAAGAGTGTGCGGTGAAAACGGCATAAAAACCATGATATGCCACCCCACTGACGGGCTTGTTCCGCCCGAAGTATCTCGTTTCGGTATAGAGAATTTCGCCAAGATAATACAGTGTGGAGAAGAAAACGGCGTCGATATCGCCTTTGAGAATATCCAGCTCCCGCAGTTTCTTGACGTGCTGTTTGACCAGTTTGGAAACCATGATAACGTGAAATTTTGCTATGACACAGGTCATGAGAATTGCTTCTCAAAGAATACCGATTGCCTGACGAAGTTCGGTAGCAAGCTTGCCTGCCTGCATATCCATGATAACGACGGCAACACCGACGGACACATGATACCGTTTGACGGCAACCTGAACTTTGAGAATTTTCTCAGAAAGCTCAAAAACCTCGACCACCAGCCACCATTGTCATTAGAGCTTTATATGTCAAAGTCCACCATGTACCGAAATGCTGCACCTGACATCTTTGTAAGACGTGCGGCAGAAGCGGCAAAACAGCTTGAAAAGCTTTACAATTCTATATAAGCACAAATTTTTGTACAGATAGGAGAACCTATGAAAACTCTTATAGATATGCACACCCACACAGGCTTTTCTCCAGATGGTGAGGGAACTGTAGAACAGTCTTTAGCAAAAGCCAAAGAGCTTGGCTTGGCGGCATTTGCCATAACTGACCATTGCGATTGCAATTTCCGCTATAAAGCCGACCATTATGGTGATCCTGAAGCCCTGAAAGACGGCATGATGTACGGCTCGGGGGAGTATGCCCCCGCAAGCATAGTCGCCCAGTATGAAGCTGCCAAGCATCTGGAGGGTTTAAATTTTCTCTGCGGAATAGAGCTTGGTCAGCCTTTGCAGGATATAGAATTTGCCGAAGAGATAGCCTCAGACAAACGCCTTGATTTTATCATCGGCTCACATCATCAGAATAAAGGCAAGGACGATTTCTATTGGATAGAGTACAAAAATATGGACTTGTCGCAAATCTATGCTCTCCTTGACGACTATTTCAAAGAAATGCTTGAAATGTGCAAATGGGGCAAGTTAGACGTTTTAGGACACCTCACCTATCCTCTGCGATATATCCAAGGAGATTGCGGTATACAAATAGATCTTTCTCCATATGAAGATATTATCAGAGAAATTTTTTGTACACTTATCCAAAAAGGCAAGGGCATAGAGATAAATGTGTCGGGATTAAGGCAAAAATACGGCAAGCCCCTTCCGGACCTTGGCTATGTGAAGCTCTACAAAGCCCTCGGCGGCGAGATATTGACCATAGGCTCAGACGCCCACTGCACCGCAGATATCGGCAGAGATATTTCCGCAGGCGTAGAAATGGCGCAGGCGGCAGGCTTTAAGTATCTGACCTATTTCAAAAAGCACGAGCCGAAGTTTATCAAGATAGAAATATGATATCATATCAAAGCGCCGCAATTCTTGCTTTGCAGGGATAGGGCGTTTTGTTTTGCCGGTAACATTTAGCCCACCGATACATATAATTATATATAACTCTATCAGGCATAGTCCAACAGGAGGTATCCATATGAAAAAAACAGTTTTCCTCTGCGTCGGCGGTGACGCAAGACAAACATATACAGCTCAGACTCTCACTAAAATCGGCAGGGTCTATACTTACGGCATGGACGATAAAGGCGAGGACACTATCCCCCTCGCTCATCTCGATCAGCTCACCGAAAAGGCGGACGTTCTCGTACTTCCTCTCATGAAAGCTGACGGGCTGGATATCTCTTCTAGCCGTAATGTAAAGGTATCATGCAGTGACGTTTCAACGCATTTAAAGAAAAATGCACTCGTGGCAGGCGGTCTGCTCCGCCGTGATCAAATAGAATATTTCTCCTCTCTCGGCTTCGATGTTAAGGATTACTATAAGCGAGAGGAGCTTGTTATAAGAAATTGTATCCCCACGGCGGAGGGCGCTTTGCAAATAGCCATGCAGGAGCTTGCTGTTACCGTGAACGGTTCGACCGTCCTGGTTATTGGCTATGGCAGAGTAGCGAAAGCCTGCGCTAAGCTTTTTCGGGCTGTCGGCGCAGATGTGACTATATCCGCAAGAAAGCTTTCTGCGCTTGCAGAGGCTGAGGGCGCAGGTTATAAGGCAGAACTTATCACAGCTCTTGCGGAAAATATTTCGGGGTATACTATAATAATAAACACCGTCCCTGCTATGATACTTGATGAAAAGCTTTTGGGCGTAATGGATAAAAACTCTCTTATCATAGACCTTGCCTCCCGACCTGGCGGAGTAGATTTTGAAACTGCCGCAAAGCTGAACAGGCGTGTGGTATGGGCATTGGGACTTCCAGCCAAAGCCGCACCTATGACTGCAGGAGAGATAATCGCCCGAACAGTCACGGACATTTTGAATGAAAGGGGAACAAAGAATGTCACTTGACGGCATACGAATAGGCTTTTGCATGACCGGCTCCTTCTGCACCTTTGAAAAGGCATTTGCCGCCGCAGAACGGCTTGTGCAGCAGGGCGCAAAGCTTGTGCCAATAATGTCTTTCAACGCCGCATCTATATCTACACGTTTTGGCACAGCGGAAGAAAACATCAAACGCCTTGAAACCATAGCAGGCCGCAAGGTCATACGCACCATAGAAGAAGCCGAGCCGATCGGACCGAAAAAGATGTGTGATATCATGGTAGCAGCACCCTGCACCTCAAACACGGCAGCAAAGCTTGCTCTTGGCTTGACGGACACTCCAGCCACCATGGCGGTAAAAAGTCACCTGAGAAATGCTCGTCCCGTGGTCATCGCCATATCGACAAATGACGCACTGGCAGGGTGTGCTAAAAACATAGGTTATCTGCAAAATCTGAGAAACTACTATTTCGTACCATATGCGCAGGACAACTGCGAAAAGAAGCCAAACTCCATAGTGGCTGAGTTTGAACTCATACCCGAAACTATTCAGTCGGCTCTTGAAGGGATACAGCTTCAGCCTGTCATAAGGGTAAAATAACGCAAAGCTCTCCGAAACGCTCGGGGAGCTTTTTTTGCATTCACACATCTCTGATAACCGCACCCCTACAGATATTCGGGCAAGTCCTGCCGCCGCAAAATCGCTTCGCTCTTTGCGTATCTACGTTTTGCTATGGGATAGAAAAGCGGTGCAGATTTAATTCTCCGATATCACTTTTATCAGATATCTAACTTCTGTATGCTTTTTTACTTTGTTCTGCCCCGCTTGGTCGGCTGTCGCCGATTGAGGCTTTGCCTCAAACTCCACAAGGGACTCTGTCCCTTGACCCTGCAAGCCCTCCAGCGCCGGGCTTGACCGTGCGCGTTATCTCTCGCTTCGCTCGGCGCTTGGGGGCAGCTTTGCTCCTTCCTCATTCCTAATTCCTCACTCCTCACTTCTTCCCCCCTTGTGCAATCTGCTTTATAACAAGTCTAAACTTTGTTCACATTCACGAAAGAAATTTTTCTTTCCACCCTTGCTATTTATGTGAAAATAGTATATAATTATCTTATGCGGTTGATATATTTTGTGTAAATGATACATATAATTATACTGCATATCACATTAAGCCGTCCAACGGCATAGATTGGAGCGATCAACTTGAAAAAATACGACAGCACAAAAATAAAAAATATTGCTATTGCAGGTCAGGCAGGTTCTGGAAAGACCTCTCTGACTGAGGCACTGCTATATAAAAGCGGAGCTACTGACAGGCTCGGCAAGATAACTGACGGAAACACTGTTTCTGATTATACCCCTGATGAGATAAAGAGAAAATGTTCTGTTTACACATCTCTTTCTTCTTTGGAAACTGGCGAGTTCAAGGTAAATCTTCTTGATACTCCCGGTATGTTCGATTATGAGGGCGAAGCTGTTGAGGGCATTGCCGCAAGCGGTTGCGTACTCATCACTGTATCAGGTAAATCAGGCGTTCGTGTAGGTACTCACAAGGCTTATGACCTTGCAAAGAAAATGGGCAAGCCTACAATGTTCGTTGTAACAAAGCTTGATGACGATAACGCAAACTTCAATAACGTTCTTACTCAGCTCAAAGCAGAGTTCGGACCTACAGTTTGCCCTGTTGTTGTGCCTGTTATCGCAGACAGAAAGATAGTTTCTTATGTAAATCTCATTGAGATGAAAGCATATAAGTATGAAGACGGCAAGGCAGTTGAAACTGATATGCCTACAGCTGAGGTATCAGAGAAAATGGGCTATCGTATCGACGGACTTATCGAAGCCGTGTCCGAAGCCGTTGCAGAAACTGACGAGGCGCTTTTTGAAAAGTTCTTCTCAGGCGAAGCATTCACACAGAAAGAGCTTACCGACGGAATACATAGCGGCATGAACTCAGGCATTATAACTCCTGTTACCTGCGTTTCTTCCACAGATCTCTCAGGTGTTGATATGCTCCTTAAGGAGATAGACCTACTGCTCCCTCCTCCGTCAGAAAAGGACGCTATGATAGGCGAAACAGCAGACGGCGAAGCTGTTGAGGTCGCTTGCGTTGAAAGCGACCCTATGAGCGCATTTGTATTCAAGACAGTTGCTGACCCATTTGTTGGCAAGATGTCATATATAAAGGTATTTTCAGGAAAGCTTACACCTAACAAGGAGGTTGTGAACGCTACCACAGGAAGCACCGAAAAGGTCGGAAAGCTTGTTACGCTTCAGGGCAAAAAGCAGATAGACGTTGCCGAAGCAGGCTGTGGAGATATCGTTGTTGCAATGAAGATGAACGTGAACACCAACGATACTATCTGTGACTCCACGAGAGTTGTTAAGTTTGCACCTATGACCTTCCCTAAGCCGTGCTACAAAATGGCAGTAAGAGCTAAAAAGCAGGGCGATGAAAGCAAGATATCCGCCGCAATGACAAGACTTATGGAAGAAGACCTTACTATAGATTACAAGCTCGACCCGTCAACAAACGAAATGATACTCAGCACCTTGGGCGGACTTCACCTTGATTCTGTTGTGGGCAGACTTGCGGGAACATTCGGCGTTGAAGTAGAAACTTCTGTGCCTAAGATCTCCTATCGTGAAACAATCAGAAAGAAAGTCAAGGTGCAGGGCAGACATAAGAAGCAGTCAGGCGGTCACGGTCAGTATGGCGACGTTTGGATAGAATTTGAGCCATGCGTATCTGACGACCTTGTATTTGAAGAAAAGGTGTTTGGCGGAGCAGTTCCAAAGAACTTCTTCCCAGCCGTAGAAAAGGGCTTGCAGGAAAGCGTAAAGAAAGGCGTTCTCGCAGGTTTCCCTGTAGTAGGTCTGAAAGCTATCCTTGTGGACGGCTCATATCACCCCGTTGACAGCTCAGAAATGGCATTTAAAATGGCAGCTTCTATCGCATACAAAGAGGGTATGCGTCAGGCAGAGCCTGTTCTCCTCGAACCGATCGGCTCCTTGAGCGTTTTCGTACCTGACGATAACACTGGCGACATGATGGGCGAGCTTAATAAGAGAAGAGGCAGAGTTCTGGGCATGAATCCTGCGGAAAAGAAGGGCATGACAGAAATAGTTGCGGAAGTTCCAATGGCTGAAATGGCAGACTTCACGTTGCTTCTGAGACAAATGACACAGGGTCAGGGCGTGTTCACATTTGAAAAAGCACGTTACGAGCCGCTTCCTGCAAATCTTGTTGCAGACGTTATCGCAAAGAACGCAGTGGCAGATTGATTTTTTTGGAATAGAATTTTTAAGGGATAATTATAGAATTGTGATAAGGACAGTACGGGAATGTTTCGGGCGTTCCCGTACTTTTTTGCACAAAAAAACAGACGGAATAAAAACCGTCTGCAATTATCATATGTATTGAATACGCCATAGTAGGGGCGAACAGTGTTCGCCCGTTTCCTGTCAGCTTTTATGTGACGCACATATCACCCATTCCAGTATTTTCTGTCAAGGCTTCGATACTGAACAGCCATTGCGATATGCTTTTTGTCTATGACCTCTGCACCGTCCATATCCGCAACAGTTCGTGCGACTTTAAGTATGCGGTCATAGGCTCTTGCTGAAAGACCCAGCCTGTCAAAAACGTTCTCCAAAAGCTTCGAAGCCTCATCTGTCACAGGGCAGACCTCGTGAAGAATATCAGAAGTTATTCGTGCGTTGCAGGTTATGCTAGTGCCTTTGAAACGCTCGTTTTGTATGTCACGGGCTTTTTGAACACGCTCTCTTATGGACGCTGATGACTCCTCTTTGGCAGTGGAAGAAAGATCTGCAAACTCAACAGGTGCGACCTCCAAATGAATGTCGAAACGGTCGAGAAGTGGTCCGCTGACTTTGGAAAGATAGCTTGAAACTTGTTTCGGAGAGCATATGCACTTTCTTGTGGGGTGACCAAAATATCCGCATGGACATGGATTCATTGCAGCAATAAGCATGAACGAACATGGGTATGTTATCGACCCTGACACTCTGGATATGGTCACCTGCCTGTCCTCCAAAGGCTGACGTAAGATCTCAAGGGCAGGGCGTGAAAACTCTGCAAGCTCGTCAAGAAAAAGCAAGCCGTTATGTGCAAGGGATATCTCGCCGGGCTTTGGCACAGAGCCTCCGCCTGAAAGTCCTGCTGGTGAAACTGTATGATGCGGTGAACGGAAAGGTCTGGCGGTGATAAGAGGACTGTTGCTGTCCAAAAGTCCTGCCACAGAATGGATATTTGTGGTTTCTATGGACTCCTCAAAGGTCATGGCAGGAAGTATCGACGGCATACGTTTTGCAAGCATTGATTTTCCTGAGCCAGGCGAACCTATCATAAGAACGTTGTGACCGCCTGCCGCTGCGACCTCTAATGCTTTTTTTGCCGCTGATTGTCCTTTTACGTCGGCAAAATCAAGACTTCCGAAATAGCTTTCAGCGGTGGGCTTATAATGTGCCGCAGGAACTATTGCCGCCTTTTTCTCAAAGTGAAAAACAAGCTCACGTAAAGACCTTACGCCATAGGCTTTTATACCCTCCACAACGGAAGCTTCACGAACATTGTCGGTAGGAACATATATCTCAGAAAGTCCCATTTTCTGCGCCATTATGGTCATAGGCAAAACGCCCTGAACAGGTCTTACTTCTCCGCTGAGAGAAAGCTCACCGATAAAAGCGGAGGTGGAAAGCATACTGTCATCAACAAGGTCAGCCATTCGCAAGAGTGCAACTGCCACGGCTAAGTCATAGACCGAGCCTGTTTTTCTCACATCGGCAGGTGCAAGATTTATGATTATTTTTCTCAGAGGCAATGTTATCTCGCTTGAACGCAGTGCAGAACGCACACGTTCACGGCTTTCTTTTACAGATGCGTCTGCAAGCCCCACGATATCGAAAGAGGGCAGACCCTTTGAAGCTTCTATCTCCACCTTGACCGCAAAGGCATTAAGCCCCAGCAGACCTACACTGTTTATTACAGCAAACACGTTGACTTCTCTCCCTTACAGCTTAATCTGAACACATTTCAGAGCTTATGATATCGAGCAGAAAATCTGCAATATCATTATACACTTCGCGGCGGTTGGTTTCGTTCACAAGCTCGTGACGTGCATTTTCGTATATCTTCATCTCAACGTCACAGCCGTTGAGGGACAGCCTGTTGAACACGTTTAGTACGCCTTTTCCGTAGTTTCCCACAGGGTCGGCACTGCCTGCTATAAGATAGGTAGGCAAAGTTTTCGGATAGGTGGAGAACCACTTTTCGTTTGAAACATACCACAAAAGCTTTGCAAGATTTTCAAAGCCGTTTAGGGTGAAAATAAAGTTGCATTTAGGGTCTTTTTCGTAGGTGGAAACTATTTCAGGGTCACGGGATATCCAATCATATTCGCTGACCTTATCGGTAATTTTTCTTGTATAAGCACCGAAAGCAAGCTTATTTACAGCGTTGCTCCTATATTTATCACCATGGAGTATTTTCAGGCTGTCAACAAGGGTGAGCAAAGCAGGAATACCCTCCATGCCGCCGCTTGTTCCACAGAAGATAGCCGCTGTGAGGTTTCTGCCATGCTTGGTGACAAAAGCTCTTGCAAGGAAGCTTCCCATGCTGTGGCCGAGAAGAAAATACGGCTTGTCAGGGTAGTTGTGTTTCATCATTTTTGTGAGAGTATACATATCCTCGACAGCGTTTTCCCAGCCATGTTCAGGGGAGAAGTAGCCAAGCTCGGAGCTGTCGTTCACACTGTCGCCATGACCGAGGTGGTCGTTTCCGCAGACAGCGAAGCCTAAGCCTGTGAGGAACTCAGCGAGGTCGTCATAACGTCTGAAATATTCGCACATACCGTGGGATATCTGAACGACACCTCTTACTGTGCCGATAGGGAAACGAACGTAATACGCGATCTTATGAAGTCCGTCAGAGGACGGATAGTAGCTTTTGAAATGAGTACAATTCATAGAAATTTACCTCCTTGGGGTTAGGATTTCGTACAATTTTACTTATCAATAGTATAGCACTTTTTGGGGGAATAATCAAGGGGAAGTTTTTTTGAGTGAGGAGCGGAGTTTAAGTGAGGAATGAGGAGTGAGGAATGAGGAATGAGCATAGCAGACCAAAGTAAATTGCAAGCATAAAGTAAAATAAAGCACCGAGCGAAGCGAGAGATAAAGCGCACGCTCAAGCCCGGCGCTAGAGGGCTTGTGGGGTCTAGGGGCAAAGCCCCTAGCGGAGTATGAGGCAGAGCCTCATTCGGCGCAAGCCGACAAGGTGCAGATTGTAGTATCAAAAGCATATAGAAGTCAAATATCAGATAAAAGTGATATCGGAGTATAAAATCTGCACCGCCTTTCTAGCCCTAAGCGCAATGTAGATACGCAAAGAGCGGAGCGATTTTGCGGAGGAATAAACTATCAATAAAAATTGTAGGGGCTGGCGCCCTCGACAGCCCGCTCGAAGGAGCGAGGTTTGAATTATCAAGAGCTCATGTAGAAAACATTATGTGGATAACACAAATGAGATTGCAGACGAAATGTCGGAGGGGCGGGACGTCGGGGGCGCCGTCCCCTACATGGTTTGTGAAAACATAAATGTTGTTGGGGATAACACACATTGTTGACGTATGTTGTACGGATAACGCAAGGCTTGTCAGGCGACCAGAGGTCGCCCCTACAGATTTGTTGCCGTAATTTTGTCCAATCTATATTCAATTTTCAAGTTGTGTTCGGGGTGCGACATTGGGTATTATGCCCTTGGTTGCGTATACACAAAATACCGCAATGCACACCCACGCTTTGACACAAGTACTCTACAGCCTGTTCCAGAAACGCACCTCGGTTTCACTAAGTCGCAGGGCTTGTACGTGCCCGCAAGTATCAAAACGCTTTCTACTTATCCCCGAAAATCACCACTTTTGTTGCATAAAAAATGCAACAATTGCAGAAATGTTGCCAAATTAAAATATAAATCATTTGTTTGCACAATTTGTTAAGTGATTTTTTGTTGGATATGACAAGTGAATCGGAATTATTATGTAATGGCAGACAAGTTGGTGCAGATAGTGATGAAATAAAGGGTAGGTTAGGGCGGAGGTAATGAGGCGGAGGGTGATAAAAGCAGGCTGGTAAACGAAAAATTTACGATTTGATAACACATTGGTAATAGTAGAAGTTTCTGCGTCGAATTGTGCGATTTTTGTTCAAATCGGAGAAAATAGGAAAATCGGCGAGATGTGTAAGCTAAAATGCTTGACAAGGGCTTGCTAATATTATATAATAGTATACTGTATCATAATGGAGTTTTCCACCTATTTCATGCGTTTTTGAGTGCATAAAACCATGGAAAACACCGCCAAAACCACTGGCGAATACGATTGTTATATAGTGTTATATAAATGTATTTTCCAAATAAATTAAGGAGTGATTGAGCCTATGGTGAATGTCAAGGACGTAAAACTTGGTAAGAACACGAGAAAGAGCTTTGCCAAGATCAATGAGGTTCTGGAGATGCCTAACCTTATTGAAGTGCAGAAGAACTCTTATCAGTGGTTCCTCGATGAAGGTCTGAAGGAGGTCTTCAGAGATGTTTCAGCTATTACTGATTATAATGGTACGCTGGAGCTGACTTTTGTTGGATACCATTTCGACGAAGAGGCTAAGTATTCTGTTGCAGAGTGCAAGGCGAGAGATGTAACTTATGCAGTGCCACTGAGAGTTACTGCAAGACTTAACAATACCGAGACCGGCGAGATCAAGGAGTCCGAGGTATTTATGGGTGACTTCCCTAAAATGACCGACAGCGGAACTTTTGTTATCAACGGTGCAGAGCGTGTTATCGTTTCTCAGTTGGTGCGTTCACCAGGTGTTTATTACGCTTTTGATAAGGACAAGACCGGTAAGGATCTGTTCAAGACAACTGTTATCCCTAACAGAGGCGCTTGGCTTGAATATGAAATGGATTCTAACGACGTGGTTTATGTCAGAATCGATAAAAACAGAAAGATCCCTCTTACTACTTTCCTGAGATCGCTGGGTATTGGTACTAACGAGGAGATCGAGGAAGTTTTCGGTCCTGATGAAAGACTTACTCAGACTATCATGCAGAAGGATCAGACTGCTAACAGAGAGGAAGCTCTTCTTGAGGTTTACAAGAAGCTCCGTCCGGGCGAGCCTCCTACAGTAGATTCTGCTGTTACTCACCTGAACAACCTGTTCTTTGACGCTAAGAGATATGATCTTTCAAGATTCGGCAGATATAAGTACAACAAGAAGCTTGGCGTTGGTTCAAGACTTTCAGGTCACAGACTTTCAAGACCTGTTGTAAATCCTATGACAGGCGAGGTAATGGCTGAGGCCGGCAATCTTATCAGCTTTGATAAGGCTATGGAGATCGAGACCGCAGGTGTTATGGAGGCTTACGTTGACGTTGAGGTAAAGGAGCATCTTACTTCCGCAACAGGCGAGGCTGTTACAAAGCTTGAAGAGTGCGAAGTTAAGATCATAGGCAACGGCATGGTAGACATCAACGCTTATGTTGATTTTGACTGCACTGAGCTTGGCATCAACGAAAAGGTATCTTTCAAGGCTCTCAAGGAAATTCTTGAAGATTCTGAGAATGAGGAAGAGCTTAAGGAGAACATCAGACTTAAGGCTGACGACCTCGTTCCAAAGCACATCACTATCGATGATATTATCGCTACGGTTTCTTACTTCCTCAACCTTTGCGAGGGCGTTGGTACTGTTGACGATATCGACCATCTTGGCAACAGAAGAATCCGTTCAGTAGGCGAGCTTCTTCAGAACCAGTTCAGGATCGGTTTCACAAGAATGGAAAGAGTTATCCGTGAGAGAATGAACATTCAGTCACAGGGCACTGAGGTCGTTACTCCTACAGCTCTTATCAATATAAGACCTATCACTGCGGCTATCAGAGAGTTCTTCGGTTCTTCTCCACTGTCACAGTTCATGGATCAGAACAACCCTCTGGCTGAGCTTACTCATAAGAGAAGACTTTCAGCCCTCGGCCCTGGCGGTCTTTCAAGAGACCGTGCCGGATTTGAGGTCCGTGACGTTCACTATACTCACTACGGCAGAATGTGTCCTATCGAGACGCCTGAAGGTCCTAACATCGGACTTATCTCTTACCTTGCTTCTTTCGCAAGGATAAACGAGTACGGCTTTATCGAAGCTCCTTACAGACGTGTTGACAAGGAAACAGGTGTTGTAACTGACGAAGTTGTTTATATGACGGCTGACGTTGAAGATAACTACATGGTCGCTCAGGCAAACGAGCCTCTTACTGAGGATAACAAGTTTGCCAGACCTAAGGTAAACGGCAGATACAGAGATCAGATCCTCGAGATAGAGAGAGAGAAGATCGACTTCATGGACGTTTCGCCTAAAATGGTAGTTTCTGTGGCTACTGCTTGTATCCCGTTCCTTGAGAACGATGACGCTAACCGTGCGCTCATGGGTTCAAACATGCAGAGACAGGCTGTGCCGCTGCTCAAGACTGAGTCTCCTATCGTTGGTACTGGTATGGAGTACAAGGCTTGTCTTGATTCAGGCGTTGCTGTTGTTTCTAAGAACGCAGGTGTTGTTGAGAGCGTTGACGCTGACAAGATCGTTATCCGTGAGGACAGCGGTATGCTCAGAACTTATGAGCTGACTAAGTTTAAGCGTTCAAACGCAGGTACTTGCACAAACCAGAGACCTATCGTCAATAAGGGCGAGAGAATTGAAGCTAATCAGATAATCGGTGACGGCCCTGCTACCTCAAACGGCGAGCTTTCACTTGGTAAGAACGCTCTTATCGGCTTCATGACTTGGGAAGGTTACAACTACGAGGACGCCGTTCTTCTGAACGAAAACCTTGTAAAGCAGGATAAGTACACTTCTATCCATATTGAAGAGTATGAGACAGAAGCCAGAGATACAAAGCTCGGACCTGAGGAGATCACAAGAGATATCCCTAACGTTGGCGAGGACGCTCTTAAGGATCTGGACGAGAACGGTATCATCAGAATAGGCGCAGAGGTTCGCTCAGGAGATATACTTGTTGGTAAGGTAACACCTAAGGGTGAAACTGAGCTGACAGCAGAAGAAAGACTTCTGAGAGCTATCTTCGGCGAAAAGGCTAGAGAAGTTAGAGATAATTCTCTTAAGGTACCTCACGGCGAGGCTGGTACTATCATTGATGTTAAGATATTCACAAGAGAGAACTGCGACGAGCTTTCTCCTGGAGTAAATATGCTCGTCAGATGCTACATCGCACAGAAGAGAAAGATCTCTGTGGGCGATAAGATGGCGGGTCGTCACGGTAACAAGGGTGTCGTTTCAAGAATACTCCCACAGGAGGATATGCCATTCCTTGAGGACGGTACTCCGCTTGATATCTGTCTTAACCCATTGGGCGTACCTTCTCGTATGAACATCGGTCAGGTGCTTGAGGTTCATCTTGGTATGGCGGCAAAGGCTCTTGGCTGGAAGATAATGACTCCTGTATTCGACGGCGCTCACGAGGCAGACATCAGAGAATGCTTCAAAATGGCTCAGCAGAATTATCTGGAGCATAAGGACGATGAATTCACTCTCCACACAATGGACGAGGTCATCAACCCTAACGCTCTGAGCATGAGCGAGGACGGCAAGTTCACTGTATATGACGGAAGAACAGGCGAGAAGTTCGATAACAGAGTTACAGTCGGTTATATGTACTACCTGAAACTCCACCACCTCGTAGACGATAAGATACACGCACGTTCAGTTGGTCCTTACTCACTGGTAACACAGCAGCCACTCGGCGGTAAGGCTCAGTTCGGTGGTCAGAGATTCGGAGAAATGGAAGTTTGGGCGCTCGAAGCTTATGGTGCTGCTTACACACTTCAGGAGATCCTTACAGTTAAGTCTGACGATACTGTGGGAAGAGTCAAGACATACGAGGCTATCGTTAAGGGACAGAATGTTCCTAAGCCTGGTGTTCCTGAGGCGTTCAAGGTACTTGTTAAGGAGCTTCAGTCACTTGGTCTGGATCTCAAGGTACTCAACATCAATAACGAGGAAATAGATCTTAAGCAGTCGTTTGACGAGGACGAGGAGCTTGTTCCACAGCCTGCTATCGAAGATCATATCGATTTCGGCGTTGACGAGGGCGATCTCGACGAGGGCTTCATGGCTGAAGACGAGAACGGCACTTCCGAACTGGAGGGCAGCGCAGCTTCCGACGAGTCTGATCTGTTCCTTAATGACGGTGAATAATTTTGCACAGTAACTAAATAAGCTGAGGTCAAAGGGCGGAAGGCTCCGCCCTTGCGACCGTTTCATATAGAAGTCGGCTGTTGCCGTGCTTCAAACTAAACAGGAAGAGGGTACTGCTGTTGGAATTCAATGAGTTTGCATCAATCAAGATCGGTCTTGCTTCGCCTCAGAAGATCCGTGAGTGGTCTTACGGCGTTGTTACCAGACCTGAAACAATAAACTATCGTACTCAGAAGCCGGAAAAGGACGGATTGTTCTGCGAAAAGATATTCGGACCTTCAAAGGACTGGGAGTGTCACTGCGGTAAATATAAGAAAATTCGCTTTAAAGGCAAAGTCTGCGAGCGTTGCGGCGTTGAGGTAACAAGAGCCAAGGTTCGTAGAGAGAGAATGGGTCACATCGAGCTTGCTGCACCTGTTTCTCACATTTGGTATTTCAAGGGAACTCCGTCAAGAATAGGACAGATGCTTGAAATATCACAGAAAAGACTTGAAGAAGTTCTTTACTTCACAAAATACATCGTTATAGATCCAGGTAACACTGAGCTTATCAAGGGTCAGCTCCTTACTGAAAAGGATTATAGCGAAATGCAGGAAAAGTATGACGAGGACGAGTTCAGAGCCGGCATGGGCGCTGAGGCTATCAAGGAGCTTCTTGAAGAGATCGACCTCGAGAAGCTTTCAGAAGAGCTTAAAACTGAGCTTAAGGATCTTCCTGCGGGTCAGAAGCGTATCAAGCTTCTGAAAAGACTGGAGATCGTTGAGGCTTTCAGAACATCAGGCAACAGACCTGAGTGGATGATACTGGAGGCTATACCTGTTATACCACCTGATATCAGACCTATGGTACTGCTGGACGGCGGAAGATACGCAACCAGCGACCTTAATGACCTTTACAGACGTGTTATCAACAGAAATAACCGTCTTAAGAAAATGCTGGAGCTTGAAGCACCTGACATCATCGTTAGAAACGAAAAGAGAATGCTTCAGGAAGCTGTTGACGCACTTATCGACAACGGCAGACACGGCAGACCTGTTACAGGTCCTAACAACAGAGCATACAAGTCACTTTCAGATATGCTCAAAGGTAAGCAGGGACGTTTCAGACAGAACCTTCTTGGTAAGCGTGTTGACTATTCAGGACGTTCTGTTATCGTCGTAGGCCCTGAGCTCAAGATGTATCAGTGCGGTCTGCCAAAGGAAATGGCTCTTGAGCTGTTCAAGCCTTTCGTTATGAAAAGACTTGTTGACACCAATCCTACTATCAACATCAAGTCTGCAAGGAAAAAGGTAGACAGAGCTGAGCCAGAGGTTTGGGACGCACTTGAAAACGTTATTCAGGGTCACCCTGTAATGCTCAACCGTGCGCCTACACTTCACAGACTTGGTATTCAGGCATTCGAGCCTATCCTTGTAGAGGGCAGAGCTATCAAGCTTCACCCACTGGTTTGTACAGCGTTCAACGCTGACTTCGACGGCGACCAGATGGCCGTTCACCTGCCGATCTCAGCAGAGGCTCAGGCTGAGGCAAGATTCCTTATGCTGGCTGCCAACAACCTGTTGAAGCCTTCAGACGGACGCCCTGTTGCAGTTCCTACACAGGATATGATACTTGGTTCTTACTACCTGACACTGAAGAAGGACGGCGAGCCTGGCGAGGGCAAGGTGTTCAGAGATGTGAACGAGGCTCTTATGGCTTACGATCAGCACATCGTTTCACTTCATGCTGCTATCAAGGTAAGAATAACCAAGCAGATAGGCGACAAGCAGGTATCAAAGGTGATAGACGCTACAGTCGGAAGACTTATCTTCAACTCTATCATTCCTCAGAACCTTGGCTTTGTTGACAGAACAAATTCAGAAAAGCAGTTTGATCTTGAGATAAGCTTCCTTGTAAAGAAGAAGCAGCTTTCTGATATCATTGATAAATGTATACAGAAGCACGGTACTACTACTACTTCCGAAGTTCTCGACAACATCAAGAGCCTTGGTTATAAGTATTCTACAAAGTCTGCTATCACAGTTGCGGTATGCGACGCTTCTATCCCTGAGGCTAAGAAGGATATCCTTGCAAAGGCTGACGGACTTGTTGACAAGATAGACAAGCAGTACAAGAGAGGTTATATTTCAAGAGAAGAGAAGTCAAAGAAGTTCATCGAGATCTGGAACAACGCTACAGACGAAGTTACAGAGGCTCTGAAAGCTAACCTTGACCCATATAACCCAATCAACATGATGGCTGACTCAGGTGCCCGTGGTTCTATCAACCAGATCAGACAGCTGGCAGGTATGCGTGGACTTATCGCCAACACATCAGGTTCAACAATTGAGATGCCTATCAGAGCTAACTACCGTGAAGGTCTTAACATTCTGGAATACTTCATTTCTTCCAGAGGTGCGAGAAAGGGACTTGCCGATACAGCTCTGCGTACTGCTGACTCAGGTTACCTTACAAGACGTCTTGTTGACGTTTCTCAGGACGTTATCATTCGTCAGGAGGATTGCGGTACTCACGTTGGTATCGAGATATTCGACATTAAGAACGGCAACGAAATGATCGAGCCTCTCAGCGAGAGACTTGTGGGCAGATATCTTGTTGAGGACCTCAAGGATCCTAAGACAGGCGAGATGATATGCTCAAGAAACAAGCTCATAAACGTTCATGACGCTGAAAGAATAGTTGCTGCACTCGAAGCTGAGGGCAAGGATTCTATCTCTATCAGATCAGTTCTTCAGTGTCAGGCTAAGCATGGCGTTTGTGCTAAGTGCTACGGCGCTAACCTTGCAAACGGAAATATCGTTCAGGTCGGTGAGGCTGTCGGCGTAATCTCCGCTCAGTCTATCGGTGAGCCTGGTACACAGCTTACAATGAGAACGTTCCACACAGGTGGTATCGCTTCTGCGGAAGATATCACACAGGGTCTTCCTAGAGTCGAGGAGCTGTTTGAGAGCAGACGTCCAAAGGGTGCTGCTATAATCACAAGGATCGACGGCGTAGTTAGGATCGAGGAGGTCAAGAAGACCAAGCAGATCACTGTTACAAGCGAGGACACTGAAAATCCTGAGCAGGAGTCTTATGCTATTCCATACGGCTACAAGATAAGAGTTCGTGAGGGACAGGCTGTTACAGCCGGTGAGCCACTCACAGAGGGTTCTATCAACCCTGCTGATATCCTTGCAGTTAATGGTCCTAAGGCTGTTCAGAACTACATCATCACCGAAGTTCAGAAGGTTTACCGTCTGCAGGGTGTTGATATCAACGATAAGCACATCGAAGTTATCGTTCGTCAGATGATGAGAAAGGTCAAGATCGACGACTCCGGTTCAAGCTATCTGCTCCCTGGTTCACTTATCGACAGAGGAGAGGTCGCAAGACTCAACGAGGAGATACAGGCTCAGATCGACGCTGGCGACGAGAATGCAAGACTTATCACAACTGTTCCTGTTCTTCAGGGTATCACAAAGGCTTCAAGCTACTCGGATTCATTCCTGTCGGCTGCTTCATTCCAGGAGACAACTAAGGCTCTTACAGACGCAGCTATCAGAGGCAAGACCGATAAGCTCATGGGTCTTAAGGAAAATGTTATTATCGGTAAGCTCATTCCTGCCGGCACCGGTATGGACGTTTACAACAACGTTCAGGTGGTCAAGAATGAGAGCGCGGCTAACCATAACACCGCAGAAACACCGTTGTACTAATGACTTTTATATCAGCCTGCATGGTTCATTCATGTGGGCTGATTTTTTTATTTTGTATGAAACCTTTTTGCCTGCCACGGCGTTTTAGTATATGAAGGGAAGTGAAAGCATGAAGAATATGACCGAAAGCGAATACCGCCAACTTGTAGAGGAGTATTCGGATATGGTAACAAGGCTTTGCGTGGTGCACACGGGAAATTTTTCCGACGCTGAGGACTGCTATCAGAACGTGTTCTTCAAGCTTTTCAAGCAGATGAAAAAAGGCAGTCTGCCAAACCCGAAAGCGTGGCTCATCAGAGTGGCTCTCAACGAATGCCGGAGTGTTTTGCGGTATCGTTTGAGGAAAAACACAGTCGATCTGAGCAGCATAACGTCTTTCTCAAAGGACGGCAGCGACATAGAGATACTTGACCTTATTTTCAGACTTCCCCCGAAATATCGGGATAGTATTTATCTTTATTACTTTGAGGAGCTGTCAGTGCAGGAGATAGCTGAGCTGACAAATATCAAGGAAAACACGATAAAAACACATCTCAAACGTGGAAGAGAACAACTGAAGGATATGATAATGTTGTGAACTATATAAATGTCAATAAAAAACTAGGGCATTGGGACGTCGCATTTCTGTGAAACAGAAATTGAGCCGCTCCCCTACAAAAGAGGTAAAAACTATTATGTAGGGGCTGGACTTTCATCATAACATTGACTAAAGGTATAGTTTGCAATGAGGATATCACAGAAAGGAGCAGCAAATGAAAAAGATAAATGCTTTTTACTGTATTAAAACTCCTTCGGATTGGAAGGAGAGTGTGCTTATGTATGACAAGCCTACAGAGAAAAATAAAACAAAACTTACAGGCTTTCAGCTTGCAGGTGCGGTGCTTGCGGCTTTGCTTCTGGTGGTGGGCGGTGCAATGACGCTTTTCAGAGACGAAGGCGATATAGAGATAACACCTTCGGCAAGCTCTGCGGCACAGGAAGAAAGTTCTGCACAGGATAGCTCACAAACAGCGGAGATAGACTACGGCAAGGCTGCCGAGGAGGGTCTGCTAAAGCTTATCTCAGATGATGAAATAGTTATCGAGGGTATTTTCGCAGGGGCAACAAGCAACGGTGACTGCTATATTTTTGTGGATAAGATATATAGCTCTGCAAAGCCATATGTAGAAGTGAATGACGACATCAAGGACGTTTATGACGTGGCGTCGCTTATGTCTGCAAACAGAGTTCTGCGTTTTAAGGTGGATTTCGGCGTAAAGGATAAGACCACGGGCAAGGCAGTCTATGCTCAGGATATTGATATAGGCTCGGCAGTAGTTATCGGCACAAAGTTCGAGGACGACATCTCTTTTGTGACAGCTTATGACATTGTGACCCACTATGACACAACTGAAGATTGGCAGGGCGACGGTATGGGTACGCAGCTTTATTCAGAGCTGTGCAGTGCGGTGGCAGCAGTGCATGATATCGACACCTCAACAGACGAGGGCGAGAAAAAAATGAAGCAGCAGGTGCTGCAATGTGCGGTCGATGCAGGAAGAGGCGGTATGCTCACAGACAGCGATGTTGAGATCGTAAGCAATTATAAGCAGCGTACTGACAGCTTGGGTATCAAATGGCAGGCTCTCAGCAACTGCTCAGCCTATGATTACGTCACAAGCAAGATAACTATAGATTTTCCTATATCGGTCACACCACTCAAGGATTATAAAAACACTACAACAGAAGTGGTAAAAACCACCAATGAAGGTGCAGTGGTGAAGATAGGAGAAAGATATTACTCCCTCACATCTAACTGGAACAACGCCGTGAAATTCAGTATGGCGGACGTCAACGGCGAGAAAGACTTTGACGGGATATATACACATAAGGCGAATTTCTTCGATGACAATAAGCAGTGGATATTGGATGTTAGATTTGTAAGCCACCTGTCAGCATTTTTTAACGATGACTTTAAAATATATCTCAATGAAGTGGACACGCCGGAGGAAATATCAGACAAAACAGATAACAGTGACGTTGTGATGACCTACCACAGCATCTATACACGCAGCGGCGAGGTGGTCTATCCGGGCGGCTCAGGAGACATCATCAAAGGAAAATAACAGAACGGACGGTATTTAAGATAGTATATAGACAGGATTACAGCAGGGCAGGGCGTGAAAAGCCGCTGCCCTGTGCTTTTTATAGCTTTTGACAGAAAATTTAACTGAAATTTTCAAAAAGTTAAAAAAGTCAAGAAAAAGTGCTTGACAAGCGACGGAGAATAGTGTATAATATCAAGGTATGCTGATGTATTGTATATCAGCGTATAGTATCAAATCTATGAAAGGAGAGAAAATATGCCAACCTTTAACCAGTTAGTAAGAAAAGGAAGAAATGTCCTTGCAGACAAGTCTACAGCTCCTGCTCTTCAGAAGGGTTTCAACTCAAAGAAAAAGGTAGTTATCGATCAGAGCTGCCCACAGAAGCGTGGCGTTTGCACAGTAGTAAGAACTGCTACACCTAAAAAGCCAAACTCAGCTATGAGAAAGGTTGCCAGAGTTAAGCTTACAAACGGAAACGAAGTTACAGCTTACATCCCTGGTATCGGACACAATCTTCAGGAGCACTCCGTTGTTCTTATCAGAGGCGGACGTGTTAAGGACCTCCCTGGTGTAAGATATCACATCATCAGAGGCACTCTCGACGCTCAGGGCGTTGCTAAGAGAATGCAGGCGAGATCCAAGTATGGCGCTAAGAAGCCAAAGGCAGGAGCAGCCAAGTAATCAAAAACTGAAAAGCTCATTTTAGTAACAAGGTAATAACTCATTGTCGCATATTGCGAAGACCACAGTTTATGTGGAGTGATTAATATATATTAGTTGACTCTACAAGGAACTGACGGGGCTGTAAAACGGCTGTGTGCCGTGGTTACAGAGCGAGTACCTGTGAATTCATTATTTGTGAAGGAGGGAATTAAAGTGCCAAGAAGAGGTAGAGTTACAAAGAGAGACGTGCTTCAGGATCCAGTATACAATTCTAAGCTTGTTACACGTCTTGTAAACAACATCATGCTTGACGGTAAGAAGGGTGTTGCCCAGAAGATCGTTTACGGAGCATTTGAAATTGTCGAAGAAAAGACAGGCAGACCTGCTCTTGAAGTATTCCAGGAGGCTATGGATAACATCATGCCTGAGCTGGAGGTCAAGGCTCGCCGTGTAGGCGGTGCGACTTACCAGGTACCAATGGAGGTTCGTCCTGACAGAAGACAGACACTTGGTCTGAGATGGATAACAAAGTATTCTCGTGAGAGAAACGAGGACACAATGAGAGAGAGACTCGCAGCAGAGATCCTCGACGCTCTTAACGGCGTTGGCGGTTCATGCAAGAAGCGTGACGAAACTCATAAGATGGCTGAAGCTAACAAGGCTTTCGCTCATTACAGATGGTAAGAGGTATAAAGGAGGATATATATGGCAAGAGAATGTAAATTGCAGGATTACCGTAATATCGGTATCATGGCACACATCGACGCCGGCAAGACTACTACTACAGAGCGTATCCTGTTTTATACCGGTGTAAACTATAAGATCGGTGAAACACACGACGGTGCATCTACAATGGACTGGATGGCACAGGAGAAGGAGAGAGGTATCACAATTACTTCTGCTGCTACTACTTGCTACTGGAAGGGTCACAGACTCAACATTATAGATACTCCAGGCCACGTTGACTTTACAGTTGAGGTTGAGCGTTCACTTCGTGTACTCGACGGTTCTGTAACAGTTCTTTGTGCTAAGGGTGGTGTTGAGCCTCAGACTGAAACAGTTTGGAGACAGGCTGATAACTATCAGGTACCAAGAATGGTATATGTCAACAAGATGGATATCATGGGTGCAGACTTCTACAACGTTTTGAATATGCTCCATGAAAGACTTCATTGTAATGCCGTTCCTATCCAGCTCCCTATCGGTGCTGAGGACGACTTCAAGGGTATCGTCGATCTGCTCGAAATGAAGGCTTATGTATACTATGATGACCTTGGAAAGGATATCCGTCAGGAAGAGATCCCTGAGGACCTCAAGGAAAAGGCTGAACAGTATCACGCTGACCTTATCGAGCATCTTGCAGAAGTTGATGACGATCTCGCTGAGAAGTATTTCGCAGACGAGGAGATCACAATCGACGAGATGAAGAAGGTAATCAGAAAGAGTACTATCGCTAACACAATGGTACCTGTTACCTGCGGAACTTCATACAGAAACAAGGGCGTTCAGAAGCTTCTTGACGCTATTGTAGATTATATGCCTTCACCTATCGACGTACCACACATCAAGGGTACTGACGTAAACACAGGTGAGGAAGTTGAGAGAATTTCAGGCGACGATCAGCCATTCGCTGCTCTCGCATTCAAGATCGCTACAGACCCATTCGTTGGTAAGCTCTGCTACTTCAGAGTTTATTCAGGTGTTCTGACAGCCGGTTCTACAGTTTATAACTCCACTAAGGACAAGGACGAGAGAATCGGAAGAATCGTTCAGATGCACTCTAACGCTAGAAAGGATATCGATACTATCTACGCTGGTGATATCGGTGCCGCTATCGGTCTGAAGAACACAACAACAGGTGACACTCTTTGTGATGAAGAGCATCCTGTACTTCTTGAGTCAATGGAATTCCCTGAGCCTGTTATCCAGCTCGCTATCGAGCCTAAGACTAAGGCAGGTCAGGAAAAGATGGGTATCGCTCTTGCAAAGCTTGCTGAAGAGGACCCAACATTCAGAACTTATACTTCTGAGGAAACAGGTCAGACAATTATCGCCGGAATGGGCGAGCTGCACCTTGAGATCATCGTAGACAGACTTCTCCGTGAGTTCAAGGTAGAGGCTAATGTCGGTGCTCCTCAGGTTTCATATAAGGAAACAATCACTGCTCCTGCAAGCGTTGATTACAAGTACGCTAAGCAGTCAGGTGGTAAGGGTCAGTACGGTCACGTTAAGATCAACGTTGAGCCAAACGAGTCCGGTAAGGGCTATGAGTTCATCAACAAGGTTGTCGGCGGTGCTATTCCTAAGGAATACATTCCTGCAGTTGACGCAGGTATCAGGGGTGCTATGGAGAACGGTGTTCTCGCAGGCTTCCAGGTAGTTGACGTTAAGGTCGAGCTGTACGATGGATCTTATCACGAAGTCGACTCTTCTGAAATGGCATTTAAGATCGCCGGTTCTATGGCGTTCAAGGAGGCTATGAGAAAGGCTTCACCAATCATTCTTGAGCCTATCATGAAGGTTTGCGTTATCGCTCCTGATGATTATCTCGGAACAGTTATAGGCGACCTCAACTCCCGTCGTGGACAGATCCTCGGTCAGGAGCAGAGAACTGGTGCTGTTCAGGTAGACGCTCTCGTTCCACTGTCTGAAATGTTTGGTTACTCAAATGACCTGCGTTCTAAGACACAGGGTCGTGGACAGTACACAATGGAGCCTGACAGCTACATTCAGGTACCAAAGTCTATCTCTGAGAAGATCATGGCTTCAAGAAACAAGGACTAATAAATTTGCGGAAAATTTTCTGCTTTTTCTATTGCAAATTTGCTTTTTATTTGATATAATTATACTACGGTATGTTAAATCGGAAACTATTAAATTTTAAGGAGGAAAATTCCTATGGCAAAGGCACATTTCGAAAGAACCAAACCACACGTTAACATTGGTACAATCGGTCACGTTGACCACGGTAAGACAACTCTTACTGCTGCTATCACAAAGACTCTTGCTCTTGAAGGTCTTGCTGAGAAGAAGGATTACAACAACATCGACTCAGCTCCAGAGGAGAGAGAGAGAGGAATTACAATCAATACAGCTCACGTTGAGTATGAGACAAAGAACCGTCACTATGCTCACGTTGACTGCCCAGGCCACGCTGACTATGTAAAGAACATGATCACTGGTGCTGCTCAGATGGACGGCGCTATCCTCGTAGTTGCTGCTTCTGACGGTCCTATGGCTCAGACAAGAGAGCACCTTCTCCTTGCTAGACAGGTAGGCGTTCCAGCTATCGTTGTTTTCATGAACAAGGCTGACCAGGTTGACGATGAAGAGCTTCTCGATCTCGTTGAGATGGATATCAGAGAGCTCCTCGACAAGTACGATTTCCCTGGCGACGAGACTCCAATCATCAAGGGTTCAGCTCTTGCAGCTCTTGAAGCTCCAGACGATCTTTCAGATCCAGCTTACAAGCCAATCCTTGACCTTATGGACGCTGTTGACACATTCATCCCAACACCAGACAGAAAGTCTGATCTCCCATTCCTGATGCCTGTTGAGGACGTATTCACAATCACAGGCCGTGGTACAGTTGCTACTGGTAGAGTTGAAAGAGGTCAGCTCAAGACTGGTGACGAAGTTGAGATCCTCGGACTTTCAACTGAGAGACCAAAGACTGTTGTAACAGGTATCGAGATGTTCAGAAAGATCCTTGACTACGCTGAGGCAGGCGACAACATCGGTGCGCTTCTCCGTGGTATCCAGAGATCTGACATTCAGAGAGGCCAGGTTCTTTGTAAGCCAGGTTCCATTCACCCATACACAAAGTTCTCAGGTCAGGTTTACGTTCTGAAGAAGGAAGAGGGCGGTCGTCATACTCCATTCTTCAACAACTACAGACCACAGTTCTATTTCAGAACAACAGACGTTACTGGCGTTATCACACTTCCTGCTGACAAGGAAATGTGCATGCCTGGCGATAACGTAGAGATGGATGTTGAGCTTATCACTCCAATCGCTATCGAAGAGGGACTTCGTTTCGCTATCCGTGAGGGTGGTAGAACAGTAGGTTCTGGCGTCGTTACAGCTGTTAGAGACTAATTTTTAGTTTGCTATATAAAGATCGGGTACAATTTGTATCCGATTTTTTTTTGTCTTAAAATATTATGAATAATAAGTTAAATGATATTTGCATGCTTTAAAAAAGTACGGTGATATGCTATAATTAGTATATCGGAGGTGAGAATTTGAACGATACAAATACTAAAGATTATATGATTGACGTTGCCCAGGATACTACTTATCAAAATCAGAGTGATGATTATAAGAAGTCGTTTGCAAAGTGGCGTTCAAATCCTCAGAATTCTTTTGGATTCCAGTTTATACATGATACAAGAGAACACTCATACATTGATGGCGAGGGTTTTGTGCCTCATAAGGCAGAGGTAGCTGAGAGGATCTCTATGCTAAAATGCTGTAGTTTGTTGGGCATTTGTCTTGTGGTAATGCTTGCTATTGATTTTCTTAACTATTTTATAGTGAATAAATACGCGCCGGATACAACTGGTACATTTGTGTATTTTTCTCAAACAGATGGCGGATATGGCAGATATGGTGTTGGAATGACTTTTATTTTAGGTCTGTTGTTTGCCGCAAAGTTTGTTGTGCCTGGTCTTATTTTTAAGATCGTTACTAAGATCCCTAATAAAGTCGTTTTTGCAAATTCAAAGGGCTACGAAAAAATGCGTGGAACTGCAGTGGTAATTATGATGGTCATAATCGTTGTGGGCAGAGTTGGACAATATATCCTTAGTCTGCTGTTTTCAGCTGTGCATTTAGACGGGATATATTCTATTTTTGTATTCTCTGAAGATCCTGTTGTAGCTCTTGTTTCTTTTGCTTTCTTTGCGATCATTGTTCCTATAATGCAAGAGATAGTATTTCGAGGAGTTTTTTTGCAGACTTTTCGTCAATTTGGTGACACCTTCGCTATTATGATCACTGCTGTTGTGAACGGTTTATGCTACTATGATATTACATATCTGCCTTTTGTTGTATGCTGTACTGCGGTTCTTGGACTTTTTACTATACGAACAGGCTCGGTTTTTACTGCAATTTCAATGAGTATTTGCGCCCACATCACGAATTTTGTATTAAGTTACATTGTTCTCTATGATCTTCCTTATGCCAAAATAGCAGAAGTCATAATCTGTACAGTGATCGTTGGTGTATCACTTGTGATGTACTCGAAGCTTACAAGCTTTGGTGACTGGACATTCAACATTGAAAATGATAATTCTTTTATGACGATGTCAAAGCGAGTTAAATCTTTCATTGCAACTAACTCGATCGCAGTGTGGATAGCTGCAATTCTTGTGACCATGTTTGTGTGTGCGAGGATAATATGACGAGAGATGAGCTTTACATGAAAAAAGCGTTGGAGCTTGCGGAAATTGCCGCAGAGCAGGGGGAAGTACCTGTGGGTGCGATAGTTGTGAAGCGTTCCAGCGGTGAAATAATCGGCAGGGGATTCAATCGTCGTGAGTATGGGCGTTCCCCTTTGACTCATGCTGAGCTTGTGGCTATTGAGGAAGCGAGTCGCAATCTTGGCGGCTGGCGGCTTATGGGTTGTGAGCTTTTTGTTACTCTCGAGCCTTGTCCTATGTGTACGGGTGCGATAATAAATTCCCGTATCGAGCGTGTGGTTTTTGGTGCGTATGACAAAAAGGCTGGTTCTTGCGGGTCGGTGGTAAATCTTTTTGAGCTACCATATAATCACAGACCTCTTTGTACAGGCGGTATACTGCAAGGGCGGTGTGCAGATACACTGACGGAATTTTTCAAAAATCTTAGACGTAAAAAAAACCTCTCCGAATAGTTCGGGGAGGTTTTCCTTATATTTCGTTTCGATTTTCCAAAGCCTTGTAAAGCGTCACTTCATCAGCATATTCAAGCACTCCGCCAACGGGTAGACCGAACGCCAAACGTGTGACCTTTACACCAAGGGGTTTCAGCAGCCTTGAAATGTAAATTGCCGTAGCTTCGCCATTAACTGTAGGATTAGTAGCCATAATGACTTCTTTAACATTCTCAGGCTCTATCCTTGCAAGCAGTTCTTTTATTTTAAGCTTGTCAGGGGAAATGTCATCCATAGGGGAGAGAAGTCCATGCAAAACATGGTAAACGCCTTTGTACTCCTTAGTACGCTCGAAAGCTGCTATATCCTTTGGGTCTTCTACTACGCAGACCGTTGTGTGGTCACGTCTTGGGTCGGCACAGATAGGACACTTTGGCTTGTCAGTAAAGTTCTGGCAAACGCTGCAAAGATGAACGCTTTTGTGGGCATTAGTGATAGCCGCTGCAAAAGCCGATGCGTCCTCGTCTGTCATGGACATAACATAGTAGGCAAGGCGCTGTGCGGACTTCATGCCTATACCAGGGAGCTTTGCAAATTGCTCTGCCAGAAGTACCAAAGGCAGTGCGTTTGACTCAGCCATTAAAACAGACCTGGGAATGATACTCCGCCTGTGAGTTTCTGCATTTCAGTGTCGCTTACTTCATCGAGGTTAGCAACAGCCTGATTGAAAGCTGCCATAACGAGGTCCTGAAGTGTTTCAACGTCCTCTGGATCAACTACCTCAGGCTTGATATCAAGCTTAAGAACGTTTCTCTTGCCGTTGATAGTTACCTCAACAACTCCGCCGCCTGCTGTACCTGTGAACTCTCTCTGCTCAAGATCTGCCTGAAGAGCTGTGATCTCGTCCTGCATTTTCTGAGCCTGCTTGAGCATCTGATTCATGTTATTGGAAGGACCCTTGCCCATTCCCTGTGGAAGTCTTGCTTTCATTTTAAAAACTCCTTATATTCAAAATTATTTTTTTATATCAACTTCAATATCAAGTTTTTTCGCTTTGTCAAGCAACTGATTTATAGGATTTTCCGTATCCTCAGGTGCGACATTTTTGGCTGATTTGACTTTGATAGTGAAGTTTTGTCCGAAATTATTTTTCAGTATCTCATTAAGCACCGTAGCATCACCGCTTGCTTTGAACTTTTTGAGATAAAAGTCATTGTGTACTATCATAAGCAACACATTCTGACACATATAAGCCTTCGAATTGACTAAGAAACAGCCTATGGCAGGATTTGTCTGCTTAACCTGCTCGACAATGTTGTCCCAAGTCTGCACAAGCTTGAAGTCGCTTGCTTTCATTTTCTTGAAATCCGGGTCAAAAGGCTTTGGTGGTGGAGCTTGTTCCTGCTGAACTGGAGTGGCGATCTGCGGTTGAGTCTGCAAAACGGCACCATTTTTTAGTGCATTCTCAAGCTGAGTTATTCTATTAAGAAGCACTGTGATCTCAGCATTGCCTGATACAGCCTGCACAGTTGCACCTGCTTTTTGAGCAGCTCCGCACAGCTTTATGATACACATTTCAAGCTCGATACGCTTTGATGTGCTTTTTGCAAAACGCTCGCTGCACTCCTGCAAAGTATTTATATCCCCGAGTATCTCGTCCAGCTTCATGCGTTCTGCAAGGGCTTTAAGTCTTTCATACTCGTCAGGCAGACAAGTTATAAGATCCTTGTTGTTGTCAATAGTTTTGATTATCATGACATTTCTCATCTGAGCGAGCAGTTCGCCTGCCAAGACTTTCAGATCTTTTGACATATCATAAAGCTTGTCAATGACCCTGAGTGCGCCTGCGGCGTCCTTTTCGGCTATCTTTTCGAGAATATCAAAAAGATAATCACGTCCTGCAATGCCGGAAGCTGAAGACACAACGTCAAGGGTGATGTCATTTTCATAGGCAACACACTGGTCTAAAAGAGAAAGTGCGTCACGCATACCACCGTCAGAAAGCCTTGCTATCATGCCTGCGGCATCTTCGTGTAGGGTAAAGCCCTCCTGAGAAGCAATATACATAAGCCTTGAAACGATGTCCTCGTTTCTTATCCTGTGAAAGTCGAAATGCTGGCATCTCGACACGATAGTTGCAGGAACTTTATGTATCTCCGTAGTGGCAAGAATAAACTTGACATGCGGAGGAGGTTCTTCCATAGTTTTCAGAAGGGCATTGAATGCGCCAGCGGAAAGCATATGCACCTCGTCTATGATATATACCTTATATTTACATCTTTCAGGAGTATAGACAACGCCTTCACGCAACTCTCTGATATCGTCTACTTTAGAATTTGAAGCAGCGTCAATCTCGATAATATCGGAAAGAGTGCCGTTGTCAGCGTCTTTGCATATCTCACATTCAAGGCATGGCTCACCGTCATGTGGGTCAAGGCAATTGATAGCCTTTGCAAAAATTCTTGCGCAGGTGGTCTTTCCCGTACCTCTCGAGCCTGTAAAAAGATAGGCATGAGCGGTCTTGCCGCTTTTTATCTGATTTTTGAGAGTAGTTGTAATATGCGGTTGTGAAACAACATCGTCAAATGACATTGGACGCCATTTTCTGTACAATGCCTGATACAAAACTCTCACTCCAATCAAGAAAATAAAAAAATCAATCCGACATATGGGCGTGCGGGCGGAACTGTGACACACGAAACAAACCGCTTAATGCTGCTCGGTTCCCCGCCTGACATGGTTCACAGCGTTTCATTGCACAGGACCCGCACACCTATATCTCGGATTGATGAGGAACAATAACTGAATCATATCAATCTAACTTTTGTTACCTTACTATTATAACATACTTCCAATGAAATTTCAAGTGTTTTTGAAAAAAAGTTATAAAAAAGGCAAAGAACATCAACGCCGCTGAACAAAGCTGGACAGCGGCGGATATTATGTGCTTGTAAAATTATATCAGGTGGCAATGATGAAATTCAGCTTGCCGAACGGATAGTTCACCGGGATACAGAATGCAGTGCCTGACAGGGCAAGCTCACCATTTTCCAAAAATTCCTGCGGTGTGAGTGTAAGCTCAACGCCATGCTCGTTTGACTCATTTACAACGAACAGACCGTCGTTTACGTTCAGAAATTCGCCTGCTGTAGCGTTTACAAAGTCATCGACCTCCGTGAAGCTCTCTTTGGCAAACCTCTCAGCGAAAGCCATATATGTCTTTGAATCTGTGGCAATGCAAGCCTCAGCGTTATATTTTCCATTTATTTTTTGGATAACGATATGTTCTGCTGCAAAATTCTTTATAACTGACGCTTCCATAGGAGTGAAATCGTCACCGATAAATCTGATAAGATTTTTGAAAAGCAAAGTAACATAATCCGTACAGATACGAGCATTTTCATCATTGTCAAAATGATAGAACTCATTGATAAGGTTATGTAGAGTTTCTGTTTGATTGTCTGAAATATCGTCGGTTATCTGATTTTCAGCCTTATAGTCTTTAAGTGCCTTTTCAAACTCAGCATTGGTAAGAGCACCGTTATTAACAAGAGTCTGACCCAGGAGCAGGTAATCTGTAGGCTGCTGAGCGAGAAGCTTTTCAACGTCGTCAGCGGTAACATAGCCAAGCTCCACGGCAAGGTCGCCAAAACGTTTGTCGACACTCTGCTGAGTGATATTGACGTGCTCCACCTGCTCGGCTGTCATAAGACCGGCGTTTATAGCGAGAACACCAAGGCGAAGTCTTGTATGCTTTTTAGCCTCGAAAGCCTGAGTAAGATCCTCGGCGGTACAAAGCTTATGGTTAAAGAGGTAGCCTCCAAAAAACTGCGCAAACATTTACAGTACCCCCCTTGCAACGTTCTCAAGAACTTTTAGAGCGTCATTATCAGCTATAGGTTTCTGCAAAAAGTCCACAGCTCCCGACTTAAGAGCGTCTTTCAAATGGCTCTGAGTACCAACAGAAGAAGCCATTATCACCTTAGCGTCAGGGTCTTCTGCTATTATCTGTTTGAGGGCTTCAATACCTGTTACCTTTGGCATGATGATATCCATGAAAACCACGTCAGGCTTAAACTCCCTATATTTGCTAACAGCCTCCTCGCCGTCGGCTGCTTCATAAACGGCTTTTACTCCAAATCCAGAAATAGACATACTGAGCTTTTTGCGAGCGAACATAGAATCGTCACATATAAGCACTGTCATTTCATTTATATTCACGATAGATCCCTCCCGATTATTTTGCGGCAGCAGTTCCGTAATTGCCGATGACGGAGAAAATAATTTCCTTACTGCCTTGTTTTTAATTATATCATAAAAATCTCCAAAAGTCAAGAGCCGCCAAATATGTTTTATGTTGAAAATATACAAAGGAGTAAATGCAGAATTTACTTGCAGTTTGCTTGACAAAATGAAAAAAGTATGCTATAATCATAGTGTTATGTGCCGGTGTGATGGAATTGGCAGACGTGTCGGACTCAAAATCCGATGGTAGCGATACCGTACCGGTTCGACCCCGGTCACCGGCACCATGAAAACGGGTTCTTGTATCAAGAGCCTGTTTTTTTTATTAGTGTCCTCATTCTCTTCTGTCTCTGCTTCACCACCAAGAGCATTGGCGAGCCTACCTCTGCTTGAAAGCCACCTCAGACGAACGGAAACGCCCCTCAGAGCCGTCCGAGCCTGCGGAGCGGAAAACCAACCGCCTGAAAAGAAAAGACCTGAGAAGTGCTTGTGTGAGCAAATCTCAGTTCTCTGTGAGTTATTCAGTTCCAAAAGGGTATGCTGTCATTGTGGCGTGCGCCATAATGCTGATATGGACTTGTGTGGAACGGTTTGCAGGTGTTCCAATAGACTACGGGCAAGCGGCACACATCAATATTGTGCCTTAACAAAATCTTAACACCGTAACCGTAATCTTAACAGCACCTTAACCACTCATGTGATATAATAAAGCTATAATTTGAACGAGAGGTGTACGATGTTACATAAAAATAGAGTAAAAAACAGAACTCATATGACTTCATTTCGGGTCATCATTATCAGTTTCTTTTGCCTAATTCTGGTGGGTACGCTGCTTCTGATGCTGCCGATCTCATCAAGGCAGCGGTGTGTGACTTCATTCCCTGATGCAATGTTCACGGCCGTTTCAGCTACCTGTGTGACTGGGCTTGTTGTAAAGGATACTGCTACATACTGGTCTCTGTTCGGGCAGGCGGTCATTCTGATGCTAATTCAGATCGGAGGTATGGGCGTTATCACCGTCGGGCTTGCGATCATTAGAGCATCAGGGCGGAAAATCGGTCTGTGGCAGCGCAGTACGATGCAGGAATCCATCTCCGCACCGCAGGTAGGCGGTATTGTGAAGCTGACAGGCTTTATCCTTAAAACATCACTTATCATAGAGATGATCGGTGCGGCTTTGCTTGCACCCGTTTTCTGCAATGATCTTGGTATCGCTAAGGGACTGTGGTATTCCTTGTTTCACAGCATATCGGCTTTTTGCAATGCAGGCTTTGATCTGTTCGGCATAAAAGAACCGTTCTCATCGCTGACCTTTTACCACAGCAACATCTATCTCAATATCATCATTATGCTGCTAATTATTACGGGAGGCATCGGCTTTCTCGTCTGGGGCGATATCGGAACACACAAGCACAGGATCAGGCGCTACTCTCTGCAAAGCAAGGTCGTACTGATGACATCTGCTGTCTTGATCGTTCTGCCTGCGCTGTATTTCTTCTTTTTTGAATATGACCATGGGACTATCCATGACCGGACGATCCATTCACTGTTTCAGTCTGTCACAACACGAACCGCAGGCTTTAACACAACTGATCTTGCTGCTATGGATGAATCAGGTACAGCCATTATGGTCATTCTTATGCTTATAGGCGGTTCTCCAGGTTCCACCGCAGGCGGTATGAAAACAACGACTTTTGCTGTTCTGTTACTTTCTGCGATCACAGTGTTTAGCCGCAGAAATGATGTGCAGTGCTTCAAAAGAAGAATATCAGACGAAACTGTCCGCAGTGCAGGCGCTGTTTTGTTTATGTATCTTGTATTGTTCTTTACAAGCGGTGTCATTATCAGCAGAGTGGAAGATCTACCGCTGCTGACCTGTCTGTTTGAAACAAGCTCAGCTATCGGTACTGTAGGGCTGTCACTCGGCATTACGAGCGGTCTGTCTGCTGTATCTCGTGTGATACTGATGATACTTATGTTTTTCGGAAGAGTCGGCGGACTGACACTCATTTATGCAGCTCTGCCGTCGGCGGACAGTCAGAATTCACGCTTACCGCTTGAAAAAATATCTGTAGGGTAAGGAGTCTTATATATGAAAACAGTTTTAATTATCGGAGTAGGTCAATTTGGCAGTCATATTGCCAGACGCATGGAGGAGCTTCGGTGTGAGGTCATGGCAGTAGATGAAAATGAGAAGCATATCAACGATATCCTGCCTTATGTGACCAACGCAAGGATCGGTGACAGCACCAATGAGGAATTTCTCCGTTCGCTTGGTGTAGGAAACTATGATGTTTGTATCGTTGCCCTCGGCAGCCGGTTTCAGTCCTCTCTGGAAACAACGTCTTTGCTCAAGGAGCTGGGGGCAAAGAAAGTCATATCCCGTGCGACAAATGATGTACAAATGAAATTCCTGCTTAAAAACGGAGCCGATGAGGTTGTCTATCCTGAGAAGCAGATGGCACTTCGCATCGCTACAAAATATGCATCAGACAGCATACTCGACTTTATTCATCTGGATAACAATTACTCGATCTACGAATTGAAAGTACCGAAGGACTGGTTCGGAAAGTCGCTTTCACAGATCGATATACGAAAGAAATTCAAGATCAATATTCTGACGATCAAACGCGGAGAAGAGGTATTTATCCCTTCACCGGACACTGTAATTGAAACTGATGACATCGCATTTGTCATAGGTGAGGTTCGGGATATCCAGAAGTGTTTCAGAATCTAGGAGATGATCGTGTGAGAGATGTTCTGCTTGCACTATCTGTAGGAGCAATGTTTCTCTACGGTTTTTTATATTATGAAAAAAGTAGATGAATTCATCGAGGAGATACAAAAGAGCAGACGTGGACACGACCTGTCAGAAGATGATGTTGACGAACACAAAAGTGATATGTTATAATAACAAGGGTGATCCTTATGACTGCTAATTCTATAAAAAGCTCTAAAGCATTTTCTGTGTTCAAAGACTCCGCTATATGTATTGTGGTGCTGACAGCCGCAACACTTGCCGGATACGCATTCAAAGCCTTTCAACTTGCCGATGCGGATATTATCATGCTGTATATTATTGCTGTGCTTGTGATATCCATTTTTACATCAAAGATGTATTTCTGCCTGATATCATCATTAGTAGGAGTAATGCTTTTCAACTGCTTCTTCACCTATCCTGAGTTTTCTCTTTCAGTTCACGATGCAGGCTATCTTGTCACATTTGTGACGATGTTTATTACAGCGTTCATTGCAGGAACGCTTGCCAATAAGCTGAAACGCAATATCCTGATCGCTGAGCAGAATGCCCGTGAAAAGGAGGAGGCGGCACTTCTGGCGCAGAATGAACAGCTTAGAGCTGATATGCTCCGTTCCATATCCCATGATCTCAGAACACCGCTGACCTCCATATCAGGCAATGCCAGTACGCTCATTTCCGGCGGCGATACGCTTGATGAATCAGCACGTCAGCAGATATACACGGATATTTATTCCGAATCAATGTGGCTTATTGAAATGGTGGAAAATCTTTTATACGCTACACGAATTGAGGACGGCAGAATGCAGCTCAATATCTCGGTAGAGATACTTGATGACATTGTTCAGGAGGCTGTCAAACACACCAAACGCACTCACCCAAAGCGAAATATCATCGTTGATATGTATGACGAGATAATCCCCGTTATGGCAGATGCGAACCTTATCGTACAGGTCATAGTCAATCTTATGGATAATGCTGTTAAGTACAGTGATGAGGATTCTGATGTTACCGTCAGTGTGCGCCGAGAAAATGCGCATACTGTTGTGATATCCGTGTCCGATCACGGCTCTGGTATCTCCGATGAAGAAAAAGAAAAGGTATTTGATATGTTCTATACGGGCGGCAGCCGTTCCTCAGACAGCAGAAGAAGTCTGGGGCTGGGGCTTGCACTGTGCAGGTCAATTATTACTTCACACGGCGGTACTATATCTGTCAGCGACAACATACCAAACGGTACAGTTGTCAGCTTTACTCTGCCAATAGGAGAGGTCGATTTAAATGAATGAATATCTTGTTCTGGTGGTGGAGGACGACAAGCCTATCAGAAATCTTATTACAACTACTCTTAAAATGAACGACTATCGCTTTATTACAGCTGTCAGGGGCAACGAAGCGATCATGCTCAGCGCTTCGCATAAGCCTGATATTATCATACTTGACCTTGGACTGCCTGATATTGACGGCGTTGAGGTGATAGAGCATATACGCACTTGGAGCGATGTTCCTATCATCATAGTCAGTGCAAGGAGCGAGGAAAGGGACAAGATAACAGCCCTTGACAAAGGTGCAGATGATTACCTGACAAAGCCTTTCTCTGTTGACGAACTTCTCGCAAGGCTCAGGGTGATACAAAGGCGGCTTATGAAGTCCGAAAACATTTCGGTCACGGAGTTTGTCAATGGCAGGCTACGGATAGACTATGTTTCGGGCTGTGTTCACCTTGATGATGAAGAACTTCACCTGACACCGATAGAATACAAGCTGCTTTGCCTGCTTGCCAAGAATGTCGGCAAGGTGCTGACGCATAAGTACATTATCCAAAGTGTATGGGGAACTCCTGCGGATAACAGCGAAGCCTCCCTGCGTGTATTTATGGCTACCCTGCGAAAAAAGCTGAGTGACAGCAGTCAGGCGCTGATACAAACACATATCGGTATTGGGTATCGTATGATGAAATTATAGTTTTAGGGAGCAGTACAAAGCAGACACTTTATTTGATGATCTGTATCGCCTTCAATGTCTGCAAAAACAATTGAACTGATTTTTTCTAAAGGAAAAAAGGGCAATGCCTTCCACTCACGGAGGACATTGCCCTTTTCATTATGCTGTGATTATATCAGTCCTGAATCTCCTACATCATAGTTGCGATCCTGTATAATAAAACTTGACACATACAAAACAATCAAAGTATAATAAAAACAAGGGAGTGTGTCATCAATGGGAACATGAAAACAATATGATGAAGAGTTTAAAAAGCAGGCAATAAAGCTCGCAAAGGAGATTGGCACCTAGCTTTATGCCGCTGGGCATATTTTTATTTGTATCGTGTATTATTTTACAGTTCACCTGCCCTAATTTGACAAAAGTACGTCAATGGGGTATAATGTAACCAGCGTTACGCAAATTAATTATAGGCAATACCACACAAGACAAGCCTATACCTATTATTATAGAAACGAGGTCATGAAAATGAGCGAGGAAAGAATACCTAAGAGAAGTGAAGTGCCTGAACAGTTCAAATGGGCACTGGAGGATATTTATGCCACTGACGAAAAGTGGGCGGAGGACTTGCAGAAGCTTAAGGCTATGCCGGAGAGGATAGCGGCGTTCAAGGGCAGGCTTAGCGAGAGTGCTGACACGCTTTACGATTTTATGCAGCTTTCAGACGAGATATCTGTTCTTTGCGACAGCCTTGGCAACTATGCTCAAAGACGTTCTGACGAGGACACTGCAAATGCAAAGTATCAGGGCTTTATCGGTCAGCTTATGAACGCTTATGTGGCAGTAAATTCAGCAGGAAGCTTTGAAACACCTGAGATCATTTCTATCGAGGAGGATAAGCTTCAGGAATTCTATGAGGATAAGCCTGAGTTGAAGCTTTATAAGCGTGCGCTGGATAAGCTACGTCGTAAAAAGGCTCATATCCTCTCTGAGGCTGAGGAGAAGATACTTGCCCTCACTGGTGAAATGGGTCAGTCCCCTGAGAATATCTACTCTATGTTTTCTGACGCGGACCTGCGTTTCCCTGACGCTGTGGATAAGGACGGCAAGGCTCATCAGGTCACACACGGAAGCTATATACCACTGGTGCAGAGCGAGGACAGAGTACTGAGAAAGTCGGCTTTCGAGTCTATGTACGGCACCTTCGATAAGTTCAAGAACACCTGTGCGGCAACACTGTCGGCACAGATAAAAGCGGTGAACTTCTATGCAAAGGCAAGAAGATATGATTCAAGCCTTGAAGCCGCTTTGGACGGAACAGAAGTACCTGTTTCAGTGTACAAAAACCTTATTGAAGCCGTCCATGACAATATGCACTATATGTACGATTATGTTGCACTGAGAAAGAAGCTTTTGGGCGTTGACGAGCTGCATTTCTATGACCTTTATACGCCTGTTGTTCCTGACGCAGATATGAAGATAACCTTTGAGGAGGCTAAGGAAACTGTCCTGAAAGCCCTTGCACCTATGGGTGAGGATTACCTTGCGATACTCAAAGAGGGCTTTGAAAACCGCTGGATAGACGTTTACGAGAACGAGGGCAAAACAAGCGGAGCATATTCCGCAGGTGCAAGAGTTCACCCTTATGTGCTGCTCAATCATAAGGATACACTTAACTGTATGTTTACGCTGGCACATGAAATGGGTCATGCTATACACTCGTATCTTTCAAATAAAAATCAGCCTGTGGTATATTCAGATTACGTTATCTTCGTGGCAGAGGTAGCCTCAACTTGCAACGAGGCATTGCTCATGCAGTATCTGCTGAAAAATACCGAGGATAAAAAGCAGAGAGCGTATCTTATAAACTACTTCCTTGAACAGTTCCGTACCACACTTTACCGCCAGACAATGTTCGCAGAGTTTGAGCTGAAAATAAATGAAATGGTAGCGGCAGGGGAGAGTCTGACAGCCGAGGGGCTGAACGAGCTTTACGGCGAACTTAACAAGCACTATTTCGGTGACGGAATAGTGCTTGATGATGAGATAAAATTGGAGTGGGCAAGGATACCTCATTTCTATTATGACTATTATGTTTATCAGTATGCAACAGGCTATTCTGCGGCTATCGCACTTTCACAGAGGATATTGAAGTATGGCAAACCTGCGGTAAAGGACTATATAGGCTTCCTGAAAGGCGGCTGCTCAACTGACCCTATCTCATTGCTTAAGGGTGCAGGTGTAGATATGGCAACAACTCAGCCTATCAATGAGGCACTTGCAATGTTCGGAGAGCTTGTAAAGGAAATGGAAGAAGCAATGGCGGAGTAAGTGAGGAGTTAAGAGTGAGGAGTGAGGAATGAGGAGTGAGGAATGGGCATAGCTGACCAAAGTTGTGCCCCCCAATACCGAGCGTAGCGAGAGATAAAACGCAGGCTCAAGCCCGGCGTTAGAGGGCTTGCAGGGTCAAGGGACAGAGTCCCTTGTGGGTACAGGGCAAAGCCCTGTCGGAGTTTGAGGCAGAGCCTCAATAGGCGTAAGCCTACCAAGCGGTGCAGAAAAGTAAAAAAGCATACAAAAGTAAAAGAAACAATAAAGCGGTGTCGGAGAAAAAATCTCTGCACCGCTTTTTCTATCCAAATAAACAAAGTAAAACCCGCAAAGAGCGTAGCGATTTTGCGGTGGAAGGAACTTGCCTGAATGAACAGTATGCCTTTACCACTTCTTGTTTATATCCGCACAACGCATACCTATCTTCAACGCCCTCAGCTCAACATAACAGCCGCATAAAACGCACATTCCGTCCACAAGCTTTTCACAATCCTTGCAAAACGCCAAACGCTGACGATACTCTTCCTCTGATACTTTCTTGTCCGCAGGATATGCCGCAATGTGCGAACGCATATCACGGAGAAAATCATTTTCATCCATATCCTCCAACAGGCATTTTCTACACTGAACCTTTGTTATATCACTCATAAAAATTTCTCCATTGTACAAAAAAGCGGACAGCTCAATGCCGTCCGCCTTGTTATCTTATTCTACAGAAATGATGTAGTAGTAAACAGGCTGACCGCCGTTTATAAGGTTTACATCAAGATTTGAGAACTTCGCAGCTACCTGCTTTTGCAGTGCCTCAGCCGCCTCGTCTGTAACGTCTGAGCCGTAAAGGATCGTGATGAATGAGCTGTCACCCTTAACAAGCTTCTTTGTGAGCTTGTAAGCTGCCTTTGAAACGTCCTTTTCCACAAAGCTCAGCTTGCCGTTTTCAATGCAGAGTATCTCGCCCTGCTTGATAGCGTGACCCTCATAGTCAGAATCCCTTGCCGCAAATGTTACCTGACCTGTGGCAACTCTTTCAAGTGCATTGGTCATTTCAATGCGGTTCGTATTGAAATCAGCGTCAGGGTCAAATGCCAGCATTGCTGACATTCCCTGCGGTATAGTCCTTGTCTGAAGCACGCATACCTTTCTGTCTGCAAGCTTAACAGCCTGCTCAGCCGCCATGATGATGTTCTTATTGTTTGGCAGAACAAAAACTGTTTCAGCGGGGCATGACATTATTGCCGCAAGTATATCCTCAGTGGACGGGTTCATGGTCTGTCCGCCCTTAACGATGCAGTCAACACCGATATCTCTGAACATTGACTCAATGCCGTTTCCTGCCGCAACTGCAACAAAGCCGTACTGCTTTTCAGGCTTTGCAGGAACGAACTCCTGTTTTGCTTCTTTCTGTCTGGCCTTGTGCTGGAGCTTCATATTTTCTATCTTTGGCAGATTGATGTAGCCAAATTCAAGACCCTTCTGTATTGCCTTACCAGGGTCGTTGGTATGAACGTGTACCTTTATTATCTCATCGTCCTCGACAACTACAACGCAGTCACCTATGGTTTCAAGATAAGCTCTCAGCTTTGATGAATCGTCAGCGTCAGCTTTCTTTGTGATTATCATTTCAGTGCAGTATGTGAAGTGTATCTCACAGTCATATTGACCAACAGTTGCCGCAAATGTGTCGACTGTTACCTGCTGTTTCTGTGCAGGAGCATCAGCCTTTACTATTTCGCCGCCCTTGAATACATCTCTCATTGCTTCAAAGATGATGAGCAGACCCTTTCCGCCTGCGTCAACAACGCCTGCCTTGGCAAGTGCAGGGAGAAGCTTTGGTGTTTCGTTCAGTGAAAGTTCAGCCTGTTTGCAAACTTCCTCCATTATAATAATAGGATCGTTTGTGGAGTGGAGCATTTCTCTTGCTTTCTCCGCAGACTCTCTTGCAACTGTCAGGATAGTTCCCTCTGTAGGCTTCATTACGCTCTTGTATGCTCCTGAAACGCCCTGTTCCAGTGATTCAACAAGTTCATTCGCACCCATTTCCTTTTTGCCTGCAAGTCCTTTTGCAAAGCCTCTGAAAATAAGCGAAAGTATAACGCCTGAGTTTCCTCTTGCACCTCTAAGAAGTGCAGAAGCTGTTGTGCTTGCCACAACTGAGCAGTCTGTATCGTCGCTGAGATTTTCAAGCTCTGCTACGGAATTTGTTATAGTCATTGACATATTTGTTCCTGTATCTCCGTCAGGTACTGGGAACACGTTAAGCTCGTCAACTGATTTTTTCTTGTTAGATATGCTGTGTGCGGCACTTATGACAGCGTCACGCAGCAAGCCTCCGTTTATCACTATAGTTTTCCTCCTATACTGTTATAGATATCCTAGGACGTTCAGCCTTTCATTTCGTCAACGTAAACGTTCACAGATTTAACGTTGACACCTGCCTGCTCTGTCAGAACATAATTTACCTTGTGAATGATGCTGTCAACGATAGCTCCGACATTTATGCCGTAGTTCACAGTGATGTGCAGGTCAACGATAAGCTCGTCCCCGTCCTGACGGATTATAACGCCCTTTGTGGTGTTCTCTTTTTTTAGCATTGCAGAAACGCCCTGTTTTGCACCATAGGCGTTAAGTCCTGCCACGCCGAAACAGCTTTCGGCAGTATCCGAGATAAGCTGTCTGAGATATCCAGTGGATATACCTATAGTTCCAATGTGGTTGCGAAACTTTATCACAGAAAACAACTCCTCTTGATCGTGGCAGGATCACAAGCTTATTTCTTATGCCGCCACATAATAATTTATTTTATTATATCATAAACATTTGACTTTTGCAATAGGTTTTCGCTCTTTTGTACACCTGTCAAATTTATCCCAGAAGCCATTTTGCGGCTTCCAGAGGCGTTTCGGCTATATACACCGCACCTGCCTGAGAAAGCTCCTCTCTTGTGCCGTAGCCGTAAAGCATACCGATGCAGTCTATGCCAAGAGCCTTTGCACCCAGTACGTCATGATACCTGTCGCCTGCCATTATCACCTGTGAGCGGTCATTAACTCCGCAGTTTTTCAAAGTGTGCACGATAACGTCCGCCTTTACGCTCCTAGAGCCGTCAAGCTCAGCACCGCCTATGTAGTCAAAATACTGTGCAAGGTGAAAATGCTCCAGTATCTTCACCGCAAAGACCTGTGGCTTAGAAGTCGCCACCGCAAGGTGAAGCCCAGCCTCTGACAGCTTTTTAAGACATTCTTCAACGCCGTCATAAACACGGTTCTCGAAAATGCCCTTGGTGGTGTAATATTCACGGTAGTATTTAACAGCCTGCTCGCATTTTTCATCATCAAAGCCGTAAAAATCCCTGAAAGAGTCTTTCAGCGGTGGGCCGAGAAACTTTGTCATCGTGCCCATCTCAGGCTCTATGCCGAACTTTTTCAGTGCGTATACAGCCGAATTTATTATGCCCTCGCCCGACTCAGTAAGCGTGCCGTCAAGGTCAAAAAGAACATATCTGTAATTTTTCATGTCATTACCTCACATAATACAATATATCAATTGCTATTATAACGCAAAACAGCTTATTTGTCAAAGAAAATGGGCAATTACGCACAAAAAATCCTGCTGAAATACGGCATTTATATCATTGACAAAAACACCGCTATAAGTTAAAATTATAAAGGCGGTTTGTGTCAAAACGTACCGCAAAGAAGTGTTTTCCTGTTTATATCGGAAATGGAAAACGTGAGAAAATTTATATGAATGAGGTGTTATATTGAAACTTATTTTTGATGTTTCAGACAAGCCAAAGGCTGGTCAACTGGTAGTTTTCGCATTGCAACAAATGCTGGCTATCCTTGCGGCGACCATCGCTGTGCCGCTTATTATCGGCAACGGTCTTACTCCTGCGGCTGCAATGTTTGGTGCAGGTGTGGGAACTATAGTTTATATCTTTTTTACAAAAAGAAAAAGCCCTGTGTTCCTTGGCTCGTCCTTTGCTTTTTTAGGCTCAATGGCGGCGGCTTTTGCAGGCGGCGTTTCAATGCAGCTTGGCATGCTTGGACTTATCGTTGGTGCATTCCTTGCAGGACTTGTGTATGTCGTTATTGCAATAGTAGTAAAATTTGTTGGAGTAGGCTGGCTCAATAAACTCATGCCTGCGGTTGTAATAGGACCGACCGTTGCTATAATCGGACTTTCCCTTGCAGGAAATGCTATCGGCGACCTCGTCAAAGGCGACGTAACAAAGCAGGTAACAGAGTATGCAGTCTCCACCGACAGCGGCACACCTGAGATAATCGAAACTGTATCCAACGTGTCTGTAGGCTCGTCATATGTGGCTCTTATCTGCGGACTTATCACCCTTGCAGTGGTAATGCTTTGCTCAACATATGGCAAGAAAACTCTCAGACTTATACCTTTTATAATCGGTATCCTCGCAGGCTATGCAGCCGCAGCTATCTTCACTGTTATCGGCAATATATGTGATATTGACGCACTTAAAATAGTAGATTTCAGTGTTTTCAGCAGCTATATGCTCACAGACGGCAGCGTTTCACTGAAAACATTTGTGAGCCTGCCGGACTTTGCGTTCGTTTCAGGTCTGAAAGGTCTTAAGGAGTTCGACTTCTCATATTTTGCAACTATATTTGTAGCCTATGTGCCGGTTGCACTTGTTGTTTTTGCAGAACACGTTGCTGACCATAAAAACCTTTCTTCTATTATCGACCATGACCTCCTTGAAGAGCCCGGTCTTACAAGAACGCTTCTCGGTGACGGTGTAGGTTCTATCGCAGGCGCACTGTTCGGCGGCTGTCCGAACACAACATATGGCGAGTCTGTTGCCTGCGTTGCTATCACGGGAAATGCTTCTGTTGTAACTATCTTTGCGGCAGCAATAGGCTGTATGCTGTTTTCATTTATCACTCCGCTTGTTGCGTTCGTTGATTCTATCCCTGCCTGCGTAATGGGTGGCGTTTGTATCGCTCTTTACGGCTTTATCGCAGTTTCAGGTCTTAAAATGATACAGGACGCAAACCTTGACGATAACAGAAATCTCTTTGTTGTGTCCGTTATCCTCATTGCAGGTATCGGCGGTCTGACACTCACATTCGGTGATATAACACTCACAGAAGTAGCGGCAGCACTTATCCTTGGCATTCTTACAAACGTTATGCTCTCAAAGAAAAAAGGCAACGCAACCAAGAAATAATTATAACAAAATTGCAGAGGCGAACAGCGTTCGCACGTTACTGCACACAAAAAATGCGAATTTATAAATCATTATGAAAGGAAATCGGAAAATGGGAAACGTAAATATCATCAATCACCCGCTTGTAAAGCACAAAATAACGCTTATGCGTGACGAAAAGACCGGAACAAGAGAGTTCCGTATACTTGTGGAAGAGGTCGCAATGCTCATGGGCTATGAGGCTATGAGAGATCTTCCAACAGAGGACGTTGAGGTGAAAACACCTATCACCACAAGAAAGCTCCCTATGCTCTGCGGCAAAAAGCTTGCTATCGTGCCTATCCTGAGGGCAGGTCTTGGCATGGTAAGCGGACTTCTTGCACTCGTTCCGTCTGCAAAGGTAGGACATATCGGTCTTTACCGTGACGAGGTCACACACGAGCCACATGAGTATTACTGCAAGCTCCCTGATAGAATAAACGAGCGACTTGTTATTGTCTGCGACCCAATGCTTGCGACAGGCGGATCTGCGATACAGGCTGTTGACTTTTTGAAAGACAAGGGCTGCAAGAACATCAAGTTCATGTGCATAATCGCTGCGCCTGAGGGTCTTGACGCTTTGAGAACGGCTCACCCTGATATCGACATTTATGTAGGCAACCTTGATGAAAAGCTCAACGAGGACGCTTATATCGTTCCTGGTCTTGGCGACGCAGGTGACAGGATCTTCGGCACAAAATAATGGTCTTATACTAATACTCGCTGCTCTGTATTTTGCAACAGAGCGGCGATTTTTTTGTTTTATTCACTAAAAAAACTTTAAAAAGTTCCTTCAATTTCAGTTGTTAAAATAATTGAAACTTATTTCCGTTGATGATATAATTCAAATGTAGAAATATAGAACAAAAAAAAACAGGGCGAACTCATGTAAAAAAATATATTATGAGGATACATCCTAATAAGGAGATAAAAATGTTTGTGAAGAAAACCGGCCGTTTTTTTGCGGTCACAAGCATGATCGTGTGCTGCTGTTGCACTGCAACTGTGTTTATCTCATACATAAAACGCAGTAACATACGAATGCTTTGTCTTGGACCATTTTTCCTTGCGGCGGCGATAGTGTTGTATATTGCTCTGAAACGCTGTGAAAAGAAGCTTACCAAAAAGCGTGTCAGACTTATATTTGCCTTTTTCTGCCTGATTTTGCTTGCATTGCAGATATTGTTTGTGCGTTATCTTTATTACAACTACGAAATGGTTGACCCCAAAATAACAGGGGAGTTCGCAAAACGCTTTGTCATGGGTGAAGATCTGGGGAGCATCAAAGAAAGCTATCGTATTTATGCTGCAAAATACCCTAACGCATGGGGCATGATATATTTGCAGATACCCTTTTTCGCCTTATGGAAGCTTTTCACTGGCGGCGTGAGCATTTATGCGGGGCAGACCTTTAACGTAATTCTTATTCAACTTAGCGTAATAATGACCTTTCTCGCAGGGGAGAGGATTTTCAAACTTAACAGCCAAAGGCTTTTTTGCGGCATTATTTCGGCACTTATGCCTGTTATGCTTCTGTATACACCGTTTTTTCATTCTGATACAGCAGGCATGATATTTGTAAGCTGTACTCTTTATTTTCTCACCCTTGCGGTGAAAGAAAAAAGCAAAACCAAAAGCGTTGTTTATGCTCTTATAGCAAGCCTTTTTATCGCACTTGGAAACACTGTCAAGGGAAGCATTGCAGTAATGCTGATTTCAGTGATGATATTTTTTGTGCTGAAAATGGGTGTAAAAAGGGGAGCTATCCTGAGCCTTGCGGCCGTTATGCTGTTTATTGGCGTGTCAAAGGCGGCATACTATGGCGGTCTTGCTATGGGTATCTCTGATGAAAAAATGGTAGACAGATATCGTTTTCCTGTTACACACTGGATAATGATGAGCCTTAACAGCGACTACAAGACCCACGTTGACGAGGACGTTGACTTCACTATGTCATTTGATACATATGACGCCAAAAAGCAGGCGAATATCCGGGAAATAAAAGCCCGCCTTGAAAACATAAGCACCCCTTATGAAGCCTGCAAAATGGCTTATCACAAAGTCGCCAGAACGTGGGACAGCGGTGGTTTTTCCTATGGCAAATATCTATCACGCTCCGACCCCTCAGGTGGTCTGCGAGAGGTATTGCACAGTCGCTTGCTTGGTAGCTATGTAGACGGCTATCACAGTGCAATGCTCATAGCAATGGCGTTTGGTGCAGTTTATGCCGCTGGCAAGCGTCGCCACTCTGCTTTGTTTTTCAGCATAGTGACTCTCACGGGTGTTATACTCTTTTTCCTTATATGGGAAAATCCACCGAGATATATCGTCACATTTATCCCCGTGATAATGCTTCTTTGCACTGCAGGAACAAGATTTATCACAGCGATTATTTCACGTCTTTGTAAGCGTGTGAGTGCTTCAAAATAAGATAAAAAAAGGCCTCTTATGTTTTTCCATAAGAGGTCGATTTTTTTATTGTGTAACATCAAGATAGAACGCAGGGTTCAATATATAACCCTGATAGCGTATCTCAATGTGCAGGTGGTCGCCCGTTGAAAAGCCGGTCGAACCCATTTTGCCGATAACGTCGCCTTTCTTCACCTCGTCACCTATCTCTACATCTACCTCTGTGAGATGTCCGTAAAGGGTGATGAACTCGTTGCCGTGGTCGATGATAACATAGTTTCCATAACCGCCACCACAGCCGCAGGACTCCTCCTTGCCGTAGTCATGAGTGCAGGTGGTGTTTATCTTTATGACCTTGCCACTGCATGAAGCGTGAATAGGCGTGCCATGAGCCGCAGGAATGTCAAGACCAGTGTGATATGAGCCCCATCGTGCGCCCACGCCTGATGATACGGAGTAAGCCCCCGGAACAGGCCATGCGAAGTAGTAATCAGGCTCGGCATATCCAAGCTTTTCGCCCTTGTCAAGGCGGTCATTTATCTCCTTGTGAAGCTCTTCAAGCTTCACATCTGCAAGTGCCATTGTGGCGGAAACTTCGTTATCTCTTGCTGTTCCGCCTGAGCCCGATGATTTCAGTATGCCAGAAAGGCTGCCCTCAAACTGCTCACGTTCCGCCTCATAGGCTTCGTTCTGCTCTCTGAGCTTTTTCTGCTTAGCTTTAAGCTCCTGCTGTGTTTTTGTACTGGAGCGGTAAAGCTGACTGAGCATATCTTTCTGCTGTGTATACTGTGTGTACTGAGCGTCATACTCGGCTTTCTGCTTGTCAAGGGTCTTTTGCATATCCTCATATTCAGTTTTGAGTTTTATAAGGTTATCAATGATAGTGTCATCATGGTGTGCTACACGCTTTATAAGCTCTAATCTCATGAGTATGTCATAAAAGCTGTCTGATTCCAAAAGCATTGTGGTGTAGCTGTCCGACCCTGCGATATACATTGCCCTTAATCTTTGTTTAAAGTCATCTATGCCCTTGTTTATCTCAGCCTGCTTCTTATCGATATTTCGCTGATTGGTGTTTATCTGAAGCTCCAGTGCGGTCATGTAAGAGTTGAGAACGTCTATTTCGTCATTTATAGAATCTATCTTTTCTTTCAGAAGCTTCTGCTTTTTCTCGCTTTTCTCAATGTCCTCATCATATTTGTCGAGCTGTTCGTTTATTTCCGTCTGCTTTTTTGATAGCTCTCTTAGCTGTTCTGCATACTGTGTGATGTCAAAACCTGTTGACTCCTCCTGAGAATTATCGTCATTTTCTGTTTGTTCATCGCTTTGCTGACCTCCGTCAGCCACAGAATCAGTATAGCTATAGTCCTCCCCCTGCGAGTTTTCAGTGTCCGCTGAGGTTATCTTCAAAGAAGAATTGTAGCTGCTTCCTGCAATACCAGCGGTAACAGCGAATGCGATAATGAAAGTGAGAATACGTTTTAAGCTGTAAAGCCTGTTCATGAAATAAAAGACTCCTTTGGTTGTGGGGCAAGACCTTTCGGCATTGCCTGTTTATACATAATTTGACGGATTCTGAGCCACGCCGTTCAATCGCACCTCAAAGTGCAGGTGGTCGCCGGTTGAATATCCTGTTGAGCCGACAATACCCAGAACGTCGCCCTTGTTGACGTGCTGACCCTGTGTTACGCTCATATACTGTGAGTGACCGTAAAGAGTCCAGTAGCCGTTGCCGTGGTCGATTATGCAGTAGTTTCCGTATCCACCGCCGCAGCCGCATGAGCCGTTCTTGCCATAATCGTGTGTGCAGGTGTTGCTGACCAGTATAACAGTACCCTCAGCGGCAGCGCATATCTTTGCGCCTCTTATTCCAGGAGACCAGATGTCGATACCCTTGTGATAAGCGCCCCAGCGCCAACCCACGCCGTAGGAAATATGATAATAACCCGGCACAGGCCATGTAAACTGGCTCTTGTCGGTATAATTGTAGTCACCGTTATTGGTAGAAGATTGACCGCTGTTAGAGGTGTTGCCGTTTGCATTAGAAGGTGAAGAATTGCCGTTATTATTCTGCTGTTGCTGCTGTTGTCTACGTTCTTCTTCCTCTCTTCTCTTACGTTCTTCCTCTTCTTTTTTCTTACGTTCCTCTTCTTCCTTCTTTTTGATCTGCTCCTGCTCCTTGTAAAGCTTCTGGAGCTGTGTCTCGAAGTCTTCCTGCTCCTTGTTTATCTGCTCCTTATTGGCTTCATAAGCCGCCTTATCTTCCTCAAGCTGGTCGATAACGGCCTGACTTTTTGCATAAAGGTCGTCAAGCTTTTTCTTCTGCTCAGTGTGATAGGCCTTTTGTTCCTCAAGGGTAGTTTTGTTAGTTTCAAGTTCAGTCTTGTTGGCTTCAAGCTCTGCTTCCTGAGATTCATACTCGCCTTTAAGCTCAACAAGTCCGTCGATCATGGTGTTGTCATGGTCAGCCACTCTTTTGACAAGCTCTATTTTCATAAGCATATCATAAAAGTCCGTCGAACCAATAAGAATATCGGTGTATGAACTATTTCCGGCAACATACATTGCTCTAAGACGTTGTTTGAAGTCAACAACGCCATTTTCTATCTCAGTTCTCTTGTTTTTTATTTTTATTTCGCTCTTTGCGATAGCCTCTTCAAGGTCGGCTATCTCAGTTTTAAGGTCAGTGATAGAATCCTCAAGGGTCAGTATAGTTTCCTGAACAGTTTCTATCTGCTCTTGGATAGCTTTCTGATTTTCTTCCTCCTTGGAGATATCGTCCTTTGTGCTGTTTATCTGCTTGTCAAGGTCAGCCTGCTTTTGTTCAAGCTCGCTTATTTTATCCTTGGCAGAGGATATTTTTTTCTTGTTGTTCTTTATTGCCTGACTTTCTGCAGAAGCGTTCTGTGCTGTCATGACCGGCTGTGTGCCGCCTGCAAGCATTGTCATGGAAGCGACTACGGCGATGGTGAAAGCCAATACTCGCTTCATTGTGAATATACCTGTTTTCATACCTGTCCTCCGTCTTAAAAAAGACCATTTTTACACGTTTTTATCTTTCTCTAACGCATTATCCCGGACGTTCTCTCTTTTTTATCTCATGTCAGGATATGCTTTAAACTGCAACAAAAGGCAGTCTAAAAACCCCGTTGGATCATAGCCTGCCTTATGTCTATATTTGGCAAATGTATTATACTTTAAGATGCTTGCCTGTGCTTATAGAAGTACCCACCGCACCGATAACAGCGCCTGCGATAAGATAAGATGCTGCAACAGGGAGCAAGAGGGATTTGAACGAATACAAATTCTGAACACCGAGGATGCTCCAGAGCTTGAAGTCATCATTGAAGATGTTGTAAATTCCCTCGTAGGCAAACTTTGTGAGCAGCAGTGCGCCTGCGGCTGCAAGCAGACCAACTATCATACCCTCGATAAAGAAAGGTATTCTGATAAAGCTGTTGGTAGCGCCTACATATTTCATGATGTTGATCTCTTTACGTCTTGCGAAAACGCTTGCTCTGGTGGTATTTGAAATGATTATCAGACAAACCACAACAAGTGCCACAATGACCGCAAAGGCAACTATCGTAAATACTCTTCTTATACTGATAAGGATATCAGCAAATGCTGTAGGGGACTTTGTTGAGTCAACATTGTCAAAGGTCTCTATCTGAGTGGTTGTTTCGCTCATCTTCTCGATATCCTTGACCGTTACCTTGTATGTATCAGGCAATGGGTTATCGTCAGCATACTGGAAGAAATCCTTTTCCTCGTCTGTCATGCCCTTGAGCATATTTTTCCACGCCTCGTCCTTTGAATAAAGGCTCACAGTGTTGATATTTCCGACCTCTTTGAGATTATTTTCAAGGGTCTGCATATCAGCCTGACTTGTGCCGTCCTTAACGATAACGATGACCTCGCTCTTGTCCTCGATACCGCCGATTATTCTTGTAAGGTTAATGGAAACCAGCACCGAAGTGCCTACCATGAGCAGGGAAACGAGCAGTATACAGAAAGAGGCGAACGTCATCATTCTGTTTTTCCAAATGCCCTTGAAGCCCTGATTTATAAGATATCTAAAACTACTTGCTTTCATTGGAGCCTCCTATCACTTCGTCAAAGGCAATCTGACCTTTGTTGATGTTGATAATTCTGCCTCCGAAATAGCGCACAAGGTCATGCTCGTGGGTAACCATAAGAATGGTAGTGCCGCACTCGTTTATGCCCTTGAGAAGCTCTACTATCTCATATGAAAGTGCAGGGTCGATATTTCCTGTCGGCTCGTCGGCAATGATGAGCTGTGGGTCGTTCACAAGTGCTCTTGCAAGTGCCACACGCTGCTGCTCACCGCCTGAAAGCTCGGTCGGATAGCTTTTCGCCTTATCGGAAAGTCCCACAAGGCTTATAACATACGGAACACGGCTTCTTATGTACTTTGCAGGAGCGTCGATCACTCTCAGCACGAACGCCACGTTCTCATAAACTGTCATTGTAGGGATAAGTCTGAAATCCTGAAAAACAACGCCGATAGTTCTGCGAAGGGCAGGTATCTTTCTTCTTCTCAGCTTTTTCAGATTGAAGCCGTTTACCATTACTGTACCGCTGGTCGCATCTATTTCTTTAAGCACCAGCTTGATAAGTGTTGATTTTCCGGCGCCTGAAGGACCTACCACGAAAGCGAAGTCACCGTCGTTTATCTTCAGGTTTACTTTGTTCAGAGCGTCCACACCGCTTGAATAGGTAACGGACACGTCTTTAAACTCTACCAAAATTTACACCGCCTTAGTTTTACAGAGGCAAGCAAGCCTCTTTTCCGCTCGTAGGATTTAGAACTTGACAGGGTTAGCGGAGAGATATTTCTTTACCATAAGAGCTATCTTGAAGATGATAGCGTGGTCGAACTCTCTCAGGTCAAGACCCGTGAGCTTTTTGATCTTTTCAAGTCTGTACACAAGAGTATTTCTGTGAACAAACAGTTTTCTTGAAGTTTCAGAAACGTTCAGGTTGTTTTCAAAGAACTTCTGGATAGTGAAAAGTGTTTCATGATCCAGCGACTCGATAGAGCCTTTCTTGAAAACTTCTTTAAGGAATGTTTCGCAAAGTGTTGTAGGCAGGTGATAGATAAGTCTTGCGATACCAAGATTGTCATAAGAAACGATATTCTTGTCAGTATCGAACACCTTTCCTACCTCGAGAGCTATCTGTGCTTCCTTGAAGCTTCTTGCCAGATCCTTTACGCCCTCTACTACTGTTCCTATACCTACAGTGACTCTTGTATAGAATTCACTTGAAAGGGTATCAGAAATAGAACGTGCCAGCTTTTCCAGATCCTTTGACTCAACGCCGTTTGCCACTTCCTTAACAAGCACGATATCGCTCTCAGTGATGTTGAAAACGAAGTCCTTGGACTTGTCAGGGAAAAGGTTCTGGATAACATCGTAAGCTGAAACGTCATTTGTGGAGAGTATTCTGATAAGCAGCACGACTCTTGAAATGTCAGCGCTGAAATGCAGCTCTCTAGCTTTAACATGAACGTCGCCCGGCAGCACGTTGTCAAGCACTACGTTCTTGATGAAATTGTTTCTGTCGTATTTTTCGTCATAATACTGCTTTATGCTGGAAAGAGTAATGGCAAGTATGCTTGCATACTTTGCTGCCACCTCGTCTGTTCCCTCAACGAAAACAGCATAGTCAGGTTTCATATGAGCACCGAATGGCTTATAGGTATAACCGTCTCTAACAAAAATGTCGTGTGAATCGCCCAGATCTAACGAAACAAATTCGTTAGTCGTTCCGACCTGTGAAAGCTCAGAGCAGGCAATGATAGTTGCGTTCTCATCTATTACGCCTATGACGCAGTCGATAGTGTCACGCATCTGATGAACAACGCTCTGAAATAATCTGTTTGACATAAGTTATTCCCCTCTACTTGCAAAAATTTTCGACCTAAGTTCTGCCATGGGCATAATTACCCCATAAGGGCAGATGTCTGCACATTGTTATTATAACAAAAAACGATATGTTTTGCAAGTGTTTTATAGTGAAAATATGCAAAAAAACTTTTATACCGCAGTTTCAAGCACTGGTCTGCGGTCTGATATATTACAAATTGTAACACATTTTGCTCTCTTATGTGTGAATTTTTTGTTAAATCACAGGTTTTCATGGTGATTTTGTACAAAAGAGGGGCGTAAAGTTCGTTTTAAGTAACCGAATTGTAATTAATAAACTTTTTGTAAATATCCTGAGCTATGTGCATAACAGCGTAGTTAAAGCGTTGCAAAGGGTAAAAAAATATGTTACAATCTATAAAAAGAAAGCTGTAAGATTTGTTATCGGGAGGTAATCAAAATGGACGTAAAAAAATATCTTGAAGCAGGAAAGATAGTATCGGTGTTCGGCATAAAGGGCGAGATAAAAGTACAGCCATGGTGTGATGGACCTGAATTTCTCTGCGGATTTGACACACTATATTATAAAAGTGGTACTCCTGTGGAGATAGAGCGTTCGAGAGTTGCAAAGAATATCGTTGTAATGAAAGTCAAGGGCGTTGACACTGTGGAGGAGGCTCAGAAGCTTCGCAACAGGGTGCTTTATATCGACCGTGACGATGTGGAGCTTGATGAGGGCTGTTATTTTGTTCAGGATCTTATAGGTCTTGAAGTGGTCGACGCTGACAGCGGTGAAAGCTACGGCAAGATAACAGACGTAAGTCAGACAGGCGCAAACGATGTTTACCACATCGCTGACGAAAAGGGAAACGTTAAGCTTATCCCTGCGATACCTGAGGTGGTGGCTGAAACTGATATCGAGGGTGGCGTGATGAAGATAACTCCGCTGGAGGGGCTTTTTGATTAATGAAGTTCTGCAAATACGAGGACTTGGAAAGGCTTGCCAGAGATTATTCTGACGGAATGTTCAGCCTGATATTTCCAAAGCTCAACAGCCGTGAAAAGTCGCTTGAATGTATCGAGAGAGTTTTTACAGCATACATAGATGAAAGCCCACGGCTGAAAAGTCCCAGGGCTGAGGAAAAATGGCTCATAAAAAGGCTGAGAAAAGAGAGCGGATTCAACAGGCTTGCCAACACCTATAAGGGCGAGGGGCTGAGTTTTATTGAGCTTGACAATATGCTCACAAGTCTGAGGGTATACTATAATAACGAGGGCAACAAGCCGAAGAAGCGCAGGTCTGCTTTGTGGAGCTTATTTGTGGTGATAATAATCGCTATTGTGGTGACTATTGGTGTTGTGCAGGGCATAGGATACTATGAAAAAAGCGGTGGCTCTGTGCAGGAGCATTTGAACAGCGCTGAGGAAAACTGGGCTTACTAGCCTTTTGACATGATATGGAGGAATTGATTTGAACATAGATATTGCAACGCTTTTTCCTGAAATGCTTGAGAATTATCTTTCTGAAAGCGTAGTAGGCAGGGCGAGGGCTAAGAATATTTTCACGGTAACGTGTCATAATATCAGGGACTACACTCAGGACAAGCACCGGAGAGTAGACGATACCCCTTACAGCGAAAGACAGGGTATGCTCATGCAGTGCGAGCCTATTTACAACTGCTACAAGTCGGTGACTGAGGGCAAGTCAAAGCCTCACGTTATCTATATGTCCCCACAGGGAAAAACGCTGACCCAGAAGCGTGCAAAGGAACTTTCTCGCCTTGACAGCATATTTATATTATGCGGTCATTATGAGGGAGTGGACAGCAGGGTCATTGACGAAATAGTTGATGAAGAAATATCCGTGGGGGATTATGTGCTTACCGGCGGAGAGCTTCCTGCGTTGGTGCTGGTGGACTGCGTTGTGAGAATGCTGGAGGGAACGCTTTCGCAGGCGGATTGCTATGAGGACGAGAGCCATTATAATGGTCTGCTGGAATATCCACAGTACACACGTCCTGAGGTGTGGCACGACAGGGAAGTGCCTAAAGTGCTTCTATCGGGCAATCATGCTGAGATAGCGAAATGGCGCCGTGAGGAGGCTGTAAAAGCCACCTATTTGAAGCGTCCTGAGCTGTTGGAAAGAAGTCCGCTGACGGAAAAAGATTTGGCTATTATACACAAATTAGAAGAAAAAGAGAATAAAAAGTGATATTGGTTTTCAACACTTTTCACATAATTGTTAAATGAATTTGTACAAAGTGATATAATGTAAAAATCTGTGTTGTGGATATGTTACAAGTTTAATCGCAAAAGTTGCAAAGTTTAGAGCATTGTGCTGAAAATTGAGGGTTTTTCGCTTGTTTGTCTAAAATTTGCGTTGACTAAGGCAGACTTGTCGAGTATAATAAATATATCAAATAACCTGAGGGTATCTTGAAAAAGTCCCTTAATTAGGGAGTTTAACAGCATTATAATGAATGGGAGAGATCAGTATGTTCGTAAAAGACGTAGTAGTACAGAATCAGGTAGGACTTCACGCACGCCCTGCAACATTTTTCATCCAGAAGGCAAATGAATTCAAGTCATCTATCTGGGTAGAGAAAGAGGAGAGAAGAGTAAACGCAAAGAGCCTTCTTGGAATCCTTTCACTTGGCATCGTAGGCGGCACAACTATCAGGATCATTGCAGACGGTCCAGATGAGGAAGCAGCAGTAAAGGGTCTTGTTGATCTTGTTGACAGCGGCTTTGCTGAGGGTGCAAGATAATCGCTCCCTGAATATAACTAAATAGAATAGTTTGATTTAAGCGGAATGTTCTGTGTGGGGCGTTCCGCTTTTTTTGTGTCATGCGTCATAAAACAGGTTCGTCCTGCGATATCCTCGACAGGACAAAAAAACACCCACAGAAAACTGTGGGTGCCAAAAAATAAAAAATTATAGGGGAGAAGCTAGTAGAAATTAATCTACAAGCTGTATATATGAAGGCTTGGGGTAAAAGCCTACATACCAAAATCAACTGCCGCTCTCGGAACTTTCCTCGGTGGGTCTTGTCCCTTGCGACAAATATATAATACCCTGCCCGTATGTACTGCGTATGAAAGTTTTGTGTTAGTTATGTGAACTTTGTTGAACAATTTTTGAAGGTGTGGTATACTATACCAAGAAGCGACGGAAGCGTCGTGAAAGTGCGTAAAATCGTGATTTGAGATTGGAGGACAGTGCTTGACACTGGTTGGGAATATGCCTAGATTTTTTGTTGACAGCGTATCGGGGAATACGATTTCTATCAGGGGTAATGATGCTTATCATATCGGCAGAAGTTTGCGTATGAGACTTGGAGATATCATCACTGTTTGTGCGGACAGGGTGGAATACAGAGCAAAAATTCTGTCCATTTCTGATAAGGAAGTGGTTTGCGATGTGCTTTCTGCTGAGAAAAGCGAAAACGAGCCTACTGTGAATGTGGTGCTTTATCAGGCGTTGCCTAAGTCTGATAAAATGGATCTTATAGTGCAAAAGGCTGTGGAGCTTGGAGTATACAAGATAGTGCCTGTTATTACGGCGAGGTGCGTTTCAAGACCTGCAAAAAGCGGCTATGAAAAGCGTGTGGAGAGATACAATAAGATAGCTTTGGAAGCGGCGAAACAGTCGGGCAGGGGTTATGTGCCTGAGGTGACGAATTTTATCAGCTTTGAGGAATGCCTTGGTGAACTTAAAGAGTGCGACGAGAGCTTTATGTGTTACGAAAAGGGCGGTGTGAGCCTTAGCAAGACAGGCATTGCCCCTGTCAGTGAGGGCGAGGAAAAGACTATTGGCTTGTTTATCGGCTGTGAGGGCGGTTTCGAGAGCCATGAGGCGGAGAGCTGCAGTCAGGCAGGGGTCACTGTGGTGAGTCTTGGACCTAGGATACTGCGGTGCGAGACAGCTCCACTGGCGGCTCTTAGCGTGATAATGAGCCTTACGGGAAATATGTAGCGGTGGGCAATTTGTCAAAGCTTACTGAGATTTTTTGAGCAGGTTGTATAAAAAGTCAGTATTTTTTGTAAACGTCTTGATTTTTTATAACAAATATGCTATACTGTAGATAATCTGAACGCAGTTCAGAGTGGAATATTCAAAAAAGGAGCGTTTTATTATGGCAAGCGGATTGAAAGTTATAGCTGCACTCGGTGCGATCGCTGCAGGAGCTGCTGCTATTTTTGCATTTAAAAAGCACAAGGAGCTTGAAAACTACGATTACGAAGATCTCGACGAGGATTTCGACGATTGCTGCGGCTGCGACGAGTGTTCTGACGAGGCTGATGAAGCTGACAAGGCAGAGGACGCTGAGAAGTCTGAGGAAAAGGCTGAAGAGCCAGCTGAGGACGAGGCTGCAACTGAGGAGGACGCTGACGTTGAAGTTCAGCTCGACGCTATCGAGGAGCCTGTTGAGGACGTTGACAAGGAATAATCGAGTGTTATTTATTAAAACAAAAAGGACAAGCCACTGTGGTTTGTCCTTTTTTATTTGCCGATATCATTTGTGCCATTTGTATGTATTTAGGCTTTGCTCAGGCGAGTTTCGATAAAGTTGAAAACTTCGTCTTGGGATATGCCCAGGACGGCTGAAAACTCGTCAAAGAGCAGATTTTCCGCATTCTTGAAAAAACGTTCGTCCAATGAATGGAGATGTCTGCCCTTCGCAATAAGATGTTTCTGTCTGAGATACAATGTTCTCACAAGCTGTGCAAGTCGCTTTCTGTCGCCACTTTCAAGTACCTGTGAATAAAGCTCGGCACGCTCGCTGCTGCTTTCTTTCCAAAGGGAACTCTCCTCGGGCATTTCTTTTATGATCTCCTCTATCTCATCGCCTGTGAGCAGAGGTTTGAACTTTGTTTTAAGCTCGTCATTATCTACCGGCACATACAAGGTGGAATTGATTTGGTGGACAGGCTTTAGAACTATGTAGCGCTTTTTCTGACCCTTGACGGTCTGTTCGCACTCGCCCTCGACTTTGCACACTCCGGTCGTACCATATGATATGACGTCGCCTTTTTTTAGCATTTTTAACGCTCCTTCCTCATTAAATCGTGAATACAACTTTATTTTGTCTCTTATATACATTATAACACTTTTTTTCTAAAAATGTCATAGGCAATTTTAACAAATCCTACATAGAAGAGGATTGTATAAATGTGTATGAAATGGGTTGCAAAAAAACGGAAAGAGATGTTCTTTCCGCTTTACATATCTTTATAGTAGGTCTTGTTTTTGGTTAGTCCCAGAAGATAGTCTACATTTGTTTTGTGATATTCAGCTAGGGCTATGAGGATATCCGTGGGAATATCACGCTGTCCTAGTTCGTAGTTACTGTAAGCTTGCTGTGAGCAATGGAGTATTTTTGCCATATCGTTTTGTTTAAGGTCTGCGTCTTCTCGCATATCTCGTATTCTTTGAAAAACCATGCGGCGCTCCATTCCTTTCTGATAGTCTATATTTAATATATCATACAACATTATGTTGTGCTTTTCTTACTACATTATGTTGTAAAAACACTATGGCTGTTTGTGGGTATTTAACAAAATATTTATAAATGTCGAAAATGTTGTTGACTTGCATAGGAGAATGTTGTAAAATAAATTTATTAAAGAAATATGGAGGTAACATTATGAAAAAAATATCTGCTCTTTTATTGGCAGTGGTAATGGCTTTTGGCATGGCAGGCTGTTCTGACAGTGGGTCTTCCGACAGTGATAACGAAAGCTCTGCTGCGGCTGTGCAGACGGAAAGCAGTGCTGCTGACTCATCAGAAGATGCAACAGCAACGACAACTACCACAACAACTGCTTCTGCGGTAACGGAATCATCACAGGCTGAGGTGGCTGACACAAGCACTGCTGACGAAAACAAGCCTGCAAGCGTTGACAGCAACGATATTGCGGCTAGTGCTATCGAGCCTTCTGAAACAAGCGAGGAAAATCTTGCGCCTATCGGTCAGTGGATAAAGACTACCAGATACTGTGCTACAGACAAGATCTACCACACTATCTATACAAGGATAACAAAGGTAGTTAGCAAAAGTGAGGATGCAGATTATGTAAACAAGGCTATCGAGCTCAACAACTCTGTTGGCAGTGATTTTTCTAAGATAGACGAGAGCGAGCTGAAAATACCTGATGACTGTGAGCTTTGCGTTATGGAATATGAGGTATATGTTCCGGAGGATTTCCCTAGCGATGATTGGGGCATAATCTCTCCTGATGTAAACTATTCTGCTTCTAACAAGGGCGGCGGAGGAATACCTTCTGCTGACGGAGCTTCTACTTATATCGGCATGGGCGGAACTACTGAGCTTCTTACACAGAAAAAGAACGAATATTTTGTTGGAAATACATACAAGTATGTAAACCTTTTCCTTATGGTAAAGGGCTACAAGGATTACAAGTTCACATTCAGCTCTTATCCAGAGGGAACAACTTCTGACAGCTCTGATGACGCTGTAACGGCATATATCAGCGCAGAATAATATGTATTTTGGGGCAGGCACGTTGTGTCTGCCTTTTTTTCTTTGCGGAGAAATTGACAATGTGGGGCAAGCGTGTTATAATAAAGTATTATGGAAAAGTATACTTGTCTGAGAGAGGAAAATCAGTAAATGAACGAAAATAATATACGAAATTTCTGCATTATAGCTCATATAGACCACGGCAAATCTACTCTTGCCGACAGAATTTTGGAGCTTACCGATACTGTGAAGCTGAGAGATATGGAAGATCAGCTTCTCGATAATATGGATATCGAGCGAGAAAGAGGTATCACTATCAAAGCTCGTGCGGTGCGCCTTAATTATCACGCTGACGACGGGCAGGACTATGTTTTCAACCTTATCGACACCCCAGGTCACGTTGACTTCAACTATGAGGTGTCACGTTCTCTTGCTGCCTGCGAGGGTGCATTGCTTATCGTTGACGCTTCCCAGGGTATAGAAGCGCAGACCCTTGCAAACACTTATCTTGCTATCGAACATGACCTTGAGGTAGTGCCTGTTATAAACAAGATAGACCTGCCGTCCGCTGACCCTGAAAGGGCTTGCACAGAGGTAGAGAACGTTATAGGCATACCTGCTATGGACGCTCCGAGGATATCAGCTAAAATGGGTACGAACGTCAAAGAGGTGCTTGAACGTGTTGTAAAGGATATACCATGCCCAAAGGGCGACGAGAACGCTCCGCTTAAGGCTCTTATTTTCGACAGCTATTATGACCAGTACAAGGGAGTTATCATATACTGTCGTGTGAAAGAGGGGCATATCAAGGCTGGAGATACCATCAGGCTTATGGCTACGGGGGCTGAATTTCAGACGGTGGAGATAGGCTATATGGGAGCAACTGACCTTGTGCCTGTGGGAGAGCTTCATGCAGGCGAGGTAGGATATATCGCTGCTTCTATCAAGGATATCGGCGACACTCGTGTGGGCGATACTGTGACAAATGCGGCTGAGCCTTGCGCTGAGGCACTCCCTGGATATAAGAAAGTAAACCCTATGGTATACTGCGGAATCTATCCTGCGGACGGAGCAAAATATCCTGACCTTCGTGACGCTTTGGAAAAGCTTATGCTCAATGACGCTTCACTGTCCTTCGAGCCTGAAACTTCAATTGCACTGGGCTTTGGTTTCAGATGTGGCTTCCTCGGACTTCTGCACATGGAGATAATCCAGGAGCGTTTGGAGAGAGAATATAATCTCGACCTTATCACAACTGCGCCGTCGGTTATCTACAAGGTAAATCTGACTAACGGCGAAACTGTGTTCATTGATAATCCGACAAATTATCCTGATGTGGCAAATATTGCTTCGGCAGAGGAACCGATAGTTAATGCACATATTTATACGCCGTCTGAATATGTTGGAAATATAATGGAGCTTTGTCAGGACAGACGTGGCGTATACAAGGATATGAAGTATATAGACGAAACTAGAGTTGACCTGCATTATCAGCTTCCACTCAACGAGATAGTTTATGACTTCTTTGACGCATTGAAATCACGCACAAAGGGCTATGCTTCATTTGACTATGAGATGATGGGCTATGCGAAGTCTAAGCTTGTGAAGCTTGATATACTCCTTAACGGCGAGGTGGTTGACGCACTTTCATTCATCGTACACGAGGATAAGGCTTATTCAAGGGGCAGAAGACTGACTGAGAAGCTTAAAGAGAATATACCAAGACAGCTTTTTGAAATACCTGTGCAGGCGGCTATCGGCGGAAAGATAATAGCCAGAGAAACTATCAAGGCTATGAGAAAAGACGTACTTGCTAAGTGCTATGGCGGAGATATCACAAGAAAGAAGAAGCTGTTGGAGAAGCAAAAAGAGGGAAAGAAGCGAATGAGACAGCTTGGATCTGTGTCAGTGCCGCAGGAAGCGTTTATGTCGGTGCTGAAGCTGGACGAGTAGCGTAGTTTAAGTGAGGAGTGAGGAATTGGCATAGCTGAACCGAACAAATCACCCAGCACCGAGCGTAGCGATTTTGCGGCGGAACAAACTATCCCGAAACACTGTAGGGGTGTTAGAGAGTGTGTGATTATTTATACGCTGTGATGTCCCATAAGCGGGACGTCGTGGGCGCCGTCCCCTACATGGTTTGTGAAACCAAAAGGTTATTAGAAAAACCAGTAGGTTATTTATGAAACCAAAATAACCTGATATAGATACAGATATAGAAATAGATAAAGATATAGTTATAGACACAGACACATAATACGTCTGTCGGTCTTGTCGGTCGATAAAAACATATCAACATTTTTTGAAAGGAGCAGCTATGCCTGATATACAAAAGTCTATGAAATTGTCGCTGGCTTTCGGGCTGAGCGGTGCGGTGATATTGCCTGTGCTTTATGAGGTGTATGCCAATATCTCTGCGGCGGCTGGGCTTGTGCTTATCGCTGTGTGGGCGGTGTGTGCAGGAGCTAAATTCTCGGCACTCAAATTCAAGGAAGCTTTTATGGGCATGGTATGCACACTTGCTTATGCAGGTATTCTTGGCGTTATCTGCTATATCGTTATCCACCCCAAAGTTTCTGATATGCTAAACAGGCGGTCGGTGTATTTTCAGCTCAGTTTGAAACAGCAGGCTTATTTCGTGCTTTATGCGGTGCTTATAAGCCTTTGTATGTTCCTTGTGTGGGGCGGTATATTTGGTGTGAAAAAGGCGATAGAGAGATTTCGGCTCAACCGTGAAAAAACAGGAGAGTATATCGACAAGGCTTTTGATGATGACGAGGATATGCTATGACGGGAATTTATATCCATGTGCCTTTCTGTAAAAGAAAATGCCCTTATTGTGACTTCTATTCCGTTTGCAGGCCTGAGCTTTATGAGGACTACACGCAGGCTGTGTGCCGCAATATTCAGGCTTTCAAGGGTAGGGACATAAAATGCGATACTATCTACTTCGGTGGCGGTACGCCCTCTGTGCTGTCGGCTGAACAGGTTGACAGGATAATAGATACGGCAGGAAAGTGCTTTGATCTTTGCCAGCCTGAAATAACCTTGGAGGCTAATCCCAGCTCTGTGGACAGGGAGAAGATGTCAGGATGGAAAAAAGCAGGGGTAACAAGGCTTTCTTTTGGCGTTCAATCGGCTAATGACAGGGAGCTTGGCTTCTTGGGCAGGCTTCATGACTTTTCTCAGGCAAAGTCGGCTGTGGAAACGGCGGCTCAGGTGGGATTTAGGCATATCTCATGCGATATCATGCTTGGGGTAAAGGGTCAGACCCTTGAAAGCCTTTGGGATAGCATAGAGAGCCTTACGGCACTCCCTGTTGATCATATTTCGGCTTATATGCTGAAAATAGAAAAGGGTACGGCTTTTGATTGTGATGAGATGAGAAACGCTGTAGCTGATGACGATATGCTGTGCGATATGTATTTGCAAACTGTGGGACAGCTTGCAAGCAAGGGCTTCTTACAGTATGAGATATCAAATTTTGCCAAAGAGGGAGGAAAATCACGGCACAATCTTAAATATTGGCACGGGGAAGAATATATAGGCATTGGCCCGTCGGCACATTCTTTCTTTGATAATGAGAGATATTACTGCAAGAGCGATGTTGAGGAGTTTATTTCTGACAAGGTGCAGAGCATGGTGGTGCTTGAGGACGACCCTGACAAGGCAGAGGAGTATGTCATGCTGGGGTTAAGGCTCACGGAGGGTATTGACATAGGTAAAGCCGAGGAGCTTGGTGGTAAAGAGCTTGGGGAGAATATCCGAAAGAAGGCGGCTTTGTTTCAGAAACAGGGGCTTTGCGTGGTCGAAAAGGGTATTTTAAGGCTTACGCCTGCGGGATTTCTGGCTTCAAACTCTATTATCGGTGAACTGCTGTGGTAAACCTGTATAAATATAAGCAGACAGTGTTGTGCAGTTATACAATAGATATACGATATGTAGGGGATAAGCTTGAAAAATGACGGAAAATGTGGTATAATTCACTGCGGCGGAGTGTGTCCGCAGTTTTATATTACCGAGAGGGCTTTTTTATGAAAAGTATAAGATTTATTGCTTTGATTTCAGCAGCGGCAATGTGTGTCGGACTTTGCGCCTGCGGAAAGTCGGAGAAAAAAGACGAGATAGCTGTGCCTATTCTGGAAACTAAGGATATAACATATAAGACGGTAAAAGCTGAGATAGGAGATATCTCTCAGGAGTATCATCAGGAGGGTGTTTATGATTACCCTTACAGTGAAACCGTCACCTTCAAGGCAAGCGGTCAGATAAAGTCTATAGATGTGGAGTCGCCTTGTGATGTGAAAAAGGGTGACCTGCTTTGCACGCTTTATTCTGACGATGTGGACGAACAGATAGAAGAGGAAGAAATAAGGCTCAATCAGGCGAAGCAGACGGTCGCTACATTGCAGGCGAACGGTGCTGACTACAGTGAGATACAGCTTTCTCAGTATGATTTACAGATAGAACAGCTCAAATATGACAGTCTTGTGGCGTCCTTGGAGGATTATAAGGTTTACGCTCCATGTGACGGACAGTTTGATCTTGCAGACAGACAAGGTCAGGAGCTGACAGCGTTCATGCCGGTGAATAAGGGCGAGGTGCTTGGGTATACTTCCGATAAATCACAAAAGGCTCTGTGCGTGTCTGTGTTTGATAACGCGCTCACAAACGTCAATTTTGGCACTGCAGTGCAGATAGTGCAGGGTGCCAATACGATGGGTGGCACTGTGACGGATATAATCTACAATGAGAGCGGAGATTTCTCGGCATATGTTTATGTTATAACCCCTGACGAGGAGAACGATATGCTGGATCTTGGCGGCATAGAGGTTGTCTTTGACGTGTATTCAAGGCTTGATACTGTGATAGTTCCGCAGAAGGCGGTGAAGAAGCTTGATGGACGCAACTATGTGAACCTGCTTGTGGACGGTGTAAAGATAGAGCAGGACGTAGAGCTTGGCATCGAGGACAACGACAACGTTGAGATACTTTCGGGACTCAGCGGCGGTGAAGAGATAATACTCAATTGACGGCATTCAGCCAATTAAATATTATTTGATATGTCTGATTTGTGTTTTAAGAAAAAATAAAGAAATAAAGCACTTGATTTTTTGCGTGATTTCGTGTAAAATAAAAGAACAGAGTGTCTAGGGAGGACTAAAAATGAAGGATTTTTTATCTAACGTATGGGTAAAGCGAGCGGTATCAGTTTTCAATGTCGCTTACTTTGCTGTAATAACTCTGCTCACTTATGCAACGTTCCTGTATGATCTGGAGTTTGCGGCAGGCAGAGAAAAATCGTTTTTCACAGTGTATGTGGTGATTAACGTAGTTTTTATGGGTCTTATGCTCTTTTCAAGACGTGAGCTTGTGACGGAGATACTGAGCATACTCATGCTTCCGGTCGTGTTCTGCATGATACTTTTCAACATGGGCGACTGGATATTGATAGTTCCGCCGTTCATTGTGGCTATCATAATGTTCTTTGCAGCAGGCACGAACGAAACTGTAAAGGTAATAATGGGTACAATATATCTGCTTATGTATGTTCTTGGAATAGTTGCATACTTTGTGCTTAATATCCTTTTCGGAGGCACGTCAGTTGAAACTGTGCTAAATTCAGATCTTGACACATCGTCAAGTGTTTATGCTCTCTACAGAGATAACTTCAAGAAGCTCACTGAAGTAACGTCAGAATCAAATACCATATCGCCTGACGGCCAGTATCAGATAATACTTTATGATGTAAAGGACAGCGACAAGGGTGCTGTAAAGATATGCGTAGTGCCATACAATCAGGATATCGAGCTTAAATTCTTTACTCTTAAACAGAAAGGTATCAAAAAGACCATTTCCAACAAGGGTATAAGAGGAACAGTTCCTGATGTTGGCTGGGTAGAGGAGGACGGAGTTCTCAAGGTGCAGTACAGACTTTCGGAGGCTGATGATCTGAGAGCCACTTCTGTTACAACAATGCCGGATAAGCAGTATTTCCAATTCCTTGGTATTCAATAAGTTCGCAGGACCGTCTGAGAAGGCGGTCTTTTTTTTTGATAAAAATGGCTGACAATAAGAGCTTATTCATAAAAATCGTGTGGTTATTTTGGTTAAAACGCTTAGCTTGTATTACAAAACAGTTACATTATATGAAAAATTGTATGGTACACTTGACAGATTTGTTAAAAAGGTGTAAAATATTAATAGTGTTTTATAACGTTTCGATACTTGTGTGAACGGCTATGAAAGCGTTTACATACAATAGTATCAAGGGAGGATAAGAATTAAAATGAGATCAAAGAGAATACTTGGCGTGGTATCAGCGATAATGATGCTTGGCGTTTGTGCTGTGCCTGCTTATGCCGACAGTGAGGCTGAAATACCTGAATATGATGCCGACAAGAGTATCCTTACAACAGATACTTCAGCACCGTCCTTGTCGTTTGATATGAAGGATTGGGAGAGATATATCAAGGTGACTCCTGACGGTGAGAAGATATCAGTGGGAGCATCCCAAGAAAAGACCTATGCTTATCAGGGTGCAAGCCTTAAGATAACAGCAACACAGCCTAATGACATAAGCGATTATTGTACTTTTGCTTCGCTTATAAGAGATGACGATAAGAATTTGGTTTATCCTGGCTCTGATTCTGAAGATGCGTCTTATATAACGATGGGCGTTGAGATCGACGCCAAGGATTTTGGTATGACTTGTTTTGACGGCTGTATGGTTTCTTTCAAGTACAGGATAAATCAGGACGCTCAGGGCAAGCTTATGGGAGATTCTGTGTTTGCTTTTCCTTGTACTGAGGAATACAAAAAGGTGACCAGCAATAGTGTTCAGCTTGAAATAAATACAGATGCAAGCAATAATGTTACTCAGTATGCGACAGCACTTATACCAGTACCTGACAAGTGCGGAGCAACAAAGTTCGTATTTGAGATACCGGTTATAAAGAAAATGGATAAGACAGATGTGCTTTATATTGATAATCTTGTAATAGATACTCCGTTGCAGAAGAACGATGTAGATCTTCAGGTAATGAATCTCGATGGCTACAATAAAAGTGCAAAGGCACAGGAGATCGTGCAGGGCTTAAAGATACAGCCTAAGTCAAACGGACTGAGCAGCACTTCGTCATCTGAGGCTGAATCTTCAAAGGGTATCGGAGTAGTAGGCATTGTAGTTATTGTGGTCGTTGCGGTGGTTATTGTCGGTGCTGTTATTTTCGTTATCAAGAAAAAGAAATCGCGGTTCTATTGATTTTTTGATCTGACAAAGAGATGGGCTTTTAGCTCGTCTCTTTTTTGTTTTTTTATGAATATATCCTCATCTCCGAGAAATAATAGCATTAGCCTAAAATGGCATATCTTATACTGAAAGGAACTTAATTATGAAAAAAATGTTCGCTATGCTAACTTGTCTTGGTCTTTGCGGTGTTATGCTCGCAGGCTGTTCAAGAAATGACGATAACTCAGGTTCGACATCTTCCGGCGTTACTGCGACCACAACTTCTAAAAATGAGGTAACAAGCAGACGTGATGACAGCGACACGCTTGTGAGCCGTGTTGGCGATGGTATCAAGGACACTGTAAGCGGTGGTGCGGATATTATTGATGATACTGTAAGCACTGTAGAAAGCGTTGTTGACGATATCATCAGATAAGCTGCACATATGCTTGCGGACTGCTCAGCCGTGATATTATTTCGGCTTGCGGCAGTCCGTTTTTTATTGTGAAATCGTATGACAAAACTCAAACAATGTCAAAAGTCAATGGTTGACTATTGATAAATTATTAACGCCAAATCATAATTAACTAATTGTTTGACTAGCTGTGAACGAAATGTAAAATCCATGTAAAATAAGTGTTTAAGTTTGCGGTTTGCTCTTTAAAAATGTGGGGCTGTGTGGTATAATGAAATACATCAGGCAGATATTTTCTGCTATTAAGAAAATGTAAAGATTTATGGTGGATTTCTTTATGAAAATCGGAGAAAATAAGTGAAAAATATAGGCTCTGAGCTTGGCGGCTTGCTGAAAAAAATATGCTTATGGGGCGGTGTTATGGCTGTTGTATTCTGGGCATTTACTTTGCTGTGGGGCTTTGACATCACGCAGCTTGCGGGCTTTGCACTGGGCTGGGGCTATATGTGCCTTTGTATGTACTACCTTGGTGTGACCTGCGAAAAGGCTGTGGAGCTTGAGGGCAAAAAGGCTAAGCGGACAATGCTTGGGTGTTACATGACTAGGTATGGAGTGCTTTTTGTGCTTTGTGCGGGGGCTATGCTCACGAAGGCTGTGAGTGCGGTGGGGATACTTCTGCCGCAGTTTTATCCGAGGATAATTCTGTATGTCATACAGATAAGAGAAAGAAGGGATAAATAAATGACGGGTATTGGAAACGGCCCTAAGATAGTGTTTGAGATAGGCAGTCTGAGGATCACCGAAACGGTGGTGATGGGCTGGCTTATTATAGTTGCGGTGCTGATACTGTGCTTGTGGCTCACACACGATTTGAAAAAAGTGCCTGAGAAAAAGCGTCAGGTGGTTGCGGAGATGCTTGTGAACTTCGTCAACAACATGGTCAAAGAGAACATGGGCGTTAAGATGATGAAGTATGCCCCTTATATTGCTACGCTGCTTATTTATGCGGTGTTTGGCGCTCTTATCAGTATGATAGGTCTGAGGTCTATGACTGCGGACATCAATGTTACAGCAACGTGGGCTCTTATGACATTCGTGCTTATCACATACAACAAGATAAAAGCGAACGGTTTCAAGGGCTACCTTAAAAGCTTTGCTCAGCCTGTGGCTTTCATTTTGCCGCTTAATATCATCGGCGAGGTGGCTACACCTGCGTCTATGGCGTTCCGTCTGTTCGGCAACGTTGCAGGCGGCATGGTAATAACGGGACTGCTTTATGGTGCACTTGGCTCACTGTCATCAGCGCTTGGACTGACTTTTGAGGCAGGCTCATGGGCGTTCAGTGTATTTCAGGTAGGTATACCTGCGGTGCTCAGCGTGTATTTCGACCTGTTCTCAGGGTGCATACAGGCTTATATCTTCTCCATGCTCACCATGGTAAACGTTGGTGCGGCTGCGGAAACAGAGTAAATTACCGCTTTGGCGGAAAAGTATAAAAATGTAAATAGTAAATAACGGAGGTTTATCATTATGGAAAAGGCTATTCTTCTTGGCTGTTCAGCAATCGGCGCAGGACTTGCAATGATCGCAGGTATCGGACCTGGTATCGGTGAGGGCTACGCAGTAGGAAAGACTATCGAGGCTATCGCAAGACAGCCTGAGGCTAAGGGCGACTGCACAAGAACAATGTTCATAGGCGTTGCTATGGCTGAGTCAACAGGTATCTACGCATTCGTTGTTGCACTTATCCTGCTCTTTGCTAACCCATTTATCGGAAAGCTTTAATAAAAAGCTTCAAACAAGATTTGCTCTGCATTGGTGCGGAGGGGAGGTTGGATAAATGGTATTGGCAGCAGGCGATGTGACAGAGTTTCTGTCAATAGATCTGACAACGATAATTGCGACTTTGCTCAATACGCTTATACTGTTTTTGGTGCTCAAGCATTTTCTGTTCGATAAGGTGAACAAGGTCATCGAGGACAGGAAAAATGATGTTAAGGAAACTTACAGGCAGGCTGACGAGGCGAAAGAAAATGCCGAGAAGCTTGAAGCTGAGTATACAAGCAGATTAGAGGGTGCAAAAGAGGAGTCTGCACAGATTATACAGACGGCAACAAGAAAGGCTCAACAGCGTTCTGACGAGATAATCAGCGAAGCGAGAACTGAGGCGAAGGGTCTTGTGGACAACGCTTCAAGAGAGATCGAAAGAGAAAAGAAGATCGCTGTCAACCAGATCAAGAACGAGATCACCGATATTGCTTTCTCGGCTGCGGCGGCAGTTGTGGAAAAGGATATGACAGGCGAGGACAACGAACGTCTTATCGAGAAGTTCATTGACAATGTGGGTGAGATGTAATGGCAGACAGTATCGGGAATATTTACGGCAATGCACTTTTTGAGGTGTGCTGCGAGGAAAACTGCCTTGATGAAGTCTATGGTGAGCTTGGGAGCATAAGGGATATACTTTTCTCTCAGGGTCAGGAGGAATATGTGGAGCTGCTTGCGTCACCGCTGGTAACGGAGAACGAGAAAAGGGCGGCGCTAGAAAAGGTGTTTATGGGCAGGATACAGCCTGTTACGCTTAATTTTCTTTGCCTTGTGAGCGAAAAGGGCAGGATAAGCTTTCTGCCTGAGATATGCGCAAAGTTCAAGGAGCTTTATGAAAAGCATAATAATATCATAGAGGTCACTGCGGTGACGGCTATGCCTCTGTCTGAAAGGCTCAGGGACAAGCTTGTGGCTAAGCTGGAGGCTGTTTCGGGGGCAAAGATAGTGCTTGTGGAAAAGGTGGACAAAAGCCTTATGGGCGGTATCGTGCTGAGATATTCAGACACAGAAATAGACGGCAGCGTCAGAACTAAGCTTGATGATATCAAGGCTCAGATCGACGGGGTCATTGCATAGGAAAGGAACGGTATTTTAACATGAAATTACGTCCTGATGAAATAACAGGCTTGATAAAACAGCAGATCAAGGACTACCGCAGCAAGCTTGAGCTTGACGATGTGGGGATGGTCTGCACTGTTGGCGACGGAATTTCAAGAGTTCATGGACTTGACAAGTGTATGTCGGGCGAACTTCTTGAATTTTCTAACGGAACATACGGCATGGCAATGAACTTGGAGCAGGATTTTGTAGGCTGTGTACTTCTCGGCTCTGAGGACGGAATAAAAGAGGGGTCTGGAGTAAAGAGAACAGGCAGGATAGTTTCTGTGCCTGTGGGAGACGCACTGCTTGGCAGAGTCGTGAACGCTCTCGGTGCACCTATCGACGGCAGGGGCGCTGTGCTTACAACAGAAACAAGACCTGTGGAAAGCCCTGCTTTCGGAATAATTACAAGACAATCAGTAAACAGACCATTGCAGACAGGTATCAAGGCTATAGACTCTATGATACCTATAGGCAGGGGTCAGCGTGAACTTATTATAGGCGACAGACAGACAGGTAAAACTTCTATAGCACTTGACACTATCATAAATCAGAAAGGCAAGGACGTTATCTGTATCTATGTTGCGATAGGTCAGAAGCAGTCTACTGTGGCAAACGTGGTGGATACCCTTTCTAAGCATGGGGCTATGGATTATTCTATAGTTGTATCGGCAACGGCTTCTGAAATGGCGCCTTTGCAGTATATAGCACCATATGCAGGCGTTGCAATGGCTGAGTATTTCATGCTTCAGGGCAAGGACGTGCTGTGCGTTTATGACGACCTTTCAAAGCACGCTGTAGCGTACAGAACTATGTCACTTCTGCTTCAAAGACCGACAGGACGTGAGGCTTATCCGGGAGATGTTTTCTATCTCCATTCAAGACTTTTGGAGAGAGCCTGCTGTCTTAACAAGGACTACGGCGGAGGCTCTATAACCGCTCTGCCTATTATCGAAACTCAGGCAGGCGATGTTTCAGCTTATATCCCGACAAACGTTATATCTATCACTGACGGACAGATATTCCTTGAATCTGAGCTGTTCTTCTCAGGCGTCAGACCTGCGGTAAACCCTGGTATATCAGTATCCCGTGTAGGCGGTTCGGCACAGATAAAGGCTATGAAAAAGGTTTCAGGCTCGCTGAAACTGCTTTATTCTCAGTACAGAGAATTGCAATCATTCTCACAGTTCGGCTCTGACCTTGACAAGGACACTAAGGAAAGACTTGCACAGGGCGAACGTATCGTGGAGGTGCTCAAGCAGGGCAAGACCTCACCGCTTGACGTTGAGAAGCAGGTGGTCATAATCTATGCGGTGGTAAACAACTATCTGAAAAATATCAGAGTTGAGGATATCGCTGAATTTGAGAAAGATCTTTTTGTGTATATAGATGAAACTCACCCTGACATTTTCTTTTCAATAAGAGAAACAGGAGAGCTTACGAAAGAGAATGAACAGGCAATAAAGGATGTGCTTGCGGAGTATTCACAGAAGTTTCTTCAAAGCAGATAAGGAGCGCTGAGCGATGGCAACAGCTAATATGAAAGACGTCAAAAGACGTATCAAAAGCGTTGAAAGCACCATGCAGATAACAAAAGCCATGCAGCTTGTGGCGGCTTCTAAGCTCAGACGTGCCAAAGACAAGGCGGTGGCAGTTCAGCCGTTCTTTGAAACGCTTTTTAAGACAATGTGCGATATATCCTGCGACAGAGCTTTCAAGTCGGTGTATACAAAGAAGAAGTTTCTTAATTCCACACTGCTTATAGTGGTGGCAGGCGACAGGGGACTTGCAGGAGGATTTAACTCCAACGTTCTGAAAATGGCTAAGGCAAAGGCTGACGATGTGCTGTCATCAGGCGGTCAGCTTCGTGTTATGGCTGTGGGCAAAAAGGCTGTTGAGTTCTTTGAGAAGCGTGACTATGACCTTGTGTGGAAATATCCGCAGATAGCGGAGAACATTGACACTGACACTGTTATAGACATTGTGGAAGATATTATCGCAGGCTTCAGAAATGGGGATTATGACAAGGTAGAGCTTGTGTATACCACATTCGTGTCGGCGCTGACACAGGAGCCTTGCAGTTTGCAGATACTTCCCGTGGAGGATCTTGACAAGCTGGGGGGAAGAAAGCACCCGTCAACTATCTATGACCCGTCCCCTGAGGAGGTCTTTGACGGCATGATACCGCAGTATATAGGCGGTATGCTTTATTCTGCGATAGTGGATTCTTACGCTTCTGAGCAGGCGGCAAGACGTACTGCAATGGAGTCTGCAACGGACAACGCAGGAGAAATGATAGACAATCTGTCGCTTCTTTACAACAGAGCAAGACAGGCGCAGATAACTCAGGAGCTTACAGAGATAAGCTCGGCAACTATCGGAAGATAGAAATAATAATTATGCCCCGAATGTGGGCGTTCAAAAGTAAATGTTGTGGATATTGTTGGAGAAGTCTTGCAGGGGCGAACAGCGTTCGTCTGCATTTTGCAGGCTTTTAAACATATCAAGCTATGATATCCCTTTTTGAAAGGTGGTAAATAAATGGAAAGCAAAAACATAGGCAAGGTAGTCCAGATAGTTGGTGCGGTAGTTGATATACGCTTTGAAAAGGACAGCTTGCCTGACCTGCTCAATGCCATTGAGATAGACAACAAGGGCGAAAAGCTCGTTGTTGAGGTGGCTCAGCATATAGGCGACGATATAGTAAGATGTATCGCCATGGGCTCTACAGACGGACTTGTGAGAGGTATCGACGCTGTTGATACCGGCAAAGCTATTTCCGTTCCGGTGGGCAAGGAAACTCTTTCGAGAATGTTCAATCTTCTGGGCGAGCCTGTTGACAATCTGCCTGCCCCTGAAACTAAGGAGCGCTGGGAGATACACAGAGAGCCTCCGACATATGAAGAGCAGTCTGCTTCAAACGAGATCCTGGAAACCGGTATCAAGGTAATCGACCTTATCGCACCATATCTGAAAGGCGGAAAGATAGGTCTTTTCGGTGGTGCAGGAGTAGGCAAAACGGTGCTTATTCAGGAGCTTATAAATAACGTTGCCAATCAGCATGGCGGTATCTCGGTATTCACAGGTGTTGGAGAGCGTACCCGTGAGGGCAACGACCTTTATTATGAGATGAAAGAGTCGGGAGTTATCGACAAGACTGTGCTTGTGTATGGTCAGATGAACGAGCCGCCTGGAGCGAGAATGAGAGTTGCACTTTCAGGTCTGACAATGGCGGAGTATTTCAGAGATGTTGAGCATCAGGACGTGCTTCTTTTTATCGACAACATATTCAGGTTTACTCAGGCAGGCTCTGAGGTTTCGGCGCTCCTTGGCAGAATGCCGTCAGCCGTTGGTTATCAGCCTACCCTTGCAACTGAAATGGGTCAGCTACAGGAGCGTATCACTTCAACAACAAAAGGCTCTATCACTTCCGTTCAGGCAGTTTATGTGCCTGCGGACGACTTGACAGACCCTGCGCCTGCAACTACGTTTGCTCACCTTGACGCAACAACTGTGCTTTCAAGAAGCATTTCATCACTGGGTATCTATCCTGCCGTTGACCCATTGGAGTCAAACTCCAGGATACTTTCGCCTGAGATAGTGGGAAATGAGCATTATCAGGTGGCAAGACAGGTCCAGTCTATCTTGCAGAGGTATGTGGAGCTTCAGGATATCATCGCTATCATGGGTATGGACGAGCTTTCTGATGAGGATAAGCTCACTGTATCAAGAGCAAGAAAGATACAGCGTTTTCTGTCACAGCCGTTCTCCGTTGCGGAGCAGTTCACAGGTATGAAGGGCAAATATGTGCCTATCAAGGAAACTATCAGAGGCTTCAAGGAGATAATCGAGGGCAAGCATGACGACCTGCCTGAATCTGCTTTCCTGTTCGTGGGAACTATCGACGAGGCTGTTGAAAAGGGCAGACAGATCGCAGAAAGTGAACAGTAGTAACAGAACGTTTAAAGAAAAATACTTGACAAGAGTCGGATTATAGTATATAGTGAATGTATGTGGCAATTTTGTGCCGCACGCGCTGATTTGTAAAAAACTTATGGAGAAAGATTATGACGCCTTTTGATCTTAAGATAATAACCCCTGAAAAAACTTTTTTTGAGGGAAATACTGAGCAGATCATTGTGAGGACCGTATCAGGTGATATCGGTATACTTGCAGGTCATGCGCCATATGTGGCAAATATCGTTTCTTCTCCTTTCCGTATCAAAATAGAAGGTGAGTTCAGAACAGCCGCTATTTCGGGAGGGCTTATAAAGGTGTCTGCTGACGGTGTGACAGTGGTGACATCTGCTATCGAATGGGCTGATGAGATAGACGTTGCAAGAGCCGAAAAGGCAAAGGCGGCGGCAGAAAACAAGCTCAGAGAAAATGCTAGCCAGAAAGAGTTTGAAAGGGCGGAGCAGAAGCTGCGACGTGCCATGAACAGACTTGTGGTGGCAGGAAAGAAATAATTATCAAAGTCAGAGCCTTGCGGGATATCCGTGCAGGCTTTGGCTTTGTTTTATTTATTAAGTAAAATCGGCGTAAAGGTAAGGTAAGTAATGGGGTGCGCAGGGGCGTGCTCGGACGTTGTGCAGTGGAAAAAACAAGAAAAGGAATGAATTGATTTGAGTATCTTTAACATTATCGGAATGGCGGGCGGACTTGGTCTGTTTTTATACGGAATGACCATATTGAGTTCGGGACTTGAAAAGGCTTCGGGCGGACTTATGGAGAAGGTCCTTGCGAAAATGACGGGAAACGTGTTCTCAGGAATACTTTTCGGTGCATTGGTAACAGCAGCGGTGCAATCATCGTCTGCAACTACTGTTATCGTGGTGGGACTTGTAAACGCAGGCCTTTTGAAGCTTAAGGGCGCAGTTGGAATAATCATGGGTGCAAATATCGGAACGACCATGACAACGCAGATATTAAGGCTCACAAACCTCGAGGGTGACAGCAGCGGTCCTGCTATATTACAGCTTTGCAAGCCGTCTAACTTCTCGTCTATACTTATCGTTATCGGTCTTATCATCATAATGGTGGGAAAGAAGAACAAGACAAAGAACGTGGGCGAGATAATGATGGGCATAGGTATCCTCTTTACCGGAATGATACTTATGCAGGAGAAGATCGCTCCGCTGGCAGAGCTTCCGCAGTTCGAGCAGCTTTTTGCAGTGCTTAAAAACCCTGTTCTGGGCGTATTGGTGGGTGCGATATTCACGGCTATCATACAGTCATCAGCCGCTTCTATAGGCATTTTGCAGGCACTTTCAGTGTCAGGAGCTATCACATTCGCTTCTGCATTTCCTATCATAATGGGTACTAACATCGGTACTTGTGCTACACCTCTTATTTCAAGTATAGGTGCTTCAAAGAACGCTAAGAGAGCCGCTATGATACACTTCTATTTCAACCTTATCGGTACTATAATCTTTCTTATCGGCGTTTATATCATTCAGTATACAATAGGATTTCCGTTCTGGAATAATAGCTTTACAACGGGAAGCATCGCAAACTTCCATACTATCTTCAATGTTGTGGTAACTATAATCTTTCTGCCGTTCTATACAGTGCTTGAAAAGCTTGCCGAATGGACTATCAGAGATAAGAAGAACGCTGAGGACGATGATACTTTCACTAAGGAGGATCTTCTTGACGACAGATTTCTTGTTACTCCAAACGTTGCTATCGCACAGGCTACAGAGGCAGTTGTTCAAATGGGCGTGCTGGCACAGAAGAATTTCATATCGGTAAGAGAGCTTTATGACAAGTATGACCTTAAGTCTATCGACAAGATAAAAGAGCGTGAGGAGCTTATCGACAGGCTGGAGGACAGAGTAGGTTCATATCTTATAAAGCTCAACGACTGCGGTCTGAACGAGGATGAGTCGAGAACTGTTACAGCGCTTTTCCACCTTATCTCGGAGTATGAGAGAATAGGTGACTATACTATAAACATCTATGAAACTGCGGATGTTCTTTATGAAAAGGAGATCGGTTTTTCTGAGCAGGCGAAGCACGAGCTTGATGTTGTGTGCAACGCCATTCAGGAGATAATCGGGCTTGCTATCGAAGCCACAAAGACAGGGGATATGAACGTTCTCAAGGAGATCGAGCCACTTGAAGAAGTAGTAGACAGACTTGTTGAGGAGCTTAAGGCTGTTCATATCGACAGGTCAAAGAATGGTCTTTGCAACATCGAGGTGGGTGTGAACTTCCTTGATATACTCACAAATGTTGAGAGAATATCAGACCACTGCTCAAATATTGCGGTCTATCTTATCGCAAACCAAGAGAAATACAACAGCCTTAAAAAGCATGAATATCTTGATAAGCTTCATAGAAACGGTCCTGACTATTACGAGAAGCTGTTGGCTGAATATTCAGAAAAGTTTGCGCTTTAGTTCAGGTTTTTGCACCTGTGGCGTGATATAATATTGTAAAACAGCAAGGAGGGACATTAGTCCCTCTTGTTATAAGCTGAAAAGGAGAGAGCAAAATGGACAAATTCAATTACACTATGCTGTGCGATTTTTATGAGCTGACAATGGGAAACGGCTACTTTGTAAGCGGTATGCAGGAAAAGATATCTTATTTTGATCTGTTTTTCAGACAGATACCTGACGGTGGCGGATTTGCCATTGCCTGCGGTCTAGAGCAGGTCATAAACTATATCGAAAATCTGCATTTTGACGAAGAGGACATAGAGTTCCTGCGCTCAAAGGGCATTTTTGACGAAGGCTTCCTTGAATATCTTAAGGATTTCCGCTTCACAGGAGATATATTTGCTGTGCCGGAGGGCACGGTTGTGTTCCCAAACGAGCCTATCATAACGGTGAGAGCCCCTGCGGTGCAGGCTCAGCTTGTGGAAACTTATCTTCTGCTTTGCATAAATCATCAGACACTTATTGCAACAAAGGCTAACCGTATTGTAAGGGCGGCTCAGGGCAGGGCGGTATCTGAGTTTGGTTCAAGACGTGCTCATGGTGCAGACGCTGCCATACTCGGTGCAAGAGCCGCAGGCATAGGCGGTTGCTCAGGCACAGCCTGCACTATCACGGACCAGCTTTTCGGATTCAATGCAACAGGCACAATGGCACATTCATGGGTGCAGATGTTTGACAGTGAGCTTGAAGCTTTCAAGACTTACTGTAAGTGCTATCCTAATGGCACTGTTCTGCTTGTGGACACTTATAATGTGCTGAAAAGCGGTGTGCCTAACGCAATAAAGGCTTTTGACGAGGTGCTGAAGCCTATGGGCTGCCGACCTGTGGGAATAAGGATAGACTCGGGAGATATAACTTATCTTTCCAAGAAAGCAAGAAAAATGCTTGATGAGGCAGGCTATCCTGATTGCAAAATATGTGCGTCAAACGCCCTTGACGAGTATCTTATAAGAGATATGATATATCAGGGCGCAAAGGTGGATATGTTCGGAGTGGGCGAAAGACTTATCACCGCAAAGAGCGAGCCTGTTTTTGGAGGAGTTTACAAGCTTGCGGCTGTGGAGGACGATAATGGAAATATTCAGCCTAAGATAAAGATTTCTGAAAACGTGGCGAAGATAACCACTCCACACTTCAAAAAGCTTTACAGAATTTATGATAAGAATAACCACAAGGCTGTGGCTGACCTGCTGTGTGTTCATGACGAGGTGATAGATGAAAGCAGACCTCTTACGCTTTTTGACCCACAGTTTACATGGAAGAAAAAGGTCGTCACAAACTTTGAGGCAAAGCCTATTCAACAGCAGATATTCAAGGACGGCAAGTGTGTATACAAGAAGCCTGCATATGAGGATATCGTAAAGTATGCGGCGGCTGAGATAGACACTCTTTGGGACGAGATCACAAGATTTGAAAATCCGCACACTTATTATGTTGACCTTTCTCAGAAGCTTTGGGAAGTGAAGAATTTTCTTCTTGCGGAGAACAACAGACAAACGGCAGATTAAAATTTACATTATTGACTTGAAAAAAGCTATAGGCTGTGTTACAATAAGCGTGGTTAGCAAATTCTAACCTATCAAGCATTGGAGGGTCAGAAATGGAAAAGATAACAGTAAAAATAGACGGAATGATGTGCGGAATGTGTGAATCGCATATGAATGACACTTTCAGGCAGAATTTCAAGGTGAAAAAGGTAAGCTCTTCCCATGCAAAGGGCGAAACTGTGGCTATAGTTGATGAGGATATCCCTGATGAAAAGCTTAAAGAAGCAGTTGAGAAAACAGGCTACACTTTTATTTCCGCTGAAAGAGAGCCTTATGAGAAAAAAGGATTTTTTGCAAGATTCAAGTAAATAGCTATGCACAAAGTCGTGGCAGATGAAAAGGTCTGTCACGGCTTTTTTGTTTGCTTGACAAAACATATTTTCTGTGATATAATAAATATCAGTTAGTATACATTAACCGATATTCTATACTTTTGATACTGCACGAGAAGGGTGCGGCTAAGTTTGCAAAAAGCTTTTTGTGAAAAGGCATTTTGTTTTGATAGGCTTAGCTTCGTGGCGTGCAGTAATTTTATAGATGCAAGTTAGCTATAGCTAACAAAGAAAGGGGCATTCAAATGGGAAACATTCACACGTCTGGGGAGGACTATCTGGAGGCGATACTCGTTTTATGGAACAAGCAAAACGGCGAGGTGAGGAGCATTGATGTTGCAAGGGAACTGAATGTTACAAAACCCAGCGTATCAAACGCCATGAAGATACTTCGTGAGGGAAAGTTCATCACAATGGACGAAAACGGTTTTATCACTCTAACTGACGCCGGCAGATATGTTGCGGAAAAGATCTACGAAAAGCACCTTGTATTGACAGAGTGGCTTGTAAGTCTTGGTGTTGACAGAAAAATATCTGAACATGACGCCTGCAAGATAGAACACGTTTTGTCTGACGAGAGCTTTGCGGCATTGAAGAAGCATATCAGTGAAGAACAATGAGCATGACTATTTTTAAAGGCATTCTGATACCGTTTTTGGGTACATCTCTTGGTGCGGCGTGTGTGCTTTTCATGAAGAAAAATCTGCATTATCTTGTCCAGCGAGCCTTGACAGGCTTTGCGGCAGGAGTAATGGTGGCGGCAGGCGTGTGGAGCCTGCTAATACCCTCTATGGAGCAATCAGCGAAAATGGGTAGACTGAGGTTTGTTCCTGCGGCGGTTGGATTTATGCTTGGAGTGTTATTTCTGCTTTTTCTCGATAGAGTTATACCACATCTTCACATGAATGCCATTGAACCGGAGGGTGCAAAAAGCAGTTTTCAGCGCACAACGATGCTTGTGCTTGCGGTGACGCTTCACAATATCCCCGAAGGAATGGCTGTTGGCGTTGTATATGCAGGCTGGGCGGCTGACCATCATGCCATAAGCGCCGCTGGTGCGTTGGCATTATCCCTCGGTATCGCAATACAGAACTTTCCAGAGGGTGCGATAATATCCATGCCACTGCGTTCGGAGGGTATGGGAAAGGGAAAAGCCTTTGTTTACGGCGTTTTATCGGGAGTTGTCGAGCCTGTTGGGGCTGTGCTGACGATACTTTTGGCTCAGTTTATAATCCCTGTTTTGCCGTATCTTCTAAGCTTTGCGGCAGGTGCTATGATTTATGTGGTGGTGGAGGAGCTTATACCTGAAATGTCGGAAAAGCCACACTCCAATATTGGAACTATAGTTTTTGCGCTGGGCTTTGTGCTTATGATGATACTTGATGTGGCACTTGGATAGGTGTTTTTTATGTTTTCATAGGGATCATCTTTATGCATGGTAAATGTATTGAATATCTTTTTTGTATAGCTGGGCATATCATTTTGAAGTGATATGCCCGGCTTTGTTTTGTGTGTAAATTGCATTTGTTAATTTGTTTATCTTAAACGTTTGATGTTAATATGAAATGTAAACGTTTTTTAACTATTGTTTTCTTTGGCAATGAAAGACAAAAATAATATAAAATAATGATTACTTATAGCACAATTCACTAAGTTTGTACTTCTTTATTTGTCAAAAACATTGATTTTAAAAAACTTGCTTGCTTAATCGTTTTAAGAGATTGACATTAAATTAAGTTTGTGATAATTTAAAAATACAATAATTCGGCAAGCTAAATTAATCAAAAATTAGCTAAAGCAATGAAAAAGGAGTATGGTTATGACAGGAGTAATGAGAAGATTTTCTGCGGCTCTGGCGGCTGCTGCAATGGCTGTTAGCATTGTGCCTTTCGCAGATATCAGCGCATATGCTGAGTATGCGGCGACACACCCGGAGGGATTTGTTTATGCTGACGGCTCAAAGTTTATGTGCGACGGAAGCCCTTACTATTACGGCGGCACGAACTGCTATTATCTCACCTATAAGTCAAAGAGTGAGGTAAAGAATGTTTTCGATGACGCTTCAAAAATGGGGCTTAAAGTAATAAGAATTTGGGGAAATCTTGACGTTGGTAAGAAAACAGGCGAGATCGACTCGCAGTCTGGTCATGAGACCTTTGAGGGCAACAATGACGGAACGGGCGAAAAGGACGGAGTTTACTTCCAGTATTGGGACGATGAGGCTGGCAAGCCTGTTGTGAACGAGGGCGAGGACGGCCTGAGACATCTTGATTATATTATCAAGCAGGCTGAAGAACATGATATGAAGCTTGTTATCACTTTCACGAACTATTGGGAAGCGTTCGGCGGAATGGGTCAGTATGTAAAGTGGTATCAGATGTCACAGGGCAAGAGCGTTGGCAATAGCAAAGTGGACGAAAAGGACACCTGCGATTTTTACACTAATGAAACTATCAAGAGTTGGTATAAGGATTATATCAAGACATTGTTAAATCACACCAACTACTACACAGGCGAGAAGCTTATGGATTCTGAAGCTGTTTTTTCTTGGGAGCTTTCAAACGAGCCGAGATGTACTGTTGACGAGTTCTGCAAGGACGATATTCTTTATAACTGGGCAAAGGAAATGTCAGCATATGTAAAGTCTATCGACCCTTATCACATGGTATCTGTTGGCGACGAGGGCTTTTATAACCTTGGCTATCAGGAAGCTGCAAGGCAAGATCTTCCGTCTTCCGCATATTCAGGCTACTACGGTGTTGACTTTGACAAGCTTATGACTATCGACACTGTAGACTTTGGCACACCGCATATGTACGTTGATCAGTGGGGCTTTGACCTTGGCGATGATGATCTCGAGTGGATAAAGCGCCATGCCCAGACCACATCTTCCGCTGACAAGCCTATTATCTTTGAGGAATTCGGTCTTACAGACAAAACAAAGCGTGACGCCGCTTATTCCGATTGGCTGGATATTGTAACAGGGGACTACTATGAGGGTGTCGAATATCAGGGCTTCAACTACTGGATGATAGCTTCCTATCTTGATGACGGCACTCTTTATCAGGACTATGACGGCTACACCGTTTACGGCCCTGAGGGTATCGAAAAGACGGACAGCACAAGAACTCTTATGATGAATGCTGCTGCAAAAATGGAAAAGAAGAACATTGTAAACACCACTGACAAGTCTACATACAGTTTTGACAGAAGCAAGTCAGGTAACGTTGTGGTGAATGTTTCTATGAAAGAGGGCAGCATAAGCGGTGTTGAGGTCGGCGGAAAGAAACTATCGTCAGACGATTACACCATAAGGGGCAACGCTGTTACTATCAAGGCTTCTTATCTTAAAAGGCAGGAGCTTGCAAAGTATTCGTGCAGGATACTCACAACAGGCGGCAATCAGCCTAAGTTCAATCTGACGGTGAGCGACAGCTCTATCCCTAAGCCAATTATCTCACCTGAGATAATCTCTGTTGACGTAAACCCTAAGAAGTGCAGTGATGTTGATATCACCATGGATCGCAAGACAAGCGAGTTCAGAGGCATTGTTGCTGATGGAAAAGCACTCGCCGAGGGTACAGATTACACAACTTCGGGTGACACTGTGACCCTTAAAAGTGCATATCTCAAGACGCTTTCAGCAGGCATTGTGACGCTTAAGTTCGATTTCTATGAGGGCGAGGATAGGGAGCTTACAATAAATGTTTCCGACACCACAGGCCTTGATGAGCTTGACACATTTGAGAGCTATTCAAATGATAAGGCACTTTGGTCGTCTTATTCAAGAAACACAAGCGGCAATGAAGTTTCACTTTCTCTTGCTGCTAAGAACGGTTCAAAGGCGCTTGCTTTCGGATATGATATCGGCTCGCCAAACGGCTACTGCGGAGTAAACCACCCTATTGCAGTAAGAAATGCTTCATCATTTGCAGGCGTTGAGCTTTGGGTAGAGGGGGACGGCACAGGCAACAGCCTTACTGTTCAGCTTAGAGACGCAAACGACAATTATTTTGAAGCGCAGATAGCACTTGATTTCGCAGGCGGAAAAACTATCAAGATACCATTCGCTGACTTTAAAGCGCCAAGCTGGCAGTCGGGCGGAAATCTTGATACATCAAAGCTTAACCAGTTCTCGTTCTATATGGGCGGAGATTCTGCTCAAAAGACAGGTACAGTTTACATAGACGATGTTATTTTCTATGAGGACGGACAGATTGAGAAGCCACACCTTTCCACAAAGTCAGGCATATTTGACGCTGATGCTCCAAGCGGTGTGAGAACAGACCTTGTGCTTTATGGAAAGAGCGTTGAGTCTATCATAGTAAACGGCAAGAAGCTTACAGGCGGCTTAGATTATTCTACAAGCGGAAGTCAGATAATGCTCAACGAAAGCTGGCTCAAGACGCTTACAAATGGTAATTACACACTTACATACACATTCTCAGACGGAAACACAGATACATTTGCACTCACTGTCAAGAATGTTAAGTCATCACACACTCACAGCTACACCGCAAAGGTAACAAAGGAAGCTACTTGCACAACAGATGGCGAGAGAATTTACACTTGTACTTGCGGAGACAAGTATATTGAAGCTATCCCTGCAAAGGGTCACAGCTGGGTAAAGGGCGAGACAGTTGCTCCTACAGAGAACGAAAAGGGCTACACTATCTACACCTGCGCTTCCTGCGGCGAGACAAAGAAGGACGATTACACCGACCCTATCGGTCACAGGCACAGCTATACCCTCACATCAACAAAGGCTGCAACTTGCGAAGCTGACGGCGAAAAGGTATACACTTGCTCATGCGGTGAAAAGTACACTGAAACTATCCCTGCGACAGGTCACAGCGAAAGCACATGGATAATCGACAAGGCGGCTACTGCGACAGAAAATGGCTCAAAGCACACTGAGTGTACAACCTGCGGCAAGGTGATAAAGACAGAGGTTATCCCTGCAACTGGCGAGGTAAGTGACAAAAAAGAAACTGTTATCTTCACAGGCTCGGCAAAGACATCAGGCTGGGGTCAGGCTATCACACTTTCCACAACTAAGGAAGGCGGCAGCTTTGACAGCTCAGTTATCGAAAAGGACGGATATTTTGAAGTTCAGTTCAAGGGCGGCACAGACAAGGCGGAGGTCATTCTCCAGAGTTGGTCAGGCGGTGCAGACTGGGCGAGAGTTTCACCAACTGAGGTAACAGAAAAGGACGGCATTGTATACGCAAAGTACAGCTACGACGATGTTGTGGCAGCGTTCGGAACAACAGATTTCTCTAAAGTAGACCGCTTCCATGTTGGTGCGGCTAACGGAGATATCGAAGTTCTTAGTGTTAAGTATATTGTCGGAAAGTCAACAAAGCCGGTTGATCCGGTAGATCCTGTTGACCCTGATAAGCCGGAGCAGGATCCATATGTATCTATTTTCTGGGGCGCAAAATCATGTGGCTCATGGGGTCAGGCAGTTTCAGTTATGACTTCAAAAAATTATGGCAGTTTTGATGTTTCGTATATTTCTGCAAATGGTTATTTCTATGTTGAGTATTCGGGTGCAGAGAACGAGCTTGAGCTTATTCTCCAGAGCTGGTCAGGAGGAGCAAGCTGGGCAAGAGTTCAGCCTAGCGAAACAGGCAGAGCGAATGATCATTACTATGCTAAGTTCACATATGCAGACTGTGTAAAGGAGCTTGGTGCAGGTTTTGATAAGCTGGATCAGCTTCATGCTGCGGCTAAAAACGGTGATATCACAGTTTATTCTATTTGCTACTGTACACCTGCTAAGTAATTTAAGAAATAAGCGTTACATTTATTAAGATGCAAAAAAGAGCGAATGACGTGACGGTCATTCGCTCTTTATATTTTGTTTACTTGTTTTTCTTTCTGCGCTTTTTATCCTCTAAAGGAGTCATGCTCTTTGCACAGATCGCCATTGTTGAAGCGTTGTGCAGAAGCGCTGAGGCTGACGGCTGTAAAAGCCCGAAAGCTCCTGACAGCAGAAGCACTGAATTGAACAGCAGTATAAATCTGTAGTTACTGTTTATTCGGTGCATTAGCTTTTCGCTAAGCTGTCTTATAGCCGCAAGCTGTGTAAGGTCTGCACCACGAACTGTGATATCGGCAGTTTCCTTTGCGATATCGGAAGCATCGCTCATTGCAACAGAAACGTTCGCCGCCGCAAGGGCAGGGGCGTCGTTTATCCCGTCGCCGACCATTATAACTCTGTGACCCTGCTCTTTGAGCTGTTGAACATATCTGTGCTTGTCCTCAGGAAGAACCTGCGCCCTGAAATCTGATATGCCAAGCTTCTGTGCAGTTATCTCGGCAGCCTTTGCGCTGTCGCCTGTGAGCATCACGATATTTGTTATGCCTGCTTCTTTGAGCTGTTTAACAGCTTCCTCAGCTTCAGGTCTTGGCGGGTCGCTTATGCAGAGCGCACCTGTGAGCTTGTCGCCTACAGCAAGATAAACTACCGAGCATGCTCCCGACTTTTCGTCGATCTCAGCCTGCTGTTCGTCTGTTATCTCTATGCCCTCGTCCTCGCAGACAAAATGCCTGCTTCCTATGATAGCACGTTTGCCGTGAAGCGTTGTTGAAATTCCGTGGGCAACTATATACTGCACCTCGGCGTGTTCCTCGGCATGGTCGATATCTCTATCGGCCGCACCCTTTACTATAGCTCTCGCTACGCTGTGAGGGAAGTGCTCTTCAAGGCAAGCCGCAATTTTCAGCGTTTCCGCCTCGGAGTAATCCCCAAGGGCTATTACCTTTTCAAGCACAGGCTCAGCGTTTGTAAGAGTGCCGGTCTTGTCAAAAACGATAGAATCGGCAAGTGCGTATTCTTCAAGATATTTTCCGCCCTTTACCGTAACGTCATCATCAGCGGCTTCTTTAATAGCGGATATAACGGCTATAGGCGTTGAAAGCTTGATAGCGCAGGAATAGTCCACCATAAGAACGGAAACTGCTTTTGTGACATTTCTAGTAAACAGCAGTGTAAGACCAAAGGCAAGAAAGCTGTACGGCACGATAGAGTCCGCAAGACGCTCCGCTTTGCTCTGCACCCCTGCTTTAAGGTTTTCTGAGTTGTCGATAAGCTCGATTATCTTGCTTATCTTTGTGTCGGAAGAAAGCTTGCGAACTTTTATCACAACTGAGCCTTCCTCGACAACTGTTCCCGCAAATACGCTTGCTCCTGCGCTCTTCATGACCGCAAGAGGCTCGCCTGTCATGGAAGCTTCATTTATGTAAGCTTCGCCCTCGGTTATCTGACCGTCAACAGGAATAACGCTTCCTGTGCGAACTCTTATGCAATCGTCCACCTGAAGCTGTGACATTGGTATAAGAGTATCAGCGTCCTTGCCTGCCAGCCATACCTGATCTGCCTTTATCGCCAAGCTGTCGGTAAGAGCGGCTCTTGTTCTCGCTCTTGTGTAATCCTCCAGCAAGCCTGATACAGAAAGCAGGAACATGACAGTGCCAGCTGTATTGTAATTTTTCTGGATAAGACAAGCGCTTATTGACGCTCCGTCAAGCACTTCAACTGTAAGCTTGCCGTCAAACAGTGCGCTTACGCCCTTTGCTATGTATTTAAGTCCGCTGTACACGATAAGTGCTGCGCCTATAGGTGCAGGCAGAATAGCTTTTCTTATATATCTTTGCATCACAAGCTTTGCAAGGTCAGATCTGAATGTTCTGTCTATCTCCTCGGTGTCATACTGATTGTCGCTGACAGGTGCCAGGTCGCTTCCTCTGAGCTTTCTTACAAGTTCGACAGCTTCGGCTCTGTGACCCTCTTTATAGCGTATAAGTATTCCGCCGTTCTCATAGTGAGCCTCGCAGGTGATCGCCCACGGGTTTGACATAACAAGCTTATGTATCGACCGTTCAAGTTCTTTTGTGAAAGCGTTGCTACCACAGCGGAAACGTATGCGGCAGGGCTTGTCATAAACGATCTGAGCTTTCATTATTCAGTTACTTCTTCCTCGTCATCTATCCCTGCCTCGACCTTAGCGTCATAGCAGATGTCAGATGCTTCGTCCTTCATGTTTCTCAATGCTGACTGAGCGTCGCTCTTGAGCTTCATTCCCTTTGCAAGACCTGTAACGGCAAGCTCTCTTGTTTTCTTAGCCTTTACGACTTTCTTGCCAAGAATGACTGCGGCTGCTCCGCCTACTGCACACCAGAATTTCTCGTCTTTAAAACATTTTAACATAATTATTACCTCCTGTTTTGTTTTTAGATATTAGTAAGAACTAATTATTTCGGCATATACAGAAACTCTGCCAAAATACGAGCATATAACAAGTCCTCTGACAGGATCTTTACCGTGATTTCAGTATAACTCTATATTGTTTATTAGTCAAGTCAAACCGACAAATTTAAAAATCATTTAAAACTATGTATAATCTTTTGCCGTAAGTTAAATTATCATCGTTTTTCTAACTTTTCATTTTTGGGTGAAGCTTTAGGATAATGTTAAAATGTTTATGATATCTTATCAATAAACCGCAAGAATGAACATTACAACGAATAGATAATAATTGACAAAAACCATAAATTCGGGCTTTTATTTATATGTAAGTTATGCACACAACCAAAAATATTATAACTTTTTGTTAAATCGGTTGAAGCCATAACAGAGTTATGTTAAAATATTATCATAACAATACGGGGAGGTCTGCGTTGTGGGTTATATTATCCATTATGATATATGTGCCCTTGTGATATATGCTATCACAGGAGTTGTATTCTATTTCAAAAAGCGTATTCCGTGCAATAAGAATAAGGTCTTTGGCATTCTCGTGGGCGACTCGGCTTTGTCAACTGTGTTGGATATTTTAAGTGTGTTTTCTACCGGCGAATGGGGCATAGGGCTTAAAATCTTCTTCCATACGGCTTATTATTTTACACATAATCTTATTCCGTTTCTATTTGTGATATATATACTTTTCCTGACGGACGGCTATAAAGAGATGTCTGCTCTTTTCAAAAGCTTTTTATATACACCGATGATCGTTGACCTTTTGCTCGTGATTACGACGCCTGCAACACATTTTATCATCTATGTGGATAGTCAAGGTGGTTATCATCGTGGCACTCTTCAGCCATTTACATACATTGTGGCGATTTATTATCTTATATTTGGCATCGTTTACGCAATGGGTAATAGAAGTATGCTATCAAGACAGGTGGTCACTTCTATAACAGCCTTTATCTCAATGACTGTAGTGGCGGTAATTGTTCAGATGATCAATAAACTCCTTCTTGTGGAGTGCTTTGCGGCATCTGTATGTATGCTTCTAATAATGTTCACTTTGCAAAGTCAGGACGATATGATAGACCAAGGAACGAAAATGCTCAACTGGAGCAGCTTTGTCAATAGGTGTTCCATAAAATATGCCTCAGCTTCTGATTTTACATTATTGCTCATAAGGATACCGGATTTCAAAATGTTTATGAAAACCTTTGGCGGACGTTTTTCCAACTCTCTGTTAAGAAGCTTTTCCGACTATCTTTATAACTTTGTTAATCTGGGCGATGGATTTTATTTGGAGGACGAATGCTTTGCTCTTATGTTTCCGAAGGATTCTGAAAAGGTGGGGGAAACGTATCGTGCAATAAGGAAAAAGCTGTCTGAAAACTGGAATATAGGTACTGTTGATACTTTGATAACAGCCTGCTTTATGCGTATCGACTGCCCTGAGGACGTTGACAATGCAGATATGCTGGTGGACTTTATCGAGCAGTTCAAGCATCGTGAACCTGAAACCGAAAGACTTCTTCATGCAACTGACATAAACTTTTATGACAGCAACCGTCGAAGCGAGGTAGAGAATGCTATAGACAAGGCTCTGGATAATCGTGGCTTTGAGGTATACTATCAGCCGATATATTCAAGTTCAAGAAACAAGATAGTTTCCTGTGAAGCCCTTGTTAGGCTTAAGGATGAAAAGCTTGGTTTTATCCCTCCACAGGAATTTATTCCTATAGCTGAGGAAAACGGCAAGATACTCAAAATAGGCAAATATGTTTTCGAGGAAGCCTGCCGATTTATAAAGAAAGGCGTGGGAACTTCACTTGGTATCGAATATGTGCAGGTAAACCTATCGGTAGTCCAGTGTATGCAATCTGACCTTGTAGAGCAGCTTCTCAGCATTATGGACAGATACAAGGTAGACCCATCGTCTATTTGTCTTGAAGTAACGGAAACTGCGGCGGTGTATACTCCGCACATTATGGAGAAAAACATCAAGACCCTTTCCGACTATGGTGTGAAGTTTGCACTTGACGATTATGGTACGGGATATTCAAATATGACATATCTTCTCAGCCTGCCTTTCAGGTTTATCAAGCTTGAAAAGGAAATAGTCTGGGAATGTTTCAAGAGCGAAAAGGCGCATATCGCCATTGAGAGTACAGTGGCGATGATAAAGAAGCTCAATATGCAGATAGTTGCCGAGGGTATCGAGGACAAGCATCAGCTCGACACGCTTCTTGGCATGGGCTGTGATTTCATTCAGGGATACTACTTCTCAAAGCCTGTTCCTGAAAAAGATTTTATTGAGGTGCTTAAAAAGAATAATACTCAGGCTGTGACGGTTTAAGCAGTCTGATGAAAAAAAGCCCTGACTTCGGTCGGGGCTTTTTTTCACATAGTTTTCACTTTGCGTTAAGGTCTGTTTAAGTAAGGAACGCTATAATGTAGTCATAACAAAACCGAGACGGGAGGCGTTCTTGTGAACGTAAGTAATATGGCTATTCTTATTATTGCGGCTGTGCTGCTTTCTTTGCCGCTTGTTTTATCTGCTGCATTTTGTGTTGAAGAACGCTGGGGTTTTCTTTCACGAAAACATGATAAGTGTATAGACGAACATTACAGATAATAGGCAGACAGATAAGTATGAGTTGTCCACCATACAAATACAAGCGTATTTCACAAACATACATCGAAAAAACTATAAAAATTAGTCCATTTATACATTGACTTAATCACGCAAATTCGGTATACTATTTATTGTAACGTCAGCGTGGGAAAAGTACGCAGACAGGAATAATTCTATAGTTTATAAGGGGTTTGTGAAATGACAAAGGTTGTAAAATTCGGCGGAAGCTCTCTTGCAAGTGCTGAGCAGTTCAAAAAGGTAAAGGAGATAATCACAGCGGAAAGCTCAAGAAGATTTGTTGTGCCGTCTGCTCCTGGTAAAAGATTTTCAAACGATACAAAGGTAACTGATATGCTTTACGGCTGCTATGATCTTGCTGCAAAGGGCAAGGATTTCAGCAGCGAGTTCGACGCTATCAAGGAAAGATATTACGGCATAATCAATGATCTGGGTCTTGACCTTTCTCTTGAAAAGGAGTTTGAAACTATCAAGGCTTGCTTTATCGGCAAGGCAGGACGTGACTATGCGGCTTCTCGTGGCGAGTATCTTAACGGTATCGTTCTTGCTAAATATCTTGGATATAACTTTGTTGACGCTGCCGATGTTATCTATTTTAACGATCAGGGTCAGTTTGATTCTGCAAGAACAAACGAGGTGCTTCCTCAAAGACTTGCTACACTTGACAATGCGGTAATACCTGGTTTCTACGGCTCAATGCCAAACGATACTATCAAGACATTTTCAAGAGGCGGTTCTGACGTAACAGGTTCTATCGTTGCCGCAGCAGTAAACGCTGATCTTTATGAGAACTGGACAGACGTATCAGGCTTCCTGGTATGCGACCCTAGAATTATCGACAACCCACAGCCTATCACTACCATAACATATAAGGAACTGAGAGAGCTTTCTTACATGGGTGCAGGCGTACTTCATGAGGACGCTATTTTCCCTGTAAGAAAAGCAGGTATCCCAATAAACATCAAGAACACAAACAAGCCTGAGGATATGGGTACAATGATCGTTGAGTCCACATCTCAGAAGCCTGCATTCACGATCACAGGTATAGCAGGCAAGAAGGGCTTTACTGTAGTTAATATCGAAAAGGATATGATGAACGCAGAGCTTGGTTTCGGCAGAAGAGTTCTTGAAGTTTTCGAGAAGAATGGTATCTGCTTTGAGCATATGCCATCAGGCATCGACACAATGTCTGTCGTTGTTCATCAGGCAGAGTTTGCTCCAAAGGAGCAGGAGATAATGTCAGGTCTGCACAGAAACTGTCACCCTGATACAATTGATATTGAAACAGACCTTGCACTTATTGCAGTTGTGGGACGTGCAATGAAGTCAAACAGAGGTACAGCAGGCAGAATATTCTCAGCCCTTGCACACGCTCATGTAAACGTAAAGATGATAGATCAGGGCTCTAGCGAGCTTAACATCATCATCGGTGTGAATGAGGCTGATTTTGAATCTGCAATGAAGGCTATCTATACAATTTTTGTTGATACACAGCTTTAATACAATATAAAAAATATGGCGGACGGCTTAGGTCGGTACTAATATAGAAGCTTTTCAACAACTATTATGAAAGACCTATACAGCAGGCTATAACTAAGAAATAAGAAAGACAGATACTTCATTTGACTGAGGTATCTGTCTTTTTGCGTTATATATCAAAACTTATTTGAAAATGCTATCCGGTTTATTTTCCAATGTCCCATTCTTAGCCAACGGCAAAGCCTCGCACTGACGCAGATGATGTTTTTTTGATCAGCTTACCCCTTGATCTCACTTATCACACCCTTATCCATTTCGTGGACGGTGTCGCACAGCACAGAGATATCCTCCGCCGAATGAGAGCAGATAAGGATAGTCTTACCCTGCTCTTTGTATGAAAGTAGGTACTCACGCATTTCTTTTACGCCGTCCTTGTCAAGACCATTGAAAGGCTCGTCAAGAATGAGTATCTTCGGATTTTCCATAATGGCTTGTGCAAGTCCCAAACGCTGCCGCATACCAAGGCTGTATTTACGAACGTGGCGCTTTAAATCAGGGTCAAGCCCCACCTGTTTCATACTGCTTTTTATCTCATCTTTGCCGATCTTGTTGTTCAGCCCCGCAAGAAGTTTGAGATTTTTGTATCCACTGTAATACGGTATAAACCCAGGTGTTTCAATAATGATACCCATATCTTTCGGGAAGTCAACGTCCTTGCCCACCTGCTTGCCGTCAACGATAATCTCACCGCTCGTGGGCTTGATAAAACCACATATGCACTTCATAAGCATTGTCTTTCCGCTGCCGTTTCGTCCGATAAGTCCGTGTATTTTGCCCTTCTCAAAGGACACGTTTATGTGCTTTAGTATCTCCGTTTTGCCAAGCGTAAGGCATACGTTGCTAACTCCTATGATATCCATTATCATTCCTCCCCAGCCGTCAGAAAATTAGTTTTCCGTAGCAAAACTAATGACAGCAAGATCAAAGATACTATGATTGAAAAGAAATATATGTAGGAATAAGATATTTCATATATCTGCTGCCTGAAGAACTTTGTAAAATGCGTTTTCACTATGGCATTACAACACGGAAAAGCCCAGCGTATCGGCGTTTCAAGGTATATTGCCGCACCGCCTGCCAGAAGTAAAAAGACATTTATGCCTACACCCAGAAGCTTTTGCCTAAGCTCTGCAAAAACGAGCATAATAAGACCGCACACCAACAACAGCAGAAATATCAGCACCGCAGAATTGCCTGCCGACCGCAGCGGTACATATTGGTAGTAAAGATTTTCAGGAATAAGATTTGCAGCAACGCTATCGGCGTTCTCGGGAAAGAGCCTGCTGTAATCTGTGACTGTTGCCGACCATTGTTCGCTCCATTGCAAATAACCTGCCGCCGCAAGAAACGTGCTGAGTATAACTCCAAGCATAAATGTAAGTGAAGACATAACAAGAAAAAGCATTTGCCCAAGCAGCCAATTAACACGCCATGTGCGCTGCACGCAAAACAGCATATTTCCATCGTTTTTAGGAAAATCTCCTATAAGCGTAATAAAAACTATGGGCATTATCATCAGCAGTACGTCTGAATTGGTTATTGCAATAAACGGCTCAAACAGACCAAGTTTAACGCCTGTTTGTTTTGATATCTCAACTAACGGCTTTACGGCAAATTGATCTATGAATATCAATGCACATAGAAATATCAACATTCTTGAACTGCATATCCATTTGATATATTCACTTTGTGCCGTCCCCCATACCGCCCTTATTCTTGTTTTACTCACAACAGTCATACCTCCTTTGCAAGAAGCTGACGCCAATTATCGCCGCAAGTATCATCAATACGGCTGCGGCTAAGATCACATACACAGTCATGCCGTTTTCTATGGCTCGGAATATCCCGTTGAATGAAAATAAGCTGACGATCTTTCCGACATTGGCGGAAAACCCTTTTGAAAGTCTGTTTATAAGAGTGTTGTAAAAATAAAAGAACATAAACGGTATGCAAGTCATCATATATTTGTTTCTGCTGAAAACAGAGATGATATATGCAGGCAATGCACTTAACGCTCCTATTATAAAAGCACCTGCCATTCGGCTCAAATAAAAGCAGCCTATACTCATTGAATGAAGCACTGCCGCAGCTGAATGACTGTTCGTATCCATAACAGACGGAAACATAATTACTGTAAATATCACAAAAAGCCCGTATCCCAGACAAAGTACCGCCGCTGAAGTAAGCACCGCCGACACAAGTCTTGATGCAGCAAAAGCAATTTTTCCGCTGCGTTGCATTTCAAACCGCTTTAACGAGCTGTTCTCTGCTGAAACACTTTTAACAAACGGCAGAACGCATACAACAGGCGAAAACATTATCAGCCAGCTGCTCATAGCTGCACGAATGATATTTTCACGAACGACAGAATTTCCTTCAACAGCCTCTGTGGGGTCACGCAAAAGCAGTATGGTCAATACTGAATAGCCTTTTCCGCCGTCTGCATCGGTGTAAACATTTGTTATACAGCACAAGCCAAATATCATAATGGCACATATTACAGGCACAGGGCTGATGAGCATTTTATAAAGCTGTGTTTTCAGACACTTATTGAAATTCATGTTCTATCCTCAGTTTTCCGAAACATCTGCATTGTTGAACAGTACCAAAGCTTCTCCATTCAGAGCATTGACAAATACCATTCGTTCATTGTCTGTGGTGGTGTCGAGCCATATAAACCAGCCAAGCTCTGTTTTATATTTTGTATCACCTTGAAAATAGAACTGTCCGTCGCTATCCTTGTTCCATGGTTCACCGTTTGCTTTAACAACATTCTGCATATATCCGAGGTCTATTTTATTGACTGTATATTTATGATTTGCCGCAAGTGTATTTTCACATATATCTAAAGCACTTTCTAAGGTAACGCATTTATCGACACTTTCCGCAGAGCCGTCAAGCTCGCAAAAGCCATGATCTCCCAAGAACTCTCCTACGGTGTTTGGAGCGGTCATATACAGCTTTGCTCCAAAATACGGATATTCATCAAAATCCCCGTCGCTATAAAAGAAATCGTTCAGGGCGATTCCATCGACGGTTCTTTGAATATGAAAAAGCAGAGCATTTTCCTGATCGTATTTCAATACATCAACGTAAGCTATTTTCATATTTCCAAATCCGCTGTCGGTCAAAGCCTGCAAAAAGCCGTCTACATACTCAACGCCCTGACTGAGTTTATACGTCTGTCCGCCAAGAACATACTCTTCGTCTTCATAGGGTCTGTCTACAAAAACTGTTTTTATTGTTTCACAGTCATAGGCAGATTCTTTAGAAAGAAATCCGATGCCTCCATTTGATGCAACATTTAAATAGTACGTTGTGTCATCATAAACGTTGCCGGCAGGAAAAGAACTGTCAAAGCCCTGATAATACTCTTTCTTATAGTCCTTGTCGGAAATAAACAGCGGCCTTATTTTACCGAAACACTGCTCACGATCGTTCACCTGCTTTAGGTCAGCGAGTTCAGCCTTTTCCGGCAGATCATTTGCCAAGGCTTGAAGTGTTTCAGTCGGTACAGAAATATTTTCATACTCTGTATCAGTTGACAAAATATCTTTTTTTACATCAGAAAAGCTCTCAAGCTTTATGCTGATATCTTTTGTATCACTGGTTTTACCGCCTGCTGCACAGGCTGTAAACGTACATATCATCACAAGAAGTACAAATATCTTAAATATTTCTTTCATCGTTGCTCCTTTTATAAAAATGGCTGCCGACAAGCAGCAGCCATAGCACATTATTTAGGCGTTCTTGTGTATCCTGAAGCTTTTATATCATCCTCATCATAATTATTGAGTGTGATTTTATTCTTCACTTCTGCTGTTGGTTTATATGACGATGTCATCGTTATAAAATACTCATAATTGTCTCTTTTATCTATCGTTACTTTATTGCTGCCATTTGGTGAACTAAACGTAACATTAGAATAGAGCACCTCATCTTGCCCAGTCCAACTTGTTATAATAACATTCTTTGTTGTACCGTTGTTGATCTTAACTTTATTGCCAGCTTTAAGAGTCTTGGTTATAGATTTAGTGCTTTGTGTGTATTTTGCACTTATTGTCCACGTCGCACTTGAATATGTATCTCCGGAATTATATGCACTAGCCCCAATAGCCATAGAACTCATCATCATAACAGCAGCACCCATAGCTG
>ERZ809296.32-NODE-32-length-244431-cov-80.617528_pt1 | contig 244431 bp, 226 predicted proteins | sample MGYA00520511_ERZ809296 | MGnify/ENA primary metagenome ERZ809296 (study PRJEB31576, sample SAMEA3212662) | Homo sapiens | biome: human-gut; feature: human gut; material: fecal | place: Sweden | collected 2012 ... | reverse complement strand
AAGCTCAGAGTTCTTCACCCACCTCTGCACCTGCCGCTATTTGTTCGATTTCTACGCATTTTTTTCGTGTAACCCCGTCGTTTTCCTTGAAACGGCAGGCTTTTTTCAAATCATGACCCCACAGGTGCTATTTTTGCCCGCTCAACAACTCCTTCGTAAATCCCCGAAACTGCCCGCACCGCGGGCAGATGTGACCGCCGCGGGGCGCGCACGACCCCGCGGCTTTGTCCTGCTATAATTCGTCCATAGGAAAAGCTCGGATAAAAATGCAAACATTTCGCATAATCGCCAAAAACCCTTCCCATGAAAATGCGGCTTCCAAGCTCGTTCCGGCGGCAGTCCGATTCTTTGTCCTTGCGAAATTTGTTCGCTCTAAGCAGCATTCGGCTCCGCCGTATGAGACGACTTTTCTTCTCTTCTTTTCTTTGCCGTTATCAGCGCGCAGATGCGCGATGATATAATATCCTCATGCAGACAGAGGTTCTCTTCTTTTCTCCTTGCGGCGCTCGTCCGCTCTAAGCAGCGTGGGACCTCTCTCTTATGAGCTTTCATTTATGAGCCGGATGCGGGATCCTCCGCTGATATCGAAGCAGGGCATGACTCATAAGACCATGAGGACTGTCTGTAAATCTACGTTGAGGTGTATGTTATGTTCATTGTCGGTATCGATGTCGCCAAGCGCAGCCACGAGGTCTGCATGATCACATCGGACGGTCAGACCGTTCAGCGCCCGTTCTCCATCCGCAACAACTGCACCGGGTACAATCTCATGCTGGAGAAAATCAGAAAACACACGAACATCAAAAGTCAGATCGTATTTGCGATGGAGTCCACCGCGCATTACTGGCTGGCGCTCTTTACGCGGCTGCGCAAGGACGGCTACCACGTCATTTTGCTCAACCCGATCCAGACCAGCGCCATGAGGGATATGTTCATCCGCAAGATCAAAACAGATGCAAAAGATTCCTTCATCATCGCCGAGCTGATCCGCTTCGGGCGCTATGCCGAAAGCAATGTTGCGCAGGATCGTCTGCTGGCGCTGAAGGAGCTGTGCCGGAACCGCTTCTATCTGGTCGACATGGCTGGTGACCTCAAGCGAAAGCTGATCGCGCTGATCGACCGTGTCTTTCCGGAGTACGAGGCGCAGTTCGATACGATTTTTTGTAAGTCATCCGTGGCGCTCCTGAAAAAGTATCCGACGCCGCAGAAGCTTTCCAACGCACATCTGGATAAGCTGACGGAGCTGCTCTGGAACAGCAGCAACGGTCACTTCGGCGAGTGGAAGGCGCGTGAACTCAAGGAGCTTGCACGAAACAGCTTCGGCGTTGAAGACTGTGACGGCGCGTATTCCACGCTGATTCTCCTGATGCTCGACCAGATCCAGTCGCTCTCCGGAAAGGCAGACGCTCTGGAAAAAGAAATATCCAGACTGTTTCAGAGCTTTGATACGACGGTCACGACGATTCCCGGCGTTGGACCGATCATTGGAGCCGTCATTCTCAGCGAAGTCGGAGATATCTCCCGTTTTTCTTCTGCGGACAAGCTCGCAGCCTATATTGGTGTCGATCCGTCTGTCAACCAGTCCGGCGAGTTCCAGGCTGTGCACGCGCATATGTCCAAACGGGGCTCTCCGTATCTGCGCAGATGCATCTGGATGGCGTCTCAGGTCGCTGTACAGCGCGATCCCATGTTCCGCGCATATTACGAGAAGAAAGCCGCAGAATGGCTCAAATACATGACGATCATCGGTCATGTGACGAGGAAAATGACTGCCGTGGTATTTGCCATTCTGCGTGATCATAAGGTCTATGAACCTGTTCTGCCGACCGCCGCATAGAAGCTTCGCACCCATATCCGCCTGCTCACGCCCCGTGAGCCTGCATTGCCGCGCCCATTTCCAGCGGTGACCATTTCATTTCTTCTGCATTTTTATCCCTTGACAAATCCATAGCCGGCTGCTTCGCCGCTTGCGGCTTCTCCCTCTGCTGAAATCCGCCCGGAGGCGTTCTTCTTCTGCGTTTGCCATTTCCGCAACGCTCCCGCACGGCGGTGCAACGTCCGGTCTTCGGGCTTCCGGCGGGTACACGCTCGGCTGGGCGGCGAAAGCGGCACAAACCGCTAACACGGGCGCGACAGACTGTGACTGGCGTTTTGTCTGCGCTCTCAACCTGTGTTTTCAACAAAATCGGCATATTTTCGTCTTGCCGCATCCTCGTCCAGTTTCTGCATCTGTCGGTCATAGTCCTGCTGGAGTGCCGCCTGAATTGGTCGGATGGTAAATCGCAGATTGCCGTTGCGCGTTTTTCCATCTTTCGTTGTGACCAACGTCGGCTCTGTGATGAGCAGACTGCGTTCTTCGAGCGACCGGATGTGTTTGCGGATCGTGTTCGGACTCAGTCCAACCGCTTCACCGATTTTCCGATAGCTTGGCCAGCACTGGAACGTCTGCCTGTCCTCGCAGAACAGCAGGTAGGCGTAGATTGCGATCTCTGTCGCGCTCAGACCCAGCGAGAAAATCTCCTTCGGCAGTGGGAAGTAGTCCCTGACCGGTTCGCGTGTCGGCCAGAGACTGCGCTTCACTCTGCCACTCCAGTGTGCTGCTCCACCCACCGGATGAACGCTTCCTTTGGAACGACGACCCGATTCCCGATTCGCAGCGCGGGAAAATCCTTTTCATGCATCAGCTCATAGCTGCTCGACGGTGCGATGCCCAGCACCTTTGCCACCGTCACCGCGTTCAGGAACAGCGGCAGTTCGTCATAATTCTTGTAGCTTGATTCTTTCATGTTGTCCTCCTTTGTTCGTGTTTGTCTCTTCGATTGATTTTGTCTTTCTGAAAAACACCCCCTATTTAATCCGACACAAAAAGTCGTTTTTGATACCCTCCTCCGCAAACTTTTTTATTCAGATGGGAAGATGTTTTACGCCCAGCAATAACACCCTCTATTTGATCCGACAGGAATTTGCGTTTTGAGCGGTGTCCCTTCGAAAAAATCCCCTCACTGTATAGGCCACGGGAACGCGATTTTTAGAAGCCATTTCGAGAAAATTCACAGATCATTTACATTTCCGCGCCTGCGTTGCCTGTGCGCGTCCCTCCGAAAAAGTCCCCTCATGTGGTAGGCAGCGAGAACGCACTTTTTAGACCCCTTTTCGCAAATGTTCACAAAATATTTACTTCTGACTCGCCAGAGGCTTCCTCAAAAAGTTCTTCTATTTAATCCGACAGAAAACCGCGTTTTGAACAGTCAGTTTTGAAAATATTTTGCGGAAAATATTTTGCGTCTGCATAAAAAATTCCCTGCCTAAGTTAGGCAGGGGGACAGGCAACATACAGCACATCCGGTGCTGTGTTCTTCTTATTCAGATTCATGAAATGCTTGACAGGCTGCTTCGATTTCTACTCGTTTTTCCGGCGGATAGATTTCATGAAAATGCGCAAAGAAATCGTCCCACGCGAACAGCAGCAGATCCGACGAGCCGTCTTCTGCGCGAATGCGAAGCGGCACATTGCCGGTCCTGGCTTCTTCCGTCAGTACATCGAAGTGCTGCTGGAATTCTTCCGGCGTGACGGTATGCAGCGTTTCCAAGTTTAGTTCTTCTTTTCGCATGATGCATCTTTCTCCATCAGGTTTTCAAGATATGATTTTGCTTCCTCGGGGTGATGAACCATCCACTCCAGCGCAGTCGTCAGAATTTGTCCCGGCGTTGTGTCGTGTTCGTCGCAGAACGAATCGAGCTGTTCTTTCACATCTGCGTCAAGCAGAATCGAGACGGTCACAAAATTTTTGCCGCAGATATGCTCCGCTCTGCCGTATTCTCCGGTGATGAAATCGTAAAGCGCTTCCGGTTTGTGCAGATCCCACCTCTGGCTTTCATCTTCGGTACAGACACAAAAATCGTCTGTTTCGGAAAGCCACCAAGATGTGTAGTCGCAAACATCGTCGATGCTGTCACGGAGCAGCGTCAGCAGAATTTGCCGAGACTCTGCGGCAAAATTCTCCTGCGTTTGCAACAGTTTCAGTGCCCTACAGTATGTTTTTCTGGAAATCAAAGTTTACGCCTCCTTTTGTAGTATAAGAATAGTTTAGCACAAGGACTGTACGATAATCCGGACTTCACGTCATGATTTCTATAGATTCCTGACGGATCTGTATGAAAAATGAGACCATCAGCAAGATGGCCGCATTTGGAGTATAATGATTTAGTCAACCTCGAATAAAGAATGACGGCTTAGACCACGTGAACGCGATTTTTAGACCTGTTTTTGCGAAAGTTCACGAACCATATTCTGCAGTTCCTCGCTGAAGCCATCAAGCTCATCCAGCGAAACTGCACCATCCGCGATCAAGTGTGCCAGATCAAACACAACATTCTTCTTTCGGAGTTCAAGCTGTACCCCCGGTTTTCTCCGATCCTCACGTATTCTTTTATTCAGCGCCCAGAAACGTTCTGATGGTTGGCGGCTGTCATCGGTCAAAAATTCGGCATACTCGCAGGCGAGCTTGTCCATATAGCGTTCCTGCCAACCAGGAAGCCTCTCTCGGAACAGTTTCCAATCGTTCCTTGACAGTTCCATTTTTCATACCTCTTTCTTTACTCTGCGACTGTACTTTCAGTATACTCCGCGCCTGAAATTATCGTCAATACATTTTTGCTGCGAGAAGAATCAGATTCTCCTATTGAAAGAAAATATATACTGTGATATATATTATTTAGGGAGGTGATCACAATGGAAACAGCAAAAATCTTTGAGAACGGCAGAAGTCAAGCTGTGCGCCTGCCGAAGAAGTTTCGTTTCAACACAGACGAGGTGATCGTCCAGCAGCTTGGTGACGCTGTGATCCTCGTTCCGAAGGAATCCATGTGGCAGACTTTTATGGACGGTCTGAACAGCTTCACCGACGATATTTTCGAGGATGGTCGAGATCAGGGCGTCCAAGAGGAGCGTGAACATCTGTGACGTATATGCTGGACACCAACATCTGCATCTACGCGATGAAGAACAAGCCGGAGCAGGTATTGCAGCGACTGAAAAAGGAACTGAACAGCGGCGTCTGCATTTCCTCCATCACATTGGCTGAACTGGAGTATGGAATGAAGCACAGCTCCAATCCCATAAAGAACGAGCAGGCGTTGCTTCGTTTTCTGGTTCCCTTGAGCATTCTTCCCTTTGGAGCGGCAGCGGCTTCTAAGTACGGTGAGATCCGCACCTATCTTCAGCACAGCGGAACCCCGATTGGTCCGTTGGATATGCTGATTGCCGCGCACGCCCGATCTGAGGACATGATCCTTGTGACGAACAACGTCCGCGAGTTTGAGCGCGTGCCTGATTTGGAAGTTGAAAACTGGGTCGAGTAGCGGCTGCTTATAAAAAGGCTTAGTCTTTGTTTACAGCGGCGCAGTTTTTGCGTGTGGTGTACGCTTTTGCGCCCCTCCTTGGTGGTGTCTTTACACAGTGGACTGACCAAAACGGCTGACCCACACCGTGACCCACACGCGGAAACGAGCGGACGGAAGCAGTGGAAACATGGGTGCGAAAGAGTATTTTAATTCTAGCGGAAACGTTCAAAAATGTCCGGAAAACGATATTTTCAGAATTTTTCTGCTCTTCGTAATCAGCAGGTCGCCGGTTCAAGTCCGGCCACTAGCTCCAGAAACCGGTGAAAATCGAGAGATTTTCACCGGTTTTCTCTTTTATTTGTTCGAATTTTCAGGTGTCAAAACCGCCTGACCCACACCGTGACCCACACGGCGAAATGTCCAAAGAGCGGCGGAGAGGATATGCTTGGTATCCTCTCCGCCGCTCTGTGTTTTTTGACTGCTTGTTCACATCACCTGCGCCATGAAGTTGCCCATCTTTTCGGCGGCGCTCTCCTGCATTTGCCGCGTGACGTGGGTGTAGGTTCGCAATGTGAATCCCGCGTCGAAATGACCGAGCATACTCGATACGGTTTTCATGTCCACGCCGTTTTGGAGCGCCAATGTCGCGAATGTATGTCGCAAGTCGTGAAATCTTAGGTGTTCCAGTCCGGCGTCTTTCAGGATTTTCTTGTGGATGTTGACCACCGAGTCCGGGTGGTACATCTCGCCTGTTTTCGGGGATGGGAACATCCATGGGCTGCCGGGATGCTTTTGGTGCTCTGTGACCAGCAGATCGACGGCTTCTTGCGGAATGGAAATTTTGCGGATGGAGTTTTCTGTTTTCGGGCGCGTGATGTCCGGTTCGCCTGCATTGTTTCGCCCTGCCTGTTTGCTGACGGAGATGGTTTTGTTCTCAATGTCCAAGTCTGACCATTGGAGCGCGACCAGCTCGCCCTTGCGTAAGCCGCTGATGAGTTCGAGATAGAACATCGGCAGGACACCACGCTGCTCAGCAGCCGTCAGGTAGGACTTGATCTGCTCCGGCGGCAGGATTTTCATTTCGTGCTTCGGAATTTTCGGCGGTACGCAGTCGTCCGCTGGATTTCTGACAATCAGGCGTTCTTTCACTGCCCGGTCGAGCGCATTGTGCAGCATTGTGTGGATGCCGCGGATCGTGGAATCACTCAGCCCCGGCTGCTTTCCCTTCTGCGCTTCGCGGAGCCGTCCGTGTTCCCGCAAGTCCTTGTACAACCCTTGCAAATCGCGTCCGGTCAGCTTTTTGAGCGGAATATCGCCAATACGCGGCGTGATATGCAATTCGATGCCGCGCCGGTAATACTCGGCCGTTGGGAACCGCAGATGCGGCTTTGCGTATAGCTCATACCACGTTTGCAGCCATGTGCCGAGGGTGTACTCGTCTGCCCGACGCACATCGACGCTTCCCGCTTCTGCGACAGCTTTCGCCAGCTTTTCTTTCACTTCTGCCTGTGTCTTACCAAGGACGTTTTTAATCATCCGCTTGCCGGTCTTTTCGTCATATCCGGCTGTGTATCGCCCCTCCCAGCGCCCGTCCTTCCGCTTTCGAATGTTGCCTTCCCCGTTTGCCCGTTTCTTTGCCATGTCTGTGCCTCCTTTTCTTTGGTAGCACAAACAACTACCACAGAACCGGCACAAAGTCTACTGATTTTTTCGGAAGATCGGAGTTTTTTTATCCGCGTTCACGCGCTCCGGAAAGCCCTATTCTTTGTTTACTGCGGCGCAGATTTTGCATATATTTTGACATTGTACCGTAAACAATTCACTTCATGACTCCGGCTCTACACAATTTGGAAGAACTATGTTATAATTTCATGCATCATGGGAGGAGTCACAAATCATGATGATCTATTTGCAGACAATCGACACCGCAGAAGACCGCTCAAAATTTGAGCAGCTTTATGAGCAGTACAAGCAGTTGATGTTCTATACTGCTTTCCAGATTCTAAAACGCCCTCAGGACGCCGAAGATGCGGTTCATCACGCCTTTTTGAGCATCGCAGAAAATATTTCAAAAATTTCTGATTCGGATTGTCCAAAAACGCGCGCCTACATCGTTACAATAGTTGAGAGAAAAGCAATCGATATGCTCCGGGCAGAGCGGCGGCACCCATCCGTGCCGCTGGATGAATCAATCAACGGCGTTTCTGTAGAATATAGCGGAGACAACGCGCTGGCAAAGGCAATTCTGGAACTGCCGGCTGCCTATCGTCAGTGCATTCTCCTGAAGTTCTATCATGGATACAGCACAAAAGAAATCGCCGGGATCATGCACCTTTCTCTTGCAAACACAAGTAAGCTCCTTCAACGGGCAAAAGCAAAACTGAAGGAAATTTATCAGGAGGGAGGCGAAAGCCTATGATCACAGATGCTGCGCTGCAGGTCGCTGCGAAAGAAGCCAGTCTTGCACTAGCAGAGACGTTGGTACAGGGCAGCAAGCAACAGCCGCCTTACGTCCCAAGCAAGTCCTTTACATGCAAAATGAGCCGTCTGTGCCGCCGTGAACGCCACCCCGTTTTTCATCGGACAATGCAGCGCGTTGCCGCTGTGTTTCTGGCGCTGCTCCTTACCGGAATCGGCTGGCTTACGGTTGATGCGGAGGCCCGTGCTGCAACAATTGCGTGGTTTAGAAGCATTTCACAGAACAGCATCGTATATCGCTTCCTGAATCCCACGCCGCAGCAGACGTTGCCGGACTATACTCCGACATGGCTGCCAGACGGCTTTGATGAACAGGAGCGCCACAAGGATGATCTGCGATCCAGTTGGTATTACGTTTCCGGTTCAGACTTCATTGTCATTGAAGTTGACGTATATAACAGTGGTACGGTTCTATCGTTGATTGGAGATCATTCCGGTTACGAAGAAGTTCATGTAAATCAATTTACTGCGCTGTTTGTACCGGCTAATGGGGCTTCCAGTATCAGTAATTTGGTGTGGATAGATGAGCAGAACGGCCTTATATTCTCAGTCGGTTCAACTCTTGAAAAATCCGTCATGTTGCACATTGCCGAAAGCATAGAGTTGTTACAATCTCCAAATCAAAAGAATTCTTGAAAATCATGTCCAAAAACACCTCCTTTCTGCGTTCTAATAGATAAGGCGAAGGAAGGAGGCGTTTAGTAATATGAAAAAGCGTATGGTCGTTCTATTGCTCGTAATGATTATGATTTCTGGACTATGTGTAAATGCCATGGCAACCGAACGTGCTTCGCAAATCAAACCAAAACTTTCGTTCAGCGGGAAAACGGCAAATTGCAGTGTAACTGTGGTCGAAGCCGGAAAACTGGATGTCACACTTGAACTGTGGAATGGCAGTGAAATGGTCGACAGCTGGAGCGATTCTGGGACGAACTACCTAAACGTTTCTGGCAGCCATGCAGCAGTCAGCGGAACAACATATACTCTGATTGCGCATGGAACGATTGGTAGTAGCTCTTTCCGAGAGTCTACTACTGGCACTTGCCCGTAAAGGAGCAAGTCCTACAGGCCGATGCTACGTATGCACCATCTTAAGTGCATTGAGATCATCAAACGTAATTACAACATTATTTTTACGACATCATTTAATAGCAGTATATAAAGTCTGCTATCAGTAGAAAAACATTGTATCGACTGAATTAACGTGAATTTCATTGGAAAAAGAATTCTTCTGTGATAGAATAATATGCAGCAATACCGGAAGCTTTGAGGAGAGACAACAATGAAAATGAAAAAGCTCAGTGCGCTCATCCTATGTTTTACAATGCTCCTTTCAATGTCCTTCAGCGCCGAGGTATATGCCCATGAGGAAGATATAATGAGGACGGAGAATTATCAAAAGACCAAGGCGTTTGTTGACAGTGGCGATATTTATGATCTTGGCCTGTACTCCATGGAAGATGCCGTCCGCATTATTGGTCGGCAAGACCCGGATTTTGCAGATTTGTGCGGCGAGCCACAAACCGTGGCCTCTCTGGCTGTCCTAATCTCTCAAGAAGACGATGAATTCTTGAAAAATTTGATGGTGTTCTGGTATAACTATCTTTTGATTCAACATGGATTTCCCGTTACCTATAGCAATACCAGTGATTACGTTTCTTACACTCTAACATTGCCAGGGGGAAAAACAATTGATGCTTTGTTATATACGGGGAATTCAACCCCTGACACATACGCCAACGCGTCCAGCTATACCAGCGCAATTTTACTATCTCTGTCATCGTATAGGTATAACTGCCATTCATATGCGTGGTATTTGCATGGGGATATCAACTCTCAATCCCCGCAGCTTTGGTTTGACTACCATTCTGGTTTTACCCACGCAACACCTTCCTGTGCAACCCAGGTCTATTCTCCTCAAGTGGGGGACATTGTTACTTACACGGACCCTGAAGATTTCGATTCTTTAAGAGCTAAGCATTCCGCTATCATAACCTCAGTAAGTGCGGGAACTGGGGTGAATCAAATTGTAGTGGCCTCAAAGTGGGGGTACTATGGCGTTTATTCACACATTTTGTCGGACTGCCCATATTATACTGACGCGGAACATGGAACGACTCATTATCTGACCAATGTCAAGTATTACAGATTATCTCATCAGTATATCTTGTCCGGAAACTACTATTATTGTAAATGCTGCGGATATAAAAATCCCACCATGGTGGTCAGCGGGGTGACAAAATGAAAAAAACGCTGCTTCTTCTGTTCTGTCTGGCCCTGACGCTTTCTGCTTGTGGGCAACCGGCGATGACAGCAGGCGAGGAGGTTTCGCCTGCTGTAGATGTGACGACCCCGTCTGTCCCTGGAGCATTTGAAGAGCCGCTCCCATCCTTCCCGCCTGCCGGGGAGATGCTGGAGGTGGACTGTGGGGAGTATGCTCCCCTGGAGGACGACGGAAGCCGCCGGGTAACCATATGGTACGCCTATGCCGATGGGACGGAGGCCACGGATACCTACGACCTCTCCAGCACGCAGGCAGAGAAAGGCGGTCCCACGCTGACTATCAGTCGCGAGTGGGCCACCGGCGCTGAGGCCCCTCATACCTGCATCCCCATCGATGACCAGGCGGACCGGACTTATCTGCTGGAGCGGCTGGAGGCGGCGGTGTTCCAAGCCCCGGAGGAGGAGCTTGCATACGCCTCCGGAAACCTCCGCCTGTTCATAACGGATGGAGACATTCAGTTGGTCTATCACGTCTTCCCGGACGGTACGCTGACCCGGCAGAGAGAGGATGACTCTCTCGAGGCGGCCTACGGGGCGGTGGACTATCTGCGGCTGAGCGCTATCACCTACAAATACGCCAGCATTCCAAGTGATGTGGGCCCATATCCCTATGAAGACTTGTTGGTTTCAATCCAGCTGGAGCGGCGTCAAGAAAGTATGATCCCCGAGAAGCTGGCCGACCAGTGGGAGGACATCTTCCCCACTCCGCCGGCAGAGCACTATCGGCTCTGCATACAGGGCGAGGGCTTCCACGCGGACCTGGACCGGGAGCAGGCCCTGCTCCTGTTCCGAACCCTGTTCAGAGAAGCGGATACGGGAAAGATGGCTCCGCTGGACTTCGCCGTGGCGGACTGGGACTGGACGCCGGGGGAGGAATGTCTCCGTCTGACGGAGTATCTGGATACCACGGGGACCCCCTATGAAGACAGCAGCCGGATCGTTCGGGAGCAGACCCTCTTCCTCTACCCGGACGGCACAGCGGCTCGGGTCCTCATGTCGCCCCATAACACATATTACTATTCCTGGGCCCGGGACATAGGCGGTATATCGGAGGTGGAGGAAATCACCCCCTCCTGGACGCGGGTCCACATTGCGGAGGACGTTTTTTCTTGGGATAACTTGAACGCCTGCCTGGAGGCTCTAAGCGTTGCCTGACTATAGCAACTGGAATACTGTTGAGGTAACGTACTCTTTGTTGTGCTTTATACTATGCAGCCTCCCTTTTCCATTGGCTTGCTCCGTTTTGCCAAAGCGGAAGACGAGAGAGCTGCTGGAACGGAGTGGGCAAAAGACCACGGCCATTTGAGCGGAAACGGCCCGGAAGCCTTGGAAATGAAGGGATTGACCCGCCCAAATCAGATGGTAAATATCTCCCATGTTGCACTGGTAACCTACGGAGATACACATACAATTAAGTATACAGCTCATTCGCAGCCAGCGGAGAACGTTGTCTATTCAACCAGCGTTCCTGCAAACTTCTATATGTATAATTAACCCGTTAAGGAGGTGCGTATTTTGAAAAAGGAATCACTTGTATGTCTTGCGTTCCTGTGCTTTTTGATGAGCTTTATGGGCGTCGGGTGTTCTGCCACGCGTGAAAGCACTGATTCGTCGGTTTCCAAAGCACATGAGGACACGCAAATTACAGAGCATACCGGTCACGGCGCTGAGAGCAGTACAAAGGCTGAGACGGAAGAACCTATCCTCCAGACCGTGATTATCCAACAGGTACGCGATCATTCTATTACGGTCGAACACATTGTCCTTCTAAACTCATATCTTGAGGAGGATCTGCAAACACTCAAAGACCTGAACATCCCACCGGAGGAATATCAATACGGATATTATCGAAAAGACTCCGGCGAAATTTACACCTACGATGTAGACCCGGGCACACCCGTCACGATTTACGACATCTCTCAGGAATACGGTGCGGGAGAAGACCGGCTGTATACGTTTGAAACATGGCAGGAATTTGTTTCGACTGTTCAGGCCAACGAAAGACTGCTCATCCAACCTTATACGCTGACCATCCAGGACGGCGTTGTAAACAAGATTGTGGAAAAGTTCTACAATTAGGAAAGCCGCTTGACACTTCTAAAAACTATTTGATGCTAAAATCACACTGAATGCAGCTTGCAAGTTTTCGGACCTGCAAGCTGCTTTTCTCTATAAACTCAGAGCCGTTTCTGCTGACGAAGCACCTCCGGGAACGAGATCTGACCGTTCGTTCGCAGCACCTCCTGATAGCTCATGCCACGCATTTTCTGGTATGTTGCCGCATCAATATCTGTGTCTGATGCGAGAATATGATTGCAGATGTTTTGCTCAACAGCCTGCTTCAGAAGCAGTTTGCCGATTCGATCTCCGAACATACTGAGAATGGCTTCGAGCGTTTCACCAAGGATCTTCGGCAGAAAGTCTCCAGCGTACTCGCTCTGTAAATAGCCGCAGTAGAACAGAATTGCCTTTGCAATAAACTCGTTCTGTGTGCTGCATCCGTCGCTTTTGTAGTGTTCCTGCACCCGCTGCCAAACTGTATCTTCCATCCAGACTGTGTGGCGGCTTCGTTCTTCTGTTTTCATGGTCAAAACCTCCCAAAATCGTAATAGCGTCAAAATTGTCCTTGATTTTACTGGCGTTTAGCGGCTTTCTGGCAATAACAGCGCCATTCCGTTTTTAGCAGCCGCAAAAAAGCGCCATTTTTATCCCCCGAAACTGCCCGCACTGCGGGCAGAAGTGGACGGCCGGACGCAGAAAAGCGTCAGGCCTTTCTCCTGCTTCGCCGCTTGCGGCTTCTCCCTCTGCCGAAAGCCGCCTGCAGGCGTCCTTCTTCTGCGTTTGCCATTTCCGCAACGCTCCCGCACGGCGGTGCAACGTCCGGTCTTCGGGCTTCCGGCGGGTACGCGCTCGGCTGGGCTGCGAAAGCCGCACAAACCGCCGACACGGGCGCGACGGCGTGGGAGTGGTGTTTTTGCTGTGCATTCAACCCATGTTTTCAATAAAATCGGCATATTTCCTCCTTGCGGCATTCTCGTCCAGCTTCTGCATTTGCCGGTCATAGTCCTGTTGGAGCGCGAATTGAATTGGTCGGATGGTGAAGCGTAGATTGCCATTTCGCTTGCGATCATCCTTCGTTGTAACTTGCGTCGGCTCTGTGACGAGCAGGTCGCGTTCTTCGAGTGAGCGGATGTGTTTGCGGATCGTGTTCGGACTCAGTCTAACTGCTTCGCCGATTTTCCGATAGCTTGGCCAGCATTGGAACGTCTGGCGATCCTCGCAGAACAGCAGGTAGGCGTAGATCGCGATTTCCGCTGCGCTCAGACCCAGCGAGAAAATCTCCTTCGGCAGTGGGAAGTAGTCCCTGACCGGTTCGCGTGTCGGCCAGAGACTGCGCTTCACTCTGCCACTCCAGTGTGCTGCTCCACCCACCGGATGAACGCTTCCTTTGGAACGACGACCCGATTCCCGATTCGCAGCGCGGGAAAATCCTTTTCATGCATCAGCTCATAGCTGCTGGACGGCGCAATGCCCAGCACTTTCGCTACTGTCGCCGCGTTCAGGAACAGCGGCAGTTCGTCATAGCTTTTGTAGTTTGATTCTTTCATGTTGTCCTCCTTTGTTCGTGTTCATTTCTCCTGTCTGTATTTTGTCTGTCCGAAAAAACGCCTCCTACCCTTTATCCGTATTCAGAGGGCTTTTGTACCAAACTTTTTTCAAAAAAATTTGCCCTCACTTTTAGTTGCACAACTTTTGCGGCGTTTGTACGAAAAAAATTTGGTTGTCGAAAAAAAGCCTCTCATTACTAGTAGGGATAAAAATCGCAGTTTTGACAGCCTGTTTTCAAAAAATTCAGAAATTTTTTCGCCGTTCAAAACATCCCCCTATTTAATCCGACGCTAAAAGCCGTTTTTGACACCCTCCTCTGCAATTTTTTTAATTCAGGGGAGAAGATATTTTACGTCCATCAATAACCCTCCCTATTTGATCCGACAGGAATTTACGTTTTGAGCGGTGTCCCTTCGAAAAAAATCCCCTCACTGCATAGGCCACGGGAACGCGATTTTTAGAAGCCCTTTCGAGAAAATTCACAGATCATTTACATTTCCGAACCTACGCTGCCTGTTCGCGTCCCTCCGAAAAAGTCTCCTCATGTGGTAGGCAGTAAGAACGCGCTTTTTAGACCCCTTTTCACAAAAGTTCACAAAATATTTACTTCTGCCTCACCAGAGGCTTCCTCAAAAGTCCTCCTATTTAATCCGACAGAAAATTGTGTTTTGAACAGCCTGTTTTGAAAATTTTTTCGACGGCATAAAAATAGCCACCGTCCAAACGGACAATGGCATCAAGTTAGCAGTTTGTATTCAGCTGCACTTCGAGTTATAATTGTCGGTTCGCTGTACGGTTTTCTTGCGGATGACTGCGACCAGTAATCTTTGATTACTGCGGCGCAGTTTTTGAGTGGGCTATTTTCCCCTTGACCCACACGCTGACCCACACGGCGAAACGAGCAGACGGAAGCAGTGGAAACAAGAGGTGCAAAGAGCATTTATTTTCGAGTGGAAAGTGCTGAAAACGTCCAGAAATCGTTATTTTTATATCTTTTCTACTCTTCGTAATCAGCAGGTCGCCGGTTCAAGTCCGGCCACTAGCTCCAGAAACCGGTGAAAATCGAGAGATTTTCACCGGTTTTCTCTTTTATTTGTTCGAATTTTCAGGTGTCAAAACCGCCTGACCCACACCGTGACCCACACGGCGAAATGTCCAAAGAGCGGCGGAGAGGATGTTTGTCTTATCCTCTCCGCCGCTCTTTGTTTTTCGGCTGCGTGTTCACATGACCTGCGCCATGAAATTGCCCATCTTTTCGGCTGCGCTTTCCTGCATCTGACGTGTGACGTGGGTGTAGGTTCTCAGCGTGAAACCTGCGTCGAAATGACCGAGCATGCTGGACACCGTTTTTACGTCCACGCCGTTTTGTAGTGCCAAGGTCGCGAATGTGTGTCGCAAGTCATGAAATCTCAGATGCTCCAGCCCTGCGTCCTTCAAAATCTTCTTGTGGATGTTGACCACCGAGTCCGGATGGTACATTTCGCCGGTTTTCGGCGACGGGAACATCCACGGATTGCTGGGGTGTTTTTGGTGTTCTGCAACCAGCAGATCGACGGCATCCTGTGGAATGGAGATTTTTCTGATCGAGTTTTCTGTTTTCGGGCGCGTGATGTCCGGCTCGCCTGCGTTGTTGCGTCCGGCCTGCTTGCTGACGGAAATCGTCTTGTTTTCGATGTCCAAGTCCGACCACTGGAGCGCCACCAGCTCGCCTTTGCGCAGGCCGCTGATGAGTTCCAGATAGAACATCGGCAGGACGCCGCGCTGGTCGGCTGCCGTCAAATAGGATTTGATCTGCTCCGGCGGCAGGATCTTCATTTCGTGCTTTGGGATTTTCGGCGGGACACAGTCGTCTGCTGGATTTCGGACGATCAGGCGTTCTTTGACCGCCCGGTCGAGTGCGTTGTGCAGCATCGTGTGGATGCCGCGGATCGTGGAATCACTCAGCCCCGGCTGCTTTCCCTTCTGCGCTTCGCGGAGCCGTCCGTGTTCCCGCAAGTCCTTGTACAACCCTTGCAAATCGCGTCCGGTCAGCTTTTTGAGCGGAATATCGCCAATACGCGGCGTGATATGCAATTCGATGCCGCGCCGGTAGTATTCGGCAGTCGAGAATCGCAGGTGTGGCTTTGCGTATAGCTCGTACCATGTCTGTAACCATGTTCCGAGGGTGTACTCGTCTGCTCTCCCTACATCGACGCTTTCCGCTTCCGCAACCGCCTTTGCCAGCTTCTCTTTTACTTCTGCCTGTGTCTTGCCGAGGACGTTCTTAATCAGCCGCTTGCCGGTTTTCTCATCATACCCTGCGGTATATCGCCCTTCCCAGCGTCCGTCCTTCCGTTTCCGGATGTTACCTTCTCCGTTCGCCCGTTTCTTTGCCATGTCTGTGCCTCCTTCGTTTTGGTAGCACAAACAACTACCACAGAACCGGCACAAAGTCTACTGATTTTTTCGGAAGATCGGAATATTTTTCAGTTGCTTTTGCGTCTGCTGAAAATCTCTATTCTTTGTTTACTGCGGCGCAGTTTTTGCGCTCCGGTGTTAAAATATAAAAGCGCTCAAATATTGCAGTTGGAAACACACGCAAAGACCTGTTATAATTTTTATAAAATATCTTTCATCCCTTTGGGTACTCTCGTTCGTTATACTGACAGAAAAGGCGGTGAGGCGGTGGAATATAGCGATCATGAACTGGTGCACGGGATCAAAGGCGGAGATAAGAGCGCACTGGAGCTTTTGGTTCGCCGCTGGTATCCGCGAATTTACGGATATGTTTTCAAATTGACCGGGCATGAGCAGGACGCTTATGACTTGACGCAGGATGTTTTTATCGCAATGATGCAGAGCATCGGCAGCTATACGCCGTGGAGGAAATTTGACAGCTGGCTGTTTACGATCGCGCATAACAAGTGCATGGACTACTTTCGCTTTCGACAGAAAATCGTTCAGGCGGAAGACACCATGTTCGACCGACCCGATCCGGCTGCCTCGCTTGAAGATATGGCAGCGGTCTCCCTGTCCGTAAAAGCCGCGCTGGAGAAGCTGCCTGCCGCACAGCGGGAGGCAGTGATCTTACATTATTTCCACCAATTTACCGCAAGCGAGATCGCGCGAATGACGAACACACCGCTGCCGACGGTCAAATCACGGCTTCGTGCCGCCAGAAATACACTCTCAGATAAACTGCGGGAGGACTTCGAATGAACGATCGAATGGAACAGGAAATCCGCCGCACTATTTTGCGGCTGCAAGCGTCTATGCCGGAGCCGAGGGACCGGCAGACGCCGGTCTTCACGCTGCTGCGGATCGCCGCAGGTGAAATAAACGCGGGCCTGCTGCTTGGGCTTTTCGCGGGTGCATTGATTTTCGGTCTGCTCAGCGTCAGGGCTTTGTCCATGCCGATGCTGACGATTTTCTGTACCGCGCCCATGCCGATGCTCCTGCTGTTTCATCGGTACGTGCTCGCCAGTAACCAGAACATGCGTGAATTGGAAGCTACGTTTCCGTATTCCTATCCGGAAATGTTAGCTGCGCGGTCCGTCGTGATCTCATGCTGCATGTTCGGTGCGCTGCTGCTGCTTTCCGTGACGCTGCACGTTTCTGCGGGGGAGGATCTTCTGCGGCTGGCGCTCTGCGGCGCGGTACCGGGCATCTATTTATGCACGCTGCTGCTGTTTCTGTCTGCCAGACTCCGTAATCCGGAAGGGCTATCCCTGCTTGCGCTCGTCTTCTGGGCGGCGCTCTGCTTCCTCGTGACGGTGCTTCCGTTTGACCGGCTTTTGCAGCTCTGCTCCACCGCCGCCTACGCAGCTCTGGCGGTCATCGGGCTGATTTTATACGGCATACTTGTGCACAACGTTCAACGAAGGAGGGAGCATTATGACATGGCTCATATCGGATGAAGCCAGAAAGCACCGGGCGTTCCGTGAGGTCTGGGTCGCGTATCTCCTTGGCGGGTTGTATCTGCTGCTGGGACTGTACACAGAAATTTCGGAACAAAATTACAGCATACGCTATCCTGCGGAGCAGAAGTGGTACTTTCTTCAGTCTAATATCCGTTCCTACGGCGCGACGCTGACAGCGTTTCTGCTTGCGGTCGGATTGCCGCGGTTGGTCTGCTGTGAAAGGGAGTACCGGACGGACGATCTGGTCGGGACGGCGGCACTTGGCCGCCGGTACACATGGAGGGCGAAAACGGCATTTACGGTCCTCTATTGCGCCATCGTCGTTTTCCTTATCGGCGCAGTCAGTCTGCTGGTAAACGGCGGGGCGTTTGGCTTCGAGGACGCCTTCTCCCCTGTTATAAGCTGCGTATATTTTGAGGACGCGGCGCTGCCGCCGATGTCCAATCTTGCGTACTGTGCACTCCAGTATGGATTTCTGTTTCTAGGCGCGCTGTACTTTGCCGGGTTTATCCTGATCGTCGCCGCGCTGACGCGGCGGACGGCGCTCAGTCTGTTTCTCTGCGGCGGCAGCTATCTGCTGTTTTTCGCGTATTCCGCTGTCGGGTTTCAGATGCCGGACTTCCTTCGCATGCCGCTCGGTGTGCTCTATCGGTTCGGCTTCGGCGGGTATCTGCTGCTGGAGAGCTATTCGTGGACTTCGAGAGGCTTTCCCGGTTTGTGGCCGGACGTGTGGAAGCCAGTCCTGCTGGGGATTGGGATGATTCTTCTGGAGTTTTTCGTCTTTTGGAGGATATGGGGGAGGAAAGCGAAGGCATGAAAGCTGACCTGATTCGCTGCTTCCGGAACCCGCTCTACTGGCTCGTTCTGAGCGCAGGGTTATTCGTCCGGGTCGTCCTCGCCTATTTTGATTTCCAGACCCGCAGCGATGTGTTCTGGTCGCTATCCGCAGAGTTCTGGAATAAGACAGGCTCCGTGACGCTCGGCTTTCTGGTTCTGCTCGTCCTGATCCGGCTGTTTTCCGCAGATCGGGAAACGGGAGCCTTTCCTGTCATTAACAGCACCGCCTATGGTCGGATCGCGCTGTTCCGGAACCGGTTGATTGCCGGGAGCGCCGCCGCCTCGGTTGGTACGATACTATTGGCGATTGGAAATTATGCGCTGTCGGTTCTCATTTCCGGCGGGCTTCCCCAACCGGATGATTGGAGTTATGCGTGGCTCCGCAGCACGGGGATCGTTCTCATCGGAACAATTGGATTTTTCCTCTTTGCGGCTTTTGTGTGTGACAGTCTGAAAAACCAGCCGGCAGCCATGTGCATCTGCGGCGTTCCGTTTGCGCTCAGCTATTTTATCAATGTTGCTGTGCTGAAGAAATTTGGATTCTTCTGGTTTGTCCGGTATGGATTTTTTACGGAATGGATGCGCGGACGGAGAATCGGTGTGACCCCGGGAGTCTGGGGTGTCTGGTACGCGCTGTTATTGGGTGGGTTACTATTGGCCGCCATCCATCAAAGAAAGGAGCGCAAGGAATTATGAAGCTTTCCTTCGAACATATCAGCAAGCTCTACGGCGATACAGCCGCGCTGCAGCAGATCGACCTGACCCTCGGGTCAGGCGTCTATGGCTTGCTCGGTCCAAACGGAGCCGGGAAAACGACGCTGATGCGGATCATGACGGATCTGCTCGCCCCATCGACCGGACGTGTCTTGCTGGATGGGCAGGACATTGCGGTCATGGGTGCTGCGTTCCGGAAAAAGCTCGGCTATCTGCCGCAGGATTTCGGCGTTTATCCGAATTTCACAGCGGAGCAGTTTCTGCTCTATATCGCCAGATTAAAGGGCTTGTCAAAATTTGAGGCCAAGCGGCAGACAGACGGTCTTCTGCATATGGTCGGTCTGGAGGACAAAAAGCAGAAAAAGCTGAAAGGTTTCTCCGGCGGACAGCGGCAGCGTGTGGGAATCGCACAGGCGTTGCTTGGCGACCCCGAAATTCTGGTGCTGGACGAGCCGACGGCTGGGCTTGACCCGGAAGAACGGATCCGGTTCCGCGGTATCATTAGTGATCTTTCCCAGCAAAAGCTCGTTTTGCTGTCGACGCATATTGTATCGGATCTCGAAGCAGTCGCAAACGAAATCATTCTGCTCCGGAAAGGTGTTGTCCTCGAAATGCAAAAGCCTGCTTCGTTGCTGGAGCAGCTGAACGGGCAAGTCTGGCTCGTTACAGTTCCAGCTGCGGACGAAACGGCACTCACAAAGCAATATACCTGCAGCAATGTCATGCACACAGACGGAAAAAGTGTGATCCGCCTGCTCAGCGAAAGCGCCCCTCGACCCGACGCAGTACCAACAGCACCCAATATGGAGGATCTGTATCTATATTATTTCGGCAGATGATCGTCCGTCTGATTCTGGCTGAATCTCGGGTGCAGTAAAGTGCAGACTTTTTAGAAGGCAGCTTGCAAGTTTCTAGGCTTGCAAGCTGCTTTTTCCTGCAAGCTCAGAGTTCTTCACCCACCTCTGCACCTGCCGCTATTTGTTCGATTTCTACACACTTTTTTCGTGCAACCCCGCTGTTTTCCTTGAAACGTCTGGCTTTTTTCAAATCAAGACCCCACAGGTGCTATTTTTACCCGCTCAACAACTCCTTCGTAAATCCCCGAAACTGCCCGCACGGCGGGTAGATGTGACTGCCAAGGGGCGCGCACGACCCCGCGGCGTTGTCCTGCTTCGCCGCTTGCGGCTTCTCCTCCGCCGAGAACCGCCCGCAGGCGGTTTCCTTCTGTGCCTGCCGTTCCCGTAAAGCTCCCGCACACAGGCGCAACGTCCGGTTTTGGGGCTTCTGGCGGGTACGTGCTCGGCTGTGCCGCGAAAGCCGCACAAACCGCCGACACGGGCGTGACAGTGTGGAGGCGGCGTATTATCCGGTTTTGTTCTCCGAAGCAGAATCAGCTTGCACGGCGATTTCTAGCAGCTCCTGTGCGATTTGTTCGTCTGGGAGGCGGATCAGGTTGTCGTCGGGTTTTTCGTTTGACAGCAGGTTCATGCTGCCGTACCAGACGAGGCAGCGGTCGAGGATCGCGAAGTGCTCACGGCAGGTTTGGGATGGGAAGACTTCGATGCCAGACTGGCGCAAGAAGCCGATTTTCTCAGCGGCCTGATATGTATCCTGTGCGTCGGGTGCAAGCGTGAGAATTTTGATCTGGACGCCTGCTTCCTGACGTTCGCGCAGGAGTTCCAGAAAATATGTGACCTTTTTGCGGCTCAGTGCAGGACTGGAAATCAGAATTTCCCGCTGCGCGGCTTGCAGATCGCGTTCATAGACTGGTGTGTAGGTCTGCGCGTCGAAAATAGTGCCAGTCTTCTCCTCCTGCGCAGCTTGCAGGTTTGCGCAGATCTCGAAGCCGATCTGGCGATAAGCGCGCAGGCGCTTATGGTACATGCGTTCCAGCGTCGGCACGTGCGCGTCGATATAGTCAAAAATGATCACATCCTGTTTGCCGTCGTAGTCGCGGTTCAGACGGCCCGCGTACTGTTCGACATTCCCCTGCCATGAGATCGGCATGGCAAGCAGCAGCGTATCGAGACGCGGCAGATTGAAGCCCTCGCCGATATATTTGCCGATGGCGACCACGATCAACGTGTCTGTTTCCGACACGGCCAGCAGCGCGTCCCGGACCTGCGCGCGTTCTTTGCTGCTCTTTCCGCCCTGCAGCAGGAAAACGTGGTCTGCACTCCCCTGCAAGCGCTGATACAGCAGCCTTGCATGCTCCTTGTACTTCGTCATAACCAGCGGCGTCCGCCCGTTTTGGACGCAGGTGATCGTATCCGAGAGAATCTGCGCGTTGCGGTCTTCGCTTTCGATCACCAGCTGATTTAATTCTGCCATCGCGGGCGGTTTCTCGGAAAGGTGAACAAACCTTGTAAAACGGGGATAGACATAATGGCCGATGCCCTGCTTCTTCGCACGATCCTTCGCCGTGTACCGGAAGCGGATCGGGCCGAGCTGCAGGAAAATCTTTCGATCCTGCCCGTCGTCGCGCTTCGGTGTCGCGGTCAGGCCGTAAACATACTTCGCCGTAACGGAACGCAGCACGGCAGTATCCGTATCCGCGCCCGCATGGTGGCACTCGTCCATGAGCACCATGCCGTAGCCCTGCACGAGTTCTTCCAGTCGTTCGCTTTTTCCCAGCGACGGGATCATCGCAACGTCAAGAATTCCGGTCAGGGTGTTTTGACCGCCCTGTAATTTGCCGATCACGCTTATCCGCCGCTTGACGCGGCCCGCCGGCGTTGTGTAGGTCGGTGGTTTTTCTTCAATCGTCAGGAATTTTTGCAGATCCTCCTGCCAGTTTTTCAATATCTCGGCACTATCGACCAGAACCAGCGTATTGACCCGCCGCGCCGCAATCAGGTAAGCGGCGACGGCAGTTTTGCCAAAAGCCGTCGCTGCGCTTAGAACGCCGATGTCATGCGCCAGTAGCGCGTCCGCTGCGCGCTGCTGCTCTGGGTATAGCTGCCCAGCGAAGGAAACCTTGATTTTGCGGTCCGACTGCCGTTCGTCTGTGATGTGATATGGAATTGCTGCTTCCTCCAACAACTCCTTCAGCCTCTCCACACAGCCACGCGGGAGGCAGATAAAATCGCCGTCGTCATGGCCGTGATAGACAATGCGCGGTATTCCAAGCGTTGAAAAGCCCATGGCCAGCTTCTTATGGAATTCCGGGTTTTTATAGGCTGCAAGCCTGCGGAGCTGGTTTTGAAGCCGCGGCTTGAGATTCGTGCTTTTAATATAAACACCGTTGGCATATACAAGATCGACCGCGCCCTCCACATCCTCCGGGTGCAGTGTAAGCTCTGTTTTTCTCCACGGCTTCTCCGGCAGGAAGCTTTTCTGCGTGTTTTCCTCCGCCTCCTGCGGTTCCTCGGCCAGTTGTCCAAGAAGCCCTGCTTCCGGTGTCCATGCCGCGATTTTATCCTCGATTTCCTTTACGCTCAGCTTTCTTGCGCTTTTCAGTGCACCCCATTGATCCGGGTACGCATTCCAGTTTTCGTCGACAAACGCGCTGTTTCCATTCCGCAGCGCCCGGCCCTGCAGCGGCAGCGCAATCAGATTGCCGAGCTTTCCCTCCGGCAGATGCTCCTGCAATGGCAGCATTCGATCATATGCGCGAAAGCTTTTCAGGCTGACCACCTCCGCACCCTTTGTCAGCAGTGCTGTTCCAAACTGCCGTGCCTTCTGTGCGGAAACGGGCTCAGAAAAGAAGATCCAGACATGCGCGCCCTGCCCGGAACGGGAGCGCTCGACCAGTGCGTCGATCTGTTCCAGTTCGCATATTTTGCGGAGCGCGTCGACTTCGTCCCGCCATGAGACCGTTTTTTCGCTGCCCTGAAACGTGCCCTCATGGTCATCGAAATCGAACACAAGGAAATAGCAGGTATCGTCCGGGAGCAGCGGATAGATGCCGACGACATCGCTGCTGTCCTCCCGCTCGCCTTTCAGATGGGCGAGCAGAGCGCGGATGTTCAGCGGCTTATAGGCCCGGTTCGGGCAGTCCCTGCAGGCAATTTTCTGCCCTGTCGTTTTCGGGCAGAGTTTGTGATCCCAAAAATGCGTACAGACCGGAAAATAACCCGCTTTTCCGTCCTTTGGGCGGCTGCGGACGCTGTATACATCTTTGCGGCCTCTGAAATAGGTATAGAAAAACGAGACCATCTGCGGTGTGACCTCGTTTTGAAGCATACGGCTGCCCTGATTGGCAATCGCGGATATTTGATTTTCAGCCGTCTCCGGATACGCAATCCCGTGCTTTTTGAGCAGCGCCCGCAGCGCCGCGTTTTCCTGTTCAAGCTGCACGATCCGGGCTTGCAGTGTATCCATGGCCCGCTCCTTCTCTGACAGTGTCAGGCGTTTGCTTTTTGCAGATAAAACTCGCTTTCCGCCACGCGGATAACGAAATCATATTCCAGGCGTGTTGCCTTAGACGGGGTGATATTGTAGCGCTTGAAGACCTTGCGCAGATAGGCGAAATACTCCCTGTCCTCCTGACTCAGCCGCGAAACCCATCCGCTGGCAGCTCCGGATTCTTCCGCGTGGAGCAATTCAGATCGATTCATATTCATCCCTCCTATATTCAGAAATGAGCGCTTCTGCGGCGTCTTCCCAAAGAACAAGACGGAACGGATCATAGGCCCCGACCTGCCGCGCGCCAAATTCGCGCATATAGTATTCCAATAATTCGCTCGTTTTCGCCTTAAAAATGAGTACGCCGTCAAATCCAGCTTCCTTGGAAATCCGGACGGCATATGCAAACATTGCCTTTGCGATACCGATATATCGCTTGGCCTCGCCTGTCGCATGAAGAAGATTTGCGTTGCTGTGCCGTGCGCTCTCCATGTAGAGAACCTCAACTGCAAGCCCGCGTTCATCCAGTTCATAGGACATCAGACCAAGCAGTTCATAATTGTCTTCTCGATGAAGCGCGACTTTATTGGGCAGTTGCCTCGCATATGTTGACTCCCAGTTTGTCTGCCAGTCATGTGTTGCAGCAAAATCCTCTTTTGACGCAGGATCTATTTCCGCAGGAACCTTTTTGCTGGACACAGCATCCAAAACATAGAGATTCAGCATCGTATCACCCATTTTCATGTACTTTCATTGCTAGTATACCACACTCTCTGCACTTACGGAAGATATTTTTTCGATATCGCCTTATACTTCCAACTCAGAGGGTTTATGTTCATCCGACAAATGGATTTCATCTTTGATTACTGCGGCGCAGTTTTTGCGCTGGGTTTTCTGGTTTGACCCACACACTGACCCACACGGCGAAAGGAGCGGACGGAAACAGTGGAAATAAGAGACGCAAAGAGCATTGATTTCTGAGCAGAAAGTGCTGAAAACGTCTAAAAATCGTTGTTTTATAGCTTTTCTACTATTCGTAATCAGCAGGTCGCCGGTTCAAGTCCGGCCACTAGCTCCAGAAACCGGTGAAAATCGAGAGATTTTCACCGGTTTTCTCTTTTATTTGTTCGAATTTTCAGGTGTCAAAACCGCCTGACCCACACCGTGACCCACACGCGGAAATGTGCAGAGAGCGGCGGAGAGGATGATCGTGTCATCCTCTCCGCCGCTCTCTACTTTTTTACATGACCTGCGCCATGAAATTGCCCATCTTTTCTGCTGCACTTTCCTGCATCTGGCGCGTGACGTGGGTGTAGGTTCTCAGCGTGAAACCTGCGTCGAAATGACCGAGCATACTGGATACCGTTTTCACGTCTATGCCGTTTTGCAAGGCTAACGTTGCGAATGTGTGACGCAAGTCGTGAAATCTCAGATGCTCCAGCCCCGCGTCCTTCAAAATCTTCTTATGGATGTTGACCACCGAATCGGGGTGATACATTTCGCCTGTTTTTGGGGATGGGAACATCCACGGATTGCTGGGATGCTTTTGGTGCTCTGCGATCAGCAGATCGACGGCATCCTGCGGGATGGAGATTCTTCTGATCGAATTTTCCGTTTTCGGGCGCGTGATGTCCGGCTCGCCTGCGTTGTTGCGTCCGGCCTGTTTGCTGACGGAAATCGTTTTGTTTTCGATGTCCAAGTCTGTCCATTGGAGCGCGACCAGTTCACCTTTTCGCAGACCGCTGATGAGTTCGAGATAGAACATTGGCAGGACACCGCGCTGATTCGCTGCTGTCAGATAAGATTTGATTTGCTCTGGCGGCAGGATCTTCATTTTATGCTTTGGAATTCTCGGCTGAACGCAGTCGTCAGCTGGGTTTCGGACAATCAGCCGCTCTTTGACCGCGCGGGCGAGTGCATTGTGCAGCAACGTGTGAATGCCGCGAATCGTGGAATCGCTGAGTCCGGGCTGCTTGCCCTTCTGCGCTTCGCGGAGCCGTCCGTGCTCCTGTAGGTCTTTGTAGAGCCATTGCAGGTCGCGTCCAGTCAGTTTTTTCAGCGGAATATCTCCGAGGCGTGGTATGATATGCAATTCGATGCCGCGCCGGTAGTATTCGGCAGTCGAGAATCGCGGGTGTGGCTTTGCATATAGCTCATACCACGTTTGCAGCCATGTGCCGAGCGTGTACTCGTCTGCTCTCCGTACATCGACGCTTTCCGCTTCTGCGACAGCTTTCGCCAGCTTCTCTTTCACTTCTGCCTGTGTCTTGCCGAGAACACTCTTGATGATTCGTTTACCGTTTTTTCATCGTATCCAGCGGTATATCGCCCTTCCCATCGCCCATCCTTGCGCTTTCGAATATTGCCCTCGCCGTTTGCCCGTTTCTTTGCCATGTCTGTGCCTCCTTTTCTTCGGTAGCACAAACAACTACCACAGAACCGGCACAAAGTCTACTGATTTTTTCGGAAGATCGGAATATTTTTCATCTGGTTTTGTGTGTCTTGGAAATCCCTATTCTTTGTTTACTGCGGCGCAGTTTTTACATTTGACAATGGGCACTCAGTGGATGCCGTTATTTTTCACGATCTTCTACAGCCCTTAAGACTTCGTGCATCAGAGCACGTTCAGAGGCAGTAACAATGAGAGCCTCAGTTTGCTCTCTGGAAAGTATATCTGCGAAAAGCGCATCTATGGAACAATGGAGCGCTGCTGCGATTCTGGCACAAAGGACTACGCTTGCTCTGGCCTTCCCCAGCTCAATATTCGATATATACTTCTGGCTGCAATCTGCCCGCCAAGCAAGTTCTTCCTGCGATATTTTTCTTGATTTACGCAGTTGATAAATATTCTGTCCGAGACGAAGGTAGAATGCGACTTCTTCGGCTTTGGGGTATCGTTTCCACGTCATGATTGTGCTTTATTTGCGTAATTCATATGGGCATCTCTACGTTTGATATTTCTGTTTATTCTAAAATTCCATCTTATTTTTCGGCAGTCATTAGCGTCGGCTGCATCTTTTTCTCCCACGCATTTGCAATGAGGCGATGGCCCGCAGCCGTGGGATGAATGCCGTCTTGCGTCCAGTGTTCCGGCGGAAACATTTCACACGCTTCATCGAAGATCTTCTGGAGGTCTAAAAATTCTGATCCGAATTCGGCTGCAAGGCGGCGCGTGATGGCATTGCGAAGCGCGACCTCCTTATAGAATCTATCCCATTGTGTACCATCTGTCGCTGTTCCATGCGTCAGATACGCACCGAGCAGAATGAGCTTCGTTTCGGGAAGCATCCTTTTTGTGTATCGCAGCAGCACCCGATACGTCTCCTCGAACAGCTCTGCATCCACGCCATCCTGATGGGACTGCTCGTGCCAGACGTCGTTGACTCCGATCAGGATCGAAATAACGTCCGGACGCAGATTGACGCAGTCCTTTTTCCAGCGGGTAAGCAGATTCGTCACGCAGTTTCCGCTGATGCTGCAGTTCAGCACCTCAACATCCGTGCGATTCAGGCACAGATCCGCCTAGATCAGGCAGGAATAGCCGCTTCCCACAAAAGTGCCGCTGTCATAGCTGCTGCGCAGACAATCCGTTATGGAGTCGCCTTGAAATAGGATTCTCATATTTTCCTCCCGATTTTTGAAGTTGCTTGTTGTCATAACAGAATGCGCTTTCTATAGGGACTCAATTCGGACATCAATTCCCACATTCCGGAATTTCTCGAGCTCATTTGGATCCGCGCTGGCATCCGTGATGAGAATATTGACCTGATGCAGATCAAGACTCGCAAAACTGAAAGTTTTACCGATCTTGCTGCCGTCTGCAACGACAATCACAGGCCCAAGGCAGCGGTTAACCATGTTCTGATTAATCATCGTCTCCTGCAGGATCGCCGTCGTGACACCGCGGACGGAATCAATGCCATTGACGCCAAGAATACAGATATCTGCATAGACCTTGTTTACCAAATCGGCTGCCAGTTCGCCCACATAGGAGCGCGTCAGCTTCGTGTATGTACCGCCCGTGCAGATGATCGTTCCATGCATCTGTTCTTCATATTGATAGGCCAGCGCATTGTTGGTCACGACAGTGACATCCTGACTTGTGATGGATTTAAGCACCTGCAGGACGGTTGTCCCGGAATTGATGAAGACCGTCGAGCCATCACCAATAAATGCGCCTGCTGCCTTGGCAATGGCGGCCTTCTCGGCGTGATGGTCAATCTCCTTTTTTTCAAAGGGGGTGATACCGCCCGAAAGAGGCATCAGCTGGACGCCGCCAAAATTGCGGATAACCATATTGGACTGCTCCAGTGCGTCCAGATCCCGCCGGATGGTCAGGGGCGATACGCCGCACAGCACGCTGAGCTCGTCTACCTTGGCTGTCCCGTGGTTGTGCAGATACGTCAGGATCGTATCGCGGCGGGTTGAGATCACAAATTTGCTCTGCTTCATGGGAACCTCCTAGCATCCATCTTCTGCTACTTTAATTGTAACACTTTTTGAAACTTTGTCAATAAAAAGTTCAAATAATTGAACTGATCTTTGCAGCCGCACCGCTGCGCGGCTATTTGCGCAGCGATTTTCTGTCTGTTAAATGAATTTCTTGAACATATTTTTGCTCGAAAATTCTATTATATGAGCGTTTTGTGCAATTTGCAAAAAATAAACGCGCGTTTTTTAGCTATAAAACGCTCAAAACGGAATTGACAAGAGGCCGTTTCGGATTATAGAATATAAACGTACAATAAATGTACGCACTACATGACACGAAAGGATTGGAAACATGAAAAAAGTAATTTGCATGCTCCTTGCCCTGCTGATGATGCTGGCAGTTTTCGCCGGCTGCGCCAAGCAGAGCAAAACGCAGACCACCGACACCCCTGCGCAGACCGATACGCAGACTCCGGCCGAAACGACCGACGAGCCCGCTCCGGCCGAGGATACGGCTGATCAGCCCGCTTCCGAAGAGCCCATCACCCTGACGTTCTGGACCCCGACCTGGAGACAGGCTGCTGAAGAAGCCATCATCGCTGACTTCGAAGCAAAGTACCCGAACATCAAGATCGAAGCTACTTACCTCTCCTCCGCCGACATCAAGACCAACACCAAGATCGCGGCTTCGTCCAACACGCTGCCGGATATGTGGTACAACTGGGGCGGCGCTTTCGCTGACTACTATGCAGAGAACGGCCTGTGTCTCGATCTAACGGACTACGCCAACGAGCACAACTGGTCCGACCGTTTCCTCGCCGGCGCTCTTGAGCAGGCGACCTACGACGGCAAGATCATCGGTCTGCCGCAGAACCTGATTGCACTGGTTGTCTTCTACCGCAAGGATCTGCTTGAGCAGAACGGTATTGAGATCCCCACCACCCTCGAAGAGCTCGAGGCTGCCTGCCAGACGCTGGTCGACAACGGTGTCACCCCGTTCGCTACCTATGGCAACGCCATTATGAGAACGCAGGAAGCGCTCGTCGAGTGCTACGGCACGGAAGAAGAACATGATAACCTCCTGCTCATGCGTGAGAGCTGGGACGGCAACGAAGCTGTTACCAAGAGTTGGGAAAAGGTCAAGGAATGGATCGACAAGGGTTACTTCCCCAGCAGCGTCCTGACTGAAGACTCCAACTCCTCCAACATGCTCGTTTTCAGCGGCCAGTGCGCTATGACCATTGAGAACCCCGCCTTCTGCTCCCAGATCATCGCCAACGGTGACGACATCAACAACTACGGCTGGTTCCCGTTCCCGACGACCTCCGGCCGTCTGAGCGCATACGCAAAGCTCTGCCAGTTCAACGCGAACATCTCCGATGAAAAGCTCGAAGCTGCCATGCTGTTCTGGGATTACTACTACAGCGCTGAGAGCGTTGCCGCTCATGATTCCATCGAGCAGCCGACCGCTACCATCGGCGTTGAGCTGCCGGAGAGCTTCCAGCTGGTTGACGGCCTGCTTGGCCTCATCGACGAGAAGGGCACCTACTGCGTCACCGACCTGAAGGTTCCCGCAGAAGTCATGTCCACCTACTTCGCTGTCAGTGACGGTGTCGTGCTCGGCACTGTCGCTCCCGAAGAGGCTGGCGCCCAGATCCAGGCTGCGATTGACAGTTATCTGGCCAATCAGTAATTCCCTTCAAGCGGGGTGGAGCCGGTTCCGGTTCCATTCCATATGAAAACCCATATCGATAGGTGCCCTGAACGTATTTCACATTGGATTTATGCTCAGGGCATCTATCCTGTTCTATCCGGGAAGAATCCCCCAAGGAGAGGTGTTTTGCCCATGAAAAAAAGAAATCGTTCGGCCATATTCTTTATGCTGCCGGCACTGCTCGTCTATTGCTGTGTTGTCGTGCTGCCCGCACTCTATACGGCGTTTCTGAGTCTGTTCAAATGGAACGGTCTCGGCGAAAAAAAGTTTGTTCTGTTCCGGAATTATGTAAATTTGTTTACAACAGACGCTGTTTTCAAAACGGCGCTGAAGAATAACATCATCTGGATTATCCTGACGCTGCTGTTCACCATGACCATCGCGTTGCTCCTGGCAATGCTCCTGAACAGGAAGTTCAAGGGACGCGTGGTCTACCGTGCAATCTTCTATTTCCCCTATATGCTGTCCTGGATCGTGATCGGTATCATCTGGAAATGGATCTACAACCCGAACATCGGCTTCCTCGATTCGCTTTTAAATCTGCTCGGCATCCAGACCAGCGGCGCAGGCTGGCTTTCCGACCCGAAAATCGCGCTGTACTGCGTCTTCGCCGCCGCGCTGTGGCAGGGTGTCGGCCAGCCGATGCTGTATTTCCTCGCAGGCCTGCAGGGTATCCCGCAGGAACTGTATGAGGCAGCTGCCGTCGACGGTGCCGGCAAGGTTGCGACGTTCTTCAACGTCACGATCCCGCAGCTCAAGGAAACGTTTGTCATCGTGCTTGCAACGCTTGTCATTGCCTCGCTGAAGGTCTACGACGTTGTCTATGTCATGACGAACGGCGGCCCCGTCAACTCCACGCAGACGCTTGCGTCCTATATGTACGCGCAGACGTTCTCGTATTCCAACCTTGGCACGGGCAGTGCGATTGTCGTCGTCATGATGGTCATGATGATGGTCATTATCATTCCGTACGTGCTGTACACAACAAAGGATGAGTAAGGGAGGCAGCTATGAAAAAGAAAAATAATACAGCGCTGTATCTGTCGCTCACCATCCTGGCGCTGATCTGGCTGGTGCCGATCGTGACCGTGTTTATTACCTCGCTCAAGAGTAACAGCGACTTCTTCAGCGGCATGGGTCTTTTTGACCTGCCGGAGAAGCTGCAATGGCACAACTATTCGGACGCGTGGAGCAAGGGCCATCTTGACCGCTATATCCGCAACGGTCTGATTGTTACCTGTCTGAAGGTTCCCATCAGCGTGTTCATCTCTTCCCTGCTGGCTTTTGCGCTTACGCGCCTGCATGTCCGTCATGCGCGCGGGATTTTCATCTTCGTGCTGATCGGCATGATGCTGCCGCAACAGGCGGCGCTGATCCCGCTGAATATCGTCTATTCCCGCGCCGGTCTGACGAACACGTATTACTGTCTGATCCTGACGTATCTCGGCTTTGGTATTCCGCTGGCAACGCTCGTGTTCCGCGGCTTCTTCCGGAGCATTCCGAAGGAGCTTGACGACGCGGCGCGCATCGACGGCTGCACGAACTTCCGTCTGTACTGGAGCATCATCATGCCGCTGGCCAAGCCCGCGATCGCCTCTGCCGTCATCATGGACTTCCTGTACACCTGGAACGAGTTCATGCTGCAGAGCGTCCTCATCACGACCGACACCATGAAAACCGTGCCGAACGGCCTTCTGAGCTTCTTCGGCGAGTTTACCGTTGATTACGGTCTGCTCAACGCCGGCGTTCTGATCTCGATTCTGCCGGTATTCCTGGTCTATCTGATCTTCCAGAAATATTTTGTCAGCGGTATGGCTGGCGCAGTCAAAGGCTGACAGGAGGAACAATTATGTCTCAACTTTATTTTGCAAACTGGGAGTCGCTGCGCGCGCACCCGATCCCGCAGTGGTATGACGACGCGAAGGTCGGCATTTTCATCCACTGGGGCCCGTATTCCGTGCCCGCCTACGCAAACCCATCCTTCCAGCTCGGCGAAATTCCGACCGAGTACGACTGGTACACCAACAATCCCTATGCCGAGTGGTACGCCAACTCCGTACGCGTTGGCAAGGGCCCAACGTACGAGCACCACATCAAGACCTACGGGAAAGATTTCCCCTACGAGCGCTTCACGGACATGTGGAAGGCCGAAAACTGGGACCCGCAGCAGTGGGCCTCGCTGTTCAAGCAGGCCGGCGCGAAATACGTCGTGCTGGTCACGAAGCATCATGACGGCTTCTGCCTGTTCCCCAGCAAGTACACGGACTTCTCCACGACCAGCCGCGGCCCCATGCGCAACATCACGGGCGAGCTGACCCAGGCTGTGCGTGACGCGCAGATGAAGATGGGCCTGTATTACTCCGGCTATTACAACTGGACGTTCTATGATGAGCCCGTCTTCAGCAAAGCGAACTGCAGAAGCTACTGCCCGCCCACCTACGCATATGCCGATTTTGTCTATTCGCAGTGCAAGGAGCTGATCGACACCTATCAGCCTTCCCTGTTCTGGAATGACATCGGTTGGCCCGAGGTCGGCGAGGATGCGCTCAAACACCTGCTCGCACATTATTACAACTCCAACGAGGACGCTGTCGTCAACGACCGCTTCAGCGGCTTCTACCATGGCTATCTGGTCAAGGAATACCAGTCCGGCAAGCAGAACCGCACCGAGAAATGGGAAATGACACGCGGACTCGGCCTTTCCTTCGGCTATAACCAGATGGAAAACGAGTCGAACGCCATCGGCTGCACCGAGCTTCTCGATCTTCTGGCCGGGACAGTCGCAAATAACGGCAATCTGCTCATCAACGTCGGCCCGAAAGCAGACGGCACAATCCCCGACTGGCAGGAAAAGCGCCTGCGCGTCATGGGCGATTGGCTGCGCCGCAACGGTGCGGCCATCTATGACACGCGCATCTGCACGCGCAAATCGGAAGATCTTCCCGCCTGCACGCTTAACTATACGCGCAAGGACGGCACGTGCTATCTGCTGCTGACCAAAACGCCGAAGGAAGCGTTCAGCGTAACAGTAAAGGGGCTGCGCGCGAATCCGCAGCCGCTTGATCCGGCTGTCCATACGGAAACCACCTGCGAAAACGGCGTGTGCACCATTCATGTCGGCGCACGTGACACCGATGAGCCTCTGGCCTTCCGGATCTCCGGCCAGGACGATGTGATCTGATCCGGTAAGGAGGAAACAAGCATGTTTGTCAAAAAAAAGTCGATTTGTGAGCTGGAAAAGTGCTATTCCATTGCGCCGTTCCAGCAGAACGGCGAACCGCGCTTCCTTGTGGCGGCGGAAAAGCACGCGCCGTGCTATCTGTTCAGTGAGAATGGCGAGAAGCTGGAGACTGTATGGACCGAACCCGGCGGCGTCATGACGATGCAGCAGGTTCCGGGCCGTGAGGATCAGTTTCTGGCAACGCATAAATTCTATTCACCGAATGACTCGGCAGAGGCCAGAATTGTAATTGCCACCCGCCGCGGTGAAAACGACTGGCAGATCCGCACGCTGGTCGAAGCACCGTTTGTCCACCGGTTCGGCATTCTACAGCGAAACGGCAAAGCCTATCTGCTTGTCTGCTGCCTCAAGAGCGGCCATGATTATAAGGATGACTGGACAAAGCCGGGCAAAACCTTTGCCGCTTTGCTTCCGGACAATCTCGACAGCTTTGACGAGACGCACCAGCTGCCCCTGACGCTGCTCAAGGACGGCATGTGCCATAACCACGGCTACAGCATGTATTTTGACCATGGCGTCCAGACCGGCGTTGTGACGTGCGACGAGGGCGTGTTCCAGTTCATTCCGCCTGAAAACGAGCAGGCCGGCTGGCAGATCCGTCAGCTGTATGATCAGCCCGTCAGCGACGCCGTTCTGTGCGACTTTGACGGCGACGGCGAGCCGGAACTCGGCTGCATCAGCCCCTTCCACGGCGACGAGCTGTATGTCTGCAAAAAGAATGCCGCCGGTCAATATGAAAAGGTCTGGCAGCACCCCGAAAAACTTGAGATGCTGCACGCGACCTGGGCCTGCACGCTCTGCGGCAAGCCCGTATGGATTGTCGGCCACCGCAAGGGGGCACGCGATCTGATGCTCGTTTCGTATGAAAACGGCGCATATCAGGCGCAGGTGATTGACCATGACTGCGGCAGCGCCAACGCGTTTAAATTTTCTGACCGCGCGAGCCGCGACGTAATTGTCGCCGCGAACCGTGAGACCAACGAAATTGCATTGTACTACGTTTCAGAGACAGAGGAGAAATAACAATGAGCAAGGTATCGGAAATGACAAGAGATTCCTGGATCAAGGCCACCTTCCCGGAGTGGGGCACCTGGCTGGTTGAGGACATTGAAAACGAAGTCGTGCCGGAGGGCAACGTCGCCATGTGGTGGCTGGGCTGCACCGGCATCTGGATGAAAACGCCCGGCGGCGCCAACATCACCATCGACCTCTGGTGCGGCAACGGCAAGCGCACCCACGGTGACAACAAGATGAAGCCCGGCCATCAGATGGCCAACATGACAGGCGGCCGCCTGATGCAGCCGAACCTGCGCAACATCCCGTTTGTATTCGACCCGTTCGCATTCAAGCAGGTCGACGCGGTTCTAGCCACGCATTATCATCAAGATCACATGAGCGCGGAATGGGCCGCCCATGTCATCAACAGCGGCATGACAACCACAGACGAAAACGGCAATACGATCCCTGTTCCCTTCATCGGCCCGAAGAAGTCGGTTGAGACATGGATCAAGTGGGGCGTTCCTGCCGAGCGCTGCATTGTCGTGAAGCCCGGCGACCACATCAAGGTCAAGGATATCGAGATTATCGCGCTCGACTCGTTTGACCGCACCTGCATCGTCACCACTGACTCGCAGGGCCCGGACCGCGAGGAGCTGACCGGCAAGTGCCCGACGGACATGGACGACAAGGCCGTCAACTATCTGCTCAAGACGCCCGGCGGCAACATCTATCACTCCGGCGATTCCCACTTCTCCATCTACTTCGCCAAGCACGGCAAGGACTACGACGTGGACGTCGCGTTCGGCTCGTTCGGCGAGAACCCGGTCGGCAATCAGGACAAGATGACCTCCATCGACATCCTGCGCATGGCCGAAAGCCTCAAGTGCAAGGTCGTGATCCCCATCCACTGGGACGTCTGGACGAACTTCCAGCCCGACTGCGAAGAGATCCGTCTTGTCTACGACTTCAAAAAGCCGCGCAACGAATACCAGTTCCACCCGTTCTTCTGGCAGGTCGGCGGCAAGTACACCTACCCGATGGACAAGGACAAGCTGTATTATCACCATCGCCGCGGTTTCGAGGACTGCTTCGAGCATCCGCAGAACATCCCGTACAGATCCTGCCTGTAAGCATCAGAACGGAGGGAATTACGCATGGCAAAGTATGATTTCATGAGCTTCGGCGAACCGAACATCCGCATGACGCCGCCGAACCACGACCGTCTCGGACAGTCTGACACGCTGCAGCTGGGCATTGCAGCCGCAGAGCTCAACTGCTGCGTCAACATCTCCAACCTGAGCGTCGAACGTCTGATGCCGCAGAAGAAGACCGCTTATGTTACGAAACTGGTCGACAACTGGACGGGCAAATATATCGTCGAGCATGCAAGAATGTACGGTGTCGATATGTCGAACGTCGTTGTCGAGCCGTTTGACAAGATCGGCCGTACGCGCAATGGTCTGGCGTTCGTTGAGGTCGGCATCGGCCCGCGCGCAAGCTATCAGATCTATGACCGCGGCCACACCGCGCTCAGCAAGATCCAGCCGGGCGATATCGACTGGGAATCCGTGCTTGACACCCGCTGGTTCCACACCACCGGCATTGTGACGGCACTGGGCGAGCACACGGCGGAGGAGGTTCTGCACGCGCTCAAGGCTGCGAAGCAGAACGGCGCGACCACAAGCTATGATCTCAACTACCGCAGCACGCTCTGGAGCAAGGCGGACGCCCGCCGCGCGGCGGAGTCTCTGATGCCCTATATTGACGTTATTCTCGGCAACGAAGAAGACTTCGGCACGATGCTCGGTATTGAAGCAGAGCACGGCGATGAAAACTTCTCCTCCATTGACCCGATGAGCTACCGTCAGGTAGCCGAAAAGGTCATGCAGAAATATCCGCACGTCAAGGTTGTCGGCACAAGCCTGCGCGAGGTCAAAACAGCGCTGCTCAACAACTGGCAGGGCTGCATGATGACAAAGAACGGCTTCTTTGTTTCTCGCAAATACGAGGACATTGAGATCAACGACCGTGTCGGCGGCGGCGACAGCTTTGCATCCGGCCTGATCTGGGGTATGCTCGAGGGGCATGACGATCAGCAGGTTCTGGATTTTGCAACCGCATATTCCGCTCTGTGCCACACGATCCGCAACGACTGGGATCTGGTGACGCGCGAGGAAGCGCAGGCGTTGGCCAACGGCGGAAGCGCCCGTGTCAAGCGCTGAGAAAGGAAGGTCTGCTATGGCAACAAAGCTGACTGATTTCGGCTCCATTGAGGCAATTATTTCCGAAATGACGCTTGAGGAAAAGGCCCGCTTGGTAACAGGCGGCTCCCCCTTTGCGACCTGCGCAATCGAGCGCTTCGGCATCCCGTCCGTTCGGCTTCTGGACGGCTGCACCGGCGTCAACCTGGTACAGTATTACGGCGATCTTCTGACGCGGCTGCGTATGAGCAGTCAGTCCGGCGTCGAGATCGGTATGTTCGGCACCATCAGCTCCGGTACAATCAAGCGGATTCTGATCAAGCTTGACAAGGGACAGAAGCTGACCGAAAAGGAACAGACAATTTATGATACCGCCTGCGCAGAAATGCGGAAAATCATCCCGCAGCCGCAGGCACCGGGTGCCTTCCCCACTGGCATGCTGCTGGGCGCGACATGGAACCGCGAAGCGGTTCACCAGTGCGCCAGTGCCGTCGGCCGGGAAATGGATGCCTACCACGTTGACGTCGTGCTGGGCACGCCGAACGTCAATCTGCACCGGGATCCGCTCAACGGCCGTGTTTTCGAAGGCTACAGCGAGGATCCCTGCCTGACGGCGCAGCTTGCGCCGGAATTCGTCAAGGGCGTTCAGGAAGAGGGCCCGCTTGCAAACGTCAAGCACTTTGCGGCGAACAATCAGGAAACCTGCCGTCACTCCATCAACGTCCGCATAGGAGAGCGCGCGCTGCGCGAGCTCTACTTCCCCGGCTTCCGCGCCTGCGTACAGGAGGGCAAGGTTCGCAGCGTCATGAGCGCGTACAACAAGATCAACGGTGAATCCTGCGCCATGAACCACTGGCTGCTGACAGATGTGCTGCGCAAGGACTGGGGCTTCGACGGCTTCGTCGTTTCCGACTGGGGCGCAGCCTATGATCAGGTTAAGGCGCTTTCCGCCGGCAACGATCTCGATCAGCCAGGCCCGCGAAACATCCAGCCCATTCTGGACGCGGTTGAAAGCGGCGAACTGCCGCTTTCGGTACTCGACGAAAGCGTCCGCCGTGTGCTGCAGGCAATTGTCCAGTCGCCGGCAATGCGCGGCCGCAGATATTCCGCCATCGACCGCGGCTATTCCCGCGCCGCCGCGCACCGCTGCGCCGCAGAGGGCATCGTCCTGCTTAAAAACAACGGCCTGCTGCCGCTCGACCCGCATACCAGTGTGACGTTCGTCGGCGAGGGCAGCCGCCGCTTCAATGAGACCGGCGACGGCAGCACGGAGGTCTACACAGACCAGTGGACGAGCATGTACCGCTGCGCGGCCGAAATCGCGGGTGAAGCGCACACCTTCTTCGGCCTGCAGTCGCTTGCGCAGACAGACGCCGCCGTCATAACCGTTCAGGCCCCCGGTCAGGAGGGCAGCGACCGCACAGGACTCTCCCTGCCAGACGATCAGCTGGAGCTGCTGCAGCAGACAATCACAGAAGCCAAGCGGCTGCACAAGCATGTGGTCGTGGTTCTGAACGTGGCAGGCCCCGTGGACGTTACCGCCTTTGCGTCCGATGTCGACGCGATTTTGTGCGTGTTCTTCCCCGGTATGGAGGGCGGCCGCGCTGCGGCTGAGATCCTCTATGGCCTCGTCAATCCCTCCGGCAAGCTTCCGCTGACCTTCCCCGCCGCCTACCGCGACTGCCCGAGCTTCGGCAATTTCCCCGGCTCCGCAGGCGAGGTCTTCTATGGCGAGGGCATCTATGTCGGCTACCGCTATTATGAAAAACGCCAGATCAAGCCCGCCTACGCCTTCGGCTACGGTCTGAGTTATACGAACTTCATGATCAGCGATCTTCAGCTCAACCACGACCGGATGGACGCGGACGCAGCGGAATGCGTCCACGCAAGCGTGCGTGTACGCAACATCGGCCGCTGCACAGGCAAGGAGGTCGTACAGCTGTACATTTCCGATGTAGAATCTACGCTGGACAAGCCCGTCAAGGAGCTCAAGGGCTTTGAAAAGATCGAGCTGGCTCCCGGCGAGGAGAAGCTTGTCCGCTTCACGATCACCCGGCAGATGCTCGAGAGCTTTGACCCGGAATATGGGATCTGGGCCTGCGAGTCCGGCCTGTACCGGATTCTGGTTGGTAATTCCTCCGATCAAATCTCCTGCTCAGCAGATCTGCGCGTCAAGAGTCGGAGTATTTACGATTATTCACCGCGCACCTGCCTCAAAAAGCTCTATGACGATCCGCGTTCGCGCGCCATGCTGATTGAGACAATTCACGCAGTCGGGCTCGACGAGAATATACTTGCCGACGAGCTTTATTACCGGAAATTCCGTCCCATCGGCGTCGTGCTGCAAAACCTGCCAAATGCGGACCCCAAAAGAAAGGAACAGTCTTATCAGCTCTTTTATCAAAATATCGCAAAGCTTGATTTGACGGACTGCTAAATCAGAAAAGGGTGCTGCCTCCCGGAGGCAGCACCCTCTTTTGTTATAGCAGGAACTAGCTGCGGTAAACGCGATCCAGATGGCCTCTGAGGAAAGCTGCCGCTGCAGCAATCATCGTCTCATAGTCTGTCTCGTCCGGCTGATGCCAGAATTCTCCCGTAAACATCCGCACCCCCTGTTGCTTTGCGATATCATAGTAAAAAACACAGAGGAGGCGCAGCGTCATGAGCTTCAGGCTTGCGCTGGTCGGACACGGCTCGTCAATCAGAGAAATCCAGGAGATCGTAGCCGAAACATTTGAGAATATCGAAACTGTCGGAATTGAGATGCCCAGTGATGAGCGGGTCGATGAGGCGGCACAGGCGCTGAGGCGCTGTCTGCCGGAGCTGGACGGCGTCCTCTACACAAGAAGCGAGCCGTATAAGCTGATGGTGAGCCGCGTGGATCATGGGGCGGTGCTGGCGCGGTATGTCAACGTCGACGCAGCCAGCTTCGTCCACGCGCTTTTGATCGCGCAGAGCAAATACCACGCGGATATTTACAGAGTCAGCGTAGACACGCTGGACTATGTCACCGTTATGAAGACGTATCGTTCGCTGGAGCTGGACATGGATCACGTGCAGCCGGTCAGCATCAGCGTGGATACCAATGCGGCGCATTTTGTCGACGCAACGACAAAGACGCACCGCGAGAGCTACCGCAGTGGCCTGTGCAGCGTCTGCATTACAAATATCCGCAACGTGCAGGACACGCTCGCAGCCGAGGGCATCCCCTGCGTGCTGATGGCGCCGAGCCCGGATAATTATATCAGCGAGGTGCGCCGTCTGATCCTGTCCTGGCACGTGAAGGAAAAGGCAAAGGAAGGCAGTGTGATCATCCGGATCCACGCAGAGCTCAGCGGTGATTACTATCTGAATCGGAAAACGATGGTGCAGAGCGTACTGGATCTGGCCAAGCTCGCGGAGCAGATCGTTCTGTTTGCGCAGCTGGTGAGCGGCGCGTATCTGCGCATGGGCGAGCAGGATTTCGCCGTGATCTGCAGCTACGAGGTGCTTTCTGACACAACGGATCGGTTTTCCCACTTTGATCTTCTGGCGCAGGTCTACGGCGGAACGCCCTACCGGCTGGCGGTCGGGATCGGAACAGGGCTGCACTTCCAGCAGGCGCTGGTAAACGCGGAGCTCGGCACGCAGCGTGCATGGGAGGAGGGCTCCAACCGGGCGTATCTGGTCTACGCGGAGGATCGCTTCGTCGGCCCCATCCAGCCGAACGAGCTGATGCATGTAAAGCGGAGCCAGTTTGACCCACAGCTGCTCAAGGTCGCGCAGGACTGCGCGCTGTCGAACAATACGGTTCTGAAGATCAGCACCTTCGTGCAGCGTAAAAATAACGGCACGTTCTTTACCGCAGAGCTGGCCGAGGAGCTGCACATCAGCTTCCGCACAGCCGCGCGCATCGTGGAAAAGCTGGAGCAGAACGGCTATATCGTCGAGGTCGGCCGCAGCGTTCTCAATGGTCGAGGCCGGCCGACCCGCGTCTTTCAGCTGCTGCGCTGAATTTCACGCAGAAAATCAGTTCCAGCGATATGACCCGACGCAGTGTGTTTTTACCGCAATGCTGCAGAACAGCGGCAGCTATACGCCGCGGAAAAGTTTGGATCCTTCCGGTTTGTCCGGATGGTTTTTCGGAATGGATGCGCGAACGGCGGAGAGGATCGTTATCTTATCCTCCCCGCCGCTCTTCTTGTTTTCACCTGATCCAATGGTCCTGTTTTCAGCAGCCAAGACCATTGCCGCGCGGCCCGTTCGCCCCTGCGTATTTCTCTGTTCCCTGCGGCGCAACTTTTGCGCCGTCCTCTGCCCGGCTTATCTTTCAGCGTAGTTGCGCCGGTTGACATCATTTCGATCCGTGTTTTTCAAAATTAACAATTCTCAAACAAAACGCAAACAATCGTGAAACGCAGCGCTTGTATGCTATCCTCACTATGAAGCAGGGAGCAATGGTATGGCACAAGGGAAACGGATATTACAGTGCCTGCTGTTTCCGGCAGGGTGGCTTGTTCTGGCGAGCATTCCCATTACAGCGGCCGGACTGATTTTTGTATTTGCACCTGCGAATCAGGGCCATTGGCTGACATATCCGGTCTACGCCTTTTTCGCGTATGCGCTTACCATTGTCTGCGCGCGTATCGTCAAAAATGCCGGTTATGCCCGGCAGGATGTGAACGCCGCTATGGATCGTGTGCTGGTCATCCGGCGATATTTGACAGAGCCGGAATTTCAGGTGCGTGTTTCGCTTTACCGTTCGCTGGTGATCAACCTCGGCTATGTTGTATGGAATCTGTTCTGCGGCATCCGGTATCGTTCTGTATAGTTCGGGACGCTGGCCGGCTACGAAAAAACTTGGTCGTCGCAAAAAATCCTCTCATTACTAGTAGGGATAAAAATCGCAGTTTTGACAGCTTGTTTTCAAAAAATTCAGAATTTTTTTCGCCGTTCAAAACGTCTCCCTATTTAATCCGACACTATTTTCGATTGAGGTGGCAGACATGAAAATCGCTTTCTATTGCAGAGTGGACGGACAGGGCTTCGGCTTTGTCCTCCCCGATGAAGCTGACAAGCTCCGCGAGTTTTTCGCCGAGCATCAGGATAAGCCTGTGCTTGAAAATCCATCAAGCGCAAGCTAAAAATTTTTGTCGTGTGCTTGACATGCGGGTGTCTCAAGTCGTGAAATCTCAAGTGTTCCAGCCCTGCATCTTTCAGGATTTTCTTGTGGATGTTGACCACCGAGTCCGGGTGGTACATCTCGCCTGTTTTCGGAGATGGGAACATCCATGGGCTGCCGGGATGCTTTTGGTGTTCTGCGACCAGCAGATCGACGGCCTCCTGTGGAATTGAGATTTTTCTGATCGAGTTTTCCGTTTTCGGGCGCGTGATGTCCGGTTCGCCTGCGCTGTTGCGTCCGGCCTGCTTGCTTACGGAAATCGTCTTGTTTTCGATGTCCAAGTCCGACCATTGGAGCGCCACCAATTCGCCTTTGCGCAGTCCGCTGATGAGCTCCAGATAGAACATCGGCAGGACACCACGCTGGTCGGCGGCTGTCAAATAGGACTTGATTTGCTCTGGCGGCAGGATCTTCATTTCGTGCTTCGGGATTTTGGGTGGAATGCAGTCATCTGCCGGTTTTCGGACAATCAGCCGTTCTTTGACTGCGCGGTCGAGGGCATTGTGCAGCATCGTGTGGATGCCGCAGATCGCGTCCGGTCAGCTTTTTTCAGCGGAATATCTCCGATGCGCGGTGTGATCTGCTTTTTATTGATTCTTGAAAAACGCTACCACAACAGCACCGGGGCCCGCATGGGTTCCGATCACACTTCCTACGGTCGTATAGCGAATTTCTTTCAGTTTTCCCTCCCAGATGTGACGGCTGTCTTCGATATATTTTAGTAGCAGTGCGTCAGAAATTCCACTGTAGCCCAGCAGAACCGGCCTGCTGAAATCAATGCCGCCGGCCTTGTCGATCTCCTGAACGAGCAGATTGTTCCCCATTTTGGAGCCGCGTGCTTTTCCCAGCAGGTGAATCTCGCCGTCAATAACGGAAAGCACGGGCTTGATATTCAGTACCCCTCCGGCGAATGCGGCTGTCTTTGAAATGCGGCCGCCCCGCTTGAGGTATTCGAGGGTATCTACCAGCGCCACAACAACGATTTTTTTCTTCTCTTCCTCCAGTACCTGCGCAGTTTCCTCTGCGGTCATTCCTGCATCCAAAAGGCGGAACGCAAGCTCCACCAGAATCCCTGTTCCCATCGCTGCGCTGGTACCATCTACAACATAAATGTTTTCATAATCCGCCGCCGCGATCATGGCGCTTTGATATGTGCCGGAAAATTTGGATGCAAGGGTAATAACAACGGCTGATTCGCCCGACTGCCTTGCCTTTTCAAATTCCTTTATAAAGGCGTCCGGCGTTGCCTGACTGGTGGTGGGCAGCACATCGCTTTCGATGAGCTTTTCATAAAATGTTTTGTTGTCGATGGTCACGCCATCAATGTATTCCTCCTGCCCGAAATGAACGGTGAGGGGTACCGTAGATACCCGTGCTTTGATCTCAGGAACTAAGTCCGCAGTGGAATCAACAATAATCCTTGTTTTCAATTTCGTCAATCTCCTATTCTTCACTATTTTGAGCGATGGCCTCAAGACTTCTGCTGATGGCAGAAAGGCTGCGGTAAAATGTCGCTCGTTCGTCCTCCGTAAGGGTACGGCTGACCGTATCAAGGACGGCGCTGATTTTCTCCGCGATCCGTTTGCCGGCCTCCTGACCTTTTTCAGTCAAGCGCAAAGGGCTTCTGTACCGTTTGGCCCGTTCAGAATTCCGGACGATAAATCCGTTACTTTCAAGATGCTCCAACGCACGGGAAATGGTCGCCTTGTCCTCCTCGCAGTGCTCGCACAGCTCCGCCGCAGTCACGCCATCCAGAGAATATATGTAGTACAGACAGGACACATGGGCACTTCGCAGATGATAGGCGGCCATCTCCTGATTTTTTATCCTCCGTATGTCGCGGCTGATCCGGTTGATCAAAACCGTAAACGTCTCAAATCGCTCCTGCATGGCTGCGCTCCTCCCTCACGAATGCTTTTGTTGAAATCTCAACTTTCGGACTATACCACATGGATGTTGAAATGTCAACAGCAAAGTTCCGCACAGCCATTACTCTTTGATTATAGCATTCCACGCCGTGAGGCGGTCCCGTCGTAGGTTTTCTGTTATTTTATCGGGTGGAGGGTATGGTCATCAAGAACACTAACCCTCCCTATTTGATCAATGTCACTTATACTGGTTTTAGAATCTATTTGCCGGGAGGTTGCTAGATTGCCATTTCGCTTGCGACCATCCTTTGTTGTAACTTGCATCGGCTCTGTGATAAGCAGCCCGCGTTCTGAAATCTTTGATTATTGAAAAGCGGCGGAGAGGATACGCGTGGCATCCTCTCCGCCGCTTTTTGTGTTTTTTCGTATGCAGATCCTGGTTTGCGCAGAGACGATCAGTGGTGCAGAAGCTGCACGCAGCACAGGCCGTATGGCTCCATCCGGCCATTCTCGACGCCGTCGCAGAGGAGGCAGTCTCCCTGCATTTCCGGCGGGAGCACGGCAGGTGCGCCGCTGAAATTGCAGCATACGCGGATCCGTTCTTCGCCGCAGGCGCGTTCATAAGCGAGAAGCTGCGGGTGCTCCGGCAGGAGCAGGCGGAATGTTCCGCTGCGCAGCGCATCCGAGCCCTGCCGCAGCGCCAGCAGCCTCCGGTAGAAGTGCAGGATCGAATCCGGGTCTGCCTGCGCTTCGTGCACGTTGATCTGCCGGTAGTTCGGATTCACATCGATCCACGGCGTTCCGGCTGTGAAGCCCGCGTTGGCGGAAGCATCCCACTGCATGGGCGTACGCGCGTTGTCGCGGCCTTTTTTGCGGATGCCGTTCCACGCCCAGGCTTCCCGTCCGTCCTTCCGGGCCTGCGCGAGCAGATTGAGGCTCTCCACATCGCGGAGCTGCGTCTCGTCCCGGAACGGGAAATTTGTCATACCGATCTCCTCGCCCTGATACAAAAACGGCGTTCCGCGCAGCAGATACATGGCCGCCGCCAGCATCTTCGCACTCCGGACGCGCAGCGCCTCCGAAGCGTCGGAGCCAAACCGCGACACGGCCCGCGGCTGATCGTGGTTGCCCCAGAACAGGGTGTTCCAGTCGATTGCCTCCTGCCAGCGCACGAGAAGCTGCTTGAGTTTTCTCAGGTCGAACGGGATCACATTCCATTTGCCGCCACAGCCGTCGAGATCCATAAAATCAAACTGAAACAGCAGATCCAGCTCCCGGCCGTCGCCGACAACGGAGTCTGCATTCTCCGGCGTTACGAAGGTCGTTTCGCCCACGCACATGCAGTTTCTCCCGTCAAAGCAGCGGCGGCGCATTTCCCGCAGATACTCGTGCAGCTTCGGCTGGAATGCGAACTGCTCCGGTGAGAACACATACCCGTCCCCCTGCCCGTCCGGCAGACCGGGCGCTTTTGCAATTAAACTGATCACGTCCATCCGAAAGCCGTCTACGCCGCGGTCAAACCAGCGATTCATCATGGCATAGACCGCCTCCCGGAGCTTTGGATTCTCCCAGTTCAGATCCGGCTGCTTTTCACTGAACAGATGCAGGTACCATTGGCCGGTTTTCTCATCGTAGCTCCATGCCGACGGCGTAAAGAAGGACGACCAGTTGTTCGGCTCCTTTCCGTTTTTGCCGTCGCGCCAGATATAGTAGTCCCGGCAGGGATTGTCCAAGCTCTTTCGCGATTCCACGAACCATGGGTGTTCATCGGAGGAGTGATTCACAACAAGATCCATCACCAGCTTGATGTCCTGCTTGTGCATTTCCCGCAGAAGCGTATCAAAATCCTCCATTGTCCCAAATTCGGACATGATTTTTTCGTAATCACGAATATCATATCCCATGTCCGCATTCGGAGAATCATACACCGGGCACAGCCAGACCGCGCCGACGCCCAGCCATTTCAGATAATCCAGCCGGGAGATGATCCCGGGGATATCCCCGATCCCGTCGCCGTTGGAATCCTGAAAGCTGCGCGGATAGATCTGGTAAAATACCCGTTCCTTCCACCATGCCGCACACATTGCATTTTCTTCTTTTCGCCCCTGCATCGTATCAGCTTCTGACCTCCTTGTAGTATTCCGTCGGACTCATGCCGGTCATTTTTCGAAACAGCTTGGAAAAATAGTATCGATCCTCGATCCCGACCAGATACGCGATCTCCGAAAACGGCAGATCGGTCGTGGAGATCAGCTGCTTTGCGTTGTTGATCCGCAAAATGTTGAGATAGGCAAACACCGGCGAGCCGGTCAGGGAGGAAAACACCCGGTTCAGATAATCGAAGTTTCCCTCGAACAGTTCCTCAATCTCCCGGCTGGTCAGATGTTTAGTATAGTTCTGATTCAGATAGCGCAGAAGCTGCTCCGCGATCACGTCGGACTTTCGGATCTTCCGTCCCTGTGCGCTGTTTTTGGCAAGCAGATGCTCGTGCGCCGTCTGAAGCAGAAAGCTGTGAAGCAGAGCGGACGCCCGGCGCTTATAGTCGTCCTCCCGGCTGTCGTAGCACTCCACTGCCGTATGCAGCTGAGATTTGAATTCTCCGCCGGTCAGATGAAACTGCTTCGGCAGGCAGGTCTCCGGAGCCGTGGGATCACAGGCATCCAGATTATAGCCGACCAGACTTTTCCGCCGTTTTTCCGCCAGCAGCGCCATCGCCTGCCGGTCGTCTGCAGCCCGGTGCATATCGGGATGCGTGAAATGCGCGTAATAATAGTCGCAGGCGGCCTTTTGAAAGCCCTCATGCGGCAGGCCCGGCTCCAGCAGGAAGAAATCTCCCGCGCTCAGGTGATACCGAATGCCGTCCTCCTGCAAATACAGATTCCCGTCCCGGATCACATACAGGACCCATTCGTTGATGCAGCGGGAAAAATGGATCCACGGCTCGTTATACCGGATCTGTCCCAGCATCCGCACCTTCGGGAGCAGATCTGCATTGTAGGATATCAGCATACTTCATCCCCCATTGTGAACCAGACTGCGGTCCAATAGTCCAGCCGCGCAAGCTCAGCCGTATAGATCCGGCCCTGCGGTGTCTGCCGGCAGGTCAGCGGCAGACGCTCCGCGCACAGACTTTCGCCGTCCGGCGAAGCGGCAAACGCACCGGCGACCGGCCGGTCGAGCCGCACCTGGATCCGGATGTTCTCCGCGGCCCTCGGCGCGGCCTTTGCCTCGTTCCAGCGCGCGTTGTTCCCGCGCAGGTTGATCAGCTGAATGTTCAGGCGGTTCCCGCTTTCCCGGATCATGCTCCAGATGGTATCCGCCTGCGCGTCCGTGGAAAAAGCACAGTCCTCCGCTTCGAACTGAATATCCTCATTGATCCCATCGGCCGCGGTGCGGCCGATGTCCATGCCGGCATCCAGATACAAAAGCGCGGCATAGCGCACCAGAAAATCGCAGTACCGCTGCACGACGGGCAAAAAGGCTGCTCGGAGAGAAGCGTAGTTTGCATAGTAGCTGTCCTGCAGGGCGGCTTTATTTTCGCCCAGCACCAGCTGTGTGCCGCCGGCAGCGCTGATCGCGGCCCAGGACAGGCGGAACGCCCGTTCCGCGCCGTCCGTGTCCGCCTGCTGGAACGGATGCAGATACGCTGCGAGCACCACCTGCTTTCCGGAGCACAACCGCGCCTCCCGGATCAGCGTATACAGATCGCAATAGCGGTCGTTCGGCGGCCAGACCTCAATGTAGACTGCATCCTGCCTTGTTCCGGCTACCGCCTCCATTGGCCAGTTGTTGACGGCGTTGAAGATCACACCGGCGGCGGGATCTTCCGTTCGAACTGCCTCCGCTGCCCGGTCGATCAGCTTCGGAAGCGCATCGGTCAGCTCGACCGGGCGCCGCTCCGCATCCCAGACCTGCTTGGGGAAGCCGTAGGTGTCCATATGGATCCCGGAAAAGCCAAAGGCGACAGCCTTTCGGAATTCTGCCAGAATATGCTCCGACCAGCCGCAGCTTGGCACGATATTCATGTAATAGAGCCACCCGGCGAAGGTCATCGCCTGCCCGTCCATGGTATACATGGCCCATTCCGGGTGCTCTGCAAACAGCTCCTTTGCAGCGGCATAGACAGCGCCGTAGGCAATGGGCCGGATCCCGGCAGCCTTGCAGGCGGCGATCTTCGCGCGGATCGCGGCAAGGTCGGTTTCCCTGCCCATGGGATCGAGATACCGCTCCTGCGGCGGCAGCAGCATGTCGTGGCGGTACATCCAGTCATAAAACTGCACGGCGTTAAAATGCAGCCGCCGGATCCAGTCCACGTCCTGCGTTTCGGTGTCCGCGGAGGTAAAATCCGATAAAAATGCGTACCGCGTCACCTGACGGGGATCCTTCACAACGTCGAACGCACCCTCCCACTGTGCAGAGCCGACTTCGACGGTGATTCCGTAGCTGCCGGCCGGCAGCGGCGGCAGGATCAGCGTCCGCCCGTTTTGGCGCACGGAGCAGTCGATGGGTGCTTCCAGCTGGTATACACATACGCGCGGCGCGTTCACGCCCTCCGGCAGGCTGAGCCGTACCTCCTGCCCGGTCAGATACTGCGCGCGGTCAAATTCACAGATCAGCTTCATCCCTTCACCGCCCCCTGTGTCAGGCCGCCGACGACCATTTTCCGCTGGAACAGGATAAACAGCGCGACGACCGGTATCAGCGCGAGGATCGACGCGGCAAAGACCCACTCCCAGCGCGTGGCGTACTGCCCGTTGAGCCGCTGCAGCAGCAGCGGGAGCGTCATCATTTTCTCATCCGCGCCAACGAGCACCTTGGCGGTAAAATACTCCTCCCAGAAGCCTTGAAACGCGAAGATGGTCATCGTGCCGATCGCCGGCTTGGAGAGGGGCAGCATGATTTTGAAAAAGATCGTGCCGTGTCCGCCGCCGTCGATAATGACCGATTCAGACAGAGAATCCGGCAGGCTTCGGAAGAAATTCCGCAGAAAAAACGTATGCCCGCAGACGTTGGTCGCCACATACACCAGGATCAGACCGGCCCGCGTCCCGATCAGGCCGTTTGTCAGGCCCGGAAGCTGAATGCCCTTCAAAATCAGAAACTGCGGTATGATGTTCAGAAAGCCCGGCATCATCAGCGTAAACAGATAAATTCCAAAGAGCTTGTCCCGGCCCGGAAATTGGATACGGGCGAAGCCGTAGGCCGAGAGCGTGGAGATGAATACGGAAAGAACGACCGTTACACAGGTATTGACGACGCTGTTCCAGACCGCCGTCGGAAAGATCTCCAGCTCCAGAATATGCTTATACGCGGAAAAGTCCAGTCTGGTCGGAAGCAGTCTGGGCGGATATGGCAGCACATAGCTGAATTCCTCGAAGGAATTGCTGATCATGAAGAAAAACGGAACAGAAAAGACCAGCAGCGCGCTGATCAGCAGCGCCCACAGCAGGATCTGGCCCAGAAGCTCCGATCCCTTTTTGCTTTTGACGTGTTTCAAGCCTATCCCTCCTGTTCTGTGCTGTTCAGCTTCAGCGTCCGGTTCAGGATCACCGTCAGGATTACGATGGTCACGGCGGAGATCATGCCGATGGCGGAAGCCTCGCCGAAGGCGAACTGATTGAACGCCTTGTCATACAGCAGATACTGCAGCGTGGACGTTTTGCCGTTCGGATTACCGCCGGTCAGCATCATGACCTGAATAAAGACGTTGAACGAACCGATGATCATGTTTACCATGACATAGAAGGTCGTGGGCCGCAGGCTCGGCATGGTGATATACCGGAATCTCGCCCAGAGTCCCGCGCCGTCCAGCTCCGCTGCCTCATACCGCTCCTTCGGAATGCTCTGAAGCGCCGCCAGATAGATCAGCATGGACCAGCCGACGTTTTTCCAGATGCCCATAAGCCAGATAGCCGCATTGCCGGACCACTCCCGCAGCAGCCACGGCACATAGTCGTCCAGTATATGCAGCACATCCACGAGAATGTAGTTGATCAGCCCGCGGTTGGAATTATTGAACATATACTGGAACACCAGACTGACGATGACCCATGAGGTGATGACCGGCAGATAAAAGCCCACGCGGAAGACGCCCTGTCCGCGTTTGAGATTGTTGATCAGATACGCGAACAGCATACCGCCCAGCAGGATAAACGGGACGGTCACGAGCGCGTAAAGGAAGTTGTTCCGATAGGCATACCAGAACCGGGAGCCGCCGGACAGAACCTTTTTGAAATTCTCAAGACCGATAAACGTGATGTTTCCCTGCACGATCTGATAATCGGACAGCGCGATACGGATCGTAAACAGCAGCGGATAGAGCACGAACACCGCCACCAGGATCAGCCCCGGCAGGATAAACGGCAGTGCCGTGATCCAGCCGCGCACGCCCTTGCGGACTGCACCGGGCCGCCCGGCCCGCAGGCCGGCTTTTTCGGCAGAAACCATGGGGATACCCCTCCTCCTTTCTCAAAAAGGCCGCAGAACCGTTGGGTCCTGCGGCCTGCTGTAAGACGCGGTCTAGCTGAGCTGCTCGTCGATCCGGGCCGCCGCATCGTGAAGCGCCTGCGCCACATCCGCACCATCGACGAAGATGCTGGTCACCGTTTCGCTCCAGATCTCCTGGATCGCGGAGTTGTTGGGGGACGGAATGCGCGCCTTGGCCGATTCCATCTGCTGCATATAAACAGACCAGACGGGGTTGCTCTGGACGGCCTCACTGCTTACCAGCGACTTGAGGATCGGCAGCTGACCGGCCTCGAGCATGGCAAGCTGCACATCCTCGGAGGTCATGAACTTGGCAAACTCATAGGCTGCCTCCGGGTGCGCGCTGGTGGCGAACACGGCGATATCCTCGCCGCCGACCACGGACGCGCTGCGGCCTTCATAGGTGGGAATGGTCGCTGCGGTGATGCCCTTGGAGAGGCTGTCCTCATAAGAACCGAAGTACCACGGGCCTTCAAAGAACATGGCGTATTCGCTGTTGATGCCGTCCCATGCGTCCACGGAGCCGTCCACGTCGCGGATGGTAAGGACCTTCTCGTCGTGCAGCTCCACGATCTTCTGCATGGCTGCGATGCTGGCGTCGCTGTCCAGATAACCGCTGGCCGTGGTGAAGCCGTCGTCGGTCAGCACGCCGCCGAACAGCCAGAAATACGGGTACATATCCCAGTCGCCGACGCCGGAAACGTTCAGGGAATAAGTGCCGCGGGTCTTGGCAGCCTCGATGAACTCCTCCATGGTAGCGGGGATCTCGTCAATCCCCAGCTCCTTGAGAACGTTGGTGTTGACAACGGCCGCCTTGCAGTTGGTATCCAGCGGCAGGCCGTAATATTTGCCCTGATAGAGATTGGTCGAAAGCGGTGCATCCAGATACGATGCGGAAAGCTCTGCGAAGTCCGGGTAATCGCTCAGCGCGGCCAGACCGCCCTGCTTGGCATAGGCCGCAATATTGGCAATGTCCACACGGGCCACGTCCGGGCTCATGCCGGTGCCGAAGGAGGTCACGATCATCTGGTGGTACTGGCTGCTGTCCTGACGGACAGCCTCGACCCTGATCTCGGGATGAAGCGATTCCCAAAGCGGCATAACGACGTTCAGAAACTGCGCTTCCTCGCTGTCGCCGTAGGTATGCCAGAACGTGATGGTGACCGGTTCAGCCTGCTCAGGCGCGTCTGTCTGTTCCGGTTCGTCTGCCTGCGCCGGCGTATCGGCTGCCTGCGCGGGCGCGCCGGCGGTATGATCCGACGCGGGCTGCTGCGTCTGGGCCTTGCTGCACCCCGCCGCGCACATCACGATCATAATGACGGAAAGCAGCAATGCCATCCATTTTGAAACACTCTTTTTCATTGTTTTTCCTCCTGCTTCGTAATCTCTGCGAGGTTTCATTCGCAGTTTGATTATACCCCTCCGTTTTCGGCAGGTGAATGGAGAGCAGCGTTCTTATTTGTATTATAGCGACTTTTTTGAAAATATCCATGCAGCACAATCTCTATTTGCGCAGAATTCTTCCTTGCAGATTTGTGCATTTCGCTGCCGGAGGGTACAGTCACCGGAAAGTCCGCTCTGCACGGAGCTGCACCGCCCTGAAGCAGTCCGCGCAGGTGCTTTTTCCCGTATTCCTTGCCTGCGCTGCGAAATTGCCCATCTTTCCGGCAGCGCTTTCCTGTATCTGGCGCGTGATAAAATACCGCCTGCCGGAACTGCTCCGGCAGGCGGCATGACGAGATCTGGCCAGAGATGCTGGAGATGTTCCGCCGCGCCGGGATCCGGAACTATTCGATCTGGCAGGCAGGCGATACGCTTTTCGGATATTACGAATGTGACGATCTGCAAACAGCGCTTGTCGTGCAGCAGGACGCGCCTGTCAGCGCACGCTGGCGCACATATATGCGTGATGTGATCCGTATGGAACGGGATCCGAAGAGCGGCGCACAGCCGCATCTGGAGCAGGTGTTCTTTTTCGGCTGTGACACCTGTACCTGAAGGCACAGGCCTACATGTTCTTAAAAGGCAGTCTGTGGTTATACAACGCAGGTCCAGCCGAAGGGGTCTGGCCGGGTGCCCCACTGGATGCCAGTCAGCTCGTCGTAGAGTCTCTGTGACAGCGCGCCGATCCGGTTCTGGTTGACCTCGAACGTTTCTTCGTTCCATGCCAGCTCCCCGATGGGCGAAATGACGGCTGCGGTGCCGACGCACCACGCTTCCTCCAGCGTGCCGTTTTTGGCAGCCTCGAACAGCTCGTCCACGCTGAGCAGCCGCTCCTCGACCGGAACGCCCCAGCTCTTCAGCAGCTCGATGCAGGACTTTCTGGTAATGCCCGGCAGAATCGAGCCTGTCAGCATCGGCGTGACAACGGTTCCGGCGATCTTGAACATGACGTTCATGCCGCCGCCCTCTTCCACGTATTTACGCTCCACGCCGTCCAGCCACAGGACCTGCGAATAGCCTTTTTCCAGCGCCTTATCGCCCGCGCGGTTGGCTGCGGCGTAGTTGCCGCCGCACTTGGCCTCGCCCGTTCCGCCGCGCACCGCACGCACGTCCTCCGTCTCGACCATGATCGGCACAGGCTTCAGGCCGTCTGAGAAATAGCTTCCCGACGGAGACAGAATGATTGCAAATGTCGCCTCATGCACGCCATGCAGGGCAAGCGTCGGGTCTGTCGAATACAGGAAGGGGCGGATATAGAGCGACGTGCCGGGTGCAGACGGGACCCACGCTGCATCCATCTTTACCAGCTCCCGGATCGCCTGCAGGCCGTCGCGCTCATCGATGCGCGGCAGGCCCAGCCGGTCGCAGGAGCGGTTCAGCCGTGCGACGTTTTCCCAGGGTCTGAACAGCTGCACCGCTCCATCCGGGCGGCGGTACGCCTTCAGTCCCTCGAAGACCTCCGTGCCGTAATGCAGAACGCTTGCCGCCGGAGAAATGCTGATCGGCCCGAAGGGTACGATGCGCGCGTTGTGCCACCCCTCCCGGTCTGTATAATTCATCAGAAACATATGGTCCGTGAATACGGAACCGAAGCCGAGCCGGTCGGCGGGCGGCAGCTTGCCGGGATGCGTTGTTTTTGTCATGCTGATGTTCATCTTCATAACCTCCTGTCTGAACGGTTTTTTATAGTTCCTTGAGATGCTGCATATTGCGGCGGATGCCCTGTACAGCCAGTGCATACGCGACGTGCGCGCCCACATGGCCAAGCCCGATCACACCGAGACTTCTTTTCCTGTTCATAGTAAGCACATCCTTTCGTATCGTGTTCAAAGAATATTGGTGTAGCCCATAAGACTTGCGTCCGCCTGCGCAGCGGCCTGTTTGCCGCTGGCAATAGCCAGCACGACGAGCGACACGCCAGACGCCATATCGCCTGCTGTCAGGGCCGGCACGCCGGTCTTCCGGACAGCCTCATACGCATCCACAGACGCCGGTTCACACCCGGAAAAGCCGGAGGCAAGCAGCAGCAGATCGCAGGGCAGCTGTTCGCCGCTCCCCTGCAGGATCACCGCGTTTACAGAGCCGTCATCGCCGCAGACAAGCCGTTCGATCTGCGTCTCATAGCGCCGGATATCCGCGCCGAAGACAGCCTCCGCCTCCTCGTGCGCATGGTCGCGTTTTTCTGTCTGCTCCGTGCGCGGCTTGCGGATCAGCTGCGTGATGGACCGGCAGCCCTGCCGCAGCGCAACGGAGATGCAGTCTGAAGCGCTGTCGCCCGCACCGACCAGCACGACCTGCCTGCCGGACGCCGTTACGGCGGGTTCTGTTTTTTCAAGCAGCGACTGCGCCGAGGCGCGCAGATAATCGAGCGCGTAGAAAACACCGGCCGTTTCGGCAAACGGCAGCGGCCGCGGCTGCTGCGCGCCGCAGCAGAAGATCACAAGGTCAAACTGTGCGGCCAGTTCCTCCGGGCTGATCTGCTGCCCCACACGGCAGCTTGTCCGGAAGCTGACGCCCTCGCGCTCCATGAGCGAAACGCGGCGGGCAACGATCTGCTTCGGCAGCTTCATTTCCGGGATGCCATAGGTCAGAAGCCCGCCCGGAAGCGGGTCTTTTTCAAAAACTGTCACATGATGGCCGCGGCGATTGAGATAGTAAGCTGCGGAAAGTCCGGCCGGCCCGGAGCCGATCACCGCGATTTTTTTATCCGAACGCGCAGCGGACGGCATGGGCTGCATCAGGTCGTTTTCAAAGCCATACTCGATGATGGAAAGCTCGTTTTCCCGGATCGTGACCGGCTCGGACACCTGGCCGCAGACGCAGGCTCTTTCACACAACGCCGGGCAGACCCGGCCTGTAAACTCCGGGAAGGGGCTTGTCTTCAGCAGCCTCTGCAGCGCACCCTCATAATTTCCGTTCCATAGAAGATCGTTCCACTCCGGGATCAGGTTATGCAGCGGGCAGCCGAGCAGCACGCCCTCAAACGACGCGCCTGCCTGGCAGAACGGCACGCCGCAGTCCATGCAGCGGCCGGACTGCCGGCGGCGGTTCCGTTCAGACAGCGGCAGCTCGACCGGCGCATAGTCGCCTGTGCGCGCCGCCGCGTCACGGCTCGGACAGTTCACGCGCGTATAATCCAGAAATCCAGTCGGTTTTCCCATGACTTTATTCCTCCCGCTTCAAAAACGCTTCAAGTTCTGCCTCATCCCGCGTCATACCGGCTGCCTCATACCGGCCGATCAGCTGCAGCATATGGCTGTAGTCATACGGAATGATCTTTTTGAAATCCGCAAGCCGCTCGTTGAAGTGTTCGAGAATGGCGCGGCCTTTTTTTGAGCCTGTGAGCGCCACATGGCGTTGCAGAAGCTCCCGGAGACGGGAAATGTCCTGCTTCTGTGTAACGGCCTCGACGGAGACAAGCTCCTTGTTGACGCGCAGATAGAACTTATGCTCCGGGTCCAGCACATAGGCAACGCCGCCCGACATCCCGGCGGCAAAGTTCCGACCGGTAGGCCCCAGAACGACGACCGTGCCGCCCGTCATATATTCACAGCCGTGGTCGCCGACGCCCTCCACAACGGCGGTCGCGCCGGAATTGCGCACGCAGAAGCGTTCGCCCGCAATGCCGGAAATGAAGGCGCTGCCGCTTGTCGCGCCGTAGAGCGCGACATTGCCGATGATGACGTTCTCAGCAGGCTCAAACGTGCTGGCCCGATCCGCAAAGACGACCAGTCTGCCGCCGGAAAGGCCCTTGCCGAAGTAGTCGTTGCTGTCGCCCTCGAGCGAAAGCGTTACGCCCTTCGGCAAAAACGCGCCGAATGACTGCCCGGCGCCGCCGCGGCAGTGGATCTGATAAGTATCATCCTCCAGCGTGCTGCCCCAGCGGCGCGTGATCTCCGCGCCGAAGAGCGTGCCGAATGCACGATCAGAACAGGAAATATCAACAGTGCAGCGCTTTGGGACAGCCGATTTTCCCTTTTTCGGAAGCAGCGGCAAAAGCACCTGCTTATCCAGCGTCGTATTCAGCTTGAAATCGAACCGCTGTACCGGATCATAATGGCAGTTTTCCTCGCCGCAGCGGGCCAGAATGCCGGAGACGTCTACCATCGCGGCGCGCTGCGTGATCTGATGCGGCAGGATGTGCAGATACTCCGTATGACCGACCAGCTCGTCGACCGTGCGCACGCCGAGCTTTGCCATGATCATGCGCAGCTCCTGTGCGACAAACTCCATAAAGTGCATGACATACTCCGGCTTGCCGCAGAAGTTTTTCCGCAGCTCCGGCCTCTGGGTCGCGATGCCCATCGGGCAGGTATCAAGATTGCACACGCGCATCATGACGCAGCCGAGGCACACCAGCGGCGCGGTTGCAAATCCGAACTCCTCCGCGCCGAGCATACAGGCGATTGCCACATCGCGGCCGGTCATAAGCTTGCCGTCTGTTTCGAGGCGCACACGGCCGCGCAGACCGTTGGCAATGAGGCTCTGGTGCGCTTCGGCCAGACCAAGCTCCCACGGAAGACCAGCATTGTAAATGGAACTGCGCGGGGCCGCGCCGGTTCCGCCGTCATAGCCGGAAATGAGCACCGTCTGCGCGCCTGCCTTGGCAACGCCTGCGGCAATGGTACCAACGCCCGCCTCGGAGACGAGCTTGACGGAAATATCAGCGTTTTCGTTGGCGCATTTCAGATCGTAGATCAGCTGTGCCAGATCCTCGATCGAGTAGATATCATGGTGCGGCGGCGGTGAGATGAGCGCCACACCGGGCGTGGAATGCCGCGTGCGCGCGATCCACGGCCAGACCTTGCTGCCGGGCAGATGGCCGCCCTCGCCGGGCTTGGCGCCCTGCGCCAGCTTGATCTGGATCTCGCTTGCACTTACAAGATACTCGCTTGTAACGCCGAACCGGCCTGAAGCGACCTGCTTGATGGCGGAGTTTTCCTCCGTACCGAGTCTCGCGGGTTCCTCCCCGCCCTCGCCGGAGTTGGACTTTCCGCCCAGGCGGTTCATCGCAATGGCAAGGCAGCGGTGCGCTTCTTCGGAGATGGAGCCGTAGGACATGGCGCCGGTTTTGAAGCGTTTGACGATGCTGGAGGCTGGCTCGACCTCGCCCAGCGGAATTGCCTTTGTCTCGTCAAGCCGGAACCCGAGCAGACCGCGCAGCGTATGCGGCAGCAATTCATCGTCGACCATGGCGGAGTACCTGCGGAAGCACGCAAAATCACCGGTGCGGACGGCCTTCTGCAGCGTCAGGATGGTCATCGGATTATACATATGATCTTCCATATCGCCGCCGGAGCGGAGCTTGTGGAAGCCGGAAGAATCGACAGTCAGATCGACGGTCAGATCCATCGGGTCAAACGCCCGGTCATGCCGCCAGACAACAGCGTCGTTCATCTCCTGCAAGCCGACGCCGCCGACGCGGCTGACCGTGTTTGTGAAATACCGGTCCACGACATCCCTGCAGATGCCGACGGCCTCAAAGATCTGTGCGCCCTCATACGACTGCATACTGGAAATGCCCATTTTGGATGCGATCCGCATCACGCCGTCCAGAATGGCCTGATCATAGGCATCGACCGCGGCATAGTAGTCCTTGTTGAGCGCCCCTTCGGCGACGAGCTCCCCGATGCAGTCCTGCGCGAGATAGGGATTGACCGCGCTTGCGCCGTAGCCGAAGAGCGTGGCGAAATGGTGCACGTCGCGCGGCTCGGCGCTCTCAAGGATCAGGGAGATCGCCGTGCGCTTTTTCGTGCGGACAAGATACTGCTGCACGGCGGACACTGCCAGCAAAGACGGGATGGCGATGTGGTTCTCATCCACACCGCGGTCGGAGAGGATGAGGATGTTTGCCCCGGCGTAATACGCCTTATCACAGGCGACAAACAGCCGGTCGAGTGCAAGCGCAAGCGAGGCATTCTTATAATACAGCAGCGAGACCTTCTTCGCCTGAAGTCCCGGCATATGAAGCCCTTCGATCTTCATGAGATCCCGGCTGGTCAGAACGGGATTGTTGATCTGCAGGACGCGGCAGTTTTCCGCGCAGTCGGAAAGAAGATTGCCGTCGGAACCTGCGTAGACGGTCGTGTCAGTAACGATGGCCTCGCGCAGCGCGTCGATCGGCGGGTTCGTGACCTGCGCAAACATCTGCTTGAAGTAATAGAACAGCGGCTGATGCTTTTCTGACAGGACGGCCAGCGGGATATCCGCCCCCATGGAGGCGGTCGGTTCCGTGCCGTTTTTCGCCATGGGCAATATGGCTGAGTGGATCTCGTCATAGGTATAGCCGAAGATCTTATACAGGCGGCTGCGCTCCAGCGCCGTGTATTCCGGAACCTTCCGGTTTGGAATCGGAATATCCGCCAGCTGCAGCAGCTCCTGATCGAGCCACTCGCCATAGGGATGCTCCGCTGCGTAACGGTGCTTGAGTTCCCGGTCTTCCAGAACGGTGCCGGTCCGGGTATCGACCAGAAGCATTTTCCCCGGCTGCAGGCGGGATTTGCGGACGATCCGCTCCGGCGGGATCGGCAGCGCGCCGACCTCTGAGGCCAGAATCAGATAGCCGTCGTTTGTGACCAGATAGCGTGCCGGGCGCAGGCCGTTGCGGTCAAGCACAGCGCCGACCTGCTCGCCGTCGGAGAAGAGGATGGCTGCCGGGCCGTCCCACGGCTCCATCATGGAGGCGTAATAGTGGAACATATCGCGCTTTTCCCGGGACATATTCTTATCCCGTCCCCACGGCTCCGGGATGCACAGCATCACGGCCTTTGGCAGCTCGATGCCGCTGTACATGAGAAATTCCAGTGTGTTGTCCAGCATGGACGAATCAGAGCCGTCCGTCTCCACGACAGGATAGACTCTGGCGATCTCCTCGCCCAGAACCGGAGAGGCCATCGTCTCCTCGCGGGCAAGCATTCGGTTGATGTTGCCGCGGATGGTGTTGATCTCGCCGTTGTGAAGAATGATGCGGTTGGGATGCGCCCGCTTCCACGAGGGCGTGGTGTTGGTGGAGAAGCGGGAATGCACGAGCGCAAGTGCAGAGGCAAAATCCGCGTCCTGCAGATCCGGATAGAATTTCCGCAGCTGCCAGACCAGAAACAGCCCCTTGTATACGATCGTCCGGCTGGACATCGATACGACGTAGGTGCCGGAGACGGAATGCTCGTACTCGCGCCGGGCCAGATACAGTTTTCGGTCAAAATCCAGGCCGCGCGCGGTCTTTTCCGGGCGGCGGATAAAGCACTGCGCGATCGCAGGCATACTGCTCCGCGCTTTTTCGCTCAGAATCTCCGGACAGACCGGCACCTCCCGCCAGAACAGCAGCCCCAGCCCTTCGCGCGACAGGATCATCTCCAGCAGCTTTCGGCTGCGCATACGTTTGAGCGGATCCTGCGGAAAAAAGATCATGGCGACGCCGTAATCGCCCGCTTCCGGAAGCGGTTTTCCCGCCTGCCGCGCTGTTTTTTCAAAAAAGGCATACGGAAGCTGCGTCATAATGCCGACGCCATCGCCGGTAGTGCCATCGGCGTCCTTGCCGGTGCGGTGTTCAAGCTTTTCGACGATCTTCAGCGCGTCATCTACTGCCCGATGCGTTCTCTGTCCGCTGATATTGACAACGGCTCCGATCCCGCAGGCATCATGCTGGCTTTCCTGTTCGGTGAATCGTTGCTGATGTACCTGTTCCATGCTTTCCTGTCCCCTCTTCCGCTGTAAAGCCTGTGCCGCTTCACGCTGCATATTCTCCGGGAATGCGAACGCCCACCCAATATGTCCTCGCATCATATACATATGTCTTTATAAAAAGAATTTCTATTTATTTTAGTGATGTATATCGTTAATGTCAACAATTTTCGCCCGTTTGATTTATTCATATTGCTGAACGCTGCCTTCAGAAATTCTAATATTGCTTTTTCCCATGCAGCGCTTGACATTTGCCTGCGGTGCGCGTATAATGCGCTCAAACAAACGGTTCGGCAATGTCCTTCCGGCTCATATGGAGACGCAGAAGCAGCGGCTGGATACAATTATAAAGCATATTTCGTGATTCCTCTTTTCATTTGTGTTGACGGCGGCCCGCAGGAAAACCTGCGGGCCGCCGTCATATGCTAAAAAAGCCGCTGACCGGTTTCGTCTTGTCATGAAACAGAGATCCTGCAAACAACGCCGGACCGATGCCGCGCCGCTGAAATTGAGGACGCACCAGAATATCCTGCACAAAAACGATTGTATGTCCATCCTCTACCACGCGGATCAGTCCTGCAAGCGCTGCCTCCTCATGGGCCGCCAGCGTCAGAAGCGAATTTGCACAGCCGTATACACTTTTTTTCACATTGCGTTATATCGTAACATTATGTGACGCACTTTGCAAGACACGCCTATTCGGCAAATGCGTGCCTGTTTGACTCCTGATCCATACGCAGAAGTGTTCAGAACGCGGGGGGCTTTGAAAAGCTGACGGGGCTGCAGCGATTTCTCGCTGCAGCCCCGTTTAAATTTGTTCAGCGGCCCTGATAGTATCTGTACAGGAAGGTCACGATCTGGGCGCGGGTGCAGTAGGCGTCCGGGCTGAAGGTCGTGTCGCTGGTGCCGGTGGTGATGCGGTTGTCATAGGCCCAGAGGATGGCGTCGTAGTTGTACGCCGTGGTCTTGACATCCGTGAAGGGGTTGAACGTGCTGGGCTTGGCGGCGGAGGCGGCGCGGTAGAGGAACGTTGCGACCTGGCCGCGGGTGACCGTTACGTCAGGCCCGAAGGTGGTGGCATTGAGGCCGGTGGTGATGCCCTGCTCAACAGCCCAGAGGACTGCGTTGTAGTAGTAATCGCTGGGCTGCACGTCCGTGAACGGGCAGACACGATATCTGGGCAGCGGGGAACCGGCTGCGCGCCAGAGGAAGGTGACGGTCTGTGCGCGGGTGCAGACGGCGTTGGGCGAGAAGGTGTAGCGGCCCGTGCCGGAGGCGATGCCGTTTTCTGCGGCCCACTTGACAGCGTCGTAGAAGTAGTCAAGGCGGCTCACGTCATGGAAGTTGAAGCTGCCCGTATTGCCGCCGATCACGCCGGGGATGTAATCCATGCCGTCGTCGACATAGGGAACGAGCGTGCCGGTGAGGATGGTGTAGTTGTGCGTGTCGTTCGGGGTGAACGTCCATGCGTACGCCTTGCCGTCCTCAAGTACGGTCGTGAGGGGCAGATCCCATGCGATGGTGCCAGCCGGGCGGATAGTGCCGACGGTGAGCTTGGCATCGGCAAGGGTCTTGCCGCTCGTTTCGAGCTTTGTGTAGCCGGGCGTGCCGGTTGGGGTCGCCTTGGTGATGGTGAAGGTCGCGGTCTTGTAGCCGAAGCTGGTGTCGCTGTTGAAGGTCACGGCGACGGTGTAGGTGCCGACGGTCAGCGGGAGGCCGGAGGCGTCAAGCGAAGCGCCGGTCGAGGCGTTGGGCGTGTAGCCGTAGCGCAGCGTGCCGGAATAGCCGGAAATGGTCGCATTCTCGTACTTGATGCCAGTACCGGTGTAGACAGCGGAGCCATCCGGGAAGGAGATGCTGCCGGAGACGTCGGTTCTGTCGTGGGTCGAGATCGTCAGCGCATAGCTGCCGCCGTTGTAGTTGCCGGAGACCGGGGTGACAGTGACCGTGAAGGTCGCCGCGCCGACTTCGTTCTTCAGCCGGAAGGTAATCTTGTTTTCGCCTTCGACAACCGCAGGTGCCACAGCGAAGATGTCGTCTCCGCCCTCAACAGCAGTGAGCTTGATGGAGAAGCCGGTTTCGGTCTCGCCTGCGAGGAAGAAGTCGGACGGGAGCGTTCTGGTCTTCAGGTCGGTCTCGGTGCAGAGCTCGGAGATCGTGCAGGGGTTCAGGGTCAGACCGGCCTTGTTGATGGTGAAGGTCTTGCTGGCCGTGCCGGTGAAGTTGCCCTTGCCGGTGACGGTAACGGTGACCGTGCCAGCGTTGATGCAATCCTCGCTGTAAGAAACGGTGTAGTCCGCATCGGTGAGCTTGCTGCCGTTAAACCTGACAGTCACTTCGGGGGTATGGGCCTTGGTGTCGTAGGTCACGCTAGGAATATTCACGATCATAGCGCCGGAAATCGGAGCGGGCGCGATGGTGAAGTTCTTCGTGGCGGTGAACTTATAGCTGCTATTGTCGTTGCTGGTGACAGTAACGCTTGCGGTGTTCACGCCAGCGTTGACGTTGTTCGAATAGGAAACCGTGTAGTCAGCAGCGGCCAGAGTGGTCTCGCCGTATTTCACTTCGACGGCCGGTTTCTTTTCGCTGCCGTCGTAGACCGGGGTTTCCCCCAGAACTGTGACTGTCACGTCCTCCGCCGTCAGTTGCTTCGGCTTGACAACGAGTTCGCCGGTGACGTCCTTGGCTTCAAGCGTATAATTCTTGATGGAATCACCAAGCGCACAGGTAATCTTGTAGGTACCAGCAGGTTTACCCGCAGTATACTCTGTGCCAACGGTGTAATCCGTGATCTTATCGCCGTTCACAAGGCCGTCGAATTCGACGGTGTAGCCGTCCTCCGGAGCAGCATCGCCGTAGGTGATGGGGTCGTGCGAAACGTTGGCGGTCAGACCCTTGGGGGTAACATTGATCGTGAATGTCTTTGTAGCGAAGGTGGTGTCGGATTCATATGTGCAGGTGATCGTAGCAGTGCCAACGCCCTTTGCCGCAAGGCCTTCGTCATTGTCAAAGGCAACGACCGCAGTATCGCTTATCCTTGCGGAGAATGTAGCATTTCTGCCCTCCTTTTTGACCGTATAATAGTAGCCGTCCGGAGATCCTGCTCTCACTGTATCGCCATAGACCATCGTTTTGGGGATTCCGAAGACTTCCAGCCCTGCGTCTTCTTTTTCGATGATCTTGACGGTCAGCTTCAGGATGAAGAGTTTGTCCTCTCCGCCTGCGATCTCCTCTACGCCGGGGTTGATCGTCTCGTAGTTGTTGACCTTCAGGCCGAGCGTGACGGATGCGGTCTTGCCCGCGTCGTCCTTTGTCAGGCTGCTCTTGAGGTTCAGCGTCAATGTACGATTTGCCTCGTCAAAGGACGTCGGCGTACCGGAGATGACATCGACATCACCTGCGACAACAGCGTCGGTTCTCATCCAGTACTTGTTGTTCGTATCATTGAGGACTTCATCAGGCAGACCGAACTCGCTGAGCGGAATATCCACACTGGACGTTGTGTAGCAGACTTCGACAGAATGCGTATATTCGCCAGTGCCTTCTACGACGATGGGGAGCACCTTCAATGTAGCGCTCTGAATATTCGTGTTATCTTTATCAAACTTGTAATTCTTAGCGTACTCGTCTTTTAACAGAACCTTTGCCGTAACCGTAGCGGCAATGACATTGGTGCTCTTATTGTTCGAGGACACTTCGAACTCTACAAGGTCGCTGATGTCATTGTTCGTGCAGGTCGGCTCGATACCGTGCTCGTTTTTGTCGTACTGGAAGCACATCGCCTTATAATCATCGAGCGTGTACGGATCATCATTGATCGACTTCCATTCGTAGTCGCTCTTGGTAAATGCGATCTGCTTCTTCGCGACATTCACTTTGACAGTGCCGGTGACAGTGGCGTAGACTTCTTGCTGTGCGGGCGTGAAGACTACATTGAATGTTTGTTCGCCAGCATCGCCGACAGGGGTTTCTGCATTGTACTCATCCGCCCATGCGAACGTGCCCTCAACAGGCTGGCCGTTAAAGGATGCAGAGCAGCTGTCCAGTTTGAGGTTGAGCAGCTTATCGCCGTAGGTGGCGCTAAGATCTTTCAGATCGAGTGTCGGCTCGTCCTTATCCGCAGTCTTGGCTGCAATGACAGCAACGCCGGAATTGAGTGCAACCGTCCGCTCTTCGCCGAAGTTCTTGACGGTCACAGTCGTGTCGGAATCCAGCACGTAGTTATCGTTCGCGGGGGTCAGGGTAAGGACAAGGGTATAGGTCGTGTCCGCCTTGAACTTGTCGGCTGCAGAAACAGCGGTCAACGTGCTCGGATCGCCCTCGCCCTCATACCAGAGGGGAACGGCGTTCAGATCATTCGCGCTGTATTTCACGTCACCAACGGCCACGCCCTTGCCGAAGCCGACGATGGTCACGGTGGGAGCGGTGATGGTCTTCTGGGTGATCGTGAATTCTGCCGATTCGCTTCCGGTGCAGTCAGAGCCATTCGGCACTGCAACGACAGTATATGTACCAGCGTTTGCAAGCACACCGGTGCTTTCAACCTTCAGCTTAGCTCCATCGATCGTAAGGCCGGCGTTCGCCGGGTAGTCCGTGCCTTCCTTCTGAATCTTAAAGTTGACAAAGCTGGTAATATCCTTTCCGGAGCCAGACTCTGCGCTCAGCGTGAACTCTTCGCCGCTGGCATAACCAGTCGTCGCGTTCGGAGCGATGGTGACCTTGCCGATGGTAGGGGCTACGCCGTTTACCGAAACCTGTGTTTTCTTTCCGTTGTAAGCGATTCCCTCAATGGGCGCAAAATCTACATCATCAATATAGAATCCAATTTCATTGTCTTCACCGTAAAGGGACACATCATATGCAGCAGTTTCAACTTCTTCTGCACCTGTCTCATTCTCGACCGTGAACATTATCCACGCAAGCGTTGCAGTCTCATTTGCCGGAATCGTAACATTGAAATTGATTCCTTTAATCAGGACTTTCCCAATCTCGGTCTGTTTGCTTTCAACCATCGCACTGGCATCTGGCGACACAGCCGGGCCAATGGTTTTTCTTCCGGATGTAAAAGTATAAGGCTTCAGTGCTGTTGCGTCATAACTAACGAAAAAATCATAGTTTGATAAATAACGCTCTGTTCCGTCATTTACAAACCGAATTCTTACAGCAATCTTATCCCCTTTTGAATAGCTTTCTTTTCCGGGCGCAACTTCTTTAAAAGTATTTCCGTCATCAGTGAAGCTCACTACATCAAGCTCCACATCGGGCTTATCATTTGCCGCTGCTGGCAAAATTGCGATTGATAAAATCAATGCAACTGCCAAAATTAAAGAAATGATTCTTTTCATTCTCTACTACTCTCCTATGCTCAATCGAATGTCGTAATCTTCCCAATAGCGTACTGAAGAATCTTCAATGCGTCTTTAGATGTCAGCTTCCCGTTTCCATCAACATCAGCCGCCATGAATTGTTTTCCGGTAAGTACTCTCGCCTCAACCGCACCCTGTAATGCCCACAGTGCATCTGCTGAGGTGAATTTTCCATCTCCATTCACATCGCCCAGCGTGTATTCCGGCTCTTCGCCATACGCAAACGACGCGATTTCCTCAAGCGCCTTATCGCTCGTGCTGACGTAGATGTGATATGTACCCACCGTCAGCGCCTTGGGCTTCAGGGTGAACTTCGCTGTGCCGTTTGTCACGGTCAGCTGGTCGATGTACTGGATGTTCGAGCTCGTCGGGACTTTGCTGTCGCCCGCGAGGAGCAGGACGAGGGAATACTCGCCGGTCAGGCCGGTGCAGTTCAGCTCGAACGTGTCCGCGCCTCTGTAGAAGTTCCCTTCCTGCGTTCCGTTCGTGACCGTCAGGGGCCCTCTTACATTAAATACGCCGAGGTCTGTGTCTTCCGCAAACGCGGCGGCGGTGAGCATTGTGAGTGTCAGCACTGCGAGCAGCAGCGCAAGCATTCTTCTTTTCATGCCGCTTCCTCCATTGTCATAAATTGATCCGCATACCGCAGCAGGATCGCCGCGATCTGTGCGCGGGACGCGTTGGCCTCCGGCGCGATGCGGCTGCCGCCGACGCCGGAAACAAGCTCATGGTAGACCGCCCACCAGGTCGCGTCCTTCGCCCAGGCGGCGATGGTCGTGCTGTCGGCGAAGGTCTGCTCATAAATGCCGGTCAGCGTCAGCTCTGTGCCGCTCTGCCCGCCGTTCAGGCGGAAGAGGATGGCCATGGCCTGCTGGCGCGTGATGGGGGCGTCGGGGCCGAAGCGGGTGTCGGACAGGCCGTTCACATAGCCTTTTTCTACGGCCCAGCTCAGTGCGTCCTGATACCAGTCCGCGCTGGCGTCTGCAAACGAGGCCGCCTTGGCCGCAGCGGGCTTTCCGCACATGCGCCAGAGCATGAGGACGAACTGCGCGCGGGTCACGGGGGTGTCGGGTCGGAAGGTGCCGTCGGAATAGCCGGTGACAAGTCCCAGTTCCGCCGCGCGTTCGACCGAGGCGAAGGCCCAGTGCGCGCTGGTCACGTCGCGGAAGGAGCCGGCTTTGACTTCCTCCTGCGTGGTGTCTGCAGGCTGCTTCTCTTCGGACTTCTTATCGTCCTCAGCCGTTTTGTCGTCTTCGGATTTCTTGTCGTCGTCGGACTTTTTATCGTCCGCGCCCGGCGTTTCGCCGGTGGAGCCGGAGCCGGTGCTGCCCTGCGCGATCAGCGCCGGGAGCGAATAGGAAAGCGGGAGCGCCTTGCCGTCCGTGTCGGACAGGAGCGCATCGGCAAGGGTCAGCTTCGCGTCGCCCGCCGCCTTGACGCGGAAGGTAAACACGGCGAGGCTGCCATCGGTCTTGACGGCGGTGGTGGTCGCCGCTGCGAGGATCGCGCCGACGCCGTCACGCGTTGCGTACGGGTTGCTCGCGGCGAGCATACCGGCAACGAGCGCGCCGTTTTCAATGCCGGTGCATTCGACAACGGAATCGTCGTAGCCCAGACTGAGCTGCACGGCGGCAAGACCTGTGTTGCCGGTCAGCTCCGCCGTGACGGTAAAGGTCTGCCCAACGTCCGGCAGCTTGTCCGGGGCTGTGAGCTTGAGCGTCGTGCCTGCGGCGCAGGCAAGCGGCGTCAGCAGCTGCACCGCCAGCAGCAGTGCGATGCCTATGGCCAATATTCGGTTGCGTTTCATTCTTCGCATTCCTCCTCATCTCGGTCGGACGTACAATCGGGGTGAAATTGTAACAGGGTGCTGCAAAAGTCTACACTACCCCTAGTATTCGTAGAATAATTATATACGAACTGTGCCGCAATTGCAAGATGCTGGCTGCTTTATTTGTGGGGAATTTGGAGAAAAAGTTTTTTCGGAGAAAAAACTTTTTCCGGATGGGCGGCGATGCTGTGAAGCTTCAACAATTCGCGGCTGCTCCCCGCCCTCATCCGGCCCTTCGGGCCACCTTCCCCGGCGGGGAAGGCTTTGGGTGCGTGCGGATTCGCCGGACTGTCGGCGGCTTAACCGGGAATTGATTTGGATTTAAGATTCTGAGGGAAATATCACGAAGATTTAACGTAATTCTGGACGCGCATTTGACATTCTCTTTCTATATTTATATCAGATAAAACGAATTTGGAAAGAGGTCTGTGCGGATATGACGATTTTTAACTTTTTAACATTGCTCGGCTCGCTGAGTTTGTTCCTGTTCGGCATGAGTGTGATGGGCACGGCGCTGGAAAAGCGCGCGGGCGGGTCCTTGAAGGCCATTCTGGCGAAGCTGACGAACGGGAAATTTTCCGGGCTTCTGACGGGGCTTGCCGTTACGGCGGTCATTCAGTCGTCCTCGGCTACGACGGTCATGGTCGTGGGCTTTGTCAATTCGGGGCTTTTGAGCCTCAAGCAGTCCATTCCTGTTATCATGGGCGCGAATATCGGCACGACTGTGACAGCGTGGCTGCTGTCGCTGTCCGGCATCAGCGGGGACAGCCTGTTCGTGCAGCTTCTGAAACCCTCGTCGTTTACGCCAGTGCTGGCTGTGATCGGCATTATTCTGTATCTGACCGCAAAGGGCAAGAAAAAGGACACGGGCCTGATCCTTCTTGGCTTCGCGACGCTGATGTTCGGCATGGAATCGCTGTCCGGCTCCGTCTCCGGGCTGCGGGACGACCCGAACTTCACGAAATTCTTCCTGTTGTTCTCGAATCCCATTCTGGGCGTTCTGGCTGGCGCGATTCTGACGGGCATTGTGCAGTCCTCGTCCGCGTCGGTCGGTATTCTGCAGGCGCTGTCCTCGACCGGGGCTGTCAGCTACGGCGCGGCGATCCCCATTATCATGGGACAGAACATCGGCACGTGCGTGACGGCCATGCTGTCCTCCGTCGGCACGAACAAGAACGCGCGGCGCGCAGCCGTCGTGCATCTGAGCTTCAATATCATCGGCACAGTCGTCTGGCTGGCGCTGTTTGAGGCTGCAAACGCAATTTTCCGCTTTGCGTTCGTCTCGACCGCTATCGATACGTTCCATATCGCGCTCATTCACTCGATCTTCAATCTGGCCTGCACGCTGATGCTGCTGCCGTGCTGCGGACTGCTGGAAAAGCTGTCGTACCGGATCATCCCGGATGGCCGCAGCACCGACACCGCAACTGTTCTGGACGAGCGCCTGTTTGCAACTCCCGCCATTGCGCTCGTCAAGAGCGAGGAGCTGGCCAAGCGCATGGCTGCGGACTCCGAGCTTGCGCTGCATGAGAGCTTACAGGCCGTGCTCGGCTTTACGCCGGAGCTGGCCGCCTCCGTCCGGCAGCGGGAGGACGATACCGACCGCTATGAGGACACGCTGGGAACCTTCCTCGTACATCTGGCCACGCAGCCGATGAGCGAGCAGGACAGCGTGGAATCGTCGAAGCTGCTGCATCTGATCGGCGATTTTGAGCGCATTGCAGACCACGCCGTCAATATTATCGAATCGGCGGAGGAGCTGAAGGAGAAGGGCGTTTCGTTCACAGACTCCGCAAAGCAGGAGCTGCAGACGATGCTGAACGCCGTGGGCGAGATCGTCGATCTGACGAGCCGGGCGTTCTTGCAGGACGATCTGACGCTTGCGCGGCAGGTCGAGCCGCTGGAGCAGGTCATCGACAAGCTGAAGGACGAGCTGCGCACGAATCACATCGCCCGTCTCCAGCGCGGCGAATGCTCGCTGGCCGCAGGTTTCGTACTGTCCGATCTGCTGACGAATCTGGAACGCGTGGCCGACCACTGCTCGAACATCGCAGGCTGTCTGCTCGACATGAAGAACGAGCGTATCGATCTGCACAAGTACCTCGGCGACGTCAAATCCGGCAGCAACGAATTTTTGATGCAGTACAATACGTTTGAGGAAAAATACAAGCTGGCGTAACCGCGCCGGACGCACAGACAATATCAGCACGCACCAGCGCCCCCTGTCATGTCACAGCATGACAGGGGGCGCTGCGGGTATTCACAGCAGGATGCAGATCATCCCGCCGGTGTTTTCGTTGATCATGCGGCCAAGGGTCTTTGTGAGCTTCTGCCGCGCGTCGTCCGGCATACGCATGATCTTGGCCGTGACGCCCTCGGAGACAAGCTCATAGAGCGATTTGCCGAAGATGTTGCTCTGCCAGAGCTTATCGGTGTCCTCTTCATATTCGCCGAGCAGATAGTCGATGAGCTGCTGTGATTCCTGTTCGCCGCCGACCATGGGGCTGATCTCCGTCTCGATCTGCGCGCGCATCATGTGGATGGACGGCGCGCTGGCGCGCAGCTTGACGGCGTAATTGCCGTTTTTCTTCACGATTTCCGGCTTTTCGAGCTTCAATTCCTCTGCGCCCGGCATGACGATGCCATAACCGGTCGCCTTGACCTGTTCGAGCGCGGTCTGTACCTTTTCGTAGAGCTTTTTCGTCTGCGAAAGCTCCCGCAGCATCTGCATAAGCGCCTCGTCGTCCGCGATCTCCACGCCCGCCTGCTTGGACAGTTCTTCGTAGAACAGCGTCTCCGGCAGATGCAGCTCGCAGGTGACCGTGCCGGTTCCGAGATCGACCTCCCGCACGCGGAACGCGTCGACCGGATCTAGCTCCCGCAGCGACCCCATGACGCTTTCCGCCTCGCTGAGGCTTGTGAGCCTTGAGGCGCGGTCAAGCATTGCGTCATACAGGGCGGCTTTGACCGGGTGATCGTCCGGCAGCGCCCGCACCCAGCTCGGCAGGAAGAACCGCAGCTCCTCGACCGGGAACGCGTACATGACCGCTTCGAGCAGCCGCGCAATATCCTGCGTCTGCATCACCGCACAGTCCATCGTCAGCGCCTGCACGCCGTATTCGGCCCGGATGCGGGCGCAGATCGCGTCCGCCTGTCCCTTTTTCGCGTCCTGCGTATTGACGACGACCACGAACGGCTTGCCCGTTTTCTGCATATCCGCAATGGCGCGGGCTTCCGCCTCGCGGTAATCCTCGCGCGGGATATCCGTGACCGTTCCGTCCGTTGTGACGACCACGCCGATGGAGCTGTGGTCCTCCATGACCTTTTTGGTGCCAAGCTCCGCCGCCTGTGCCATGGGAAGCTCCTCGGAGGCCCAGGGTGTCGTGACCATGCGGGGCTTGCCGTCCTCCGTGTCGCCGACCGCGCCGGGGATCATGTAGCCCACAGAGTCGATCAGCCGCACCTGCAATGTCGTTTTTCCGTCCGGGCTGATGCGGGCGGCCTCGTTCGGGACGAATTTCGGCTCCGCCGTCATGATCGTCCGGCCCGAGCCGGACTGCGGCAGCTCGTCGGTGGCGCGTTCGCGCTCATAGACGTTTTCGATGTTCGGCAGCACGAGCTGCTCCATGAAGCGCTTGATAAAGGTGGATTTTCCCGTCCGCACAGGGCCGACGACGCCGATATAGACCGTGCCGTCCGTGCGGTCCGCGATCTGCGCGTAGATCGAACGTTGTTCCATATTCCCGCCTCCCGTCTCACATGGGGATCAGCAGCAGCCGTCCGGCGTCCGCCTCCGGCTGCGTCAGATGATTGGCCTGCTGGATCGACTGCGCCGTCGTCCGGTACTGCCGCGCAAGGTCCCAGAGCGCGGCGTTTTCGCTCATGCGCCGGATGACGACTGACGGCCGCTGCGTGTTCTGCTGCTTCGTCAGGTCGAGCGTCCCGCCGGACAGATTCTGCAGCGTCTGCCGGGAAAACGTCTGTACCTGAAAGACCGCGTCATAGCGCAGCTCGACCGCGCCGCTGCCCGCCGAGGCGTAGCCCTCCGGCTGGATCGTACACACGGCCTCGCAGAGGCCGTTTTCGCTCAGCGCTGTATGGCAGCTGACCTCCGTACGGAACGTCTCGGCCTGCACCGCGCCGTCCGGGTCGGTATAGACGAGGTCCGCGCGCAGCGGTACATGGACGGTAACGCCGTCGTCTGTCCGCTCAAGCGCCTGTGCGTCCGGGTAGACCCGGCAGTCGAGCACGGCGGCGGCCTGCACCGGGAACGAGGCGCGGACAGGCTCGCGCAGCGTCTGCGCGTCGAGGCGCATGGTGTGCTCCTGCGTTTCCCACTGCGGCTGGAACTCGCCCTTGGTCGAATATGCGTCCTCACAGAGCGTCAGCGCCTGCGGCTGCACGACCATGCACTGCGCCAGCAGCCCCGCGCCGAACAGCAGCTTCTGCGACTGCTCCGACGCGACCGGCTCCAGCTGCACGCCGGTCACAAGCAGCACCGATTCGAGCGTTTCGTCCTGATCGTAGTCGCCCTCCATCTGGCAGTACTGCGAAAACGGCACGGAAAAACTCAGCGTCCGCAGGGCGTTTTCATTGTCCAGATAAGTAATTTGCAGATTTGCGGTTCCCTTCAGGACGGCCTTGCTCCCGACCAGCCCCTGCTCCTGCACGACCGGCGTGAGCAAACAGCTGACCAGCCGTGTGATCTGCGGCCTGCCGTCCGGTAGGTTCAGCTCCTCGCTGACCTGAAACGCGCGCTCGGAAAGCTCCACAGGCGCATTCGTCTCATAGGTCTGCGTTTTCAGCTGCAGGCAGGCGGGCGGATCCTTGAGGACGCTCATGCTCTGCGTCTGCGGCTCATAGCCGTCCGCCTGAACCAGAACGCTCACGCGCAGGAGCACCTTGCGCGAGTTGATCAGGCGGCTGTCCGCGCTGCGGACGCAGCAGCGCACGAGCGTCTGCGTGTCCTCGCGCAGCTCGGCGCACTCCAGCTTGACCGTAAACGGCAGCTCGGAGGTCAGCAGCTGCAAGCCGCCCGCTTCGTCTGCGTACAGGCAGCACGTGCGCAGCGTCCCCGTCACGAGAAGACTGCCCTCCCGGTTCGTTTTGCTCTGTACCTCCGGCTCGGCACAGCAGATGAGCGTGCGGGAAGCGTCCGGCATACTGTCGGGTATGATGAGCTCCTGTGTCTGCTCCTGCGCAAGCGAGAGATGCGCCGTGCGATGCAGGCAGGACCGTTGTTTCTGTTCAAATGCAAGCTCCATAGTCTCAACTCCTTGTATATGTTCTGGGATATATATACGCGGAGCCGGACAAGGATATGTTTCGGAAATTATTTCAGCAGCAAAAGTCCCAGCACGATCAGGATGGCCGCGATCAGCACCCGCAAAAACCACCCGCACAGCGCAAACGACAGCAAAAGTCCAACGCCCGCCCCGATCAGAAGCAGCCCGAGCCGCTCGGTCTTCACACACATAAAAAATCCCCCCTGTCAGCATACGCGGGCAGGAGGAATCTGTGCGGGTCTGAACGCGTTTTTACAGCTTCCAGCCCACGGCCTGTTCGCGGCCGGTGATGAAGCGGCGGTAGATGCCGCCCTGCGCCATCAGCGCCTCGTGTGTGCCGCGCTGGACGATCTGTCCCTTGTCCACCACGAGCGTATCCCCATCCATTCCGCCGGCATTGACATTTTGCCCGCGTACTATGAAGAGTTCCTGAAAACGCACTACCCGGAGCTTTATTTTGATCTTCCGGCAGCGTTTTAGAGCGTCGATCAGGCGACGGACTTCCCTGCCATGTCCCGGCTGCTGTTTGAGATCGAAAATTACCGGGGGCGAGGGCGCGGCGGCGCTTTTTACGAGGCTAGGGTGTATCTGAAAACTCCCAATGTGACCGGCAGCGAGAAATTTTTGCGCTGAGCAAGACATTTTTTCGCAGGAATACTGACGTATTTCAAGGAAAAATGGTGCAGCGCAGCGTGAAAAGATCCGCTGTCCGTGTGCGTTGGGAGTTTTCAGATACACCCTAAGGTCACGGAGGCCATTATACTGCGGCTGCACGGGAAACGCGGAGTCCGGACTGTGCGCAGGCGGGAGGACCGGCTGTCTGTGATTTTTGTTCCAGCGGGGTTGACAAGGACTGTTTCCTGTTATATAATTTGCATTATATATAATCCAGATTATATATGGAGGCACAGCGATGCCGGCAAAAGCAAAAGTTACAAGGGAAATGATCGTGGATGCAGCCTTTGCGGTTGCCCGTGAAACGGGCGCGGAAACCATCAGTGCAAGGACCGTATCGGAACGGCTGCACTGCTCCACGCAGCCCGTCATGTATCATTTCGCGACGATTGAAGAACTGAAACGGACAGTCTATGCGAAGGCGGACCAGTACCATTCGGACTATCTGATGCGGATCAAAAAGCCGCAGAAGGGCGCTGCGCTTGGGATCGGAATGAATTATATCCGCTTTGCGATCGAAGAGCCGCATCTGTTCCGGTTCCTGTTTCAGTCGGATTACTTTAACGGAAGCACGCTGCTGGAGCTGATCGACGCCGAGGCGCTTACCCCTGTTCTTTCGGCGATGCAGGGAGCGCTGGGAATCGGCATGGCGCAGACGAAGCAGGTCTTTTTGACCGTTTTTCTGTTTGCGCACGGGTATGCAAGCATCATCGCCAATAATTCGATGAAATACGATGAAGCGGTCATCGATTCGCAGCTGCAGCAGGCGTACCGGGGCGCGATATTGGCCGCGCGGGAGGACGCAATATGAAGCCATTTGGCGGATTCGGCGAGGTGTGGTATAAATGACGGAAAATCCGCAAACAAAATCAGATTGGCTCTGCTGCCCCAAATGCGGCGGCAAGACAAGAACGCAGATACGCTCACATACGGTGCTGGAGGATTTTCCCCTGTTCTGCCCAAAGTGCAGATATACCTGTGTGATCCGTTTCAAGGACGGTAAAATCGAAGATATTAAACTGCCAGACGCATAGACGCAGTGCAGACCGGGGAATCGGTTCGCACTGCGTCTATTTGTGTTCACGGCATTCAGGAGGAACCCATGAACTACATCCATATCACAAAAGAAAACCTTGACAAAGAGCATATCTGCTGCGCGATGTCCGGCAAGCAGAGCCTGGCGAAAAAGGAATGGCTCCGGCAGCGCTTCGACGAGGGACTTGTTTTTTACCGCAGCGAGGAGCGCGGCAAGTGCTTTATCGAATATATTCCCGCAGAAAACGCATGGGTGCCCATTGAAGCAGCGGGATATCTCTATATCAATTGCCTGTGGATCGCAGGCGCGATGAAGGGGCACGGATATTCGACCGACCTTTTGAACGAGTGCATCCGGGAGGCCAGAGCGCAGGAAAAGAACGGCGTCTGCATTCTGTGCGCCGAGGGACGGAAGCGGGAATTTCTCGCCGACCCGAAGTATCTGGCCTACAAGGGCTTCCGGACAGCTGATATCTCCGACTGCGGGATCAGCCTGATGTATCTGCCCCTTGTGCCGAACGCCGAGCCGCCGAAATTCAGGGACTGTGCCAGACATCCCAAGGCAGACGGAGACGGCTTTGTCCTTTATTATACCGATCAGTGCCCGTTCACCTGCTACTGGGTGCCGCGGGTGCAGGAGACAGCGAAGGAACACGGCATTCCGTTCAAAGCAATCCATATTACCGACAGGGACTCTGCGCAGAATGTCCCCGCGCCGGTCACGACCTATGCCCTGTTCCGGGATGGGCAGTTTTTGACGCAGAGCATTCAGTCAGACAAGAAATTTCTGGCGCTGGCAGGCGTTCGGGACTGAGCCGCCGGGCATCGGAGGAAGAAATCCACGGAGGAAGATCGGATGAAAAACAGCGCGCTGGTCGTGATCGACCTGCAAAATGATATTACGAAGCACTACAGAGAGATCATTGACCCCGTCAATGCGGCAATTGACTGGGCCGTCCAAAAGGAACTGTGGGTCATTTACATACAGCACAACAACCTGTCCGCCGGAACGAGGACCTTCAAACCCGGCACGCGCGGCGCAGAGCTGGTGTCGGAGCTGAACGTCGTTTCCGGTCATATCTTTACGAAGTCAAAAAGCAATGCATTGACCAGCGAGGCGTTCGCCGCTTTTATTCAGGAGCATGGGATTTCCGAGTTTTACATTGTCGGGGCAGACGCGGCGGCCTGCATCAAATCCACCTGCTTCAACATGAGGAAAGGCGGATATGCCGTCCACGTGCTGTCGGACTGCATCACAAGCTATGATAAAAAGAAGCTGCCGGAGATGCTTGCGTATTATGAGAGTAAAGGCTGCTCTATCACAGAGCTTTCTGACGCCATGCAGGCATATGCAGAGAATGGAGATATTGAACATGAAAAAGCTGTATGAGAAAAGCGAACTGACCTTTGCGCTTGTGTGGATCGCGGTTTACTGCGTTCTGCAATCGCTTGCGAATCCGCTCAACGAGATCATCGGCACTGCATACGCCGCAAGCGCTGCTTTCTGTGTTTTGCAGACCATTGTTCTTTTTGTCTTTATCCGGAGAAACGGCCTGCAGAAGCGGTACGGGCTTTGCAGATCCTCTGTTCCCGCCCGCCGCTTCCTTTACTATGTGCCGCTTGTGATTCTGGCGTCAGGGAACCTCTGGAACGGCGCTGCGCTCACCTGTTCGCCCGCAGAAACGGTCTGCCGGGTCGTTTGTATGCTCTGCGTCGGGTTTTTGGAGGAGGTGATCTTCCGGGGTCTGCTGTTTACGGCCATTGCAAGGAACAATATCAAATCCGCCGTTATCATCTCAAGCGTGACGTTCGGCATCGGGCATATCATCAACCTGTTCAACGGCAGCGGGATGGAGCTTGTCAGCAATCTGTGCCAGATCGTCTTTGCGATCGCGGTCGGCTTCCTGCTGGTCACGATCTTTTCCCGCGGCGGCAGTCTGCTCCCCTGCATCCTCGTCCATTCCGCCATCAACACGCTCGGCACGTTTGCAAATGATGCAGAGCTTACAATGCAGACGCAGCTTCTGCATCTTGCCGCTCTGAGCCTGCTCACGGTCGGATATACCCTGATCCTGACACGGACACTTCCGCGGAATACGGAGCAGGTGTAACACACGCAAGCTGGACAGCGCGCGCATACAGGAACAGTACGAGTGCCTCCTGCCGGACTTCTCTTCCGACACCGGCTGGCGCGTGAGCCTGGCCCCGGACGGAACTCTGGCGCTCACGGCGCTCGACCCGGAGCATGGCGCATCCATCTATTACGCGCATGACGTGATGCTCGAGCCGATGATCTTCCGCAGCGTGGACCTGCCCATCGGAACGAATTGAAGCGATGCGGTCTTCGGCGCAGACTGATGCAGGCGGGGAGCAGCTGTGTTTCGCTTGGCATCTTCAAGCATTCGATACTGCTGGTGCATATGTCTTCGCCGTGAATTTCTGTAAAACCAGTACACCCCGCCGGGCGGACAGAGCCGTCCGCCCCTACGCAGACCTTGAAAATCCCGCACAAAAAATGAAGGATCAACTGTTTTTGACAGAGTGAACGCCGCTGGCCTCTCGGCCAGCGGCGTGTTTTGGTTCTTGCTCAGCTGCGCTGCTTTGCCTGACGCAGGGCGAGGATGCGGTTCATTTCGTTGGACACGATCATGTAGCCCTCGTCGACGCCCATGCCGGGCTTGGCAAGGATCTGCACCGGCTGGGTCGCCATGGCGCAGTGGACGCAGACCTGGGCCGAGCGGTCCGTTTCGTTGCAGGTGCCGCCCTGATAGGCGCCGATGCCATGCGCCTTGCAGTAGAGCACTGCCTCAATGGTATTGTTGATGCCGCCGAGGTCGGGCGTTTTGATCTGCACCATATGACCGGCTCTGCGGTCGGCAAATTCCCGGATATCCTCGAGCGTGTTGCACCATTCGTCAGCGACCAGCTCGACCTGAATGCCGCGGCGGTCAAGCTCCGCCGTCAGGCCCGCAAGCGCAACGATCTGCGTTTCGCGGTCGCAGTCGCAGTCCATCGGCCCTTCGATGCGCAGATGGAAGGGCTTTGCCGCCTGCTCCAGCTCCGCAAGATAATCGGCCATGGCGGCATAGTTGTTGTTTCCGAACGCCGCGCCGATGGTGCCGTAGACGTCGATGTGCAGGACGGGCTGATAGCTCTCGTCCGCGCGCATGGTCAGGATGCGGTCACGGAGCCATTTGACGTACTCCAGCAGCTTTTCGCCGTGCTCACCGAGCTTGGTCTGCACGTTGTTGATGAGCGCGTGCGGCAGCACCTGCGCACGCTTGATGATCATCTTGTCGGCATTGTCATAGCGGTCGTCGCCGGACTGCGTAAAGATGGGGATCGGCGTCTGGCTGACCGTGCAGCCGTATTCGTCCGCGACGACCTCGCACATCAGCCGTCCCGTCGCCTTGGCGACTGCGTCCAGAATGGCCTGCGAGACACCGTAGCGGATGGCCGTATGCAGGCGCTTGCCGTTTACCTCGATGGCCTCCATCTGCGCGCACAGGCCGCGGAAATCATCTGCCTCCCGGCCCAGCAGCATCGGGCGGACATACTGCTCGATGATGGGGATAAAGTCCTTTGCCAGAAACAGCGGGTCGCGTCCGCCCGCGCCGGAATACTGCACCGCCGCGCAGTCGCCGAAGGCGATCTGGCCGTCTTCCAGAACGATCATGACCGAGACGGCCTCGCCCTTCATGCGCACGGCGGAAAAGCCCTCCGTGACGGGCTGGCCGATGTAAAACATACCGTCGTGACCCGCGCCGCGCTTGATGGCGCGCTGGTCATCAAAATAAAACCCCGTGCTGCCCGCAGCGCAAACAACATCCTTGATTTTCATGTTCTGTTCCTCCTGTTTCTTTATCTGGGCCGCCCGACCAGGCGTCCCTTGCTGATGGCGTAAACGTCGTCGGTCACCATCTGGAATGTCGCTTTCCGATGCTCAAACGCAGCGCGTTCCGCGATTTTTCCCATATGATAATCCCGAAGCTCCTTTGTAAACGGGAGATTGCCCATGTTCATGATGCGCACCGCGCCGTCGTTGTCGCGGCACGGCAGCATCTGACCGGCATTGAAGCGGCAGGGCGCGAACGGAACGTCCAGAACGCCCGCCTTTACGCCGCGGCACGCGCCGAGCGCGATATCGCCCATGCCAAGCTCGAAGCACTTGTCGACGATGCAGCGCGTTTCCTGCCGGATGATCTCCATTTCTTCGTCCAGATGCGTGTTGGCAAACGTCTGCTCGGTCATCATGCTGACGACCTGCCGTGTGCAGCGCAGCCCCTGCGCGTTCGCCTCCATCGTCGGGATGCCGATGGCCTCGTGCGGGCTTTTGACGATGACCTTCGTGGCCTTGGAAAGCGCCGCGATCAGCGCGCCGGTCGAGATGACGCCGAACGCCTTTGCCTCGTCCGCCGGGAAGCCGCCCATCCACTGGTGCAGCACCGTCGTGACAACTACGTCGTGATAGCCGTACTTTGCAAGATATTCCTCCGTCAGCTCCTCAAGTGTGCGAACTGCGGCGATGTCCTGGATCAGGTTGCCGCACTGGCCGTAGCCGACCGTGATGTTTTTCACGCCCTGCTCCGCCGCAAGCAGCGCCTCGATGATGGCGACCGCGTGGGAAATGCAGGGCGGCACGAGCGTGCCGGTCAGCGGCCCATACGGCTCACGGTTGATGGAAACGCCCATTTCCTCATACAGGCCGGTCAACCGGTCGACGTACTGCCAGTTGGCGATGGTCGTCTCCATCGGGACGTTTTTGCAATAGGGCAGATTGTAGGAGATGCCGCCGCCCTCGTAGCTGGTGAAGCCGCCCGCGTAGGCGATCTCGGTCAGAAGCCGGGCGTCGGGGGTGCCGTGGCGCACCTGCACCGGCACATTGACGCTCTCCACGACTCTCCGGCAGCCGGAAACACCGTGGTTGACGGCCGGGAAGCCGTTGAGCATGGCGCGGCCCTCCTCCTTGGAGGCCTTGATGCCCTCCTCGGCCTCGTGATAGCGGTTCTGGCGGGTGTAGCTGTCGATGGTGGTCGGCAGCAGATCTGCTTCGCCCTCTTTTTCCAGATACTGCATGAGCTTGATGTGCTCCTCAAGCACCGGCACACCGGCACGCGGCTGGATGAGCGTCCTGTGCTCCTTTTTCGCTTCGATCAGTCTGGCGGAAAAATTGCGGCTCGGCTTCTGCTGCTTCTGATACGCCGCGGCCTCCGTCAGATCGACGTCCCGGCCCGTCGGCCACTGCTGCAGAACCTCCTGCCGCATTGCCATGAATTCCCCTTCCGGGATCTTTCTGTTCTGAATTTCCATCAGTTGATCTCCTCTTTCATGATTTGGAGCGCGATCTCCGGCTCGCTCTGCGCAAGCAGGCCCATCGCCGCCAGAATATAACGTTTGTCCAGAATGATATCCGCCTTTTTCGGACGGAGCGACGCAGGCGCAGCCGGGTCGCAGCAGGCAAAGCGCGCGATCTGCCGCGCCCGCTGCGAATGGATGAGGCTTCCGCCCGTCACGACGACCCTGCGCACCTCGCTCAGATCCTTTCCGCTCTGCACGAAGGTCTGTCCAAGCATCGTATACGTTTCCTCAAGCGTACCGGCGTGGCGCATCACGGCGGTCTGCACGGCCATGGAGGCGACCGCGTAATCAAGCATCTCCAGCTCCGTATCGTGCTCCGGCAGCGTCTGCGTATTGTGCGCAAGCAGCTGCACGAGCGCCTCCACCCGCTCCGGCGAAAGCCCGGAAAGCTCCGCCAGCCGCTGCGCGCCCGCCGCAGCCAGCACGCCCTCGATGGAATAGCGCATACCGATATCGCCCTCGACCGTCCGCTTGACATACGGCTCCGGCAGACCCTTGTAGACCCGGTTCATCTGCCGGGGCATCCCCTCGGCAATGGAATAGATGTCCGTCGTCGCGCCGCCGACATCCACACCGATCAGCTCCCCGATGCCGGGCGTTTTGTCCGTTCCCTTCGCCAGCAGCGTCATGGCCTGCATGACCGCCGCAGGCGTCGGCATCATCGGGCCGCTCATGCGCTCTGCCGCGGCGTTCAGGCCCTTTGCCTGCACGATGCGGCGCAGGAAAATGCTGCGGATGGTCTTCTGCGTGTCCTCCGTTTTGAGCACGCCGAATTTCGGCATGACGTTTTCGCAGACGGATACCTCGAAGCCCTCCAGCGCCTTCCGGCACTGCTGCATGGCCGTGCGGTTGCCCGCGAGAACGATTGGGAACTGCGGGCAGATCGCGGCGAGCATCTGCGCGTTATGAATGACGCAGGCGCTGTTGCCGCCGTCCGTGCCGCCGACCAGAAGAAAAATGTCCGGGTTCACGCGCTGAATGGTTTCCAGATCGTCCTGCGTCAGCTCGAATGAAAACTGCCCGACAATCTTTGCGCCCGCGCCGAGGCTTGCCAGCCGCGCGGCCTCCATCGTCAGCTCCGGCACAAGTCCGCTGACCATCATCCGCAGGCCGCCCGCCGCCGAGGAGCAGGCATACGACTGCGCAAATGTCAATGGCCCCGTCTGCGCAAGCAGCGCGTCCAGCGCCTTCTGAAAACCGATGCGCACATCCGAAGCGACCGTTGTATATGCCTGCGCCGTGCCGAGAAGCTTGGCTGCGTCCAGATCAACGGCAGTCAGCTTCGTGTAGGTGCTGCCGAAATCCGTCAACAATACTGGCTTCATTGCGGTCCCTCTTCGGGATACAGGATCTCCCGCAGCGCGGCGATGGTCGTTTCCGGCGGCGTGCCGGGCGGGAAGGCCCGGTCAAAGCCCATGGCCTTGAAGCGCTTTTCCACGTCCGCGAAATCCTGCTTGCCGACGACGATATTGCCGCCGACGAGCAGCGGAATTCCGGCAAGACCGGCCTCGTCGCACTTTTCCCGCATTCCGCGGCAGTCCAGCTCCCCTTGACCGTAAAGCGAGGACACCACGATAGCGTCCGCGTCCGCTTCGATCGCCGCCTCGATATACTCCTCCTGCGAAACCATGACACCCAGATTCACAACATCAAAGCCCGCCTCGGTGAACGCGTGATAGAGGATCTTGTTCCCAACCGCGTGCACGTCCGCGCCGATGACGCCGATGATGAGTACCTTTTTCCGTTCTTCGTTCATAGCTGCACCTCATACTCCGCTGCCGCACGCTTCACGCTGCCGCATACTGTCAAGATAGTTCTGTCTTCCGATCTCATAAAGGTTATTGCCCTCGCTGTCGATGATGACCGTCACGGGGAAATTCTCGACATACAGCCGCCGCACGGCCTCCGGGCCGAGGTCGGGATAGGCGATGACCTCCGCTTTTTTGATGCACTGGCTCAAGAGCGCGCCGCAGCCGCCGGTCGCGCCGAAATAGACGGCGCCACAGGCGCGGATCGCCTCTATGACCGCCTCGCTGCGCTTGCCCTTGCCGATCATGCCGGTCAGACCCTGACGCAGCAGCACCGGACTGTAGGCGTCCATGCGGTAGGAGGTCGTCGGCCCGGCCGAGCCGATCGCCTGTCCCGGCTTTGCCGGCGTCGGGCCGACAAAATAAATAACAGCGCCGCGCATATCAAACGGCAGGGGCTGCCCCGCTTCGAGCAGCGTGCAGAGGCGCTTGTGCGCGGCATCACGCGCGGTGTAGAGTTCGCCCGTCAGCAGGCACATATCGCCTGCGCGCAATGCGCGCGCTGCCGCGCTGTCAAGGGGAGTTTTCAGTTCAATCGCCATCTCAAAGCACCTCCGTTACATGGCGCGTCACATGGCAGTTGAGATTCACCGCCACGGGCAGGCCCGCGATATGCGTCGGGCTGGTCAGAATGTTGACTGCCAGCGCCGTCGTCCTGCCGCCGAAGCCCTGCGGGCCGATGCCGAGCGCGTTGATGCTTTCCAGAAGCTCCTGCTCCAATGCCCGGTAAAACGGGTCTTCGTTCGGCGTATCCAGCTCGCGCAGGAGCGCCTGCTTTGCCAGCAGCGCCGCTTTGTCGAACGTGCCGCCGATCCCCACGCCCACCACGATGGGCGGGCACGGGTTCGGGCCAGCGTCCTGCACGGTCTGCAAAACGAAGCGCTTGACGCCCTCCAGCCCGTCGGACGGGCGGAGCATGGCGATCCGGCTCATGTTTTCGCTGCCGAAGCCCTTGGGAGCGACGGTGATTTTGATCTGTTCGCCGGGGACAAGGTCAAAATAGAGCATGGCCGGGGTATTATCGCCCGTGTTGACGCGGTCAAACGGGTCGCGCACGACGGACTTGCGCAGCCAGCCCGCCGCGTAGCCTCTTCGCACGCCCTCCTGCACGGCGGCCTTGAGGTCGCCCGCGATATGTACCTCCTGTCCGATCTCCAGAAACACGCAGGCCATGCCGGTGTCCTGGCAGATCGGCTGGGCGTTGGCGGTGGCAAGCTCCGCGTTCTCTAAAATCTGCCGCAGAATTTCCTGCGCTGCGGGCCACGGCTCTGCCGCCTGCGCGCTTTGCAGCTGCCGCAGCACATCCCGCGGCAGGTCATAATTGGCGCGGATGCACATCTGCGCCACGGTATTGGTCAGAAGCTCCGCCTGTATTTCTCTCATATTCCGCTCCTATTGTCCGTTTGACGGATCGTGTCCAGCAGCTCTCCGTCGCGTGAGATCACCTTCGCGACCACCCGGTCCGATACCGGAAGCGGTGCAGGAACACCTGTGATGCGCTCGGCGCGCTCTTTCAGCTCGTGAATGTCCACGACGGGAAGCCCCGCCGCCCGGAGGCGTTCGCGCAGTTCCGTGTTTTTCGGGTTGACCGCGACGCCCGCCTGCGTCACGAGTACGTCCACATCCTGTCCGGGCGTGGAGATGCAGGTCACGCGGTCGCGCACGATGGGCAGCCGTCCCCGGAACAGCGGCGCGGCGATGAGCGCAAGCTTACTGCCGGCAGCCGCGTCGCTGTGGCCGCCGCTGCCGCCCATGATGGAGCCGTTGGAGTCCGTGTGGACGTTGATATTGAACGAAGTGTCGATCTCTGTCGCGCCGAGCACGGCAACATCCAGCGAGTCGACCGCCGCGCTCCGGCAGCCGGGGCTGGCGTACTGCTCCGCCGATACTTCGCAGTGGCAGGGATTTTCGCGGATGGAGCTTACTGCCTTCAGATCGAAGCACTGCACATCCAGCAGCGCCCGGAACAGTCCCTCGTTCAGCATATCGACCAGCAGGCCGGTGATCCCGCCCTGCGCGTAGCTGCCGTGAATGTTCTGCTGCTTCATGATTTTTTCCAGATACATTGCCGTCGCCAGCGACGCGCCGCCTGCGCCCGTCTGGAAGGAAAAGCCATCCTTGAGAAGACCGGAGCTGGCAATGACCCGCGCGGCGGTCTGCGCGATGGTGATCGCGACGGGGTTTCGCGTCATGCGGGTCGTGCCGGAGACGATTCCGGCGGGGTCACCGATGGCGTCCACGGCGACGACGTAGTCCACGTAAATTTCCGGGATCGACCAGCCGCAGAGCGGATACGGCACCAACTCGTCGGTGATAACAATGACCTTTTTCGCGTACTGCGCGTCCGGGAAGGCGTAGCCCAGCGAACCGCAGGCCGATTTTCCGACCTTGCCCGTGCAGTTGCCCATCGTGTCGCTGCTTGGCGCGGCGATGAATGCAACGTCGATTGGGGTTTCGCCGCCTGCAATATCGCGCGGGCGGCCGCCGTGCGTCCGGAACTCCACGGGCTGGTCCATGACGCCCCCCGAAATGGCGCGGCCAAGTCCGGCAGACATATAGTTGGTCAGCAGTCTGCTGACCGTTCCGTTTTTGATATGCTCCAGCATCGGCAGGTGCACGTCGAACAGCGCGCTGGCGTTGACCGTCAGATCGCGGATGCCCATGGCGCTGATCTGCTCCATGACCATGTTGACGACATAGTCGCCGTTTCGCAGATGGTGGTGAAACGAGACGCACATGCCGTCCTTTAGGCCGGAAAGGCGGATCGCCTCACGCAGAGAGGAAACGACCTTGGACTCCTTCATTGCAGCGTACCTCCCTCCGCAAGAATTTCTTCCGCTGCGGCCAGCGTCTGTCTGGCCCGCGCGGCGATCGGCGCGTCGATCATCTTTCCGCGCAGCGCCACCGCGCCCTTTCCGCAGCGCTTTGCGTCCTCAATGGCCGCAAGCACCTGTCTGGCATAGTCTGTTTCGGCCTGCGAGGGGCTGAAGCAGCGGTTGATCGCGTCCAGATGCCGGGGCGAGATGGATGCTTTGCCGGTAAAGCCCAGGCTGCGGGCAAGGCGGCTGTCGGCTTCGATGCCTTCATCGTCGTTCACGTCGGTGAAGGGGGTGTCGTAGACATCAATTCCGGCGGCGTGCGCCGCTGTGACGAGGCGCGTCCGGGCATAGAGGATCTCAAGGCCCTCCTTTGTCCGGCTGCAGTGCAGGTCGGCGCTCAGATCCTCCGCGCCGAGAAACAGTGCCCGCACACGCGGGGAGGCCGTCGCGATCTCGAATGCGTTTTCCACGCCGAGCGCCGTCTCGATCAGCGCGATGAGGCCAATTGTGCCCGGCTCTATGCCGCAGCGGCGTTCGATTTCGCCGATGGCGGTGTCGCAGCCGCAGACGGTCTGCCGCGACGCGGTCTTCGGGAGCATGATGTAATCCGGCCTCTGCGGCACGATGGCCTCTAAATCCTGCGCAAACAGCGGCGTGTCCGCCGCATTGACGCGGACGATGATCTCGCTGCGGCAGCGCTCCACATTCGTCACCGCGTATTTGACCAGTATGCGCGCCGCGTCCTTTTCATCGGGCGATACGGCGTCCTCCAGATCAAATATGATGGCGTCCGCGCCGAAAAAGCCGCAGCTTGTCATCATTTTCGGGTTATTTCCGGGTACAAAGAGCATGGAACGTCTCATGCGGTCCCTCCTTCCGCCCGTGCGAGCGCGGCTTCCAGCCGGGCACGCAGGATCCAGTCGAGCGCGCCGTGGTCGTCTACGGCAATCTCTCCCTGCTGCACGTCTGCGGCGCGCAGAACGCTGTGCACCGTCTGCTCGATCGCAGCGCCGAACTGCAATCGGACGGTCGACGCGATCCGCAGCTCAAGCGTTTCAGCAGGCCGCACCGTGACCAGTACGTCCGCCGACTCCGCCGCTCCGGCAGAAGCCTCGTTTCGGATAACCACCAAAATTCCCCCTTGTATGTTTTTCAATATTTCATGCTGCTTGCAGCAGATTTTCCTTGATTAAAGCGGGCTTTATCCTCTATACTGAAAGAAAACGGCACAGGAGGCAAGCCCATATGTCGACAAACGCGATTCAGAGCAGCCATATCTACAGCACGTATTTTGCACCCCGCGGCCGCAGCCGGATCTACACGCTCGGTATGCAGATCGCGCAGCTTTATCTTTCGCCCTTCGACCAGATCATCGGCTTCATCGGGGAAGCCGGCTCCGGCAAGAGCGTGCTCATCAAGGGGATGTTCCCCGGCATCGAGCTTACGAACGACGACGACGGCGTCAACGTCCGCCCGCTCCCGCTTCTGGAGCAGGAGTATGAAACGGGCTTTTTCACGCCGCACACCTACCATCTGGACATCCGCTTCGAGACGGGCTTCCATCAGCTCTCGGAGCTGGCGGACGCCGTCCGGCTGGCTGTCCGGCGCGGCAAGCGCATCATCATCGAGCATTTTGACCTGATCTATCCCCTGCTCGGCGTCAACGCGAATCTGCTCATCGGCGTCGGCGAGCAGATCGTCATCACGCGGCCGAACCTCTTTGGCCCTCTGCCGCAGGAGCTGTGCGACATCGTCTATCCGTCGCTTGCCTATCGCCTCATGGCGCACAGCGCGGAGGATCTGTGCGAATACGCCATGACGCAGGAGCAGATGCTTGCGTGCAGCCACGGCGATATCCGCCACGGCTTCGTACTCGAATTCAACGAGCACCAGCCGGATATCGATATTCCCACGCTCGAAGCGCGCGTCAACGAGCTGATCCGGCAGGATCTGCCCATCGACTACTATGACGAGAGCCACATTCTGCTCGGCGGCGCACAGCACTACTGCACTGGGCCGCGCACCCATGTGCGCTCAACAGGCCGCATCATCGGCTTCCGGCTGCTCGATCATTTCATCTACGACCACTTCCACAAGACGTATATGCTGGTCGGCTGTGTCGGAGACGATTCTGAGGAAAACATCCGGAAGCTCGAAACAATCCACGGGTGAGGTGTTGGGTTATGCAGCGCACCTGCATACCTGGTTGTAGGGGCCGATGCCCACATCGGCCCGTTGGGAAGTTACGAATGTGCCGAAGATTTCCGTTAAAACGGTGCATTCTGCCGGGCCGACGTGGGCATCGGCCCCTACAGTGTGCTGCGCAAATCTGCGGCTGCCCAACGGGCGGAGCAGAGCCCCGCCCCTACCAACTGTGTTCAAGGCAGGCTGCTTTTTGCATAAAAACCGAGTTTCCTTGCGGAACAGGCAATGTCCGGATGGGCATTGCCTGTTCTTTTGTCTAAACGACGTTTCCTTTTTTGATTACAGTATCGACCAGATTGCTGCCAAGGCGGTAGCAGATATAGTCCAGATCCTCTGCGTTCCAGATGAGAATGTCCGCCTGCTTGCCCGGCTCGATGGAGCCGATGCGGTCGGCGCGGCAGATGGCGGCGGCGCCGTTGAGCGTCACCGCGGTCAGCGCCTGCTCAGGCGTCAGCCGGTAGCGCAGGCAGCCGAGGCTGATGACCAGCTGCATATTGAGGCACGGGCAGGAGCCGGGGTTGAAGTCCGTCGCCATGGCGACCGGAACACCGGCCTGCACCATATCCTGTACGGGCGCGTAGGCCGCGCCCAGATAAAAGCTTGTTGCGGGCAGGCAGCAGGCGACCGTGCCGCCCTCTGCCATGGACGCGATGCCGGACGGCGGGCAGACGATCAGGTGCTCCGCCGAGACGGCCCCGATCTCGCCTGCCAGCTCACTGCCGCCGATGGCTTCGATCTCGTCCGCGTGGATCTTGGGCCGCAGCCCGTGCTGTCTGCCGGTGAGCAGGATGCGGCGGGATTCCTCGGCGGAAAAAACGCCCTTTTCGCAGAACACATCGCAGAATTCCGCAATGCCCTGCTCCCGTACTGCCGGAAGCATTTCCTCGCACAGAAGCTCCAGATAGCCCTGCCGGTTGTCCCGGTAGGCTTCCGGCACGGCGTGCGCGCCCATAAAGGTCGCAGCGAGATCCATCACATGGTGTTTTTGCAGCTTTCCGATCACGCGCAGCGCTTTGCATTCTTCCCCGGTCGACAGGCCGTAGCCGCTCTTGGCCTCTGCGGTCGTCGTGCCAAAGCGGAGCATTTCATCCAGCGCGGCGGAGGCCTTCGCCTCCAGCTGCTCCTCGCTTGCCGATTGTGTTGCACGCATGGTGGACAGGATGCCGCCGCCTGCGGCGAGGATGTCCAGATAGCCCGCGCCGTGCAGCTTGAGCGCCAGCTCGTTCTGCCGCCAGCCGTCGAAGATCAGATGCGTGTGCGCGTCGACCAGACCGGGCGTGACCAGCTTCCCTCCGGCGTTGATCGTCTGCGCGTCGGCAGCCGCAGGCGCTGTGCCGGTTCCGACCTGCGCAATCACATCGTTTTCAATGAATATCCATGCGTTTTTCAGAATGCAGATCTCGCCCTGTGCCCTGCCTCCCCGCGCGGCGGTTCCCTGCGGCGTGGCCAGCATACCGATGTTGGTGATCAGCGTTCTTTTCATTGCCTGTTCCTTTCCCGGTCAGCGCTCCAGCTGCGCCACAGCCTGCTCGACAACGGCGCTGTCCGCCACATAGGGCATTGTGATGTGGTCCTGCCCGGCGTAAAGCTCGTTATATTCCGCCGCCGTCGTCATGGCGTGCTCATTGCAGGCCCAGCTGCGGCGGGCGACGCCGACCATGGTGTCCCACGGCATTGCCATGCGGAGGATGGTATCGACGCGCTCCGAGCCGTCGAGCACCATGCCGAAGCCGCCGTTGATGGCGCGGCCGATGCCCGTGCCGCCGCCGTTGTGCAGGGCGATGTAGCTCATGCCGCGCGCGGCGTTGCCCGCGTAGCACTGCGTGGCCATTTCGGCCATGATATTCGAGCCGTCCTTGATGTTGGACGTCTCGCGGAACGGCGCGTCCGTTCCGCCGGTATCGTGATGGTCGCGGCCAAGGATGACCGGGCCGATCTCCCCGTTGCGAACCATTTCGTTGAATTTAAGCGCCAGATTCATCCGCCCCATCGCATCCTGATAGAGAATGCGGCACTGTGTCCCGACGACGAGCCGGTTCTTCTCCGCGTCGCGCACCCAGACGTAGTTGTCGTAGTCCTGATAGCGCCGGTTGTGCGTGCGGATATATTCTGCGGCGGCCATGTCGGTCTTGTGCAGATCCTCCGGCTTCCGGCTCAGGCAGCACCAGCGGAACGGGCCGTAGCCGTAGTCAAACAGGCACGGGCCGAGGATATCCTCAACGTAGGACGGGAACACAAAGCCGTCCAGATCGTTTTCGCCGTTTTTGCAGACCGCCTTCACGCCGGAATCATAGACCGCCTTCAGGAAGCTGTTGCCGTAGTCGAAGAAATAGGTACCCCGGTCGTGGAATTTGCAGATCATCTCATAGTGGTGCTGCAGCGTTTGATCGACCAGCGCGCGAAACGCCTCCGGCTCCTCGGCCAGCATCCGCGTGCGCTCGGCAAAGCTCAGGCCCTGCGGGCAGTAGCCGCCGTCATACGGCACGTGGCAGGAGGTCTGGTCGCTCATCAGGTCGACGTGCACCTGCTTTTCGTACAGATATTCCAGCAGATCGACGATATTGCCGTGGTAGGCGACTGCGCACGGCTCGCCGTTTTTCTGGTGTGTCCGGGCGATCTCCACCGCCTCGGCCAGATCCGACGTTCTGTGGCTGACCCAGCCCTGCGTGAAGCGCGTATCGATGCGGGAATCGTCGACCTCGGCGATGATGGACGCCGCACCGGCGATCTCCGCCGCCTTGCCCTGTGCGCCTGACATCCCGCCAAGGCCCGCCGAGACGAACAGCCGTCCGGCCAGATCCTTATCGTTCGGAATGCCGAGAATGAGGCGGCCTGCGTTCAGAAGCGTGTTGAACGTGCCGTGGACGATGCCCTGCGGGCCGATATACATCCAGCCGCCCGCGGTCATCTGACCGTAATTCGCCACGCCCAGCGCGGCGGCGCGGTTGAAGTTCTCCTGATCGTCGAACGTGCCGACCATCAGGCCGTTCGAAATGATCACGCGCGGGGCCAGTCTGTGGCTGTGGAACAGGCCGAGCGGATGGCCGGACATGACGACAAGCGTCTGCTCGTCCGTCAGCTGTTCGAGGTATTTCTTGATCAGGCGGTATTGCATCCAGTTCTGGCAGACCTGGCCTGTCTCGCCGTAGGTCGTCAGCTCGTAGGGATACAGCGCGACGTCGAAGTCCAGATTGTTGTCGATCATGACCTGGATCGCGCGGCCCTCAATGCAGCGGCCCTTGTATTCGTCGATCGGCTTTCCATAGATCGCGCCTGCGGGACGGAAGCGGTAGCCATAGATACGGCCATGCTCGGCCAGCTCCTGCGCAAATTCCTTCGCCATCTGCACATGGTGATCGGGATGGATATAGCGCAGCGCATTTTTGATCGCCAGCGCCTGATCCGCCCGGCTCAGGTGCGATTCGCGGCGCGGTGCGCGGCGATAGCGCGGGTCTATTTCCGGGTATTCCGGCAGTTCGTAATCAAGTTGTAAGGTTTCAGTATGTTCCAGCTGCATCGTGATCTCCCCCATTGATGATATTGTAACAGCTTCTTTTGCATTTTTCAATTCATTCTTGCATGAATGCAGGAATTCCTGCGTCATTTTTCACTGCACGCGGCCAGCATCGCCGCGTAGCAGCGGTCGGCGCGCGGAAGGCCGGCATCGAGCAGCTTTTGCCCCGCTGCGCGCGCACCGGCGGCAAACGCGGCGTCGTGCAGGGAGCCGGTATTGATGCACACGTTCAGCCACGCGCCCTGCATCCCTGCGCGGAGGCTGAGGCAGGCGACGCCAAAGTCGCTGGCTGCCGTTGCGTTCGTCTTGCCCAGAAGGCTCTCCAGCAGCTCCAGCCCCTCTGCGCACAGCTGCATCACGGCAAGCGGCGGCTGCGTGCAGGCCTTGAGGCCCTGTTCGATGGCGCTGCTGCGCGCCTGCTTTTCCTCGGGCGTCTGCTTCGGCATCGCATATGCCGCGCTGACCTGCAAAAATGCCTGTGTGTCCTGCTCCATCGCGGCCAGCAGCCGTTTGCGCAGCGCGTCTGCCTGCGCCTGTGCGCGGAGCGCAAGCTCCTGCACGGCCTCATATTTTTTTCTGCCGAGCGTCAGGCCGCTGACCATCGCGGTCAGCGCCGCGCCGACCGCGCCCGCCAGCGCTGCGGCGCTGCCGCCGCCGGGAGCCGGAGACGCGGAGGCGATCTCCTCCGTAAAGCCGCGTACCGTCAGTTCTGCCAGTTCCATGCGTCACACCTCTCATTCCATCCCAATCAGATGATATTCCATGACCTGCTTGCGGCAGTCATAATTTTCAAGCTTCAGATAGAATTCCGCGCAGTCGAGCAGCGCCTTTGCGGGCGTCAGCCCGACCACCTCGGAGCCGATGATCCGCGCGCCGTAGCGGTCGGCCAGCTGGCGCGTCATTTCAAAGGCGTAGTAGATCGGCGTTTTTTCAAAGTTTGTGAGATTCATCGACACCTGCGCGATGTTCCGGCCCTCAAGCATCACGCCGATGGCCTTGCAGCAGGCAAAGCCGCCGTCCTTGGCGCGGATAGCCTTTGCGATCTTCTTTGCGACCTCGATGTCGGAGGTATCGAGATTGATGTTGTAGGCGATGAGCGGCATCCGTGCGCCGATGGCGATGATGCCCGCAGTCGGATGGATCCTCCGCTCGCCGTAATCCGGCGCCCAGTCCGGCTCCAGCAGCTTTTCCGGCATTCCCTCGAACTGCCCCTTGCGGCAGGCGGCCAGATTTCTGCGTTCCGGGCGCGAGGCGGAGTCCTCATACAGGAACGACGGCACGCGAAGCTCATCCCAGATGCGGGCAGCGACGCGCTTTGACAGCTCCACACATTCCTCTACGCTCGTGTCCATGGTCGGGATAAAGGGAATGACGTCCGTCGCGCCCATGCGCGGGTGCTGGCCTGTATGCCGGCGCATATCGATGGTTTCGGTCGCCTTTTTTGTCAGCTGGAACGCTGCCTCGCCCATCGCCTCGGGGGAGCCGAGCAGCGTAAAGACGCAGCGGTTATGGTTGCCGTCGGATTGTACGTCGAAGACGAAGCAGCCGGGGATGCTGTTCGCCGTGTCGACGAGGCCCTGAAACACCGCCGGATCCTTTTCCCGGCTGACACTGAAATTCGGAACGCACTCAACAAGCTTTGCCATAGTATTTCCTCCTTATGTTCATGTGGGAATCATCAATTATAAGTGAAACCGTCTGTCGCCCCGGGCGTGCGTCCATACACAGCCCGGGGCGGCGGTTTTCTCCGGTTTTACAGAAGCCTGCCGCAGACCTGTTCTGCGGCTTCGAGCAATGCGCCCGACTTGACCAGGCGGTCAAGCTCGGCCATCTGGGGGTACATGACGACATCGGTATCGACCGGCGGGACGGTCTGGCGGATTTTCTGATAGACTGCCGCCGTCGCGGGGGCGAGGAGCGACTCGCCGCGCAGCCACAGCGCCTGCGCTGCGGCAAGCAGCTCAATGCCGACGACCTTCTGACTGTTGTCGAGGATCATGCGGGCCTTTCTGGCTGCGGTCGTGCCCATGCTGACATGGTCCTCCTGATTGGCGGAGGACGGAATGGAGTCCACCGACGCGGGGTGCGCGTAGACCTTGTTTTCCGACACCATGGAGGCCGCCGCGTACTGCGTGATCATGAAGCCGGAGTGTACGCCGCCGTATTTTGTCAGGAACGCGGGAAGGCCGTTGGAAAGCGCGGGATTGACCATGCGCTCCAGCCGGCGCTCGGACACGTTGGCGTATTCGCTGAGGGCTATGCCCAGAAAGTCCATCGCAAGCGCGACCGGCTGGCCGTGGAAGTTGCCGCCGGAGATCACCTTGTCCTCCTCGGGGAAAATGAGCGGATTGTCGGTCACGGCATTGATCTCGCGGCTGACGATGTCCCACACATAGCGGATGGCGTCGCGGCTGGCGCCGTGGATCTGCGGGACGCAGCGGATCGAATAGGCGTCCTGCACCTTCTCCGGGTTGTGCGCGAAGGCCAGACGGCTCCCGTCCAGAAGCCGCAGCAGATTCTGCGCCGTGCGCATCTGCCCCTGCTGGCCGCGCAGCGCGTGCACCTCGGGATCAAACGCGCTCAGAATGCCCAGCTGTGCCTCGCACGTCATGGCGGCGGCGATATCCGCCGTTTTTGCCAGCTGCACGGCGTCGTATACCACGCCGCAGGCGATGGCGGTCATGATCTGCGTGCCGTTGATGAGCGCAAGGCCCTCCTTGGCCGCAAGCTCAACGGGCGCAATGCCTGCCAGCTCCATGGCCCGTTTTCCGGGCATGACTGTTCCCTGGTATTCCGCCTCGCCCTCGCCCAGCATGACCAGCACGATATGCGCCAGCGGCGCAAGATCGCCGCTCGCGCCGAGCGAGCCCTTCTCCGGGATCACCGGATGCACGCCGCGGTTCAGCATGGCAAGCAGCGTTTCAAGCGTCGACAGGCGGATGCCGGAATTGCCGCGTGCAAGCGCGTTGCACCGCAGCAGCATCGCCCCGCGCACGACCTCGCGCGGCAGCGGCGCGCCCATGCCGCAGGCATGGCTGATGATCAGATTGCGCTGAAGCGCAGCTGTCTCCTGCTCGGGGACAAACGTGTCGGAAAATTTGCCGAAGCCGGTCGTCAGACCGTAGATCACGGCCTTCTGCGCAAGCTTTTCGTCCACGTAGGCCCGTGCCCGGTTGATTTTTTCCTTCGCCGGTTCGGAAATTCGCACCTGCTCGTTGTGTCTGGCCACCGCGATGACCTGCTCGATCGTCAGCTCCATGCCGTTGAGTTCAATCATGTCCTGTCCGCCTTTCACTCGATCTGCCGCACAGCGGCGGCTCTTCTATCTTACAAGTTGAACAGTTTGTTGTCAATACACCGCTTTCAAAATATATATTCTGCACAAAAGCGCAGATTTTCCAGTCTCCGACCCAATTTGTTTTTATTCTTGATAATTCCGGCAAAACCGTGTATCGTATATATGATACTTTATAAAATCAGGAGAACGGTTCCATGAAAGACGGTTTTATCAAGGCCGCTGCCGGGACGATCGACGTCGTGGTCGCGAATGTGCAGTATAATACGAAGCAGATTTTGGCGCGGATGCGTGAGGCGGACGCGGCGGGCGTGAATCTGCTGACGCTGCCGGAGCTTTGCCTGACGGGCTACACGTGCGGCGATCTGTTTTTCTCCGACTGCCTGCTCGGCGCGGTCGAGCCTGCGCTGGCGCGGATCGTGGAGGCGTCGAAGGACCTCTACCCGGTCACGGCGGTCGGGCTTCCGCTTCGCTTCGGCGGAAAACTCTATAACTGCGCGGCAGTCGTCCACGCAGGACGGCTGCTCGGCGTCGTGCCGAAGACGCATCTGCCGAATTACGGCGAATTCTATGAGCTGCGGCAGTTTTCCTCCGCGAAAACGCTGGATGGGAAGGTCTATACGATTACGCTCTGCGGCCAGACTGTTCCGTTTGGAACGGATCTCCTGTTCTGCTGCTCCGGCATGCAGGACTACACCTTTGGCGTGGAGCTCTGCGAGGATCTGTGGGTTCCCTGCCCGCCGTCGACGCGGCTCTGCGCGGGCGGCGCAGCCATCATTCTGAATCTCTCCGCCTCCGACGAGGTGATCGGCAAGGCAGAGTACCGCCGGTCGCTGGTCGGCGCGACGTCGGCGCGGCTGGCCTGCGGCTATGTCTACTGCAGCGCATCGCCGACGGAATCGACGCAGGACATGGTCTTCTCGCGGCACCATCTGATCGCGGAAAACGGGACGATCCTGGCAGAAAACGAGCCGTTTGCGGACGCTTCGCTGACGGTTTCCGAGATCGACGTGCAGCGGCTCATGCACGAACGGCACCGCACGACGAGCTACGATTCCGTTCCCGGCCTTCAGCCGGTCGTTTTCCATCAGCCGCTGCGCGACACGGTTCTGACGCGGCGCATTGCGCCCAATCCGTTCGTCCCGCCGTATGACGAGCAGCTGCGCGCCCGCGCGGAGGCGATTCTGCGCATCCAGTCGCAGGGCCTGAAAAAGCGGGTGGAGCACACGCACGCGAAAACGGTCGTGCTCGGCATTTCCGGCGGACTGGACAGCACGCTGGCGCTGCTGGTGTGCGTGCGCGCGTTCGATCTGGCCGGACGCAGCCGGAAGGAGATCCAGTGCGTCACCATGCCGTGCTTCGGCACGACGAAGCGGACGAAGTCCAACGCGGTCAGGCTCTGCGAGGAGCTTGGCGTCAGCGTGCAGGAGGTCAATATCACAGCCTCCGTCCGGCAGCATTTCGCGGATATCGGCCATGACGAAGCCGTGCACGACGTCACCTATGAAAACTGTCAGGCGCGGGAGCGCACGCAGGTCCTGATGGACATCGCGAACCAGTCCGGCGGACTGGTCATCGGCACGGGTGATCTTTCTGAGCTTGCGCTCGGCTGGGCGACGTATAACGGCGACCATATGTCCATGTACGCGGTCAACTGCTCGGTTCCCAAAACGCTGGTGCGCTACATCGTGCAGTATGAGGCCGGGAGCAGCGCGCCTGCGCTGCGGGAGGTGCTGCTGGACATTCTTGATACGCCTGTTTCGCCGGAGCTTCTGCCCGCGGACGAAAACGGACAGATTGCGCAGAAGACAGAGGATCTCGTCGGCCCGTATGAGCTGCATGATTTCTTCCTGTACCATCTGCTGCGCTTCGGCTCACGGCCGCGCAAGCTGTTCCGGATGGCGAAATACGCGTATGGCGGCAGGTATCCGGACGACGTGATCCGGCACTGGCTGAAAACGTTCTGCCGCCGGTTCTTCCAGCAGCAGTTCAAGCGCTCGTGCATCCCGGACGGCCCGAAGGTCGGCTCCGTGACGCTCAGCCCCAGAGGCGACTGGCGTATGCCGTCGGACGCGTCGGGCAGCCTGTGGCTTGCGGAGGCGGAAGCGCTCTGATTCCCCATTTTTCACGCCCGCCCGGTTGACAAGCGGCGTCCAGCGTGCTATGATTGTCACAGATTTTCATAAGGAGAGTCTTCTCATGTTCACTTCTGTTTTCGCGTCCTATTATTACTTTACTGTCGCCGGATAGTAAGGTCAATTTGTGATGCGCAGAAGAGCTTGTGATTTGTATGCGGCACAGAATTGACTGTGCCGCATTTTTTATTGTACTGGAGGTCAAAACCATGATTGTCGTATTGAAGCACAACGTCCCGGAGGAAAAGCGGAACCAGCTCATCAACTGGCTGCGCAGCCAGAGAATCGACGTACACCCCTCGCTCGGCGAGTACCAGACCGTGCTGGGTCTGGTCGGCGACACGAGCCGGATCGATATGTCTTTGCTGGAAAGTCTGGATATCGTCGATTCCGTCAAGCGCGTTTCAGACCCCTTCAAATGCTGCAACCGCAAGTTCCACCCGGACGATACCGTGGTTTCGGTCGGGGATGCGAAATTCGGCGGCGGGCATTTCGCGATGATCGCGGGGCCGTGCTCGGTCGAATCGGAGGAGCAGATCGTATACGTTGCGAAGGCTGTCAAGGCCGCAGGCGCGCAGCTGCTGCGCGGCGGCGCGTTCAAGCCGCGCACGTCTCCGTACGACTTCCAGGGGCTGCACGGCGAGGGCATCCGCCTGCTTGAGATCGCCAAGCAGGAGACGGGGCTGCCCATCGTGACGGAGCTGATGAACATTAAGCATCTGCCGCTGTTTGAAAACGTCGACGTCATTCAGATCGGCGCGCGCAACATGCAGAATTATGATCTTCTGAAGGAGATGGGCTCGGTCAAAAAGCCGATCCTGCTCAAGCGCGGGCTTGCCAACACGCTCAAGGAGCTGCTGATGAGCGCGGAATATATCATGGCCAGCGGCAACGACAACGTCATTCTCTGTGAGCGCGGCATCCGCACGTTTGACGATTACACCAGAAATACGCTCGATCTGGCGGCTGTTCCGATGCTGCACGAGCTGTCGCACCTGCCGGTCATCGTCGATCCCAGCCATTCTACAGGCATCAACCGGCTTGTGCCGCCGATGACGCTGGCTGCTGCTGCCTGCGGGGCCGACGGCGTGATCGTCGAGGTACACAATGACCCCATCCACGCCCTGTGCGACGGCGCGCAGTCTCTGACCTGTGAGCAGTTTGCAGAGGTCGCGCGGAAGGTACGCGCGGTGCGCGAGGCGGTGGCGGAATGACGGTCGGGATCGTGGGTCTGGGCCTCATCGGAGGCTCGTTTGCAAAGGCGTATCACGCTGCCGGTTGGACGGTGTACGGCTATGATGTGGACGAAAGTATGCTTGCCTTCGCGCAGCTGGCAGATGCGGTGAACGCGCCGCTTACGATGGAGAACATCGGCACGTGCGATCTGGTGCTTCTGTGCGTGCGGCCGCTTGCCGCGATCGACTATCTGCGTTCTGCCGCACCGCATATCGGAAGCAGGCCCGTCGTGATCGACTGCTGCGGCACGAAGCGCGTGGTCTGCGCGGCGGCGTTCCCGCTGGCGGAGCAGTACCGGTTTACCTATCTCGGCGGACATCCGATGGCCGGTACGCAGTATTCCGGGTTCGGCCATGCGCGTGCGAATCTGTATCACAATGCGCCGATGGTCATTGTGCCGCCGGATTTTGACAATATCGCGCTGCTCTCGCGCGTGCAGGAGCTGCTGCGCCCGGCGGGCTTCGGCAGCTACTCCGTCACGACGGCGGAGAAGCACGACGAAATGATCGCGTTTACCTCGCAGATGGCGCATCTTGTCTCGAATGCGTATATCAAAAGCCCGACGGCAAGGGCGCACAAGGGCTTTTCCGCCGGAAGCTATAAGGACATGACCCGCGTGGCGTGGCTGAACGCGCCGATGTGGTCGGAGCTGTTTCTGGAAAACCGGGACAATATGCTCCATGAGCTGGACTGTCTGATGGACAGACTGATGGAATACCGCGCCGCAATCGCGGAAGACGATGCAGCAGCGCTGACGCAGCTGCTGGAGGATGGCAAAAAACGCAAGGAGGAGGTCGACGGACGATGAAAACAGTCACGGTCTCCGCCTCAAGGCGGTACGACATTCTGATCGAGCGCGGGCTGCTGCGGCGCGCGGGCGAGCTGGTGCGCGGCGTGACGAACGCAGGCACGGTCATGCTTGTCTCGGATGATTCCGTATGGCCTTTGTATGGCGAAACGGTGCAGAAAAGCCTTGCAGCCGCCGGGTTTTCCGTGTGCCGGTTTGTGTTTCCGCATGGGGAAAGCTCCAAGTGCGCGAAGACGTATCTGGCGCTTCTCGACGCGCTGTGTGAAAACCAGCTGACGCGGGCGGACGCAGTCGTCGCGCTGGGCGGCGGCGTAGTGGGTGATCTGACGGGCTTTGCCGCGTCTACGTATCTGCGCGGCATCGGCTTCATCCAGATCCCGACGACGCTGCTGGCCATGGTCGATTCCTCCGTCGGCGGCAAGACAGCCATCGATCTGCCTGCCGGGAAAAATCTGGCCGGGACGTTCTATCAGCCGTGGCTCGTGCTCTGCGACCCGGACTGTCTGGATTCCCTGCCGGACGAAATTTTCCGCGACGGCTGCGCGGAGGTCATCAAATACGCGGTGCTTGGAAACGCGCCGTTTTTCGAGGAGCTGAACCGCACGCCGCCGCATGCGCAGCTGGAGCATATCATTGAAACGTGCGTGCGGATGAAGCGCGATATTGTTGCGCAGGATGAATTTGACCGCGGACAGCGGCAGCTTCTGAATCTCGGCCATACCTTCGGCCATGGGATCGAGGCGTGCAGCGGCTTTGCCGTCAGCCACGGCTCCGCCGTCGCCATCGGTATGGCGATGATCGTGCGGTCGGCTGCGCAGCTTGGCCTCTGCACCGCCGGGACGCGGGACGCGGTGCTGGCGCTGCTGCGGCAGTACGGCCTGCCGGTCGACTGCGCATATCCGGTCGAACAGATGCTTGGAACGATTCTACACGACAAGAAAGCCTCCGGCGGCTCGATCAATCTGATCGTTCCAACGGCTGTCGGAAGCTGCGAAATACGAAAGACCCCTGCCTCCGAAATTTCCGACTGGCTGAGGGCCGGAGGTGCGAAATGACGCGGACGATGTCGCCCGGCCCGTGCACGGGCGCGGTTCAGATTCCGGCCTCCAAATCGCAGGCGCACCGGATGCTCATCTGCGCGGCGCTCTCCGAAGCGCCGTCCCGGCTGGTTCTGGACGGCTTCAGCGCGGATATTGAGGCGACGGTGCAGTGTCTGGAAGCGCTCGGCGCGCAGCTTACGCAGGAAACGGCTGGGCTGTTGATCACCCCAATCGGATCACGCCCCGCAAATGCAAAGCTTGACGTGGGCGAAAGCGGGTCGACGCTGCGGTTTCTGCTGCCGGTTCTCGGCGCGCTTGGCGTTCAGGCAGAGATTCAGATGCATGGGCGGCTCCCGGAGCGGCCCCTGTCCCCGCTGTGGGAGGTTCTGGAGGCGCATGGAATGCAGCTGCAGCAGGACGGGGCCGTCCTGCATACGGCTGGGCAATTATGCACGGGAGACTATTCCCTGCCCGGCAATGTTTCCTCGCAGTTTATTTCCGGGCTTTTGTTTGCGCTGCCGCTTCTAAACGGAAACAGCACGCTGACGGTCACGGGCGCGCTCCAATCGGCACGCTACGTCGCCATGACGGAGCAGGCGCTTGCAGAAGCAGGCATTCTCACAAAAAAGGACGGGCCGGTCTGGCAGATCGGCGGCGGGCAGCGCTATGCCGCGCCCGCCGTGCAGACGGTCGAGGGCGACTGGTCGAACGCGGCGTTTTTCCTGTGCATGGGCGCGCTGTCTGAGACAGGCGTGACTGTAACAGGGCTGAATCCCGAATCCCTGCAGGCAGACCGGGCCATTACGGGGCTTTTAACGCGCTTCGGCGCGGAGCTGACCATTTCCGGACAAGCTGTCACCGTGCGGCGCGGCGCGCTGCACGGAATTACGCTGGATGCCGGGCCGATTCCCGATCTGATCCCGGTCGTTTCGTGCCTCGCCGCGCTCTGCGAGGGCGAAACACGGATTGAAAACGCGGCGCGGCTGCGGCTGAAGGAATCTGACCGTCTGCAAACGACGGCGGCATTGATTTCCGCGCTCGGCGGCAGCGTGCGGGAGCTGCCGGACGGACTGGTCATCTCTGGCCGCGCACGCCTTTCCGGCGGCACGGCGGACGCCTGCGGCGACCACCGCATCGCGATGAGCGCCGCCATGGCCGCCTGCGGCTGCGAGGGCCCGGTCACGGTACTGGGAAGCGAATGCGTCGCGAAGTCCTATCCCGCATTCTGGGAGGATTTTGCTTCTTTGAGGGAGGATGCAGTATGAGCAGCGTGTATACCGGAAATCTGACTGTCTCCATCTTCGGCCAGTCCCACGCGCCCGCCATCGGTGTCACGGTCGACGGGCTGCCTGCCGGGCTGCCGGTCGATCCGGATGAATTGCAGCGGTTTTTGAGCCGCCGTGCGCCCGGGCAGAACGCGTGGTCGACGCCGCGCAGAGAGGCCGACGCGCCGGAATTTTTATGCGGGCTGAAAAACGGAAAAACCTGCGGCGCGCCGCTCACGGCCATCATCCGCAACACCAACACACGCTCCGGCGATTATGAAAATTTGAAGGATATCCCCCGCCCCGGCCACGCGGACTACACCGCGCAGGTCAAATTCGGCGGCGCGCAGGACGTAAGCGGCGGCGGGCACTTTTCCGGACGGCTGACCGCGCCGCTGTGCATTGCGGGCGGCGTCTGTATGCAGCTGCTGGAACGCGAAGGCATTTCCATCCGCGCACGCATTTTGTCCATCGGGCACGCCATGGACAGCGCGCCGTTTGACGCACCAGTCGCGGAAAAGCCGTTCCCGGCTGTTTCCGACGATGCGGCAGCGGCCATGCAGGCGGAGATCGCGCAGGCAAAAGCAGACGGGGATTCCGTCGGCGGCGTGGTCGAATGTGTGATAGACGGGCTTCCGGCAGGCATTGGCGAGCCGATGTTCGGCGGGCTGGAAAATCTGATTGCACGCGCCGTATTTGCCATTCCGGCAATCAAGGGCGTGGAATTCGGCGCAGGCTTTGCCGCCGCGCGGCTGCGGGGCAGCGAACATAACGACGCGTTCCGCGTACAGGATGGGCGTATTGTGACGGAAACGAACCGCTGCGGCGGCATCCTGGGCGGGATTTCGACCGGGATGCCGGTCGTGTTCCGCGCCGCGTTCAAGCCGACGCCATCCATTTCCCGCCAGCAGGACTCCGTCAGTCTTTCGCGGATGGAAAACACGACGCTTGTGATCCACGGGCGGCACGACCCGTGCATCGTGCCGCGGGCCGTCCCGTGCGTGGAGGCTGTGGCAGCGATCGCCGTACTGGACGCGTGGATGGGAAGAAAGAAGGAGCTTGGATATGCATTCTGAAACACTGCGCTGCGGACTGCTGGGCCGGACGCTCAGCCATAGCTATTCCCCCGCCATCCACGCACAGCTTGCGGGCTATTCCTATCTTTTATATGAAAAGGAGCCGGAGGAGCTGGAGGGCTTTCTGCGCTCCGGGGAATTTGACGGTCTGAATGTGACGATCCCTTATAAAAAAACGGTCATCCCCTACTGCGCGGAGCTGTCTGACACGGCCCGCGCCATCGGTGCGGTCAACACCATCGTCCGCAGGCCGGACGGAACGCTCTGGGGTGACAACACGGACGCTTACGGCTTTTCCATTCTGGTTCGGGCCAGCGGCACGGAGGTGCGCGGCAAAAAGGCGCTCGTCTTCGGCAGCGGCGGCGCGTCGGCGACGGCGCAGTATGTCCTGCGGCAGATGGGCGCGCGGGAGGTCGTTGTCATCTCGCGGCACGGGGAGGACAATTACGAGAATCTCGGTCGGCACGCGGACGCACAGATCGCCGTCAACACGACGCCGGTCGGCATGTACCCGAACACCGGCGTATCGCCGGTCGATTTAAGCCGGTTCCCGAAGCTGGAAGCCGCGCTGGACGTGATTTACAATCCCGCGCGCACGGAATTTCTGCTGCAGGCGGAGCAGCTCGGCCTCAAGCGGGCAAACGGGCTTCTGATGCTTACCGCGCAGGCAAAGAAAAGCTGCGAGGCGTTCCTCGGCGCACCGATTGCAGACGAACGCATTGCCGCGATCACAAAATCGCTGGCCGCGCAGATGCAGAACGTGGTTCTCATCGGTATGCCGGGCAGCGGCAAGACGACGATCGGCACGCGGCTGGCCGCGCAGCTGGGCCGCACGTTCCTGGACGCGGACACCGTACTCGAGCAGAAGGCCGGGATGAATATCCCGGAGATTTTTCGGCTTGAGGGTGAGGATGGCTTCCGGCAGCGGGAGACGGCGGTGCTGGCGGAGCTGGGCAAGCGCTCCGGGCTGGTCATCGCTACGGGCGGCGGCTGCGTGACAAGGCCGGAAAATTACCCGCTGCTGCACCAGAACGGAACAATCTTCTGCCTGACGCGCGATTTGAGCCGCCTTCCCATCAGCGGGCGGCCCGTCTCGCAGGCGCTCGGCGCGGAGGAGCTTTACCGGCGCAGAAAGCCGCTGTATGAAAAATTTGCGGACGCTATGATCGACAACGACCGCACAGTAGAGGATGCTGTGCGGCAGATTTTGGAGGTGCTTGGATGAAGCTGCTGATATTGAACGGGCCGAATCTCAACCTGCTCGGCCTGCGGGAGCCGGATATTTACGGGCGGCAGAATTACGCCGCGCTGGTGCGCTTCTGCGAGGATACGTGCCGCGAAGCGGATATCTCCTGCAAGGTCTTCCAGTCCAACCACGAGGGCGCGCTGGTCGATGAAATTCAGGCGGCCTACGGCGTGTTTGACGGCATTGTCATCAACCCGGCGGCCTATACGCACACGAGCGTTGCGATTCTGGATGCGCTGAAGGCTGTCGCACTTCCGGCGGTCGAGGTGCATCTGTCCGACGTGACGAAGCGCGAGAAGTTCCGGCAGATCTCCTATGCCCGCCTGGCCTGCGTGAAGACCTACATGGGCCTCGGCTTCGAGGGCTACCGGCAGGCCATTCTGTTTTTGAAAGAATATCTGAATAAAAATTCAGATTAGATCATTTATCATGCATCAGGCAGCCCGTGTGGGCTGCCTGATTTTTCGCCTTAATATGCAGGAATCCAGTTTGCTGTCTTTCATCAAAATGAATCAAATCTTTCTTGATTGTTCATATATTTCAGGTTTATACTAATTTTTGAAGGATTTCCGTTGAAAATACGAATTTCTTGAAAAAAAATTTTCTTGAAATGACAAATTGCATCTTGAAAAATGCACTTTGATGTATTATACTTTCACACAGCAAATCAATTCAGGAGGGAATAGATATGAAAAAGATTCTTGCATTGCTTCTCGCGGCTGTCCTCGTTCTGGGCATGGCCGCGTGTGCCGCTTCTCCCGCGGCTCCCACGCAGACGACGTCCGATACGGCTTCTGACGCATCCGATACACCTGCTTCCAACGCTGAAACGCCTGCAGCATCCTCCGGTGCCAAGCTGCGCTTCGTCACCGGCGGCGAATCCGGCACGTACTACGCCTTCGGCTCCGTCATTGCCCAGCACGCGACGAACAACGCGGGCGTTGACATTGTCGGCCTGGTCGGCAACGGCTCCCAGTCGAATATTTTTGAGCTGGAAGACGGCAACGCGGAGCTGGCCTTCTGCCAGTCCGACGTGATGGCCTACGCCTACGACGGCACGAACCTGTTTGCCGACACCGGCGCTGTCAGCTGCTTCTCCACGGTCGCCGCGCTCTACACCGAGCAGGTGCAGATCGTCACGACCGATCCTGAGATCAAGTCTGTTGACGATCTCAAGGGCAAAAACGTCTCCATCGGCGCGGCCGGTTCCGGCGTGTATTTTAACGCCATGGATGTGCTCGGCGCATACGGCCTGACGGAGCAGGATATCAACCCGACGTACCAGTCCTTCGGCGACAGCGCGGATTCCCTGAAAAACGGCCAGATCGACGCGGCCTTCATCGTTGCGGGTGCTCCGACAACGGCAGTCACTGACCTTGCGACGACCAAGGACGTCTATCTTGTCTCGCTCGATGATGAGCACGTCGACAAGCTGCTTGCCTCTTCCCCGTACTACACCAAGGTCACCATCAGCAAGGATATTTACGGTCTTGATTCTGACACCATCACCGTCGCCGTCAGCGCGGTCGTCCTCGCCCGCGACGACGTTTCCGAGGACGCCATCTACAAGCTGGTCGCCGATATCTTCGACAACGCCGCCAGTCTCACCGACACCCACGCCAAGTACGCGGAGGTCAGCACCGAGTTCGGCGCTTCCGTTACCTCCGTCCCCTATCATCCGGGCGCGGCCAAGTATTTCGCGGAAAAGGGCTTTGACGTTCCCACCAAGTAAGCTTAACGCGTACTTTACGCATAGCAGCAACTACGGCAGGGCTTCCCTGCCGTAGTTGTCGTACAAAAAGAAGAAGGAGAGATGCATCTTGTCCAAGAATCCTGACAAGACCACCCCCGCGACCGCAAACGCCGGTACAGAGCAGAATATCGCCGCCGACGTTGATGAGGTCATGCGCAAATATGACCGCGAATCCAACACCCGCATCTGGTCCGGCTGGCGCGCCATTATCATTAAGGTCTTTATGGCGTGCTTCGCCGTGTACTGCATCTGCATGACGCTGTTTTCCACGGCCATGCCGGAGATCCGGCTGCCGCTGTTCATGGGCTTTATCATCCTTGCAGGCTTTCTGAACTTCCCGGCCAGCAAGCATCACGTGCGGCCCAACTATCTGCCGTGGTACGACATTCTCCTGATGCTCGTCGGCGCGGCCTGCTTTTTCTACTTTGCACGCAACGCCATGACGATGATCCGGCTTGCCACCCGCATCCAGCCCATTCATGTGGTCATCGGCTGCATCGGCATTCTGGTTCTGGTCGAGCTTTGCCGCCGCTGCGTGGGTCTGCCGATCCTTGTGGTCGCCGGGCTTCTGGTCATCTACGCGTTCTACAATCAGCTCAGCTACGGTGCAAGCTTTTATAAGGCCCTGCAGAACATCATCTACAAGCTGTTCTACACGACCAGCGGCGTGATCGGCACGCCGGTCAGCGTGTGCTATACCTACATTGTGCTGTTCATCATTTTCGGCGCGTTTCTGGAGCGCACCGGCATTGCGAACTTCTTTATTTCGTTCGCGAACCGGCTTGCGGGCTGGTCCTCCGGCGGCCCGGCAAAGGTCGCGGTCATTTCCTCCGCGCTGTGCGGCATGGTATCCGGCTCCTCGGTCGGCAATACGGTCACGACCGGCTCGTTCACCATTCCGATGATGAAAAAAACCGGCTACAAGCCGGAGTTCGCTGGCGCAGTCGAGGCGGCTGCCTCGACCGGCGGCCAGATCATGCCGCCGATCATGGGCGCAGCAGCATTCCTGATGGCGGAGTACATCGGCATTCCGTATGCGCAGGTCGCAGTCAAGGCGATCCTGCCCGCGATCTTGTATTTCACCGGCATTTTCATCTCCGTGCATCTGGAGGCGAAAAAGCTCGGCCTGAACGGCATTCCGAGAGATCAGCTGCCCAAGTGGCGGCTTCTGGCTCGCGATTGCTATCTGATCCTGCCGCTGATCCTGCTGGTCTGGCTCGTGTCCTCCGGCGCGAAGACGATGTCGCACTCCGCCGCGTATTCCATTCTCGCGGCCATTGCAGTCGGCCTTGTCAACTTCTTTATGCTCCGCCTGCAGAGCGCGCAGACGCGCACGTTCCGCACCGTCGGCAAGGCCGCGCTCGGCGCAGCCGGCGATTCCGCGAACTCCGTCTTTGATTCTCTGGAAGCAGGTGCGAAGGGCGCCATTACCGTCGCGGTCGCCTGTGCGATGGCCGGTATCATCGCGGGCTGCATCACCGTCACCGGTCTTGCCTCCATTCTCATCAACGCCGTTGTGCAGCTGGCGGGCAACGCAACGTTTATCGGCCTGATCCTGACCATGATCTGCTGCATCATCCTCGGCATGGGCGTTCCCACGACCGCGAACTACTGCATCATGGCCTCCACGTGCGCGCCGATCCTCATCAAGATGGGGTATCCGCTCGTTGCAGCGCATTTCTTCGTGTTCTACTTCGGCATCGTCGCGGATATCACGCCGCCGGTCGCGCTGGCGGCCTACGCAGGCTCCGCCATCGCGAAATCGAACCCCATGAAGACCGGCATCAATGCGACCAAGCTCGCCATCGCGGCCTTTATCGTCCCGTTCATCTTCGCGTATAACCCGCAGATGCTGTTCGAGAACGTCACAAGCGTGTTTCAGGTCATTCAGATCGTTATTACGGCGCTTCTCGGCATTTTCGCCGTCGCCGCCGGTCTGGAGGGCTATATCCTCCGGACGATGCACTGGCCGCTGCGCGTGCTTGCGGTGATCGGCGGACTGACGCTGCTGATCCCGGGCACCGTCTCGGATCTGATCGGCCTTGTGATCGTCGCGGGGATCATCGCGCTGCAGATCGTGCAGAACAAAAAGGCTGCGCGTGAGACTGCGTAGGCTTTGGACAAACAGGCCCATCTGCCCCTTGCAAAAGTCTGCTGAATTGGATATAATACAGGCAAAGACATGGATGATTTTTGCAAACAGGAGGTCAGAATATGAACTGCAAGGTCAAACAGTGCTGCGCGGCGCTGGCTGCGCGGAAGCTTGCCGAGCATGATCCCGCTGTCGTGGAGATCACGCGCGGCGGAAAGAACAAATCGCATCACGTGCTCCGGAAGTCAGACATGAAAAAGGTCGGTTTGATCGCGGGCGGCGCGTTCGTCGCGCTCACAGCGCTGAATGTGTACAGCCATTACAAGGTGCATCAGGCCATTGCCGACCGCAAGGTCAAAAAGCAGCTCGAACCCATGCGTGCTGAGCTTGAAGAGCTGCGTACGCAGAACGAAGCGCTCCGTCAGGCGCTGGCAGAGATCAAGCCCCGCCAGCAGGAAACGGCAGCAGAGGCGCAGCCGCAGGCACCGGGATCTGACACATAACAAAATGCGGCCCACGCAGCAAAGGCGGGTAGTCATAAGACAGTTTCATTCCCGGCAGTAATGTCTGCCGGAAATGTTATTGCATATATTAAAGCCACACGATAGAATTAAACAAAGCGATAAGTCGGAATGATAAGGTAGGTAAGGTCTAACATGCCAACGATTCAGTTAAAGGCGATGACGCGAAAACTATGTCACGAACTGTACAAGCATTGGGCGAATGATGCGTCTATCTATATGGATATGCACCTGTTTCAGCCCTATGTTTATGACGAAGCTGCGGTAAATCGATATTTTGATATGAAGGGGCAGGATGCTTCACGCAGACTGTTTGCGATCATGCTTGGAGATAAGGTGATCGGGGAATTGCAATTGAAGCAGATCGACCATGATAAAAAAGAATGTTCCCTGAGTATCCATATGCAAAACGATGCGATGAAGGGAAAGGGATACGGAACGCAGGCAGAACGTTTGGCGGTAAAAACTGCCTTTGACGAGCTGGGAATGGCTGCGGTAAACGCAGATACCATTAGGAAAAACACCCGGAGTCAGCATGTGCTGGAAAAGGTAGGCTTTCGCTTTGTCGGAGAAGATGAAACATTCAAATACTACCGTATTGAGCAGTAAACTCCAATTTGCCGAACTGATAAAGGGCGCACGTCTATACACCTTTCGGTGTACCGTGCGAGCATCCCTTGCCTCTCCCTTTGGGAGAGGTGGCCGAGCGCAGCGAGGACGGAGAGGGTAAACAATGACCATACCAAAAGACAACACCCAATTAGAAAATGCCCGACGGCTTCGCAGGGAAATGACACCCCACGAACGTAAGCTCTGGTATCTTTTTCTCCGCAAATATCCGGTAAAAATTTACAAACAGCGGATTATCGGCAAATTCATCGTGGACTTTTACTGCGCTTCGGCCAGACTGGTCATTGAATTGGATGGCTCTCAACATTATGAACCTCAGAGGCTTGCTTATGATGCTGAACGTTCTCAATTCCTGATATCTCTTGGGTTGGAGATTTTGCGATTCTCCAACCGGGATATTGACAGGGATTTCCGTAATGTGTGTGAACAAATCGATCTTATCATTCAAAAGAGGCTGCAAGGCCCTCTCAGTCACCTGCGGTGACAGCTCTCCCAAAGGGAGAGCCGAGGGGGCTGCACCCCGTTATATAGTATGTTTGCATGAGAAATGGAGCGCATCTGTATCGATACGCTCCATTGACTGTTTTATGAACACCCATCTAATGGCCGGGGCTTGCTTTTTATATATGCGCCGAGATCCAGTCGTACATTTCGTGGTAGGCCGCTTCGTTCAGCGGGAAGACCTTTTCGTCCTCCATCTGGCTTTTTTCGTAGCAGTATTCGCCGTGCCAGCATTCGCATTTCATGCTGCTTTCGTCAAAGTTGACCTCCTTCTGCGTCAGCATGACGATGTTTGGCGTGACGCGAAAGCGGAGCTTGCCATAGCTCCCGGTAAAGATATTGTTGTTTTCAAAGCTGTGCAGCACCGGCAGAAATAACGGTTCCATATGCGTCTGCCCTCCCTTTTTTTGTGTATCATACCACAAATTCCGCCGCGCGGCAAGATTGTTTGACTTTGCCTCTGCGATATGCTATGATTGCTGGGATTCTTTTTTACGATAAAGGAGCAAAGGCAATGCATAAACAGGCAAAGGGCGGTATTCTTCTTCTCCTGTGCGCCATGATCTGGGGCGCGGCGTTCGTTGCCCAGAGCGAGAGTATGCAGTATATCGGGCCGTTTACGATGGGCGCGGCGCGTTTTTTTCTGGCGGGGCTGGTGCTGCTGCCAGTCATTGCCGTGCTCGACCGGAAGGGCTGGTCGCAGAACCGGCCGGTCACAGGGGCTGAAAAGAAAAAGCAGCTGCTGTCCGGCATGATCTGCGGCGCGCTGCTGTTCGCAGCGACAACGCTCCAGCAATTTGGTCTGCTCGATACGACGGTCGGAAAATCCGGCTTCGTGACGGCGCTTTATATCGTGTTTGTCCCCATTCTGGGCGCGCTCATGGGCAGACGCGCCGGGCTGAAGGTCTGGCTGTGCGCGCTGGCCGCTGTGTTTGGAATGTACCTGCTGTGCGTCGGCTCCGGCTTTTCGGTTTCGGGCGGCGATCTGCTGACGCTTGGCTGCGCGGTGCTGTTCGCGGTTCATATCTGCTATGTCGGCGCAGTCGTGCCGCATATGGACGGCGTGCGGCTGAGCTGCGTACAGTTTCTGGTCTGCTCCGCGCTGTCCGCGGTCGGTATGCTTCTGTTTGAAGCGCCGGACTGGGATTCCATTCTGCAGTGCTGGTGGCCCATTGTATATGCGGGTGTCTTCTCCGGAGGCGTGGCGTACACGTTCCAGATCATCGGCGAACGCGATGTGCAGCCCGCGCTGGCTTCCCTGCTCATGAGTCTGGAGTCCGTCTTCGCCGCCCTGTTCGGCTGGCTGCTGCTCGGCCAGACGCTTTCCGCGCGGGAGCTTTTCGGCTGCGCGGTCATGTTCACGGCGATCATCCTCTCGCAGCTGCCGGAGCGGCAGAAAACGGCTGTATAACGAACTGTCCCCTTGCCGGTTCATGAAACCGGCAAGGGGCATTTTTTAAGACGCTGCACTGCGGTTCGCTTCGAGCGCTTTCTGGAAGCTTGCGGTTTTCAGATCGTCGATGTACGCCTGATCGTTCTGCAGGGCTTCCTCGGCTGCGGCGGGCGGGAATTTGGCGCGGATGTCGTCGGAATAGCTGCCGTCGCTGGGCTCCCAGTATTCTGTCACCGCTCCGCTGGAGGTGCTGAGGGAGAATGTGATCGCTGTGGGAATATAGCTTCCGTTCTCCAGCGTCAGCGATTCGCCGTCTGTGCTGTAGATCTCCTGCAGAACGAGCAGATATACGGTGACTGTCTCTGTGCCGCGTCTGTCCTCTGCCAGAACGACATGGCTTTCCACGTGGATCTGGCCGGGCTGCACGGCGTCCGCGTAGTGGTCCAGAACCGCTTTGCCGATCAGCTCATCCAGAACCGAATTGTCAGCCTCCTCTGCGGCGGACAGTTCATCCTTCATCGCTTCCTGCTCGGCGGACAGGTTATCATCCTGTTCGGTGGGCTGGGCAGGCTCCTCCGGGGCTGTGTCCGCCGGATCGGGGGTGGCTTCGGTGTTGGAAACGGCGGGATCAGACGGCTGCTCTGTCTTGGAGGCCACCGGGTCGGTCAGGAAGCAGACCGCGAGGACGATGCAGGCGATGATGGCCGCCAGAATGATCCAGAAGGTTGGTTTTTTGTAGTTCATAACAGATTTGACACGCTCCTTTACTCCGATCTCGCCGAAGGCGAGGGGGCAGGCCGCAATTCTGCGGCGGTTGACGCTGCACGAGACGAGCGCCTGCATATAATCGGCTCTCTGCTCGCAGCCCAATTCTCTGATCACGGTTTCATCGCACGCCAGCTCGATATCCCGGCACAGCAGCACATAGCTGAGCCACATCACCGGGTTGAACCAGTGGATCGTCAGCAGCAGGAAGCCCAGCGGCTTCCACAGGTGGTCGCCCCGGCGCAGGTGCGCCTGCTCGTGGGCAATGACGTGCTGCCGGTCGCGGCTGTCCATGCGATATGGGAGATAAATTCTCGGACGGATCGTACCGAGCACGAACGGCGAATCAATCCGCTCAGACTGGTAGATGTTTCCCCGCAGGCGGACCGCCTCGCGTACCCTGTGCCGCAGCCGCAGCGTGCTGACCATGGTATACAGGAACAGTGCGGCAGCTCCCGCGAGCCAGACCCAGGCGAGGATCGAAAGCCAGCTCTGCGCCGGGGCAGCAGAGCCGCCGGCGGCTGCGGCAGAGCTGATCTGCGCAGGCTGCGTCTGCACGGCGATGGCTGCCGGACGGATGGCCTCTGTGCGTGGAAGCAGGCTCAGCGGGCTTTCGACGGAAAACGGGAAAACCAGCCGCACAGCGACGATGCCCCAAAGCAGGACGTTGAACCACTTGGGTGCTCTGCGCAGGCAGAGACGCAGAAGAAGCACTGCAAGCACAAGCCAGCTTGCGCAGACGCTCATATGAAGGACTTTCAAAAAGAGTGCGCTCATTGTGTTTCTCCTCTTCGGATGCGATCGATCATCTGCTGCACCTCGTCGAGTTCATGCGCGGACAGATCCTGCCGCTTTGTGAACGCGGCAATAAAGGTGGGCAGAGAGCCTTCAAATTTCTTTTCGACCAGCTCGTCGATCTCGCAGGCCTGCGCCTCGTCCTTGGAAATGAGCGCGGTCACAAGCCCGTTCTCATTTTTCAGGATCCCACGCTCGCCAAGACGCTTGATGATCGTGTAGGTCGTCGTGCGCTTCCAGCCGAGCTGCTCCAGACACAGCTTCGCAAGCTGCGACGCCGTGACCGGCTCATGCTTCCATAAAATCAGGCAGAAGCGGTACTCCCCTTCGTGAATTTTCGGAATTTCCAGTTTCAACACCTCCTTGTCTACTCGTGTAGAAGATGCCGCTATTCTACACGAGTAGACGCGTGATGTCAAGTGGTTCTTGAAAAAAATATCGAACGTGCAGGTCGTTGACCCCGGCGCGCTCGATCCATGTAAAAGGCGCTGAAGCGCAAAAGCAGTTGGCAAGAGGCTGCCTCCGGGGCGCTTCCGGGCTTGTCAAGGGGCGTGCGGACTGATATAATGTTGAAAAAGGGTGAAAGGGGCGATGACATGGACAAGCTTGCGGTGCTGCGGCAGTATTTTGGCTTTCCGGCATTCCGTGCGGGACAGCAGACGCTGATCGACGCGGTGCTTTCCGGGCGCGACGCGCTCGGCGTGATGCCGACGGGCGGCGGGAAAAGCCTCTGCTATGAGCTGCCCGCCCTGCTGCTGCCGGGGATGACGCTCGTCGTCTCGCCGCTGATCTCTCTCATGAAGGATCAGGTCATGGCGCTGCGGAACGCGGGCATCCCCGCCGGGTGCATCAACAGCTCCATGAGTCTGGACGAGCTGCGCGAGACGTACCGCGACGCGCGCTATGGCGCATATAAGCTGCTTTATGTCGCGCCCGAGCGGCTGCTGACCGACGGCTTCTGCTCCCTTGCGCAGGAGCTTGAGATCCCGCTTGTCGCCGTCGACGAGGCGCACTGCATCTCGCAGTGGGGGCAGGATTTCCGGCCCAGCTATTTAAAGATCGTGGAATTTTTGCAGCGGCTCCCGCGCCGCCCGGCTGTCGCGGCCTTTACCGCAACGGCCACGGCGCAGGTGCGCGCCGATATCATCCGTATTTTGCAGCTGCATGAGCCGGAAACGGTCGTGACCGGCTTTGACCGGCCCAATCTTCGCTTCGAAGTGCTGCGCCCGAAGGACAAGCGCACCGCGCTTTTGCAGCTGCTCTCCGAGCGGCGGGACAAGAGCGGCATTGTCTACTGCGCCACGCGCAAAACGGTCGAGCAGGTCTGCGGACTTCTGCAGGAGGCGGGCTTTGCCGCCACGCGCTACCACGCGGGACTGGACGCTGACGAGCGAAAAGAAAATCAGGAGGCGTTCATCTGCGACCGCAGCCCCGTCATGGCCGCGACCAACGCGTTCGGCATGGGCATTGACAAGTCGAACGTCTCCTATGTCATTCATTACAATATGCCGAAAAGCGTGGAGGCGTATTATCAGGAGGCGGGACGCGCGGGGCGCGACGGCTCCCCTGCCGACTGCATCCTGCTGTATTCCTCCGGCGACGTCACGACGGCTAAATTTCTGATCTTCAATTCATCCGCAGAGAACGAGGAGCTGACTGACGAGGAGCGGCAGATGGTGCAGGCGCAGGATCTGGCCCGGCTGGAGGCCATGACAGGCTACTGCAAGACGCAGGACTGTCTGCGAGGGTATCTGCTCGACTATTTTGGCCAGCCGCATGAAAAAACCTGCGGCAACTGCGGGAACTGTCTGGCAGAATACGAGACGCGGGACCTCACGCGCGAGGCGCAGATGATCCTGTCCTGCGTTGTGCGGGCGCGGAACCGGCTCGGCTACTGCGTTGGCGCGTCGATTCTAAGCCAAACGCTGCACGGGGGCCGTTCGGCACGCGTGCGGGAGCTGGGGCTTGATTTGCTGCCGACCTACGGACTGATGTCCGCGCTGCCGGGCGCGCAGATTCGAGAATGGATCGAGCTGCTGGAGCGCGCGGGATATCTGGAGACTGATCCCGTCCACGGCGGGATCGACACGACGGAGCGGGCAGCGGCTGTGCTGTTTTCCGACGAACAGGTGCTTGCGCGCGTGCAGCGTACGACGCTCACCGGGCCGAGAACGCAGAAAAAAGCAGCTGCGTCCCGGACGGACGAGCCGCTTCTGGCCGCGCTGAAGGCGCTTCGCTTCCGCATCGCGCAGGAGCAGGGCGTCCCGGCCTATATCGTGTTTTCCAACGCAACGCTTCTGGATATGGCCGCGAAGCGGCCCGGCTCCATGCAGGAGCTGCTGGAGGTTTCCGGCGTCGGCCATGTCAAGGCCGAGCGTTACGGCGCGGCATTTTTAAACGAGATCAGGCACTATACACATACACACAGGGAGGAATCGTAATATGTATATCCGCCGTTTTGCCCCCGCCGATGCAGACGCGGTCGTCCGCGTGTCGGAGCTTGCCACCCGCATCACCTCCGGCGCTGTCTATGACGCGGCCTTCGTCGAGGAAATGGTCGCCCAGCAGGATCGCGCGTACTTCCTGAGACGCGGCGAACAGATGCACTTCTACGTCGCCTGCGAGGATGACGGGACCGTGATCGGCTGCGCCGCCTTTGGGCCGTACCACAAAAACCCGGCTGAGGGCTGCTTCTATTCCGTCTTTGTGCTGCCGGAGAAGCAGAAGCGCGGCGTAGGCCGCGCGCTCATTGAGACGATCGAGCACGATCCGCTGTTTTTGCGCGCGCCGCGCGTCGTGATCCCCGCTTCCATCAACGCGCTGCATTTTTATCAGGAACTCGGTTACGCCTTCGCCCCCGGCGGCGACCGGCTGGACGAGGAACAGCTTTACTGTCTGGAAAAGTTCCCGCAGCGTTCCGTGTAAATCGCAAAGGAGGAAATGCCGTGCGTTCCGTCAAGGGCATTATCATTGGATTTTTGCTGATCCTGCTGGGCTTTGCCGCCGCGCAGTACAGCCTGATCGCAGCCGGGATCCTGTCTGCGGGCGGGCTTGCCGCCGTCGTTGTGAGCGCGCTGCCGAAGCGGGCGGAAAAGCAGGAGCCGCAGGCGGCTCCCGCAGCTCCCGTGCCTGCCCCGGCGGAGCTTTCCGCGCCGGAGCTGCTGCCGGATATTCTGACCGACCCACCCGTGCAGCCGAAAATGCCCCCGCTGCCGCAGCCGGAGGCGGAGGCGCTGTATAAAACGCTCGCGGACGCGTATACGCGCATTGACGCGCTTTCGTGCCGCGGCCCGGCATGGATGCTGGAACGGGATATCCGGCTCTGCAAGGCCTTCTGCACCCGCTGGGACAGCGCGAAGGCAGATGCGCAGACGGCTGCGATCCTGCGGGAAAAGGCGCGCTTTGTCGAGTATTCCAACGAATTTCTTCTGCCGGGCTTCGGCAGGCACGGCAGGATCCCCAGCCGCCGCACGTCCGGCGATCTGCTGGAGGATCTGAGCGCCGCCGTTTTGAAGCAGGCCGCGCAGCAACAGGCGGCGCTTGAGGCCGCGCTGCGGGGGCAGAAATGGTTCGAGGGCGTAAAAAAGCAGCTCCGGCCCATTCAGCCGGGACTGGCCGACGCGCCTGCGCCGGAAAAGAGGCCGGACTACACGCCGCCCGACACTGCGGCGCTCACGCGGAAGACCGCGCCGGAATCTCTGGAAACATTTTACGTTCTCGCGTTCAAAACAACGGGCAAAAGCCCCTCGCGCGGCGAAATTGCGCAGCTTTCGATCCTGAAATTCCGCCGCTTTGCGCCGGAATCCGCGCTGACCGCCTGCGTAAGCCCGGAAAATGGTCTGACAAAATACGCCCGCGAGGCGGGCGTGACGGAACGCATGACGCAGGACGCGCCGAGGCTGGCCCGGCTCCTGCCCGCCGTTGACGCGTATCTCGGTGAGAACGCGCCGCTGATCCTGTTCCGCGCGGACGAGCTGGCGTTTCTGTCCGCAGCCGGAAGCGAGGCCGTCTGCATGAAGCGTCCTGTCTATGACGTGCGGACGCTGACGGGCCGCACGTCTGAGTCGCTTGCAGACGCCTTCGGTGCGGCGTTCGAATTCGTCCCCGCCATGGCCGACGCAGAGGATGAGGCCCTCGCCTGCGGCCTGCTCTTCTGCGGCCTCGCAGACCGCGTGCTGCATCTGACGGGGAAGCGATGATCTGCTTCCGGCCCTGCCAAAGCTGTGCGTCTGCCGGAATGCCATACTGTGCGAAAGTCAAGCTGATACTCGACGCGGAACGTGCCGGTGCGGCATATCCCGCTCGCTTCATCATCAGCTTCCCGCTAATTTTCTGCAAATTCTTGACTTCCCACGCGAATCTGGGTATAATCCAATCGTAATAATAGCCAATTCCGGCTTTTAGAATTCTTGAAAGGAAGACCTGTATATGATCTATACTGCAGAAGTCAAGCATATGTGCCCGGTTGCCAAGGGCGCGTATCATGGCCCGGCTCCCATTCCCGAAGAGGGCAAGTGGGTGCAGGCAAAGGAAATCAAGGATATCTCCGGCTTTACCCATGGCGTGGGCTGGTGCGCACCGCAGCAGGGCGCATGCAAGCTGAGCCTGAATATCAAGAACGGCGTCATCGAAGAGGCTCTGGTCGAGACGATCGGCTGTTCCGGCATGACCCATTCCGCCGCAATGGCTTCCGAAATTCTCATCGGCAAGACCATTCTTGAGGCCCTCAACACCGACCTCGTCTGCGACGCTATCAACACCGCCATGCGCGAGCTGTTCCTGCAGATCGTCTATGGCCGCAGCCAGTCCGCGTTCTCCGAGGACGGCCTCGCCGTCGGCGCTTCTCTGGAAGACCTCGGCAAGGGCCTCAGAAGCCAGGTCGGCACGATGTTCGCCACGAAGGAAAAAGGCCCGCGCTACCTCGAAATGGCCGAGGGCTACTGCTCCAAGATCGCGCTCAACAAGGACGACGAGATCGTCGGCTACGAATTCATCAACTTCGGCAAGATGATGGACTTCATCAAGAAGGGCGACGAGCCTGCCGAGGCCATCAAGAAGGCCACCGGCCACTATGGTCAGTGGGACACCGCGGCGAAGTATATCGACCCGCGTCAGGAATAAGAAAAGGAGGACACGAAAATGGCTTTGTTTGAAAACTACGACAGAAGAATTGACAAGATCAACGGCGTCCTCAAGCAGTACGGCATCGAGTCCGTCGAGGCTTGCCGCGAAATGTGCCAGGCCAAGGGCTTTGACCCGTATGAGATCGTCAAGAGCATTCAGCCCATCTGCTTCGAAAACGCGTGCTGGGCATACACCGTCGGCGCTGCCATCGCCATGAAGAAAGGCGTCAAGACCGCTGCCGAAGCCGCTACCGCCATCGGCGAGGGCCTGCAGGCCTTCTGCATCGACGGCTCCGTCGCCGACGACCGCAAGGTTGGCCTCGGCCACGGCAATCTGGGCGCCATGCTCCTGTCCGAGGAATCCGAGTGCTTCTGCTTCCTCGCAGGCCACGAGTCCTTTGCGGCCGCTGAGGGCGCCATCGGCATCGTCAAGAACGCGAATAAGGCCCGTAAAAAGCCTCTGCGCGTCATCCTGAACGGCCTCGGCAAGGACGCTGCCCAGATCATCTCCCGTATCAACGGCTTCACCTATGTCCAGACCCAGTTCGACTACTACACCGGCGAACTCAAGATCGTCCGCGAGATCCGCTACTCCGAGGGCGAGCGCGCCAACGTCCGCTGCTACGGCGCTGACGATGTCCGCGAGGGCGTTGCCATCATGCACAAGGAAGGCGTCGACGTCTCCATCACCGGTAACTCCACCAACCCCACCCGCTTCCAGCATCCGGTCGCAGGCACCTACAAGAAGGAGTGCGTCCAGATGGGCAAGAAGTATTTCTCCGTCGCTTCCGGCGGCGGCACGGGCCGTACCCTGCACCCGGACAACATGGCCGCAGGCCCCGCTTCCTACGGCATGACCGACACCATGGGCCGTATGCACTCCGATGCACAGTTCGCAGGCTCCTCCTCCGTCCCTGCGCACGTCGAGATGATGGGCTTCCTGGGCATGGGTAACAACCCCATGGTCGGCGCTACGGTTGCGGTTGCAGTCGCAGTTGAAGAGGCCATGAAGTAAGCCTGATTGGCAAAAACCAAGTGTTTTCAATGCCTTCAGCCGTGCTTAAAAGTGGATAAATGCAGTGAGATGATGTACACTAGTACATTATTTGTACACTATTAGTACACCACACTCGTACACCCCGCCGTAGTGATGATTTGCTACAGCGGGGTGTTTTCTATTTATCGATCAAAATTGCCTGCTCGATCAAGAATAACAGGCGTTCTGATCATGTCCTCACTCATATTTTTCCAAGCAGTTCCGGCGCTTTTACCAATGTGCGCCGAGGGAATACTGGAACGGCGTGCACGAACCGGAATGACGCCGCGTCTGTAGTGCGCGAAGCATCCGGTTTTGGTGCTAACGTCCTATTATGTTTCCGTTCTGCGGAACGTTTTTGTTTTAAAACACCAAATTCCCCTTGACAGGACCGGATTTGTCCGGTAATATGTCTTTATAGGGTGCACATATTTAATTGTGCAGTCCACATTGCACGGACATATGAATTTCTGAAGAAAGGGCGGATTACAAATGAAACAGATGATGGATGCCATCGTAAAACCCACAGCCGGCCCCGGATTGGAGCTGCGGCAGGTGCCTGTTCCTGTGCCGGGCCCCGGAGAAGTTCTCATCAAGATCCACAAGACCGCGATCTGCGGCTCCGACGTCCATATCTACAAATGGAACCAGTGGGCGCAGCAGCACGTCAAGCCCCCTCAGGTCATCGGCCATGAGTATGTCGGCGAGATCGCCGAGCTCGGCGCGGGCGTCACGGGCTTCACGGTCGGCCAGCGCGTCTCCGGCGAGGGCCATATCACCTGCGGCCACTGCCGCAACTGTCACACCGGCAATATTCAGTGGTGCAAGCACCATGTCGGCGTCGGCGTCGACCGCGACGGTGCGTTCGCGGAGTATGTCTGCATCCCGGCGCGCAACGTCATTGCCATCGACGAGAGCCTTCCGGAGGACGTCGTCTCCTTCTTTGACGCCTTCGGCAACGCCACGCATACCGCGCTCATGTTCCCGCTCATCGGCGAGGACGTGCTCATCACCGGTGCGGGCCCCATCGGCATTATCGCCGGCGGCATCTGCAAATACGCGGGTGCGCGCCGCGTCGTCATTACCGACGTGAACGAATACCGGCTTGCCCTCGCCCGCAAAATGGGCGTTGACGCCGCCGTCAACACCGCAAAGGAGGATCTGCACGAGGTCATGCACGCGCAGGGTCTGACCGAGGGCTTTGACGTAGGTCTTGAAATGTCCGGCAACGCCGCGGCCTTCCATCAGCTGATCTCCGTCATGCGCAGCGGCGGCAAGGTTTCGCTGCTCGGTCTCGGCGACGGCCCCATCAGCGTGGACATGAACCAGATCATTACAAACGGCCTGACGCTGCAGGGCATCTATGGCCGCAAGATGGACAACTGGCACCAGATGTCGTACATGGTGCAGGGCGGACTCGATCTGACGCCCGTGATCACGCACCGCTTCCACTACACGGACTTCCAGAAGGGCTTTGACGCGATGATGAGCGGCAGGTCCGGAAAAGTCGTACTCGATTGGACGAAGTAAAGGAGGAATTCTCATGAAAACTGCACTGAAAGCCTTTGAACAGGAGCTGAATGCGATCCGCGAAGCCGGTACCTGGCGCGAAGAGCGCATCATCACCACCCCGCAGCGCTCCTGCATCGACACCACGCAGAAATCCCACGTCGTCAACATGTGCGCCAACAACTATCTTGGCCTGTCCAACGACCCGCGGCTCATCGAGGCCGCGAAGGCCAGCTATGACCGCTGGGGCTTCGGCCTTTCGTCTGTGCGCTTCATCTGCGGCACGCAGGAGATCCACAAGGAGCTCGAGCGCCGCATCGCAAAGTTCGCAGGCACCGACGACGCCATCCTCTATTCCTCCTGCTTCGACGCCAACGGCGGTCTGTTTGAGACGCTGCTCGGGCCGGAGGACGCGGTCATTTCGGATGAGCTGAACCACGCGTCCATCATCGACGGCGTGCGCCTGTGCAAGGCCAAGCGCTACCGCTATCTGAACAACAACATGGAGGATCTCGAAGCCAAGCTCAAGGACGCGCGGGAATCCGGCTGCAAGAAAATTCTGATTGCGACCGACGGCGTGTTTTCCATGGACGGCTATATTGCAAACCTCAAGGCCATCTGCGATCTGGCGGACCGCTATGACGCGCTGACGATGGTAGACGACAGCCACGCCGTCGGCTTCATGGGCGCGCACGGCCGCGGCACGGCAGAGTTCTGCGGTGTCATTGGACGCGTCGACATCATCACCGGCACGTTCGGCAAGGCCATGGGCGGCGCGTCCGGCGGCTATACCGCAGCGCGTCAGCCGATCGTCGACCTGCTGCGGCAGCGTTCGCGCCCGTACCTGTTCTCCAACACGCTCGCGCCCGCCATCTGCGCCGCGACGCTCCGCACGATCGACCTGCTGGAGGAATCCACGGCGCTGCGCGACAAGGTTCATGAGAACGCGCGCTATTTCCGCGCGGAGATGGAAAAGCTCGGCTTCGATCTGCTCCCCGGCGAGCACCCCATCGTCCCCGTCATGCTCTATGACCCGAAAATCGCGCAGGAGTTTGCCCGCCGGATGCTTGAAAAGGGCGTGTATGTCGTCGGCTTCTGCTATCCCGTCGTCCCGAAGGGTCGCGACCGCATCCGCACGCAGATCTCCGCCGGCCACACGAAGGAAGACCTCAATTTCGCCGTCCGTTGCTTCGGCGAGGTCAAAAAGGAAATGGGACTGTAAGTTTACATAAGTTTTATTGCAGCTGCGGCAGGCCATGTGCATGGTCTGCCGCAGTGCAGCTATGCACCGGTGCAGACGGGCAGAAACCCGCGGCAGGCTATTGACAAGCGGCAGTCCGCATGGGTATCATAAAATATAGAATTCATGCAAGGAGAAATCAAACGATGATAGACACTTACAAGTTCTCAACACTCGAATACAAGCGCCCCGATCTGGAAGCGCGGCGCGCCAAGCTTGCCGAATGGAAAAACGCGGCTGTACACGCGGAGAGCTACGCCGCGCTGCGCGCACTGATGTTTGAGATCGACCGCGAGACCTGCGAGCTGTTCACGCAGTATTCCATCGCACACATCCGGCATACGCTCGACACGCGCGACGAATTTTATGAGACGGAGATCGCCTATCTGCAGGACACGCTGCCCACGCTCAGCGGCGCGGAGGTCGAACTCAGCGAAGCCATTGCGTCCAGCCCCTTCCGCCCGGATATCGAGCAGGAGTTCGGCAAGCAATATTTCGTCTCCATGGATCTGCAGAAGAAGCTGTACTGCGAGGCCAATGTTCCGCTGCGCCAGCAGGAGAGCCGTCTGACCAACGAGTATCAGAAGATCATGGCCACAGCGGAAATTCCGTTCGACGGCAAGACGCTGAACCTCTATGGCCTGCAGAAGTATTTTGAGCATTCCGACCGTGCGATGCGCGCTGCCGCCGTCAAGGCGTACTCCAAATTCTATGAGGCCAACGAGCCGCGTCTGGAGGAGATCTGGGACGAGCTGATCAAAATCCGCAACCAGATGGGCAAAAACCTCGGCTATGAGAACTACATCCCCGTCGGCTATCTGGAGCAGGGCCGCACGGATTACGGCGAACAGGAGGTCGCGTCCTTCCGCGAGCAGGTGCGCACGTTCCTTGTCCCCCTGTGCCAGAAGCTCTATGACGCGCAGGCCAAGCGCCTCGGCCTCGACCACGTCATGTGCTATGATGAAAAGATGGTCTTCCCGGACGGCAACGCCGAGCCTGCGGGCGACGACGCGTTCATGGTCAAGACCGCGCAGAAGATGTACCACGAGATCAGCCCGGAGACCGGCGAATTCATCGACTTCATGATCGACCATGAGCTGATGGACCTGCAGAACAAGCCGGGCAAGGCCTCCACGGGCTACATGACGAGTCTGCCGAGCCTGAAAGCGCCGTTTGTGTTCTCCTGCTTCAACCACACGATCTTTGATATGCAGGTGCTGACGCACGAGCTGGGCCACGCATTCGCGGGCTATATGGCCATGCGCAGCCAGCCCATTTCGGACTATTACAGCGAGTCGACCGATATTGCGGAGATCCACTCCATGTCCATGGAGCAGTTTGCTTACCCCTATGCCGAGTGGTTCTTCGGCGATCAGGCGGACAAGTTCCGCTTCGCACATCTGCAGGAGGCGCTGACCTTCGTGCCCTTCGGCGTGGCCGTGGACGAGTTCCAGCACATCTGCTATGCCCATCCTGAGCTGACGCCGAAGGAGCGGACATATCAGTGGCACCTGCTGGAGGAAAAGTATATGCCGTGGCGGCACTATGAGAACGACCCGTTCTTTGAACGCGGCGGCTACTGGTACCACAAGCTGCATATCTACCTCTATCCGTTCTACTATATCAACTACACGCTCACGACGATGGGCGCGATGGAGTTCAAGAAGAAGTACGCCGAGGATAAGGCCGCCGCATGGCGGGACTATCTGAACCTCTGCAAGACCGGCGGCAGCCGCAGCTATCTCGAAACGCTGCGCTATGCAAATCTGTCCAACCCCTTCGAGGCTGGCTCTGTCGCGCGTGCCTGCGGGTACGCGGAGGACATTCTGCTCAAGCAGATCGCGGAGCAGGCGCAGAACGTGTAAGATCCCCCCATTTGGCAGCCGATGATCCAACCAGCAGAAAAGCAGCGGGAGGAACCATGAAATCCCATGGTTCCTCCCGCTTGTTTTATTTTGTTTCACTCTTTTACCGCCGCCTCGTGACGGGGCAGGCTTCTTGCTCCGTAGTTTCCCCGACGGCCTTCATGACGCCGCGGTGTGCCTTCCCTTTGGGCCTCCTTATGTGCGATGTGGTAGAAATAGAACAGCTCGTCCGGCATTTCCAGCCAGTATGTCCAGCCGCTGTGCGGAATTGCGGTATCCCACACTGCCGCCAGCACCTCCGCCGCCTGATTGATCCGGTGATCCTCAATGAGGTTCCGGTGCAGCTCGATATGCTGTCCGTTTGGGGTATAGATCTGGACGTCATGGTCAGAGATTTCCCCGATCCGGTACGAAAGGTTCTCCGAAAGCGCCTCCATCGCCCTGTCCAGATCTGCCTCACGGACAAATACGTCGATATCGCAGCTTGTCCGCATCCACGGCTCGGGATAACGTCGGAGTAGTTGATCTCAAACGCCGCGCTGTTCACATCGGTGCCGGTGTAGGTCCAGGTGTGACCGTCCAGATCAACCGTTCTGTTGATACTGCCGGAATTGAAGGTCGAGCCGGTCGTATAATCACGAAGCAGAACAATCGCTTCGCCGCTGGCAGTCTGCGCCTTGAACGCTTCGTCCATGGTGTAGTAGGACTTATCGCCGACCTTGGCGAGATAGGCCTTTTCTACGCCGAACGTGCCGTCTGCGTTCTTCTTAACCGTCGAACCTTCGACGACATACGGCATCGGGTCTTTGTCGAACGTACCGCCGGTGACCTCAACAGTGGCCATTGCGGTTTCTTTTGTCGGAACCAGACCGTTGTTATACGTGTAGGTGTCCAGCGTGCCGGTGACATAGCCGCCGGTGATGAAGATTCTGGCCTGCTTGCCGGGTGCGGAATCATAGTTGACGGAGGCAACATTGCCGTTGACCGTGCCGCCCTTGAAGTGCAGCGTGCCGCGGTCGACCTTGATGGCAGCGAAGTTGTCCTGCGTGAATGTACCGCCATTGATGGTCAGGGTCGGCCGTGCGCTTACAGAATCGTCGCCAAGGCGGACAAGGGACGCGCCCTTCACGCCGACAATACCGCTAGTGTTCGTGACATTGCCGCCTTCGAATATGAGGAGGCCATTTCCACCCTGAATGTCGATGACGTAGTAGGAATTGCTGCCCGTGACATTCGGATCTTCCACATCCTCGCGCTTGATCGTGCCGGTCTGGTTCGCGCTGGAATCCATGACCGTGACCGTTGCATTGTCAACCTTCAGAGCAGCCTTGCGTTCGCCAGTGCTGCCGTTGAGGGTGAAGCCGTTCAGGTCGAGCGTGAGGGCTTTGCTGATGGTGACGTTTTCGCGGGTATCAGCAAGCATCGTGACGACCGCTTTAGACTTGGCCGCGTCGATGGCTTTCTGGAGGGATTCGTACTTGACACCGCCAGCTTCGGCAACGTAGGTGATCTTCTTCAGCGTGCCTTCGTCCCACTTGTAGCCGGCGGGGGCTGCGATCACGATGTCACCGTGGTTGTTGGACATGGTGTAGACGGTTTCGTGCGCCGCCGGCGGTCAGCTCCTCACATGGATGCGCCGCTGTGAATCCCTTTACCTTTTCCGAATACAACATCTTGGTTTCCTCCTTTTTTATCGTCGGTTAGATGCTTCTAACCATCATTTATTATACCACCCGGACTGCGCAGGCACATTTATGCGAATCACAGAATGGCGCGGAACAGTTCGTCGTTCTGGTCATCGGCTTCGGGGTGGAACTGAACGCCGAGCATCTGCTCACCGTATTCCAGCGCCTCGATGGTGCCGTCGTCCGTCCGGCCCGCGACGGTCAGCGACCGGGCTGGGTGCGTGATGCGGTAGTTGTGCATCGACGCGCCCAGGATTGTCTGCTTTCCCGTCAGACGTTCGAGGCGGCTGCCGGGCGTTACATGGATGGGATGCTTGAAGCGGTCGACATTGTCCCGCGTGATATGGCCGTCCCAGTGGCCGTCCACGGGTTCGGTGAACATATAGCGCTCTTTTTTCATCTGCTCGAACAGCGCGAGCAGCGGCCCGTCCCAGCCGCGGCGTTCGGCCTCTTCGGCAACGAGGAAATAGGTGTTCATCATCTGCATCCCGAGGCAGATGCCGAGCACGGGCTTGCCGGATTTCGCAGCGTACTCCATGACCTGAAAATGGTACGGATAGAACCGCGCCCCGCCGCAGAACACAAACGCGTCGCAGAGCGAAAGGCTGTCCTCCGCCGCATAGCCGTCGCTGCTGAGGATCCCGACGGGCGTGCCGCCGTTTGCAAGAATCCGCTTCGGATAGCCGTTTACAAATAAATATTGATCCGCGTACAGATCCTCCGAGCCGAACAGCTTTGCGCCCGGCACAATCCCGATGATTCGCATACAGTTCTCCCTTCGGCCGGGACACACAGCGCCCGCCTTTTTTTGACCCATCTTAGCATATCCTGTGCGGAATTGCAATCTGCCGCGCGGGGTGCGGCGCTCCCCGTTCCCCAATCCCGAAAAAACAGCAGACTTCGCATAGTTACAACTTATTTTTTGTTTGGCAAACAAAAAATTTGTACTGCTTAACGGATTCTAAACACGTTTACTTGATACAGAGGCCAGAATAACGGTTGGCACGGGGCACTTTTCCCTTTTCGGTCCCGCCGCCTGCCACCGCGTTATGCGGCTCCGGCTATCAAATAGAAGGAGATTATTCCAAATGAAAGACCAGAGACCCCGCGCACCGGCATCCGTCGACAACATCTATAGGGTGTATCTGAAAACTCATGATGTGACCGGCAGCGAGGGATTTTTGCGTTGCGCAAGACATTTTTTCGCAGGAATACTGACGTATTTCAAGGAAAAATGACGCGGCGCACCGCAAAAAGGCCCGCTGTCCGGGTGCGTTGGGAGTTTTCAGATACACCCTAAGCTCGACGGCAGAGTTCCGGTCGGCAAAGCCATCCCCTTCGGCCTGCAGCACGTGCTGGCCATGTTCGTGGCAAACGTCACGCCCGTCATGCTGATCGCCGGCGTCGCCGTGTATAACGGCGAGGCGTTCACCGCCATCGACACGGCGCTGCTCATTCAGGCCGCCATGCTCATCGCCGGTATCGGCACGCTCATCCAGCTGTATCCCGTCTGGCGCATCGGTTCGCGTCTGCCCGTCGTGATGGGCCTGAGCTTCACGTTCCTGTCCGCCATGATGACGCTGGCCTCCAGGGATTACGGCCTGATGATCGGCGCGACGAGCTTTGCCATCGGCATCGGCGTCACGCAGGTCCCGGAATTCTTCTCCGGTATGCCGAAAATCGTGAGCGACATTTTCGCAGGCAACCCCGTCGCGGGCGTGTTTGTGATTTCCATGATCCTGTCTCTGACGCTGCCCAAAAAGGTCAAGATGGAGGATGTCGGCGCGCTGACCGAGGACACCATCGACAGCAAAAAGCCGGAATAAACGCTTGAAAAATTACCGCCCTCTGTCATGCAGCACATGACGGAGGGCGGTTTTGGACGGTTACAGATCGTCCGCGTCCTGGACCGGGACGTCAAGCTCGTTCATCGGAAGGCCGGTCCAGCTGCCCTGCGGGTCGGTAAGACTGGGCTGCTGGGCGAAGATCTCCGGAACGAGATCCGGGCGGTCTTTTCTTTCACGCTTTTTCATGCTGCACCTCCTCTTTTTCTTTCAGGATGTGCGGCTTTTTTCGTTTTTATCCGTGATGATGGCCGTTGTGGTCGCAGGACTCCGGGATATAATCTGCCTCTTTGGAAAAATCCAGCGTTTTCGGCGCATATGTCCGGAGTCCGGCCAGAAACGCCGCATAATCGGCCCGGTCCGTGGGGACGAGCACCATCTGTTCCCGCCCAAGCAGGCGGTCCGCCGCCGTGAAGCAGAGCGCATCGGCGCGCCCGCATTTCGTCAGTACGTTGTGCATCAGGCACACGTCCAGAATCTGCGCAATTTCAAAATAAATGACCGTGCGGGAACAGAAAATTTCAATTGCCGCCTCCACGCCGTCCTCCGGCGGCAGGACGCGGATGGTGTCCTCGGGAATCAGAATATAGCGGTTCATTCAAACAGCCTCATTTCAGATAGATTCTTGCGCCACCCGTGTAGGGCTGCACCGTGCCGACACGCTGCGCGCTGGGGACTGCCGGTTTCAGGGCTTCGAACAGCGCGTCCGCGTCCTCCGGGTCGCAGGCGATGAGCAGGCCGCCCGCCGTCTGCGGGTCGTAGAGCACGTCCTGCACGGCAAGCTCCGTGTCTCCCGCGTCGACCATCGGCTCGGCAAATGTGCGGTTGCGGTACATACCGGCAGGCAGGATACCCATGCGTGCAAAGTCCAGCGCTTCGCCGATCAGGTCAATTGCGGCCGTGTCGATTTCCAGCTGCACATCGCTGCCAGTCGCCATCTCGGACGCGTGGCCGAGGAAGGAGAAACCGGTCACGTCCGTGCAGGCGTGGACGCGGTACTGCACCATCACGTCGCGGGCAGACTTATTGAGCGTCGTCATCAGGCGGATGGCCAGCGCCTTGCCGTCCTCGGACAGAAGATCAGCCTTTTCCGCCGTCGTGAGAATGCCGATGCCAAGCGGCTTTGTAAAAAACAGCACGTCGCCGGGCTTCGCGCCGGAGTTCGTGAGGACTTTGTCCGGGTGGACAAAGCCGGTCACGGCCAGCCCGTATTTCGGCTCGTCGTCATAGATCGAGTGGCCGCCGGTGATAAGCGCGCCCGCCTCATAGACCTTGTCATAGCCGCCGCGCAGAATGTCATGCACGGCTTCCTTCGGCATGGACTCCGGCACGGCCATGATGTTGAGGCAGAGCTTCGGCTCGCCGCCCATGGCGTACACGTCGGACAACGCATTCGTCGCGGCGATCTGGCCGAAGGTATACGGGTCGTCCGCGATGGGCGGGAAGAAATCGACCGTCTGCACGAGCGCAAGCTCGTCCGACACCTTATAGACCGACGCATCGTCGCTCTTGTCGAATCCGACGAGCAGATTTTCGTCCTGCCGCACACGGATATCGCCCAGCAGCTGCGCGAGAATGCCCGCGCCGACCTTCGCACCGCACCCGGCGCATTTTGCAAGCTTTGTCAGCTTGATCTCGTCCTTCATGGTTATACCCCCAGTGCATTTTTCCCCGTCGCGGCGTTCAGAACGCCGGTGTATTCCAGAATTGCCTGCAAAACGCCGCCGCCGATGGCGATGGCCTTGTCCGAGGCGGTCTGACAGTAGGAAATTTCCCCGCGCGGGTCAACGTCGCCGGACTTCATGCCCTTGAACACAGGCGTCCCGTCGGCCAGCATCCCGCGGACGACGCCGGAGATCGTGCAGATCATCGGCTTGCCGTTCACCTCGCCCGCGACATCGCCTGCCTGCACCATCGCGCCGATATCCAGCAGCTGATGGAACATGCCGTCGTCCGGGGCGCGCAGCACACGCTCACCGGTAAAGCCGCCGATGAGGCCGGGAATGTTCGTGTTCGGGATGGGTTCGCCCTCGCGGATGACGCGGCCCAGCGTGTGGCCGCGCATCGTTTCAATGACCGCGTGGCAGTCCCGCCCGGCGCAGAAGCCGGGGCCGACGCCGATGACCAGCGGCGCGTCCGTGATCTGCGTGCCGAGGTTTTTCTTGGCAAGGATCGCGTCGACCACCACGTCCGGCTTCAGCCACGCGCGGCACTCTGCCTTCGGATCGGCCAGAACCGGGATGCAGCCCTCGGCCAGAATGCAGCGCACGTCTTCCATGCTTGCGGCAAGCTCTGCCGTCACGTCCTCCACCTGATAGCTTCCGTATAAGATCGCCTGTGAAAAGCAGACCGTCCGGCGAATGGCCGTCGGCTGCAGCAGGTCTGTCATCACGACGCACAGATGCGACCGGAAAAGCCTGAGCGCAATGCCCGTCGCCAGATCGCCCGCACCTCGGATCAGCACAAGCATTCGATCCACCCCTTTTGTAATGCCGCCATGCACACCGGGCAGGAAAGTCCGGCGGCCAGCGCTCTTGCTGTCTGCCGCTCCGGCTCGTTCTCGGCCTGATTGACCAGAACGCGCGTATGCAGCGCTTCCAGATTCAAAAATTTCGCCCAAAGCTCCGGCGTTACGACCGTCTCCTCGCTTACGCCGAGCGCCTGCGCGGCGATCGGTGCGCGGTGGACGCTTTCGCGCATCGGTCTGCCGAAGCCGGATGCGCCCACGACCAGAATGGTCTGATTCGCCTCCGGCGGGATGACCGGCTCGTGCGGGGCATGGGCCTTGAGCGGCAGGCGCTTGGAGCCGTCGGCCTCGACGATCACGTAGCTGGCAAGCGCGCAGAGCGTGCAGAACGGCAGCTCCGGCGCGGAGTATTTTCCGCTTTCTGAAGCAGAGCCCACGCAGACGCAGCGCGTGCGCGCCAATTCTGCCGCTATCTCCGCCTCAGACGTCGAAACGAGGCACGGCATATTCTGTTCGGGATAGATATGCGTCGTCGTACACACGATCACGCGGGCCTGCGCAGACAGTTCTTCCGCGAGGCATTCCATGAGCGTCGTCTTTCCGCCGCCGCCGATGATCGCGGTCACGCCGGGCCGCACGTCCAGTGCCTTTGCCAGCTCCACAGGACATTCCTCCTCTATAGCGTCAGCTGACACTGTTATATAAGCATAGCATTCGCGCGCTTCCGCGTCAAGAATATCGGAATATTGTTGACAATGGCGAATACAGCGTGGTAAAATTTTGACATGGAACAAACCTTCAGACCCGTCCTGACCATTCGGATCTTCGGCGAAGAGAAGTGCTTCGGTCCCGGCGTGGCAGTTCTGCTGCGCAAGGTACGCGAGCTGCACTCTCTGCGCGCGGCAGCCATGTCCATCGGCATGGCGTACTCGAAGGCATGGACGATCCTCAAAAACGCGCAGCAGTCGCTGGGCTTCAAGCTGCTCGATTCCACAACCGGAGGAAAACACGGAGGAGGTGCTCGGCTGACCCCGGAGGGCGAAACCCTGCTTGACGCTTACGACTGCTACTGTGCAAGGCTCCGCACATACGCGCAGAAGCTGTTCAGCGAAACCTTTGACGGCATTCTGCCGCTCTGACGATTCTGATTAGGAGGTCATCTTTTGAACATTCAGTATATCCATCCCGCCGACCAGCTTGTCATGTTCATGCAGCGCATCTATGACAAGGGCCTGACCACCATGTCCGGCGGCAATCTTTCCATCCGCGACACCCAGGGCAACATCTGGATCACCCCTGCCGGGATCGACAAGGGGACGCTGACCCGCAAGGATATCATCTGCGTCCGCCCGGACGGAAGCTGCGAGGGACCACACAAGCCCTCGTCCGAGCTGCCGTTCCACGAATCGGTCTACCGTATGCGCCCGGATCTGAACGCCGTGCTGCATGCGCACCCGCCCGCGCTCGTGGCGTTCTCCATCGTCCGCAAGCTGCCCGATCTTGATCTGATCCCGTCCGTGCGCCATATCTGTGAGCAGATGAAGATCGCGACCTACGCCGTTCCCGGCAGCGAGGCGCTGGGCGTGGAGATCGGCAAGGTCTTTTCGCAGGGCTGCGATACGGCGCTGCTGGAAAACCACGGCGTTTGCATCGGCGCGCCGGATATGTTCACGGCGTTCCAGCGCTTTGAAACGCTCAACTATACCGCGACGCTTGAGGTGCTGGCCAGCAAGCTCGGCAAGATCCATTCCCTGCCCGAGAACGCCTACCACATGAGCGAGACGAACGAGCATACCAAGCTGGATGATTTCATCCCCCGTTCGCATACCTCGGAGGAGCTGGCCGCCCGGCGCGACATGATCACGCTCATCCACCGCTCGTATAAAATGGGCCTGTTCACCGCCACACACGGCACGTATTCCGTCCGCCTGTCCGACGGCAGCTTCCTCATTACACCCTTCGGCTTCGACCGTGCGTATCTGGAGGAGGATGATCTTGTCCGCGTCAAGGGCGGCATGAAGGAACTCGGCAAGACGCCGTCCCGCGCCGTGCTGCTGCACCAGAAAATCTATGAGCAGCATCCCGATGTGGGCGCGATCCTGCTGGCCCATCCGGTCCACGCCATGGCTTTTGCCGTGACCGATGCAGCGTTCGATGCACGCACCATCCCGGAAAGCTATATCCTCCTCCGCGACGTCAAAACGCTGCCGTATGAGGAGATCTACCGGGAGCCGGATAAAATGGCGGCGGAGTTTGACGTATCTCACCCGGTCGCCATCGTGGAAAACGACTGCGTGATCGTCACCGGCAATTCGCTCCTGCAGGCATTCGACCGGCTTGAGGTCATGGAGCTGACCGCCAACTCCATTCTCGATTCCCAGAGCCTCGGCAGCATCGTCCACATCAGCGAGGCAGAGATCGCCGAACTCAAAACCGCGTTCCATCTGGAGGGCTGACAAGTCGCCCTAGGGTGTATCTGAAAACTCATGATGTGACCGGCAGCGAGGGATTTTTGCGTTGCGCAAGACATTTTTTCGCAGGAATACTGACGTATTTCAAGGAAAAATGACGCGGCGCACCGCAAAAAGGCCCGCTGTCCGGGTGCGTTGGGAGTTTTCAGATACACCCTAGTATGTGAACCGTTTTCGTGTGGACAGGGCCAAACGGCTGTTGGCAGACCCGCAGTCGCAGGTCAAGCTCGTCGCGCAGCAGGTAGGCTTTGAGAATGTCAACACGTTTATCCGCGTATTTAAGAGCTTTGAGGGCATTTCGCCCGGCGTTTACAAGGAAACGCTTCTGAAAAAGGAGCTGGATGCCGATCCCCGCTGAGACCGATGTATTTTGAGATCCGGCGGCTGGGCCGCGTTCGGGCAGATACAGAAAAGGAGTACACCACATGACACTTTGGAGCGAACAGATCTCTTCCCTTTATAAGATCCGGAGCGTTTCCGACCTGCCGGAGCAGGAGCTTTCCCGGCAGACGGTCCTTCGTGGTGAGCATTTTTCCTATCAGATCGTCCTGCGGGCAGACTGCAATGTTTTCTGCCGCTTTTCGGCAAGGGCTTTCGGCCCGGACGGCGCGGAAAACGAAGCACTGACCGCCGCGCTCCGGCTCTACCGGCTGCGCCCGGCGGCAATGGACTACCCGGTCTATCCCGATCACGACGAAGACATCCTGACAGATGAGCCGGGGCTTATGCCGGATATTCTCGAGCCGCTGGAGGAAAGCGGCGGCATGCTGCGCCTGTCCGACCGGCCCGCGTCCGTCCTGCTTTCGCTGGATACGCCGCTGGATGCCGCGCCCGGCGACTATGAGATCCGCGCGGAGCGTGTCTATTTTGAGCCGGGAACGCCGGAGATCTTGCATACGGAGACATCGGTGCTGACCCTGCACATCCTCAGCGCCGCGCTTCCAGCGCAGAGCGTGCATTTTACGCAGTGGTTCCATGTGGACAGCATCGCGGAGGCGCATCATGTTCCGGTCTATTCCGAGGCGCATTGGGAGCTGATCGGGAAATATATGCAGATGGCGCGCTATCTCGGCATCGACACGATCTTGACGCCGATGCTCACGCCGTCACTCGATACGCTGATCGGCGGAGAGCGCCTCTGCGTGCAGCTCGTCCAGATCGAAAAGCACGGTGAACGCTATGCTTTCGATTTCTCGCGGGCTGCGCGCTACATCGATCTCGCGCACGAAAACGGCATTCGCCGCTTCGAGATCGCGCACCTCTATTCCCAGTGGGGCATGACCTCCGCGCCGAACATCTACGTCCGTGTGGACGGCAGAGAAGAGCATTTGTTCGGCTGGCATACGCCCGCGCAGAGTGAAGCCTATCAGACGTTTTTGAAGCAGCTGCTTCCGGCCATGCTGGATTTCCTGACAGAAAAGGGCGTGCTGGAGGATTCCTTCTTCCACATCTCCGACGAGCCGGGGCTGGACCATCTGGAGACCTACCATGCACTCTGGCGCTTTGTAAAGCCGATGCTGCGCGGACGGCCAATCATGGACGCCATCTCCAACGTTGATTTTTACAAGCACGGACTGATCGACATTCCGGTCAGTGCGACCGACCACATCGAGCCGTTCCTGCGGGAGCCGGTCGAAAACCAGTGGGCCTATTACTGCTGCGGTGAGTACAAAGCCGTCGGCAACCGCTTCCTTGCCTTTCCGGAGTACCGAAACCGCATTCTCGGCGTCCAGCTCTTCAAGTTCGACATCAAGGGCTTCCTGCAATGGGGCTATAATTTCTACCACGCTGACCGTTCCATGTATGTGATCGATCCTTATCTGACAAGCTCCGGCGACGGTATGGTGCCGTCCGGCGACCCGTTCTCGGTCTACCCCGGAAAGGACGGGCCGGTCGCGTCGCTGCGCGCGCTTAATTTCAAGGACGCGCTTCAGGATGTGGATATCCTGAAAGCGCTGGCGCAGCGCACCTCGCATGAGCATGTCGTGGAATTGATTGAGAAGCTGGCAGGCATGGAGATCCGCTTCGACAAGTATCCCAGAAATTATGAATTCATTCCGGCGCTTATGGACGCCGTCCGGCTAGAGCTGGAGGCAGGTACCTGCTGATATCGGAATACAACTGCATATGCAAGAGCAGCCCGGGAGGAACCGTTTGGATCCTCCCGTGCTGTGATTTATGGACTCTTTTTTCGCGCATTTTCTTCATCCTATCGTCCTGCTAATACTAAAACCTAATTAAACGCTTTAATAATCCAATCGCGTCCGGTAATGCTGAAAATGGTATTAGGGGTAAGCGAGCAAATGGTATCGCAGAGACGATCAACGACTTTCTCCAAGGTTGCAAAAACCTCGTTTCGAAAGCCGCGTTTTCGTATCTCCTTCCAGATCTGCTCTATCGGATTCATCTCTGGTGTGTATGGAGGGATATGGAAAAGTACAATATTCTCAGGCACTTCCAGTGTTCCTGATTTGTGCCATGCAGCTCCATCGCAGCACATCAGAATGGTATCCTGCGGAAATTGTTTGGATAATTCCCGCAGAAACAGATTCATACACGCAGTATTGCAATAGGGCATGACAAGAAAACAGGATTCCCCAGTCAGCGGCTCGACCGCACCATAGGCATACCGGTATTCCCGAATATGGTGACATGGAACGCTGGGTCGGATGCCTTTTTCGCACCAGCAGTACTTGGGATGGTTGATGCGGCCGAAGCCTGCCTCATCCTGGAACATAAGGCGCACTTTTCCACAGCCCCTGTGGAGATTTTTCAGTTCGCCGATGGTGGTTTTAATTTTTTTGAGGTCTCAATGACCTCCTCGCTTGCCTTTTTAGGGTGCCTACTGCGGGGCATGACCTTTCTCCAGCCATGTCGGTGCAGAACGTAGTAAATCTGACTGGTGCCAATAGAGTGGCCTACCGCCTGTTGGTATGCCGTCTCAATTTCGCTGATTTCCACAAGCTCACCTTTCTCGGCCCTGGCCTTAAAAGGGGCAAGTATCGCAGCTTCTTCCTCAAAGCTCATATTACGGTGATTACCGCCATAATGATTCCCGGAGATTGCTTCCAGTCCATGATCCCGATATTTCGCCACCAGTTGGCTCACATAGGCTGCATGGAAGCCCGTTGCCTGCGAAACCTCACTGAGTTCCATACCCTCTGCTCGCAGTTCAAGTGCTTTCAATCTTGCATCCGCACGTTTGTCCTTTGTCTCTCTGCGTGCTGCCTTTATTGCGGCCATTTCCTCATTGCTGAATTTATAGTTCGATGCCATTATTCATCACCCAGATACAGTATAGCATTTCTGGTAAGACGGTTAAAGTGTTTTACTAGGGTGTATCTGAAAACTCATGATGTGACCGGCAGCGAGGGATTTTTGCGTTGCGCAAGACATTTTTTCGCAGGAATACTGACGTATTTCAAGGAAAAATGACGCGGCGCACCGCAAAAAGGCCCGCTGTCCGGGTGCGTTGGGAGTTTTCAGATACACCCTAGATTTTAGTCTCAAAATGCTCTTTTGAGACAGCCCCACTTTTCTTGTACTTGTTCATGCGCAGGCAGCTCTGCCATGTCGCGGGTTCGGCAGCATCACGCCCGGCAGCGGATTTTATGGCGCTTATTCCCCAAACAGGTATTTTTTCAGCGCCTGCAGCAGCTCCAGAGAACGGAACTTGACCGTGTACGCGCCGTTTGCGCGGGTCATGAGGCCGATCTCGGCGTCTGAGAAGCCGCCTGCCGCGGCTGCGTCGGCGAAGCCGTCCGTTGTGGCCGGGACGCAGAGGGAGGGGAAGATCACACACCACCAGTTGCGCCCCGCGCCCTCCCCGATGGTCACGCGCAGCGACTGATACACGCCGGACGGCAGCGAAAACGTGTCATAGTCGCGCGTTGGGAACAGCTCGCGGCGGAAGCTGACGCAGGCGGTGTCCCCGCTCCCCTGCCGCCGCAGCTCCGCGTTTGCCGCGGCCTCGAGCGCGGGAAGGTCTGTCAGGATCGCCTGCTTCGCGTCGGACGCGCCGGAAAGCGCGCGCTGCGCTTCACGCAGCACCGCGTTGCGCACGCAGAGCTTCACGGCCTGATCCGCGTCGGAGTCGGAATTTGCCACGACGTGCAGGCGGATGATCTTTTCCGCCATGCGCTGGCTCTGCGCCTGCAAAGCGGCGCAGGCCGTCACGGTAAGTACGCTGATGCCCAACAACACAAGAGAAATGATCCGTTTTTTCATAAAAAACACCGTCCAAACTGCTTTTTACAGACAGTTTAGACGGTATTTTATTGATTTATACGGTCTTTGCCAGGAAAATCTGACTGTATTTGTCCTTGAGCATCGTGCAGGCGACGGTCGCGTATTCAAACGAATCGTAGATGCCGAACACGGCGGAGCCGGAGCCGGTCATCTGCGCACCGTACGCGCCGTAGGTGTACATCATGGAGCGGATATAATTGATGTCGAAATGCTTCTGCATGACGACAGGCTCAAACACGTTGCACAGGCTGCCGCCGATGCCGAGCAGATCGCCCTTCTGGAGGTTCAGCTGCATGACCTTCTGATCCGGACGCTTTTCGATGAACGTCTCGTCGAGCGCCTGATACAGCTCCGGCGTGGAGACGGAGAAATCCGGCTTGCAGATCACGACGAAGAACTCCGGCGCGGGCGGGAGCCGCGTCAGCAGCTCGCCCTTCCCTTCGACCAGCGCCGTGCCGCCCATGACGCAGAACGGCACGTCGGAGCCGACCTGCGCGCCAAGCTCGCAGAGCGCGGGAATGGACAGCGGGCTGTCATACGCACGGTTCAGCGCCCGCAGGACGGCCGCCGCGTCGGCGCTGCCGCCGCCGAGACCAGCCTCGAGCGGAATGCGCTTGTTGATGAAGATCTCCAGCCCCTCCGGCTTCTTGCCGATACGGGCATAGAACGCCTCGGCGGCCTTCCACGCAAGATTTTCCCTGTCCTGCGGCAGACCGCAGGTGACAAGCTCCGGTTCGGTATTTTCGTCCGCGTCCGGCGGAAGGACCTCGCGGTAGCAGTGGATCTGCCAGCCCTCGCAGCCGACCGTGACGTGCACATCGTCGTGCAGGGAAACGGTCTGCATAATGGAGCGGAGATTATGATAGCCGTCCTCGCGCTTATCCAGAACGTCCAGCGTTAGATTGACCTTGGCAAATGCGCCCTCGGTAAGCTCCTTCATTACGCCTTGATCTTTCTGCCTTCCAGATAGTAGCGCTTCTCGCGGCTGTGGCCCATGGAGAAGGTCTTTCTCGGCAGAACGCCGTCGGCGATGACGCCGCGGAACAGCTGGCTCTTTTCCATGGCGGGCAGCAGGAAGCCGATGGCATTTTCCTGCTTTGCAAAGCCGATGAGCGCATCGTCGTCATGGATATAGTCGATCTCGCCCGCATTTTCCTTCAGATAATCGTCGAGGAAGTGCTGCAGGATGCCGACGGCCAGCTCACCCTTGTTCTTATCGAGGACGATGGTGCCGGACTCTTCGCCCGCGTACCATTTAACCGGGAAGCCTTCGGCACCTGCGCAGGCCGCTTCGAGCGCTGCAAGCAGCTTCTTCGGCTCGGTCTTGAAGATGACGCGGTGGATAGGCTCGAAGACCTGCGCCGGGTCGTGGATGTTTTCCAGCTCGACGAGCGCATAGCGTGCCGGATGATTCGAAAGATCGGCGCCGGGGTTGTTCTTTTTCAGCTCTTCGTAGCAGCTCTTCGCAGTAGCCAGAGAGTGGTTGCCGTCGCCGACGGCGAAGACCATCGGGGTGCCCTTGAGGCCGGTGTACTTCTCGCCAACGGTGGCGGTGTACTCAGTCAGCGCCTTATTGAACTCGTCAACGTCCTTGCCCTCGACGAGCCAGCCGGTGATGTGGCCGCCGTCTTCCATGAGATCGAAATCATAGATCTTCTTGAGAGAATCCTTCTTCGCGGCGATCGGCTCGATGAGCTTCTTGTCGTGGTCGTCGCAGAGCATGAGCACGTGCGGCAGCTCGATGGGCGCGTCGCGGCGGACACGCTGACGCGGCGGAATGCGCTCCGGCACGGTGCGCTCGGTGGCGCGGATGGCACTGGTCGCGCCGGGGGTGTAGTCATACGCGTCGAGGTCGACCATGCCGACAAGGCCCTCGCGGATGGAGCCGTTTTCGAGCGTGCGCTCGACATAGACGAAGCTGTTGGGATAGACCGTGAACACGCCGTCTTCCATGTACTTTTTCATGGTGGCGTTGATCTCGGCGGTGTGCTCCGCTTCCTTCTCGGTGCCAAGCTCGGCTTCGGGGAGGATGAGGTTGATGGTGGACACAGCGCCCTCGGCGTTCTTGCGCACGCGGTCCCAGTACGCCTGATCGGACGTGAACTGGTCGCAGGCAATGACCGCCCACTTTTCCATATGGTCTGTTTTGGGCATCAGGATATCAGCGGGTAAAAATGCGTTCATCTTGAATCACCTTTCACATTAAATTTTCATATCAATCAGGCCATAGCGGCCTTGATTCCATTGAGAAGTTCGTTGTAAGTCTCAAACGCGGGCAACTGGGGGTAATCGGCCTTGATCCTGTCCGTTGAGCGGAAGAGGAAGCCGGCCTTGCTGGCCAGAATCATTTCCAGATCGTTGTAGCTGTCGCCGGAAGCGATGGTCTCAAATCCCATGGACTGCAGCGCCCGGACGGTCGTAAGCTTGGAATGCGCGCAGCGCATTTTGATGCCGCAGAGCATCCCGTCCCTGTCGACCTCGAGCGAATTGCAGAAGATCGTCGGCCAGCCGAGCTTTTTCATGAGCGGCTGCGCAAATTCTTCAAATGTGTCGCTGACGATGATGGCCTGCGTCTGCGCGCGCAGCTCGTCCAGAAAGTCCTTTGCGCCGGGCAGCGGGTCGATCTGCGCGATCACGTCCTGAATCTGCTTCAGGCCCAGCCCGTGCTCGCGCAGGATGTCCATGCGCCAGCGCATGAGCTTGTCATAATCCGGCTCGTCGCGCGTGGTGCGGCGCAGCTCCGGGATGCCGCTGACCTCGGAGAATGCGATCCATATCTCGGGCACCAGAACGCCCTCAAGATCCAGGCAGGTAATATACATCGGTATGTCCCTCTGCTGAAAAAATTTTTGGAAGCCTAAAAAAATAAAAGGCTCTATGTTCATTATACAAAATCCTGCCGTAAAAGCAACAGGTATTTCAAGTTTTTTGCCGAGGACGTATGAAGCGGCCGATCCGTGCCATACTATCTTTGATTCTAAAATCAAGGAGATGGACGTATGGACACACTTTGTCTGATCCTCGCCATTATCGGCGCTGTCAACTGGGGGCTTGTGGGCTTTGCGCGGTTCGATCTGGTCGCGTGGATCTTCGGCGGGCAGACCGCAGGCGTCAGCCGCGTGATCTACGCGATTGTAGGCATCGCGGGGCTCTGGTGCATCACGATGCTCTTCCGGAAGCGCAGCCGCCCGGAGGCATAAGCCTTCATGTATGCGTATCACACCACGAAAATCCGCAGCTGCTGATGCATGAAGCGCTTGCGCATCCTTTCCGGCTGCCCCGCAGGGGCGCAGAGCTGGCACATTTCTTAATTTGCTATGCTTTTGCATAGCAAAAATACCGGACGCTGGAGACTCCTGCGTCCGGTATTTTCAGGTACGGGGGTAGCGGCAGCGTGTCCGTGTTTTTCAGGCTTCCTCTGCCAGCTTTTCCCTGGCCTTTTTCAGCGCGTTCGCAAGCTGGTCAGGACAGGAGGTTTCTTTCATGCCGCAGTGGATGCCGTCGAGGCGTTCGATCACGGTGTCGATGTCCATACCCTCGACGAGCTTGGAAATGCCCTGCAGGTTGCCGTTGCAGCCGCCGATGAATTCAATATTCTTGACGGTCTTTCCGTCCACGTCAAATAAAATTTCCTGCGAGCAGGTGCCTTTGGTTCTGTAAGTAAAATGCATCTTGGTTTCTCCTTTTGTTCAATCAAATCGCAAAGCGATGAGTTTACATAACGATTTCTCCGTCCCGGATGCGGAGCACCTTGGTGAAGCTGTCCAAAAACTCCGGGGAATAATTGTGCATGGCGACGATCAGGATCTCGCAGGGCAGCTGCGCGATCTGCTTTTCCAGCTCGACGCGTGTTTTTTCGTCAAGGCCAGCCGCCGGTTCGTCCAGCATGACAAGGCTTCCCTTGCGCCAGAGCGTCCGGGCCAGGTCGAGCCTGCGCTCTTCGCCGCCGGAAAGGGCGTGCTCCTCGCCGCCGATCTGCGTGTCCATGGACGCGCCGCGCTCGGCATACCATTTGGAAAGTCCGGCATCCGCAAGCGTCTTTGTCAGCGCCTCGTCCTGCTGCGCCGTACCGGAGAACATGGTGAGATTGTCGCGGATGGAGGCGCTGTAGACAAAGGTTTTCTGGGATAACAGCGTAACCTGTCTGCGGAAATCCTCATAGCGGTAATCGCGGCAGGGGCGGCCATTGATCGCGTACTCCCCTTCTGCGGCGTACATGGAGGCCAGCACCTTCAGAAGCGTCGACTTTCCCGCCCCGCTCTCGCCGAGCAGCGCGACGCGGTCGCCCTTCCGGAGCGTCAGATCAACATGCTTTAAAATCTCACGATCATCCCTGCGGCAGGAGATATCGTTCAGTGTGACCGTCTTGATCTGCGTCAGCGGTTCACTTCCCCAGCTGTCCGCCTCGTCCGTCGGCGCGTCCAGAAATGCGAGGACGCGCTTGCAGACCGCCGAGGCGGCGATGGTCGAGGAATAGCGTTCGCTGATGATCTGCACCGGCCCGGCAACGAAATTCATGAGGCCTGCAAAGGTAATGAGCGCCGGGAGCGTGATGACGCCGCGCGTGACGAAGAACAGTCCGAGCACCCACGTGCCGAGCACGACGAGATTGCCGCAGCCGTAGGCTCCCGCGTATAAAATTCTGCGGATGCGGCGGGAGCGGAGCTTTTTCCGATAAAGGGTTTCGTTTGCCTCGTCATGGGCATGGTTGATGCCGGAGAAAGCGTTGAAAATTTTCAGCTGAAAGAAGCCGGAGAAGATCTGTGTGATCGCCGTCAGATAGCGGGCTTTTGCCTGCTGCTCGTTCTCCTGATGCGCCTGCAGGCGCTTTTCCGTCAGCTTCGGGAACGCCGCCGTCAGCACACTGACGGCGATCATGATCAAGGTCATGACCGGCTGGATGGCGATAGCAGAGGCGACCGCCAGCAGGAAGCAGCAGATCTGAAAATAAATTTCGCCCAGAGACGTAACATAATCCTGCTGGATGGTATCGACGTCGTTCTGCACGATGGACAGGCAGGCGCCGTCGTCCTTCTCGCTTTTTTCCATATAGCTGAGCGCTTCGATCTTCCGCACAGCGTCGGCGCGGAGGTCGCGGCCAACGCGCTGGGCGACGATATCGCGTGAATAGTCCAGCAGGAAAGCAAAAAATGTCTCAATGCAGAGGTAAAACAGCGTCACGAGCGCGATCTTCCACACGCGCGAGAGGTCGCCCTCCATGGCGCTGTCGGCAAACGTGCCAAGCAAAAAGGACATGAACACAGACGAACCGGCCGCCAGAAGGTTGGACACAAGGAACAGCGCAACAGATGAGCGGTTTTTGCGGTAATAGCGCTTCATGGCGGCCTCCTTTTCGGTTTAGTAATACTTGATCTCCGAGCGGTGCGCCTCCAGCAGATTGTCCAGGTATTGCTCGACATATTTCGTCATCTGCTCCGGCGGGTTCACCTTTGTAAATTCCAGTCCATGCTGCGCGCAGTATTCCTGCCCGAGCGTATCGCGCAGTCTCTGCCGCAGCATCCTGCGGGGAAGCTGCTCCGCGACCATATCGAAATACTGTTCGGTGGTGATCCCCATTTTTGTGCACCACTCCTCGATATAGCTTCGCACTTCCTCGTATTCTTCGTAGTTTTTCCGCTGTCCAGCCATCTCTGCGTCCACCTCTTCCTGTGTGACGGAAAGGCCGCGCTGCTCCGCCTCATCGAGCATGATGAGGTTCAGCAGGATCTGATCCAGTGCGTCCGCGTCGCTGACGGTTTTGTCTCCTGTGACGTTGATCTGGTTTTCCTTTTCATACGCGACTTCGCTCTGCAAAATCTGCGTATTCTTGTAGGTCGCAACAACCGGGTCGTCCGACGTCTGCTTCTGACAGGCTGTCAGGAAAAGCAGAAGAAAACACAGCACAGGTATCATTCGTGATTTCATGGCGCTCTCCTTTCGTCATTCGGTCAGGTCGCACAGGGTTGCGTTTACATAATCCGCGAGGCGCATGGGGTCGAGCAGTACCTGGCAGCCGCGGCAGCCGGCGGAAACGCCGATCTCGTTATAGAGCTGGGCCGTCTCGTCGATGTAGGTCGGGAACGGCTTTTTCATGCCGATGGGGCTGCATCCGCCGCGGATATAGCCGGTCGTGGCCAGCAGGTCTTTGACATGAATGAGCTCGATTTTCTTGTCGTGGGCCGCCTTGGCCGCTTTTTTCAGGTCCAGCTCACAGCAGACCGGGATGCAGAACACGGCATAGCCGCCGCGCTCGCCCTTCGCAACGAGCGTTTTGAAGATCTGCTCCGGCGGCATGCCGATCCCCTCTGCTGCGTGCATCCCGTTCAGGTCGTTCTCGTCAACCTCATATTCTGCTGCGCGGTATGGAATTTTCGCCGCGTCGAGCAGGCGCATCACGTTGGTTTTTGTCATTTGGAAGCACCTCTTTCAGGGCCATTATACCTGATTTCCGCGTTTCTGGCAAGGAGCAAAACGCGCGCGCATGATTTGTGAAAATGCGTTTAAACTATCTGTACCTCTCAAAGATCATCTGTAGGGGCCGATGCCTACATCGGCCCGGAAGAATACACCATTTTTACGGTAATCTTCGGCGAATTCGCAACTTCCCAGCGGGCCGCTGTGGGCATCGGCCCCTACATTGAAAAAGGCAAGCGCTTGCGGATTCGCCCTGAATTTCCGAAAAATCTCTGCCTGCTGCTCGGGCCGACAGAGTCGTCGGCCCCTACGGGATAGCTAATCTTACACAGACAGGAGCACATGAATATGGGTGAAGCAAAGAAGGAAGAACAGGCGCGGCAGGAGTTGATCGACCTCGGTGCCTCAACGACAAAGACGGCGCGGGGGACGATCTACACGCTGACGATCATTGGACAGATCGAGGGCCATCAGGCGCTGCCGGAGAACATCAAGACGACAAAATATGAGCACGTCATTCCCCTGCTCGCAGCCGTGGAGGAAAGCGAGGAAATTGACGGGCTGCTGCTGCTTCTCAACACAGTCGGCGGGGATATCGAGGCGGGGCTTGCCATTGCGGAGCTGATCGCGGGGATGAAGAAACCCACCGTCTCTCTGGTGCTGGGCGGCGGGCATTCCATCGGCATTCCGCTGGCGGTGTCGGCCAAGAAAAGCCTCATCGTCCCGACGGCCAGCATGACCGTCCATCCGGTGCGCATGACGGGGCTTGTAGTCGGCGCGCCGCAGACGTATCAGTATTTCAATCAGATCCAGGAGCAGATCGTAAATTTCGTGACAAAGAATTCGCATATCTCCCGCGAGGACTTCCTGCGCTATATGATGGCGACAGATGAGATCGCAACGGACGTCGGTACGGTATTATACGGCGAAGAGGCCGTTTCCTCGGGGTTAATGGACGCAATCGGCTCCCTTTCCGACGCGCTGAGCCTGCTGCACCGTCAAATTGAACGGCGCAGGAAGCGTGAGAAATCCCATAATCAGTAATTCTTGCGAATTGACAGCGGCAATGTGCTGTGCTAAAATGCGGTCGGTGCGAGCGGTGGAGTCTGTCATAGGCGCCGGGAGGCGTTCTATTCGCATCGGAGCGTGTATAGCTTTCGGCAGAACCATGACCATGGTTCTGCCGTCCTGTTTTATAGGGGGAATTTCATATGAGAAAAACGAAGATCGTCTGTACCATCGGCCCGGCCAGCAGCTCGGAGGAGGTATTTGCGGAAATGTGCCGGGCGGGGCTCAACGTCGCGCGGCTGAACTTTTCGCACGGGACGCATGAGGAGCACCAGCAGAAATTTGATATGATCCGCAAGGTGCGGCGCGAGCTGGAGCTGCCCATCGCCATCATGCTCGACACCAAGGGGCCGGAATACCGCATCCGCACGTTCAAAAATAAGAAGATCACGCTGAAGGACGGCGATCCGTTCACCTTCACGACGCGTCAGGTCGACGGCGACGAGACGATCGTTTCCGTCAGCTATGCAGGACTGGCAAACGATCTTTCCGTGGGCGATACGGTGCTGGTCAACAACGGACTGGTCATTTTTGAGGTGGAAGGTATTGAAGGAACGGAAATTCACTGCCGCGTCGTGACGGGCGGCGAGCTTTCGGACTGCAAGAGTATGTCGTTCCCGCACAAGGTACTCGAACAGGTCTATCTGAGCGAGCAGGACAAGGATGATCTGCTGTTCGGTATTCAGAACGGCATTGATTTTGTCGCGGCATCGTTTGTCTCGCGGAAGCAGGACGTGCTGGACGTGCGGCGGTTTCTGGACGAGCACGGCGGCAGGGACGTGGAGATCATCGCCAAGATCGAGAACCAGACCGGCATTGACAACGTGGAAGAGATCTGTCAGGCGTGCTCCGGCATTATGATCGGCCGGGGCGATCTGGGCGTGGAGGTTCCGTTTGCGGAGCTGCCTGCGATCCAGAAGTATCTCATTACCAAGTGCCGTCTGCTCGGCAAGCGCGTCATTACGGCCACGGAAATGCTCGAATCCATGATCCACAATCCGCGCCCGACGCGGGCGGAGATTTCCGACGTTGCCAACGCGGTCTATGACGGCACGAGCGCCGTCATGCTCTCCGGTGAGTCGGCGGCGGGCAAATATCCGGTCAGAACCGTGCAGACCATGGCCGAGATCGTGGAGGAAACGGAAAAGCATATCGACTATGAGCCGCTGTTCCGCGCCGAGGCGTTCCAGATCAAGAACATGGTCGACGCGATCTCGCACGCAACGTGCTGCATGGCCTGCGACATCCACGCGAAGGCCATCGTCGTCAGCTCGCTTTCCGGCGCGACGGTGCGGATGGTCTCGCGCTTCCGCGTGCCAGTGGACATCATCGGCATGGCGACAAACGAGCGTGTGTGGTACCGTCTGGCACTCTCGTGGGGCGTGCAGCCGGTTCTGTGCGAGGAAACGTTTACATCGACGGACGTGCTGTTCTATAACGCGCTGCGCGCGGCAAAGAAGGCCATGCACCTGCAGCCGGGCGACAACGTCGTCATGACTGGCGGCAACACCACCGGCACGTCTGGAAATACGAATCTGATCAAGGTCGAGACGATCTGAAGCGAGCCTGAGTTCAGTCGATGGTTCACTGAAGGCTCCCCTTGTCGTGCCCCACACGATAAGGGGAGCCTTGGGTGCTCCTGATTCAAACAGCCGGACGCGGGAAAATCCTGCGTCCGGCTGTGTTGTTCCTGCTATTATTTAATGTTGCAGCGCACGATGCACTGGTAGGTGACGCCGTTGTAGGTCGTGGAAACGTAGGCTGTGCCCTTGCCCTCGGCCTTGACGACGCCGGTGCCGTCGACCGAGCAGACGGAAACGTCGCTCGACACCCACAGAAGGCCGGTGATCTTATTGCCGTCTGCGTCGCGCAGGGAGATCTGGAACGTCTCGCCCTTGACGCCCATGGTGACGTCGCTGTTGCTGATGGTGCACTCGCCTTCGCCGCTCCTGTCCTCAAAATTGCAGCGGACGATACAGGTCAGCTCACTGTCGTCGACGGCGGCTTTTACCGTCGCCGTACCCTTGCCCTTTGCGGTCAGGACGCCGTTTTCGGAGACGGTGACGATGGATTCATCACTGCTCTGCCACGTGATCCTTGCGCCGTCCGGCGCGCCGGTCACGGAAAGGGTGTACTGCTCGCCCGCGTTCATGAACGTCAGATCATCCTTGTTCAGCGCCAGCTCTGCCGGGTCGCCCTCCGCCGCTCCGGTTCCGACATAGGCAAAGTCGCAGGTCACGAGACACTGGGCCGTCTGTTCACCGCACTGGGCAGTGATAACGGCGGAGCCTGCGTTCACGGCGATGATCTTGCCCTGCTCGGAGACGGTCGCGACCGTCTCGTCGCTGGACGAGAACGCAACGGGCTCTGTGCAGTCAGCCGGGGTACGCGTGAAGGTGATGTTAAAGAAGCGGCCCGCTTCCTCAAAGGTCACGGTCGGCGCGGAAAGCGTCAGGCTGGTGCAGCTCACGCTTTCCTGCTCCTGCGCAGGTTCGGGCGTCTGGTCGTGCTTCTGGTCCTCCTCGTTCATGTAGCGGTTCTCGTCCGGCTGCGCCGGCTCGGCGGGCTGCTGGACAGTCGCCTGCTCCGGCTCCGGCTGTGCAGGCTCGGCGGGCTGCACGGGCGCTTCGAGCGTCGGCTCACGGTACAGCGGCGACCAGCCGAGGCGGCTGAACGCCAGCAGCGCGCCGCCCAGCACCGCAGCGCCGAGGATCACGCACAGAACGGTCATCATCCACTTGGGGATGGCGTAGACGGCTTCGCCGGGTGCGCTCTGCGCGTCGGACGGCTGGGGCGCGGACGCGGTGCGCAGGCGCTTGCCCGCGTAGCCTCTGGCTGCCTTCGGCGCGCCTGCATCCTGCCGCAGACGTCTGCCCGGCGCGGGACGCTCCGCAGGGGCGCTCTGCGCGGACTTTTCCGGCACGGGGGACGTGCGCTCCGGCTCTGCGGGAGCCGCGGGGCCTTCCGCGGTGCGTCCGCACAGCGGACACTGGCGCAGGCGCGCGTCGTATGCCGTGCCGCAGTATTCACAGGTTTTCAATTCCATAAATGGGCCTCCAACTGTTGTGCTCCGGCCTTTTGGGCATCGGAGCGGTGCGTTTATTCAGACTCAGGAGACAGTATATCACAGATTGTTACAGATTCCAAGTGGATGGGACAAGATATTGTATTGCATTTTTTATGAAAATGACATAGAATAAAGATGTGTTTGTAAAGGAGGCGAACGAATTGCCAGAACTGAACATGATATCGCCGCTGCTGACGAACATGGAGCTCGTCAAATGTGTCAGCGTGCGCGGCGGTACGTCTGTCTATATTGTCAAAAGCACAAAAAGCAATCAGTCCTATTATCTGAAGCACATCTGCATCCCGGAATCGCAGAAGCAGGTCGACGCGCTGATGTTCACCGGCGCGGCCGCCACGGTCGAGGACGCGCAGAATTATTACAAGCAGGTCGCCGCCGATTATCAATCGGAACTCGAGACGCTTGAAAAGCTTTCCGCCAGCCCGAACATCGGCTGCTACCGCAGCTATCAGATCGAGCCGAAGGAGGACGGCGTCGGCTTTGAAATTTATCTGCTGGCCGAATACCGCCAGACGCTCTCCGAGGTGCTTGCCGAAACGCCCATGACGCAGTCGGGCGCGGTCAATCTGGGTCTGGATCTGTGCAGCGCGCTGTGCAGTCTGCGCGAGGCCGGGCTGATCCACCGCAACGTCAAGCCGTCGAACGTGTACTTAAGCAGTTCGGGGCACTATCTGCTGGGCGACCTCGGCATCGCGAAGATCGACGAGCTGAAATACTGCTCGATGCCGGAAAATATGCTCAGCTCCTTCTCTGCGCCGGAGCTGTTCAGCCTGCTTGGGACGATCGAGCCGACGACCGATATCTACTCTGTCGGCATGATCCTCTACCGCATCTACAACGGCAACCACGGCCCGTTCGAGGACGAAAAAACGTCTGCCCGCGCGGCAGACAAGCTGCGCGTGACCGGTCAGCAGCTGCCGGCTCCCATGTACGCAGATTATGAAATGGCGGACATTCTGCTGAAGGCCTGCGCATTCAAGCCCGAGGACCGCTATCAGACCCCGCAGGAGCTGCAGGAGGCGCTGCTGGAATACGGCAAGCGCAACGAGGCGTCCGACGCGCTGATCGTCCCGCCCATCGAGGGCGAGCCGGAGCAGATCGACCCCTCCGCCGAAGAAGAGGTCGAGCCGGTCCAGTTTGCCGACACCGAGCAGATGGCGGACGATTTCAAGGAGAGCTTTTCACCGGACACGGCCATGCTCAACGCCATCATCGACGAGGTCCATCGCGGCGAGGCGGGCCAGAACACCCTTGATCTGGATGAAAATTCGCAGGATGCGTCCGAGGACGATGCGGACAACAGCTCCTCCAGCGAAGACGCTGAGGTGGACGAGCTGAAGATCAATCTGCCCCCGCGCGGACAGCGGCGGAAGAAAAAAGCGTCCGCGCCAAAATGGATCCTGCCGGTCTTCATTGGCGCGGCCGCACTGGCTGCGATTGCGGCAGCGGTATGGTTCTTTGTGATCGTCCCGTCTGTCACGCACGTCAACTCCGTCTCCGTGACGGACATCGGCACGGATTATCTGACCGTTCAGGTCGAATCCGGCGAGGACAGCGGCGCATTTGACGTTACCTGCTCCGACGCCTACGGCAACCAGAGCCGGAAGGCCTTTACGGCGGGCGAAGCCATGACGTTTGATTCGCTCGTGCCGGGCACGCAGTATACGATCGAGGCCGTCCCGCTGGAAGGCAAGAAGATGACGGGCTCCTATTCCGCCACCGCCTCGACCTACGCCGAAACGAAGATCCTGAGCTTCACGGCGACGCCGATCTCCATCACGCAGGCCGAGCTGAACTTCATCCTTCAGGACGGCCCCGACTTCGACAGCTGGACGCTTTCGTATGCGGCGGAGGGCGCCGAGGCCAAGACTGTCACCTTCTCCGGCCATTCGGTCGTGATCAGCGATCTGCAGTCCGGCTCGGAATACACCTTTACGCTGCTTCCCCCCGAAAATACACTGCTGACCGGCGCGACCGCCGCGACGCTTTCGACGGTGCCGACCGTGGATCTGGTGCCCGACAGCGTATCCATCGTGACGTCCAGCTCCTCCGCTCTGCTTACGTGGCAGTATGAGGGCGACGCGCCTGAAAAGTGGGTCGTCACCATCACGGACAAGGCCGGCTTCGAGGAAACGAAGGAGGTCACCGTCCCGAACGTGACGTTTGAAAACCTCGTCTCCGGCACGGAATACGAGATCGAGATCTCCGCGCCGACGATGCTCTCCCGGTACACGATGAACGCCACGCCGACCGTCACGAACATCAAGGACTTCAAGTCCTCCGATGAGACGGACGAGACGGGCCGGACGATCAACGTCAACCTCAGCTGGGTCTGCGAGACAGAACCCGCCGAATCCGGCTGGGTCGTGACCTACACGCTTCAGGATGTGGAAAACGCCGAGCCGCAGACGCTGGAAACGGATACGGATTCCTGCGTCATCCCCGCCAACAATATGTACCCCGGCGCGACGTACAAGGTCACGCTGGCACTGAAGAACGGCGATCTGCTCGACGGCACAACTGAGCTGACCTTCACGACCGCCAATGTGGATAATCCCTACACAGCCAACGGCGTCAAGGACCCCTACACCGGCCTGTTCCTCAAGCCGAATAAGGAGACGTTCCGCTATGTCGATCTGGTCACGCGCCGCTCGACATTCTCCAAGGGTGAGCTGGTCGCGTTCGACGTGGACGCGGGCAGCAATCTGGACGCTTCCTCCGACGGAACGGTCATGGTCAACCTTGTCGTCCGCGACGCGGACGGGAAGATCGTCGATTCGTCCAGCTCCGTGCTGGTCTGGAAGGATATGTGGGAAAAGAATATGTTCGTCGGCTACTTCCCGCGCACCCCGCAGACCGACGGCGATTATACCCTGTCCATCTACATCGGCAACCAGCTGCTCGATTCCGCAAAGTTCACCGTTAAGAGCTGATCCGGTTTTTGCCGTCCAATCGGATGGTCTGAACAGGCAGATAAACGGATGCACCAACGGCTCCCCTTGCATATAAGGGGAGCCGTTTTGTGCTCCTGCGGAAGTGCAGCACAAAAAAGAAAAGCAGTTGATTCCAAAATGAAATCAACTGCTTTTCTGGTACGCCGGAAGGGACTCGAACCCCCGACCTACTGGTTCGTAGCCAGTCACTCTATCCAACTGAGCTACCGGCGCGTACCGCGCTTCCTCAGCGCCACATTATAGTAGCACAGTCGGGGACAAAATGCAAGTCCTTTTTTATTTTTTTCTCAAAGCTCCTGCAGCTCCAGATCGCCGCAGGCTTCGAGCTGGGGCCGGGGGCCGAGGGCGCAGACGACGCCGCTATCCAGCGCGCTGCCGATTTGGCCTGCGCAGGCGGCCAGAGACGCGGGGCCTGCGTCCAGCAGCTCATGACGCATACGGCGGCGGTCGTCCATGGTCATGCCCTTCAGGAGCCATGCGTCCGCGACAGCGCCCTGCAGGCGCGGCGAGAGCAGCGGCTCGGCATCGCTGATAGCGCCGATGATGTTGACGTCCTGCGCCTCGCCGGAGGCGGCTGCGGCTTCGAGATATGCGGCCGTTCGGCCGATCGCGCCGCGCGAACGGCGGCAATCCGGGTCACGGTAGGTGTAGGCGGAGACAAGCCCCGTTTCGCGCACGAGCAGGCCCGTGCCGTAGGCGCCGCCCTGCACGCGGATCTCGTTCCAGTAATGGCCGAGCGAGGCGGCTCGGCAGGCGATGCGCAGATCGCCGGAATACGCGTGGACATTGCCGCAGACAGCGGTGAACGAAACCTCGGATGGGATCACGATGCCCTCTTTACGGATCGGCAGCAGCTGCGCCTGACACGGTGCGCCGGGTACAGCGCCGGTCGGAAGCGCTTCGCGCAGGCCGGTCAGTACCAGTTCGGCGTTCTGTCTGTTGCCGGTGACGGAAAGGCGCATCCGCGCGGTCACAAACAGCTTTTCACAGAGTGCACGCAGCGTTTCGATCAGTTCGTCCGCCCTTGCGTCGAAATTCTGCTCCAGTTCCCGCAGCCAGCGATAGTAGCTGACGCCCGCGCAGCGCTCGGAGCAGGCGCTGGCCGCGTTCAGGGCGGCGGAGGCGCGGAGCATCGCGGCGCTTGAGCCGGAGTTGACGATCTGCTGCTGCAGGCCGTCGCGCTGCTGCCGGATCAGCTCCAGAAGCTTCGTCTTGTCAGAAAAATCCGTCTGCGTCAGGATCTGCGCCGTCAGCCGCACAGCCTCCGGGAGCCTGGCCTCAAGCGCGCAGAATGAAACGGCGGCATAGAGCCGGTAGCTCTGCGGGTCATGATACTGGCTGTAGGGCGACAGTGCCGCGGTGAGACTGCCGAGCTTCAGACGCAGCTGCTTCTGAAGCTCCTGCGCGTCCATGCCGCCCGCCGGGAGCTGTCCCAGCGCTGCCCCCAGAACGGTCATATACGGAAGCTGCGCCTCCGTCAGATCATCGGCCTCGAAATAGGCCGTCGGATACACAATGCCGTCGGTCTGCACGGCATGGAGGATAAGGCGGCCATCGGCCTCCGTCTCCGTCGGGATGGGGGCCGGGTCGCGCGGCAGGTCAGAAAGCTGCACGTGCGGGATCGCAGCCAGCGCTTCCGGGCTATCCGGCTCCTGCTGGAGCGCGGCAAGCCGCTCCTGCCCATCAACAATTCGGCTGCGCTGCGCCTCGTCCAGCGTTTCAAGCGTATTTTGCAGCGCCTCGCGTTCGCGCTCCTGCCGTTCCTGGCCGCAGGTCTGCGACGGGCGCAGGAGGATTTCGGCGGTATGCGGATTTTCCAGCAGCAGGCGGCGCAGAAGCGTCTCATAATATCCTGTGCCGATGGCGGCGCGCAGATCGTCGAACACCTCGCTGAAGCACAGGCGGGCGGCGGGGTCGCCGCCATACAGCCAGCTGGCCAGGATCTCAAGCTCAAAGATCAGCCCGCGCGGCATCGTGCCGTAATCGCGTTCGCGGAGCTTGAATTCGAAGCTCGCAAGCGAGGCCTCGATCTGCTCACGGTCAAGGCCGTTTTCGCAGAGCGCGGTCAGCGTATCGCGGATCGTCGCCTGAATGGCGGGCAGGTCGGCCTCGCGGAAGTTCTGCACACGCAGCAGAAGATTCGGCTGCATACACTGCTCGTCGCAGCTGAGCACCACGTCCTCGGCAAGGCCCTGTTCCAGAATCGCGCGGCACAGCGGCGCGTGGTTGCTGCCGCAGAGTACGTCCGACAGCACCTGTGCAGCAAAGAGCGTCTGCGCATCCTGATACGTCCCGATCACGTAGCCGCAGCCGAGCTTCCAGCGCTGCTGCATCGGTTCTCCGGCGGGAAGCGGATAGTCGATCGTCCGGCGCTCCGCCCGGACGGGCGGCTGGGCATGGATCTGCGTGTCCGGGTCGATGGCTGCGAACTGTGACAGATAGCCGTCCAGCAGAGCGAAGCTCTCGTCCTGATCGATGCTGCCGTCGAGCAGCAGATAGGAGTTGGCCGGATGATAGAACCGCTTATGCGCGGCGGTAAAGGCCTCATAGGTGAGACTCGGGATGGCCTCAGGATCGCCGCCGGAGACGAAGCGGTAGGGCGAGTCCGGGAACAGCGCACGGTTCATGGCGTTTATCAGCAGCTCGTCCGCGTCGGCAAACGCACCCTTCATCTCGTTGAGCACAACGCCGGATCGCGTCAGAACGCCGCCCCGCAGCTCATAATGCCAGCCCTCCTGCTGGAAGATCTCCGGCTTTTCGTGGATGCTGGGGAAGAACACGGCGTCGAGATACACGCGCATCAGGTTGAGAAAATCGCGGCTGTTGCGGCTTGCGACGGGATAGCAGGTTTTGTCCGGGAACGTCAGCGCGTTCAGGAACGTGTTCAAGGAGCCCTTCATCAGCTCGACAAACGGCTCCTTGACCGGGAACTGCTTCGAGCCGCACAGAACGGAATGCTCCAGAATGTGAAAAACGCCTGTGTCGTCATACGGAAGCGTCCGGAAGGCGGCGCAGAAGGACTTGTTTTCGTCCTCCCGCTCGAGCCAGCAGAGCCGCGCACCGGAGGCAGCGTGGGTATATTCATGCAGAACAGCGTCCAGCTCATCAATGCGGCGCTGCCGAGTCTGTTCAAATCCATGCAGTGCGGTCATAGAAAAACTCCTTTTTCTGTTTTTTTCATCATACCACATTCCGACAGCATCCGCAACGAAAACCGTATTCTGCCCGGCAGGCGAAATCTGGTGCTTCCGTAAAAGACGCCCGCCGGGAATCCGGCGGGCGCTGGCGGGAATTATTCAACTGTGACGCTCTTTGCGAGGTTGCGGGGCTTATCGATGTCGCAGCCGCGCTGCAGCGCGACGTAGTACGCGAACAGCTGCAGCGGTACGACGCCCAGCAGCGGCAGCAGCGGCAGCTCCGTTTCCGGGATGGTCAGGATGCCGTCGACGCGGCTGGAAAGGGCTTCGCGGCGATTCTCCGTCGTGAGCGCGAGAACGCTTGCGCCCCTTGCCTTGACCTCGATGACGTTGCTCATGGCCTTGTCAAACAACGGGCCATAGGTACCCAGCGCAATCACGAGCGTGCCGGGCTCGATGAGCGAGATCGTCCCGTGCTTAAGTTCGCCTGAAGCATAGGCTTCGGAATGGATATAGGAGATCTCCTTGAGTTTCAGGGACCCCTCCATCCCGAGCGCATAGTCCAGATTCCGGCCGATAAAGAACACAGAATCGTGATTGAAATACTGCGAGGCATAATACTGGATCTGTTCGCGGCTGGACAGGATCTGCTCGACCTGTGCGGGCAGCGCGGCGATGGCTGCGGTCAGGCGGTTCGCCTCTTCGGCGCTGATCGTATTGCGCTGCGCGGCGAGATAGACGGCCAGCAGATCCAGCACAGCCATCTGCGTGGAATACGCCTTGGTCGTCGCCACGGCGATCTCCGGCCCGGCCCAGGTGTAGAGCACGTCGTCCGATTCGCGGGCGATGGAGCTGCCGACGACATTGACAATGGACAAAATTCTCGCGCCGAGGCTCTTTGCCTCGCGCAGCGCGGCCATGGTGTCGAGCGTCTCGCCGGACTGGCTGATAATAATGGCAAGCGTCCGTTCGTTTACAATCGGGCTGCAATAGCGGAACTCGGAGGCCAGAATGACCTCGACCGGCATCCGCGTCAGCTTTTCGAGGTTATACTTGCCGACCATGCCCACATGATACGACGAGCCGCAGGCGATGATCTTGATGCAGTCGTAGCGGCTGCTGTCGAGCATCAATCCGTCGAAGACGACCGCGCCGTCTTTGATGCGGGGCAGGATCGCCCGGCGCAGCGCCTCCGGCTCCTCCATGATCTCCTTGAGCATGAAGTGCTCGTAGCCGCCCTTTTCCGCGGCGGAGATCTCCCAGTCGATGTGATGGTGCTCCTTTTCGATGGGCAGCTCCATCGCGTTATAGACCTGCACGCCGTCGCGACCCAGAACGGCGACCTCGCCGTCTTCCATGTACACAACGTCGCGCGTGTACTTGACAAGCGCCGTCACGTCGGAGGCAATAAAGTTCTCGCCCTCGCCGAAGCCGATGAGCAGCGGCGCGTCCTTGCGCGCGGCATAGACGTGGTCGGGATCGTCCGAGCAGAGGATGCCGAGCGCATACGCGCCCTCGATCCGGTGCAGGACCATGTACAAAGCGTCTGAGACTGTCTCAACCTCCGGCAGGCCCATGCAGTATTCCATCAGCTGCGCGACGACCTCCGTGTCGGTCTGTGAGGCGAATTTGACGCCCTTCTGCTGCAAAAATTCGCGGATCTCCAGATAATTTTCGATGATGCCATTGTGCACGACGGCGATTTTCCCGTTCTGGGAGACGTGCGGGTGGGAATTTGTGTCGTTCGGCTCGCCGTGCGTGGCCCAGCGGGTATGGCCGATGCCGAGCGTGCCGGGCAGAAGCGCGGCATTTTCGGTTTTTGCGATCAGATTCTGGAGCCGTCCCTTGGCCTTTTCGACCTTCAGAACGCCGTTTTGCTCCACGCAGACGCCTGCGGAGTCATAGCCCCGGTATTCCAGGCGCGACAGACCCTCCAGCAGGATGGGCGCAGCCTGTTGGGTTCCTACGTATCCTACGATACCACACATATGAAATTGTTCCTCCTGTAAAATCAGCTACAGGACAAACGCGCAGAAATTTGCCTGATCCTCTGTTCAAAGCCCCTTTGTTTTGCGGTCGCCCGCATATTTCTGACTTCGTTACGCGCACAGAGACTGCACGGGAACGCATCCGCCGAATCCTCGATCACGTTCCTCCTCGTTGTCCTGCCGGAGTCCGGCAGGCGCATGGCGCTTGTGATGGCGAAAGCCATGATCCTCCTTTCTGGTTCTGCGTCTTGCTCCTATTATATTCGATATGAGGAAAAAAAGCTACTATAAATTCCGCGCCCGGGGAAGCCCCGGGCGTGGACGAAGTCTGTTCGTTTTCAACGTAATGCCATAAAAATCACAGCTCCGTAGGGGCGGACGACTCTGTCCGCCTGCTGAGAAGTTACGAATTCGCCGGGGATTTCCGTGAAAACGGTACAATCTGCCGGGCGGAGCAGAGCCCCGCCCCTACCAACTGCATTCGATTTTTATTTCCCCAGCGTCTGGCCGGCGCGGCGGCTGTAGAGCTTGGCGAGGCCGCCTTCACTCGTTTCGCGGAAGGCGCGGTTCATGCTGACGCCGGTTTCGTACATCGTGCGCACGACCATGTCGAACGAGATCGTTCTTGTGCCGACCAGCATATGGGCCAGATTCGCCGAGTCGATGGCGCGCTTGGCGGCGACGGCGTTGCGCTCGATGCAGGGGATCTGCACAAGGCCGCAGATGGGGTCGCACGTCAGGCCCAGATGGTGCTCCATGGCGATCTCGGCAGCGTATTCGATCTGCTCAATGGGGAACTCCATCAGCTCGCACATCGCGGCGGCCGCCATGGAGCAGGCCGAGCCGATCTCCGCCTGACAGCCGCATTCCGCGCCGGAGATGGACGCGTTGCGGCGGATCAGATTGCCGATGATGCCCGCCACGCCCAGCGCGTGGGCCATGCGCAGGTCAGAATAGTGGTATTTGCCCTGTAAGTACATGAGAACAGCGGGCAGCACGCCGCAGCTGCCGCAGGTCGGCGCGGTGACGATCGTGCCGTTGGCGGCGTTCTGCTCGGCGGCGGCGAAGGCATAGGCGCAGACCAGCTGCAGTTCGCGCACCTGCGGGATCTCCTGCGCGTGCTGGCGCTCGTAGAGATAACGCGCCTTGCGCTGCACGTTCAGACCACCCGGCAGAATGCCGGTCGCCTCCAACCCTTCCTCGACCTCGGCGCGCATGGTGCGCCAGATGGTCTGCAAAAAGTCCCAGATCTCCGGCCCCTCGTTCAGCTCGACGTATTCGCGCAGCGAGATATACCGCCAGCGGCAGTACTGCGCGATCTCGGCGAATGAATTTTCGGGGTACACATCGTCCGGCTCCGCCGCCTCGCGGCCCTCGATCACGATATCGCCGCCGCCGATGGACTCCACGCGCATGGACGCGAACTTTTCCTCTCCCTTGTAGGCGGCAAAGTCGAGTGTGTTCGGGTGGCGCAGATCGCCGGGGTCCTTCTTTGAGAAGATGATCTCCGTCGGGGTGGGCGCAAGGACCTCGCTCAGCACCCGGTCGGTGCCGTGGCCGACGCCAGTGAGGGCCAGAGAGCCGTAAAGCGTGACCTCATAGCGCTCCGCGCCGGGGTTTTCCTGTTTGAAGATGCGGGCCGCGCGTTCCGGCCCCATGGTGTGGGAGCTGGACGGGCCTTTTCCAACTTTATAAAGATCACGAATGGATTTCATGAGAATCTGCCTCCGATATTTTCGTTTCACCACATGATACCAGAGAACACGTCAAATTACAACCTTATTTCGGGCCTTTGCGTACTTTATTCAGCGCCGCCCCGCGGCGTCTGGTTCCGGCTCCGCCGGGCCAGCGCTTCGAGCGACAGCTCGCCCGCAAGCTTGAAGAGCGCGTCGCGCAGCACCTGCTCCATGGGCAGACCGGCTGCGCGGGCGACGGACGCGTAAAATTCCTCCGTCGCCGTGTCAAGCGGGATACAATAGATCATGGCATATGAACCTCCAATATTGCCTGCGTTCAGGTATCTCATCTTATGTACAGACGCTTGACAAGTGTGATAAAATAAATCCATTGACTGAAAAGTATTTCCGAAAGGATGAATTGATATGGCGAAAGAAAAGAAAGTCGAGCAGATCACCGATATGGAGGTCGATTTTGCCCAGTGGTACACCGATATCTGCCGCAAGGCGGAGCTGGTCGAGTATGCGTCCGTCAAGGGCTTTACGATCCTGCGGCCATACGGCTATGCGATCTGGGAAAACATCCAGCGCATCATGGACGCGGAGTTCAAGAAGACCGGCCATGAAAACGTCGCGATGCCCGTCCTGATCCCCGAAAGCCTGCTGAAAAAGGAAGGCGAGCTGGTCAACGGCTTCGCGCCGGAGGTCGCATGGGTCACGATGGGCGGCAGCGAAAAGCTGGAGGAGCGTCTGGCCTTCCGTCCGACGTCCGAGACGATGTTCTGCGACCACTGGTCGCGCGTGCTGCAGACCTACCGGGAGCTGCCGATGCTCTACAACCAGTGGTGCTCCGTCATCCGCTGGGAGAAGACGACCCGCCCGTTCCTGCGCTCAAGAGAGTTTTGGTGGCAGGAGGGCCACACCATCCACGAGACAGCCGAGGAGGCCATCCACGAGACGGAGCAGCAGCTGAACTGCTACGCCGATTTCTTTGAAAACGTCCTCGCCATCCCTGTTGTGCCCGGCCAGAAGACCGAAAAGGAAAAGTTCGCGGGCGCGGAGGCGACCTATACCGTCGAGTGCCTCATGAAGGACCACAAGGCGCTGCAGGGCGCAACGAGCCATTACTTCGGCGACAAGTTCTCCAGAGCCTACAACGTGACCTTCACCGGCCGCGACAACAAGCTGCAATACCCGTTCCAGACCTCCTGGGGCTCCACCACGCGCATGATCGGCGCGGTCATCATGGCCCACGGCGACAACAACGGCCTCGTCCTGCCGCCCAAGATCGCCCCCATCCAGGTCATCGTCCTGCCCGTCGCGATGCACAAGGCGGGCGTCCTGGAAAAGGCCTCGGAACTGAAAGACCGTCTGATCAAGGCGGGGCTTCGCGTAAAGCTCGACGATTCGGATAACTCCATGGGCTGGAAGTGCGCGCAGTATGAGATGAAGGGCGTGCCCGTGCGCGTCGAGATCGGCCCGCGCGATATCGAGGCCGGTCAGTGCGTGCTTGTCCGCCGCAACGACGGCGAGAAGACGGTCGTCGCACTGGAAAACCTTGAAGCTGCTGTGCAGGAGCAGCTGGAACTCGTCCAGAAGGGTATGTTTGAGAAGGCAAAGCAGAATCTCGACAACCATATCTATGAAGCGCATTCGCTCGAAGAGGCCAAGCAGCTGCAGGCCGAGCACGGCGGCTTCATCAAGACAATGTGGTGCGGCGAACTCGAGTGCGAACTCAAGATGAAGGAAGAGGGCGGCATGTCCTCCCGCTGTATGCCGCTCAAGCAGGAGCATCTCGGCGATACCTGTCCGATCTGCGGCAAGCCCGCCAGGAAGATGATCTACTGGGGCATCGCATACTGATCGAATATGAAAAGAGGGCTGTCCCGAACACATCGGGACAGCCCATTTTGTTATCCTGCCATCCGCACGAGGATCGAGGCGATCTGCGCGCGGGTGAGCCTGCTCTGCGGCAGGAAGCGGCCCCGCGGATCGCCCTGCACAAGGCCGAGTCCCACGCAGACCGATACGCCGTCGACGGCCCAGCCGGAGATTTTCGCAGCGTCCGCGAAGTCCAGACTTCCCTGCGTCGTGACGCCGGAGCGTGCATAGTACCGCGCCAGCATGACGGCCATCTGCTCCCGTGTGAGGGTCTTTTCGGGCCGGAAGGTCCCGTCGTCGTAGCCCGCGACGATGCCGCTGTCCGCCGCCCAGGCGAGATACGGCGCGTCCGCCGCCGTCAGGTCAACGTCCGAAAAGCGCGCCGCGCCCTCCAGCGGATAGAGCGTGTGGATGCCCGCGAAGCGGGCAAGATCGGCGGCAAACTCCGCCCGCGTAACAAATGCGTTCGGCTTCCATTCGCCCGTGTCCGTCAGCGTCATCCAGCCGTAGTCCAGGCAGGTCTTCATGGCGGCGTAGCCCCAGTGCATCTCGATGCGGCTCTCGTCAAACGCCTGCTCGCCGACCGCATCGGCGGGCAGATTGATCCCGTTGTTTTTTGCCGAATAATAGACTGTCGCCGCCTCGGGCGTTACGCCGCGCCGCAGCAGCAGGTCCTGCACCGTGACGAACTCATAGCCCTCGGCCAGCAGATCGTCGATCGCGGCCAGCGCACCGTCCACGCTGGTCTTGTAAATGTCATGGACCAGAATGATCGCGCCGTCAAAGACACCGGCTTCGATATTGCTGCGCACCGTCTCTGCATTGCGGTACTTCCAGTCTTCCGGGTCGACCGACCAGTAGATCAGCGGCGCGGTCACGACGGATTTGACCGTTTTGTTCGCGTTGCCATAGGGGGCGCGGATATACGCGTTTTCGTCGCCTCCGGCGGCGGTGATGAGCGCCTGCACGGCGCTGATCTCATATGCGACCGTCTGCGCGGAGCAGGTGTTAAGGTTTTTGTGATTGTATGTATGGTTCGCAAGCTGGTGGCCCTCGTTTACGATGCGCTTCAGCGTCTCCGGCCAGCCGGAGGCGTTGACGCCGTTGACAAAAAACGTCGCGTGAACGCCGCGCTCGGCAAGGCCGTCCAGAAGCGCGCCGGTATATTTGCCGGGCCCGTCGTCAAACGTGATGGCCAGCAGCTTCGCGCCGCAGTCCTGCGTCCCGTCCGCCCGCGCGGGCAGACACAGTGCCGCCAGCAGACACAGCGCCAGAGCAGCGGATAAAATTCGTGTTATGTTTTTCATAAGGTGCTCCTTTCTCTGCCATCATACCAGATTCGGCAGATTTTGCAAGCGCTCAACGCATTCCCGCGCTGGACAGTTTAGCGCTTTGCAGTAAACAGCCCCCGGCGGCGCCGGGGGCTGCTGGTCGTTTATTCGGCTTTTTTATAGACCCATGCGTTCGGCAGGGGACGGCCGCCGGTGTAGCGCAGAGGGGAGGACGACGACTGCGTGACATACTCGCCGTCGAACCACAGCATGGCGCTCGAACCGCCGTCGAGGTTGATGGCCTGCATACACTTGTGCTGGAGCAGGATCTCGGAGCAGTTGTTGACGCTCGTGCCGAGGATGCCTTCAAGCGGATAGCGGCCCTCGATGACCAGCATGAGAATTTCGTAGTTCTCGCTCTGGCCGATGCAGGCACGCGGCTGCTCGCCGGTCCAGTAATCGTCCATGATCTTCTTGCCATCGACGATGAGCGCAGGTGTGAACTCCGCCGCGTCGGTGCAGTCTTCGCTGACGGGAGACAGCGCGTCCTTGATATAGAACAGGTTGTCCTCGTGCAGCTCGATGCGCTTGTAGGCGTAGGCAGAGAAATGGTCGCCGTAGGCCGTGCCGTTGGACATCGTATAGCCCGCAAGCAGACCGCCGTTGCCCGCGCCGTTGGGGTCGAGGAAGCCGTTGGCGTTCATGGCCAGAACGCCGTTGTGCGCCTCGGCGATGGTGCCCGAGAGCTGTCCGGCGGTGCCGAGCGTCGTGGCCATCTCGATGGACAGGCGCGACGGATCCTTGCCCACGGCCAGCGCGCCGCGATAGCCCTTGCCGGAAATGCGCAGCAGCAGAACGCCGTCCTTCGCGTCGATTGCCAGCACCTGCTCGCCGAAGATGGACTGGATGGACGTGCCCTCGTCGTCAAAGCCGGCTTCGTTGATGTAAATTTGGTCCCAGCCGTTCGCCAGCGTGTCGGGGTGCTCGGCCAGATACGCCTCCATGGACGTGCGGTCCAGCTCCCAGAAGACGGAGTAGAAATTCTCCTGCGCCTGCTTTTCCAGCTCTTCTGCCGTTGGGGTATTGTCTTCCGTCTGCTCCGACTCGTGCGTGATGTTCGGATTGATGTGCGTGACGTTGTCGTCCGCTGCGGGCGTGTCCGTGCCGGCGGGCGTGTCGTCCTTCTTGCCCCAGTTGGCGTTGGATTCCTTGCCGACCGTCGCAGCCTTAAACAGACCGTATTCGTACCGAACCTCGTCAATGACATCCTTGGGGATAAAATAGGTCGCCAGCCACTGGTGGCGCATGGTGTCCATCGCGGTGTTGATATAAATCGTCCGCCATTTTTTGACGAAGCTGTTGTTCGTATACACGCAGAAGAAGTACAGCGCCTCCAGACACAGAATAACGAGCAGCCAGATGGCAAGCGTCTTCAGAGGCTTTTTGACCTTCTGCTTTTTCGGCTTGCCGGAACGCCTGGCCACGCGTGTGCCGGTCGAGCTGAACAGTTTGACCTGTGACATCGAATCTCTCCAGTAACAATAAAAATCACATACGGGTGCATTCTATCACACATCGCCGCAGGAATCAAACCTTTTCCCTGAAAGTTAAGAAATATTTACAATTTGGCGCAGAATCGACACTTATTTTGTACCGGTCTGCGTGCTTTGTCTGACGGTGCCGGGCTCGGCCTCCAGATTTTCGCCGAATTCAACCGTTCCGATCCGGCAGCCGTGCCCGATGCGGACGTATTTGCCGCGAACGATCTCAGCCTCGACATTCTCAAGCTCAATGTTATCGCCCTCGATCGAGCCGATGCGCGCGCAGCCGGGGCTTGTGCGGAAGATACCGAGGACCGTTGCCGTGTCCTTCTGCAGGACGCGGATAGTTCCGCCGCCGATGGCACTGATGTGCACCGCGCGGTTGGCCGAGATCTCGACCGTCTCCGCGTTCAGAAGTCCGCCGATCTCTACTGCACCGCTCAAGACCGCCGTCTCTGCCTCGACGTCTCCGCTGACCCGGCACGCGCCGGAGGAACGGAGCGCCCGGCAGTGGACGCTGTCGGCCTCCAGAGAGCCGGACGCGCGGAGCTCGTCCGCCGTAAGCGCCTGCTCCGTCCGCAGCGAACCGGAGACGGACGCAAGCCCCTCTACCTGCACCGACTGCGCGGAAAATGCGCCGGAGGACGACAGGCTGCCACACCGGGCGCTTCCGAATACCTTGGCCGCGCCGCTCGTGTGCAGCTCGCCCGCGCAGTCCACGTCGCCCTGCACCTTTGCCGCGCCGGAGCAGTGCAGCTCCTCACATTTGAGGCTGCCCTGTACCTTGCCCGCGCCACTGATCGAGACTCTGCGGTATTCGCCGCCCGGCATGCTGCTCGCGCCGGAAATTTTCATATCAATGTGTTCGTTCATAATGCTTCCTCCTTCAGATGCTCCAGAATATCGGTTTTGTGTTCGCCCTCGGTCAGATACAGGTGCAAAAGCTCGTCGAGGGAATAGGTTTTCGAGCCGTATTTTGTTTCCAGAACCAGTGTCCGCCGCGCAGCAGACGCCTGCTTCTGCCCGGCCAGCTCCGCGGCGAGTTCTTCGAGCGACACACGCTCCTTGCTTTCCAGGATCCGCTCCACGCGCGGGCAGATCTGCTTCGTGTGAAAATACGTCTCCTGTCCGCTCGGCGTCGAACGGCGCAGGAACCAGCTCTCCGGGATCAGGCCCATCCGCTTCCAGCGGTACAGCGCGCCATAGGAGATCCCATAGCGCTCCAACAGCTCCTTTTTGGAAATCAGATCCTCATCCATGTGCAGCCTCCTTCCGTAACAGTGTTCCGTAACATTGTTACGGTCGTATAATAGCATAACATTGTTACGTTGTCAAGAGGGTCTTCCCTATTCAGACAAAAAACTCCCACGCTGCGCGGCAGCACAGCAATGGGAGTTGAAATTTACGCGGATCGATTTATTTTACCGCCTGTACAAACGCGGCCTTGTCTGCTGCTTTAAAAAACGCGCTGCCTGCGACAAGGACGTTTGCGCCTGCCGCCGTGCAGACCTTTGCAGTCTGCGCGTTGACGCCGCCGTCGACCTCCAGCTCGCAGCCGGGATTTTTCTCATCGATATACGCGCGGATGGCCCGCACCTTGGGCATCATGTCGGTCATGAAACTCTGTCCGCCGAAGCCCGGCTCGACCGTCATGACCAGGATCAGGTCGACAAGCTCGATGAACGGCAGCACAGCCTCCGCCGGTGTTTTGGGCTTGACGCAGATCGCGGGCCTTTTGCCGCAGGCGCGGATGATGCGGAGCGCCTCAAGTGTGTTTTCCTGCGTGTCAGCCTCGACATGGACGGTCACGATGTCCGCGCCAGCCTGACAAAAGCGCTCGGCATAGCGCACGGGGCGGTCGATCATCAGATGCACGTCGAGCGTCAGATCCGTCACCTTGCGGATGCAGGACAAAACGGGCAGTCCGATTGAAATATTGGGAACAAACAGGCCGTCCATAACGTCAATATGTACATACTCGGCGCCAGCCTGTTTGATCGTACCGATCTCGCGTTCCAGATTTGCAAAATCTGCCGCCAGAATCGAAGGGGATACACGGATCATAGGAATGCCTCCATTACATAAAATAAAGCCGCGCACCGCCTTCCGGCTGCCGGCATAGGTATGGATATGCGGCAGGGAGCCGGTTCCTCAAGGATGCTTCCGCAGCTTCTCCCGCGCAGCCGGTTCCTTCCGCACTCTATTATACTGTGCGCCGCAGTCCGTGTCAATCCGGTCCGGCAGTTGACTTTCTGCTGCGTTTGTACTACTATTAGTTTGAGGAAATATCCAGAAAAATGCTTCGCCTTGCGGAGAAAGGAATACCATGGACGAACAGAAAGAGAAACAGAACGCAAAAAAGAAGCGCTCCGCGCTTCCGATTTATGCCATTGGCATCGTATGGCTGCTGTACGCCGGCAAGCTGAACACCTTCCGGGGGATTCTTTCCTGCGCGGTCGTGTCGGCGATCGTGTATGCGATCCTGCGCATCGTGCTGCCCGGCAAAAAGACGGACGAGCCGCCGAAGGCTGCCGCGCCGGAGCAGCCCCAGCCGAAGCAGGCGGAAAAGAAGCCTGAACCGCAGCCGGAGCCAGAGCCGGAGGAAAAGCTCCCGCCGGAGCTGCAGTCGGTCATCTATCAGGGCAAGCGCGCCATCGCCGATATCCGCCGTCTGAACGACGAGATCCCTGACGAGCGCATAAGCGCCCAGATCGATCTCATCGAGCGGCTGACGGCGCAGATCTTCGACTGCGTCCGGAAAAACCCGAAAAAGCTCAGTCAGATCCGGCAGTTCCTCAACTATTATCTGCCGACCACGATCAAGCTTATGGAGCAGTACGTCACGCTGCAGAACCAGAGTCTCAAAACGGAAAACATCACCGAGGGGATGCAGAAGATCGAAGACCTGCTCGACAAGGTCATTATCGCCTTCCAGCGGCAGCTCGACGCGCTGTTTGAGGCCGACGTCGTCGACATCACCGCCGATATCCGCGTGATGGAGCAAATGATGGCCAGCGAAGGGCTGACGAACAAAAAGGATTTTGCATAAACGGTACAAATAGATACAGGAGGAACAGATTATGGACGAATACATTCCCCAGCTCACCCTGACGCCGGATCTGAACGCGCAGCCGCAGCCGGAGGTCAAACAGGAAGCGGATCTCATCACGAAAGCACAGGCCGCGCCGGAGGCAGGCCCCGATCTTTCCGCGCTCTCCGAGCAAGAGCAGCAGGCCGTGCTGGCCTTCTCGAAGCAGATCGATCTGGAAAACGCGCAGCAGATCCTCGAATACGGCGCTTCCGCACAGAAGAACATCGCAGATTTCTCCGACACGGCGTTGGCCAAGGTCAAGACCGGCGATCTGGGCGAGATCGGCGATATGCTCTCCGGCCTGCTCGTCGAGCTCAAGACGATGGACGAGCCGGAAAAGAAGGGCATCGCGGGCCTGTTCCGCAAGGCAAAGATCAACGCCGAGGAGATGAAGAGCCGCTTCGCGACGGCGGAGGTCAATGTCGACCGCATCTCCGGCGAGCTGGAAAAGCACAAGATCACGCTGCTGAAGGACGTAGCCGTGATGGATCAGATGTACGAGCGGAACCTGCAGTACTTCAAGGAGCTGACCATGTATATTCTGGCTGGCAAGCAGAAGCTGGCCGAGGCCCGCAGCACCACGCTGCATGAGCTGCGCGCAAAGGCCGAGGCTTCGAATCTGCCGGAGGATGCGCAGGCGGCCAATGATTTTGAAAACAAATGCGTCCGGTTCGAAAAAAAGCTCCACGATCTGGAGCTGACGCGCATGATCTCGCTGCAGACCGCGCCGCAGATCCGCATGATCCAGAACAACGACACCGCGCTTGTCGAAAAGATCCAGACCTCCGTGCTCAACACCATCCCGCTGTGGAAGAACCAGATGGTGCTGACGCTCGGCATCGAAAATTCCCGCCGCGCCATGGAGGCCCAGCGGCAGGTCACGGACATGACGAACGCGCTGCTGCAGAAGAACGCCGATATGCTGCATATGGCCTCCGTCGAGACGGCGAAGGAATCCGAGCGCGGCATCGTCGACATGGAAACGCTCAAGCACACCAACGAGCAGCTGATCTCCACGCTCGACGAAGTCCTGCAGATCCAGACCGACGGCGCAAAGAAGCGGCAGGAGGCCGAGGCTGAGCTTCGCAGGCTGGAGGGCGAGCTGAAGCAGAAGCTTCTGCAGCCGCGCAGCTGAAACTTTTAAAAGGAGCAGGCATGAAATTCTTTCAGAAACCAGGCGTTGCGGTCGTCTTTACAATCGTGATGATCGCCGCGGCGCTCTTCATCGGGCTGTCCCCGGTGCTCAAAAGTGACAAACCGGCTGAGACAGCGCAGACAGCCGTGCCGGAGCAGACTATCTCCCAGACACCTGCGGAAGAGCAGACATCCAATACAGCGGGAGACGAGACGATCTCCGACAAGTATATCCGCGACGACGCAGGGCTGTTTACCCGCAGCGGCGAAAATGCGATTCAGGACTACAACACAAAGATCTATAACAAAACCGGCAGCCATATCGCCATTCTGACGACGGACGGCACCGGCGGAAAAACGCTGGAAAGCTGCACGAACAGCGCGTTTGATTCAATGGGACTGAGCGAGTATGATATGCTCTTTGCCATTGATACCAGCACAGAGCAGTGGTACGTGACGACTGGCTCGTATGTCGCGGATTATACCGACAGCAAGCTGGAGTCGATCTTTCAGGACGGCTTTGCCGCCATTCTGGACGGCGATGCAGACGACGCGGCGAGTGATATGTACAAAGATTTGTACAACTGGTGCCAGACCAGTCTGAACGGTGCCGCGGATATGGAGTATACGCCCGCGCAGGACACCGGACGTGGCAGGAGGAAAAGCATGATCGGTACAATTATCACGATTCTGGTCATTTTCTGGATCATCAAGGCCATTTTCGGCTCCGGCCGCAGAGGCGGCGGAGGCGGAGGCTTCTGGTCGGGCCTGTTTTTGGGCTCACTGTTCTCGAACCATCATCACCACCACGGCCCCGGCCCGGGGCCTGGCCCCAGACCCGGCGGTTTCGGCGGCGGCCCCAGACCCGGCGGCGGCAGCCGAGGCGGCTTTGGCGGAGGCCGCGGAGGTTTCGGAGGAGGTCGAGGCGGGTTCGGCGGTGGCCGCAGATAAAAAATTTTCCAGCATGAACAGGCCGTTTGCGCACATACTAAGTCCGTACCTTAAAAAAGGAGGAAGTTTTGTATGAGCTTTGCAAACGAAAAGGCCAACCACGCAATCGAGTGCCACGTGAGCCAGTGCAACAACCACTGCGGCTGCGAGGATTACTGTACCCTCGATAAGGTTTGTATTGGAACCCATGAAGCCGATCCGACGGTTGATCAGTGCACGGACTGCCTGTCCTTCGTCAAGAAGTAAATCCCAGCCCCTATGAAAATACCCCGTGCCGCAGCACTGCGGCACGGGGATTTTCTGTCTGCGCTGCATTTCGCCTGCAGACGCTTTTCACGCCTTATGTCCGCCGATCTGCTCATTTCTCTGGCGGGCAGTTGCGCCGTCGCGGAGACTCATGGCCTTCAGGATGGCGTTTTTGCCGTATTTTTCGCGGATAGCCAGCACGGCGTCCTGCATTCGCCGTTCGCGCGCACGCGCGGACTGTTCCTCGCGCCGAGCCGTGAGCGCCGCTTCGTCGGCAAACAGATCGAGCTGAACGTATTCCGGCTCGGCCTGCACGTCCCGCTCCCGCTGCACATGGTTCGCGACGACATACATCCGGCGCACGAGCAGCCCGCGGTCCACGATCCGGTCAAACAGCACCGTCAGCGCCTGCAGGAGCTCTCTGGAGGAGGCGGTCGGCGCCCGGAGCGTTTCTGACCCGTGCGCGGCTTTCGGGACGCGCCGCCCGTAATGGTCGACTGTGACCGGGGCGTGATACGGCGGACAGGACGGGTCTGTCAGGCTTTCACGGTCATAGCCGACGGTCAGGACCATCTGATCGGTCACAAGCCCCTTCCGGGCCAGCTCCAGCGCCAGCGCGTCCGCCATCTCCCGCGCGACGAGCCGCGCCTTTTCAAACGGATACGGGCATTGCAGCACCTGACCGGAGCTGACGCTGTGCGTCTGGGGCCGGTAGGCCTTGATGTCCGCAAGCGTGCACGGCTCGCAGCCCCATGCGTGGTCGATCAGCAGCTCCGCGTTCACACCGAACATCCGGTACAGCAGCTCCTCGTTGTAAAATTCATCCGGCCTGCCGAGCGAACAGCGGGCGATATCGCCCATCGTGAACAGGCCCTTTTCCTCAAGCTTTTTCGCGATCCCGCGTCCGACGCGCCAGAAATCCGTCAGCGGCCGGTGCGTCCAGAGCGTTTCGCGGTAGCTGCGCTCGGTGAGGCAGGCAATGCGCACGCCGCTTTCATCCGGCGCCACGTGCTTGGCCCCGATATCCATGGCGACCTTCGCCAGATACAGATTCGTGCCGATCCCGGCGGTCGCGGTGATGCCGGTCGTGCGCAGCACGTCCAGAATGACCGTCCGCGCCAACTCCTGCGGCGTCTGGCCGTAGGTGCGCAGATACGGCGATGCGTCGATGAAGACCTCGTCGATGGAATAGACGTGAATGTCCTCCGGCGCGAAATATTTGAGGTAGATCTGATAGATCTGCGTGGAGACACGTATATAGTTCGCCATCTGCGGCGGCGCGGTGATGAAGGAGAGCGCAAGCTCCGGGTGCGCGGCAAGCGTGTCCGCGTTTTCGCTCTGGCCGCGCAGCTGTCGGCCCGGCGCGTGCTGCCGCCGCATGGCGTTTACCTGTTCGACGCGCTGCACCACCTCGAACAGCCGCGCCCGGCCCGCGATGCCATACGCCTTTAAGGACGGCGAGACGGCCAGGCAGATCGTTTTCTCCGTCCGCGCCGCGTCCGCCACAACGAGATTTGTTTTTAACGGGTCAAGCCCCCGCGCCGCACATTCCACCGACGCATAAAAGGATTTCAGATCGATCGCCAGATACACCCGTTCCGCCTCCCTTCAGGTTCTGTCCCTATCATACCACCGAAGGCGGATCCAATGCAAGCATTATTAGAAAATTTGTTCGATTTAGAAGATAAAATAAAACTACAGCTGGTAAAGGGCAGGAGGTGTGGGCCGAATACGATGCAATTGTCACAGAGGGGGGTTGGGCTTCCCAGCCGAAGCAGGGAAGCCCGGATTTGCTTGCTTGAAGGAGAGAGGGTTAAAACGTTTCCAATGCCATAGCCGGAGGGAATGAGGGATGACTCCGCTGGCATATATACCAATGATAGCATACACTACAGCCTTTTTCAAGTCCTTCCGTGCGTTTTTGATGGGAAAATAACAGATTCCCCGCCATGCGGGCGGCATGGCAGGGAAAATTGTAAAAATATTGGAACCTCAGTTAAAGCTGCCCAGCTGCTTGCCGGAGAGCACGTGGAAGTGGATGTGATGGACGGTCTGCCCGGCCAGCTCGCCGACGTTCGTTACCACACGGTAGCCGTCGGCAAAGCCCATTTCCCGGGCAAGCTTGGCAATGACAGTATAGATGTGGCCGACCACGGCTTCATTTTCCGGCGTGACCTCAGCGGCGGAGGCAAAATGCTGCTTCGGGACGACGAGGAAATGTGTGGGGGCAAGGGGGCTGATGTCCTTGAAGGCATAGCAGAGGTCGTCCTCGTAGACCTTTGCGGACGGGATCTCGCCCGCGATGATTTTGCAGAACAGGCAATCAGACATGGTGCTTCCTCCTTAGTCCTTGACATTGGCCGCGACGTAATCGTCGACAGCCGCCAGCGCGTCGTCGAGCTTGAGGGCGTTCGTGCCGCCGCCCATGGCGGAATCCGGCTTGCCGCCGCCCTTGCCGCCGACGATGGGCGCAATATTCTTGATGATATCGCCCGCCTTGATGCCGCGTGCGACGGCGTTTTTGCCGCAGACGGCCAGCAGCGTGACCTTTTCGCCGTTGACAGCGCCGAGAGCCGCGACGGTGTTCGGGTTCTTGTCGCGCAGGAAATCGCCCAGCTTGCGCAGATCGTTTGCATCGGTATTTTCACGGCTGGCCGTGACGACCTTGAGGCCGTTTACGTCCTTGGCGGAGAACATGAGGCTGTCCACATCGCCCGCGAAGAGCTTGTCCTTCATGCGCTCGATGGTCTGGTGCAGCTCACGGATCTCGTTCATGCTGCTCTGGGCCTTGTTGATCAGCTCCACCGGCGTGGTCTTCAGCAGCTCGGCAGCCTTGACCAGGCGCATATTCATCTCATCGACGAGATTCAGGAACGCTTCGCCCGTGACGGCCTCGATGCGGCGCACGCCGGAGGCAACGGAGGATTCGCTCGTGATGCGGAACGGGCCGACCTTGGCGGTGTTATCGACATGGGTGCCGCCGCAAAGCTCAACGGACTTGCCGCCCATGTTCACGACGCGCACGACATCGCCGTACTTTTCGCCGAACAGGGCGATCGCGCCGAGCTTCTTCGCCTCCGCGATGGGCATTTCCTTCGTCTCGACGGACATGCCGTCCAGCACAAGCTCACTGACAAGGCGGCTGATCTTGACCAGCTCGTCTGCGGTGACGGCGGAGAAGTGTGTGAAGTCGTAGCGCAGGCGGTCCGGCTCGACAAGGGAGCCTGCCTGATGGGCATGGTCGCCGAGAACCGTGCGCAGAGCATAGTCCAGCAGATGCGTTGCGGAGTGGGCGCGCATGATGGCCTTGCGGCGGGCGGCATCGATGGACGCGGTCACGGTATCGCCGACGGCCAGAGAGCCGGAGACGAGCTTGCCGTAGTGCATGAACTTGCCGCCCTTGTTCTTCTGCACGTCGGTGACGGTGAATTCGGCGGTTTCGGTGTGAATGGTGCCATGGTCGGCGACCTGGCCGCCCATTTCGGCGTAGAACGGGGTCTGGTCGAGGACAAGAATTGCATCCGTGCCGGACGTGATCGCACCCTGAAGCTCTTCGTCGGCGACGATGGCGACGATCTTGCCCTCGGCTTCCATGTTGGTATAGCCGATGAAGGTCGTGGCGGGGATCTCCTTGCCGAATTCAACGCCGGCCCAGCCGAGGTCGCCGAGCGCCTTGCGCGCCTCGCGTGCGCGGACCTTCTGCTCCTGCATGAGTTGCTTGAAGGCCGCTTCGTCGACCTGCATCCCCTCTTCGGCGACCATTTCGTTGGTCAGGTCGATGGGGAAGCCGTAGGTGTCATAGAGCTTGAACGCGTCCGCGCCGGAGAAGGTCGTCTCGCCGTTTACCTTGTGGCTCTCGAGCATTTCGGAGAAGATCTTCATGCCGCCATCGATGGTCTTGGCGAAGTTTTCTTCCTCGGTGCGGATGACGCGGGTGATATAGGACTGCTTTTCGCGCAGCTCGGGGTACTGGCACTCGTTTTCATGGACGACGGTGTCCACGACCTGATAGAGGAACGGTTCGTTCACGCCCAGCAGCTTGCCGTGACGCGCGGCGCGGCGCAGCAGGCGGCGCAGGACGTAGCCCCGACCCTCGTTGGAGGGGAGAATGCCGTCGCAGATCATGAAGGTCGACGAACGGATATGGTCGGTGATGACGCGGAGCGACACGTCGGTCTTATCGGACTCTTCATAGTGCGCACCGGTGATCTCGGAGACCTTGTTCGTGATGTTCATGACGGTGTCGACGTCGAACAGGGACGCGACGTTCTGGCACACGCAGGCAAGGCGTTCGAGGCCCATGCCGGTGTCGATGTTCTTCTGCTTGAGTTCGGTATAATTGCCGTGGCCGTCGTTATTGAACTGGGAGAAGACGATGTTCCAGACCTCGACATAGCGGTCACAGTCGCAGCCGACGGTGCAGCCGGGCTTGCCGCAGCCGTACTGCTCGCCGCGGTCATAGTAAATTTCCGAGCACGGGCCGCACGGGCCGGAGCCATGCTCCCAGAAGTTATCCTCCTTGCCGAAGCGGAAGATGCGGTTTTCGGGGATGCCGATCACATCGCGCCAGATGGAGAAGGCCTCGTCGTCTGCGGGGGTCGTCTCGTTGCCCGCGAAGACGGACGGATAGAGGCGGTCCGGCTCAAGGCCGACCCACTCGGGGCTGGTCAGGAATTCCCATGCCCAGGGAATGGCCTCCTTCTTGAAGTAATCACCGAAGGAGAAGTTGCCCAGCATCTCAAAATACGTGCCGTGGCGGGCCGTATGGCCGACGTTTTCAATGTCGCCGGTGCGGATGCACTTCTGACAGGTGGTGACGCGGTGGCGCGGGGGCTCTTCCTCGCCGGTGAACCACGGCTTCATGGGAGTCATGCCTGCGTTGATCAGCAGGATGGATTTGTCGTTCTGCGGAACGAGAGAAAAGCTCGGCAGACGCAGATGGCCCTTCGTTTCAAAGAACTTCAGGTACATCTCGCGCAGCTCATTGAGACCGTATGCCTTGTGTGCCATGATGAATAACTCCTTCTATATACATTAAAAATTAAACGATACACGGTGCCGGAGACGGCCCTTGGCTCTCCCTATGGGAGAGCTGTCGCCGCAGGCGACTGAGAGGGCACTTGGCTCTCCCTCCGGGAGAGCTGTCACCACAGGTGACTGAGAGGGTTTTGGTCATTGTTTCCCCTCTCCGTCCTCGCTTCGCTCGGACACCTCTCCCAAAGGGAGAGGCAAGAGGTGCAGTGGAAAGAAAAATTCTGAGTAAAATATAAAAACCCCGCCCCTGTGACAGGGGCGAGGTCAGTCGCGGTACCACCCTGATTGTGCTTGCGCACATCTCGGCGCTCCTGTATCGGGAAGCACCCGCCGCGCTTTCGCGCGGCCGCTCCAAACTGGCTGCGAACAGGCTTGCTGAAGGGCTCTCACCGTCCCCTTCTCTCTGAAAGCTGCACCGGAACGCTCGGTTTTTCAACGCGGTTTTCCAATATCGCAGATATTTTACCACATTTCCTGCGATTGTCAACATGAAAATTCATCCGTAGACCCATGCGTTCGGCAGCGGGCGGCCGCCGGTGTAGCGCAGGGGAGAGGACGACGACTGCGTGACGTATTCGCCGTCGTACCACAAGATCGCGCTTGAGCCGCCGTCCATGTTTAACGCATTCCGGCAGCCGTAGGCCAGCAGGATATCCGAGCACGTGTTGACGCTCGTGCCCCGGATGCCCTCGTCGGGGTAGCGGCCCTCGATGATGAGCATATAAACGCCCTGATCGCCGGTGCCGAAGCACGCGCGCGGCTGTTCGCCCGTCCAGAAGGAATCCTCAATTTTTTCGCCGTCTTTGATCAGCGCGGGCGTGAATTCGGCGGCGTTGTACGTTCCCTCCCCGACCGGGTCGGACGCGGGCACGATGCGGCAGTCGAGGCCGTTTTCGCTCAGCTCAATGCGCTGGTAGACATCGCCGCCGAAGTGATAGCCGTGTTCTTCACCCTGCGCCATGCACCAGCCTGCAAGCTGGCCGCCGTTGCCCTTGCCGTTGGGGTCCTGGAAGCCGTTAGCGTTCATGGCGAGGATGCCGCCGTGGTCGGACGCGATCTTGCCCGCCGATTCCCCTTCCGTGCCATAGGTCGAGGCCATTTCCAGCCGCAGAAGCTCCGGGTACCGGCAGATGGCCAGCACGCCGCGATAGCCGTCGCCAGTGATGCGCACGAGCACAATGCCGTATTCCGCATCGACGGCCAGCACCTGATCGCCCTGCTGCGTCTCGATGCTCGTGCCCGCGTCGTCAAAGCCCGCTTCGTTGATGCGGATATGCTCCCAGCCGCTGTCCAGCGTCTCCGGGTGCTCGTCCAGATAGCGCTGGAACGACGCGTAATTCAGCATCGGAAACGTCATCTGGAAGTCTGCCTCCGGGTCATCCTCGACGGGCTGGGGCGCTTCTGCATCAGCCGGCGGTTCCTCCGGCTGTACCGGCTCCGGTTCTGTCTGTACGGGTTCCGGTACAGGTTCCGGCTCCGGCTGCGCAGGCGCGCCGGTAAACGTGCAGGCCGTCAGAACAAGACTTAAGACCAGCACAAAAACGAGGGTATACGCCGCCATTTTCGGCTTTTTCGCGATAAGCGTGATGCGCTCTCTGAGACTCTTTCGGCCCAGCTGCATTGTCGTCGCGCAGGACAGCAGCTGGCCCCGCGCCCGCTTCGGCGCGACAAGGCTGAGCAGCGCGCGGCCATAGCTTACCCGGCTGCCGGGATCGAGGTCTTTCAGCACCCGCTCGTCGCAGGCCAGCTCGCAGTCGCGCTGGGAAAGCGCCGCGGCAAGCCACACGAAGGGGTCGAACCAGTACAGGCACTGGCAGATGAGGCGCAGGAGGCTCCAGAGCTGATCCCGCGCGTGATAATGCGCCAGCTCGTGACGAAGGACGAATTGGCGTGTCTCCGGGTCCTGCGCCGCTTCGGGCGTGAGATAAATTTCAGGCCTGAACAGCCCCGCGAGGCACGGCGACGGCAGCCCGGACGCCACCCAGACCGGAACCGGGCTTTCCGGGCAGGCAAACGGCCGCCGGATTCTTTTCAGTCTCCGGAGAAACAGCAGATTCTGCGCCAGAACGGCCAGCGCCATCGCTGCCGCGCCAGTCAGCCAGACGAGTTTCAAAATCGTGCTGCCCGTCAGCTGCATCTGCGCCTCTGTGGGCGCAGTCTCCGTCTCAGAGGCAGTCTGCACCGGGGATTGCGTATTGTCCGTCTGCGGGGCGCGGCGGTCTTCCGGAGCAGTCAGCCGCTGCACGGCGGCGGGCACGTCCGGGACGGCGTTCATCACGCTGACCGGGCTTCTGACCAGCGAGACCGGCAGCAAAAGCCGCAGCGCGGCGAGCAGCCAGAGCGTGTATTGCAGGCGCGGATTGAGTTTCCCGCGCAGGAAAAATCGAAGTGCGGTCAGCGCAAGGATCAGAACAGTCGATGAAATGAGAATTTCCAGCATGGTTCCCCTCCCCTATTCCTCGCGGCCCGCAGCCCTGTCCAGAATGGCGTAAAGCTCGTCCAGCTCGTCCTTTCCGATTTTTCCGTGGTCAGCGAAATTGCTGACCAGCAGGCCGAGCTTCCCGCCGAACGCGCGGGAAAGCAGCTGCTCGGTTTCCTCCAGCCCGGCTTCCTCGCGGGTGACGTTCGGGTAATAGCGCCGGGGCTTGCCCTCGTAGCGCAGAAGGCCCTTTTCCGTCATGCGGGCGGCCATGGTCTTACTCGTGCTGGCCGACCATCCGGCGCGGAGCTTCAAATCCTCCACCAGCTGCATGAGCGTCTGCGGCTGCCGCTCCCACAGGCTTTGCAGCACGGTCCATTCGCTTTGGCATAATTGCACAGGATATTCCTCCTTGGTTTACTTTTGTAGACCCATCATAACATATAGGGCTACATTTGTCAACCTTTTTCTCGAAACTGTTTCCCAAACAGCCGCCCCTGTGGAAACAGGAGCGGCTGCTTAAGGGTAGAACACGCCAGATTTATGCAGAGGCCGACAGGAACTGGAACGGATACCGCGCTTCGCCGGTCAGGCGGACGGTCACGGTCAGCTCCGTCATGCTGTTTCCGGTGGGAATGACGCCGTCGGCGAACGCGCGATACACGGCCCGACGGAATTCCTGCGGCTGAAGCTCCTCCGCGCCCGCGTGGTCATAGACCGCGCGCACGTCCGCAGACGCGTCCGCGTACTCCGTGAGCTCTGGCACGTCGAGACAGCGGAACACCAGCTGGAAGCTTCCGTCTGCCATGCAGGAGATGCGTTTCAGATAACAGTACCGCGCGCCGTGGTTGTCATTGATGGTGCGGGTATAGGTTCCATCCTGATAGGTGAGATAGTGTGAGCTGCGATCCTCCCAGCCGTACCGGCCCAGCGGGAAATAGCGTTCGAGCGTATGGTCGAAATCCGTCTCGCTGATCGTCAGCGGCCAGTTGTTTTCGCGCGCCCAGCGCTCGTAGACGAACAGGGAAAGTCCATCCCACGCGTCTTCGGTCAGCGGCAGCGCTGTCCAATTGCCGCTCGGCAGACTGCCTAACAGATTGCGGTTCTGGCTGTCATACGTCCAGAACAGTTCGGTCAGATCGTCCGTCGTTTCGCCGGTGTGCAGCTGCAGGGCCGTGCGCAGGTCATCCTCCGGCAGTGCCGCGAACCGCGCCGACTGGAACAGTGCGCCGCTGTTGTAAAATTCGAGCGTATAGACCTTGCGCGCATAGCGAATCTCACCGCCGCTGTTGTCAAAAAACGGGTTGGCGTTATAAAAATCCGCCGTGACCTGTACGGTGCTGCCCTCCAGCACCTGCACGTCCGCAATGCGCAGATCCGGGCCGCCGCCGAAGCCGGATACGTTCTCGATGACCGCCGTGCCTTCCGATGCGTCGTAGTTTCTGCACTGCGTAATGTCAAACGTGAAGCTGCCGGTGCGGAAATAATGTGAGAGGATGCCGTTGATAAAGTCCTGCGTGAAGTGATACTTCCCGTCGGCCTGCTTGTAATTATCGCGCGTGGAATCGACCGACCAGTACAGAAACAGCATAAACAGCTTCTCTGACGACAAGTCTGCGGGCGAATCGAACGTAAATCCGTTATTGACAAGCGCGATCTCCGGGCCGATCAGAATGCTTAGCAGGTTCTCATCCGTCAGACGGCTCGGGTCGATCGTCATGCGCTGCTGCACCCATTCCTCCGTGACCGGCAGCCGCATGGACTCCTCCGGCGCCATCCAGCTGACGGCGGCGATCACGCCGTTTTCAATGTAGAACGTCATGAGCGTCTCGTCGCTCACGACAAGCGTTGTTGCAGCGCCGTCCGTGTACTCGATGTAGCTGTATTTGCCCATGTAGGTGATCTCGCCGCCGAGCCTCAGCCGCGTGGTATGTTCGTCAATTTGCTCCAGCACCGGCTCGGCATCGCGTGGGAAGAGGTTCGCCGCCGCAAAGTAATTCCAACTGTAGCGGATGCCGCACACCTCGGTTCCGCTTTCCAGGCGCAAATACGCGGCATTCAGGTGATGAAGCTCCCCATCCTCGCCGACCCAGCCCGCGGCCTGTGAGCCGTCCGGATGGTGAATTGTGCCGTCTTCATCTATCCAGCCCGCAATCTGTGAGGCGTCCGGGAACTGCACAACGTCATAGTATTCCGTCCCGATGTCCATCCAGTGATAAATACGCGTGGGCTTACCGAAGGCGGGCGTGAGTTCGTCCAGCGTCAGATCATAGATCGACGTGCCGTTCACGGTAAATTTGGGCCACTGCTCCACCGGCTCGCGCGCGGCGAACCATGCCGCGTCCGCGGCGGGGTCCGTTTCGGCCTCAATGCGCGGCAGAATGAATTCCTGATACCACGCCTCCCAGTCGACCGCGCCCTCCACCGGCGCAAGGCCGTTGCGGACAACAAAATCCTTTAAGATATCCAAGCCGTCGGCTGCGTGCTGGTAATACGAGCTGACCGCCGCTGTGTCCGAACTGTCATACTGCCGTACCGCCTTGTCCGACGGGCTCAGGCAGAAGAAATAATATGCCGTGCTGCCGCGTGTGCCGAGCAGATGCGTGTTCAGCGCCATAAGATTTTCCTCGACCCATCGGTCTGCGCCGTCCTTGACCAGCTCCGCCGGGTCTTCAAACTGGAACGCGCGGATCGCCCAGACGAGGCCGAGGCGGTCTTCTGCCGCCTGACTTTTGTCGTAGAAGGAGAACAGCACATCGTCCAGGTCATGCTCGCCGGTCTCCGGCGCTTCGATCATAAACGAATCGTCCGCAGTGATTTCGTTTTCGTATCGTGCCGGGACACTGAGCGTGACCGTGTCCTGTGTGGTGGTGAATTCCACTGCCGCTTCCGGTTCCTCGCGTGTGGCCTCCTGCACTTCTGATTCCTTGGGCGTGTTCTCCATTCTTTCCGATGTCTGCTGCGCTGGCGCGGTATCCTTCGCGCCGGTCATGGTGCAGCCGACTGCCGCGGCGCAGAGCAGAAGCACGAGGATCAGAACGGGAATTGCGGTTTTCGGGTGCTTTGTGATGGAAATGATGCGCGTTTTGAGCTGCCCGCCGCGCCCCGACATTGTCGTTGCCGCGCTGAGGGGATCGACCCGCTCGCGGCACGTCATGCGGATGAGTGAGCGGCCATAATCCACACGTGCGTTCTCGCCGAGACGGCGGACGGTATCCTCGTCGCAGAAGAGCTCCGCGTCGGTGCGGGAAAGCGCCGCCGCCCACCACACCAGCGGGTTGAACCAGTGCAGCGCGAGGCACACGCCGCGCAGGACGGCCCAGATGTGGTCGCGGTGGAGATAATGCGTATATTCGTGCTCCGCGCAGTGGTGCAGCAGCTGCTCGTCCTGCGCGCAGTCCATTGTCACGTAAATCACGGGCGGGAAAAGCCCGAACAGGCACGGCGACAGCGCGGTTCGCGTCAGCCGGACAGCCGGACGGCCCTCCTTCGGCGCGATCGCGCGCAGAACGCCCGCCCGCAGCTGCCGTCCGTACCGGAGGTTGCAGAACAGGAACCATAAGCCCAGCAGAACCGCGCCGGAGGCCCATACAAATATGAGAATCTTCCGCACGGAAACGACGGGCTTCTGCGCAGATTTTTCCGGTTCTGCGCTGCCCGTTTCCGCCTGCGCAGGCATGGATGCCGGGCGCTGCACCGGCTGTGCGGGCGTCTGCACCGGCGCTGCGGGCGCAGACGGTTCCGGTGTTCTGGCCGCCTGCGCGGGCGGCACAGCGGCAGGTTCCGCCTGTATGACAGCGGCCGGTTCGGCCTCCGGCAGGAGATTTGCCACGCTGAGGGCGGTTTTCCCGACGGAAAGCGGCAGCAGCAGCCGCACGAGCAGCACCAGCCAGAGTGCGTACTGCAATCTTGCGCTGATTTTCCCGCGCAGCAGATAGTGCGCGCCGATGAGCAGCGCCGCCAACACGGCGGACGAAACAAACCATTCAGCCATGGTGCTTTTTCTCCTCCATCTCCTGCAGCAGTGCGTGCAGCTCGTCGATCTCGCGCTGTGGGAGCGCCTCGCGCTTCGTCATCTCGCTGACGAGCATACTCAGGCTCCCCTTATACACGCGGCCAAGCAGATCACGCGTCTGCTGCGCGGCTGCATCCTCGCGGCGGACGGCGGGATAAAAGACGTTTTTGCGTCCCTGCGCGTCACAGCGCACCGCCCCCTTCTCCATCAGCCGCCGCAGAAGCGTCAGCGTCGTCGAGCGGTTCCAGCCGGTCTGCGCCGCCATCGCCTCCGTCAGCTCACGCCCGGTCTGCGGCGCGTGCTCCCAGAGCTTCTCCATAAGCTGCCATTCCGCTTGTGTCAGATCGATTCTGTTCACCGTGTCGCCCTCCTGTTGTTTACGTCTGTAATCATAGCATAGCACCTTTGATTACGGTTGTCAACAGAAAGAACCGGGCGGCATATCCGCTGCCGCCCGGCTGTATCATCCTGCTTCCGCGATAAACAGCGCCGCACGCCTGTCCATGACCTGCGCCGCCTCCTGCGCGGTTTTCCGGCCCTTGAAAAAGGCGTCCGCCTCGTCAAGAATGATCATCAGAATTTCCTGACTGCCGCAGGAGCGGCAGTCTGCATGCTCCAAAACGTTCATCAGATCGTCAGCCGCGGCTTCGTCAAACAGGAATGCAAGATCACCCGCTTCTCCAATCTCGACGCGGCCCTCCTCTCGGATGGCCGTCTGCTGCTCGGCCTTCTGCGCTTCGATCTCCTTCTGCATCAGCTCGCGCAGCGCAGCGCGGTTGACGGGGAACGCGTCTGCAATGGTCAGCTGGAAGTCTTCCTGCAGCATATTCCGCAGCGCCTCCTCCGCCGCTTCCTGCATGGTGGAGCCGACGCAGACGCCAAGCTGCAGAACCGGCTGATATGCCGTCCCGCCGTCCGAGTCGAGGGCAAGCACACGGAACGCGCCGCCGGTCTGCTGGTACCAGGAAATCTGCATGGACCGGTACATCGCGGCGGAGCGCATCGGCTGCTGCATGATGCTGTCCGGGGCAGGCACCGCGGAAGAAATGGCCGCGCAGGCCGTCAGAATATTCAAAAATTTCTCGCTCTCGAAGGAGGCGGTCTGTGTATCATAGTCCAGATACTGCTCCGCCGCGTGGCGGCAGTAGACGCTGAGCAGATCCTCACCGCCCCAGAAAAAGCTAACGTCCGGAACTGCGCCGCACAGCACGTCCTCGACCGACGTTTCCAGCGACGCGCCGAGCTTCTCCGCCGGGCCGAACAGCGGGTCAAGCGCGAAAGCCCCGACGACGGAATAGAGCGTCCCGTCCACATAGCACGGCTTCAGAATACCGGACAGAAGCTCCGCGTCCGGCATCCCGTCCAGCGGCAGCAGAATGCCGTTTTTTGCGTAGCCCGCGTACTGCGCACCACTCAAATCGCTGCAATCGAGCAGGTCTGGCACGTTTCCAGCCAGCAGCTCCGTCGTCATGCGCGTCACGGCGTCTGCGCGGCTTTCCGCGCCGTCGGCGTAGTTGAGGATTTCGATTCTGAACGGTGCGCCGGAGAAATTATAGCTCTGGATCATACTGCGGAGCACGCTCTTCTCCGAGTCAAAGTCGATCATACCGAGCGTCAGCGTCTGCTCCGGTGTCTGTGCAGCGGGTTCGGTGTTGGCTTGTGTGTCAATTGTCTCCGCAGTGGGCAGTTGCTCCGGCTGCGTCTGCTTCCGGCAGCCGGTCAGGAGCAGGCCGAGCAGCAGCATGAGAATCAGACAGCGTTTCATGATGCATTCCTCCTTATTTTTCTTCCAGTGTATCACAACTTTTCCCTGAAATCTCTTAATTTTTCCTAAATATTTACTGGATCCGGTATCCGCTCAGGACGAGTTCGAGGATTGCAGGCCAGAAGACGGGCTCCGGGGCGGTAAAATAGCGGGCGTCAGGGATGGCGTGGAAGGAATCGTAACAGAAACGAGGCCGCTGCGGTGCGCAGCGGCCTCGTTCCAGTCTGTCAAAAAACTATTGTTTTCCTATTTTGTGTAGAGTTTCCGAGGCTGGCGTAGGGGCGGACGCCTCTGTCCGCCCGATGAGCAGCCGCAAATTCTCGCAGTACTCTGTAGGGGCCGATGCCGGTCACAGCCGTTCGCGACGAAGGAGCGTTACGGATGTGGGTCTGCCGCTTGCCGGTACACATCGGCCCGTCGGGAAGTTACGAATTCGCCGCAGATTTCCGTAAAAACGGTGCAATCTGCCGGGTCGATGTAGGCATCGACCCCTACAGGCAAGTGGAGAAGTGCATACGGATTCGCTCTGGATTTCCGAAAAAAGCACTGCATCCAGCGGGCGGACAGAGTCGTCCGCCCCTACGAAGCAGCGCTATATCGATTATGATCGGACTTTTTTGACACGCTTAAACGAGGCCGCTGCGGTGCGCAGCGGCCTCGTTCTAAAATTATTACAGTGTGAATTCAAAGCGCATGGCAAGCGCCTTGAACAGCTCGTGCATGACGCGCTCGGAGACGGCGCGGATGTCCATGCCGCCGATGAAGTCCACGGCCTTTTTGATCTCGTCCTCCGGGACGTGGTACGACCGCAGGCTCATGGTGAGGAACGTACGAAGCTTCTTTTCCAGTGTCAGCGCCTCGTCGCACGGGTGCGCCATAAAGCCCCGCATGATCCCGGCGGAGCCGATCTCCATAAAATAGAAGTCCTGCTCGGTCAGCTCCGGCTGATAGGGGCTAAAGATCTGGTAAAGCTCCTTTGCTGTCTCGCGGAAGATATAGTCCGACGCTTCCTTCTGCGTGTACGCCTCAATATAGATCTCGCGCAGATTTTCGTTCAGCTCCGTCAGCGTCATCTGAATGGCCGTCTCCACGGCGTAGACATAGATCGGCGGCAGCTGTGTGCCCGCCGTGCTGCGGGCCATGGCGAACTGATTGGAGAACATGAACTGCGCCAGCTCGGTCAGTACGCCGTCCTTGGCGCGGAAAATATTCTGAAAAATACTGTTGGAAACCGACGCCTGCTGCACGATCTGGGCGACGGTGGTTTTTTTATAGCCCTGCTCAAGAAACAGCTTGACGCAGACCGTCAGGATCCGTTTCTTGGACGGCCGGCTGGCATTTGTGCTTGCGATGAGGATCGCTTCCCTTCTGTCTGGCATTTGTCCGCACACATTGTAGCAAAGCCCCGCCGGAAACGCAAGAGGCGTGCGGTCTGACTATGCGCAAATTGCAGGATCCCGCAGACTCAGACTACAGTATCGTACTCCCCCGCTCCGCCGCCGGCGAAGTAGTGGTGCAGATCGAATGGGGAGAACACGCCCCGGTCGGTGACGATGCCGGAGATGAGGTGCGGCGGGGTCATATCGAAGGCGGGATAATAGCCCTTCACGCCCTGCGCCGCCGTGCGCACACCCATGGCCTGCAGGGTAAATTCCGGGTCGCGCATCTCGATTTTGACGGTGTCCTTTGTCTCGTGGCCGATATCCGGCGCGCCGGTAACGAAGGTTGGAATGCCGAAGTGATTGGCGCAGATGGCGATCTGGAGCGTCCCGACCTTGTTGACGACATAGCCGTCGAGGCAGATCGCGTCCGCCGCGCAGGTAAAGAGGTCCACGTGCTCGCGCTCCATGACGAATGCGGGCATATTGTCGGTGATGACGGTCACGTCGAAGCCCATATCATGGCAGACCGTGGCCGTGAGGCGCGCTCCCTGAAAATAAGGCCGCGTCTCCGGGCAGAACAGGCGGAAGGTCTTCCCGGCCTGCCTCGCCTCCTTCAGCATCATGCCGACGATCGTTTCACCGAAGCACTGCGTCATGACCGTGCCGCCGTCTGGGATGAGCGGCACGAGATACCTTGCGATCTCATTTACCTTGCTGTAGCGGCGGTTGTTGGCGTTTACGGCGTGCTCCCGGATGGCAAGATCGACAGGACGCCTCTCACGAAGCGCCAGCTTTGCCGCCGCCAGACAGCCGTCGCAGACCAGCTTCATCCGCTTGTAGGTTGTGGGGCGGGCATTTGAGATTGTTTCGTCCGCTGCCTGTAGATAGGCCAGCTGCTCCTCCGCCGGTTTTTCCCGGCACTCATATGCGGCCAGCGCCATGCCCATGGCCGCCGCCGTATACGGCCCCGCGCTCTGCGTGACCATGTCGCGGATGGCCTGCATGACCTCCACGTGCGTTTTGCAGCGGACAAACTCGATTTTCGCCGGATAGATCCGGCGGTCGAGAATCCGCACCTCGCCCGCATCGTACCACGCAACGTTTTCATATTGCAGCATGAAGGCCAGCCCTTCATCGGCCCGGAACTGTGTCATACATCCATCTCCTCCAGAATTTTTTCAAGATAGCGGCTGAACCGCTCCGCGACCGCCGCGCCCGTCTCGTTGACCTCCTCGCCGGAGACGGCCTCGCCCGTGATGCCGGCGGCCATGTTGGTGATCACGGAAATGCCCAGCAGCGGCAGACCACAGTGCGCCGCCGTCAGCGCCTCCGTTACAGTCGACATCCCCACGGCGTCGCCGCCGAGCAGGCGGATGGCGCGAATTTCGGCAGGCGTTTCAAACTGCGGGCCGGGCATGAAGAAATACACGCCCTCGTGCACGGAAAAGCCGAGCTTTGCCGCGCAGGACTTCGCCAGCTCGCGCAGCTCCGGCGTGTACATCCGCGTAACGTCAAAGAAGCGCGGGCCGAATTCGTCCACGTTCCGGCCCCGCATGGGGCTGGAGCCGTTGAGCTTGATGTGGTCGGCGATCAGCATGAAATCGCCGCGATGATAGGCAAGATTCACGCCGCCCGCCGCGTTCGTCACGATCAGCGCACGGACGCCGAGCAGCTTCAAAAGCCGCACCGGCTGCGCCAGCTGCTCGAAATCGTAGCCCTCGTAGCTGTGAAAGCGTCCCGCGAGGCACACGAGCTTCTTTCCGGCCAGCTCGCCGAACATCAGCTTTCCGGCGTGGCCGGGGGCCGTGGAAACGGGGAAATTCGGGACCTCGTGATAGTCGATCTCGACGGTATTCTGAAGTCTTTCCGCAAACGGCCCAAGCGATGAGCCGAGGATCACCGCGATCTGCGGCGCAAACGGCATTCTTGTCCGGACATAGTCCGCGCCTGCTTCATAAAATTCATACGGTTCATTCATTGCACTGTCCGCCTTTCTTTTTTCTTTATCATACCGCGCGGAGGTGCGTTCCGTCAACCAAAACCGCAGCGGCGGCGCAATCGGCAGGGGTGGGTGCTGTCGAATGCGGTTGACTTTATGCGCGGCGTGTGATATAATTGTATCAATACAGTTCATACAGTTGGGGAGGAAAACTTCCGTGATCGCGATCAATTACCGGGATCCGAGGCCCATTTATGAGCAGATCCAGGCCGAGCTGCGCAGACTGATGCTGACGGGAGCGCTGCCGCCCGGCAGCCGGCTTCCGTCTGTGCGGGAGCTGGCCGGACAGCTGGCCATCAATCCCAACACCATCCAGCGCGCCTACCGGGAGCTGGAATCGGAAGGGTACATTCTTTCCGTCGCCGGGAAGGGCTCGTTCGTCACGCAGGTCGACCGGCTTGCCGAGCAGCAGAAAAAGGAGGCCCTCAACGCATTCCGGGCAGCGGCGCAGCGGCTGCGCGCGCTCGGACTGAGCGCAGAGGCGCTCGCGTCACTTCTGACGCAGGAGGAACCGACAGATGATTGAACTTTCGCACGTGACCAAAACCTTCGGCGGCGCAACGCGCGCGCTGGACGATCTGACGCTCACCGTGCCGCAGGGCGCGGTCTACGGGCTTGTCGGCTCAAACGGCGCGGGAAAGACCACCGCCATTCGCCATATTACAGGCATTTTCCGGCAGGATTCCGGCAGCGTGACCATCGGCGGTCTGCCGGTCTATGAAAACCCGGCCGTCAAGAGCCGCATCGGCTATATCCCGGACGATCTCGGCGTATTCGGCGGCGGGACGCTCCGGGAGCTGGCGGCTTTTTACCGCACGATGTACCCGCGCTTTGACGCAAAGCGCTACGCGGCGCTGCGCGACGTGTTCCGGCTGGACGAGGCGACACCTCTGCGCCGGTTCTCCAAGGGGATGCAGAAGCACGCGGCCTTCTGGCTGACGCTGAGCCTGCGGCCGGACTATCTCGTGCTCGACGAGCCGGTCGACGGGCTTGACCCCGTCATGCGGCGGCAGATCTGGAGTCTGGTCGTTGAAGACGTGGCGGGCTACGGCACGACGGTGCTGGTATCGTCGCACAATCTGCGCGAGCTGGAGGACATCTGCGACCATGTCGGCATCATGCACATGGGCCATATGCTTCTGGAGCGGTCGCTGTCCGACCTGCAGGACAATTTCGTCAAGGTGCAGCTCGTGACGGAGAATCCGCTGCCGCCCTCGCTTCACATTCTGCACGAGAGCACGCTTGGGCGGGTGCAGACGCTGATCCTGCGCGGCGATCCGCAGACCGTCGCGGACGAGCTGGCGGCCAGCGCGCCGATGCTCTGCGATCTGCTGCCGCTGAGTCTGGAAGAGATCTTCATCTACGAGTTGGGAGGGACCGGCTATGACGTCAAAAATCTCGTGCTTTGACCACGCAGTCTTCCGGCGGGCACTGAAAATGACCGCGCCGGTCTGGATTCTATACACGCTTTACGAGCTGCTTCTGCCGCTGCGGCTGTTTTCCTTCTGCCGGGGCCTTTCGTCCGGTGCGGATAATTATATCGTGCAGATTGAAAAAACGCTCCTGAGCTATGCGCGCTTCAACGCCTCCATCGTTCCGTTCCTGCTCGGCGGGCTTCTGGCATGGGTGCTGTTTTCCTGGCTGTTCCGGGCGGGCACGGCCTATTTCTACGCTGCGCTGCCCGTGCGGCGCGAGACGCTGTTTCTGACGAATTATCTGACGGGCGTGCTGCTGTGCGCTGCGCCCGCGCTCTTGTCGTCGCTGCTTTTATGGGCGGTGGGCGCAGGCTTCGGCGCGGCGGCGTTCGTGCCCGCGATGCAGGTCTTTGCCGCGGCGATGCTGGGCTTTTTGCTGTTTTTCTCGTTCGCGGTGCTGGTCTGCTGCGTTGTGGGGCAGATGGCTGCGATGCCCATCGTCTATGTGATCCTGAATTTTACGTTCTTTGTTCTGGAAGCCATCGTGCGGCACCTGCTTTTTACGTTCGTCTACGGTATGCCCTACAGCCAGAGCAGCACCATGCAGTCGTTTGCGCTGCACGCCACGCCGGTGCTGGGGCTGCTGCAGGGCGGCTTCCGCGTTGCGACGGACTGGGCCGAGCGCGACGGTATGTACTATATGGAATTGAACCCGCAGCTGGAGGGCTGGGGCTATCTCGGCGCGCTGGCCGCGCTGGGGCTGGTGTTCGCGCTGTGCGCGTTCCTGCTTTTAAAGCACCGTGAAATGGAACGCAGCGGCGACGTGATCGCGGTCGGCTGGCTGCGCCCGGTCGCACTGTATGTATTCACGATCGGCTGCGCGCTGGTGCTCGGCGCACTGATGGCAGAGCTGTTTTCCAGCCAAACGGCGGATAACTTCTGGTATGTGCTGCTGTTTCTGTTTGTGGGTGCGTTCGTGGGCTATTTCGTGGGAAAAATGCTTCTGCAGAAGACGATCCACGTGTTCCGGTCTGGCTGGCTGGGGCTTGGCATCTGCTGTCTTGCGCTGCTGCTCGCCTTCGGCGCGGCGGAGTTTGACCTGTTCGGCTACTCGCGGTATTTGCCGGAGCGCGGCGCGGTGCAGGCTGCCGGGCTGACGCATTACCAGTCGAGCGGCCTGTATACCACGCAGGACGATGCGTTTGTGCAGGATGTTCTTGCCCTGCACACGGCAGCCATTGCGGAAAAAGGCGCGCAGGAGCACCGCAGACACGCATATCAGCTCGGCGCCGATTACACGGAGCAGTTTTATATCACCTACCGTATGGCAGACGGCACGCTCACCGAGCGCTATTACAGCATCGTCTACAACGACGCCGAGTTGAAAGACCCGGACAGCCTCATTTCGCGCTTTTCCGCGCTCTATAACAGTCCCGTCTGCGTCCGCATCCGCGCGGGCTTCGACACGCCGCGCACGGAGAAAAGCGTGCTCTCGTGCTACGTCTCCTCCTACGACACCGGCGCAAGCCTCGATTTGACCGGCAGCGACGCGTGGCGGGTCTACGAGGCCTGTCTGGACGATATCAACGCGGGACGCCTCGGCGCGGCGGACGTGAGCGGCAGCACAAAGCAGAGCGATGGCAGCAATTATACGCCCCTGACCCTGATCTTCACCGTCAGCACGGACGTTCCCGGTCAGACGGACAGTTTGTATGTCGATTCCATCTCCCTGTCCGCCGCTGAGACGGTCAGCGCCTTGCAGGCGCTCGGCGCAGACCCATACTGGCGCGCCGCCGGATAATGCAGAAACGTAAAAACGCCAATGCCCGATGCGGCATTGGCGTTTTCTGTTATGGCTGATCCATGTCGGAAATGAGAATATTGTCCGTCCCGTGGGCCTCGAATTCCGCAATGTAGTCGTCCATGCGGGAGACAAGCTCCTCGTAATTGTCGTTGGATACCGGCTGATACTCCATATCGCGCCGCGCAAGCTCCTCGGCCAGAATTTCATAGAACACCGTGTCCTCATAGTCCATGATGGCCTCGTGGATGCCGCCGTCGGAAAAGGCGCGGGACGGCACATCCGTCCCCTCGTACCGTTCGACGAGCGTATCCATGCCCTGCTCCCGGCACAGCGCGAAGAGCTTGGATTCCAAATCATCGTAATCCGCAAAGCGGTCGTCCCCGCGGGTCGAGTTGAGGATCCAGTTTCCGATGTAAACCATATCCAGAAGACGGCGGAACTCTTTTTTCGATAGATCGATCTGCATACCAAAAGCCTCCTCTGCGATGTTACTCTATTATATACACTTTGGTCTTCATTTTCCACTGTAAAAATATGTAGCAGCCGAAAATCATTGCAACTCAAGAACTTTTTATTTCAAATGTATGATATGCACGAAGTTCTGATAATCTGAAGCAAAACGCGGCTGCTGTCGTCCCTCATCTGTCTGCTTCGCTTCGCTCCGCAGCCAGTTTCCCGAGGGGAAGCCTTGGGCGCTCCCGCGCCGCAAAGCAGGAAGGACGCGCCCTGCGGCGCGTCCCTTGGCGGTTATAAGGTTCTTGTGCAGACCTCGCGGACTTTGGATTGGAGGGCCTTGAGATCTGAAAAGGTGTCCGGGCGCTTGGTTTCGTCGCGCAGGAGGGCGGAGGGGTGATAGAGCGCGGTGAAGAGGATGCCGCCCTTTTCGGTGAACTGTCCGTGTTCGCAGGAGATCTTGAAATCCGGACGGATGAGGCGCATGGCCGCGATGCGGCCAAGGCAGACGATGATCTTCGGCTGGATGAGCTTCGTCTGCGCACGCAGAAAGCTGATGCACGCATCCTGCTCGGTCTGCATCGGGTCGCGGTTTCTGGGCGGACGGCACTTGACGATGTTCGTGATATAGCAGTTTTCCCGGCCCAGATCGATGATCGAGAGCATTTCGTCGAGAAATTTCCCCGCCGCGCCGACAAACGGCTCACCCTGCAGGTCTTCGTTTTCGCCCGGCCCCTCGCCGACGAACATGACCTCCGCGTCCTGCGGGCCGACGCCGAAGACGACGTTGTGCCGCGTCTGCGACAGCGGGCAGCTGGTGCAGGACAGGCAAGCGGTCTGAAGCGATTCCCAGTTCAGCATATGAAGCGCCCTCCTTTACCGTTGTTCCAGCTCATCGACCGGCAGGTCGTAGCCCTCGCGGAAGCGGCGGCGCTGGTTCTCCAATGCGCGGCGGCGCTGCTCCATGCGCTTGCGGCGGTAGCGGCGCTTGCGCAGCTGGTACAGCACGATCAGCACCAGAATCACGCCGATGGCGGCAAAGATCGCGATCACGACCCACTTCCACCAGTTTTTCTGGATATATGCCTCCGTCCCGGCTGCGGCGGACGAAAATTCCGAGCGCGCCACATCGGTGATGGCAAGCAGCTTCGTCTGTCCAAGGATCTCCCCGGCATAGCTGACCGTGACCGAGCCGAGCACATCGCCCTCGCGGACGGGCGCGTCGACGCTTTCGCTGTTGAGCTGGATATCCGTGACCATCTTATCAGGGTCATAGTCGTTCGGAAGCAGAACCTTGATCTCGTCCTCCGGCGCAACGGCGACCGCCTCGGCGCCGGCGGAGTTGTTGATCTTCACCTGGTCGACCGGGTACAGAGGCGACATGATCGGCAGGTATGAGTAATTGTCAAAGCCATAGTCGAACAGCCGTGCGCACTCCGTAAAGTTCTCCATGAGCAGATCGCCGCTGTCAAGCACCGTCGTGGCTGCGCCGCAGACGATGCCCAGAAGATCAAGACCGTCGCCCGTCGCCTCGGAAATGACGCAGCGGCCTGCCTGACTGGTATAGCCGGTCTTGATGCCGTGCGCGCGCGAATAATAGAGCGTATTGGACAGGGAGCGGTAGATCAGCATATTGGTCGTCTTGAGCTTAGGGATGTTCTGCCGCATATTGTCGTCAGGCAGCTGATATTCATAGGTGTCGACGATCTGGCGGAAGTTCTCGCTCTTGAGCGCGGCCTGCGTGATGATGGACAGATCGCGCGCAGTGGTGTAGTGGCTCTCGTCGTGCAGACCGTGGGGATTGCTGAAATGCGTGTTGAGACAGCCAAGCTCATAGGCACGCTGGTTCATCATGCGGACAAAATCCGCCACGGAGCCGGCAATATGCTCGGCAATGACGTTGCAGGCGTCGTTGCCGGAGACGAGCATCATGCAGTACAGCAGATTTTCCAGCGTCATCTGCTCGCCGACCTGCAGCCCCGCGACGCTCGAATCGGCGTCCAGATCGTCGAGCGCGGAGGCCGAAACGGTCACAACATCGGACAGATTGCCGTTTTCCAGCGCCAGCAGGCAGGTCATGATCTTGGTCAGGCTGGCAGGATACACGCGCTCGTCCGCGTCCTGCTCATAGACGGCGCGGCCCGTGTTGAGGTCGATGAGAAGCGCGGCCTTGGCCGCGACGGAGAAGCTTGTCCGCGAGGAAAGCAGCCGATCCTCCGGGACGCTGTCGTCCTCTGCGGGAGCGTCCGCGCTGTCGGTCTGCGTCTGCTCCGGGTCTGCCGCCGTCTCGGCATCCACCGCAAGAAGCGGCAGCGTCAGGGAGGACAGCAGCAGGAGCAGGGAAAGCAGCAGGGAAAGAGCCTTTGTTTTTTTCATTTTTATCTCCATTTTATTCTGTTCGGATTGTACAGAAGCAAAAAAATATGGTATACTGTTTTACACATTATATAACAGGATGGCCCGGTATGTCAAATGGAGGCAGCTGTATGCGGAAAAAGCGTGTTGATCCGGCGCTGGTTCTATGGAGCGCGGCGATCGTTCTGTTCGCCGGCGCGTTCTTTCTCGGCCGCGCGACACTGCGCGGGCCGCTTCTCGAAACGCAGCGCACCGCGCCCGGCAGCACGGCGCAGGATGAATGGCGCAGCCGGGTCGAGGAAAAGGCGGCCACCGCCGCCGAAAAAAGCGCCCGCGTCTGCCTGAACACAGCGGCAAAGGAAGAGCTTCTGGCCCTTCCGGGCGTGGGCGAAAAGACGGCGGAGCGCATTCTCGCGTACCGGGACACGTATGGGAAATTTGTCACGGTCGAACAGCTGCTGGACGTCGAGGGTATTGGAGAGGGACTGCTGGAACAGCTGCGGCCATACGTCTATGTGGAGGAAAGCGAATGAAAATTCTGGTTGTAGATGATGAAAAGCTGCTCGTCAAGGGCATTAAGTTCAATCTGGAAAACGACGGCTACGAGGTCGTGACCGGCTGCGACGGCATGGAGGCTGTGGAGCTGGCGGCGAGCGAAACGCCGGATCTGATCGTGCTCGATCTGATGATGCCCCGGCTCGACGGGCTGGAAGCCTGCACGAAAATTCGGGAGTTTTCGCAGGTCCCCATCATCATGCTGACCGCCAAGTCCGAGGATATGGACAAGCTGCTGGGCTTTGAGCACGGCGCGGACGACTATCTCACAAAGCCGTTCAACATTCTCGAACTCAAGGCGCGTATCCGGGCGCTTCTGCGCCGGGCCGGTACGGCAAAAAAACAGACGCCGGAGCAGACGCTCGTCTGCGGGCACATCACGCTTGACCGCAGCAGCCGCAGCGCGTTTCGCGAGGACGTGCCGGTCGATCTGACGGCGAAGGAATTCGACCTCATGGAGCTTCTGATGCGCAATCCCAACCGCGTGTATTCACGCGAGACGCTGCTCGACGCGATCTGGGGCTACGACGTCAGCAGCGAGATCCGCACGGTGGACGTGCATATCCGGCGGCTGCGCGAAAAGCTCGAAAAAAATCCTGCCCAGCCGGAGCATATTCTGACCAAGTGGGGAGTTGGCTACTATTTCAAGTACTGAACGGCGCAGGCGGCTCATGCCGTCAAGCTCGCAGATCCGCAACGCGCTGGCGTATATGGCCGTTACGGTCCTCGTGCTCGTGTTTCTGAATATTTATTCCGCCTCCGCCTCTCGCGATCTGATGTTCAAGGCAAAATGCTCATCCGCGCAGGATAAGCTGAAGGTCGTCACGTCCTCGTTCTCCGGCGTGGACGCGCTGACGCAGGAGACGGCGGAGCAGATCATCGCCGTCATCGGCGATATGAACGTCACGCGCCTGATCGTGACCGACGCGTCGGGCCGCGCGCTCTATGATTCCGTCCCCGGCCAGAATGCCGAGGGCAAATTCGTCCTGCTTGAGCCTGTCGTGCAGGCGCTTGGCGGCAGCGACTTTTTTCACTGCGTCTATGAAAACAGCACGCTCAAGAGCTACGCTGCCTCGCCGGTTCTGCTGCATGATACCGTCGTGGGGTGCGTGTATCTGATGGAATACGACGCCTCGCAGGGCAGCATCATCGCAAGTCTCGAGCGCACGATCTTCCGCGGCTCGCTGGTGCTGATTGGGATCATCTTTTTGTGCGCGGTCGTGTTTACCGTGACCGGTTCGAGCCGTATGCGGCGGATCATGACCTCCATGCGCCTCGTGCGCGAGGGCGAATACAGCCACAAAATTCAGATGCGCGGCTCGGACGAGTACGCGACGCTGGCGGCGGAGTTCAACAAGCTCACCGACAAGCTGCAGCAGACAGAGATCACCGAACGGCAGTTCGTCTCCGACGCCTCGCACGAGCTCAAAACGCCGCTGGCGTCTATCAAGCTGCTGTCCGACTCCATCCTGCAAAACGAGATGGACGCAGACACGATGCGGGAATTCGTCGCCGACATCGGCGCAGAGTCCGACCGGCTGACGCGCATGGCGCAGAAGCTGCTCACGCTCAGCCGGGCCTCGGCTGACGAGACAGAGGGCGGTGAGCATGAGGTCGTCGACGTCGGGCAGACGCTCTCGCGCGTGTTCCGTATGCTCGTGCCGCTGGCCGACCGGCAGTCAGTCAAGCTGACGGCCAGTGTGGAAAAGGGCTGCACGATTTTGTCCTTTGAGGACGATGCGTATCAGATCCTGTTCAATCTCGTGGAAAACGGCATCAAATACAACCGGGAAAACGGCAGCGTCCATGTCCGGGTGCGGCAAGAGGACGATACCGTTGTCATCGATGTGGAGGATACCGGCAGCGGCATCCCCGAAAACGCGCTGGAGTCCATCTTCAACCGCTTCTACCGCGTCGACAAGGCCCGCAGCCGTCAGGCCGGCGGCGCGGGACTCGGCCTTTCCATCGTACATGAGATGGTCGGGCGGAATTTCGGCACGATCTCGGTTCGTTCCACAGTCGGCGAGGGCTCGTGCTTTACCGTCACGTTTCCAAGCTTCGGTTCCGGAGAGGAGGGCGACCCGGATGCGTAAAAAGAAGCTCCGCCTGCTTGCCGTGCTGCTGGCGGCGTGTATGCTCTGCAGCTGCTCCGCACCGGTCTATCCCCGCAGCACCGATGAACCGCAGCTTCAGTTCTATTACTGCACCGGCGAAGGCGCGGATACCGGGATCGGCGCGCTTGCCGCACGTCCCGTGTCTGTGCCGGACGAACGCCCGGACGCTGTGCTGCAGCAATATCTGACCGCGCCTGCCGGGGAAGGCTTCTCCCTCCCGGACGGGCTCAGCAGCAGCTGCGCCTTTGATTCCTGCGAGGACGGCACGCTGACGCTGCTTCTGGACGAAACCGCGCCGGAGGGTCTTCCGGCGTCGCTGGCGGCAGCCTGTCTGACGCTCACCATGACGCAGCTGGACGGCGTGGACCGTGTGCGCCTCGTGCGCACGCAGCGGCAGACGGAAGTCACTTATACGGCAGAGCAGTTTTTACTGTACGACACATCTGCCGACCAGCCGGAATATGTCGTGCAGCTGTATTATCCCGACAAAGATGGCCTGCTCGCCGCGCGCGATGCTGTTGTCCGTACCGCTGACATGGAGCAGCTTCCGCTGCTTGCGCTTCAGGCGCTTGTCAGCCGCGAGGTTCCCGTGAATCTGACGCGGGCCATCCCCTACCGGACGCAGGTGCTCGATCTTTCCGTCACGAATGGCTCGGCCAGCGTAGTCCTGTCCGACGACTTCATGAGCTGCGACGTCTCCGCGCAGCAGGCAGCGAACGCTGTGCGCGCCATCGCCGCCACGCTCTGCGCACTGGACAGCATCACCGCCGTGCAGCTGTCCGTCATCGGCGAAACTGGCCTGACCTATTACGATATCTCCCAGCCCATCACCCCGCAGGCAGATTGGTATGCGGAGTAGATCGCATCGTATAGCCGTTGTCCTGCGTGTGCAAAAAGCGCGTTTGTTTCAAATCTGTTTCAAAATAACGCGGGATTTATGCGATACTGTCTGCAAAGGATATGATAACATGACGATCCGGAAGCGCCCAAGCTCCTGCAAACCGTCTGGGGCGTAGGATACCGGCTGAACGCGGTGACAGGTTAAATAACAGATGCCCTGCAGGGAAGGCTTTGAAAATCGCCCGGCTCTTTGGATAGAGCCGGGCGATTTGTGTTCAGATGCCGCCTGCGATATAGTGTTTGCGTTTATTCTCCTCCACGCGGTCTTCAATGGCGTGGGAGGCTTTATAATAGCCCTTACGGACTTCGCCGGTGATGAATTTCACCAGCACGATCGTCAGGCAGACGACCGGCATGATGGCCAGCAGCGTCCCCAGCAGCAGGTACAATGCCGCGTAGCTTTCCGCCATGCGCGCGGCGTTTTCCCAATAGGGGTAGATCACACCGTTCGTCGTCATGCTGCGCTTGCCGAACGCACCGATCACGGAAATGAGGCCGGAGACGGAGAAGCGTCCGGTATTCTGGACGATTGCGCCGCTGCCGATGGGGAATTTCTCGGTCATGAGCTTTTTCGCGAAGCCCGAGACGGGGTCGGGCAGGACGATCTCATAGCAGTCGATGGGCAGTTCCGCCATGGCGTTCAGTGCGCTGTAACTCATATAGATCATGGCTGTGGACGTGCTCGAACCGCTTGTATCGCCCGAGGCTTCGTTCCCGGCAGCAAGGGCGGCGTTCGTCGCAAAATCGGACTCACTCTGCACCACGCCCGCGATGGGGAAAGTCCGGCCGTTGATCGTAACCTCCATTCCGGCTACGTCGCTGCTGCCGAAGAGGTTGAACGCCGTCTGCGCATCCAGCACGACGCGGTCGGCCATGTAATCCTCGTCCGAGATGTAGCCGCCGGACAGGAGTGTCAACGGGTGGAACAGAAAATAGTTCCCGCCTGCGCCGACCGCCGTGACCGTCACGCTGCCGGGCGATTTGCCGGAGACGGACAGGCTCGTCCGGCCGCTGTAGGCATCGGTGTAGAGGCTGCCGCCCTCAGGCGCTTCCATGGAGTTCTGGACGAACTCGTTTTCAAGCGTCGCGCGGAACGAACGGATATCGTCAAGGGTTTTCGTCTCTGTGGTAGGCAGGAATGCGGAGATCTGCGCAAAGCGGTCCTCGCTGTCTCCGCGCCAGACGTCGGCGGCGGACTGCGTGACGAGCATGCCGCGCACATGGCCGAGCATGGCGAAGCAAAATACCGATAGCGCCGTCTGGATCAGGCACGCGATCAGGAGGGCCAGCTTCCCTCCGTGGAGTCTCGGCAGCCTGTGCCGCCGTTCAAACCGGCCGCGCTGCTTCATCCGTTATCCGCAAGCCGTACCTGCTTGCCGGCCTCCACGGGCTTGTTGCTGGTCGTGATAATGAAATCGCCCTGGCTGATGCCGGAGACGGCGGCGGACTTATCGTCGCGGGCCAGCTCCTGCACGGTGACGCGGGTGGCGATATAGCGGCTGCCGAGCGGCGAATTCTTCGACTGCAGGACATAGACGAATTTGCCGTTGGAGTCCTCGCGCAGACCGGAGAGCGGAATGAGCGCGTCGTAATTCGAGCTTTTCTGACCGATGGAGAGCGTGATATTCTGCCCGGCCTGAATGTCGCCCGTGAGTGTAAAGACGAGGGTGCGATTGCCCGAAGACTGGGAATTTGTGATCTGGTCAAGCGTCGCGACGGCGTCGCCGCCCCAGAAGTTCACCAGCTCGGCGGTATCGCCGACCTTGACCTTTTTGGCCTGCTCGTTTGTGACGTCAATTTTGACGGTAAAGCCCCGGTCAGTCACGTTGATGGTCGCAAGCGGCTGCTCCTCGCCGCCGATGGATTTACCGGCGGAGGCGTTGATGGTCGCGATGGTGCCGGACACGCTGGATTTGACCTCCAGCTCGTCGGCATTCTCGCGGAGCTTTGCGACCTCCTCCTGCTTGCGCTCGATGGCCTTCTTGGACGCCTCCATGTCGATGGAGGACGAATCGCCGAGATTCTGTTTGAAAACAAGGTCTTCAAGGGTTTTTTTCGTAGATTTGACCGTTTCAGCTGCGGAAGACGCGCTGGTGAGTTTGTCCACTGCCGTCTGTTGATCGGTGATCTGCGTGTCAAGCGCCTCGCTCTGGCTTTCCAGAGATTCGATGGAGCGCTCATAATTGCCGACGATGGTTTTCGCGGTGCTCATTTCACTGTAGGCCGCTTCAATTTTATCGTTGATTGTCGCAACTTTTATCTTATCTTGCAAAATGAGCAGTCCCTCTGTTCGCGGGTTCTCATAGCCGTAGTAATAAGGAGCAAGTTTGGCAAACGCCTCACGATATTTGATTACAGTTTCTTCTGTCGATCCAGATGGAGTCTCAATTGGATTTCCATCCTTATCATACCTTGCAGACGAACTATTCCCCTCAATTCGTTTAATCATTGAGACATCTGATCTATCCTCATAGCACTCTTTCATAATTGCGAAATCATTGTCACACAATGTACTAAACGCCGCAAATACCTTTTCATATCGTGTAAGGTTCTCTATATATAGTCTATCTTGCAGTATTTTATCTATTTCTGTCTGATAATACGATGCATTGCTACAATCTTTGTACGACAGCGGAAGTGATTCCAGCAGCTTTTCTTTTTCCGCTTCCAGCGACTTCACCGTCGCTTCGTGCTCCGTGACCGTTGCCTGTGCATCCGTATACTCTTTTTCGGCCTTGATCTTCGTGATCTGATTGTCGACTGTGGTCTTCGCCGTCTGAAGTTCCTTCAGCTTCGCTTCGGACGCCGCCTTCTGCGTGGCGAGCTGCGAAGCGTCCATGGTGCTGTACTGACGGTAAATCGCAAGCGCTTCATTATAAGCATCGCGTGCATTCTGCACGTCGCGGTTTTCCTGCGCCGCCGTGTTTCCGGCTTCAATCAGACTCTTGTCGTAATTCTGCTGCAGCGTTTCCAGATCAGTCTCGGCCTGCTTCAGTTCATCCGAATCCTCCGCTTCCAGCACGAAGAGGGTATCGCCGACGTTGATCTCCTGGCCGGTCTTGACCAGCACGCTGGAGACCTTGCGGGTCTGCTTGATCGTGACGTTATAGACCTCGCTGGCCTCGACGGTACCCTGGCCGCGGATGCGGGCGTTGATCGCGCCGGAGGACACCTGCTGCGTGGCGACCTCTGGCAGCGAGGCGTTCATGATCGTTTTTGAGAAAAAGGTCAGCACCAGCAGCACGGCCAGCAGGATGATGGCCGCAGTTTTGACCCATTCGCGTTTTCTTACACCGTTTTCCATATCTCGTTTTCCCTTATCCTTTCACAGAGCCAGAATGTGCGATACCCTCCACCAGATACGCCTCGCCGTGCAAGAACAGCAGCAGGCCGGGGATCATGTAAATAACAGCGGCGGCAAATGCAATGCCGATCTCACCCGCGTTGATGCTGGACAGGAACATCGAAAGCGGCTGCTTTTCGACGTCGTTGAGCAGGATCAGAGGCTGCTCGACCATGTTCCAGTTGTCGATGAACACAAGGATCGCAATGGAATAGAGGGCGCTCCGACACTGCGGCAGGCAGATGTTCCAGAAGATGTGCCACTCGTTCGCACCGTCGATCTTGGCCGATTCAATGACGGCCATGGGGATGCGGCGCATGAATTTGGTGAGCAGGAATACCGAGAACGGCGCGAACGCGCCGGGCAGGAAGATCGCCCACCGGGTATTGAGCAGGTGCAGCCAGTCACTGACCAGATAGTTCGGCACCAGCGTGACCTGATACGGCATGAGCATCAGGATCACATAGAAGAAAAACAGACTGTCGCGCACCTTACCGCGCCAGCGCGTGAAGCCGTAGGCCGCAATGGACGCGACCATGAGCTGTGCAAAGACGATCGGCGCGGTTAAAATCACCGAGTTCCAGAATTTCAGCAGATAATCCGGGCTTTTGAGCAGAACCGTGAAATACTGCGTGAAGCTGACCTTGTCGGGGATAAACTTGAGATTGATGGTCTTGGAGATATAGCTCTTGCCGTCGTTGGCATTCTCGAAGACCTGACCGTAGCTGGCCGTGATCTCGCTCTGGGTCATGAATGAATTTGTGATCGTCAGAACCGTCGGCAGCAGAAACAGGAGTGCAAAGACAGCGCAGAGAATAAAGCACGTCGCACGGGAAAAATACCGCTTTTTCTTTCTCATCCCTCCACGTCCTTTCCGAAGATGTTCTCCACAAAGAACAAAAGCGCAATGAGAATGACGATCACGATTGCCAGCAGCACTGCCGCGGCGGAAAGCCGCTGATAATCGGCGGAATTGAACATGTTGTTCATGAAATGCTGCATCATGTAAAGCCCGTCATAGGGATAATTGCCGGTGAGCAGGTAAATTTCCCGGAAGACCTTGAACGAGTTGATGATGGACAGGATCGTCACGAACAGCACCGTCGGAGACAGGTACCGGAGCTTGATGTGGAAGAACTGGTACGCCGCCGATGCGCCCTCGACCTCCGCAACCTCAAGAAGCTCGCGCGGGATATTGCTGAGCGCGGCCATGAACAGGATCATGTTATAGCCGAGGTTTTTCCACAAAAACAGCACGACAATGACGACCATGCAGTAATCCGATTTCAGCCAGTCGATCTTGTCCGCGCCGAACACGGCGAGAAATTCGTTCACGACACCGTTATAGTGGAACAGCACCTGCCAGATGAGGATGATGGACGCGATGGGCACCATCATGGGGCTGAGGAAAAACGTGCGGAACTCGCTCTTAAGCGGAATGCGCGCCTCGAGCATCAGCGCCAGTCCCAAAGACAGCACGACAGCCAGCGGCACGGAAAGGCCAGTGAACGTGAACGTGTTTCTGACCGCGATCTTGAACGCGCCGTTCTGCCAGACGTTGATGTAGTTTTTCAGCCCCGCGAAGCTGTGGTCGGTCAGACCCGCGGTGAAGGAATAGTAGACGACGATCAGGAACGGGATGATATAAAACGCCAGCATACCAAGAAAGCTTGGCCCGGAGAAGCACATGGACGCGAGAAAATCGCGCACCTTGTTGTTCATCCGCGTCCAGAGTCCTTTCCCGGACGGTCTTGTTTCATATTTCCCGCGCGACCGGAGAGATAGCTTCTGCACGTTTTCGTATCTCCTTTGCGTTGGAAAATGCTCATAACTCCCGACCGAATCTCAATCGGAATTTATCGGCATTTTCATTTCTGGGTGGGAAATCCGCATGTACTTACGCACTTGTTTGTAGGGGCCGATGCCCACATCGGCCCGCGCAGAATGCACTGTTTTTAACGGAAACCTTCGGCTAATTCGCAGCTTCCCAATGGGCCGATGTGGGCATCGGCCCCTACAAAAGCTGTTTCGCAGTTGCTTCCCCCTTGCCGCGTAAGGCGCGGCAAGGGGGAACTTTTATTGTTGTTTTACCGCTGCTCCTGTACGTACAGGTTCACGCGGCTCTGGATCATGTTGGCGGTGGTCTGGACGTCCTTGTCGCCGGCGAAGTAGGCGGCGACCTCATCGGTGATGATATCGAGGATCTCCTGATCGTAGTCATAGACGCTGCGCGTGCTGTTGATCACGCCCAGGATCTGGTCAATGTCCTCCTGCGTCAGCGCATAGACATCCTTATAGACCGTTTCGCCGTTTTCCATGGTTTCATAGCTGCCCCGGATGGCCTTGTCGGGCTCACCGTCGCCGTCCCAGTCGACCTGTTCGCCGTTTTCGTCCAGCTGGTACTGCTCGGTCATGATGTCGGTCATTTCTGCGTCAAACGCGGCCTGACTGATGGGGAAGCCGTAATAGTAATTGTTCTCGTCTATCGTGTTCATCTTTTTGATGATCGAGCAGACGAAGTCCCACGCGGCGTCGGGGTATTTCGTGACGGAGGAAATGGCCATCGGCATCTGAAGCTCGAACGAGCTGCCGGAGCCGTCCTCGGTCGGATATCCGGTAAAGGTGATCTTGTCGCGGATCGCGTAGACGTTCCAGATATAGGAGTCAAAGCTGTACATCCCGATCGTCGACATGAGCTGCTTGCCGTTCGTGATGCGGGTCGCGTCGGAGTCCCACATCGCGTCGTCAACGGCAATATCGGCGGAGGAAGCATAGGCAATCGCGCCGTCACCGTCACTGGTTTCTGCCGGGAAGGAATTGCAGAAGGCCAGCAGCTGCTGGAACGCCTCGGAGTCAAATTCGCACTTGCCCGTCGTCCAGTCGACGAAAGCAGACAGGTTGCGGGACAGGCAGTTCGACAGAGCCGTGTTCTTCGTCCAGCCGTTGGAGAAGACCGTTGCGCCCTCCTGCAGCTGCGTCATGGCGTCCTGCACGGCAGCGACGTTCCATGTGTCATACTGGCTCGCGATGGAGGACAGCGCGTAGGCCGTCTGCACGGAGAAGCTGGTGGGCAGCTCATAGAGCTTGCCGTCCTTTTCCAGCGCACTCATGACCTGTGGGACAAAATAGTCGCGGCTCAGGCCGTTTCCGCCGTCCATGAAGGTATTGAGGTCGGCGATGACGCCCTTGGCGGCATACTTATCGATCGGCAGATTGCTGGTCAGGAAGATATCCGGCACGCTGCCGCTGATGATCTCGGTGGTGAGCTTGGTGACGCCGGCGTTGTAATCGTCGTCGGTCGCGTACTCGCTGTAGTCGACGACATTGATGCGGTACTCGTCGTTCGTCTTGTTGTATTCGACGATCATGCTGCGCAGGTTCCAGTCGAGATACATGCACGCGAGCGTCAGAACCTTCTTTTCCTTGATCTCAGACGCGTCCACACGGTGCAGGACGATCAGCTGATAGGTCGTGGGGTCGGTGTTCCAGTCCTGCATGAGGGCGGCCACACGGCTGTCGGAGAGCATGGCATAGCCCGACATATTGTTGGTGTCAACGTCGCAGGCCAGCCAGTCGACGAGCTTCTCCTTCGTGTCCGTTTTGGCGGTATAGCCATAGATGTTATTATTGTAGGTGTAGTAGAAGTCATAGGCATCGTCGCCCGGGAAGATGCTCCCCACGTTGGGCGGCAGCTTGACCTTCTCGCCCCAGTCCTTCGTTTCCAGATCGATGGGGACGAAGTACTGGCCGTTTTCATCGGCGGCATTCACGTCGTCCGTGTAATTGTACCACATAACGCCAACCTGCTGTGCGTTCAGCCGGTACAGACTGCCGTTATACTGGCTGCCGTCGAGCTTGAACTGCACGTTGCCCTCTGCATCGAGGACGTAAATATTATTATAGTCGCTGACGTAGAGATTGCCGGCGGCGTCGACGGCGAAGAAGCTGAGGTTGCCGCTCATGCCGTCCTCGTTGTCCTCGTTGTTCGTGTTGGAAAGGTCGAGGCTGGCGATCGTGCTGCCGTCGGCAGCAACGTGCACCAGATAAGAGCCGCCCACGTCCGTGGAAGGGTAATCCCATCTGCTCTCCGTTTCAGGGTCAAAGTCGTCGGGCAGGTCAAACTGCGTGGCGTAGACATTGACAAGCATCCAGAGCGTCCCGTCGTCCGAGCCGATCATGTTATAGCAGTCGACGCTGCCGTCCGCGCCCTCCGGAACCTGCGGCAGATCCAGATTGGTCAGTTCCATGCAGGTACCTGTATCGGGGTCGATGGTCAGCATGGCCAGACGCGTGTTGTAATACGACCAGGTTTCGCCCGTAACGGGGTCAGAGTTGACGATCTCCTCGCCCTGCATGCCGACCGAGGCATAGAGCGTCGTTCCGGCGGCGCAGATCTGGTTGACGTACTGCACGCCGTCCGGAACGGCAAGGTCGAAATAATCAGCCTGGTACGCATATTTTGCCGTCGTTGCAGAGGGCTTGGTCTGGTCGATCAGAGAATTGCCCGGATCGGTCTTGCCGGGGTCCTTCGTCCCGTCCTTCGAGCAGCCTGCGAACAGGCCCACGATCATCAGCGCCGCAAGCAGCAGCGCAAAAATCCGTTTTGTTTTCATGTAATACTCCTTTTCATTTCATGCCCAATGTCCATAATCTATATCTTGTGCTGACGCACAGTACAGGCGGCCTATCTTGCCGTCTGTATCATACCAAAACAAAGACGCAAAAGAAAGCCCGGCGTTGCATTTTTCATATTTTTTTAAGAACTGACTTCGCCTGCACCCGGCGGAATGCAGTGGATTGTCGGCGAATTCGTAGGTTTCCGCGCATTCGATTGTAGGGGTCGATGCCCACATCGACCCGTTGGGCAACCGCGAATTCGCCGGAGATTCCCGTAAAATTGGTGCATTCTTCCGGGCCGATGTAGGCATCGGCCCCTACAGGGTGCTGCGCAAATCTGACAGTCTGCCGCTTTACTCCGACGGCATTGCCTCTGTCTGAATGGGCAGGATGACCTCGGCGGTGAATTTGCCGTTTTCCGTGTACCGCTTGAAGCCGCCTGCCATCTGGGCCATGATCTTTGCACAGGTGCGCAGGCCGATCTTATTGGACTCGATGCGGCCGGAGGCGGGGTTTACGCTGTTGGACAGGCAGATGTGCAGCGCGCCGTCTTCGATCAGGGCGGCGATGGCGACAGACTGGGCGGGGTCGGCATATTTGCGGATGTTGTCGAAGAGATTGTCGAGCACCCGCTTCAGATACATCACGTCAGCCTCGATCTGCACCTCCTGCTGCGGCAGCAGCAGCTGCACCATAAAGCCCTGCTGCTGCAGCCGGACACGGCTCTCGCCCAGCAGCTGCTCCAGAAGCAGCCGCGCGTCATAGATTTCCATCTGCATGGGCAGCTCCTTGCATCCAAACAGCAGCGAATACCGGAACAGCTCATCCGTCAGCGTCTTGAGCTGCTCGGCCTTGCCGTAGGCAGCGTCCAGATAGCTTTGCAGCTCGTCTTCCGAGCGGTACTGCCCGTTTTTCGCAAGATCGAGATAGCCGAGCAGCGCGGTAAGCGGGTTTCGGATGTCGTGCGACATGGCGGTGATGAGGTCGCTGTTCTGCTGAAGGGCGCGCTGCTCCTCGCTGGTCTTGCGCAGGAGCGACAGGCGCATCTGTTCGACGCTGGCTGTCAGCTGTGAGATCTCGTCGCAGCCCTTCGGCTCGAGCTGCAAATAGAGATTGCCCGCGCCGATGGACTGCACCTCCTGCGAGACGGCGACGACTCTGCGCGCGACGCGGCGGTTATACGCCAGCAGCGTCAGCGCCAGAACCGCGCAGCCCAGCAGCAGCGAAACGATCCACAACAGATCGTAGAGCCCGGAATCGGAATTGTCGTAGATCACAGCGTAAAACGTGCCGTCGCGGAACACGATGGGATAGACGACGCTGGCCATCTGCTCCTTGAGCGAATACGCGTCGACCGCCGCGCTGTCCGCGCCCCACCAGCCGATCTCGAGGATCTGCCGCTGGTCGTGGTAGAGCATGATATAATAGTTTTTTCTCGACTCGCCCCAGCGGGCCAGCATATCCGTGTCGCGCGTGGAGATGCTGTTCTGCCGCACAAAGGACTGGAACTCCTGCGCAGCCCTGTTCGTGCGCTTCAAAACAGCCTTGTCGCTCATATAGCTGCGTTCGATGATCTGCTCGCCGGTGAAGTTCGCCAGCAGGCAGACGCACACACCCAGTACCAGCCCCAGCAGCAGCACAAACAGCGGCTTGACGCTCAGCGAAACAAAATGCTTCTTTTCAGTCAATCTGATAGCCCTTTCCCCAGACGGTGCGGATCAGGCGCGGGTTGGCCGGATCCTCCTCCAGCTTCTTGCGCAGGTTCACAATATGCACCATCACGGTATTGTTTGACGCCGGCATATACGTCTCGTGCCAGACCGTCTCATAGATCGTGCGCACCGGCACGACGCGGCCCCGGTTCTCCGCCAGGCAGTGGAGAATGGAAAACTCCGTCTCCGTCAGCTCCAGCGGCTGGCCGTTTACCAGCACGCGCCGGTTTTCCTCGTCGAGCACGATGCCGGGCCGGAGCGTCCGCCCGCTCGATTTGCTCTTATACACCCGGTAGCGCCGCAACAGCGACTCGACCTTCATCATCAGCTCCGCGTGGGAAAACGGCTTGGCAAGAAAATCGTCGCCGCCGGAATCATACGCGCGGCGCTTGTCGCCCTCCTGCGTTTTCGCGGTCAGAAACAGGACCGGGGCTGTGGAATACGACCGGATGCGGCTGCACGCGTCATAGCCGCCCAGCTCCGGCATCATGATATCCATTAAAATAAGATCAAGCTCCGGGTGCTGCCGGACCTGCTCGACCGCCTCCGCGCCCGTCGCGGCCTCCAACACGGTATAACCGCCCGTCTCCAACAAGATCCGGCAGATACGCCGGATATCCGGCTCGTCGTCTACCACCAGAATGCGGATCGTCTCTTCCATGGCTGCTCCCTCCTTTTTGTGGCGCTATTATATCACACTTCCGCAAGCTTCCGGGCAGAATTAAGAATTTTTAAGACATTTTTTATCCCGTGCGCAAAACTGCGTGACGAAACGGGGAAAGCGTGCTATACTATAATAACTTGAGCATAGATGCACGCGCCCGTGCATCACCTCACAAATCACCCGCCATAGGAACCGCAAATGGAGCTTTTATACACCGACAATCGAATCGTCGTCTGTCTCAAGCCTGCGGGCGTTTTGTCCACTGACGAGCCGGGCGGTATGCCGGAGCTGCTGCGCCGGGCGCTGGGAGAGGACGAAACCGGCTGCGTGCGCGTCGTGCACCGGCTCGACCGGCCCGTGGGCGGCGTGATGGTCTACGCGCGGTCGCGCATGGCTGACAGCATCCTGTCCCGGCAGGTGCAGGCGCATACATTTGAAAAGGACTATCTCGCCGTATTGAAGGGGATCCCGGACGCGCCGGAGGGCGTTCTGGCCGATCTTCTCACGCGCGACGCAGCGAAAAAGCAAACCTTCGTCACGCACACCCCCGGCCCGGACGCACGGCCTGCCCGGCTTTCGTACCGGGTGCTTGGCGTGAAGGACGGGCGCGCGCTTGTGCGTATCCGGCTGGAAACCGGCAGGACGCATCAGATCCGCGCGCAGTTTTCCTCCCGCGGCCTGCCGCTCTGCGGCGACCGGAAATACGGCGCACATTCAGACGGCCCGCTCGGCCTCTGGTCGTATCAAATCGCGTTTTTCCACCCGCAGACGAATGAACGCCTCGTCTTCGCGCATGACCCGCCGCAGGCTGAACCGTGGCTCGCATTTTTTGACACTCTGAAAGAGAAATAGGAGGGCACCATCCCCATGGCAGCAACAAAAGCAAATTCGATCGTGATGACCGAGGGCAGACCCCTGCCGCAGATCATCCGCTTTTCCGTCCCGCTGGCGCTGACCGGCATTTTACAGCTGCTGTTCAACGCCGCCGACGTCATTGTCGTCGGCAAATTTGACAGCAGCACGGCCCTTGCCGCCGTCGGCGCGACAACGTCGCTTATCAACCTGCTCATCGGCGCGTTCATCGGCATTTCCGTCGGCGTCAACATCCTCGTTGCCCGTTATCTCGGCTGCCGGGATGACGAGCGCGTCTCCCGCTCCGTGCACACCTCGGTCGTGCTGGGGCTTGGGCTTGGCGTCGTGGTCTTCCTGCTGGGCTTTTTCCTGGCCAGTCCCCTGCTCCGCCTGATGGATACGCCGGAGGACGTTCTGCCCCTGTCCGACCGGTATTTGCAAATTTACTTCATCGGCGTGCCCGCCTCGCTTCTGTATAACTTCTGCGCGGCGGTGCTGCGGGCCTTCGGCGACACAAAAAAGCCGTTTTTCTTTCTGTCCATCTCCGGCACGGTCAATGTGCTGCTGAATCTGTTCTTCGTGATCGTCTGCCGGCTCGGCGTGGCGGGCGTCGCGATCGCAACCGTCGTCTCGCAGTATCTCGCGCTGGCGCTCGTGCTCATCTGCCTGATGCGGCTGGAGGGCTGCGCGCAGCTGGAACTCAAAAAACTCCGCTTTTACCCGGACGAGGCCCTGCGCATGATCCAGATCGGACTGCCTGCGGGTCTTCAGTCCGTAATTTTCAACATTTCCAATGTCATGATCCAGTCCTCGATCAACTCCTTCGGCGCGGACGTGGTCGCGGCGAACACGGCGGCAGGCAATCTCGACTCGTTCATTTATACGGCCTGCAACTCCGTTTATCACGCCTCCATGACCTTTACCAGCCAGAATCTCGGCGCGGGCAAGCCGGAGCGCATCAAGCCCGTCTACCGCGACTGCATCCTGACAGTCCTGCTCATCGGCGTGCCGATGTGCGCGCTGCTGTACTTCTTCGGCCAGCCGCTGCTCGGCATTTACATTGCAAAGGACGACCCGGCCTATGCCTCCGTCATTGCCAGCGGCATGGTGCGCGTGACGTATATGGGCATGACCTATTTCGTCTGCGGCATCATGGAGACGTGCTGCGGCATGGTGCGCGGACTTGGCCGGAGCTGGATGCCGATGGTCGTGACGATCTTCGGTGCGTGCGTGCTGCGCATCATCTGGATCTACACGATCTTCCAGACGCACCACACGCTTGACGTTTTGTATCTGTCCTACCCTGTCAGCTGGGTCGTGACGAGCGCGGTGCACGTGCTCTGCTTTGTTCTGATCTACCGCCGCATGATGGCGCGGTGGAACGCGCATAAGGAGGAAGAAAATGCGAGTTATTGACATTGAAGACGTTGTCTATGCCATGCGGAACCAGACGCAGTTCGTTCTGCGCTGTGAGGAGGTCTTTCACGACAAGATCAGCTCCGCTGCCGCCGCGATCCTGAGCGCACAGCCGCGCAAGCCCTTCGTCTGCCTGACCGGCCCCTCCGGCTCCGGCAAGACGACGACGGCGATGCGCCTGCAGACGTATCTCGAAAATCTGGGCGTCAAGGTCTGCCTGCTGAGCATGGACAATTTCTTTCTGCCGCTCTCCGAGCGGCCAAAGGACTTAACGGACTGGGAGTCGCCCCTGTGCGTCAACCGGGAGCTGCTGCTTGACACCATCGACCGGCTGTCGAACGGCGAGACGGTGCAGGTGCCGTGGTACGACTTTCCCAACAACCGCACCGGCGGCTACACCCCCATGCAGGGCAGCCGCGAGGCTGTGATCATCGCCGAGGGCATCCATATGCTCAATCCCCTGCTCTTCGATCCCATCCGCGACCGCGCCACCGGCATTTACGTTGCGCCCAGAACGCGTATCATCACGTCCGGCGACCGCATCATCCACCCCGAACAGGTGCGCGTGGCGCGCCGCATGATCCGCAATTATCAGGGCCGCGGCAATTCCCTGCGCGACACGATCCTCCGCGCCGAATCCGTCAACGCGGGCGAACAGAAGTATATCGCGCCCAACAAACCCAACGCCTCCATCCACATCGACTCGTTCCACGATTACGAGCTGTGCATTCTGGCAAAATACCTGCGCCAGATCCCACAGTTCGCGTCCGATCTGGACGACGCGTTTATTGCGGAGCACGGCCTGACCGTCCTGATGGACGTGGTACGGAGCCTGCCGCCGCTCGATACGCCGTATGTCCCGCGCGACTCCATCGTGCGCGAGTTTGTCGGCGGAAGCATTTTCCAATACTGACACAAAGGAGAACACACACATGACAGTCGTTGAACGCTTTTTGAAGCTCGTTTCCTATCCCACGACCTCGGACGAAGCGTCCGAGACGTGCCCGTCCACCGCGCGGCAGCTTGCGCTTGCGCAGGAGCTTGTCCGCCAGATGCAGGACATGGGCATTGCCGACGCGCACGTCGATCAGGACGGCTACGTCTACGGCACCGTGCCGGCGAACTGTGACAAAAAAATCCCCGTCTATGGCCTCATCGCCCACATGGATACCTCGCCCGACGCCCCCGGCGAGAACATCCGCGCACGCATCACAGAGCCTTACGACGGCGGCGATATTGTCCTGAACGAAGAGAAGCACATCATGCTTTCTCCGAAGGAATACCCGCAGCTGAAAAACTCTGTCGGCAAGCGCCTGATCGTCACGGACGGCACGACGCTGCTCGGCGCGGACGATAAGGCGGGCGTGGCGGAGATCCTGTCCGCTGCACAGCTGCTGCTTACATCCGAAAAGCCGCATGGAACCGTCAAACTCGCCTTTACGCCCGACGAGGAGATCGGCCGCGGTGCCGACCGGTTTGATGTGGCGGGCTTCGGCGCAGACTACGCTTACACCGTTGACGGCGGCGCGCTCGGCGAACTGGAATACGACAACTTCAATGCCGCCAGTGCGAAAATCGAACTTCGCGGCAAGTCCATCCACCCCGGCACCGCAAAAGGTCAGATGGTCAACGCCGCGCTCGTCGCCATGGAACTGCACGGCCTGCTCCCGGCGCTGGAGACGCCGTATTACACGGAAAAATACGAGGGCTTTTATCATCTTGTCGCCATGCGCGGCGAGACGGAGCAGGCGGAGCTGCAATACATCATCCGCGACCACGACCGCGCGAAATTTGAAGCGCGCAAGGCCGTCATGGAAAAAGCCTGCGCGGAAATTGACCGCCGCTACGGCGCAGGCACCGCAGCGCTCACGCTGCGCGACAGCTATTACAACATGAAGGAGAAGATCGCCCCGTGTATGTTCCTGATCGAGAACGCGAAAAAGGCGATGGAATCCGTCGGCGTCACGCCGAAGGTCGTCCCCATCCGCGGCGGCACGGACGGCGCACGCCTGTCCTTTGAGGGCCTCCCCTGCCCGAACCTGTGCACCGGCGGCGAAAACTTCCACGGCCGCTTTGAGTACATCCCCGCAGACGACATGGAAACCATCACGAACCTTCTGGCCCAACTCATGTGGCAGCTTGCCGAGTGATCTGCAAAGCCAACGGCTCCCGTATGCAGCTGCATACGGGAGCCGTTTGTTCTGTCGGCGCGTCAATAGCGGAGGGATTCTGCCGCAGAATTCAGCGCGCGCTGAACTGTGCAGGATACAGAAGTCTCTGTGACAGCGCATAGAATAAGCCTTATGAATGCGCTTCAAAATAAGCGCGCAGGCCGTTCAGAAGGGCGGTCTGGTCGCCGGGATCCGGGAGGCCGGAGACAGCGGCGACGCCGATGACGCTTCCGCCGCGGATGCGGATGGGGAACGCGCCGCTGCACGCGGCGTAGTCACTGCGCGGCAGCCGCCAGTCGCGTTCCTGATCCTCGCAATTGACCTCCAGCTCGTAATACGCGCGCTGGGAGCTTTTTTCAAGCAGGTTGACCAGATTCCGCTTGCGCCGCAGCCACTGCTCGTGATATGCGCCCGTGCCGTCCGGGTAATAGCGGAAGACGATCACGTGATTGATCTCGATCTCCACGGCAAGCGGCGCGCCCATCTTTTCGCACGCGTCCACCAGCGCATGGCCAAGCTCCCACGCGTCGCGGTGGGAAAAGCTCGTGAACTGATAGGCCTGCTCATCTGCGATGCAGGCCTGCAGCGCCTTCTGCGCCTCAGCCCTGTCCATAATAGGCGTTCGCGCCGTGCTTGCGCAGGTAATGCTTGTCGAGCAGCACCTGCGGCATGGGGCCTGCGGCGGGGTTCAGCAGTTTGGCGTGGAAGTTCATGAACGCGACCTCTTCAAGCACAACGGCGTGGTAGACCGCCTCGTCCGCGTCCTTGCCCCAGGTGAACGGGCCGTGGTTGTGGACGAGCACGGCGGGAACCTGTGCCGGGTCGATGCCGCGGCGCTTGAATTCCTCGATGATGACAAGGCCGGTGTTCTTTTCATACGCGTCCTTGATCTCCTCCGGCGTCATGCTGCGGGTGCAGGGGATCTGGCCGTAGAAATAATCGCCCTGCGTGGTGCCCATGGCGTCGATGCCGGCGCCGGCCTGCGCAAAGCTGGTCGCCCAGCGGCTGTGCGTGTGGACAATGCCGCCGATGGACGGGAAGGCCCGGTACAGTTCTACGTGCGTCGGCGTGTCGGACGAGGGCTTGAGACGGCCCTCGACGCGCTCGCCGGTCTCCAGACTCACGAGCACGATGTCGTCGGCGGTCATCTCATCGTACTCCACGCCCGACGGCTTGATGGCGATCAGGCCGCTTTCGCGGTCGATGGCGGAGACGTTGCCCCAGGTGAATGTGACGAGATCGTGCTTCGGCAGGGCCAGATTGGCTTTCAATACCTGTTCTTTCAGTGCTTCCAGCATAGTGATGCTTCCTTTCTTTCGGTATTACAGGCTCATTTCCGAGCGCTTGATGATATGGTTCTGATAGATCTCATTGAGTTCGACAAAGTAGCCGCTCCAGCCCCAGACGCGCACGATGAGGTTGCGGTAATTCTCCGGGTGCTTCTGCGCGTCGAGGAGCCTGTCGCGGTTGACGGCGTTGATCTGCATCTGGTGTCCACCCATGTCCATGAAGCTCTTGACGAACATGGCGCATTTGCGGATGGCGTCCTCATTGCGGAACATGGTGTCGGACAGCTCGACGGTCAGCGGGCCGCCGTTGGCAACGCGCGTCAGATGCGGCTTGGCGAAGGATTTGATGATGGAGATCGGACCTTCGCAGCGGGCGAAGAGGGACGGCGAGTAGTTGCAGGGCAGCGCCTCATGCGCGCTGCGGCCATCGGGCGAGGCAGGCGCGTCCTTCGAATGCCAGATATAATACATGGCCGAGGCCGTGCCCGCGCGGAAGCAGCCGCCGCGGTCGTTTTTCTTCCCTTCCAGCGCGTCGGCATACCAGTCGAGCAGCTGCACAGCGATGGAATCGACAAAATCATCGTCGTTGCCGAACTTCGGGCCTTCGTAGCGGAGCATATTCTGTTCGCGCTCATAGCCCTTGAAATCGGCGTGCAGCATGGCGAGCATGGTTTCCGGCGTGAAGGTCTTCTCGTCGTAGACGTATTTGCGGACAGCGGCCATGGAATCGGCGGCTGTGGCAAGCCCGTCGCCGTGGAAGCCGTAGTTATTATACTTGCCGGGCTTCGAGATATCGCGCATCTTTTCGAGGCAGTCCGGGCACATGAGGCTCACGAGGGGCGACGGCTCTTTATAGACGTTTTTCGTCTCCGCCATGAGCGCCCCGGCCTGCGCCTCGATATTCTGCTTCACAAGCGCCGCGAAGTCTTCATATGTTTTGCACTCCGGCAGATGCTCGCAGGCGTCCTGCACGGTCTTGAGGAAGTTCAGGCTGTCCCAGTTGACAAGATCCATATACCCCGTCACAAGAATTTCCCAGCAGGCGGCCAGCGTGTAGTTATAGGCGTCCTTTTTCTCATAGCCCCAGCGCAGCAGCGCGGGAATGACAATTTCGTCGTTCGTATACTGTGGGAAGCCGAGGCCCTTCTGTGTGAGCGTCGTGGCAAGCTCATAGACGGACAGCGGCGTGTTTTTGTGCACGCGCAGGTTGACCTTGGGGTCGATGAGGCACAGGTCGCGGCTGGCGATCAGGCACAGCTCGGACAGGTCGTTATACGCGTCGGAGCCGTCCTCGTTCGAGCCGCCCAGTACGATGGTCTGCCCGTTGTCGCCCTGCTGGATGCCGATGTAAAGGTCGCTGTCGCGGTTGCAGGAGACGAAAAACTCCTCCAGCAGCTCAAGCGCCTCGTCCTTCGTCAGAAGCCCTGCGTCCAGATCGTGCCGGTAATAGGGGTACAGGAACTGGTCGATACGGCCGATGGTATTGTGATAGTTGCCGTTGCACCACATGGCGTAATGCAGCAGGCGCAGGAACTGCAGCGCTTCGAGAAGCGTCTCGGGCGCGTTGGCGGGGATCTTGGAAAGCGTGTCCGCAACCGTCTGGTTGCCTACGCGCAGCGCCTCCTCGCGGTAGCGCGCGGCGAAGTCCGTCACGATGGAAAGCACGTCCAGCATGGCCTGCAGAAATTCCTTCTGCTCCGCCGTTTCTGCCTTTTCCAGCTGCGTGCGAATCTTTTCGGCCTTTTTCGTAAAGCCGTCCGCCATCAGCATCCCGTAATCGGGGCACATATTGAATACGCGGCCGTTTTCATGGAACGCGTGCGTCTCGTGCAGCTGCCTGTCCTCTTCTTCTGTGTGGATCTCCGGAATGGTGCGCACGGTGCGCAGCAGCGTGATGCGCTCATCCGGGAAAACGACGGGCGTTTCCTGCGCCAGCACATAGCGCAGCCGTGCGACGGAGCGCTGCATATCGTCAAGCCCCTGTGCCGCAAACGTCTCTGCGAGCGCGTGCGCGTCCCCTGCGGGCTTGCGGTAGGCATGGTGCGCCTTATCGCGGACGAAGAAATCCAGCTGCTTCTGAATATGTTTGGTCTTCATGAAGCTCCCTCCTGAAACGGTAAATCGATATACCGGGCTTACAGCTCGTAGTCGATCGCGCCGCGCGATTCGCGGATGGACTTGCAGAGCGTGGACACCGCGACATGGCGCGGGTCGTTTTTGTAACGGGACAGCGCGTCCAGATCGTCAAAATCGGCGATCAGACAGGCGTCGTAGGGATTGCCGGGCTTGCAGCTGCGGTGGATCTCCATATGGCGGATCTCCGGAATCACGCCGTCCAGCGCCTGCAGGCCAGACAGGAATTTTTCGCGGTTTTCCGCTTCTCCCTCGCGGAATTTCCACATGACGATATGACGGATCATGGCATATTCTCCTTTATGCGGTATTCAAAATTTTCAAAAATCAGCACCGTGCCCTCGGCAATGCCGTCCGGCAGCAGCGCCAGCGCGACCTCCGTTGTGCCGCCTGTCTCGTTTTCCAGCACGGCATAATCGCCCGCGATCTCGCGGACCGTCCGTTCCATACGCATAGCAGCGCCTCCTTTTTTCGTATTGTATCATACTTTTTTCTATTTTGGAACACAATACTCGCAGAAGGAGGAGATGTATATGAACGAAGATACCCTGCATCTGCTGTCGGAGTGCGCGGCGGGGACGGATATGGCCATCCGTTCGCTGGAGGATGTGCTGAAAAACAGCGCGGAAGGCCCGCTGCAAAAGCGCCTGCTTGACAGCAAGCGCCAGCACGAGCAGCTTGCCGCACAGGCGGCCGACCGGCTGCGCGGCCAGGGCAAGGAGCCGAAGCGCGCAGACCCGGCTGCGCGCGCCATGTCGTATCTGAAAACGCAGGCGATGCTTTCCATGAAGCCCGGAGACGCGACGACAGCCGATCTCATCTCGACCGGCTGCTCGATGGGCATCAAGTCGCTCGCCCGCTACTGCAACCAGTACCCCACAGCGGACGAGGACGCGCGGGGCCTCGCCCAGTCGCTCATCCGGCTGGAGGACCAGCTGGTCAAGGATATGCGGCCGTATCTGTAAAAACCAAATGCAGTTGGCAAGGGACGGGATTCTCGCCGCCCGGCAGGATGCACCGTTTTTAACGGAAATTTTCGGAAAATTCGTAGCTTCCCAACGGGCGAGCAGGCAGGTGCTTGCGAATTTGCCGTAAATTCCTATAAAACCAATGCAGTCTGCCGGGCGGAGCAGCGTCCCGCTCCTGCTGAGATCACGGAGACCATCGCGCAGGCGAAAATTTTTATTTGTCAACCCGCCGATTTTGGTGTATAATGAAGCCACCAAAATAAAGGGGGAGTTCCTATGACAAATAAGGTCATCACCATCAGCCGCCAGTTTGGCAGCGGCGGACGAAGCATCGGCAAGGCGGTGGCTGAGAAGCTCGGCATCCCCTATTATGACAAGGAGCTGGTTGACAAGGTCGCCAAAGAAAGCGGCTTCTCGCATGAGTTCATCGAGGAGATCGGCGAATACGCCTCTGTCACCAGCAGCTTCCTGTTTAATATTGCCGTCTCCTCGCACCCGATGGGTCTGGTCGATACCATGTCCGTGTCGGATAAGCTCTACGTCTGCCAGACGAACGTCATCCGCGATCTTGCCAGCAAGGGTCCGTGCGTTATCGTCGGCCGCTGCGCCGACTTCATCCTGAAGGATCAGCCGGACTGCCTGCACATTTTCATCCACTCCGACATGGCCCACCGCGCCGCCCGCGTGCGCGAACGCTACGGCGAGACGAGCAAGCCCATGGAAAAGCGCCTGCAGGAGAAGGACAGCAAGCGCAAGGTCTATTACAAGCATTACACCAACCGCAACTGGGGCGAGGCCGAGAATTACGATGTCTGCCTCGACAGCGGCACGCTCGGCGTTGACAAGTGCGTCGAGATCGTCTGCGATATCGCGCAGATGAAATGACCGGAGATAAAGCCATAGACGCGCAAAAGGCTCCCCTTTATGCAAAGGGGAGCCTTTTGCGTTCCCGCGCCAGTGCTGCACTGAAAAGAATGGAACAGCCCCAGCGGCGAAAACCGCTGGGGCTGCTGTGTATGGAATGGAAATAGATCAGAACACGCCCTGCTCGTACATGGCCTGTGCGACCTTCTTGAAGCCGGCGATGTTGGCGCCCGCAACCAGATCGTAGCCGAGGCCGTACTCTTCGGCAGCCTCTGCGGAGACCTTGTGGATGTTCTTCATCATCTTGTGCAGCTGCGCATCGACTTCCTCAGCCGTCCAGACCAGACGCTCGGAGTTCTGGCTCATTTCAAGACCGGAAACGCCGACGCCGCCCGCATTGACAGCCTTGGACGGAGCGACGACCATGTGCTTCTGCGCGCGCAGATAGTTCAGAGCGTCGTTCGTGGTCGGCATATTGGCGACCTCGATGTAATACTTAACGCCGGAAGCGGCGATCTTTTCTGCGGACTCCATGCGCACGTCGTTCTGGGTCGCAGCGGGCATATAGACATCAACGTCCTTCACGCCCCAGCACTTTTCGCCCGGAACAAATTCCACGCCGTACTTGTCGGCATACGGCTTGCAGTGCATCGGATCCTTTGCGCGCATCTCGAGGATGAAGTCGAGCTTTTCGCCGACGACGCCGTCCGGATCATGGATATAGCCGTCGGGGCCTGCGAAATAGGTGACCTTCGCGCCCAACTCGGCAGCCTTCTTCATGATGCCCCAGCCGACGTTGCCGTAGCCGGAGATGGCAAGACGCTTGCCCTCGATGGTGTCGTTCTCATGCTTCAGGACTTCCTGCAAATAGTAAACTGCGCCGTAGCCGGTTGCTTCCGGACGGATCAGGGAGCCGCCGTAGCTCATGCCCTTGCCGGTCAGAACACCGTTCTCCCAGACACCCTTGAGTCTGCGGTACTGGCCGAACATATAGCCGATCTCACGGCCGCCGACACCCATGTCGCCCGCGGGAACGTCGATGTCCGGCCCGATGTAGCGGTACAGAGCGGTCATGAAGCTCTGGCAGAAGCGCATGACTTCCGCGTCGGACTTGCCGGCAGGATCGAAGTCGGAGCCGCCCTTTGCGCCGCCCATGGGCAGGCCGGTCAGGGAGTTCTTGAAGGTCTGCTCGAAGCCGAGGAACTTGATGATGCCTTCGTAAACGTTCTTCTGGAAGCGGATGCCGCCCTTGTACGGGCCGATCGCGCCGTTGAACTGGCAGCGCCAGCCACGGTTTGTATGATATTCGCCCTTGTCATCCATCCAGCAGACGCGGAACGTGAACATTCTTTCGGGCTCGACCATTCTCTTCAGAAGGTCGACCTTCTCGTATTCGGGATGCGCATCCATGATCGGGGAAACGGAAGAGAGAACCTCTTCTACAGTCTGAACGAATTCAGGCTCATTCCCGTGTGCCTGCTTGACATAGTCGATGACACTGGCAACATAAGCATTCATTTTGGTAAATCCTCCTCAAAAAATTGTACCAATCTATTGCGATCTTTTTGCAGATTGCTCAAAATTATCATATCGCATCCGCGCCAGAAATACAAGCGCAAACGCCTTGTGCGAAATGACTGAAATTATTTGCCGAAATTCGTGATAATGTCCACGATCTCCGCGCCGATGCGCTTCTGCGCCTCAACGGTGGCAGCGCCGATATGCGGCGTGCAGGAGACCATCGGATGGGAGTACAGCGCGGAGTTGGAGGCAGGCTCGTCAGCGTAGACGTCCAGACCGGCGGCGCGGACCTTGCCGGATTCGAGCGCGGCCAGCAGAGCGGCCTCGTCGACGTTGGTGCCGCGGGAGGTATTGATGATGCACACGCCGTCCTTCATCTTTGCGATGCGCTCTGCGTTAATCAGTGCGCCGCCGTCAACTGCCGGGGCATGGACGGAGATGAAGTCAGACTTGGCAAGCAGTTCGTCCATCTCGACATAGGGAATGCCCAGCTGCTCTTCGATGCCGGGGATGTGGAAGATATCGAAGGCGATGACAGTCATGCCGATGGCCTTGGCCATGACGCCCAGATGCTGGCCGATGCGGCCGAAGCCGACGATGCCGAGGGTCTTGCCCTGCAGTTCAATGCCCTTGCCGTAGGCCTTCTTTTCCCACTTGCCCTCGCGCATGGTGTGACCGGCGATGGACAGGTAGCGCGCGCAGGAGAACATATGACCCATGGCCAGTTCTGCGACGGACTGAGAGGAAGCCTTCGGGGTGTTCTTGACAGTGATGCCGTTGGCCTCGGCATACTTCACGTCGATGTTGTCAACGCCGACACCGCCGCGGATGATGAGCTTCAGCTTGCCGCCCTTGGCCTCGTCGATGTGGTTCGCGCGGACCTTGGTCTTGGAGCGGACGACGACTGCGTCAAACTCACGCAGGGCAGCGCCCAGCTCTTCGGGAGCATAGAACTGCTCGACGACCTCGTGGCCTGCCTCACGCAGCTGCGCCATTGCGGTCTTGTCCATTCCATCAGTTACGAGAATACGCATGATAAAATCTCCTTATATTTGTTCTGTGAAATAAGGCGCGACAGGATATGCCGCGCCTTGTAGGTTTTCTTATTTGCCGTAGTTGGCTTCGAAGTTTTTCAGGAATTCCACGAGGGCTTCCACACCTTCCTTGGGCATGGCGTTGTAGATGGAAGCGCGCAGGCCGCCGACGGACTTGTGGCCCTTGAGGTTGTCATAGCCGGCTGCCTTGGTAGCGGCGACGACTTCCTTGTCGAGATCGGCAGACCCGGTCACGAATGGGATGTTCATGAGGGAACGGAACTCCGGCTCGACGGTGCCCTTGAACATCTTGGAGGAATCCAGGAAGTCATAGAAGACCTTCGCCTTGTCGAGATTGCGCTTGTGCATCTCTTCGAGGCCGCCGATGCTCTTCAGATACTTGAAGACCTTGCCGCAGCAGTAGATGGCCCAGCAGTTCGGGGTGTTGTACATGGAGCCTGCGCCTGCGTGCGTGCTGTACTGCAGGTAGATGGGCAGATCCTTCAGATCGTCACGGATCAGATCCTCACGGACGATGACGACGACCATGCCGGCGGGGCCGACATTCTTCTGCACGCCCGCGTAGATCATGCCGTAGTCGGACACGTTGCAGGGCTTGGAGAGGAACATGGAGGACTGGTCGGAAACAAGCACATGACCCTTGGTGTTGGGCAGCTTGTTCCAGGTCACGCCATGGATCGTCTCATTTTCGCAGATGTAGACGTAATCGGTGTCTTCGGGGATATCCAGATCGGAGCAGTCGGGAACGTAGGTATAGTTCTTGTCCTTGCTGGAAGCGGCGACGATGACCTCGCCGACCTTCTTGGCTTCCGCGATGGCCTTCTTGGACCATGCGCCGGTCTCGATGTAGACGGCCTTGCCGTTCTTCATGAGGTTCATGGGGATCATGGAGAACTGGAGCGTTGCGCCGCCCTGAATGAACAGGACCTTATAGTTGTCGGGAATGCCCATGAGGTCGCGCAGATCCTGCTCGGCCTCGTCGATGATCTGCTGGAAAACAGGGGAACGGTGGCTCATTTCCATGACGCACATGCCGCTGCCGCGGTAGTTCATCATCTCGTCGCGGATCTCCTCCAGCACGGGCTCCGGCATCATTGCGGGGCCTGCGGAGAAATTGAATGTACGACCATATTTCATGACTCTTTGCCTCCTGAACGTTGTGTTGTTGTTGAATGGAGTTGTTTCCTGATTCCAAGTATATACCTTCCGCATCAAAGAATCAACCCATTTCTCAAAAAATTTTATCGAAACTCACAAATTTTTAGCAAGCTGTATAAAAAGCCGGACGTTTCCCCCAAAAAACGGGAAAACGCCCGGAAAACGACAAGATTCAGAACCCCTTATATTTCTTTCTCGTAGCCAGACCGCCGCGGATATGGCGCTCGGCCCTGTTCTGGTCGAGAATCTCCCGCACAGAAAGATACAGCGCGCGGTTCGCCATCGGCAGCCGCTCGGAAAGATCCTTATGCACGGTCGATTTGGAAAGTCCGAAGTGCTTTGCCGCCTGCCGGATGGTGGCGCGGTTCTCGATGATGTACACAGCCAGCTCTCTGGCTCTGGTGAGTAAGTCCTCTGTCATACGGGCACCTCCAGGCTGTGTATGCTATTGGAGTATATGCCTGCTGACACGGGAGTATGAGCCCGGCCGATGTACGGCGGATGCCGCATTGTTTTAACGAGCCTGCGGCATTTTTCGCAGCCATCATGCGTATCGCCTCTTGATGGCGCGGCGGAAAATATGATAAAATGCGATTGACCATAGATTATGCAAATATGACAGTCAGGAGAATCATCATGAAAGTCAAAAAAGTCATCGGCAGGAGCCTTCTCGTGCTGCTCTGCATCGTAGTTGTGATTGCAATTATCGGCATTACGCAGTTCCATCATCGTTCGAATCCGAAAAATCTGAAGCAATACGAAACGAACAACCCGTTCATCACCGGTGAAACGGCGATCTCGGCGCACCGCAGCGGCGCGGGCGAGTTCCCGGAGGAGACGCTGGCGGCGTTCCGCGGCTGTGCGGAAAACCCGGATGTGCAGTTGGATTATTTCGAGTTCGACCTGCATATGACGGCGGACGACGTTCTGGTGCTCTCGCATGATTCCACGCTCGACCGCGTGTCGGATGCCGTGACCGTGTTTGGAGCGGAAAACGTGCTTGTCCGGGATAAGACGCTGGCAGAGCTGAAGGATCTGAACATAGCGGCGCAGTTCGTAAATGACGCGGGCGAAACGCCGTATACGGATTTACACGGCGACGCCGTGCCGGACGAGCTGCGCATTTTGTCTTTGGACGAGGTGCTGGACTATCTGACCTCTGCCGGGGACTATCGGTACATTATTGAGATCAAGGACGGCGGCGAGGTCGGTCTGGCCGCGGCAGACCAGCTGTATGCGACGCTGAACGAGCGAAATCTGCTCGACCGCGTCATCGTCGGCAGCTTCCGCGATGAGGTCGCGGACTACATCACGGCGAACTACCCGGACATGCACCGCAGCGCCAGCCCGGCGGAGGTCGTGCAGTTCTACTTTGCCGCCTTGACCGGCAAAACGGATTTCACCTGCTCCTACGACGTGCTCCAGCTGCCGTTCGGCAACGCGGAGTCGAGCTTCGGCATCAACCTCGGCACCACAACGGTCATCAACTTTGCCCACGCGCATGATCTGGCCATTCAGTACTGGACAGTCAATGCCGAGGAAGACATGGCCTATCTCGCCAGCGTCGGCGCGGACGCGCTGATCACGGATTACCCGGATCGGGCGGCGCAGGTCCTGCATACGCGATAAATACTTTGGCCCATCGCAGATATTTGCATCAACGAATGTCTGCGGCGGTTTATCGCGCGGCCTTCTGCGAGAGGCGCAGAAATTGTCGCCTCCCCATAAATTGTCCGTCTATAAAATCGCCGGACACAGCGCGTGTCTAACGAAGCAGCGGTATTTTTCGAAGCCGCCATGCGTATCGTCGCTTGATGGCGTGATAAGAATATGATAAAACACGATCGACCATAGATTATCCTAAAAATACGGAGGCGCGTTATGGCATATATTACACGAGAGCTTGAACTGTACATCCCCAAGCGGGAAGATCTGTGGTTCTATCAGCAGATGATGGCTGACCCGGAAACGATGGCTTACAACGCGGGCTGGGATGTTGCCTATGCGGGCTACCATCGGGACACCGGCTGCATCGACTGCCCGGACAAGGCGCTTGCCGATTGGTACGATAGCTGGGTAGGAAATGAGCCGGAGCGCTTCTATGCTTACATCAAACGCAGCCTAGACGGCGCATGGATCGGCGATGTGAACTTCCACTATACGCCCGAAAAGGATTGGTGGGATATGGGCATTGTGATGTATGCCCCCTTCCGGGGCAAGGGCTATGCCGTTCCCGCGCTGAGACTGATGCTGGATCACGCGTTCCGTGATTGCAGCATTTCCAGAATCCATAACGACTTCGCGGTCACCCGGAACGAAATCGCTGCATGGGAGACCCATCGCAGGGCAGGCTTTCGGGAGTTAGGCGTGGAGGACGGTTTTCTCCACATGATGATTACAAGAGAAGAGTATCTGAAGCAGTGTAAACGTGCTGATTGAGGACGAAATCGCAATGCATATGCTGCAATAAAATACGCATATTGCCTGTTCAGCTCGTCCGGCCCGCGCAGGGGCGGATTTTCTGTAAGATTCGGCAATTCCGAATAAAATCCGGCGCTTTTGCTTGACAGGAAGACGCAAAGGGTGGTACGGTATGAAAAACAACGCTTTTGTTTGGAGTAGGCTGATGAAACCTGAAAAAACGGGCAGGCGGTGTGTCCTGATCCTTTTGATTTTGCTGGCGGCGGTCTTTTTTCTGTCGTTCCTGCTGGGCTGGTACCGCGTCTCGGCATTACAGACCGCGCGGCTGCTGGCGGACCGGGCGCTGTCGGGCGTTTCGCGCGGGCATCTGCGCCTCGCGCCCACATGGACGCCGGAGGAGGCCTCCGTCGTCATCCAGATCCGCCTGCCGCGCATTTTGTCCGCCGCGCTCATCGGCGCAGCGCTCTCTGCCGCGGGCGCGTCGTATCAGGCCATGTTCCGCAACCCCATGGTGTCGCCCGATCTGCTGGGCGCGTCGACCGGCGCGTGCTTCGGTGCGGCGCTGGCGATTCTGCTCGGCGCGAGCTACGCCGTCATCACGGCAGGCTCGTTCCTCTTCGGCCTTGCGGCGGTGGGACTGACGTATCTGGTCGGGCGGCTGAGCCGGATGCGCTCGAATCTGGCGATGGTGCTGGCGGGCGTGATGGTCGGGTCGCTGTTTTCCGCCGGAACCTCCTTTATTAAATTGGTCGCCGACACGAACGAGCAGCTGCCCGCCATCACCTACTGGCTGATGGGCGCACTGACCGCTGTGCGGCTGGACGATCTGCATTTTGCGATGGTCCCCATTCTGCTGGGCCTGATCCCGCTGTTTTTCCTGCGCTGGCGGCTGAACCTGCTGACCATCAGCGAGGCTGAGGCGCGCAGCATGGGCGTCAATACGAAGCTCCTGCGGCTGGCTGTCATTGTCTGCGCGACGCTTGCGACGGCGGCCAGCGTCTCCATCAGCGGCATGATCGGCTGGGTGGGACTCGTGATCCCGCACATCTGCCGTCTGCTCGTCGGACAGAACACCCGGCTTCTGCTGCCGTGCTCGATGCTGCTGGGCGCAAGCTTTCTCATGCTGGTCGACGATCTGGCGCGGTGTCTCACGACGGACGAAATTCCGCTCGGCATCCTCACGGCCCTCGTCGGCGCGCCGCTGTTCCTCTATTTAATTGTGAAGGGAGGCGCGCGGGATGCAGCTTGAGGTATCTGACCTTGTGTTTTCCTATGGCGAGGCGGACGTATTAAAAAGCGTCAGCTTCTGCGCGGACAGGGGCGAACGCATTGCCGTGCTCGGCCCGAACGGCGTGGGAAAGAGCACGCTGTTCCGCTGTCTGCTCGGCTTTCTGGAGCCGAAGCGCGGCAGCGTTAAAATCGCGGGCCGCGACGTGCGGGACTATTCCCGCCGCGCGCTGGCGGCGGAGCTTGCGTATATTCCGCAGTCCTACAGTCCGGCGTTCGACCATACGGTGCTCGACAGCGTTCTGATGGGCCTTGGCGCGCAGCTCGGGCCGTTTGACAGCCCCTCTCGGGAGCAGACGAACGCAGCGCAGCGGATTCTGGACGAGCTTGGCATCGGCGCGCTGGCTTCGCGCGGGTGTATGCGCATCTCCGGCGGCGAACGGCAGCTGATGCTGCTCGGCCGGGCGCTGATCCAGAACGCGCACACGCTCATCATGGATGAGCCGACGGCGAGTCTTGACTATGGCAACAGCTTCCGCGTCATGCAGCGCATTGAAGCGCTGTCGGCGGGTGGCTACAGCGTCATTTTTTCCACGCACGAGCCGAATCAGGCCTTCCGTTATGCGACAAAGGTATTGGCTCTGAAGGACGGGCGGGTGCTGGCCTTCGGCCTGCCGGGACAGGTGCTCACGCCGGAGCTTTTGCAGACGCTCTACGGCGTTCCGGTCGCCGTCACGCAGGTGCAGGCCGGCAGCCGCGTCTTTTCCGTCTGTACGCCCTATGTAACCGATGATTAAATCGTCTGCGGTTGTCAGCGGAGCTTTTGCCCCAACTGTGCAGTTTGAAAAACTTGAAATACACAAAGTATTCCTGCGTTTTCAAACTTTCATTTGGGACAAAATCTCTCGCTGACAACTCTTGCCGATTCAATCAGCGGTTACCTACGCCCAGGAGGAATAGAGGTATGTTTGTCTGGACACCGGACATGATCCGGTTCATGCAGGCGGCGAATGAAAAAAGCGACTATCACGCGCGCCTTGCCGCCATTCTCACACCCAAGCTTTCAAACTGCCGCACGCTCTGCGACGCGGGGTGCGGGCTGGGAGCGTTATCCGCCGCGCTGAGTCCGTATTTCGAGAAAATCACAGCGGCGGACGTGTCTGACGAGGCGCTGGACGTGCTGCGGCAGACCATCCGAACGCGGCAGCTCACAAATATCACGCCGCTGCACTGCGATTTATTGACGTCGGAGGACAGGACGCAGTACGACGCGATGGTCTTCTGCTTTTTCGGCAGTCTTGCGGAAATTCTTCCCGTCGCGCGCAGACAGTGCGCGAAAACGGTCATTATCATCAAAAAGAACTACGATTTACACCGGTTTTCTCTGACAGAGCAGCCCATTCGCGGCGAGACAGCTCCCGCCGCCTTCGAAACGCTCCGCAAACTGGGCGTGCCGTTCGAATTTGACGCGCAGGAGCTGGAGCACGGACAGCCGTTTGCGTCGCTGGACGAAGCCGTCCGGTTCTTCCGCATCTACAGCCGGGACGAAACGCCCGGCGCGATCACGCCCGAGGCCGTCCTGCCGCGTTTGCTGCGGACGGACAACGCGCAGTACCCGTATTATCTGCCGCAGACCAAGCGGCTTGGCATCCTGACGATCAGAATGGAGGATCTTGTATGAAAGCGCTTTTCACATCCATGCTGCAGGCGCTCGCGCAGGGCGAGGGTGTCGTGCTGTGCAGCATTCTCGCCTCGTCCGGCTCCACGCCGCGCGGTGCGGGCGCAAAAATGGCCGTCTTCGCCGACGGCCATACGGAGGGCACCGTCGGCGGCGGCGCGGTCGAGCTGGAATCCGGGAAGCTGGCGATGGAGGTCCTGAAAACGAAGCAGTCCCTCGTGCACGGCTACTGCCTGGCCCCCAACGAGGTCGCGGACATCGGTATGATCTGCGGCGGCAATGTGACGGTCTTCTTCCAGTATTTTGACCCGCAGGCCGAGGCGGATACCGCGCTGCTGCGCGGCATTCTGGAGCTTCTGAACGGCAATCAGAACAGCTGGCTCGTCTACCGCATGGACGATGGCTGCGTCAGCGCAATGGGGACCTATGACGAGGCGCATGGTCTGCGCTTCACGGACTGCATCACACCGGACGAGCTGCGCCCGATGCTCCGCGCGGACGCGGTCACGAAAAAGGGCGAGCCGCGCTATTACGTCGAGCCGCTCACGCGGGCGGGCTACGCGTATATCTTCGGCGGCGGGCACGTCGGCGCGGCGCTCGTGCCGGTGCTGGCTTCGGTCGATTTCCGCGTTGTGGTCTATGACAACCGGCCGGGATTTGCCACGCCGGAGCACTATCCGCAGGCTGAGCGCGTCATTCTCGGCGATTATCTGGACATTGGCGCGCATCTGACGCTCACGGAAAACGATTACGTCTGCATCATGACCCCCGGCCATCAGGCCGACCGCGAGGTGCTGCTGCAGGCGATGCGTTCGCCCGCGACGTATATCGGCTGCATCGGCAGCCGCCATAAAATTGCGTCGACCAATGCGTATCTCATGGAAAACGGCATCCCGGAGACGGAGCTTGCCCGCATCCACGCGCCCATCGGGCTGGACATTCTCGGCCAGACTCCGGCGGAGATCGCCGTGTCGATCGCGGCAGAGATGATCCTGCACCGGGCGAAGCGCTCCGGGACCGCGAAAAAGCCGCGGGAGGAGGGGTAAGGATGCACGTATTTCTGACCGGTCCTGTGCAGATCGGGAAAAGCACGCTGATCGCCGCCGCGCTGGACGCTTTGCAGCCGGAGCGGCTGGGCGGCTTCCGCACCGTCTCGGCAAAGCCGGAGGCGGACGGCAGCAGCCCCGTCTATCTGCATCCCGCCGCCGCGCAGGATCTGCTCTGCGGCGCACAGAACCGCGTTGGCATCCGCCGCCCGGAACTTGGCATCGCGTCGTTCCCGGACGCGTTTGAAACGGCGGGCATGGACGCGCTGAAGGGCGCGGAGGACTGCGACCTTGTGCTGATGGACGAGATCGGCCGCATGGAGCGGCACGCGGACACGTATTCCGCACGCATCCGGACGCTTCTGGATGGATGCGTCCCCATTCTCGGCGTGGTGCAGAAAAAGGCCGACACCCCGCTCGCCGCCGCCATCCGCAGCCACCCGAACGTGCGCCTGATCGAGGTATCGGAGGAGAACCGCGACGTGCTGCTCCCGGAGATCTTGAGCGCACTGCGCAGCTGAACGTCTGCGGCAAACTCGTATATACCTGCCCATTCGGCTGTAGGGCAGGTACTACCCATAACGCACAGGAGGTTTTATGTTCTTTTCTTCTGTTCTTGACTCGGCTGCCATTGACGAAAAACAGGTGCAGTCGTTTTTCTCGAAGCTGACGCTTGAAAAGCTGCTGTATGCGGCGGTGCTGCTGGTTCTGTGCGCAGTGCTCATCAAGCTGATCCTGAAGGCGGCGGACAAGCTGTTTTCGCATTCGAAGCTTGACCACACCATTTTCGGCTTCCTGCGCACGACGGCCAAGGCAGTTCTGATCTTTATCGCCGTCATGCTTGTGGCCGGGACGCTCGGCATCGATACAAGCTCTCTGCTGGCGATTTTGAGCGTCGCCGGTCTTGCCGTTTCGCTCTCGATGCAGACGGCGCTGTCCAACGTCGCGGGCGCGCTGATGATCCTGACGGCTAAGCCCTTCCGGTCGGGCGATTATGTCCAGATCGGCGACAAGGCCGGGACCGTGCTGACCATCGGCGCGGTCTATACGAGCCTGCGCACCTATGACAACCAGATCATCTATCTGCCCAACAGCCAGATCACGACGGGCAGCATCGTCAACATGACGAGCGAGGACGTGCGCCGGATCGACGTGAACGTCTCGGCGTCCTATGACGATGCGGCGGACAAGGTCCGCGCCGCCCTCTGCGCCGCTGCGGCAGCGCATGAAAAGACGCTCCGCGACCGGCCTGTCGAGGCGCACGTCGTCTCCTACGGCGACAGCTCGATCCAGTATGTCCTGCGCTTCTGGGCGCGCACAGAGGATTATTGGACGTGCTATAACGATGTGCTCGACGGGATGCAGGAGGTCTTTTCCGCTGCCGGGATCACCATGTGCTATCCGCATATCAATGTTCATATGGGATCATAAAAAAAGGAATATCCGGATACCGCATATCATTTTCTGCATAAAGTCAGAATTATCTATTATTTTGTAGATAATTCTGACCTCATCTGTTTTTAATGTTTTATTCTCTCCGTAAAATTGGATTTCCGGTGATCCCCCGCAGGGGGTTCGCATCGGTTGACTTTTTTCGGGGCGCTTGGTAAAATGGACACAAGCTATATGAGGTGCATCCTGCCGCTTTTTGGTTTCAAAGCGCAGCTGCGCCTGCTCGGTCTGTCCGCACGGGCAGTCCGCCGCCCCTTTCGGCTCTGCGTCCGGTGTACGCAGGCCGGTTCAGAACATATTTTAGGAGGATACATCATCGATGGATTGGGATCGCTTAATCACAGTTGAACAGATGGAAGCAGCGACCAACGAATTGCTTGAAACCGGCAAAAAAGTTGGCGCGGATTCCTGGCAGCAGCGCGTCAAGAATCAGACGCCGCACTGCGGCTTCGGCGAAGCCGGCACCTGCTGCCGCATTTGCTCCATGGGCCCCTGCCGCATCACGCCCAAGGCGCCGCGCGGCATCTGCGGCTGCGACGTGCACGGCATCGTCGGCCGCAACTATCTGCGCTTCACCGCTGGCGGCGCAGCCACGCACTCCGACCATGGCCGTCAGATCTGCCACACGCTCTATCAGGCGAAAGAGGGCGGCTCCTACCAGGTCAAGGATCCGGAAAAGCTGAAGAAGATCGCCGCCGAGTGGGGCATCGAGACCGAGGGCAAGGATATCTACGATCTGGCCCACGAGGTCGCCGAGACGGGTCTTCTCGAGTACGGCAAGCCGTTCGGCGTGCAGCGCTACCTCAAGCGCGCACCGGAGCACACCCAGAAGCTGTGGCATGACGCCGGCATCGAGCCGCGCGCGATCGACCGTGAGGTCTCGCAGTCGCTGCACATGACGCATATGGGCTGTTCCTCGCTGCCGGAGGCTCTGATCAAGCAGTCCCTGCGCGCCGGTCTGTCCGACGGCTGGGGCGGCTCCATGATGGGCACCGAGTTCTCCGACGTTCTGTTCGGTACGCCGCGCCCTGTCGACACCACCGCCAACATCGGCGTCATGGAAAAGGACATGGTCAACATCATCGTCCACGGCCACGATCCGTCTCTTTCCGAGATGATCGTCATGTATTCGCAGGATCCCGAGATGGTCGCGCTGGCCAAGTCCGTCGGCGCCAAGGGCATCAATATCGCCGGCGTCTGCTGCACCGGCAACGAGGTCGCCATGCGTCAGGGCATTCCGATGGCGGGCAACTTCCTGCAGCAGGAAAACGTCGTTCTGACGGGCGCCTGCGAGGCCATCGTCGTCGACGTGCAGTGCATCTTCCCGGCCCTTGGCCCGCTGTCCAAGTGCTTCCATACCAAGTTCATCACCACGTCTCCCATCGCCCGTATGCCGGACTCCGATTTCATCGAGTTCCACGAGGACACTGCGGCGGACAACGCCAAGGCGATCATTCGCATGGCGATTGAAAACTTCAAAAACCGCAAGCCCGAGCTTGTCAACATTCCGAACCTCAAGACCAAGGCCCGTGTCGGCTACTCGGTCGAGGCCATTAAGAAAGAGCTCGACGGCGTGTGCAACTCTCACGTCGACGTCCTCGGCACGCTCAAGCCGCTGGCTGACGTCGTCAAGGCCGGCGTCCTGCGCGGCGCTGTCGCAATGGTCGGCTGCAACAACCCCAAGGTCCGCCCCGACACCGCGCACATCGAGCTGATGAAGAAGCTCCTCAAGAACGATATCATCGTCATCGTCTCCGGCTGTTCGGCACAGGCCGCGGCCAAGGCAGGCCTCATGGATCTCGACGCCGCCGAATACTGCGGCGAGGGCCTCAAGCGCGTGTGCAAGCTGGTCGGCATCCCGCCCATCCTGCATATGGGCTCCTGCGTTGATATTTCCCGTATGATGATCCTTGCTTCCGATCTTGCAAAGGATTGGGGCATCAACATTTCCCAGATTCCGCTCTGCGGCTGCGCGCCGGAATGGATGTCTGAAAAGGCAGTTTCCATCGGCAACTACGTCGTGGCGACCGGCATCGACACCTACCTCGGCGTCGATCCGTACTCCAAGGGCTCCAGCGAGATCACCGAGCTTCTGCAGGGTGAGACGCGGGGCTGCAAGGAGTGGGTCGAGGCGCACTTCGTCGTCGACACCAACATTGAGAGCCTCGGCGACAAGATGATCGCCGCGATCGAAGCCAAGCGCGCGGCTCTCGGCATCTAAGATCTTCCCGGAGGGTCTTTACCGATATGAAAGTAGCTATCACCGGCAAGGGCGGCGTCGGCAAGACGACGCTGGCCTCCACGCTCGCACGTCTCTACGCCGACGAAGGGCGCACCGTCCTCGCAGCCGACGTCGACCCGGATGCCAATCTGGGTCTGGCGCTGGGCCTGACGGAGGAAGAGGTCAATTCCATTGTCCCGGTCTCCAAAATGAAGCAGCTTGCCAAGCAGCGCACGGGTGCAAACGACCAGAACAGCTTCTATAAGCTGAACCCGGACGTTTCCGATCTGCCCGACAAGCTCGCCAAAAACATCAACGGCGTGAAGCTTCTCGTCATGGGCACGGTCGACACCGGCGGCTCCGGCTGCGTCTGCCCGGAGCACGTAATGCTCAAGGCGATTCTGACGAATCTCGTCTTCCGCAGGGACGACGTGGTCATCATGGACATGGAGGCGGGACTTGAGCACCTTGGACGCGGCACGGCCAGCATGATGGATCAGTTCATCGTGGTCATCGAGCCGGGCGCGCGGAGCGTACAGACCTATGTGCGCATCAAGGAGCTTGCAAAGGACATCGGCGTGACCAAGGTGCGCGTCGTCGCCAACAAGATCCGCGACGAATCCGACCGTGAATTTATCAGAAGCCGCATCCCGGCAGACGATCTGCTCGGCTTCATCAGCTACAGTCCCACCGTCATCGACGCGGACCGGAAGGGCCTCTCCCCCTACGACTGCAGCCCCGACGCGCTGGATGAGATCCGCGCGATCAAGGCTGCCATTGACGCCAAAGAATGAATCTGAAAGGAATGAAACCACAATGAAGACATTGTTTAACCGCGTCTTCGACGGCTCTGACGAGATGTTCGCCAAGGCCGAGGAAGAAGTGAACAAGATCGTGGCTGAAGTCGGCCGCGACGCTCCTCTGACGCTTCCCTCCACCGCGTATTTCTGCGCCTGCATCTATGCCTACATCGGCAAGAAGGTCACCACGACCGGCGAGCTGCAGGATGCTCTGGCCGATGTCAAGGCCATGATGCTCCGCGAGCCGCGCACCAACTCCATCTTCCAGTCCGGTGTCGGCACCGCCATCGCCGCTGAAATGATCGAAGCCTGCAAATATGTCAAGACCCAGACCCCGTACGAGGGCACGCACTATCACGGCCATTTCACCGACGCAGAGGTCCGTGAGCTGGGCGTTCCCCTTGTCACCGGCGATATCCCCGGCTTCGTCGTCATGATCGGCCCGGCTCCCTCCACCGAGGAAGCGGTCGAGACGATCAAGGGCTACCAGTCCCGCGGCATTTTCGTCTTCCTGATCGGCGGCATCATCGAGCAGGCTGTGGAAGCCGGTCTTTCCATGAGCTTCCCCGTCCGTGTCGTTCCCGTCGGCGAAGAGATCTGGTCCGTCGGCCACGTCATTTCTCTGGTCGTGCGCGCGGCCATGATCTTCGGCGCCATCCAGCCGGGCGACGTCGAGGGCTTCCACAAGTACACCTTCGACCGCATCAACGCGTTCGTCAACGCCTATAAGCCCGTCAACGACATTACCGTCGCCTGCGGCGCAGGCGCCATCAAGCTGGGCTTCCCGGTCATCACCAACGACCACGACGATATGTGGGCCGTTCCGAAGTCCCTCATCATCTATGATAACACCAAGGACTGGATCGACACCTCCATCGAGGCGCGCGGCATCAAGCTGAAGATCACCAAGATCGACATCCCCGTCTCCTTCTCCTCCGCATTCGAGGGCGAGATCATCCGTAAGGGCGATATGCAAGTCGAGATCGACGGCTCCCGCAAGGACTGCTTCGAGCTTGTCACCACGAAGGACGCCTCCGAGGTCGAGGATCACAAGATCGTGGTCGAAGGCCCCGAAATCGACGAGATCCCGGTCGGCTCCAAGATCTCCATGAGCTACACCGTCGAGGTCGCAGGCAAGAATATGCAGCCCGACTTCGAGCCTGTCTTCGAGCGTAAGATCCACTCCTTCCTCAACTGCGTGGAGGGCCTCATGCACACCGGCCAGCGCGACATGATCCGCGTCCGTATCAGCAAGGCTGATTTCGAGGCCGGCTTCAAGTTCCGCCACATCGGCGAAGTGCTCTACGCCAAGATCAAGTCCGAATTTGACACGGTCGTTGACAAGTGCCAGGTCCGCATCGTCGTTGGCGACGAGCCGAACGCCGCGCTGCGCAAGCACGCCAACGAGGTCTTCGACAAGCGCGACGAGCGCCTGAAGTCCATGACCGACGAATCCGTGCCCGTTTTCTATTCCTGCATCATGTGCCAGGCGTTCTCCCCGAGCCACGTCTGCATCGTCACCCCGGAGCGTCTGGGCCTGTGCGGCGCCGTTTCGTGGCTGGATGCGAAGGCTACCAACGAACTCGACCCGCAGGGTCCCTGCCAGGTCGTCACCAAGGAGCGCTGCACCGACGAGCGCACCGGCCGCTATGAGGACGTCGACGAGGCCGTTGCACAGTACTCTCACGGCGCGCTGGAGCACGTCACGCTCTACTCCCTGCTGGAGGATCCGATGACCTCCTGCGGCTGCTTCGAGTGCATCTGCGGCATCGAGCCGTGCTCGATGGGCGTTGTCATCACCTGCCGTGAATACGCAGGCATCACTCCGCTCGGCATGACCTTCTCCGAGATGGCCTCCATGACCGGCGGCGGCGTGCAGACTCCGGGCTTCATGGGCCACGGCAAGCACTACATCGCCTCTCACAAGTTCCTCAAGGCCGAAGGCGGCGTCGGCCGTCTGGTCTGGCTGCCGAAGGAGCTGAAGGATCAGATCCGCGACAAGCTCAATGAGACTGCCAAGGATATGTACGATATCGACAACTTTGCCGATATGGTCGCCGACGAGACGAACTGCCCGAACGGCGATCCGGAAGAGCTGCTCGCCTTCCTGTCCGAGGTTGGCCACCCTGTCCTCAGCATGGACCCGCTGGATATTTAATTCAGAAGCTTCAGGAAAACGGCTCCCGTATGCAGCTGCATACGGGAGCCGTTCGTGTGTGGGTAAAGCAAAAACCGCCGGACTCCGTGTGGAACCGGCGGTTTTTGGATGGTTGGGATCAGACCTTTTCCTTGACCTTTGCAGCCTTGCCAAGACGGTCGCGCAGATAGTACAGCTTCGCGCGGCGAACCTTGCCGTGGCGGACGCACTCGACGTTGACAACGTTGGGCGCATGGAGCGGGAAAACCTTCTCGCAGCCGACACCATAGGAGATGCGGCGAACGGTGATGGTTTCTTCGATACCGCCGTGCTTCTTGGCGATGACGGTGCCCTCGAAGATCTGGATTCTTTCGCGGGAACCTTCCTTGATTTTGACATGAACGCGAACGGTGTCGCCGACCTGAACTTCAGGCAGCTCCTGCTTCATGTACTGGCTGGTCAGAGCCTTCATGAGATCCATACTTGTGTCCTCCTTCAAATTAAGAACGTTCATACCGCAAGGAAATGCCGCTGCACCTTCGTGCCGGCTGCGGCAGAGGACCATTCTTTTTCACAGACCAATGTATTTTAGCACACAGAGCGCCGAAAATCAAGCATTTTTTCAGGAAAATCCGCTTGTTTTTATCGGTTCCGCGCTCTATAATAGTGTCTGTCATACCGGCTGTAAAGGAAGCGAATGCCATGGCGTCCAGAAAACGAATCGTTCTTTGTTATGTCCTCCTGCAGGCCAGCTTTTGGGGCATGATCAGCTCTATCTGCGCCTATCAGGCCGCGATCGTCCTCGACCGGGGCTTTACGACCGGACAGGCCGGAATTTTCTGCGCGCTGTGCTATCTGGCAAGCCTGTTTACGCAGCCGGTCATCGGCGGCTGGGCCGACCGGCACCCGAGCGTGCCCATCAAGCAGCTGCTGATCGTCATGCTGCTGCCTGCCGTGGCGCTCAATCTCGTCTTTTATTTCACGCGCCCCGGCTTTGCGCTCACGGCGCTGATCATTTTCCTGTTCGGCGTGCTGGAGACGAACTCCTATCCGCTCATTGACTCGATGGGGATGCAGTATGTCAACGCAGGCGTCAAGATTCCCTACAGCTTCGCACGCGGGATGGGTTCGCTGACCTACGCAGTTTTATGCGTCGTGACGGGGCTGCTGACGGCGCGGTTCGGTATGCAGGCGGCGCTTCTGGCGCACTGCGCCGAGCAGCTTCTGCTGATTGTCTGCCTGCTGGCATTCCCGAGCATCCCGGCGCGCCTTCTGCCGCAGCCGCAGGCAAAGTCGGCCTCTGGCCATTCGATCTGGCAGATCTTAAAGAAAAACAGGGTCTTTACGCTCATGCTCATCGCCTGCTTCTTCGGCATGATGGGCGTGATGCCGATCAGCAATTTCCTTGTCTCGCTTGTAAACAGCCACGGCGGCGGCAGCACGGCGCTCGGCGTCGCGCAGTTTTTGATGGCCGCTTCGGAGCTGCCGTCAGCGCTGGTGTTCGGACTGCTGCAAAAGAAGATGAGCAGCGCGAAAATTCTGCTGATCTCGATCATCTTTATGGTGGTCAAGCCACTGCTGATCCTCGCGTCCGGTTCGCTTGGGATGCTGCTGGCCGTGCAGCCGGTGCAGATGCTGGGCTACGGCCTGTTCTTCCCGGCCTCGGTCTATTTTGCCAACGAATCCGTTGACCCCGCCGACCGGGTGCAGGGCCAGTCCATCCGCACGATCCTCTCCATCTCGCTCAGTACGCTGCTGGGCAGTCTCGTCTCCGGGTATCTGATCGATCTCGGCGGCACAACGCTCATGCTCTGGTTCTCGACCGGCTGCGCGTTCATCGGCGTGCTGATCGCGCTCGGCGCGCTGGCCGTGCAGAAAAAATCGCTGCGCGTGTAAGCTTCCGGAGGTTTCCGTTATGTCCAATGTTCTTGTTTTTGTGTTGGAACTGATCGGCACGGCCGCGTTTGCCGTGTCCGGCGCCATTGTCGGCATCAAAAAGCAGATGGATCTGTTCGGCGTGATCGTCCTCGGCGTCTGCACGGCGGTCGGCGGCGGTATTGTCCGCGACGTCATTCTCGGCGTGACCCCGCCTGCGACGTTCCACGATCCCGTCTATACTCTCACGGCGGCTGCCGTGTCCGTGCTCATGTTCCTGCCGCACGTGCGCGCCCGCGTCGGGCGGCACGAGCCGGTGTTCGACCGGCTGCTGCTGGTGATGGACGCGGTCGGCCTGGGCGTGTTCACGGTCGTCGGTGTCCAGTGCGCGTACCGGCAGGCAGAGCATGATACGCTGTTCCTGACCGTCTTCGTCGGCCTCATCACCGGCGTGGGCGGCGGCGTGCTGCGCGACGTGTTCTCCGGCGAGCGGCCCTATATCTTCGTGCGGCACTTCTACGCCTGCGCATCGATCATCGGCGCGCTGATCTGCGCGCTGTGCTGGAACCGGCTGGGTGCGAACGCGGCCATGCTCTTCGGCGCGGCAGCCATCGTTGTGCTGCGCCTGCTGGCAGCATATTACCACTGGAGCCTGCCGAAGTCTGACTACCACGACGATACGCAGACTCCCACCGCACTGCGGAACTGACAACTCAGAAGCTGGAGAAACCATGATGACAAATAAAAAGTTGAATTATCTCGAAGTTGGAAAAGAAGCGGCAATCTTGACCGCAGCGGTGGCAATCATTGCGGCGGCAGTCTTCTTTTTTCTATCTCCAAGCCACACCTCTGTCAGCAGCATATCCGGTCTTGGAATCGTGCTGTCCAATTTTATTCCGCTTCCACTGTCGGCCATCACAATGATTTTGAATATCGTCCTTCTGATCATCGGCTTCCTGACCTGCGGCAGAGAATTCGGAGCAAAGACCGTCTATACAAGCATCACGCTCCCGCTGTTTCTAGGACTGTTTGAAATCCTGTTTCCGGATTTTGAATCCATGACCGGCAGCCAAGAGTTGGACGTACTCTGCTATATTCTGGTCGTCAGCATCGGTTTGAGCATCCTTTTCAATCGGAACGCATCGTCCGGCGGACTGGATATCGTGGCAAAAATTCTGAACAAATACCTGCGCATGGATCTAGGAAGAGCCATGTCTCTGTCCGGTATGTGCGTGGCACTGTCCGCAGCGCTTGTCTACGACAAAAAGACGGTAGTCTTAAGCATTCTGGGCACGTATTTCAACGGCATTATTCTGGATCATTTCATTTTCGACCACAACAAGAAGCGCCGCGTCTGCATCATCACCGAAAAAGAGGAAGCGCTGCGGCAGTTCATCATCAACGAGCTGCACAGCGGCGCCACGATCTATGAAGCCATCGGCGCATACAATCTGCAGCGCCACAACGAGATCATCACCATCGTCGACAAAAGCGAATACCAGCGCCTGATGACCTTCATCAACCGCGAGGACCCGAAGGCGTTTATTACGGTTTACAACGTCTCCAATATGCAGTACCAGCCGAAGATCTGGAAGAAATGACAATTCAAAATTTCAGGAGGCATCTATGCTGAACCACAAAGGATTCGACCTGTGGGCGGACGGATATGACAAAAGCGTCGGTCTTTCTGACGAAGCGAATACCTACCCGTTTGCCGGATACAAAAAGGTACTCGCTGCAATTTTTCAGACTGTCATGCAGACCCCAAACGCGTCTGTGCTGGACATCGGGTTTGGAACCGCCGTGCTGACGGCGAAGCTGTATGAACAGGGCTGCACCATCTACGGGCAGGATTTCTCATCCAGAATGATCGAACTGGCATCCGAAAAAATGCCGGACGCACAGCTATATCAGGGCGACTTTACGCAAGGTCTGGTAGAACCGCTGCAAAACCCCCGCTATGACTATATTGTCGCGACCTATTCACTGCACCATCTGACAGACACGCAGAAGGTCGTATTTCTGTCCGCGCTGCGCGGCTGTCTGAACGAAAACGGAAAAATTCTGATCGGCGATGTTGCATTTGAAACCCGCGGCGCGCTGAACCGGTGCAGGCAGAAAGCGGGAGCGGATTGGGATGTCGATGAAATCTATTTCGTCGCGGAAGAATTAAAAAGGGATTTTCCAGACCTTTTATTTACGCAGCTATCCCCCTGCGCCGGTGTTCTGACAATCAGCAAGTGATTTGTAGGGGCCGACGACTCTGTCCACCGCGCGCAGAGAGCACCTGTTCTACAGAAATCCCCCAGTGCCCCGTATGCACTGACATATTGCAATGTAGGGGCCGATGCCCACATCGGCCCATTGGGAAGTTACGAATTCGCCGCAGATTTCCGTAGAAACAGTGCATTCTGCCGGGCCGATGTGGGCATCGGCCCCTACGGCGAATGGAGGAACAATATTTGGAGGGCTTATGAAACAGGTTCTTTTAAGCGCAGACGGCGAGATCAGCGTGTACTGTGTTCCGGATGCAGTGGCGGATGATCTCGAAACATACTGTCTGGAGTTCAGCTGTCATTGGCTGCACGAAAGCCCCGATGCTGCAAGGTATCGGGTGAAACGGGGTTCTGCGGTCGTGGTATGCTATACCGAAAAGGACTTTATCGAGTATCTGAACCGCTATATCTGTGCAGAGCCGTCTTCGCTCGTCACAACACTTCACAATGTATATTGCAAAGAGGAACTGCCGGAGAAATACCGCGGCCTGCCGTATTTCAATTTTTGACTTTAGAAAAACTCCTCCGTATGCCGCGGCATACGGAGGAGCATTTTTTACTGTCTGGATTTCATCAGAGCGCGCATTCTGGCCGAATGGTCGAGCTGGCGCTTGCGCATACGGAGGCTTTTCGGCGTGACCTCCAGCAGCTCGTCGTCGGCAAGGTATTCCATGCACTGCTCGAGCGACAGAACCGTCGGCGGTACGAGGCGGATGGCGGCGTCGGAGCCTGCAGCGCGCATATTAGTCAGCTGCTTTTTCTTGCAGACATTGACGGCCATGTCCTCGTTGCGGTTGCACTGGCCGACGATCATACCGGCATAGACCTCCACGCCCGGCCCGATGAACATCGAACCGCGATCCTGCACGCCGCCGATACCATAGGCGGTCGTTTCGCCCGTTTCAAACGCGACGAGCGAGCCGGTCAGACGGCGGGAGATCTCGCCCTTGACGGGTGCGTAGCTGTCGAGCGTCGAAGCCATAATCCCCTCGCCTCTCGTGTCGGTCAAAAATTCGTTGCGGTAGCCGAACAGGCCGCGCGTCGGGACAAGGAACTCCAACCGCATACGGCTGCCGATCGGGGTCATGGAGACAAGGTCGCCCTTGCGCTGGGAGATCTTATCGATCACGGAGCCGACGGAATTTTCCGGCACGTCCGCGATCATGCGCTCGATCGGCTCGCAAAGCTTGCCGTCGATGGTCTTATTCAGAACGTGCGGTGTGGACACCTGGAACTCATAGCCCTCGCGGCGCATCGTCTCGATCAGAATGGACAGGTGCATCTCGCCGCGGCCCGCGACGTTAAAGGCGTCGGTGCCCATCTCTGTCACATGCAGAGAGACATCCTTGAGCAGTTCTCTTTGCAGACGGTCACGCAGGTTGCGGGACGTGACGTATTTGCCCTCGCGGCCCGCGAACGGAGAATCGTTGACGGAGAAGGTCATTTCGATGGTCGGGTCAGAGATCTTGACGAATGGCAGCGGCTCAACGGTCTCCAGATCGCAGAGCGTACGGCCGATGGTGATATCCGAAATGCCGGAGAAGGCGACGATCTCACCGGCGGACGCCTGCTGGATGGGGCTGCGGCCAAGGCCGGTAAACTCGTACAGGGCGACGACCTTTTCCTTCTTCTTGACGGACGGGTCGTGGTAATCGCAGACGATGACCTCCTGGTTCTGGTGGATCGTGCCGCGTTCGATGCGGCCGATGCCCATACGGCCAACGAATTCGTTATAGTCGATGGACGAGACGAGCACCTGCAGCGGCCCGTTTTCATCGCCCTTCGGGGGATCGATATAGTTGACGATTGTCTCAAACAGCGGGATGAGATCCGTGCCCTTGTCGTCGGGGCCGTAGGAGGACGTGCCCTCGCGGGCGGAGCAGAAGATCGTCGGGGAATCGAACTGTTCTTCGGTGGCGTTCAGGTCGAGCAGCAGCTCAAGCACCTCGTCCATGACCTCATGCACACGGGCGTCAGGCCGGTCGATCTTGTTGACGACAACGATGACCTTGTGGCCAAGCTCCAGCGCCTTCTGCAGCACGAAGCGCGTCTGCGGCATGGGTCCCTCCGCTGCGTCGACAAGCAGCAGGACGCCGTCGACCATCTTCAGAATGCGCTCGACCTCGCCGGAGAAATCGGCATGGCCCGGGGTATCGACGATGTTGATCTTATAATCCTTATAGTGGACAGCGGTATTCTTGGCGAGAATGGTGATGCCGCGCTCGCGTTCGAGATCGCCGGAGTCCATCACGCGGTCGACGACCGCCTGATTTTCGCGGTACACGCCGCCCTGCTTGAGCATCTGATCGACCAGCGTGGTCTTGCCGTGGTCAACGTGCGCGATGATTGCAATATTCCGAATTTTATCCTGCGTCATACTTGGCGCCCCTTCCTTCTTTGCCTGAAAGTTTCGTACATAAAAATCTCACAAAAAAGAATTTTAACACAGACATACTGGAAATACAAGATTTTTCTGTGAGAAAATCGTGCAAATTTGCCGTTTCCGTGTGGGATTTTTTGTGAAACCGCACAATCCGGCCCCGCAGCGCATACGATGGGGCGAAGGAGGGAGATCCCATGCAACCACTCACAGAACAACAGACGCAGCGGGTCTGGAGCCGCGTGATGAATGCGCAGGCTGTCCCGGCTGCCCAGATGAACGAGCAAACCGGCTCCGGCAGCGCCGCAGCCGATTCTCTGACGCCCGAAAAGCTTCTCGAGCTGATCCGGGATGAACGCGCCGACAGCGCGCTCTACGCGCACCTCGCCTGCCGCATGAAGGGCAAAGCGCAGGCGATGCTGCGCGAGATGGCCCGGCAGGAGGCCTGCCACGCGAAGCAGTTCGGCGCGGTCTATTTCCTCAAGACCGGCAAAAAGGCCTGTCCCGGCAGGCCGGATGCGCCGTGCGTCACCTGCATCAACGAAACGCTCCGCCAGCGCTATTCCGAGGAGCACGCCGCGCACGAGGCGTATGAAGCGCTCGCCGAAAACGCCGGAACGCACCGCTGTATGCTGCTGAAGATCGCCGAGGAGGAATGCGGCCACGCGCAGATGATCCTGTGCATCCTGCAGACCTGCCTGTAACGCTCCATACCGTTCAGGTGCACCTGAGCGCTGTAACATTCTGCGGTCAGCGATGTTCTTGTCAAGGTAAGAACACATATTGAAATCATTTGAGGCCCGGGGGGTTTCGATTTCCCCCCGGACCTCCTTGAAGCGACCAGGAAAACCGCTTCGGTTTTCTTGGATCTTTCCCGTGATAACAAGAACAGCGTTGAGCCTCAGCAGTCAGCAAGACCAATGCGAATTCGTACTGCCCTGCAAATTTTGAACGCAATGCGTTTTTACCGCAGACATTCAAACGCAGCGATCCACAAATCTGGTGTACCGTAACAGGCGGCGCGTACCATAGCGCCCGTAAGGTGAGTATGTGTGTTCGTAACGTCTAAAAACTCGTTGCTTTCCTAGGGTGTACCCGCAGTACGTACCAAACGTACCTCAGCGCCCCTTTTCTCCCCTATCTTTTCCGGCAAGACGGAAAAGATAGGGCCGCCGGAGGCATGACCGCTATCTCAGTTCAGATACTTCCGCTCCAGATCGCGCACCATCTGCACGTAACGGGTCTTGCAGTCTGCATTGCGTCCGGCCAGCAGGTCTTCGTAGCATGGAGTCAGATACTGCTCACGGATGCGCTCATAGGACGCGTGACGGTCAGAGCAGGTGTTGATGCAGGTCACGATGCCGGGGGCAATGTTATAATACTCGCGGATAAGCGCTTCGCCGTCCGGCTGCGCGGCAAGATAGCCGTCGCGGAAGGCGCGGAAAGCGGTAAGCTCCGCGCAGTCGTCCGGCTTACCGAGCTCCTGACAAACTGCGGTCGTGATGAAGCACAGTCCGAGGAACTTCTTGCGGAAGCCGCCGGAAATGGACTCGTAATCGCCCAGATAAAACGGGGATTTGGGATACCGTTCGACCCATTTTTTCTGCAGCAGCGACACAAATTCCTCGCTGACCGGCAGCTGCAGCTTGCGCACCATCGGCACGAAGAAGATCGCGAGGACGACCTTTTCGTCCTCCATGTCGTTTTTCTTTTCCCATCCGGCGGAAAGCTCGTCCAGCATGGCCTCGGCGGCCCGTTCAAGCAGCTCTGTCTGCCGCTCGGGGCGCACGCCGCTGTTCAGCTCCTGAATGACCGGGGCACAGCCAGTCTCATATGTCTCAAACGCCTCAAAAAACGCGTCGCGCAGGATCTTTTTCTGGTAGCCGCGGAAGTTTTGCACGCACCAGCCCAGCCGCGACACGGCATGGTCAAAGCTCACCGCGCAGTCCTCCTCCGAACAAGACGCTTCCTCCGGCTGCGTAAGGAGCTGCCGCTTCGTCAGCCGTTCGCCGCAGTACATACACGAAAAGCGCTCCAGCTCCGCCGGAATTTGCAGCGTATGCCCGCATTTCGGGCACAGACCGGTCGTCATTTCTTCCATCAAAGGCACCTGCTTTCGTTGTGTTGCGTTTATTCTTTCATATTTTCGGGCTTCTGTCAAGCCCGGTCACGGCAGCACCAGCACGTATGCCGCTTCCTTTTCCGGCAGATCGGAGAATACGTCGTCGGGCGAATAGGCTGCCGTGATGTATCCGTCCAGAATCGTCTGCGCCAGCTGGCCGGTCACGCGGTACAGCCGCGCGCCGTTCTGCGCCGCTTCATACGGCATTGTTTCCAATTCCGCCGGAACGCCGCTGTTCCACACCAGCAGCACGTCCAGCCCTGTCTCGGCGGAAAGCTCCGCCGCCTGCTGTGCGGCGGCTTCGTCCGGTGCTTCCGCACCGGTCTGCGCAAAGATCTGCTCGACCGCCGAGCCGATATTGACCGAGATCACGTCGGTCTGCTCAAAGCCCGGCAGCGCGATCAGCCCCGCCTTGCCCGCCAGCAGCACGAGCGCGGCTGCCGCCGCGATAGCCGCAGCGGGAAGCCAGGCGCGGCGCGGCTTCCTTTTCTGCTCCTGCCGGATCGCCCGCATCACGCCGTCGTGCAGCGCCGCAGGCGGCTCCAGCTCGCTTTCCTGCAGCAGCGCGTCCAGCTCGTGCAGCTGCCGCCATGTTTCCCGGCAGTCCGGACAGGCGTCCAGATGGGCCTGCAGCGCCGCCGATTCCTCCGCTGTCAGCGCCTCGTCCAGCTCCCGGTTCATAAGCTCCAGCGCGTTTTCACAGTTCATGGCGCACCCACCTCCTGTTTATTCCGAGCGTTTAGACGCGCCGGTTTCAAAAAAGTTCCCGGCGTCCAATCTTTTTTTCAATTGGAGCCGCGCACGCGCCAGACGCGACTTGACCGTTCCGACCGGAAGATCCATGATCTGCGCGATCTGCTCATACGGCAGCTGCCGCACCACGCGAAGCTCCAGAATTTCGCGGAAATCGACCGGGAGCGCGTTCATGGCATTCCGGATGGCCTCCTGCTTTTCGTTGAAGATCACGCGTTCCTCCGGCAGCGGTTCAGGGTCTGGAACGGACAGCTCCTTCCCCTCGTCCTCATCATCGGAAAACGTGAGCGAAACGTGCTGCTGCCGCTTCTGCTTGCGCAGAAAGTCGATGCAGACGTTCTGCGTCATCCGGTAGAGCCAGGTGGAGAACGCCGCGTCAAACTGATACTGCGCCAGCGTCCGCCACAGCTTCAGAAACACCTCCTGCGACAGGTCGAGCGCGTCCTCGGCGTTTCCCGCCATGCGCCAGCAAATATTATAGACCGGTTTCTGATGCAGCAGCATCAGCTGCTCAAACGCAGCCGCGTCCTGCGCGGCCGCTCTGCGGATCAGGCTGTCATCCTGCAAGAGCTTCACCCCAAATCTCTCTTGATCCCGTCTGCGATCCGTTCGATCTCGTCCATCGTCGAGATCGCCGAAATTTTTTCCTTATAATAGCCGCTGTGCGCAACGCCGCGCAGGTACCATGCGAAATGCTTCCGCGCCTCCAGACAGGCGATGTGTTCGCCCTTATCCTGCGCCGCAAGGCGGAACTGCCGCAGAGCCGTATTGACGCGGTCGCATAGAGGCGGCGTTTCCGGCACGGCCTCGCCGCGCAGCGCGGCCTGCGCCTGTTCGAACACCCAAGGGTCGCCGAACGTCGTCCGGCCCAGCATGAGCAGATCCGCTCCCGTGCGCGCCTTGCACTTCACCGCGTCCTCCGCCGTAAAAATATCGCCGTTGGCGATCACGGGGATCTTCACGGCCTCCTTGACCGCGCGAATGCAGTCCCAGTCGGCAACGCCGGAATAGAGCATGGTCTTCGTCCTGCCGTGGACGGCGATCGCCGACGCGCCCGCCTGCTCGAGCATTGCGGCCAGCTCCGGCGCGTTGCATGAGCTCTTGTCCCAACCCTTGCGCATCTTGACCGTGACCGGCACCGGCACGGCTTTCACAACGGCCTCGACGATCCGCGCAGCCTTTTCCGGGTCCTTCATCAGCGCGCTCCCGTCGCCGTTGTTCGCGATCTTCGGCATGGGGCAGCCCATGTTGATATCGATAAAATCCGCGCCCGACGCCTCCAGCGCCAGCGCCGCGCCGTCCGCCATGACGGACGGGTCATTGCCGAAGATCTGCGCGCCGCAGACGCCGAGCGGCGTTTTGTGCAGCAGACTTCTGCTCTTTTTATCCTGATAGATCAGCGCACGGGACGAGACCATTTCCGTCACCGTCACCGCCGCGCCCAATTCCGCGCAGATCGTGCGGAACGCCAGATCCGTTACCCCCGCCATCGGCGCAAGCACCAGATCGCCCATGATTTCCAAATTTCCCAGTTTCATGCTTACAGTTCCAAGGTATCGTCCTGATCGATCCAGTCCTGCACCGGAACGACCGTGAATTCTGTTTTCGTATTGCGGATGACCACACGCCGCAGTCCCGCGTTAATGATCATGCGCCTGCACATCGAGCAGGAGGTCGCGTCGGACAAGATCGCCCCTGTCTTCGCGTCGTGGCCGACGAGATAAATGTCCCCTCCGATGCACTCGTTGCGGGAGGCGGAGATGATCGCGTTCGCCTCGGCATGGACGCTGCGGCACAGCTCATAGCGCTCTCCGCGCGGCACACGCATCTGCTCGCGCACACAATAGCCGAGATCGGAGCAGTTTTTTCGTCCGCGCGGCGCGCCGTTGTACCCTGTCGCGACGATCTCGTCGTTGCGGACGATGATCGCGCCGTATTGCCGGCGCAGGCACGTCGAGCGTTCGAGCACCGTCTCGGCGATGTCCAGATAATAATTCTCCTTTACGATCCGTTCCATGGCGCGTCCCTCCCGAATGTTCTGATTTCTGATTAGTATATCATACTCTTTTTTCCGGAGCAACTGAAATCCTTGCTCTTATCCGCGATTTATGGTATACTGTGTAGGAATCTCAGGAGGAAAGGCGGCGAGGGAATGAAACTGCGCAGATGGATCTGTTTTCTGTTGTGTCTTGTGCTGACCGTGTGCCTGTGCGCGCCTGCGCTGGCCGACGGCGAGCTGTTCTTCGTCGCCGTCAACGACACCATTCCCCTGACGCTGAGCGTCTTCCCGACCTACTCCGGCGGCACGCTCTACGTGCCCTATCAGGTCTTCGACAGCCAGCCGTGCGGCGTTACGCCGTCGTACAATCAGGCCAAGCAGACCTATGTTCTGCTCAGCCGCACCCGGCAGATGATCTTCGATCTGGCTGCCGGGACCGTCAGCGACGAAAGCGGCAGCGTCTCGACCGCGAACGTGCTGTACCGCAGCGGCATTCTCTATCTGCCGCTCACGTTCTGCGCCTCGCATTTCGGCCTCAAGACCACAATGCTCGAATCCGCAGGCGGCTATCAGATCCTGCGCTTCACCGACGGCAGCGAGGTCTATGACGATTCGCTGTTTGTAGAAAAGGCCGAAAATCTGATCGCCTACCGCGTCCGGCAGAACCAGAGCGGCTCGCAGTCCCCGGAAAGGCCCACCGACCGCCCCAACAGCGGCTCACAGGGCACGCAGGAGCCGCCCGCCGCAGAAAAAAAGCCGGCAACCGTCTACCTCGCCTTCACCGGCAGTGAGACCATGCGCGCCAGTATGGCTGCGCTGGAAACCTACAAGCTGCACGGAACGTTCTTCCTGACGGAGGCGGAAATTCTCGCCGACCCGTCGCTGGTCTTTGAGCTGCTCGCCGCAGGCCACTCCATTGGCATCACAGCAGGAGAAGACGATGAGGATCTCTCCGACGCGCTCACGCGCGCAAACGACGCGCTCTGCGCCCTCACCTGCCAGAAAACGCTTCTCGCGCTCCTGCCCGCCGAGGCAGAGGCTCCAGACAGCTACTGCGTCTTCCACGCGCCGTCCTCCCCCGTCTCTGCGGCGGACGCCGCCGCGTCCGAAACAGCGCACCTGCTCGTCTGCTCCGAGAACACAGAAGCTGATCTCTACACCCTGTTTTCCGCCGAGGCCCGCGTCCTCCAGCTGCTCGAAAACGCCGACCGTACATAGCCTCCGCCCGCCCACGCAGATTTTTTCAAAAATCCGAAAAAAAGACTTGCAATTTCCGAAAAGATCTGATAGAATAATTCCGCCGATGGGGGTATAGCTCAGCTGGAAGCCCGGTTGAAGCGGTAAACAACCCCCGCACTAATTGAATAAGAAATTACTCAGCGCACCCCTTACATGGGGGTATAGCTCAGCTGGGAGCACAAGCCACTTATCTTATGCCCCCACAAATGTTTCCCGCTTCTTCGCGCAATCGGCACTTTTCAAAACTTCATAGCGATAGTAATTCCACTTGGGGGTATAGCTCAGCTGGGAGAGCGCATGACTGGCAGTCATGAGGTCAGCGGTTCGATCCCGCTTATCTCCACCAAAAAGGCTTGTTTTCTGATGAAAACAAGCCTTTTTCATAACTTTTTTGATGTTTTTGACATATCGTCGTTATTTTGCGCCCCCAGCGGTTGTACCCACGTCAGCCATACCCCCGCAAAAATTGAATAAAAAGTTCGTAAAGAGCTGCAAAATTGGGCATTTATGTGAAAACGTGAATGTCCATTTTTTATTGTCAAAATTCCGCATATCGAGGTGATTTTCATGCAAGCGCAAGTCAATTTCTCCTACTTTTACGGCGAAGAATCTGAGCAATTCAGCTACTTCCGGATTCCCAGATTGTTGGTGCGCAGCAAAAGGTTCAAAACGCTCTCCACCGAAGCAAAGCTACTCTACGGCCTGATGCTCGACCGCATGGGGCTATCTGCCAAGCACGGGTGGTATGACGAGCTGGGGCGCGTCTATATCTACTACACCCTCGACGAGTTACAAACCGACCTCATGTGCGGACACAACAAAGCGGTCCGACTGTTGGCCGAGCTGGATACCGGAAAAGATGGTTTTGGCCTGATCGAGCGCGTGAAGCAGGGGCAAGGCCGTCCGGCAAAAATTTACGTCAAGAAATTCACCACGACTGACGTGCCAGATGCTCCCCGTTCTGCGCCCATTTCAGACTTCCCAGATTCGGAAATCCAGACTTCCCAAAATCAAACTTCCAGACTTCCACTTTTGGGAAGTCAAGACTTCCCAAAACAGGAAGCAAGTTATTTAGATAATATCTATCCTGAGTTTAGCTATCCTGATCCATCTATCTATCCGGCGCAAGCGCCGCCGGATGGATACGACCGATTCGGTTGCAGAAAGCAGCTCTATGAAAAGCTGGACTACGAAATTCTGATTACCGAGTACGGCGAAACATCCGTCAAATCCATCATCGAGCTGCTGACCGATACGCTCTGCACAGCAAAGTCGAGCGTTCGTATCGGCGGCGAGGAAATTCCCATTGCCGCTGTCCGGGAACGTCTTGGTCAGCTTGACCGTTTCCATATCACCTATGTGCTGGACTGTATGCAGAAAACCAACACACCCATTCGTAACATTCGCGCATATCTGCTTGCCGCTCTGTATCAGGCGCCGACCACGATAGATTCTTACTATCGCGCCGCCGTCCGAGCGGATTGCGACCGGTAAATCTGCGCGTTGTTTTTTTGCGTCCCAACTTGGGGCGCATTTTTTATACCCATTTTTCGATGAAGGAGGAATACAATGCCCGAAGAAAAAGCAACCCTCAGCAAACAGCCAGCGCCGGAAAAGAAACCTGACGCTGCAAAGCTGCCAAACGCACCGCCCAAAACAGAGAAACCGCCGGATAAAAACGACGGCATAAAGCCCGCTTCTGCGGCTGAACCCCAAAAACCGGAGGATAAGTCCGGCACACTGCCGCCCGCAGAAGTCAAAAAAGCAGATGCGTCCGGCAAGGACAGCCGCAAGGACACTGTTCCGACAAGTGATGTGAAAAAGCCCGAAGCGTCGGTCAAGTCACCGCCCGCACCCGCCGAAGCGAAAAAGCCGGATGCACCAGCGAATATCCCCGGCAAGGTCAGTAGCAAGGACACCGCTTCTGTGAGCGGCGCAGAAAAGCCCGATATGACAACCAAGCCGCTGGAGAAAACTGCTGCAAAGGTCATCCCTGAAAATGGTCCCAAAAAGCCAGAAGGAAAAAACGGCGCGGCCATCCCGCCAGCAGCGACCGAAGCGAGAAAGCCGGACGCAACAACGGATATTTCCGGCAAGGTCAGCGGCAATGATACCGCTCCTGTGAGCGGTGCAGAAAAGTCCGGCGCAGCAGTCAAGCCGCCCGCAAAGGCTGCCGACGAGAAAACGTCGACACTGAATAAGCCAGTGCCGCCGCCTGCGCAGAAAATGGAACCGTCCGCAAAAATTATGCTGGGCGGAAAGCTGCATGACCCCATCACGCCGCCGAAAGCCGCAGACCCGCCGAAAGGTCTTGGTGAGCAGAAGGGTGTGCGCGTGACGCAGATTTTCGAGGACCGTCTGGATTACCCGGATGAAAAAGCACTGAACAGTCTGCCTATTCCGAAGGAGGGCGAAGGCTTTTCCATGCGCCTGCATCCGGCCTATTTCTATCAGTTCCTCGATCATCCGTTTTCGGTTAACCGCGAGGTCAAGGACTACATCGAACTGTACGAATCCATCCGCGACAACGGCATCAATGAGCCGGTCAAGGCAAGGCCGCGTGAAAAAGGCGGTCTTGAACTGATCTCCGGCCACCGCCGCCACGACATTGCAAGCCGCCTGAATTATCCTGTGCCGGTCATTATCGCGCAGGTGGACGACGATACTGCGCGTGTTGAAGTCGTTGACGGCAATCTGCACCGCATGGACATTCCAACGTCCGAGCTTGCCCGCGCCGCGAAAATGAAGATGGAGGCCCTTGCACGAAAAGCCGGACGACGCAGCAAAATGGAGCAGCTTACAAGCCCGGAACCGAAGAAGCGCACCGATCAGATCGTTGCGGAGGATATGGGTATCAGCCGCAATCAGGTCAACCGACTTGTCAAAATCAATGACCTTGTTCCAGAACTGAAACAGCAGGTGGATGATAAAAAGCTGCCATTCAACACGGCGGTCGAGCTTGCGTATCTGAAGCCGGACGAGCAAACAAAGGTCGTTGACGTTATGAAGAAAGAGCAGATCGTTCCCTCCATGGCGCAGGCCACCGCACTAAAGGAGGCCAGCCGCCATGCGGACACGATGCAGAAAAATCTGCCCTCTCTGGCCCCCGCACATAAGGTCGATGAAAACAAGATCACGTCCATTATCAAGCCGAAGAAAGCCCCGGAATTGAAGGTCACATTTACCGGCGCGGAACTGAAGGACTTCTTTCCTGGCGAAATGCCGAGTGTCGCAGAAGTCAAGCGCGTAGTTTTTGATGCACTGAAAATCCGGGAGGAAGCCTATAAGCGTCAAGCAAAACGGCAGGCCGCAAAGGACGCGATCAAATCGCCCGAACACTGATATGCACCACAGAGCATTACTGCACCGTCTGGTGGTGCCGCCCTGACAATTATGATCTAGGAGGATTCTCTATGAATTACCACCCCAAGCACAAATCCAACTCGCGTACCGCCGTCTGGATCGGCGCTGGCGTCCTTGCCGCCGTCGCCATCGGCGCACTCATTTTCATCATCGTTACGCTCCACTCTCCCACGACAAAGGAAGAAGCTCGCGCCAAAGCCGGAATCGTTTATGATTCGTCTGCAACTGAGGGCGGCTGGGATAACCTTTCGCCGGAGGAAATCGAAGCGCGGCTGAATGAAAAAGTGGCCGAGGGCATGATTAACATTTCAGCCAACACCGCACCCATCTTTGAGGATGGAGCATCTGAGGGAAATCTGATGCTCGTAAATGAGTCCATCAATAACTATCCGCAGATGGTTCAGATCGTCCGTAATGATACGGGCGAACAGATTTATGAATCCGGCGCCATTGCCGTTGGCAGTAAGATTGAACGTGCGCGGCTGGACGTGGTTCTTCCCGCGGGTACATACGAATGTACCGCTTATTTTCATAACCTTGACCCGGAATCTGGTGCAATCATCGGCACAGCCGGGGCAATCATTACAATTACGATTCAACAATAATTTTAATCAAAGGAGTCATTACAATGAAGAACACTAAGAAAATCGTTTCCCTCATCCTTGCGGTCTGCATGATCGCTTCCCTCGCAATTTCCGCTTCCGCTGCCAACACGGTTGATGCTTCGGGCGGCACCGGCACTTCCAGCGTCACGCTCTCGTCCACCGCTGACGGCAGCATCGGCGGCGACCCGGCAGCCACCAAAATGTCTGTAGTCGTGCCTACCGTCCTCCCGGTTGCTGTTGGCACTGACGGCACTGTTTCCACCGCGACCGACGCGAAGATCATCAACAATTCGTTTGGTGCAGTAAAAGTTGCGAATATTTCCATCGAAGCCGCGCAGGGTTGGTCGCTGGCTGCGTTCGGCGACAAGGCATCTCTGGCGCACGAAAAGGTCAACAGCAATAAGTTTGGCTTCTCCATCTCCCTCGGCAATGGCGCTGCACAGATCACCGATGGCAAGAACGCCAGCAAGCAGACGCTTCTGACCGACGCCATTGAGGGTTGCTACATGAGCGGTGCGGGTGATACCAGCGCCAATACGGTCGCAATCTCCTACGATGCTATCGTGACCCCGGTTTCGGAAGCAGTTACCAACACAGCGATTGCTTCCGTGCTGTTCATTATCGCTTGGGATGCGGTCTGATCGCAATTCATCCAAGGGGAACGCCCAAAGCGTTCCCCTTTCCAGATTGAAGGAGGTATTCATGTGAAAAAGAAACGAATCCTCGCAATGATTCTTGCCGTGGCATTGTGCCTGTCGCTGGCGGTCAGCGCGTCGGCGGCAAACACACCCAACCGCAAAGCCACAGATTTCCGCGATTTCGACCGTACCGCATGGTATGCCGAAGCGGTCAGCGCCGCTGTGGATAACGGCTTGCTTTACGGTAAATCCAGCAGCATTATCGACCCGAATGGCGCAATGACCCGCGCGGAGATGGCCGCAATCATCAACAGATCTTTCGGCTGCTACGCCAAAGCTGACATTTCCAAGTACAAGGATGTTTCCAAAGACAAATGGTATTTTGAAGATGTGGCCATGGCGGTGCAAATGGGAACATACAACGGCAGATCGAACACGGCAATGGCCCCGGACGCGCCCATCACACGGCAGGAAGCCCTGACGGTCGTTGCCCGTGCGCTGGAGTTGGACTACGATTCGTATTCCAAAACGGATCTGTCCGCGTTTTCCGACCGTAGCGAGATTTCCAACTGGGCGATGCCTTATGTGCGCGCGATGGTCGGTGCGGACTACATTCACGGGCGCGGCAAAATCCTTGCGCCGCTGGACAACATCACCCGCGCGGAATTTGCGCAGATTTTCCATAACATCATCGGCACTTACATTGTGTCCAAGGGAATCTATGACAAGGACATCAAGGGCAGCGTCCTGATTCGCACCGACGATGTAAAATTGAAAAACCTGACCGTGGACGGCGACCTCATCATCGGCTGCGGCGCAGCAGATGGCAAAATCACGCTCGATAATGTTACCGTCAAGGGCAGATTGCTTGTCTGGGGCGGTGGTACAAAAGCCGTGTACTGCAATAACGGAACGCAGATGCCGGAAGTCGTGGTTGCGCGTGTGGATGATGCAGTCAAGGTGATCTATGACAGAGATTCCACCCTCGCAGTCATTGACACGATCAAAACCAGAATCACAGACAGAGCAAAGGCTTTCAAAGAAACTGAAATTATCTTTTATGACGTTTCATACTAAAACCTAATTAAACGCTTTAATAATCCAATCGCGTCCGGTAATGCTG